>JAEEGL010972923.1_pt1 | contig 215915 bp, 169 predicted proteins | sample 9134231 | NCBI WGS metagenome assembly JAEEGL01 (sample SAMN16246548, study PRJNA631951) | gut metagenome | biome: gut microbiome; feature: rumen; material: fiber-attached | host: Bos | place: Iran: Karaj | collected 2018-10 | reverse complement strand
AAGCAGTGGAGGAATAAACTATGGGACAGAAAACCAATCCTATCAGCAACCGAATCGGTATCACCCGTGGTTGGGACTCCAACTGGGTCGGCGGCAACTATGCCGAGAAGATCGCCGAGGAGTATGAGAGCCGCACATATCTGGGAAGCCGCCTCGCGAAGGCCAGCCTCTCCCGGATCGTCATCGAGCGCACCCTGAAGCTCATCACCGTCACCATTCACGCTGCCCGTCCGGGTGTCATCATCGGAAAGGGCGGCCAGGAGGTCGACAAGCTGAAGGAAGAGCTCAAGAAGGTCACATCCAAGGATGTCCAGATCAACATCTTCGAGGTGAAGCGCCCGGAGGTTGACGCTACCATCGTCGCTGACAGCATCGCTCGTCAGATCGAGGGCCGCGTGAGCTACCGTCGCGCCATCAAGATGGCCATCGCCACCGCCATGCGTGTCGGTGCCGAAGGCATCAAGGTGCAGATCAGCGGCCGCGTCGGCGGCGCTGAAATCGCCCGTAGCGAGATGTTCAAGGAAGGCCGGACCCCGCTCCACACCTTCCGTGCTGACATCGACTATGCCCTGGCTGTCGCCCGCACACAGATGGGTGCCATGGGTATCAAGGTCTGGATCTGCAACGGTGAGAAGTACGGCAAGCAGGACCTCAGTCCGAATGCCGGTTTCGCTTCCAGCGCTGCTCCCGCCGCCGGCCGTCGTGAAGGTGGCCGTGGTGGTGACCGTGGCGGACGCCGTGGCGGCCGTCGTGGTGGTGACCGCGAACGTCGCTAGGCATGGCGACCCTCGGGCTGGCGCCACACCCACTTCGTGGGACTTGACGCCTCCCGCCCCCGGCCCTCGGCCGAGGAATCCACAGACCGCTCCGGACTCCGGGGCGGTTTTTTTGTGCCCTTTTGTACTGGTGGCGGTTTCGTGGCCGGGCGGCTGGCTGTCGCCTGCGGGCTGTTTCCCGTACATTGCGTCCCAAAATCTGGGACGTAAGGCGCACTTTCCTGGGGTTTTCGTTCCTTGCGTCCCATTCGGAGGGACATAAGGAACGCGGATATACTTCACTAGGGACCCCTTTGAACGGCCACAGCATGTTACGCTTCAAAAGTCGGTTCGAGTTGATTATATCGGCGACCCGGTCTTTTGGCTGGGTCGCCTTTTTGCTGCCACGGGGTGTTGAAAACTGTAATACCTTTTCCTCGTGGCAGCTTCTTTCCGTTATTTTCGCTATATTTACCAAAATAATTAAACATGAAGCGATTCGTTATATTGCTATTTGTTTTAGTTGCCATATCCTGTCAGGAGGAGTCTGCCTATCGGCATGCAGTAAAGGAAGCAGAAGAATTGTTGTCGGAACAACCGGATTCCTCGTTGTCTCTTTTGTTGCCGTACCAATCGTTCCATTCGTGCCGTCCTCGTTCCCGAGCGGAATTCGCCCGTGTATTCAGCATGGTTTTGGATAAAAACTACATAGATGTCAACGACGATTCTCTGGCTTTGGTAGCCTGGAATTATTATAAAAAACGTCCTTTGTCACGAGAGCGTATGCTGTCAGCGTATAGTCTTGGCAGGGTACAGTATAATAAAAGTGATTATGTGTCCTCAATCCTATCGTTCAGGAAGAGTCTGAAAGATGCTCGCTCTCTTGGTGATCGCCATTATGAGGGCCTTTCTTTAAGCAATATAGGGACCATCTATGATGAAACCTATGATTCAAATCATGGACTAGAATATAAACAGGAAGCATATGAGGCCTTTATGGACGCCGGTGAAGATAAATATGCCTTATATCAAAAGTTTTCCATGGCTGTCATTTACATGAATATGATAGATTTGCATTCGTGTGACAGTCTTTTGACGGAATTAAAGCGGGAACAGGAACTGGACGATAATCTCATTTATAACATTGACAAGGTTTATATGGATATGTGCTATGCGAAAATTCCGCCTGACCCTTTTGAAGTTATTCAGTACTATCGGAAAGCCCAACAGTATCCTCAAGCCGTGTTTTCATCAAAAGAATACTCTACTGTCGGAGCGGCTTACGGGTTGTTGAACCAGCTTGATTCCATGGAGTATTATTGGAATAAGGCCGTTTCTATGTCTGATGCTAGAGAAGATCAGATATCCAATATTTTCGACCAATATGTCGTAAATAAATATGATGGAGAATACGCCGCCGCCTTAACTTTCCTCGAAAAGACAGTTTCTTTCCAAGACTCGTTATTCAATGAAAAAATGAGATTGTCAATATCACATTCTTTGGAAGAGTTTTTTGAGGTTGACGCTGATAATGAAGCATTGGAAAAGCAAAATGTATTGTATTTGTTGTTAATTACCACGACCTTACTATCCATAGTTATCATATTGTCACTGATTGAGTATCGCAGGAGACGATATAGAATTGAGAAACTGATGGCAGAAGTGGCAGACGTAGAAGAGGAGCTACAGCGTTTACGTTCAACCCAGTCCGGATTGGCAGAGTCCGTTAATGAAATGATTCAGGACAAGGTGAGGAATATGTTGACCCTGTCGGAAATCTATTTCAGATTCGATAAAAAGCACGCACGGGAAAAGTATGCGACCCGCGAAGAAGTCATCGATTCATTCAAGAAAGATTTAAAGGAATTCCGTTCCAATACAGATTATCTTGTTGCATTGGAAAATACGCTCAATGTCCAGAAGTCGAACATGATGTATAAATTGCGGCAAGGTTTTGCTGCAAAAGAGAATAAAGGCGAACGATTGATGGAGGAAGATTGGACCATTCTCATTATGATTTTATCTGGTTTTTCAGTCAAGGCCATCAGTTTCTTTGTGGGGCTCCCTGAAGCTACGGTTGGTATGCGAAAAAACAGATATGCCGAGAAAATAGCCAATTTGGATATTCCTGAAGCAAAAGATTTTGCCTCTGAATATGCTAAATGTTTCCGTGGCAGGCGATGTTAGTTCGTGGGTTTTTTAAGATATTGATATACAGGAATGTATATATTAAATTGTTAGTAATTTTAATCGTTAGTTGATAAGAACATTCATACCTTTGCCTGAAAATTTATATTAAGTATGAAAGAATTATCAACTTTACTTCTTATCGTCGGGATGATGATAGGAAGTGGTATGGAAAGCATTCAAGCTTTTTCGTTATCTCGTGAATCGGCAATCCTTTCTAAAGAATCGATAACGATTAAAATTAAGAAACCATCCAAAACCATCCAACCCTCCCGGTGGTCCTCGTGTCCCTTCGGCCGTCCAGATTGAGGCGGAGTATGATGAGGTGTCGGGCTCGGTCTTCGTTTATCTCGCGAACGCGGGAGTGTCGGTGGATGTCACGATTGAGAATTTGACGACCGGCGAGAGCACCGGCGACACGGTCTCCGGCAGCGGCATCGCCGCCATCCCAATCTCCAGCACTTCAGGGAACTGGGTGATTACCTTCGTCCTCCTCAATGGAGATGAGTACGAAGGGGAGTTTAACCTTTAATACGGAGGAGAGATGAGAACATTGTTTCGTTTTGTTGCCATGAGCGCTTTCGCTGCGCTGGTATTCAATGCTTGTAATAAAGACTCCATTGAACAGGAAGAGTCGGTTTGTGCGACAACGCTGTCTGAGCAGGAAGGACAGCAGGCCTTTGCCGTTATCCTTTCCAAGGCGGTGGCAATGGAGCCTTCTCTGAGGACCTTTTTAAAAGAAGAGGCCATTAAAAGGTTTGACATGGATTATGATGTGTTTTACCCTTATGTGAAGGACAGTCGCCTCGCAAACGGAGAGACGGTACGTGAAATGTTGCTTCGGTATTCAGATAACAGCGAACAGTTGACTCAAATAGAACAATCGGTCCCTAAATTAACGATTCTGATTCCTGACTATTCGTGGGTAGAAAAGAATTGTTTTTCCGTCAACTCGTGGGATACGTCTTCGGACCGTGTTGCCGTCGGTTATGATGACAGGATGGAAGCACATCCCATTTATTGTAAAGGAGAAAAAATTGGAGATTTGCCGGCCTTTTCATTCCCGTCATTCCCGATTCTGATTGTAAAGAGCAATGAGCGTATGGTCGTCCGCGAGGCAGCCACTAAGTCCGGGGAGCGGGAGTACGATTTTTTTGATCCGGAATTTGATGGAACAAAGCAGACCAAAGGGCACATAGAAGGCGGGCTCATCAACTACTGGGATGATTCCAGCAATTTGGTGCAAGATCAGCACGACTATATTTCATCCGCAACGATGAACATTATCAGTCCTGAGACGGTCAATGCATACAACACGTTTGGCCTGGGGTGGAATGGTGCGGCTCAACGTGATTATATCTTTTATGATATGAATCAGACCAATGTAAACAATGGTAGTCTTGTGACGTACGAACGGGAATTGATATACCGTTTTTCACTTTCTCAAGCAGGTCTTTTCAGGTGTGCGGATAATATTACGGATCCCCAACTTAATAATATGGTAACTTATACAGAGAAGGGCGACCGACCCAATATTGATGAGGCCATCCGACGCATGTGGGGGAATGGAGGATTTGAGTTCCAGATTGAAGCCTTTGTTGGGTTGAGAGAAGGCGGAGTGATGCGCGTTGGTTATTATGTTGTGTCCGTCAACCCTCATGATTTAGTGTATGTGTCGGAGGGGTATTATACGTATGATTGGACATGGTTTAATAACTGGGGAAGTTTCACGGTGTCGGCAGAGCATTTCTTACCCAAGTGGTATTATCCTCTCCAGCACCCCAATCAGTTCTTGAAATTGGACAACAGTTGGAATTTATCTGCCGTTTCTGATAATATGCAACTAGTGATTTCGGAAGTGGATGCGCAGACAACGACCAGCAAAACAGTGAGCACGATATTCAAGCATTCAAATTCGGTAACGGCTTCAGTATCAGGAGAGATAGGAACAGGTATTATCAAAAAAATAGGTTTAGGCGTATCTGGTACGTGGGGCGATGAAAAGACCCAATCGCAATCTTATTCTGTTACTTGGCAAGATGGAAATGATGATTTTGGCATGCCTGTTGTATATTATATGGACAATATTATTACTTCTTATGATAGCGAGAATGAACGTTATACGTTGAGGAGCTATGATTTTGGTGATTTTAGTATGTGCTTAATCCCTATTGATGAACGGAGAATAGCCACGATAAAAACAGCAACCAGCAATTAATATATGAAAGGCAAAATATTATTTATCGCCATTGTGGCAATGACAGTTTCCTGCGGGAAAGACGAGATTGCGCAGAGAAAGGAAGAAGCGGCACAATTGAATGAGCAGAATGCAGGGAACTATACCATCTCAGAGGTTAACTGGTTCGGTAATGCGGTCGATTTGGACGGTGATGGCGAGCGCCAGACGCCTTATGAGGAATTCTCAAATTATTTTCGTGTCACTGGAATGGACGAGAACAATTCGAAACTGTATCTATGGCCAGCACATCATTCGGTCGAAAAGTTATATGCTTATTCCGGCCCTCTGGACTATAGCTGCAGAGCACGCTTGAATATTCTGAGGCAGGTTGTCAAACAAGACCCTGAGACGAAAGAAATCTTCATTCCGGAGTGGTCTTCCGCTTCTGGTTTTGGTCTGCAAGTCTATGTTCTCTTTTATCTCGGAGAAAGAAATGCACTTTCTCCGGATCTATCGAGGTTCTCCTACACTGGCACAGGCATCTATGGCGAGCTGACCTACATTGATACAGTTGAATCAGCACAGTTGTCGAATGGGACCTTGCGCGTAACGGTTACTGGACAGTTTTACGACATGACCTCGAAGGAATTTGTCCGTTCGGGTTACGAAGTTCGTCTCTCCCGAGTTGATGCAGCAAGTTAACTTCATTTTTTGGCACCTCTACCCCCGGCCCTCGGCCGAGGAATCCACAGACCGCTCCGGACTCCGGGGCGGTTTTTTTTTGTACTGGGGGCGGTTTCGTGGCCGGGCGACTGGCTGTCGCCTGCGGGCAGGGGCCGTCGGGCCGGTACGCCCATTCGGAGCTATCCTTCCCACTTCGCTTCGCTTGTGGGCCCCTTCCGTTCGAGGCCACGGACGGCCACGCCGTCCGACGGCCCCTGCCCCTCCGGCTCCATGGCCAGCCGGGCTGTTTCCCGTTCCTTGCGTCCCGTCTGTCGGACCTATTTGGGGAAGGTGGTGGACCTATTTGGGGAAGGTCGAATTTGAGGGCGGGGACCTTCCCCGGCGGTTCGGCATCAGAGGGCGCTGTGGTGGCGTTTTGGTGGGGAAGGTCCTGACTATGAAAGTCGACCTTCCCCATTCACCCCTGGGACCTTCCCCATTCACCCCTGGGACCTTCCCCATTCATCCCCGGGACCTTCCCCGCCCAGGGCTTCGTCCGGGCAGGAAAATGCCGGGGAACCTGCCCTGGCGGGCCAAAACAATGCCTTCGGGAAGGAAAAGGCAGGAAAACGTGCCCGGACAAATCGTCCGGTCGGTGTTCGGGGGATGAAGGATCGTTGGCGGAGCCGTTTCCGCCCGGTTGCAGGGACGGGGAAATTTGATTAACTTTGCAGGTTATAAGTTTTTGAACGAAAATGACTGCAAAAGAAATCAGACAGAAGTACCTGGACTTCTTCGCTTCGAAGGGACATACCATCGTGCCCTCCGCGCCGATGGTGATCAAGAACGACCCGACCCTGATGTTTACGAACGCGGGGATGAACCAGTTCAAGGATATTTTCCTCGGCAACAGTGCGCCGAAGTTTCCCCGGGCGACGGACTCCCAGAAGTGCCTCCGCGTGAGCGGCAAGCACAATGACCTGGAGGCGGTGGGCCATGACGGGCGCCATCATACGATGTTCGAGATGCTGGGAAACTGGTCTTTCGGTGACTATTTCAAGAAAGAGGCGATCGACTGGGCCTGGGAACTGCTCACCGAGGTGTACAAGATCGACAAGACGAAACTGTATGCCACGGTGTTTGAGGGAAGTGCCGAGGACGGGACGACCCTGGATACGGAGGCCCGGGAAGCCTGGCTCCGGCATATGCCCGAGGACCATGTCCTCCTGGGCAACAAGCATGACAATTTCTGGGAGATGGGTGACACGGGTCCCTGCGGCCCTTGCTCTGAGATCCATATCGACCTGCGTTCGGACGAGGAGATTGCCAAAAAGCCGGGCCGGGAGCTGGTCAATACGGACAACGACGAGGTCATTGAAATCTGGAACATCGTCTTCATGCAGTACAACCGCAAGGCGGACGGCCACCTGGAACTGCTTCCGAACAAAAACGTGGACACGGGCATGGGCTTTGAGCGCCTGTGCATGGTCCTCCAGGGCAAGCAGTCGAATTACGAGACGGACGTGTTCTCCGGCCTGATCGCCAAACTCGGCGAACTGTCCGGCCACCGCTACCACGAAGGCGGACAGGTGGATGTGGCGATGCGCGTCTGCGCAGACCATATCCGGGCCATCGCCTTCTCCATCGCCGACGGCCAGCTGCCCTCCAACGTGAAGGCCGGCTATGTCATCCGCCGCATCCTGCGCCGGGCGGTCCGCTATGGCTATACTTTCCTTGGTTTCACCGAGCCTTTCCTCTGCCGCCTGGTGCCGCAGCTGGTCGAAGACATGGGCGAGGCCTATCCGGAGCTCAAGGCCCAGCAGAAACTCATTGAGAGCGTGATCCGTGAAGAGGAAAACGCCTTCCTCAGGACCCTGGACCGCGGTATCCGGATGCTGGAAGACAATATGGCCCGGAACCAGGACACGAAACGGGTTTCGGGGACGGACGCCTTCGTGCTGTATGACACCTACGGTTTCCCGGTGGACCTGACCGAACTGATTGCGACGGAAAAGGGCTACACCGTGGACCTGGAAGGCTTCCAGGCGGAGCTCCAGAAGCAGAAAGAGCGCGCCCGTGCGGCGACCTCGAACGAATTCGGTGACTGGGTGGAATTCCACAGCGGCGACGAGGTGGAGTTCATCGGCTACGATTTCCTGCGTTACGAGGGAGCCCGCCTGCTGAAACAACGTACCGTCAAGCAGAAGAACAAGACCCTGTTCCAGCTGGTTTTCGACAAGACGCCGTTCTACGCCGAGATGGGCGGACAGGTCGGTGACACCGGCTATGTCGTGAGCGCCTCCGGCGAGAAGATCGCCATCCTCAATACCGTAAAGGAGAACAACCTGACCATCCATCTGGCCGAGCATCTGCCCGAGGACGGGACGGAGAGTTTCGACCTGTATGTCGATGAGGAGCGCCGAGGGCGGATTGCCGCAAACCATACGGCAACCCACCTCGTGGACCAGGCCCTTCGCGAAGTGCTGGGTACCCATGTCGAGCAGAAGGGCTCCTTCGTGGGGCCGGACTATTTCCGCTTCGACTTTTCCCATTTTGCCAAGATGACGGACGAGGAAATCCGGAAAGTGGAAGCGATTGTCAATGAGCGCATCCGCGCGAATTATCCGCTCCAGGAAAAACGCGACGCCACGATGGACGAGGCCCATGCGATGGGCGCCATCGCCCTGTTCGGCGAGAAGTACGGCGACAGGGTCCGCGTGGTCCGTTTCGGGGAATCCGTGGAACTCTGCGGCGGGACCCATACCGGCGCGACCGGCAACATCGGTTATTTCCGCATCCTGTCCGAGAGCGCCATCGCCGCCGGCGTGCGCCGCATCGAATGTGTGAGCGGAGCCGCTGCCGAAGCGGTGGTCAATAACATGGAGGACCTCCTCCGCACGGCCCGGGGCTTCTTCAACAATGTTCCGGACCTTGCCGGCGCCATCAAGAAACTGGTCGAGGAAAACGCCGAGGCGCGGAAACAGCTGGAAGAGGCGGCCGCTGAAAAGGCGGCACAGCTCGCCGAGGCGGTCAGTGCCAAGGCGGAAGTGGTCGGCGGCGTCAAGGTCGCGAAATTCGACCTTTCCGTGGACCCGGCGATGGCCCGCAACATGGCGCTCCTCCTGCAGAAGAAGGCCGAGAACCTGGCCCTCGTGGGCGCCTATGTCTTCGCCGGCAAGCCGAACCTACTGTTGATGTATTCCGACGACCTTGTCGCCAAAGGCAAGAATGCCGGCAAGGACATCCGCGAGGCGGCGAAACGGATCCAGGGAGGCGGCGGCGGACAGAGCGGCCTCGCAACGGCCGGCGGTCGTGACCTCGACGGCCTGAAAGCCGCCATGGACTGCCTGACAGAACTCGCAACCGCATAAGATGCGCCGACTCGACAGGTTCATACTGAAGGCCTTTATCGGACCGTTCGTGGCGATTCTCGCAATCGTCATCTTCATCCTTGTGATGCAGTTCCTCTGGCTGTATATCGATGAACTTGTCGGAAAGGGGCTGGAATTCAAGGTCATCCTGGAATTCCTGATGTGGGGGAGCTGCCAGGTCCTGCCGCTGGCGATGCCGCTCGCGACCCTGCTTTCGTCCATGATGACCCTCGGGCAGCTGGGCGAGAATTTCGAGCTGACGGCCATCAAGGCCTCCGGCATCTCGCTGACGCGGGTGCTCGCCCCGCTCATCGTCGCGGCGGCGGTCATCACCATCGGCGCCTTCTACATCGGCGACCGTCTGGTTCCGTACTCCATCAATCAGATCTACACGATGCGGGACGACCTCGGCCGGACCAAGTCGGAGATTAAAATCCCCGTCGGAACGTTCTATGACGGCATCGAAGGCTATATCCTCCGGATCGACGACCGGGACAAGGCGAGCGGAATGATGTACGGGGTGATGGTCTATGACCATTCCGACAACAAGGGCAACACGTCGCTGACCGTGGCGGACAGCGCCATGATGAAAATGTCCAAGGCAAAGGATTACCTGACCTTCCAGCTGTATGACGGCATCTCTTACCAGGAAAACAATACCAAGCGCTACCGCGACACGACCCTCGCCCTGCAGCGCCTCCAGTTCTCCCGCCAGGAGATGGTGATTCCGCTGGAAAACTATGCCTACCAGCATTCTGATTCCGCCCGTTATGGCGAGCAGGTCAAGTCCATGAGCCTCAAGCAGTTGACGGCGGGACACGACTCGCTGTCGCGCCTGGCGATGATCGGAATGGAAAAGCACATGAAAGATCTCGGAAGCCAGAGCGGACTGACCTACCGTCACCAGCTGGACACTTCCTGGCGCAGCAGCGGAAAACTTCCGCTGGAGTATCCGCTGGAGCACAAATTCAAGTCGCTCCGGGACGAGAAGCGCGCCTGGGAGAGTGCGGCCTCCAGCGCCGGGATGATGGAATCTTCGCTCCGCAGCTATGCCCTGGAGTCGTTCGAGTACACGGTGATGCTGCGCCGGACGGATGTCGAGATGTGGAAGAAATATGCCCAGGCCCTGGCCTGCTTCATCCTCTTTTTCATCGGAGCACCGATCGGGGCCCTGATCCGCAAGGGCGGCCTCGGAACCCCGGCAATCATCTCCGTCCTCTTTTTCGTCCTGTACTGGGTCGTGGATATTTCCGGGACCAAGCTGGCCCGGGACGGGGCGACGAGCCCCTGGGTCGGCAATTTCATTTCCGCCTTCGTGCTGGCCCCGATCGGGGCCTTCCTGAGCTGGACGGCCATCCGGGAGACCAATCTGTTCAATACGGACGGCTTCAAGTCGGGCTGGCGGAAAGTCAAGAGTAAGATTATGAGTTTCTTCCGTAAGACAAGAATCGTTTACATGGGCACGCCCGAATTCTCGGTCGGCCCGCTTGACGCCCTCGTCAAGGGCGGATACAAGGTGGTCGGTGTGGTGACCGCCGTGGACAAGCCCAGCGGCCGGGGACTGAAAGTCGCCGAGAGCGCCGTAAAGAAGTATGCGGTGGCCCATGACATCCCCGTCCTCCAGCCTGAAAAGCTGAAGGATCCCGCCTTCCTGGAGGCCCTGGCGGCATGGAAGGCCGACCTTTTTGTCGTCGTGGGGTTCCGGATGCTGCCGGAGGTGGTATGGACCATGCCGAAAATGGGCACGTTCAACCTCCATGCGGCCTTGCTGCCGCAGTATCGGGGCGCGGCGCCAATCAACTGGGCTGTCATCAACGGCGAGAATATCACCGGCGTCACCACCTTCATGATTGACAGGCAGATCGACACCGGCGGCATCATCCTGCGCCAGGACTGCCGCATTGAGCCGACGGATACCGCCGGCGATGTCCATGACCGCCTGATGGCCCTGGGGGCGGAGCTGGTCATCGACACGGTCGAAGGCCTGATCCAGGGGAATGTGGAGACCCGGGTCCAGCGGAGCTTTATCCAGGGCTCCGAACTGCTGAAACCTGCCCCGAAACTGACGCGGGAACTCCAGCACATCGACTGGCGGGACTCCAGCAAGCAGATATACAACCTCATCCGCGGCCTCAGCCCCTTCCCCTGCGCCTTTACGGAACTTGTGAAGGATGGCGAGGCGACGGCGCTGAAAATCTTCTTCGGCGAAATCCGCGAGGACCTGCATGCCGCTCCGGGGACAGTTCTCTCCGACGGAAAGACCTATCTCGCCATCGCCACTCTCGACGGGGCCATCGCCCTGACCGACATCCAGCTCGCCGGCAAGAAACGGATGGATGTGAAGTCCTTCCTGCTTGGTTTCCGGGATCCGACCGCCTATACGGCTTCGGAAGGCACTTCCCGGGAGGAAATCCTCAAGGCACGTCCCGTTGAACTGTAGCGCCGCCATACTCTGCAACGGCCTTTTTCCGAAAGAGCCTTATCCGCTGTACCTGCTGGAGCAGGCTCAGCGGACGGTCTGCTGCGACGGTGCCCTGCAATCCTATCTGGCGCATTTCGGGGAGAAGCGTCTCCCGGATGCCGTCGTCGGGGACATGGATTCGCTGCCTGAGGCATTGCAGGAGCGTTTTTCTTCGCGCGTGGTGCGGGTGGAGGAACAGGACTACAACGACCTTGTCAAAGCGATGCGCCATGTCCTGGATCATTTCCCGGAAGTAACTGAAATCCATATTCTTGGAGCGACCGGCCTGAGGGAGGACCATACGGTCGGCAACCTTGGGCTCCTGATGGAGTTCCCGCGTCTGCTGCCCCTTGGCGGACGGCAGGTCGACATGGTCTCGGACTACGGGACGGCGTTTGCGGTGACGGACTCCTGCGAACTGCATGTCGGGCAGGGGCGCCGGGTGTCGCTCTTTTCTGCGGACAACAGCCTCCGCATCACCTCAGAAGGCCTCCACTGGCCCACGGACGATGTCGTATTCGATGCCTGGTGGAAGGCGACGCTGAACCGCGCCGACACCGATGTCATCCGCCTGACTTTCTCCCATCCCTCCTCCGCGCTGGTCATCCTGGATTAGTCCATGGACTGGAGGGTGCTGGCCGCCATGTAGAGCATGCGGGCGTAGTCTTCCGGGGTGACGGATGCGAAGAGGTGGTTCACCGGATCGAGGATTTCACCATTCAGGAGCACTTCATAATGGAGGTGCGGGGCGAACATGCCGCTCTCACCGATGTTCCCGATCTGTTGACCATACCGGACTTTCTGTCCCTTGTTGACTTGGACTTCGCCGAGCAGGGCGTAGCGCGTGACGTAGCCGTTCTGGTGGTCGATTTCCACGACCCGTCCCAGGCCGCGCTGGGAGCGGTGGATGGAGGAGACGATGCCCGGTGCCGCGGCATAGACGGCTTCGCCCTGCGGCGCGACCAGGTCCAGTCCCTCATGCTGCATCTCCACCTTGTAGATCGGGTTGTGCTTCCCTCCGATGGAAGCGCCGGTCTGGACATAGGACATCCCCTTCAGGGGAAGGCTCAGCGGCGGCAGGGTGTCCCTGTCCACCAGCAGGTCGAAAATCTCCCGGAAGGTATCGTCCACGCGGTCGGCCATCCGCATCAGGTTGTCCGACTTGACGGCGGAGCGGTTTTCGTAGAAACTGTCCGACAAGGAGTCGCTGTCGGCAATCAGGTCCACCGCCGTCATCGGGTCCAGTTCCGGGGCCGGTGTCTCGAAAAGCGTGTGGTAAATCTCGTCATCTTTTTCCAACAGGCCGTCCACGACATCCGAAACCAGCGCCTCCCGCTGCCGCATCTGGGCGTAGCGCTGCTCGTACAGGGCATTCTCCCGCTGGAGCCGCCGCTCCTCGGGCGTGGAGAACAGCAGGGCGAAGAGGATGTAGAAGACGATGGACAGCGAAATGGTCGCGACGAGGTAGCGCAGTACCACGCCGATGATGCGTCCGGCTCTGTTCTGTTTCTTGGGGCTCATCGTTTGGCGGGTTTGCGGACCATCTCGTAGTATTCTTTCACCGGGATGTCCAGGTCCATGTAATTCGCCGGGTTGACATAGTCTTTCCGGTAGTGTACTTCATAGTGGAGGTGCGGACCGGTGATGCGGCCGCTCCGTCCGCTGTAGCCGATGCAGTCTCCCCGTCGGAGCGTATCTCCTTGCTGGACAATGATTTCGCTCATGTGGGCATAGCGCGTCCTGTACCCGAATCCATGGTCGATTTCGACATGGTTGCCATAGCCTTTGTGCTCATGGGCCACCTTGGATACGACCCCGTCACCGGTGGCATAGATCGGATTGCCGGGCGGGCAGGCAAAGTCCATGCCCGTATGCCGTTTGGTATAGCCCAGCAGGGGATCGGCGCGGTTGCCGAAGGGACTGGTCATGCGGTAGGTGGAGGGATCCGTGGACATGGGCGGAATGGCCGGAATATGCGCGGCCCGGTCGCCGGCGCTCCGCGAAAGGTCCAGGATGTCGTCGAAGGAACGGGACTGGATATAGGCCATCCAGCTCAGCCGGTCCAGCCGCGTCGTCACCTCATACAGGGTGCTGCCTTTCTCTAGGTCCTGGTGGCGGTTCTGCCCGCTGACGCCTTCCCGGACGGGGAGGGGAATCTCGTCCAGGCCATAGACGCTCCGGTAGATGCGGTCGTCGCGGACGGAGAGCTGGCGGAGCAGTTCCTCGCTCCGGTCCATCCGCGCGTCCATCCGCTCCAGGCGCGAAGCCCAAAGGGCATTCTGGCGTTTCAGCAGGGCGGTTTTCGGAAGGTCGAATTCCAGCACGGACACATAGAACCACAGATACAGTACGAACAGGGCCGCCCCGCCGAGCACGACCAGCAGCAGCTTGACCCAGCGATGAGTGTCCTCCTGATGGATTTCAATCATCAAGGTGTCCGGATTCAATATGTACTTTTCCAGTTTCGACATTTCCGGCAAAGTTACAATCAAAATTCGTGCAGTGCAAACCGAAAAATTGTGTATCTTTGCGAAGATATGGCAAAGACGATTTATACGATGGGGGAAGTCGCTGACATTCTTGGCGAAAACACTTCCGCAGTCCGTTACTGGAGCAATTATTTCGCACGTTTTGTCCATCCGGTCCGAAACGGCAAGGGCAACCGCCTTTTCCATCCGGAGGATGTCGAAACCCTCAAGCAGATCCGTTTCCTGGTGAAGGACCAGGGGCTGACCCTCGACGGGGCCGCCGCCCGCCTGGGCGAAGACCGGCGTTCCGTGGAGAGCCGCGTCAAGGCCCTGGACTGTCTGAAACGCATCCGGGAAGAACTGCTTCAAGTGCGCGCCGCCTTATGAAAGCGGGGGAGATAGCCGCCGTCCTGGAACAGTGGGCCCCGCTCGGCATCCAGGAGCAGTGGGACAACAGCGGCCTTGTGATCGGCGATCCCTCCGACGAGGTCCGGGGCGTGCTGATCGGTCTGGACTGTACGCCGGAGCTGATGGACGAGGCCATTCGGAAGGGTTGCGACATGGTCGTGACGCACCATCCGCTGATTTTTCGCGGGGTAAAACGCATCGGGCGCGGAGATCCCGTGTCGGAGGCCATCCGCCGTGCCGTTGAAAACGGCATCGTCGTCTATGCGGCCCATACCAACGCGGACAAGGTGCTGGAAGGGGTCAGCGGGGCCATGGCCCGGCGTCTGGACCTACGGGGCGTGACGCCGCTCCTGGATGAAGGCGGCTACGGCCTCGGCGCCGTCGGAGACCTTCCGGAGCCTCTGAGCGGGGAAGAGGCACTCCGCTATGTCGCCCGCCGTTTCGGACTCCGTGTCATCCGTTACAGCGAGCCCGTCCCCCGGATCCATCGGGTGGCGGTCCTCGGCGGCAGCGGTGCCGGAGAGATGGACCTGGCATGGAAAGAGGGCGCCCAGCTATACATCTCCGCCGACATTTCCTACCACCATTTCTTCCTTCCGGAAGGAGTGATGGTGATGGATATCGGCCATTTTGAAAGCGAAGTGGAGATTACGGACATTTTCTTTTCTCTGATACGGAAAAATTTTCCTACCTTTGCAGTTCGCGTAAGCGAAGCGCTCGGCGGGAGCAATCCTGTCCGATACTATGTTGTCAAATAAATCGATTTATTAGAATATGGCTAGCAAAAAAACAATCAAGAAGGTGGAGGCGCCCATCGACCAGCACGAGACCTTCGTGTCGCTGCAGAAGAGTTTTGCGGATTCCGACCTGAGCGTCGAGGAAAAACTCCGCACCCTGTACGAACTGCAGAAAGCGGACTCCGAAATCGACAATATCCTCCAGCTCCGCGGTGAACTGCCGCGCGAAGTGGAGGCGCTCGAGGAGGAAATCGCCCAGATGAAGGTCAAGTCGGCCGAGATTTCCGCCCTCGTCGAACAGCTGAACCGGAACATCGCCGATGCGAAACTTGCCATCGCCGACCACGAAAGCACGATCGAGAAGTACCAGCGCCAGCTGGAAGCGATCACCAATTCCCGCGAATATGATTCCCTGAACAAGGAAATCGAGAACCAGGACCTGCTCCGTCAGATCGAGGAAAAGAAGATCACGGATACGAAAGCAGCCATCCTGGAGCACCGCGGCCGCCTGGAGGAAATCAAGGACAAACTGTCCATCCTTTCCGAGGACCTGAAGGCCAAGAAGGCGGAACTGGATGTGATCGTGGAATCGACCGCCAAAGAAGAGGAAGTGCTCCGCGGCCGCCGCGACGAGTGCGCCGCCAAGATCGACGCCCGTACGATGAGCGCCTACGAGCGCATCCGCTCCAGCGTCCGGAACCACCTCGCCGTCGTGTCCGTCTACAACGGGGACTCCTGCGGAGGTTGCTTCAACACGATTACCCCGCAGCGCCTGGTGGAGATCGCCTCGAACCGTAAGCTCATCATCTGCGAGCATTGCGGCCGCATCATCATCAACGCTGACGTCAACCAGTAGTCTGCCTTATGCCGGAAGCCCAGAGAAAGACCGGCAAAAGAGGCGCAGAGCCCGTCAACCTGGAGACCCTGATGGGGAACAAGCCCCCGCAGGCCCTGGATGTCGAAGAGGCCGTCCTCGGAGCCATGCTGGTAGAGCCGTCGACCATTGACGAGTCGATGGAAGAGTTGTCTGCGTCCTGTTTCTACGGGCCGCAGCACCGGATGATTTTCGAGGCGATGGCCGCCCTGGTCAACGAGCACGTGTCGATCGACCTGGTGACCGTCAGCGAGAAGCTCCGGCAGCAGGGGAATCTCGAAGCGGTCGGAGGACCGGTGGTACTGGCCGAACTGAGCCGGAACATCGGTGCCGCCGCCCACATCGAGTACTACATCAAGATTCTCAAGCAGAAGACCATCCAGCGGGACCTGATCACCGCCTCGTACGACATCCTGAAGCAGTCTTACGATGAGGGGACGAATGTGGACGATCTGATCGACATTGCCCAGACCAAGGTTTTCGCGGCCATCCAGAACAATGTCAAGCGGGATGTCCAGGACATCGGTTCCATCATCAATTCTGTCCTCGACAACCTGCAGGAACTGCAGGGGCTGACCGGGCCTTCCGGGGTTCCCTGCGGCTTCCCGTCCATCGACCGGGTGACCCAGGGCTGGCAGAAATCCGACCTGATCATCCTCGCCGCCCGCCCCTCCGTCGGTAAGACGGCCTTTTCGCTGAACATCGCCCGCAACGCGGCCGTGGACCACAACATCCCGGTGGCGGTGTTTTCGCTGGAAATGTCCGCCGACCAGCTCGGCAAGCGACTCATCACGACCGAGTCCGGCCTCTCCGGCGAGAAGATCAAAGGCGGCGTCAAGCTGGAGCCCTTTGAATGGGTCCAGCTGGAGGATACCCTCAAGCGCCTGGCCAAGGCTCCGCTGTACATCGACGACACCCCGGGCATTCCGATCATGGAGTTCCGCACGAAGGCCAAGCGCCTGGTCAAGCAGAAGGGCGTCCGCCTGATTGTCGTGGACTATCTCCAGCTGATGCAGGGACCGGCCGAGCTGAGGGGCCTCCGTGAGCAGGAAGTGGCGGCGATTTCCCGTACCCTGAAAGCCACGGCGAAGGAACTCAATATTCCGATCATCGCCCTGTCCCAGCTGTCCCGTAACGCGGTCCAGCGGACCGGCGGTACCGGCAAGCCGCAACTGAGTGACCTCCGTGAGTCCGGCTCCATCGAGCAGGACGCCGATATGGTCATCTTCATCCACCGTCCGGACTTCGTCGGCATGAGCGAGGATCCGTCGGACAAGGAAAAGGCATACATCTGCATTGCCAAGCACCGCAACGGCGAGGTCTGTGACATCGAGATGAAGTACAAGGCGGCCCAGGTGAAGTTCGTGGAACCGGACCAGACCCTGGACCAGTTCGCCGCCGCTCAGCCGACCGAGAGCCGGATGAACAGCGATGGCTATGATCCTGAATCCTATAACGGTGCGTTCTGATGAAAAGGATTCTCATATTTCTGGCGTTGCTTTCGCCCCTGGCCCTATGGGCCCAACCGAAAAACTGTATTCCGGTCCGCTCGGGCGACGACCTGCCTTACGCCCCGGGAGAGAAACTCAGTTACGCCCTTTCCTATAACTGGCACGCCGTGGCGACCGATGTCGCTTCGGCGTACATGCTCATTGATACGACCCGTTTCGAGGGGAATGCCGCCTGGCATGCGCTCCTGTCCGCGAAGAGCGCCGCGTTCTTCGACATCTTCTTCAAGGTCCGGGAGCGTTTTGATTCCTGGTTCCTGCCCGGGGTGCGCCCGCTCAAGTTTATCCGGGATACCCACGAGGGCAGTTATTTCGCCTGGAACCTCTACCAGTATGATCCCGCCGCGGGCATCATCCACACGGATCTCGACAGCCAGAGTGCCGGCAAACGGCAGGTGGACATTCCCTACGGGGACTGCACATTCGACCTTCCGGCCCTGCTGTATTTTACCCGCAACATGGACATTTCTTCCCTTTCCGAAGGACAGACCTACCACATCACCTTCGCCATCGACGAGGATATTCAGGTGCTGAACCTGACCTTCAAGGGACGGGAACGGAAGTATGTCAAAGGGGTCGGTACCATCGCCTGCATGAAGTTCGGCTGCTCGGTGATGGCCGGCGAGATGTTCGAAGGGAACGAGGACGCCATCCTCTGGATTTCCGACGACGACAACCGCATCCCCGTCTATTTCTATGCCCCGCTCCGGGTGGGCGGCGTGGCCGGAAGGCTGACCGCTTACCAGGGACTGGCCCATGATTTCACCTCCTTCATTTCCCGGAAGAAAGTCAAGTGAAAGGCCAGATCGAACATAGCGGCAAGGTGGTCAGCATGACCCCGCAGACGACGACCGTCGCCTTCGTTTCGCATGCGGCCTGCTCTTCCTGCAAGGCGGCTGCGCTCTGCGGCATGGCGGAGGCCGAGGAAAAGACCCTTCAGTTGCCGACGGATCCCTATGCCAGCTATGGCGTCGGAGACGAAGTGAAGGTCTACCTGAAGGCCTCGATGGGCATGAAAGCCGTATATCTGGCCTATTTCCTGCCGCTGGTGGTGCTGCTGGCTGTAGCCCTCGGCCTGATTGCCCTGGGAGTCAGGGACTATGTGGCCGGTCTCTGCGGCATCGGGGCCGTGGGATTGTATTACCTCGTGCTGTACTTGGTCCGGGAGCGCCTGCAGAACGAATACGTTTTTACCATAGCATCCAAATAAACCTCACATTTTATGACAAGTATCATTATCTGGACCATTGCCATCATCACCGTCCTCGGTGTGGTGCTCGCACTCGTCCTGTACCTTGTGGCGAAAAAGTTCAAGGTGGAGGAAGACCCGCGCATCGACGAGGTGGAGAAGGCGATGCCGGGGGCGAACTGCGGCGGCTGCGGCTATGCCGGCTGCCGGGCCTTCGCCGAATCGGCCGTCAAGGCTCCGAACCTGGACAGCCACTTCTGCCCGGTCGGCGGCAATGACACGATGGCACGGGTGGCCGCCATCCTCGGCTATGAGGTCAAGGCCAAGGCACCCCAGATCGCGGTCGTCCGCTGTAACGGCAGCTGTGCTGTCCGGCCGAAGACCAACGAGTATGACGGTTATCCTTCCTGCAAGGTCAAGGCGACCCTGTACAGCGGGGATACCGGCTGCAGCTTTGGCTGCCTCGGCTGCGGTGACTGTGTGGCCGCGTGTCAGTTCGGCGCCCTTTCAATGGACCCCGAGACAGGACTTCCGGTCGTGGACGAAGCGAAGTGTACCGCTTGCGGCGCCTGCGTGAAAGCCTGCCCGAAGCTTCTGATCGAACTGCGGCCGAAAGGCCCCCGCGGCATGCGGGAGGCGGTTCTGTGCGTCAACAAGGACAAAGGCCCGGTCGCGAAGAAAGCCTGTGCCAGTGCGTGCATCGGTTGCGGCATCTGCGTCAAGACCTGTACGCACGAGGCCATCATCCTGGAAAACAACGTCGCCTACATCGACCCGCTCAAATGCAAACTCTGCCGCGAATGCGAGGCGATGTGCCCGACCGGCTCCATCCATGGCGTCAATTTCCCGAAGCCGCTGGACAAGGATGCCGTCAAGGAGCGTATCAAGATCCGTCAACAAAAAGAAAAGGAGGCCGCCCATGTCTAAACATACTTTCTCCATCGGCGGAGTCCATCCGCACGACAACAAGATTTCGCGTGACTGCCCGATTCGGCCGCTCCCGCTGCCTCCGACCGTCTATCTGGCCATGTCCCAGCACATCGGCGCCCCGGCAAAACCGGTAGTCGCCGTCGGGGACAAGGTGAATGTGGGCCAGGTCGTCGCCGAACCCGGCGGATTCGTTTCGGCCTTCATCCATTCCTCCGTCAGCGGTACGGTCAAGTCCATCGGACCCCGCAAAGACCTCGCCGGCAACCCGGTGACCTGCGTGGAAATCGCCGTGGAAGGGGATGAATGGGACGAAAGCATCGACCGGAGCGAAGATCTCGTGACCGCCATCCCGTCGGACAACAAGGCCATCATCGAGAAGATCCGCCTCGGCGGCGTGGTCGGTCTCGGCGGTGCGACCTTCCCGACCCATGTTAAACTGATGCCGCCGCCCGGGTCGAAGTGCGAAAGGGTCATCATCAACGGCTGCGAATGTGAGCCCTATCTGACATCCGACTTCCGCACCCTGCTCGAAAAGGGGGAACAGGTCGTCGTCGGCGCCGCCATCCTGCGCCAGGTCATGGGCAACGTCCCCTGCACCATCGCCATCGAGGAGAACAAGCCCGAGGCCATTGTCCATATCCGCGAAGTCATCGCAAAACTGGGTTATGAAGGCATCGAGGTAATGTCCATGAAGATGCGTTATCCGCAGGGCGGTGAAAAGCAGCTGATCGACGCGGTGATGGGCCGCCAGGTCGGTTCCGGCGCCCTGCCGATTTCCGTCGGCGCCGTGGTTCAGAACGTCGCCACCGCGCTGGCCGTCTACGATGCGGTCCAGAAAAACAAGCCGATCATCGACAATTCCGTGACCGTGACCGGAGGGTGCCTCCCTGAGCAGGCGAACCTGCTGGTTCGGGTCGGAACCCCGCTCCAGATGATCCTGGATGCGGTGGGCGGTGTGCCCGAAAGCGCAGCCAAGATCATCAGCGGCGGCCCGATGATGGGCAAAGCCGTGGTGAACCTCGAGGCTGCGACCGTCAAGGGAACGGGCGCCCTGCTGCTGCTGACCGAGGCGGAAACCCGCCGGGGAAGCGCTTCTGCCTGTATCCGCTGCGGCAAATGCGCCGACGCCTGCCCGATGGGCCTGGAGCCCTTCCTGCTGAACCGCCTCTGCAAGGCGGGCGATCTCGAAGCACTGGAGGCGAATGCCATCCAGGACTGCATCGAATGTGGCTGCTGCCTGTACAGCTGCCCGGCGAACATTCCGCTGCTTGACAACATCCGCCTTGGAAAGGGCGCTGTGCTCGGTGCCATCCGGGCCCGCGCCGTGGCCGCGAAAGCCGCCGCCGAGGCCGCTAAACAGTAAACGACCATGGGAAAGTTAATCATATCTCCTTCTCCGCACATCCATAGCAAGGACTCCACCCGGAGCCTGATGCTGGATGTCGTGATCGCGCTCCTTCCCGCCGTTTTGGTCTCCTTCGTCTTCTACGGATGGCGGGAGATCCTGCTGATGGCGGTAAGCATCGCTTCCTGCCTGCTTTTGGAGTGGTCCATTACCCGGTATCTGCTGAAAAAGCCCTCGACCATCGGGGACCTTTCGGCGGTGGTGACGGGTATCCTGCTGGCCCTCAATGTTCCCTACACCACACCCTGGTGGGTGCTGGTGATCGGAGCGGTCGTCGCCATGGGCATCGCCAAGATGACCTTCGGCGGACTGGGCCAGAACATCTGGAATCCGGCCCTGGTCGGACGGGTGTTCCTGCTGGTTTCCTTCCCGACGTACATGACGACCTGGTCGCAGCCCCAGGGCCTGTTCGGCGCGGATGCCGTGACCGGGCCGACCCCGCTGGGCGCCGTCCAGGAAGGGCTGATGAGCGGTGCCTCGGTCCAGGACATCATGGCCACACAGGGCTATGACTACGCGACCCTGCTGTATGCGAACATCGGCGGTTCGGCCGGTGAACTCTGCGCCCTGGCCCTTCTCGCCGGTTTTGTCTACCTGTGCTGCCGCCGGGTCATCAAGCCTTGGATTACCCTGTCCATTTTCGCGACGGTCGCCCTGACCGCCCTCATTTTCTGGGGCATCAATCCCGACCGTTTCACCGGCCCGGTCTTCAACCTCTTGACCGGCGGACTGGTCCTTGGCGCCTGCTTTATGGCGACGGACTATGTGACGAGCCCGATGAGCGTCTGGGGCGGGGTCATCTTCGGTGTCGGTATCGGCCTGCTGACGATGATGATCCGCTACTTCGGTTCCTATCCGGAGGGCGTCAGCTTCGCCATCCTCATCATGAACTCGTTTGTTCCGCTTCTGAACATGGCGTTCAAACAGAAAAAATTCGGGAGGAAATAGCCATGGCAGCAAAATCCAATCTTCTGAACATGGTCGTGGTCCTGGGTGTGACCTGCCTCGTGTGTTCCGGCGTCCTCGCCGGTGCCTATGCGCTCACCAAGGATCCGATTGACGCCGCCGCGGCCGAGAAAACCAACCAGGCCATCGGCGAGGTCCTGCCGCATTTCACGGAGACTTCCTATGAGGCGGTGGACCTGGAGGGCAAGACCTATCATTATTACAAGGCCACGGAAGGCGATAAACTTATCGGCTATGCCGTGGAGTCTTCCGTCGTCGGATTCGGCGGACCGCTGAGCCTGATGGTCGGCGTGACGGCGGACGGGGTGGTATACAATACCTCCGTCCTTTCCCACAGCGAGACCCCGGGACTCGGTGCCAAGTGTACGACGGATGCGAAGTTCATTTCCCAGTGGAAGGGCTTCAACCCCGCGGAGAAGAAACTCGCCGTCAAAAAGGACGGCGGTGACGTGGATGCCATTACGGCATCGACCATCACCTCCCGCGCCTACACCGCGGCCGTCGCCAATGCCCTTGCTGTCGTGAAGCTGCTCGGCGGCGAGGCGGCCGATGCCGTCAGCGGCGCATCCACCCAAGCTGAAAACATGGAGGAACCAGGCAATGAGTAAATTCGGAAAACTGATTACCGACGGGCTGGTCAAGAACAACCCGACCTTTGTGCTGCTGCTCGGCATGTGCCCGACGCTGGCAACGACGACCTCTGCCATCAATGGTCTGTCGATGGGTCTGGCGACCTTGTTCGTCCTCGTCCTGTCGAACATGGCGATTTCCGCCATCGCACCCGTGGTGCCGGACAAGGTCCATATTCCCGTGTATATCGTCGTTATCGCGACCTTCGTGACCCTGCTTCAGCTCCTGATGCAGGCGTACACGCCCGCGATGTACGAGACCCTCGGCCTGTTCATCCCGCTGATTGTCGTCAACTGCATCGTGCTGGGCCGCGCCGAAGCCTTTGCCAACAAGCATGGCGTCCTCGAAAGCGCCTGTGACGGTCTTGGCGTCGGCATCGGCTTTACCTGTGCGCTGACCGTGCTCGGTCTCGTGCGGGAGATCCTCGGCAGCGGCAGCGTCTTCGGCTGGAACTTCATCGGTGGAAACGACGGTATGCTGGCCTTCGTGATGGCGCCGGGCGCTTTCCTGTGCCTGGGCTACCTGATGGTCCTGTTCAATAAATTCCTGAAAAAAGACTAAGCGGTTATGGAGTACTTTCTGATTATCATTTCGGCGATTTTCGTCAACAACATCGTCCTCGCGCAGTTCCTCGGAATCTGCCCGTTCATCGGTGTTTCAAACAAGCTCTCCACGGCTTCCGGCATGTCCATGGCCGTCTGCTTCGTCATTACCCTGGCGACGCTGGTGACCTGGCTCATCAACCAGTACCTGCTGGTTCCCTTCCAGCTGGAATTCCTCCAGACCATCGCCTTCATCCTGGTGATCGCCGCGCTGGTGCAGATGGTGGAGATCGTGCTGAAAAAGGTCTCCCCGGCCCTGTACCAGGCTCTCGGCATCTTCCTCCCGCTGATTACGACGAACTGCGCGGTGCTCGGCGTCGCGATGACCGTCGTTACGAAGGAGTTCACCTTCGGCGGTGAGGCCCATCTGCTGAACCTCGGCGAGTCCCTCGTTTATGCCTTCGCCACTTCGCTGGGCTACGGCCTCGCGATGGTCATTTTCGCCGGCATCCGCGAGCACCTTGCCCTGAATGATGTTCCCAAAGCCTTCAAAGGTGTTCCAATCGCCCTGGTGAGCGTCGGTATCCTGGCGATGGCCTTCATGGGCTTCAGCGGGATGGTCAAGTAGAAAACTTTTTGTTCAACCTTTTATAAAATCTAAATCATCATGAAAAAAGCATTGTTGATTGTCGCTGCGATCCTCGGCCTGGCCGTCGTCGCTTCCGCGCAGCCGCGTGCCCTCGGTATCCGTGCCGGTTACGGTGCTGAACTCTCCTATCAGCACACCCTCGGCGGACAGAACTTCATTGAGGCCGACCTCGGTTGGGCCCTCGGCAACCCCGGCGGTCTGGACCTCGGTCTGAGCTATGACTTCATCATCGCTCCCCTCGGCCCCCTCAACTTCTACGCCGGTCCTTCCGCCCAGGCTTGGATGTGGTTCGGTGAGAGCAGTGGCTTCGGCGTCGGTGTCGGTGCCCAGCTCGGCCTTGAGTATACCTTCAGCTTCCCGCTGCAGCTCTCCCTCGACTGGCGTCCGCTCTTCACGATCCTGCCCGCCACCGGTTTCGGCTGGAGCAGCTTCGGTCTCGGTATCCGCTACGCTTTCTGATCGCAGATTCCATGAAAGAAACGAGGTGTCCCGAATCCGGGGCACCTCGTTTTGTTTACCAGTAGCGGTAGAATAGGGCGATGCTTTCCATGCCGGCAAAGAGTTGCCGCAAGAGATAACTCTCGTTCGGGGAGTGGATGGTGTCCCGTTCCAGGCCGAAACCCATTAGGAGCGGATCGCAGCCGAGGACCCGCTGCATCACGGCGAGGATGGCGATGGAACCGCCGCCCCGGGACGGGACCGGTTCGATGCCATAGACCTCCGCCATGGCCCGGGAGGCCGCCTGGTAGGCCGGCGAACTGATGGGAATCAGGAAGCCGTCACCGCCTTCCGCGGGTGTGACCTCCACCTTGACGCAGGGCGGGGCGATGCGCTTGAAATAGTCGGCGAATTTCCGGGTAATATCTTCCGAGGTCTGGTCCGGGACCAGCCGCATGGAAATCTTGGCATGGGCCGTCGAAGGGAGGACCGTCTTGGCACCGACGCCGGTGTAGCCGCCCCAGATGCCGCATACGTCGAGGCAGGGCCGGATCCCGGTCCGCTCCAGGGTCGTGTAGCCTTTCTCGCCTTTGACTTCGTCAATGTCCAGGAAAGCCTTGTATTCGTCTATGTCGAAAGGTGCCCGGGCGAGCTGGGCGCGCTCCTCGGGGGAGAGTTCCACGACGTCGTCATAAAAGCCGGGGACGGTGACCCGCCCGTTGTTGTCGTGCAGGGAGGCGATCATCGCGCAGAGCTCGTTGATGGGATTGGCCACAGCCCCGCCGTAGTGCCCCGAGTGGAGGTCCTTGTCCGGCCCCGTCACTTTCACCTCCAGATACGCCAATCCGCGCATGCCGCAGTTGATGGACGGCACTTTTTCACTGATCATCGTCGTGTCGGAGACCAGGATGACATCGGCTTTCAGCAGTTCTTTATGGGCCTCGATCCAGGCGGGAAGCGAGGGACTTCCGATTTCTTCCTCGCCCTCGAAGATGAATTTGACATTGTGTTTCAGGAGTCCTTTCCGCACCAGGAATTCGAAGGCTTTGAGGTGCATGAATAGCTGGCCCTTGTCGTCGTTGGCGCCCCGGGCATAGATGGCCTCCTCACCCGTGGCGGGGTCGCGGGCGAGGACCGGCTCGAAGGGGTCGGTCCGCCATTTGTCCAGCGGTTCCGGCGGCTGAACGTCATAATGGCCATAGACCAGGACGGTCTTTTCGGCCCCGATTTCCCGGGAGGCGACCACGACGGGATTCCCGGCTGTTTCATACACTTCGGCCTTATCGGCCCCGGCTTCCTTCAGCAGCTCCGTAAGCCGCCGGGCACAGCTGTACATGTCGGCCTTGTGTTCGGGCTTGGCGCTGATGGACGGAATCCTCAGCAGGGAGAAAAGCTCTTCAAAGAAGCGTTCGCGGTTTTGATGGATATACTGTTTCATGGTAAATCGTTTCGATTCATACAAAAATACAAATAATATTTGTAACTTTCGGAATCAAAACTGACCACAATGAGAGATTTTATCCGTTCGCTGGGGACCTGGAAGTTCTGGAAAGAACTGTTAATCATGACTTTCGGCATGCTGGTCGCGGCCGCCGCCGTGTATTATTTCCTGATGCCGTCCAAACTCGTCGTCGGGTCCATTACGGGACTGTCCATCGTCATCGGCAACCTGCTCGCTTCGGCCGGCATCGGAATCAAAGTTTCGCAGGTCATCGTCATCATCAACGCCATCCTGCTTATCCTCGCCTGGATCCTGATCGGCCATGAATTCGGCGCCAAGACCGTCTATACGGCCCTCATCCTGGGCCCCCTGGTTGATTTCTGGGAAAAAGTCCTGCCCATTGAATCCCTCCTGGAAGCCGGCCAGAGCTCGCTGATGAACGACCCCTGGTTCGACCTGCTCTGTTTTGTCCTGATCCTGAGCGCCTCGCAGAGCATTCTCTTTCATATCAACGCCTCCACCGGCGGACTGGACATCCTCGCGAAGATCGTCAACAAGTATTTCCATCTGGATATCGGCACATCGGTGAGCGTCGCCGGCGCCCTGATCTGCTGTACGGCCTTCGCCATCAACCCCTTCCGCCTCGTGGTGATCGGCCTCATCGGCACCTGGATCAATGGACTCGCCCTGGATTATTTCACGGCCAGCATCAACCGGAAAAAACGCGTCTGTGTCATTTCCCGGGAATATGAGATCATCCGGGAATACATCATCAACGAACTCCACCGCGGCTGTACCCTCTATCCCATCAAACGCGGCTTCTCGCTGAACGATTCTTTCGAGATCCAGACCCTGCTGACCCAGAATGAATTCGCGGACCTGCTTTCGTTCATGAAATCCAAGGAAATCGACGCCTTCATCACCGCCGGCAATGTCTCCGAAATCTATGGCCGCTGGAATCCCGCCCGCCGGCACTGAGTCAGAGATTCAGCAGGTTCTTGATTATCCAGAACACGAGACAGAACAGCAGCAGGATCCCGGCCGTGCCCCAGCCGCCGACGTTCGCGTCCAGATAGGCAAAGATGGCTTCACGATAGTAAAGCAGCAGCAGGCACCCGCCCACGAAGAGAATCAGGGCCAGGATATACAGCAGATACTTAATCTTTTCCATACCCTGCAAAGATAAGCAATTTTGCGAAAACCGCATACCGTTTGCCAATCCATGAAAAATCATTAACTTTGCACTCCCCTTTTACGGGAATGGTTCCGTAGCTCAGTTGGATAGAGCAACAGCCTTCTAAGCTGTGGGTCTTGGGTTCGAATCCCAACGGAATCACGAACAGAGCGAAAGCGGAAAGCAGCCGCCAGAACCGAATTTATTCGGGAATGGCGGCCGCTTTCCGCTTTCAAGCGGCCCCCGGCAGGGGGCCGTGATGTGGCAGGCCTCCGGCCTGACAAATCACGCGCTGTTTCCTGTAACGCTTTTAATCAATAAACCGGTACCATTGTCCGGCATCGATATACTTGAACCGGTCTCCCTCCTGATGAAGGATGAAACAGGTGACGCTCTCCGGGGAATCCTTGGTAAGGAACAGATTGATGCCACCTTCGGGATCGATGGCTATGCTGACCAGGTTGGGGATGCCGTAGAATCCCTCGTCATCGACGTTCCAGACGCTGGAGGAACCATCGCCCTCAAACTCGGTCTGAAGGGAGCCTAAAGCTACAGGCACGCCATTCTCCTGCCAGACAAATATGACCATGGCCTTGTTGTCCTTGTGCTCGAGTTCGAAGAGATCCAGCTCACCCGGACGGCCACGAAGCCATCCCACCCGGCGGCTCCGGATGACTTCCCGCCCACCGTTGCCACGGGAGATGTTCCATGCCAATTCTTCCGATGCTTCCTGTTCCCGCTCCGGGAATTTCCAGCGGCTGAAGGAAGGCCAGTCGTGCAGGCCGGCAAACCGGGAATCGGCGATGAGTACCTGTACCTCATAAGCTTCATATCCCTTGAACATGCCCCTCCACGGGGTCATGGACATATAGTATTGTCCCTGTATGTCCTCGAAATGGAGCTGGTCCAGTCCAAGGCGGCGGTCTGAATCTCCATGTTTATCCTCGCCGGCGACAACGAGCGAGGAATTCTGCTTGAAAATCGCCCAAGCGAAGTTCGGCTGCGCGCTGTTGTCCACCGCAGCTTCCATGGGGATGACGAAATTGTCGAAGGTTTTGTCGGGATAAGCGAATTTCGGCAGGGAAAGTTTCGACCAGTCATACGGGATATCTGTGTTCCACAGGGCGCCCGGGGCTATCCTTTGATTCTCATCCGAGAGATTGACCTCGATTACCTCCACGCTCTCTTTCAGGGCATCGGCCTCGATTCCGGCCACCCTGTATTCTTCGCCCGAGAATCCCTTGACTTTCTTGGGCACGGTGACCTTGTTGAAATAATGGCCGCCGTAGCGGAGCATGCATTCGTTACCCAGTTCGTCTGTCTGGTAGAGGTAGCCGTTCTTGTCCAGAAGGACCATCTCGTCACGTGAATAAATGCCGCTTACGATGGACTTTTCGAGGCCCTCTCCATCACCTCCGCTGATATCCCTCAGCCGGATGAAGCCTCCTCGGATTCCATACTCGCCGGGGTCGAGAACGGGCTTCAGGTCCACCTCGACGGTGCATTCCGTCTCTTCATCGGGATAATGGTATATAATCTTGTTGTTTTTGACTGGAAGCCCTTGGAAATCTGTATCATACCGCAGGATCAGGTCGCTGCCTTCATGAATCTGCAGATCGAATGAAGCCTTATTCTTCCCCATAGGTATCAGATAGAGTTCCGCCCGGTATTCCGGTGTTGAACCGTCTTCTGTTTCAACCATGAAATACCTGCCGCCCCACTCCTGAGCACCCAGCACCCACCCGGAGAGCATCATGATGACGATAAGAATCAACTTTTTCATATTGTTTCAGTTTTGGCAATACTTCAAATATAACGAATCATTATGACACCACAAGTCTCTGGTACATCTTGAAGAGACGGGCGACGATGTCGGATTCGGAGGCGTCTTTTGGGAAGCCGTAGGCCTCCAGGACGGCAGCATCGTTGGCGCGGTGAGCCTTGCGGAGTTCGGACGGCATAGTCAGACTGTCGTAAAGGTCTGCCAAACTGCTATCCGGATAGAGGGATCGGGCATCGAGAATCGCTTGGGCAGTCTGCTCAATTTTTGCTTTCTGGCTTTCTGTCGGTTTTGGCCAGGGAAAATTGTTGTATATTAAAGTGCCCGAATAACGGTAATCGCTTTTCAAGCGGCCGCAGAAAGCCCTCATCCAGGCCATGTGCAATACGCTTTCCAGAATGCCAAAGTGATAAATTGTCGCATCGGGAACAATAATAGTATCCCCAGCGATAACGTCCGAGCTCAGAAACCCAATAGGAAGGTAAGCTCTTCGTTCGGAAGATGTCCTCGGAAACAGAAGATAATCTGATTCCGGTTGCCTTATTTCAGCAAAGAGGTGTGGCGTATCTGCTCTTTTTTGTGTTTGTTTCTTACTGCTATGGAGTCTATACTCACGTACTCCTTCCAAGCGCTTCAATACAGATGGCATCCTTCTAAGCTCTGCCGGAGTACATTCCTTTAACCAAAGACAGTAACGCTTCTTGTTATTTATAAATTCTTCTGGGCCAATATAAAGTCTCACATAAGCCTCCGCCAGAGGCTCTTTTTGAATAAAAGTCTCCCTTTCATCAACACTTATCACAAGATTACCCCCATCTGTGGGGAACGAACCTACAGAAGTTTTTGGGACCTCTGAAATAGGTTCATGAATGTCATCAATGATGATGGAGGGAGCATCCATCAGATAAGCGTTGATATTACTTGCTTCAATTGCCGGTAATCCATCTGGATATATATATTTGTGCACTCTTGCAATCTTAGACATGCCAATAATAACACAGTGCACGGCAGCTTTGTCGTTAGCCTCGCTATTCCATTTGAATGTTGGGTATGCGAAGTTGATAATAAGCCCTTTATCAAAAATGAATCGCCAAAGAGGAGGAACAGCGATTCCTTGGCATATAGAATTCGTTGACACGAAGGCAATCTCACAGGAAGCATTGCAGCATTCAGTGTAATCTATACTTTTTTTGTACCAAGATGCAACATAATCCAAATTGCCATAATTCTTGACTCCGGTAAAAACTAGAGTCATATCCGCTTTTTGTTCAGATGTTTGGTAACTCTTTCCCACAAACGGCGGATTGCCCATGATGTAGTCGAACCTGACCACCCGCGTTACCTTATTTCTGCGGCCGGAGTGGACCTGAATATCCGGACTGTACAGATCCACTTTTCCATATTTGAACGCCGGGGCCATCAACATGGATTCTGGTATCTCTGCGACAGGATAAACGTGCGCTTCATCGGCCAGAATGACAGTGGCGTCCTCTTCCTGCTCCCACAGGGACCAGTCCATCCTCAGCGCATTGCCTTCCCGGATATTGTTGTAGGTCTTGAGCGGCAGCGGATCGAGGGTGAATCCCACAATCTCGTCTGTCTCGGCCATCATCTGGGCTTCAGCAATCCAAAGGGCTGTCTGAGCAACAGAACAAGCAAAGTCATTGATTTCAATGCCGTAGAACTGGTTGATGGAGACCTTGATAGGGGCCACCATTTCGCCAATCACGCGGTCCCCGCCGTAGATGATGCGCAGCGCCTCATTTTCCAATCGGCGCAGGCTGGTGTAGGATTCCGTCAGGAAGTTGCCGGAGCCGCAGGCCGGGTCGAGGAACTTGAGACCAGCCAGTTTGTCCTGGAAGGCCAAGGCCTTGTCTTTCTTGGTCTTGGCTACGGAGGTAGCCTTGATGTCTGCCAACTCGGACTTGAGGTCGTTGAGGAAAAGCGGATCGATGACCTTGTGGATGTTCTCGATGGAAGTATAGTGCATGCCTCCGGCCCTTCTCGTCTCCGGGTTGAGGGTGCTCTCAAACACAGCCCCGAAAATGGTGGGGCTGATAAGCGACCAGTCGAATTCATCGCTGGCGCGCTGGAGAATCAGGTCCCGGATTTCTTCCGTGATGCGCGGAATCTCTATTTCACCGGCAAACATGCCGCCGTTGACATAGGGGAAAGCCAATAGTTTCTCGTCCTCGTATGGGTCGCGGTCATCCGGCTTCTGGTCCAGGATGCGGAACAGTTTGATAAGCTTCTCACGGAATTCGCCAGCCTCAAACTGCTCCAGATAGTCGTGGAACATGTTCTTGGAGCCGAAGATGCCGGCATCTTCGGCGTAGAGGCAAAACACCAGACGGACACACAGCTTGTTGAGGGCTTTCTGGGATTCCGGGTTGCCGGGGTCCTTGTACTGAGCGAGAATCTTGTCGTAGAGCACACCGACAATTTCACCGGCCTGGATGGAGACCTCCAGTTCCTTCTTCAGGTGGATATTGGTGTCATCGACCAGGAAAGACAAGCGGGTGTATTCCTTCTCAAGGTCGGCCAGCCGGATAACTTCTGGTGCGGCGTCCGGCGTCTCCATATTGTGAACCTCGAAGGTGTTGAAGTTGCAGGCTACAATCCAATGAGGATACTTCCCGGTGCCAAGTCCGGAGGCGTAGCGAAGTCCCTGCTGGAAAGGCGTAAGCTCCATCCCGTCAGATTGTTTCGCCTTGGCCGTCAAATCCACATGGGAACCTTTCTGCTCAATCAGGACCCTGGTCGTGGGGATATAGGCATCAATAAAGTCAGCGCCCTTGTCCTTGGCAAAAGTCTTTACAGGAATCTCGAACTGAATGAACAGGGCGGGGTTGGTGATTCCGAAAACTCTTCCCAAAAGGTCCATCCAGAAGCGGGCCGTCTCTCCTTTCTCGTAACCCTTTCCCAGCCAGTCCTTTACAAACGCCTTTGCGGCCTGCTTCTGTTTTGTTTCCGTTGCCATAAGCATCATTTTATCCAACCCAACAAATGTAGCAAAACTTTTCATTTATTCAGAGAGGCTGCACAGAAATAACGTGAACAAATTTTTTTTGCAAAAATCGCGGAAAGGTGTATATTTGCCCTTTTGAAAAATCGCGGAAAGGTGTATAAACTACCTTCCGAAAGCATACGCTGCAGACCTATCTTCCTTTGTACATGACACCGCTGCTATAGCCCCTCGGCTTTTCACCAGAATTTCGACATTTTCACCCAAATTTGCGGGAAATAGCTGGTGTCCTCGGAACTGATTCTATCTATTCTTCCGGGGCTGTGAATAGGACCTCAAGACCGTCATGCGCAGCTTGCAGCGGTGCGGGGAGGGTAGCGTCCAGTTCGGCCTGAGAGCCGTGAAGGCTCCTGGACATGTGGGTGATGTAGACTTTCTCTCCGGGCGAGAGATGCAGCCGCTTCGTATTCAGCAGCACGGTGACGGTTCTCTCCACCATCGCGACGCTGGAATGGCAGAACATCCTGAAATCGGTATCATGCCCGACGCCCATGGTCGCTTCCATGATCAGTGCCGTAATACCATAGCCCGGGTAATGAGAATCGATGCCGATTATCCGCGCGGAGCGGCCGGGGATTCCACTGGTATCGGTTGCATACAGCAGGCGCACGCCGCCTTTTTCCAGTAAATAAATCTGTGCTTCTTCCATGGCATACTCTGTCGGGTGATTGGCCCAAAGCGGAAGCACGCTGACTCCGTGGACCATCACCGGCATTCCGGGGTAAACAGGCGTAATGTCGGGAACCTGAGCGCCGGCTTTTTTCGCCGCATCCTTGAATGCTTTGACGGCGATATCGTACCACGTGTGGCTGAGATAGACCTTTTTGATGCCCAAGGCGATCGCATCCGCCGCATTGAAATGATCTTTGTGAGAGTGTGTATAAAAGATGATTTCCGGATGGACTCCTTCCGGAATCATATCGCCGCTCTCTGCCGTGAAATCGATCAGGAACCCATCATCGACCAGGATGCTGCTATGCCTGCGTCCCAGCCCGTTTTTTCCTCTTCCGCCGGCGGATCCGGTCCCCAAAAACTTGATTTTGAGGGAATCGCCGTTCTTTTCCGATTTCAGAATCTTGGGGATTTTTGCCTCGATGGATTCGCCGGTAGCGGCCAACAGGGAGGCGGCGCTTACGCCAAGGAAGGTTCTTCTGCTGATTTTCATAGCAGCAAAGATAAGAATATTTTTATTACCTTTGTCACCATGCATAATCGCGAAGAACTCTTTAAAGAGATCTATCAATTATATTACGCACCCTTGTGCGTATGGGCGAGACGATATATTGACGATGTAACTACGTGTCAAGATATCGTCAGCGAAGTATTTGCGCGTTTATGGTTCAGATGGAACACCTTTTTCCTGCAGGAAGAAAAGATCGTGTCCTTTTTGAAAGTCAGTGTCCGGAACGAATGTTTCAAGTATTATCGGAAGCATAAAGAAGAATTTCATCTGGAGGATTCTTTTCAGATGCCGCTTGAAAAAAGCATGGAGCCGGACCAGTTGTTGACTTTGGACGAACTGTACGGGCTTCTGCTGGAGGCGGTCAAAGAATTGCCGGAGAATCTGCAGAAAGTCTTCTATCAGAGCTTTATGCAAGAAAAGAAGCAGGAAGAAATCGCCCGCGCCATGGATGTCAGTGTACGGACTGTCCAACGGAATCGGGTGAAAATCATTAGGTTTTTGAATGAAAAGTTCAAAGATGTGATGCCGGTCATCGCTTTCCTGACAATCTTGTCCTCGTAAATTTTTCTTTTTTTCTGTCGCTTTTTTCCTTTTGGCGGATACTATACATGAACCATGTTGTAGTATCAGCTCAGAATGAAGTATGGATTAAAAATAGATTCTCTTCTGGTAAAGATACGGGAGATAGAATCAGTCAATCTTGAAGAGAATTACCAGCAGGTGCAGCTTCGCATTTCGAGGCTGCGGAAGAAGCGGAGACAAGTCCTGATGAGAGCGGCAGCCATCCTGGCCGTTCCGCTCGCCTTTGCCGTGTATGTGCTGACCAGCAAGGCCGACAGCACCGACCCGGAAATGATTGTCGCCGTAGCGGAAACGGGACAAATACGCGAACTCGTTTTGCCCGACAGTTCACGGGTAATTCTCAATGCCGGCAGTAGCCTAAGCTACCCGTCCCGCTTCTCGGAAAACCGGAGAGATGTCCATTTGGAGGGGCAGGCCTATTTCGAGGTAATCTCATCTCCGGATTATCCTTTCTATGTCAATACGGATCAGGATGTTTCCATTTATGTCTATGGGACGAAGTTCGAGGTATGTGCCTATCCGGACGAGTCTTTCGTAGAAACGAAATTGGAAAAAGGCAATGTTCACGTCCTTTTTACCAAGACGGAGACTACGTGCAAGCTGGATCCGCATCAAAAGATAACATACAATAAGGCTGAGCGCGCATTCCGTATCGAGGATATCCGGGATGAAGAGTTCTCGGACTGGCGGAATGGACTTGTTTTCAAAGACGCCCCTATGGAAGATATCCTCAGGGCGGTCTCGCGTTATTTCAATGTCCGGTTTGATGTAAAGAATCTTTCGGGCAACCAAGTCCGTTATACGGCAAAATTCACCAACGGAGAGACCTTGGAAGACATCCTGCAAAGCCTTTCCTTGATTTCACATCTTTCCTGGAAAAAAACAGGCACTGATGTGAATGACAATCAGCACATTAATATCGTTCTTTAACGTCGTCATCAAATGATAACAATTTGTCGAAAAGCATCCGTATGGATTCGGGCTATTCTGTCTGCCGGTCTGTTGCTTGCGGCAGCCGCAGTTTCTCAGGCGCAAAGCCTGCGAAAACCGGTAACGGCTTCGGGAATTACGATGGAGGCAGCCATGAATGCCATTGAAAGAAACAGTGATTATACGTTTCTGTATGACAATGCGTCTGTCAATACCGCAAGGCTTGTGTCCATCCGTACGTCCAGCACCGCTTTATCCGCGGTCATGGCGGAATTGCTTGCCGGGACGAACCTGACCTATTCCATCCAGAAATCTCAGATTGTACTGTATATCGCTGCCGCAGAAAAGCCGTCGGCATCTGCCGGACACACCGGTCCTCGGAAAGGGATGATTGTCGGCAGCGTCGTTGATGCCATTGACAAGGAGCCTCTGATCGGAGCGTATGTCTTGGTCAAGGATCAGTCAGCATCGGGAACGACCACCGATTTGAATGGTAATTTTGTACTGGAGGCCCGCGAAGGGGACGTAATCCTCGTTTCTTATGTGGGATATCATGAGTACAGTGTCAAAGTGGGAGCGGAAGAACGTTTGGAAATAGCCATGGTCCGGGATTCGGAACCCCTGGGGGAAGCGGTTGTCGTCGGCTATGGCACGCAGCGGAAAGTCAGCTTGATCGGGGCGCAGCAAAACGTTTCTGTCCAAGAATTGAAGGTCCCGGTCGCGAACCTGACCCAATCGCTGGTCGGACGTGTCGCCGGTTTGATTTCGATGCAGCGTTCCGGCGAACCGGGTTATGATGATGCAACGATGTATATCCGTGGCATCTCAACGCTTACGGCCAGCCTCTCGGCGCCGTTGACATTGGTTGACGGAGTCCCCAGGAGCATCTCTCAGGTGGACCCGGAGGATATCGAGAGCTTTACGATTCTGAAAGACGCCTCTGCTACGGCCATTTATGGCGTTCGGGGTGCTAACGGCGTCATTATCATTAACACGAAGTCCGGAAAAGTGGGCAAACCACGTTTCGATATCCGCTATACCGAAGGAATGACACATTTTATCGATGTTCCGGACTTCGTTGATGCCCCGACCTATATGACCCTTTCCAATGAAGCGCGTTATACTCGCCGTAGCGCCCTGACGGGAGATTATACTCCCATTTATACGGAGGAAGAGATTGAAATGACGCGCAACGGAGCAGATCCCTACCTGTATCCGAACGTAAACTGGATGGATGTCATTTTCCGTAAGTTCGGTCACAACCGAACGGCAAACGCCAATATCAGCGGCGGCTCTGAAATGGCAACCTATTATGTCGGCTTGAGCTTCTTCGATGAGACGGGGATGTACTTTGTTGACGATACCGACCATGACTATAACTCCAATACGCGCTATACCCGTTATTCGGTCACTTCGAACATTACCCTGAAGCCCACGCGGACGACAGAAATCAAACTGGGAATCCAAGGGTATCTGGCCAATGGAAATTATCCCGGATCGACCACCAATAAGATTTTTTCATCGACGTTTTATGCGACGCCAAACTATATCTGTCCCAAGTATCCGAATGGCGCCATCGGTGACCGCCCGTCAGACACGGTACAGCAGCCGTACGCCCTGCTGAACGAGATGGGATATCGGGAGGAATGGAAAAACCAGATATTCTCAAACTTGCGGATAACACAGGAGCTCCCGTTTGTCAAAGGACTGTCCTTGACAGGAATGTTCTCTTTTGATGCCTACAACTTTACGAGCAACAAGTTCAATCGTTCTCCGAATACGTTCATGGCCCTGGGACGTGACGCTGAAGGCGCTCTGATTCTGCAGCAAACGATGACGGGCAATGAGACGCTGTCTTATTCCCACTCGCAGAGCGGCAATCGCAGCGTCTATATGGAGGCCGCCTTGAATTATAAGCGTAAGTTTGGCAAACATGACGTGTCGGGACTGCTGCTGTTCAATCAGAGCGATGAAAAGAACACGAACGCCTCGACGGTTGAGAATGCCCTTCCTTATCGCTTCCGCGGTCTGGCCGGACGTTATACCTACGCCTATGACGACAGGTATTTCATTGAGCTCAATTTTGGATATAACGGTTCGGAGAACTTTTCGCCCAAGCATCGTTACGGCTTCTTCCCCTCGTTCGGCCTGGGATGGGCTGTCTCCAATGAAACGTGGTTCAAACCTCTCCGCGGCGTCATCCAGTTTATGAAACTCCGAGCCACCGGCGGTATCGTCGGCAACTCCAAGATTCCGGGACGGCGGTTTGCTTACCTTGCTACTGTGGACAGCGCTACGGGGTATTCCTTCGGACAGACTTCCAATCAGACATTCAGCGGAAAAGCCATTGGCGACGAAGCGGTGGACGTGTCCTGGGAAACGGAGCGGAAGATCAATCTCGGTGTAGATATGATGACCCTCAATAACAAGTTGAATCTGCAGGTGGACGTGTTCAAGAATGACAGAGACGGTATTTTCTTGACCCGCGGTTCGTTGCCGGCTTATACGGGTATTAACAAGACCCCGCTGGGAAACCTTGGAAAGGTGAGCAACAAGGGTGTTGAGTTCTCGTTGGATTATCACAACCAGATTAATTCAGACTGGTTTGTCAGTGCCATTGGTAATTTCTCTTTCAACCGTAACCGCCTGATCGAAAATGATCAGTCCTATACCTATCCCTGGCAAGAAAGGCGGGGCCAGCGGATTGGGCAGCGCTTCGGTCTGATTGCAGAAAAGTTGTTCGAGTCCGATGAAGAAGTGGCGGCCTCTCCTTTCCAGGCGGCAGACACCCGTGCGGGCGATATCAAGTTTAAAGACATCAATGCCGATGGCAAGATTGATGACTTCGACCAGGTGCCGATTGGATGGGGAACCGTCCCGGAAATCATCTATGGCTTTGGATTTACGGTTGCCTGGAAAAGTATTGCCCTTTCTACGATGTTCCAGGGCGCCAGCCATGTGGACGCCCTCGTATCCGGAGAAGGCGTGACTCCGTTCATGCAAGGATTCACACGCGGAAACATCATGAGCAATATCACTGACCGATGGACCGAAGAGAACCCGAAGCCGGATGCTTTTTATCCGCGTCTCTCGCCCAGTTCCACCACCAATTTGAACTATGAGCCGAGTACATGGTTCCTCAAACCGACCCATTACATCCGTTTGAAGAACCTGCAGTTGACCTATACGCTCCCCGAACGTTTTGTCAAGCGAATCCGTATGCAGGATGCCTCGATTTTCTTCATGGGAGTCAATCTTTTCACCATCTCTCCTTTCAAACTTTGGGATGTCGAGCATGGAGACGGAAAAGGAAACAGCTACCCGAATACCGCCTCGTATAGTCTTGGGTTAAATATCAAGTTCTAATTATGAAGCAAAAAATCATATATTCCTTGTGTGTCGTCCTGGCTGTCTTGCAGGTCGCGTCCTGCAAAAAAGGTTTCTTTGACCAGGTCCCGAATGACCGGATTACCATGGAAGATGTTTTCCGGACACGCCTGTATTCGGAACAGTTCCTTGCGGCGATCTATGCGGCGATGCCGGACGAGTCGTTGATTTCCGGATATTGCCTGGAAGGCCTCTCCGACGATTTGGACAACTCGTATGACCGCCCGGCCCAAATCCAGTATTGCATGTATCAGATGAATCTGGGGAACTGGAATGCGTCTTCGGATTACATCAATTTCTGGGATTCGTGCTATAAAGGAATCCGTTCCGCGACTTACTTCATGCAGCATATCGGCGATAACCGGGAAATGATTGATAACGGAGAGTTTGCACGTATCCGTCAGTATAGGGCGGAAGCCCGGTTTATGCGCGCCTATCTGTCCTTTGTCCTTCTGCGTCAGTATGGCCCCATCATTCTCCCGACGGATGAGCCGATTCCGGCCGATGCCGCAAACGACGACCCTTTGATGAATCTTCCGAGAGATCCATACGACAAGTGCGTGGATTGGATCTGCAATGAGCTGGATTTGGCGGCGGAAGATCTCCCGCTTCATTTTACAGAGCAGATGGAAAACGATTATGGCCGGGCGACAAAAGTGGCCTGCATGGCCGTAAAAGCCCGTTTGTTCCTGTATGCGGCGAGCCCTCAGTTTAACGGAAATCCGGCTTATGCCTCGGTTGTGAACAAGGACGGGACGCATCTGTTTTCGACAAGCTATGACCCCAAAAAGTGGGAACGGGCCGCAATGGCGTCCAAGGATCTGATAGATTTGAACATTTTTGACCTGTACAAGGTTTATAACGAGGATGGATCCTATAATCCGTATCTTTCCGTGCGGGACGTGTTCCTCGACCCCTGGAATGTAGAATCCATTTTCTATATGACGACCCACTCCAATGTCAACATGCATCGTCATGGGTCTCCCAGGTATTGGAATGGGTATGAGAGCGGAGGTGTCACCCAGCAGCTTGTCGATGAGTTCGAGATGGCCAACGGAAAACGGATTACGGACCCGTCGTCCGGATACAGTGAGACCGGGCTTTCAACCAAGGATTACAGTGACCCCAAAACGGGTTGGGTCTATGCGCCAGCGGGTTCTTTCAACATGTACGTCAACCGCGAGCCGCGTTTTTATGCCGACGTCGTGTTCAATGGCGCTTATTGCTTATATAACTATCAGGAAGACAAATACCGTTGGCAGCTTTACCATACCGGCAATGATGGGAACAAGGTCCATGACAGCCCCCGTACCGGCTACGTCCGCCTGAAGATGGTCTCTCCGGATTACAACGCGAAATTGGGAAAAAGCGTCAACATTCCCTTCCTTCTGTACCGCTATGCGGAGGTTCTGCTCAATTATGTCGAGAGCCTGAATGAATATGATCCAGGGAACGAAGATATAGTGAAGTATTTGAATATGATTCGGGAACGCGCCGGTCTGCCGGGTGTTGAAAGCGGCCTGTCTCAGGAAGAGATGCGGGAAAGAATCCGGCACGAAAGGCGGGTGGAACTGTGCTTTGAATGGAGACGATACTTCGATACAAGGCGCTGGCTGATTGCGCCGCAAACCGATGGCGGCCCCTTTTATGGAATGAACATGAATGGCGGGACCGGGTTCTCGGAGGCACAGAGCAAAGATTTCTATGTAAGGACAGTCTTTGAGACGCGCGTATTCCGTAATGCGTATTACTTGTTCCCCATCCCGCAGAGCGAGATTAATAAAGATGCCAATATCGTCCAGAATCCCGGATGGTAGTTTTAACTGTAAAAAAATGAAAGAAAGCAATTATTTACTGTTGCCCCTGGCGCTGTCAGCCGTCCTTTCCTGCAGCGACCCCGTGCAGGCCAACTATGGCGTGGAAAACCCTGACGATTATACGCGGGTCTATATTTCCAAAGCGTTCAATGGGGAACTGCCGGTGATTCTTACAGACGAGAAGCCGGATACGACGTTAAACATATACGTGAACTATGGCGGTTTGGTGGAGCTGTCTTCCCCGGTGAGCGTGACCCTCGGCACGGATGCGTCCAGGCAAGATGCCTTCAATACTTCCCATGGGACGGACTATGAACTGCTTCCTTCAGAATGTGTTTCCGAGACGTCGCAAACCGTGACCATCCCGGCAGGGAAAACGAACTCGGAGGCCTACCGTATTACGATTTCCGGCAAGAATCTGCCGGGGAGAGGACCTTATGTCCTTCCGGTGAGCATCCTCTCATCCAGTCCTTCCATTGCGGTTAACGAAGATCTCCGGACGCTGTTCGTGGTCGTTTCCAAAGAGGTGGACATGACAAAGTTCACCCCTTATGACAGGACGGGCTGGTCCATCCAGTCCTGTTCATCATATACGCAAGTCTCTAATGAGAACACCCCGCCGGAGAACGTCCTGGATGGTGATGAGAGTACGTTCTGGGGCACGGAATGGACGCCGGAACGCATTCAGCCTCCGCACACGCTCGCCATTGATATGAAAACGGAGCATGTCGTCCATGGCTTGGTGTTCCGGGCGCGAATCGACGATAAGGGACAGCGGGGCGGATTGCCGAAAGAAGTAACGGTGGAAGTGAGTCCGGACGCGCAGAGTTGGTCCTCCGCGGGTCACTATACGAGCCCGTTCGGGTCAGAATCCCGACTGACTCTCAATAAATGGCTGACGGGACGCTATGTCCGGCTGACAATCCAAAGCTGCTACAATGCCAATGGCTCCAATGACTTCTATCAGGCGGCCATCAGTGAATTGAATATTTTTTAACAATATGAGAATGAATTTGTTTTTCATCTTGCCTGTCCTTTTGACAGCATTGTCTTCCTGCGAGAAGAAGTCTCCGTTGGACGGGGTCGTCGATCCCTCCAAGGCCATCATCAAGCCGGACGCCTCATCAAGCGTTAAAGTGATGACTTACAACATATATGGCGCACGCGGCCTGTATAACGACTGGGAACTGGATGCCCTGGCTGATGTCATCAAAGGTCAGGATCCGGATTTCGTTTTGTTGCAGGAAACGGATTCGGCGACAGTTCGTTCCAAATCTCACTTTCACGCGCGCGACTTGGGAGAACGGTGCGGAATGTATTATGCGTATGCGGTCGCATGGGAGCGTCCCAGAAACCAGGACGGCACCTATGGAGACGCCATCCTGTCCAAGTATCCTTTTGTTCAGGAGCGGGATTTCCATCTCGGCCTCTCGCCCCAGAATCCCAGCACATCGGCAGAGCCGCGTTCGGTTTGTGCCGTCCAGTGCCGGGTCGGAGACCAGCTGATATGGGTGGCCTCGACCCATCTTGACCATGCTGCCGAGATCAACCGGGTTTTCGAGGCTGATGAATTGCAGACCATCATTTGCGACGAACTGCAGGGGCATGTGATTTTTGGCGGGGACTTGAACTCGACGCCGTCTTCCGCTCCCATGCAAAAAATCCTGACTTTCGCGCAGCCGCACTATCTTGCCGAGACGCAGTACACCTTCCCGTCCCAGCGAAAAAAGGACAACCCCACGTCTTTGCTGGACTATATCCTTACCAAACGCTCCGATACAAAAATCTCTTGTTCAGGGTATAAGGTGGTGCAGAATACGGCTTCCGATCATTGCGCCGTTGTCGCTACATTCTCATTGAAATAATCTTTACTATGAAACAAACCACATATTTAATCCTGGGACTGATCACTACGTTTTTCTTCGTTTCGTGTCACTCGGAACCGCAGGCCGGCGCCGAGGCCGACACCTCGGACAAACAAGAGTCTCCGGTCATGACCGTTCTCAACGCCTCCTTGTCTGATGAACCATGGACCAAGGTTCAACTGGCCGGCGCCCGTTTCCTCTGGTCCGCGGGCGATGCCCTGTCGGTCTATACAAGCGAGAAGACATTCAAGGTCTTTATGCTCAAAAACGGAGGAAACAAAGCGGAAGGAATATTCGGGGCAGAAATGAAGCCTTCCATCCAGGTCTCGAAGCTGGCCGTTTATCCGGCCAATTCTGATTACCAGTTGACAGAAGACGGTAAGCAGTTGAAGTTCAATATGCCTTCCATCTATAATTACGATACCAGCAGAAGGAATGTCATGCTGCTGGGGAAGATCTCCAAAGACGGAGACAAATCTGTTGACATTTACTCGCTCACGGCGTTCTATCATATTCACTATGACCAACTTCCCATGGGCGCAGCCATCATCCGCCTAAGTACGGACCGGAAGATAACCGGCGAGATGTTGGTCAACCTGGAAGAAGAAAAGCCGGTATTGAAAGTCGGAGAGGCCGGGGACGACCAGGTCTTGATTTATCTGAATGAGACGCCTGAAGCCGGGATGGACGCTTATGTCCCTCTTCCGGTAGGAGAGTACGGAACAATCCAGGTCAGTATTCTTGACGCAAATTCTTCGGTCCTTCGGGGGACAGAAACGAAACTCAGCGATGTCGGGGAACTCGGCCGTGGACAAATAGTGGATGCCCCCCAACCCGCTCCCCAGCTCCAGTTGGAATGGGTGGTGGATAATCTGTCCATCTTCGCCGGAAACTTCCCGGCCGTTGACGCAGAAGGGAATGTCTATTCGGTGAATGGGGAAAACTTGTATAAAATCACAGCCGACGGGAAAATCGCCTGGACGCTTCCAGTGGGTGCCGGCGGAGCCCGGCAGCGGACCATCGTCGCCCTTGAACCGGACGGATCGACCATCTATGTTTGCGGGGGCGATAACAGCGAAGGAACCGGCAAACTGATGGCGGTGACCTCTTCCGGAACGTTGAAGTGGGAATTGCCGTCCTCTTCCTTCCCTACGGCCGAAGTGAGCTTTTACAATGTCTGCCCTGTCGTCGGAGACAAGAACATCTATGTGCCTTACGGAACGTATTCTGCTCCGGGAACGCTGATTGCGGTCGATAAGGAGAGCGGACAGCTTGTGTCTTATCTGGCCCTGGACAAAGAAGGGAGTCTGACGACTTCCCAGGTTCCCGCCGGGGTGGAATGTTTCCCGAAATCGCTGGCCGGTATATCCGGGGCCGGTCTTTCCGCAGACGGCGACCTCTGCTACAGCTGCCGGATGGGACTGGTCATTGTCCGCCAGTCGGATATGGACAATCCTCCGTACACGGATGCCCAGGGGCGGAAATTCGCCTTGTTCTCCCACTTTGTCGGGGAGACCTGGAATTTCAACACGGCATCGGCAGGCGTGGCTTGTACGACGGTCGATGGGAAGGCTTATGCCATTGCCTGTCTCCAGAATGGTTCCGGTACGAAAGCAGGGCAGGAATATGGGCTCCGGACATTTGCAGGGCATAGTACGGCAGGTGTCGAATTGGGCAATATCAAAGAAAAAGATGCCGCATCTTATACCGTAAGCATGGAAAAACTGGCTTTGCAGAATGACGGTGGAGTGATCGTCGGTCCTGCCGGCGAGGTAATCGTCAGCCGCAAGGCGGCGACGGGGAAGGAAACGGTTATCGTCAATGAAAAATCAGGAGGACTTTCCGCCCTGAACCTTTGGACGAAGAAAGCGCTCTGGTCGTATAATGTGGAGCAGAACGTCTCCGGCGCCCCGGCCGTGGATAATAACGGCTTTGTTCACTTTGTGACAAAAGACGGGCAGTATTATATCCTCTCCTTTGCCGGAGAAAGCCCGGTTCTGTTGTCGCGGGTGCCCTTGTCCAATGTGTTGCAGGATTCCGGCTTGCTGGAAGAAGGAGTCCGCGTTGTTGACACATGGTCCTCTTTGATGATCGGCGATGACGGGCGGATATATGTGGCGGCTCATCTGAATGGGGAGGCTTCCCGGGGCGCAATCTTATGCCTGAGCTATCCACAGACGACCGGATACGGGAAATCGCTTACGCCATGGCCCATGAAGTGTGCGAACCCTCGTCATACATGTAGGCAAACCCATTAAACAATGAATGAATAACATGAAAAAGTATTGTACACCGACGGTCTGGTCTTCCAGGCTGTATGCAGAAATGAATTTCTGTAATAGCACCCAGGGGAAATTGCCTGACTGGGATTATCAGGATGTGTATTCGGAAGAGGAAGAATAAAAAAGAAACAGACAATGAAAACAAAGAATATATCTGCGGCTTTATTCTCTCTGATCCTGGGGGGAGTAGCCTTTAATGCCTGTGAAAAACCTGCGGAGCAAAGCGAAATCCAGAGACAGGTAATCCATGTAAGCCTTCCGGCCGAGTCCCGTGTCGGCTTTTCGGATGACAATCAATCCCGCATGAGCCTGTCTTGGTCGGCGAATGATCAGTTGACCGTCATTGGGGAGACGACCGCCGTATATACGATTCAGCCGGGTTTCTCGGACAAAGAAGCGGACTTTGCCGGAGACCCTGTGGCAGGGGCATCTTTTACCGTACTGTATCCCGGGACAGCGACCACGGAAGAAGCATGGGCAGCGCTCGCCCATAATGGCCTCACACAGGCCGGGAATGGCGACACATCCCATATTCCCTATCTGGCCAAACTCTCCGGGATCAATACCTTGTCCGATCTTTCCTTTACTTCTTCGTGGGCGGAGTCCCATGGTGGAAGTTTTGTCGAAAATGGCGTGGTTCGCATCGATGTGACATTGCCTGCCGAGATTACGTCTGTTAGCAAGATCAGTCTGGCCGGACTTCTGTCCACCCCTCTGACACTGGAGGTAACGGGTGGTGATTTCACGACGGAAAGGCGACTGATAGCCTACCTGCCTTTGGGCTGCGAAAGTATCAGCCTTCCTGCCGGCAGTAAACTGACGCTAAGCCTGAAAGATGCCGAGCAGCGGGCTTGGCAAAAGGAATTGACGTTGACCCCGGAGACGACCCTCGCCCCTGGAAAGGTCCATTCCTTTAAGCTGAACAGCAAGAATTGGGAGGCCCGGTATGCAGGCGGCCGCGGAACGGCAGAGGATCCTTTCCAGATTGCGGAAGCCAAGCATCTGGTTCATATGCAGGAAGACCTGGACGGTATGGAAAACGCCGGAACGCTCTATTTTGTGCTGAATGGAGATGTGGACCTGGACGGGAGAAACTGGACTCCGGTCAACAAAAGCGGGAACAAAGATCAGGTCGTTTCTCTGGATGGCAAAGATCATAGTATTAAGAATCTGAAACTGACTTCCGGAAGTACGATTGGCCTTTTCTCTCATTTGTATGGAAGCGTGAAGAACCTGACCCTTGATAGCCCCAGTGTCACGACCAGTGGTAAAATCATCGGTGCTCTGGCGGGCCAGGCGGGTGATGTGGTGATTTCGAAGGTAACGGTCCAGGATGCAAAGCTGACGGGCAATTCTTATTTAGGAGGACTGGTCGGTAGGCTTGATTCGGCCAATAAGGTGGAGATTTCGGACTGCCATGTGACGGCGGAAATGAAGGCAACGGAAAATGTTAGCAAAACAGCATCTATAGTCGGCGGACTGGTTTCTCGTATGGAATCGTCTGTAAAGCAATGTCTCATTGCGCGCTGCTCTACAAGTGGTACGATTGCTTTGACATTGACGAACTACAACAATACGCTTGTGGGCGGTATTGCCGCCAGTGTAATCTGTCAACTGACAGTGGAGGACTCCCATTCTGAAATGAAATTGGATCCGGTCGGCGGCGGGTCCGGTGGTATCGTCGGTCGGGCACAGGTGAAAACTACAGATCCGAAAACCGTTACAATCCGCCGGTGCAGCTATAATGGTACCATCAACGCACAACATAATTTTGTCGGTGGAATTGCCGGCCGCGCAGCCAATCTTGTCATCGAAGACAGCTGGTCGTCAGGCTCGATCGTCAATACCGGGAAAGGTTACTTCGGCGGTTTGGTCGGATCGAATGATGCTGGAACCAACACTGTTTCTATCGCCATCGACCGCTGCTTCTCGACGATGAAAATCTCCGGAAAGGAGTACGTGGGCGGTCTTGTAGGAAATGCCGAAGCCAAGGGGTTGTCGCTGAAAAACAGTCTGTCCTGGGGGATCGTAATTTCTGCGGGTGAGAGAACGGTGGCCAGCGCCGCTGCCTGTGTCGGCTATACAAAGAGCTATACTGGCAACACCTACTCCAATAACTTCCGTTCGCCGGTTTATTCGTTCTCCTGGCAGTCTTACAAATTGTTTGACAACGCTGCCGACGCTCCGATGAGCGGAACGGATCCCGATGGTAATGAGCTGACAGGCAATTATATGCCCTATCATGGCAGTGCGGCGCCGGCACAAAGTACCCTTTCGTCCGTCGCTCGCACCCTTGGATGGAGCGGTACGGTATGGGATTTGAGCGGAGATGTTCCGGTTTTGAAATAAGTGTCAATGAAACGATTGTCCGTGATTTGTTTTGCTGTCTTCCTGGGCCTGTCGATGCAGGCCCGGGATGCGGCATCCACCTTCCAGCTGATTCCCCGCCCACAAGAAATGAAGGTTTATGCAGGAAAAGGGATTCACTATGATGAATTGTCCTGGATCCGGGATCCTGTTGGTGACTTGTGGGAAGTCCTTCCCGAGATGCTGCGTTCGCTTGACCGTCAGACAGGACGGGGTGTTGACCTGGTCCTGACAGAAGAAGATGTTCCGGTTTCGGAGGAAGGATATCGGCTGGAAGTATCAGAGGAGGGAGTCCGGATCTATGCGCGCGGCCGCTCCGGCCTGTTCTATGGTTGCCAGACGCTGGAACAGTTGATGGAGGACAGTCGCGATTTCAACGTGCCCATCCCGCCTCTGACCATCCGGGACTGGCCCGACGTCGCCTTCCGCTCCGTCCATATCGCTTATCTTCATCATATCGAAAAGAAGTCCTATTTCTATAAGTTAATGGACGAATTTGCGCGCTACAAAGTCAATGCGTTCATCTTTGAATTGGAAGACAAATTCCGTTATACGTCACACCCTGAGCTGGGCGTTTCGGATGGGTTTACCAAAGAGGAGATGATGCAGCTTTGCGAATATGCCCACCGGCGGAACATAGAAATAGATCCGCTGGTGCAGGGACTCGGTCACGCGGGATATATTCTGAAACACCATCCGGAGCTGAAAGAACTGGAGGGGGATCAGCAGGACTGCTGTCCATCGGAAGAGCAAACCTATGAGATGCTTTTCGACCTGTACCGCGAAGCCCTGGATGCCATGCCATACGCGCGTTATTTGCATGTGGGCGGCGACGAAGTAGGGAAAATAGGCCAGGATGAACGATGCAAGAGCCGCAGCCTATCCAAAGCCAACCTGCAACTGGGCTGGCTCTACCGGGTGTGTAATTATGCGGCCATGTTAGGGAAAACGCCCATCTATTGGGACGACATGCTGCTGAAGCATGCCAAAATCTGGAATCTGGTCATTGGCCGTGACACGGTAAATACCGAGGAAAAATGGACAAAGGGGATTCAGCAGATGGAACGGATGGCGAAAAAATTCCCCCACAATGGTATCCTCATGCGCTGGTATTATCAGGACCCGACGAAACACCCGTTGCATGTCCGCCTGATAAACTGGTACGGGAAGAAGAAATTGCCGGTGATGGGTGCAACTTCCGCCGCAGCGGGCGATTCGCCTTTCATGCCGCGGGATACCTCCCGTCTTCCGCATATCCGCAAGTTCTGCCAGTTGGTCGCCGATGCTCATCTGAAGGGTGTTACCGCGACCTTCTGGAGTGATGGCGGCCCCCATCCCGAGTTTGCCTTGCGTGGGTTTTCCGGGCTGGGAGAATTCGGCTGGAACGCTCATGGCAGGACCGTTGCGGAGTTTGTCGAGGCCCATGCCCAGCGGGAATATGGTTTCCGTGCCGGCGAACACCGGATGGATTTTGTCCCTCCACTCGAGAAAGCGTTTGATTATTACGACACACTGTTTGTCGTCAAGGGAACACGGAATCCCGGTTATCGGGCAGGTAGGGGTTTTGTTTTGATGGATTTGCCGGATCCTTCCGATCCGGGCGCCTGGAACCGTCGCTATGCCTCGAAACTTGAGGCCTCGCAACGCATGGTAGAGACATGGAAGCATGTCAGAAAAGACATCACCTGGGCTCGCAAACACGCCCTGCGGAATGAATATACCCTTCGGATGTACGAGCAGAATAACGAGCAGCAGGTCTTTAATGCTCGCTTGTTGTTGGCCCTTTCTCGCTATGATAGAGCCGGTTCGCAACGGTCCCGGCAGAAGGCGCTCTCGCAGATCACTGCACTTTGCGAAGAATTCCCCCAAGTGCGTGAACGTTTGGAACAAACCTACGGCGAGACCCGGATTATGTCGATGGCCCCGGATTATGTTCCCCTCCGGACCGGGCACCTTGCCTCCCAGTCAGAAGACTATTCATGGAATTGGTTTTACGAGATTCCTATGGTCGAGAATGTGCGGCATTGGGTGTCGGACGTGAGCGGCCGATAGGCTCAGAAGCAGTCGTTTCATCGCAGGACTGAATAACATAGGCTTACTATCGCTACATGGCAGAAAGATAGGCCATATACTTGTGCACTAAATCCGAGGTGCTCAGCGTGCCGGAAGTGAATCGCTCGTGATCCAGCGCGGAGATTCTTTCTTTCACGGCATTTCCGTCGTAAGTTGCCGAAAGATAATAGTTTCCATTCACTTCTTGAATTCGGATGTCGGAAAAGTGCTCCAAGAACCCGTCTTTCTTGACATAATTGATGGCATACTCTATTTTACGCACCTTACCTGGATAGGGAGATAAGATTCCCTTGCCGACAAGATCATCTATATCCCTCAAAGCAGTATCCAGCGACGTCGGTGCCAATCTGGCCCAGTTCTGGGCGGTGATTTTCGCTTCCTTTCCATCCAGGAAGATGTTGAGTACTTTTTTCTGTCGGTCAGAAAGCTTTTCAGCGGAGTATTCTCTCCAGAAAAGGGATTTGTTCAAAATGCCGCTCAGGGTCATCAATGAATCTTCGACTGCACGGTTGAGGCAGCCCACATACCATTCCAGCCATTCACTGATATCTCCATTATAACAGTATCGCTGTGTTTTCTCCAAAATGGCATAATAGTCTTTCTTCTCCTTTTCTATTTCCCGGGACATGCTGAAAAAGCGTCCCTGACCGCCGTCGATTCCGGCGAGCGCCATATCTGCTATCGCGCGTCCGATGCGGCCATTTCCGTCGTCAAAAGGATGGATGCTCACAAATATCAAATGGGATATGGCAGACTTGATGATGGCGGACAGGTTGTTTTCATTGTTGAACCACCACATGAATTCTTCCATGAAATCATTGACATCGGAAGCCGGAGGAGCCATAAAGTGCACCCGTTCATGTCCCATCGAGCCGGATATTACCTGGACATCGCCGTCACGGTATTTCCCGACGGTAATAGAATAAGATCCGCTTCTTCCCGTAGGAAACAAAGCGCTATGCCAGCCGAAAAGACGCTCCCGGTCAAGCGGGATGGCGTAATTACGTGTTGCATCCAACATCATGTCAACCACGCCTTCCATAAAATGCGTCGTGGTTCCGGTCGTCAAGATGTTCGTGGCTCCCAGTCTTTTTACAATGGAGGAACGAACATCGTCCGCATTCAGTTGGACGCCCTCTATGCTGAATGATGATACAATATCTTGCGTGAGAATCTCCACGGATGCCCCGGACCTGTCGCTCTCCGTAAGGGAATAGACTCGTCCGTGTAAAAAACCGATCTTGGAACTGACGGATTCGGCAAGAGATGCAATCTTATCCTTGTTCCAGTTAAAATGCATCCAGTCATATCGTTCGTATATCCACATAATAATAGTTGCGAATAATAATTCGCAACAAATATAGTATTTTGCGAATAAACGGCCAAATTAATTCGCAAACCGTGCGAATTATTTCTCGCAAACGGCTTTCAAGGGACCAGCACGACCGTGACGGAGCGGGCGGCCATTCCATCTCCCTTCAAAACTGATACAGATTCAAGCCCGTTTCCTCGTCGAAGCGGCGGCCCACCGGGACCGGGAAACGCTCGACCAGGAGCTCGCAGGCGCCATTGATGCGGGCGCTCAAAAGGTGTCCGCCGATGCAGCTGTAGTCCCGCCGGCTGGCGGTGATATGGAGGTGGAGATAGGGGGCGCCGTCCTTTTCGGAGATGTTCCCCGTGAGGTTCGTGATCTCCATCTGCTCAGCGAAGGTCTTGTCCACATACTTCTTGGTCGCGGGGTCGAGGAAGCGGAAGGTCGCTTCGCTGATGGCCCCGAGGCCGCTGATGCTGCCGGCGAGGATGTGCTTTTCGAGGCAGAAGGCCGTGAGGGCCTCTGAGATTTCTACATGGTTCTGAAGGCTCAGGACAAATTTCCCTCCGGGGATTTCTTGGCAGGTGTACATGGCGTTAGCGTGGAGAAATGGATAAAAGAGTCTGATACTGGGCGTTGATGGCTTCCGCGAGGCCTTCGCCGGGAGTAAACTGGTCTTCCAGCGCTCCTTCGGCGAGGGGAATATGGACGGCCGTCACCCCCTCGGAGAGTTTCCGGACATCCGACATGGACGGATACAGATAGACGAAATTGATTTCGTCACGCGTCTGGGGCAGCGAAAGCGTCGAGCCGTCGGACAGGGTGAAAACCACCTCTCCGTCAAGGGGCACATGGCACTGCGCCTCCGTCCCGATCTGGAATGCCAGGTCGACATCCTCTTCATTCGTGGTCTTATAATACAGATAGGAAAGGATGACGTTGTAAATCCGCTCCTGTCCATGGGCGACGATGGGCCGGGTCGTCGCGAGAATGCTCTCCTGGTTGTCGGAGTAGCCGGCGAGCTCGGCCGAGAGGTCGATGGTCTTTTCCTGAGCCGCCTGGATGGCTGAGATGTGGCGGTTCAGGAGATTCCCGAGTTCGTCCTTTGAGAAGGTGACCTGCAGATAGTCGTCCGGATTCCATCCCGTGATCATCTCGATGGACTTCACCCCGCCCACGATGCGCTGCATGTCCGGCGCCTCAATGGCATATTTCAGGCGGTTGCAGTACCGGCCGTTTTCCATGCGGGTCTTCGTGGCGGAATCCTCGCCGATCTGCTCGGCGCGGATGATGCCGCCGCTTTTCAGGTTGAACGCCATCTTGACGCCCTTGGGCACGATGAGCGGGGCCTTCTGCTCGAGGTTGATCCGGAGCAGATACAGTGTTGACCCGCCGGGGAAGGTCGCCTGTTCCAGCGAGATTCCGGCCGGATCGTCACCGAAGGACAAGGTCTCGTATTCCGTGGAAATATGGACAATCTTGCCGGAGCGGTAATTGGTCCGGACCTGCTGGGCGGAAAGGGTCAGTCCGAGGGTGAGGACCAGGGCAGTGAGCAGTACGTGTTTCATGAAACGGTGTTGATACTCAAGCGGTGGTTGTCAGAAGCCGGCAGGGACCGTCGGGGAGGATGCGGAGGCTCCGGTTCTCGGCGGGGACGAGCAGGGTCTCCCCCCGGCGGAAATCCATGCGGCAGTCGTCTGATTCCACGGTGCCGCTTCCTTCCACACACAGGACGACGAGGAAGGAGTCGAGTCTGGAGAGATCCTCCGTCAGCGGCGCGTCCACTTCATACAGGCTGGTCGTGAAGAAGGGGCAGCGGACCAGTTCCACCCGGCGGTCCTTCTCTCTCCGGTACGGGGTTCGGTAGGAGGGATAGACCGTGTAGTCGATGGCCTCCCGGGCCTTGTCGGTGTGGAGTTCCCGCGGCTTTCCGTCCAGTCCCGGACGGTTGTAGTCGAAGATGCGGTAGGTCAGGTCCGAACTCTGCTGGATCTCCGCGATAAAGCAGCCCGAGCAGATGGCATGGATCCGGCCCGCAGGGAGGTAGAACACGTCTCCGGGATGGACTTCGTGGCGGGCAAGGACCTCGGTGATGGTCCCGTCGGCGACCCGGCGTTCGTATTCGGAGGGGGTGATCTCCTGGGAGAGGCCGGCATAGAGGAAGGCGCCCGGAGCGGCGTCCACGACATACCACATTTCCGTTTTTCCCCGGAAGCCGGGTCCATGGAGCCGGGCGGCCAGCGCATCGTCCGGATGGACCTGGATGGAGAGGTCTCCGGCCGCATCGATGAATTTGACAAGAAGCGGGAAGGCTTCACCGGCGAAGCGGCCGACCAGGCGGGAACCGAAGCGCCGGATCAGTTCGTCCAGTGTCGCGCCGTCGTAGGGACCGCCCTCGACAACGGATACATTTCCGCTGACTCCGGAGAGCTCCCAACTCTCCCCGATGTGGGTCTGGGTGGTCTGGATGCCCTTGAACGGTGCGATTCTTTCACCGCCCCAGACGACGGTTTTCAAGATGGGGGAAAAACGTAAAATATCCATAACAAAGACAAATATACGGAAAAATCCGTATCTTTGGGCATGAAAAAAATATGCCTGACGATTCTTCTCCTCGCTCTTGCGGCCAGTCTGCCGGCCAAGGAGACCTTCCGTTTTGCCCAGCGGGATACCTGTGACCTGTATTTGGATATCCATGCTCCGGCGGTCGACACGGCCGGTGCTCCGACCGTTCTTTTTGTCTTTGGAGGGGGCTTTATCACGGGCTCGCGCGACAGTGATTACTATACCCCCTGGTTCCGTAAACTCAACGAAAACGGCTTCCGGGTCGTGTCCATCGACTATCGCCTCGGCCTGAAGGGGCAGAAGATGCGCTTTGACCTGTTCCATCTGCTGGAGAGCGCCCGCTTGACCAAAAAGGCTGTGGACATGGGCGTGGAGGACGTCTTCGACGCCGTCCGCTTCCTCGGGGCGCATGCGCAGGAACTGGGCGTCGACATGGACAAGATCATCATCGCGGGCAGCAGCGCCGGAGCCATGATCTCGCTCTCGGCCGAATGGGAGGTCAGCAAGGGGAACGGCCCGGAAGGCTTTCGTTTCGCCGGGGTGATGTCCTTTGCCGGGGCCATCATGTCGGACAGCGGCGTCCCCGCCTATCCGGAGGAACCCTGCCCGCAGCTGCTGTTCCATGGGACCAAGGACGGCGCCGTCGCCTATGACAAGATGGCGTTCGGTCGCTGGGGCATGTTCGGCAGCAATCAGGTGGCGAAAGTCCTCGGGAAGAGGGGCACCCCTTACTGCATCTACCGCTTCAAGGACCATTCCCACGATATGGCGTCCAATTTCATGGCGACCTGGCCCGAGCAGGAGCGTTTCCTCAGGGAGAACGTACTCGGCGGCGTGCGCCGGACCGTGGATGCGATGGTGGACGATCCGGCGGTTCCCGTCTGGCAGTCCGTAACCCTGGATGATATTTATTGATTGGCATGGCAGAAGAACTGAATCTTGTCAAAGACCTGGCCATTATCCTGATTGCGGCCGGTTTTTTCACCCTTGTTTCCAAAGCGCTCAAGCAGCCGCTGATTCTCGGCTATATCATCGCTGGTTTTGTCGTGGGGCCGAAGCTCGGCCTGTTCCATCTGGCCAGCGCCGAAGCCGTCCATGAATGGTCGGAAATCGGCATCATCTTCCTTCTTTTCGCCCTCGGACTGGAATTCAGCTTCAAGAAACTCCTGAAAGTGGGCAGCGGGGCCATGCTGATGGCCGGGATCAAATGCCTCGGCATGTTTGTGATCGGCATCCTGTTGGGAGAACTGATGGGCTGGTCCCTGATGGAGGGCATTTTCCTCGGCGGCCTGATGGGCATGTCTTCTACGACCATCATCATCAAGGCCTATGACGATATGGGCCTCAAGAACAAGCCCTATGCGCCGCTGATTTTCGGCTCCCTGGTGGTGGAGGACCTCATTGCGGTGCTCCTGATGGTGCTGCTCTCCACCCTGGCGGTCAGCGGAAAGTTCGAAGGCGCCAAAATGGCCCTGGCCCTCGGAAAACTGGTCTTCTTCCTGGTCCTGTGGTTCCTGGTGGGCATCTATGTCATCCCGACCATCCTCAAGAAGGCCCGCAAGCTGCTCAATGACGAGACCCTGCTGATTCTTGCCATCGGCCTTTGCTTCACGATGGTCGTCATCGCGGATTCCGTCGGCTTTTCCTCTGCGCTCGGCGCTTTCGTGATGGGCTCCATCCTGGCGGAAACGCTGGAAGGGGAGCGGATCGAGCATCTGCTGACCCATATCAAGAACCTCTTCGGGGCGATTTTCTTCGTTTCCGTCGGCATGATGGTGGATCCGGCCGTCATCGGGGCGCAGTGGGGTCCGATTCTGATCATCACCGTCGTCGCCATGGCCGGTATCCTGGTCTTTTCTTCGATGGGCGCATTGGTGGCCGGAGCCGGTCTGGACACGGCGGTCCATTCGGGATTTACCCTGGCCCAGCTCGGTGAGTTCGCCTTTATCATTGCCGCTCTGGGCGTGAATATGGGCGTTCTGCGCGACTTTATCTATCCGGTCGTCATCGCGGTTTCTGTCATCACGACCTTTACGACCCCGTATATGATCAAGGCGGCTACTCCGGTTACCGCCTGGCTCAACCGGGTCCTGCCGAAGAAGTTCCTCGATCGCGTCAACAGTTCGTCCACGGCCGACTTCGAGATGGCCGGAGAAGCCGAAAAGAACCATTGGAAGAGCTATCTGAAGCTGCTTGCCATCCGGGTCGGGGTCTATGGCGTCCTCCTGCTGGCGGTTGTCATCGGCTCCGCCATTTTCCTGGACAGCCTGTTCGTGAAACTCTTCCCTTCGCTGAGCGACAATGTGCGGAACCTGCTGGAAATCGTGACGGCGCTTGTCGTGATGACCCCGTTCAATATCGGCCTGACGATGAACAGCCCATCCATGCGCTCGGAGCGCGAAGCCCTGCTGAAAGAGCGTCATTTCAACTTGTGGAAGCTCTATGGGCTGGATATTATCCGGGTTTTGATGGTTATCAGCTTTGTCCTGGCGCTGATTCTCGCCCGTTTCAATCTTTCCGTGGAGCTGACCATCCTGATTGTCCTGCTGCTGGTCGCGCTGTTCTTCGCCCTGCGCCGTTTTCTCGGAAAGCGCTTCAGTATGGAGGAGAAGTTCTTCTCCAACCTGGACGCGACGGACGTGCGGGAACAAAAGCGGGCGCCGGTCACCACCGAGGTCCGCCGGAACCTGGAAAAATATAATGTCCATATCGAATCGGTCTATCTCTCGCCCGATTCGAAGTTCGCCGGCATGCCCCTCAGGGAACTTCCATTCCGGCACCATGCCAGCATCAATATCATCAAGATCCAGCGGGGCGGCCAGTCATTCATCATCCCTTCCGGCGACACTCCGGTCTATCCGTATGACCGCCTGCTCGCCGTCGGAACGGAAGAGCAGCTCGCCTCTTTCCGGGAATTGATGAAGGGTGAGATCACCCCGTCGGCGCCGGTCCTTCCGGACGTGTACTACAGCCAGGACGACTCCGACTTCGTGGTCCAGCCCCGGGAAGTCTACGAAACCGGGACCCTTTGCGGAAAAACCCTCCGCGAGCTGAAGATGCGCTCCTACGACTGCATGGTCATCTGCTACCTCCGCGACGGACAGATGGTGACGAATCCTTCCCCGGACGAACCCTTCCGCCCCGGCGACCTCGTCTGGATGGCCGGCGGGGCCGAGAACCTCGACCGCTTCCTCAGGGGCGGGAAATGACTGTAAGACCACAATAAGATAACACGACTATGACCTTTACGATGATTATCGAGCTGCTGATCGTCCTGTCGGCGCTGTATGTGGGCTCCCGATACGGATCCCTGGCCCTCGGCGCCATCTCGGGCATCGGCCTTGCCATCCTGGTGTTCGGCTTCGGGCTGAAGCCGGGGACGCCCCCGACGGACGTCATCTATATCATCATCGCCGCCGTCACCTGCGCCGGCACCCTGCAGGCCTCCGGCGGTATGGACTGGATGATCCAGATTGCGGAACGCATGCTCCGCAAGCATCCGGACCACATTACCTTCCTGGGCCCCCTCGTGACCTTCTTCCTGACGGTGCTGGTCGGAACCGGCCATGTGGTCTATACCATCATGCCGATCATCTGCGACATCGCCCTGAAGAAGAACATCCGGCCGGAGCGCCCCTGCGGCGTCGCCTCGGTGGCCTCCCAGGTCGGGATCACCTGCTCGCCGATCGCGGCGGCCGTCGTTGCGTTTGTGACTATCTCCAACGCCAACGGCTACATGGTCGCCATCCCGCAGGTGCTGATGGTCACGATTCCCGCCTGCGTGTGCGGCCTGATGTGCGCGGCCGCGGCTTCCTTCAAGCGGGGAAAGGACCTGGACAAGGATCCCGAATTCCTCCGCCGCAAAGCCGATCCGGAGCAGTACCAGTACATGTACGGCAGTTCCGCCACGACCCTGGACAAAGTGATCTCCAAGGAGGCGAAGGCTTCCGTGTTCGTGTTCCTCGGCGCCCTTGTGGTCATCGTCGGATTCGCTTTCTGCCAGATGTTCCACATCGGGGACAAGAGCGTCGCCGAGGTGATTGCGCTCCCGAAGATGAACATCTGCATCCAGATCATCATGCTGACGGCCGCAGCCTGCAACATCATGTTCTGCAAGGCTTCCCCCAAGAAAGCCGTCGCCGGCGCCGTGTGGCAGTCCGGCATGGTCGCGGTGGTCGCGATCTACGGCATCGCCTGGCTGGCCGACACCTATTTCGGCAACTATATGGACCAGATGAAAGTGATGCTGACGGACCTCGTCACCGCCTATCCCTGGTCCATCGCCTTCGTTTTCTTCCTCGTCTCGGTGCTCATCAATTCCCAGGGCGCCGTCGTCGTGGCCATGCTCCCGCTCGCCTATGAACTCGGCATCGCGGGACCGGTGCTGCTGGGCGTGCTTCCGAGCGTGTACGGCTACTTCTTCATTCCGAACTATCCTTCCGACATCGCGACCGTCAACTTCGACCGCTCCGGGACGACCGTCATCGGCAAATACCTGCTGAATCACAGTTTCATGATGCCGGGCCTGGTCAGTGTCGGTGTGGCGACCATCCTCGGCTATCTCATCACGAATGTCTTCTTCGCCGGGTATTTTGCATCGTTTATCCAGTAGTGCCATGAAGAAAAGACTCCTCCTGCTGCTGTCCGTCAGCCTTTGTGTCGCCGCCTATGCGGCCCCCGCCCTGCAGCGGGATACCCTCCGTCTGCTGTCCATCGGAAACAGTTTCTCGGTCGATGGCGTGGAACAGTATCTGTGGGAAATCGCCGATGCGGCCGGCGTTCCGGTCATCATCGGCAACATGTATATCGGCGGCTGCTCCCTGGAGCGGCACTGGAAGAATGCCGAGGGCAATATTCCGGACTACAAGTACCGGAAAATCCGGAATGGGAAACGCGTCGAGACCAAGCCTTTCACCCTGGTCGAGGCGCTTGCCGACGAACCCTGGGACTATGTGAGTTTCCAGCAGCAGAGCGGCCGCAGCGGCCAGTATGAAACCTACCAGCCCTATCTCCATCAGCTCGTCCAGTTTGTCCGTCAGCGCGTCCCCGGGAAGGCGGTGATGCTCTGGTACCAGACCTGGGCCTATGCCCAGGACTCCGGCCATAAGGAGTTCCCGAAATACAACAATGACCAGATGACCATGTACAAGGCCATCGTGGCGGCTTCCCGCCGGGCGATGCGGGACGAGAAGATCCGGCGCGTCGTCCCTGCCGGAACGGCCATCCAGAACGGCCGCACCAGTTCGATGGGCGACAGTTTCAACCGGGACGGTTACCACCTGGAGAAGACGCATGGGCGCTATACCGCCGCCTGTACCTGGTTCGAGGCCCTGACCGGGATTTCCGTCGTCGGGAACCCCTGGCATCCGGAGACGGTCAGTCCCGGCACGGCCCTCATCTGCCAGAAGGCGGCCCATACGGCCTGCCGCCGGCCCTGGCGGGTAACCCGCCTCAAGTAAGCCCCGGCCCTTAGCGAATCTTTTCGCGAAGCTGCTCGTAATACGCGTGCCGGGCGGGATTCTCCGGGAACCAGCCGCGCAGCACCCGCATTTCCTGGGCGAGGATTTCATGGATGCCCCAGAAGCAGGAGAAGGCGGCCGCGCCGATGATGGTCGAAAGGACGATCCCCTCTACGAAGAGCGATCCGGCGGAAAAGATGGCCCCCGCCAGGGCCAGGACCCACCAACTTTTCTTTCCCCAGTAATACTCCATTTTGATGACGATCGGGTGGCAGATTCCGATGATGAGGAAAACGCTGATTCCGACCAGTATGCCGCTGAAATTCATAACGTTCAATTTTCTGATGCAAAGATAAGCGAAATCCTTTTTCTATCAAGGGCCCCGGCTGCAAGATACCAATAATTGATGATTTTACCGCGCGCTTCATCATTTTTTGGGATTGCCGCCTCCCGGCAGAGGCGCTACCTTTGCCCTTGTGAAAAGGATTGTATGTATCATCTTCTGCCTGGGCGTGTGCCTGGGCGCAGCCGCCCAGCGGCTGACGGTCGGCGGCTATGGTGAGGTCGCCCTCGGCCGTGATTTCTACTCTGACAATGTCTACCGTTATTCCCGGCCCGAGGCGTATGCCGGCGAGCCGTCGCACGGCCGCTTCGACATTCCCCATGCCGTCGTCTATCTGGGCTACGACTTCGGGAAAGGCTGGTCCATGCAGACAGAGATTGAATTCGAGCACGGCGGAACGGGTGCGGCGGTCGAAAAGGAGTTTACCGAGGCCGGAGAATGGGAAAGCGAGGTGGAAAAAGGCGGAGAAGTGGAGCTCGAACAGTTCTGGCTCCAGAAAAGCTTCTTTCCGGCGCTGAACCTTCGGATCGGCCACCTGGTCGTCCCCGTCGGAGGATTGAACCATGCCCACGAACCCCTGAATTTCTTTACGGTTTACCGCCCGGAAGGGGAGAGCACCATCCTGCCTTCGACCTGGCACGAGACCGGCATCAGCCTGTGGGGCCGCACGGCGCACTGGGGCTATGAGGCCCAGGTAATCGCCGCGCTGGACGGCTTTCTGTTCGACCGCGACCATTTTGTCCATTATGGCGCCGCCTCGCCCTATGAGTGGCGGGTCGCCAACAACTACGGCGCCGTCCTGCGGGTGGACAATTACTCGGTGAAAGACCTGCGGCTCAGCCTGAGCGGCTACTATGGACAGTCCATGCACACGTCCTATCCGAACGACCTCCACAATACCCGTTACGCCGACATCAAGGCCCATACCTTTCTGGGATCTTTCGACTTCGCCTATCAAGGGAAACGCTTGATTGTCAGAGGAAATGCGGACTACGGAAGGGTTGGCGACGCCGTGACCCTGTCCACCGTCAAGCGGAACCTCTCCTCCAACAATGCGCCCTACAAGAAGACCCCGGTCGGGCAGCAGGCCCTCGCCGCTGGAGTGGAGGGCGGCTATGATATCCTGCCTTGGTTCGTCCACCAGGAAAGCGGACAGAAACTCTTTGTTTTCGCCCGCTACGAATACTACGACTCCTACATCCCCGCCGCCGACCAGCAGGACTATCCCTTTACGGACCGCCACCGGATTGCCGCCGGCGTGAACTGGCTCCCCATTCCCCAGATCGCCGTGAAGGCGGAGTATTCCCGCCGTTTCCTCAAAGCCCCGTACAATCCGGAGCCGTCGGTCAACCTGGGAATTGTATATATGGCATTTTTCCAAAAATAAGATATCATGAGGCAGATTTTTAAAACAATGATTGTGTTGGCGCTGGGCCTGGGCCTGGTCGCCTGTGAAAAAAACAACAAGCAGGAATCCGGCGAACTGAGCGCTGCCCAGCTGAAGATGAAAGCCGCCGTGGAGAATTATGTTCCCAGTGTGGTGTATGCCACGTACAAAGACCTGGCAGATGAGACGGAGAATCTATACAACGCCCTCGCCGCCGCTACGGAGAAAGGCGTGTCGGCCCTGACCCAGGGCGAGATCGACGCCATCTGCGAGACCTTCCTCAAGGCCCGTACGCACTGGGAGCAGTCGGAAGCCTTCCTCTATGGTCCTGCGACCACTTTCGGCATCGACCCGCACATTGACACCTGGCCGCTGGATGCCGAAGCCCTCGCGACAGCCCTTTCGAACGCGGAGCAGGTAGACATGCTCAAGGGCGAGGACGGAATCGCCTATGCCGGAGCGAAACTCGGACAGGAACTGCTGGGGTTCCATGGCATTGAATTCATCCTCTTCCGGGAGGGCGCCCATCGCAAGGTCGCCGCGCTGAAAGCCAATGAAGATGATAAAGCCTTCGCCGGGAAAAAGGTCACGGGCGAGCAGGAGCTGATCTATGCGACCGCGGTTGCGGGCGACCTGAGGGACAACTGCTACCGCCTGTACGCAGCCTGGAACCCCGCCGCTGAAAAGAAATATCTGGATCGCATGGAGGAGATCGAGGCGGAACTGGAAATCAACGGCAAGATTTATGGGGTGAACATGCTCGGTGCCGCCCATCTCGGCAGTTCATTCGAGACCTGGGAAGAAGTGGTCTCGACGATTCTTGTCGGCGGCTGCTCGAACATCTGCGCCGAGGTGGCGGATGTGAAGATGGGCAATGCCCATACCGGCGAAGACGTGAACTACATCGAGTCTCCCTACAGCGAGAATTCCTTCCAGGATTTCATCGACAACATCCTTTCCATCCAGCACACCCTGTATGGCGGCCGGAATCTGCAGAAGGCCGGTGACAAGGGAATCCTGACCCTGCTGAAAGACCTGGGCTACAGCGGTGTGGACGATATCCAGTCCAAGATGGCTGCATCCTTTGCGGCCCTGGAGGCCTGCAAAGCCAAGGGCGCTTTTGTCCATATTTATGCAGACGCCTCCGTCCAGAACGCCATGGATGCGGTTTCCGCCCTGGACGACGAACTGAACAAAGCTGCGGAATGGATTGTAAAACAGTAGATTATGCGTAAGGTTATTGTGCTTTCAGCAGCGCTGCTCGCCCTGGCAGGCTGTGCGGAGAAGAACAGCGGCACCACCCCCACTGTCAAGGAGTCGGATGCCAAGTATGTCGGACAGGCTGTCGGCAATTTCAGCGCCGAGGAGTGGTATCCGGGCGGACAGCTCGGTACGACCCTCAACATTGCTCCGGGATCGTACGAAGACCCGGCCCCGGCCGTGGAACAGATGGGCCTTTCTGCGAATTTCAACCGTGGTGAAGCGTTCTTTGAGCGCAACGTCACCGTCAACCAGGCCCCCTTCAAGGGCCGCGGTCCCGCAGCGGTCCGAAAGTCCTGCCTGGACTGCCACCCCGGCTATGGACATGGACAGTGGCAGAGCCAGTATGTCGCGAACGGGAACCGCGCTTTCGGCAACGGCTATCTGCTGGTCGTGTACCACCAGAATGCCCAGAATCCCAACGACGGCCCTTATGTGGCCGAGGTGACCGGCATGCCGCAGACCATGGCGGAGGAACCCTTCCTCCCGCCCATCGACGAAGAGCAGATTTCGCTCAGCTGGATTCCCGTTTCCGCGATGGAAAGCGGCCTTCCGATGCAGTTTGAGGATGGGGAGGAGTACAAACTGATCTATCCGGAGCTGACCATTCCCGAGAGTGCGTTCAACACGAAGCCGACCCCGTATGAGACGGCCCGCAAGCAGGGCAACCAGGTGGGCTTCCGCCTCGAGAGCACCATCGGGATCCCCGGGACCGGCCTCATTGACGCCATCCCGCAGGAAGCGCTCCTGGCCCAGTACCGCGCTGAAGCGCCCTATGTGGAGCTGAATCCGGCCTTCTGGGACAAGGATGCCAATGATTTTGCCGCCAGCGCCTACTACCACAACTGGCAGAAGGGCACGTATGGCGCCGGGTACGACGCCAATGGAAAATACTATGAACGAGACGCTTACATGGACGGAAAATACCTGAAGAAGTTTACCTACGCCATGACCCGCGCTTCGCTCCAGGACGGCGCCGGCGCCAATGCCATCTGGAACATCACGAATGTCTCCCGGCCGGACCGTCCCTACCTTTATACGACCAACGCCTGGGCCCAGGCCATGTCCGAAAATGCGTCCGTCATCGCCAGGATCCGCGCCCAGGGGGCCGATTCGCCCTACTATGTGGATGTGGACAAGAACGGGACGGTGACCGATGCCGAGATCGCCGAGGCGGTCCTTGCGCTCCTCAGCCCCGGGACCAACCAGTTCGACAATCCCTACCACAGTTTCTCCCCGGAGATGAGTGCCGACGAGTTTTATGACTTTATGGTCTGGCACCGGGGACTGGCCATGCCGCGTGCGAGAAATCTCAACGACAGCGCCGTCCAGAGGGGGAAGAAGCTCTTTTCGGAACTCGGCTGCGCCACTTGTCACCGTCCGTCCTGGAAAACCGGCGACGACAATTACTGGGCCCCGGCCCTCAATGGGACGAAGCCCCTCCCCCGCTACCGGAACCAGACCATCTGGCCCTACTCTGACTTTATCCAGCACCGCCTGTGGATGAAAAACGACATCCACGGAACCTGGTGCCGGACCACGCCCCTCTGGGGCCGGGGCCTGTCGGTTACGAACACCGGCCGGGGTGACCGGCTCCACGACTGCCGGGCCCGCAATACCCTGGAAGCTATCATGTGGCATGGTTACAGCAAGACCTCGGATGCCTACAGCTCGACGGAAAAATTCTATCATCTCTCCAAGGCGGACCGGGATGCCGTCGTGAAATTCATTGATTCCATCTAGTGAAAACATTCTTCAAGTACATAACGATAGGTTCCATGGCAGCGATCATCCTCTCGATGGTGGCTGCCACGGTTTTTGAAAAATTCCGGGGAACCGAGGCGGCGCTGGCCGCATTCTATCACAGCGGGTGGTTCATCGCCCTCTGGGCGGTGGCGGCCGTTGGCGGAGTGGTGCTCCTGCTGGAGCGGGGCGTTCCGAAAAAGTGCTGGACCTTCACCCTCCACCTGGCTTTCCTCATCATGCTCGCCGGCGCGCTGGTGACGCATCTGAGCGCGGAGGAGGGCGAAGTAAAACTGGTCCCGGACATCCCGGTCAGCGAGTGGCAGGACGGGGACGGAGCGTCCCATCCGCTTCCCGGAACCCTGACCCTGGAACGCTTCGAGGTGATGCGCTACACCGGATCCATGGCCCCGTCTGATTACCGCAGTACGGTCCATTACAGCGAGAGATCGGGCGAGAGCGGCACCTTTGTCATTTCCATGAACAAGATTGCGAAATGGAAGGGCTGGCGCCTGTACCAGGCGGATTTCGGCGAGGACGGCAGTTCGGTCCTGGCCGTTTCCCATGATCCCTGGGGCATCGGCCTGACCTATGCGGGTTATCTGGTCCTGCTGCTCTCGATGATCGGGTTCTTTTTCCAGAAAGGCTCCGCCTACCGTGCCACCCTGCGGCGTGTCATGCAGGCCTCGGCCTTTCTCATGGTCTTTCTCCTGCCCACCGAGGCGGGGGCGAAACGTCTCCCCGGAGACACGCCGAAAGTCCTTCCGGCGGAAGTGGCGGAGGCGTTCGACAGCCTGTATGTTTATTACAACGACCGGATCTGCCCCTTTGAGACGCTCGCGCGGGACTATGCGATGAAAGCCTACGGAACCCCGGGATGGAACGATTTCTCGGCGACGCAGGTCGTCACCGGCTGGCTCTTCTACTATGACTGGTGGCAGGTGGTCCCTTTCAAAGTCAAGGCCAAGGACCGCGGGACCGCCCGGGAGCGGGAGAAGGAATACCTCCAGCGCTCGACGGCTTCCGGCGATGCCTGGAAACTCTTCCCGGTCGCCGACAGCACGGGAACCCTCCGCTGGCATACCGCCCATTCCATGCTCCCGCTGGAAGTGATCGACGACGAGGCGCGATGGACCTTCATCCGCAAGGTGCTCGACCTTGTGGAAGAGGAGGTCCGCGCCGAAAACTGGGACGAAGTGATCCGTCTGGTCGGGAAAATCCGCCGCTATCAGGAAAAGACGGCGGCCGAGGTGCTGCCTTCTTCCTCTCGCGTGGCGGCGGAAAAATGCTATAACCGCATCGCCCGGCCGCGCGTTCCCTTCATGGCCTCCATCACCCTCGGCCTCGTGCTTTTCGTCCTCATGGGCATCCGCCTGTCGCGGGGGAAACGCCTCGGCGGCAGTCACTTGCTCTCGGGCGTCGCGGCTATTTTGTGGCTGTATCTCACCCTCGCCCTGGGCCTTCGCTGGTATGTCTCCGGCCATGCGCCATTCGCCGGAACCTACTGCGTGATGATGCTGATGGCCTGGCTCGCCTGTGTCGTCATGGTGCTGCTGTACCGGAAGTTCCCGCTGATCCAGCCGCTCGGCTTCATCCTGGCCGGCTTCACGATGCTCCAGGCTTCCATTTCGGGCGGAAATCCCCAGATCACCCATTTGATGCCGGTACTGAATTCCCCGCTGCTTTCGATCCATGTCCTCTCGATGATGCTGTCCTACACGCTCTTCGGTCTGGTGGCCCTCAACGGCGTCATGGGCCTTATCGTTCCGAAGGAAGCGTCGGAGCGGCTCCGGGACGTAAGCCTCGTCGTGCTGACCCCGGCGGTCTTCCTCATCACCTTCGGGACCTTCCTCGGGGCCGTATGGGCCAATATCTCCTGGGGGACGTACTGGGGCTGGGATCCGAAGGAGACCTGGGCGTTGATTACGCTGCTGATCTATGCGGCGGCCCTCCACGGCGGTCTGTTGCCGCCGCTGCGCCGCCCGAAGGTCTTCCATGCCTACTGCATCCTCGCCTTCCTGGCCGTGCTGGTGACCTATTTCGGGGTCAACCTCATCCTCGGCGGCATGCATGCCTATGCTTAGTTTGATGGCCAACACTGTTGTATTTTGGGACCTCTGGCGTTTGGATTTTTCGAAAAAGTTGTTTTTCTTTGTAGTCGGAATGAGAAACTTCGCCGCATACGCATGTTGTTGCTGTACCTGCCCCGCCGGTTGGTACGGAGTCTTGTGCGCATAGCCCCATGTTTCCCATGGAGGACACAGCCCTGCCAATCGCAAGATCCGGCGGGGCTTTTTGATGATACAGAAGCAAAAACTTGAAAATTAAACAGTTATGATATACAATTCCCTTACCCAACTCATCGGGCGGACCCCGATTTTGAAAGTCAGCGGATACGATGGCCAGCAGGCCGATATCCTCCTCAAACTTGAATACTTCAACCCCGGCGGTTCCGTCAAGGACCGCATCGCCCTCGCCATGATCGAGGACGCCGAGGCCAAAGGCATCCTGAAACCCGGTGCCACCATCATTGAACCCACCAGCGGCAACACCGGCGTCGGCCTCGCCTGGGTCGGTGCGGCCAAAGGCTATAAAGTCATCCTGACCATGCCCGAAACCATGTCTCAGGAGCGTCGGAGCCTGCTGAAGGCCCTGGGCGCCCGTCTGGAACTTACCCCCGGCGCCGAGGGCATGAAGGGCGCCATCGCCAGGGCGGAAGCCCTCCGGGACGCGACGCCCGGCGCCGTCATCCTCGGCCAGTTCGTCAATCCGGCGAATCCCGCTGTCCATGAGCGGACCACCGGCGAGGAAATCTGGGCGGACACGGAAGGGAAGGTGGACATCTTCGTCGCGGGCGTCGGCACCGGCGGCACGGTCAGCGGCACCGGCAAGGCCCTCAAAAGGCATAAGGCGGCGGTCAAGGTCGTGGCCGTGGAACCGGAGAGTTCCGCCGTCCTTTCGACCGGCATCGCCGGCAAGCACAAGATCCAGGGCATCGGCGCCGGCTTTGTGCCGGACACCTACGACGGCACGGTCGTGGACCAGGTTCTTCCCATTTCCGATGATGACGCCATCCGCAGCTCCCGCCTCCTGGCAGCCAAAGAAGGCCTTCTCGTCGGGATTTCTTCCGGTGCCGCTTTCGCCGCCGCGCTCAAGCTGAGCCGTCTTCCGGAAAATGCCGGCAAGAGAATCGTGGCCCTCCTTCCGGACACTGGCGAGCGTTACCTCTCCACCGTCCTTTATGCGTTTGAAGATTATCCCCTTGCCTAATGAACCTTTCCCTGAACCGGACCATCGACCATCTGAAGAACATGATGGTCTCGATGAAAGACGTGGTCTTCCCCCTCTACAGCGATGTGGAGGAGGAAGATGCGCTTCATGACATTTATAAACATTTACGGCAGGTGACGTCCCCTGTCGTCGCTGAAGCTTTCCTGAGCCGGATTCCCGGGATCAAGCGCCTGCTCGAGAGCGACGTGAAAGCCCTCGCGCACAACGACCCGGCCGTCAAGAGCGAGAAGGAGATCGTCTGGTGCTATCCCGCCGTCACGGCCATGCTCTATTACCGGACGGCCCATGCCCTGCTGGAGATGGGCGTAGAGATTCTGCCCCGCATGCTGACGGAGTATGCCCATAATGCCACGGGCATCGACATCCATCCCGGCGCGACCATCGGCGAAGGCTTCGCCATCGACCATGGGACCGGCGTCGTCATCGGAGAAACGGCGATTATCGGAAAGAATGTCACTTTGTATCAGGGGGTTACGCTTGGCGCAAAGAGTTTCCGTTATGACGAGGACGGCCGGCCGATGTCGCTGCCGCGCCACCCGATCCTCGAAGACGGGGTGACCGTCTATTCCAATGCCTCCATCCTCGGCCGCGTCACCATCGGGGAGGGCTCCGTCATCGGCGGCAACGTCTGGCTGACTCACTCCGTCCCGCCCCGCTCCCGCATCCTCCAGGGCCGCGCCCAGGAGCACTTCGCCGACGGCGCCGGAATCTGAGAATTATTCCGTATCTTTGCTCCTATGATACGAGCCATCATTTTCGATCTCGGCGGGGTGCTGATTGACCTCGACCGCAGCGCCTGTGTCCGCTCTTTCCTGGACTTGCTGGGTTATGAGCGGATTACCGAAATCCTGGACGCTTCCCACTCGAGGGGACCCTACATGGAACTGGAGGCAGGACGCATCACGCCGGAGGAGTTCCGCTCGCTGATCCTTGCCGACTCGCGCCCCGGCGCCCTTCCGGAGGATGTGGACCGGAGCATGCGCGCTTTCCTCGGGAAGATGGACCCTGCCAAGGCCCGGCTGATCGAGCGCCTGCACGGGAAATACGATCTGTATATCCTTTCCAATAACAATCCCATCAGCATGCCGCGCTGCCGGGAAATCCTTGCGGAAAACGGCATCGATCCCGCCCGCTATTTCAAAGCGGAATTCGTCTCCTCCGAGATGAAACTCCTCAAGCCCTCCGAGGCGTTCTACCGGGAGGTGGCGCGGCGCATCGGCCTGCCGCCGGAGCAGCTTTTGTTTATTGACGATTCCATGGCCAATGTCGAAGGGGCCCGCGCTGTCGGAATCCAGGCGGTCCATTTCGTGCAGGGCGGGGATTTAGAAGAGTGTATCGCTACAGCGATCCGAGCGTAAGCGCCGTAACCCCGGCGAGCATCAGGGCGAGGGCAAGGGCCTTCTGGCCGATGTTTTTTTCTTTGAACAGAAGACCGCCCAGGAAGAAGGTGACGATGACCGAGCAGCGCCGGATGAGCGAAATCACCGAGAGCAGGGCCCCCTCTTCCTTCAGCGAGAAGAAGTAGAGCATATCCGCGCCGGTAATCAGGACGGCGATGGCGAGAAGCGTCCAGTCCCATCTGAACGGTGTGCCGCGACCCTTGGTGTGGCGGATCAGCAGGCAGAGGGCGAGCAGCAGCGAAATGTACACATTCGTCCAGCTCTGGACAAAGAGCGGGTGCATTCCGGAAAGGATGTGCTTGTCCCAGAGGGCGCTGGCGACGCCTGTGAAGATGGATACGACGAGGGCCCAGAAGCCTTTGTTCCCTTTCCATGAGATGCCCTCCCGTTCACTGCTCCGGCTCAGCAGCCAGATGGCCGTGAGCACCAGGGCGACCCCGACCCATTGCAGGAGGGCCAGCCTTTCACCGAAAAGCAGGATGGAAAGCAGCACCACGAACATCGGCCGGGAGGTCTTGAAGGTGGAGACCGTCGTGATGGGAAGCAGTTGGAGGGCCACCATGCCGCTCACCCAGGACGAGGTGACGAGGACGGCCTTGAAAAGGAGCCTGAGATGGTCCGCCAGGGGGCCGGCGCTCAGAAAGGGGCTGACCAGCAGGGCGCTCAGTGCTGTCGCGGCGAACAGGATCCAATAGACATCGTTCCCTCGCAACGCGGCTTTTTTCGCCACGTCGTACACGCCCAGCAGGGCCGCGGAAGCCAGTGCCATCCAAATCCACATAGCGGGCGCAAAGATACGCAAAATTCTCGATACGCAGTGCCTTCCGCGCACTGTTGTTGATATTCAGGCGTTTACGCAATCTCCCTTCCCCGTTTTGGGGGAAGGGAAAGTGCGTAAGTGACTGACTGTCAATGGGGATTTGTGGAGGATATCCTTTTTCGGCGGAGGGTCAAGTAGAGGGCGCGGATGGCGAGATGGACAAAATAGGCGCCGAGAAGGAGGTGCAGGGCGCTTTCCGGGGCCATCGCCCCGGCCCCCGTCGCCGCCGCTCCCGGCAGTCCGGTCCCAGCCCCCGTCGCCGCCGCCCCTATCGCTTCCGGCAGTCCGGCCCCGGTTGCTGCCAGCGCCTGCCCGCAGAACCAGACGGCGAAAAAGCCGACGGCGCAAAGGAGCGTCGAGTTTCGAAGGTCCGCCGAAGCTGTCGCCCCGATGAAGATGCCGTCCCAGACAAAGGCCGGGCAGCCGATCAGCGGCATCGCCAGGAGCCAGGGGAGGAAGGGCCGGGCTGCCGCGATGACACTCCCGTCCGAACTCATCAGGCGAAGCAGGGGCACTCCACCGATGCCATATAGGAGCAGGAAGAGGACGGCGACGCCCCAGCCCCAGCGGAAGACGCCCCGGATGGTGCTGTCCAGCCCGTCCGGGTTTCCCTCCCCGATAAAGCGGCCGGTAAGCGCTTCGCCGGCATAGGCAAATCCGTCGGTGAAGTAACTGAAGATCATCAGGAACTTCATCAGGATGGTCGCGACGGCGAGCATCTCGTCCCCGAGTCCGGAAGACAGGGCCGTGAAGCCGATATAGACGGCGATCATGCCGACGCTCCGAAGGAACAAATCCCGGTTGAGGCGGAAGAAACGCGTGCCTGCCGCAGCGCCCGCCCCGTCTGAAACGCCGGCGGAAGGCTTCCGGAGAGCGCCCCGGTAGCGACACAGGAGGGCCACAGCGCAGTAGCCAAACCCCGCCCACTGGGCGACGACGGTGCCGAGGGCCACGCCGCCAAAGCCCATCCCGCTGAACCCCAGGGAAGGAACGCCGAGGGCGAGGACCAGGCTGGCGGCGATGTTGAGGCCATTGACCAGGATGTCCGCCGTCATGGGCCTGACGCTATCCTGCATGCCGATGAACCAGCCCTTGAAGGCAAAGAGCGAGAGGGTCGCGGGCGCGGCCCAGATCCGGATGCGGAAGTACTGCTCGGCAAGGGCGCGGACCTCGCTCGAGCAAGGAATGAAGAGGAAGGCGACTTCGAGCAGGGCCCATTGGAGGAGGATCAGCCCCAGTCCGGAAAGCAGGGCGATACGAAGGGCCCGCCGCAGGATGCCGCCGCTGGGGGCCGCGCTGCCGTAGGCCTGGGCCGTCAGTCCGCCGGTTCCCGTTCGAAGGAAGCCGAAGCTCCAGTAGAGCAGGTCGAAAAGCATGGACCCGACCGAGATGCCGCCGATCAGCGTTGCAGCGCCCCAGCCTCCCTCAATGTGCCCGGCGATGGCGACATCGACCATCCCCACGAGCGGGACCGTCAGGTTCGCCAGGATGCTGGGCACGGCGAGGCGCAGGATTTCCCGGTTGAGATTCATCGGAATTTCTTGTCCTCCTCCAGCATGCCGAGGTAGGAGTTGTAGCGTTCGGGGGAGATGACACCCTCCTCGACGGCCGCCTTGACGGCACAGCCGGGCTCATGGGTATGGGTGCAGGGCGTAAAGCGGCAATTCGCCGAGGCCTTGAGCATCTCGGGGAAGTATTTGGCAATCTCTTCTTTTTCCAGGTCCACGAGGCCGAAGCCGCGGATGCCGGGGCTGTCAATCACATAGCCACCCGAGGCGAGGGGATACATCTCGTAGAGGGAGGTCGTGTGCTTGCCCTGCAGGTGCGCGGCGCTGATCTGCCCGGTTTTCGGGTCCAGGGATGGGTCCAGCGCCTTGATGAGGGAGGATTTCCCGACGCCGGATTCGCCGGAGAACAGGCAGATACGCCCCCGCATCTCTTCCCGGAGGCGGCCGATGCCTTCCCCGCTGACCACCGAGCAATCGATGACCTCATAGCCGGCCCCCTCGTAAATAGCATGGAAATGAGTCACTTCCTCCGGGGCAGCGTCCCGGTAGAGGTCCACCTTCGACAGGACGATGACGGGATGAATCCCGTAGACTTCGCAGGTGACCAGCAGGCGGTCCAGGAAGGGGAGTTTGATCTCCGGGAAATACAGGGAGACGACGAGAAAAGCCCGGTCCAGGTTGGCCGCGATGATATGTGCCTGCCGGGAAAGGTTGGTGGAGCGGCGGATGAGGTAGTTGCGCCGGGGCAGGATTTCGGTGATCTGGGCCTTGTCGGCGTCCATCTCGTAGCGGACGAGGTCACCGACGGCGACAGGATTGGTCGCCGTGGAGCCTTTCAGGCGCACACGGCCGCGAAGAACCGCCGGGAAAGGGGCCCACTCGGGGAGCGGAGAGAGCACGTAGTGGCTTCCCGCATTCTTGACGACCGTTGCCAGGGAATCTTTCATGCTGCAAAGATAAGGGATTTAATTGAGTTTGTTCTGTTTTCTTTTGGATCCATCCGGTTAAATGTTTATTTTCGGCATAGGAGGGCTTCTGCCCCTGACTCTCCGGGCTCGGTGCTCCGCCGTCGGGCTGTCGCCTGCGGGCAGGGGGCCGGCGGACCGGTACGGGCCTACGGCCCTATCCCTCCCACGTCGCTTCGCTTGTGGGCCCCTCCCGTTCACGCAGCCACGGGCGGCTACGCCGTCCGCCGGCCCCTGCCTCTCCGGCTCCTATGCCCTCCGTGTGCTGCCCCCTGTTCCTTGTAAAATAGGAGAGAGGTGTATAATAAGTATTTACCTTTGCGAATATTCCTGTAATGCTGCTGAAATAACTATTATTACGGAGGGGTGGTGACGACTGCCGGGGAAGGTGTCGGACCTATTCGGGGAAGGTGTCGGACCTATTTGGGGAAGGTCGAATTTGAGGGCGGGGACCTTCCCCGGTGATTCGGTGTCAGAGGGTACTGTGGTGGCATTTTGTTGGGGAAGGTCCGGCCCACGAAAGTCGACCTTCCCCATTCGCCCGTGGGACCTTCCCCATTCGCCCGTGGGACCTTCCCCATTCGCCCGTGGGACCTTCCCCATTCACCCCTGGGACCTTCCCCGCCCATGGCCCCGGACAAATTACGGAGCCCAGTATTGATAGAGGGTATAATGTTCGCCCGTGCCCGCTCATTCTCACCTCCGTCTTTCACCTTAGGAGGCAACAGTACCATGAAGATTGTTTTGGAAATCCGTCGCGATTGCGTAAATTTGCCCACACGAAAAGGAGGCTGGACGATGAAAGAAAATGATTGGAAACAGCGTCTGGGGGTGGTCTATTCGACCAACCCGGACTTTCAGTATGAGAGAGAGTCCACGGCACAGGCCGAAACGCTCCCGCCGGAGCAGCAGCGGCTGATCGTCGGGATCGACAGGCGGAACCGGGGCGGCAAGCAGGTGACCCTGGTGTCGGGTTTCGTGGGGACGGAAGAGGACCTGAAGGAACTCGGCCGGGCCCTGAAGGTCAAATGCGGGGTCGGCGGCTCGGCCAAGGACGGTGAAATCACCATCCAGGGTGATCTCAGGGACAAGGTGACGGCCCTGCTGAAAGAAATGGGCTACAACGCCAAACGGGGAAACTGAGATGCTGGAGGAGGCTTTCAAGACCGGACGGCTTCTGCTGCCCACCGAGCCCTCCGCTCCGCTGGAGGCTGCCGATGCGGCCTTTCCCTGGCTGGGCGTGGGGATGGCCATCCTCTTTGTCCTGCTGCTGCTCCTGTTGCTCCGTAACTTTCTCCACATTCTTCCCTACCTGTCCGACAGCGTGTTCCGGGCGCGGGGCTCGACCGCCCTGGACAGCAGCGTGAGGGTCAGCCGGGACCGCAACATCATTGCCCTGATCCTGATCCTGCCCCTTCTGTTGGTGGTGTACCGCTACCGGGTGTATGATCCGTCTTTTCTCAGGGATCTGTCGCCGAGCGGTCGGCTGGGGGCCATCGGAGGGGCCATCGGAGGCTTTCTGCTGCTGCGCTTTCTGCTGACCCTCTGGCTGAAGCCCCGCCGCCGGTCGGACGGCTACATGGCCTCCTACCGGGCCGGCTACACCTTCTTCATCTTGCTGATGATCTTCCTGCTGCCTACGCTCGGTCTCCTGTATGTCTTCCATGCACCTGACGGCGTGGTCCGGACCTTCTTTTATGTGGAACTCGCTGTCGTCTATGGCCTTTATCTCGTGCGCCGCGTACAAATTTTGTCCTTATCTTGCCGGAGTTTGACAACTTTTTTGTACCTTTGCGCGCTTGAATTGCTGCCGTCCGCCCTGCTGATTGTATCGGCGGCAGTTTTTTAGCGTAGTGAAGACCATAGGCCATGAAAGTCCAGAACATACTGATATCCCAAAGTACACCCCGCGTACTGACGCCTTACCAGAGCGTGTCTGAGAAGTTTGGCGTTACCTTTGCGTTTTGCCCCTTCTTTCTGATCGAGCCGCTCACTTCGCGGGAATTCCGTGCCCAGCGCATCAATCTGCTTGACTACACCGCCATCGTCTTTTCCTCCCGCCACGCCATCGATGCGTTCTTCTCCCTGGCGGAGGAACTCCGGGTGAAGATTCCCGAGACGATGAAGTATTTCTGCACGACGGAAGCGGTGGCCATGTACCTCCAGAAGCATATCGTGTACCGCAAACGGAAGATCTTCTTCGGCACCGGCACGCCGGACAGCCTGGTGGCCCTGATCGGTCCCAAGCACAAGGGGGAGAAATTCCTGATCACCACCTCCGATTCTTCCAACAGCGATGCCCTCACGCGCCTTTTTGACGCGCGGGAGCTGAACTACACCACCGGCGTATTCGTCAAGTCGGTGAGCCAGGACCTGAAGGACGTCGATCTGTCGAAGTACGACATGATGGTGTTCTACAATCCGGCGGACGTGAAGTCCCTGCAGGAGAATTTCCCTGACTATGTCCAGGGCGAGCAGGTGCTCATTTCCTACGGCAAGTCCATCGTCAAGGCGATGGAGGATGCCGGCCTGCGGATTGACATGAAGGCTCCGACCCCGGAGGCCCCTTCCGCCGCCCGGGCCATCGAACTGTATCTCCAGAGCCAGGCATAAATGGATGCCACGCTTCCCAAATCGCAGCGCCTGACGGGTAAAAAAACCGTCGGGGAGGTGATGCTGTGCGGGGAGCGGGCGGGAGCGGGCTGCCTCCGCTGCCGCTATCTGCCGAGTGGCGGAGATGTGAACCGGATCCTGGTCTCCGTGCCGAAGCGTCATTTCAAACGGGCGGTCAGGCGGAACCTCCTGAAACGGCGCATCCGGGAAAGTTACCGCCGCCAGAAGGAACTTCTCCCTCCCGGATATGACCTGACTTTTGTCTATACCCCGCGGGAGGTGCTTCCCTATGAGGTAATCTATGCCGATATGACCCAGCTTCTGACGCGTCTGGCGTCGGAGATGGAATCGGCGCAATAGCAGCAGCATGAACGGCGTCTTGCGTAAAATCCTCATCTTCCCCCTGGTGGTGCTGATCAAGTTCTATCAGGTCTGTATCAGCCCCTTCACGCCGCCCTCCTGCCGCTACACCCCGACCTGCTCCCAGTACGCCCTGGAGGCCCTCCGCAGGTATGGCCCCTTCAAGGGGGGCTGGCTCGCCCTCAAACGTATCCTCCGCTGCCATCCCTGGGGTGGAAGCGGTTATGATCCCGTTCCGTAATGCCGAAGAAAGAGAAAATACAGGAAATGTTCGACCGGATTGCACCGTCGTATGACCGGCTGAACCATTTGATGTCCCTGAATGTAGACAAGCGCTGGCGCCGCAAAGCGCTTCGAGAAATCGTGGACGGGACGCCGCAGCGCATCCTGGACGTCGCATGCGGGACGGGGGACAGTACCATCGCCATCGCCCGGGCCGCGGCCGAAGGCTCCCGGGTAACGGGCTTGGACATCAGCGAAGGGATGATGGGTCTGGTGATGGACAAGGCCCACCAGGAGGGCGTAGCTGATCGGATTGACTTGCAGGTGGCTGACGGTGAGGCGCTTCCGTTTGATGAGGGCCATTTTGACCGGGTCAACTGCGCCTTCGGCATCCGCAATTTCGAGCACAAGGAAAAGGGGCTCGCGGAGTTCTACCGTGTCCTCGTCCCCGGCGGAAGAGCGGTCATCCTGGAGCTGTCCGTTCCGCGCCCCCGTGTGGTCCGCTGGGTCTACGACCTTTATTTTCTCCATATCCTGCCCCGGATCGGTGCGCGGATATCCGGCGACAAGGCGGCCTACGCTTATCTTCCGGCCTCTGTCCATGCCTTCCCGGCCCCGGAGGTCTTTATGGAGATGATGAAATCGGCCGGATTCTCCCGCGTGCGGAGCCGCAGTCTCTCCCTCGGCCTGTGCCGAATTTTTGTCGGAGAAAAATAAATCCGTATCTTTGCAGGACTTTGTGTCAAACTTAAACCACAAATAAATTATGTCCAATTATTTTTATGACATGCTTCCCAAGGAAGAACTGGAACGCCTTCCGTATATTCCTACCGTCGGGGAGTTTGTAGAGTGGATCGGGAAGCAGTACGCGGATATGCCCGCCCTGTCCGACCAGGTGAGCACCATCACTTACAAAGAATTGACCCAGCGTGTGGCCCGCCGCCGCGCCTTCATCGAGACGCTCGGCCTTCCGAAAGGAGCCCACATCGCCATTTTCGACCGCAACAGCCAGGATGCCGTCGAGCTCTTCCTCGCCGTCACTTCCGCCGGTTATGTGGCCATGAACTTCCCGCCGTCCCTCCCGGAGATGGCCGTGATCGGTTCCTGCATGAAATTCGATATCGCCGCCATTTTCGTCCGTGACGAGTTTGCGCCGCTGTGCCAGAAACTCCAGGGCGTGAAGGTCCTTTCGACGAAGAGCATCGCCGAGACGGAGGCTCCCGTGACCATCGTGGACAAGGAACAGCCGGCCGCCATCTTCTTCACCGGCGGTACGACCGGTACGCCGAAAGGCGCCGTCCTGAGCCACCGCGCCCTCATGAGGGGCTGCCACAACGCCATTTACAAGCCGGGCAAGGTCATCGGTGTCCACCGTTATATCGGCATCCTGCCCCTGAGCCATGTCTTCGGCCTCATCGCCGGCACCATGGGCTGCTTCTACACGGGTAATCTCCTGTTTACTTGCGAGGACATGAAGGCGACTGTCGGCAAACTGCCGGTGCTCAAGCCGACCATCCTCGTCATTGTTCCGGGTATCTGCGACATCCTCGCCGGACTCGTGAAAATGTACGGTCCGCAGTTCCTTGGCGGGAACCTTCGGATGATCATCTCCGGCGCAGCCAATGTGCCGCCGCGCCTGGTGGACATCTTCACCAAACTCGGTGTCGAGTTCTGCTTCGGCTACGGCCTGACCGAAACGGCCAATCTGACTTCCGCCAATGCGGACGCCATCACCCATCCGACCTCCATCGGCAAGATCTATCCCGGCCAGGAAGCCAAGATCGTGGACGGCGAACTCTGGGTGCGCGGTGACAACAACTTCTCCGGTTACTACAAGGATCCCGAGAAGACCGCCGAGGCCATCACCCCGGACGGCTGGTTCCGTACGGGCGACCTCTGCCGCTTCGACGAGGACGGTTTCCTCTACATCACGGGCCGCATCAAGAACCTCATCATCCTTTCCAACGGCGAGAATGTCTCTCCGGAAAGCCTCGAGGAGCCCTTCTATGCCGATCCGTGCGTGAAGGATGCCATGGTCAAGGAAGATGAGCTGAACGGCGCGCAGGTCATTGCTGTCGAGGTACTTCCGCTGATGCCTGCTTTCGACGGAAAGAGCTGGGAAGAGGTGGAGGCCTATGTCAACAATCTCGTGAAGAAGATCAACGCGACCCTCCCTACGACGCACCAGATCCGCAAGGTGACGGTCCGCAAGGAAGACTTCAAGCGGACGGGCGCGATGAAAGTGGCACGCGTATGAGCCGGGAAGAAGTGTTCGCAGGACTGAAGGAAGTCCTGCATGTCATCCGTCCGAACACGGACCTCGCGACGGTCGGCGAAAAGACCGAACTGGTCCGTGAACTCGGCATCGATTCCCTGTCCATGATGCTCGTGGCCCTGGCCGTCGAGGAAAAGTTCCAGATGTCTTTTCCTACCGACGGGGCTGCCCCCCAGACCGTCGGCGACGTGATCGACGTGGTGCTGGGTGCGCTGGAATAGCCGCAACTATTTGACTGATTTACAGTAGTTTAAAGAAAGTGCCGTGGTAGAATTTACCACGGCACTTTTGTAATGGCCCCGGGTCTGCTAGAGCGCCTTCGCGTAGGAGCGGCGGCGCTGGAACACGCGGGATTCGTAGTCGGCCGAGAAGAGGGCCTGGACCTTGTGGTTGTCCTCCAGCTGGGGATTCAGCAGCATCCGCTTGATGCCGAGACGCTGGTAGTTCTCCTGGAGGTACTTGAACATCAGGAGGGCGGCACCCTTGGCCTGGTACTCCGGCAGGACGCCGATCAGCAGGGCCTCCACCGTGTCGCTGTGCCTGGGGTTGAGCGCGGGCAGCAGGTGGATCCATCCGAAGGGGAAGATACGGCCCTTGGCCTTGCGGACGGCCTTGGAGATGTGCGGCATGGTGACGGTGAAGCCGACGAGCTCGTCCTGGTCGTTGACGACGAAGGCCACAAGGTCCTTGTTCAGCACCGGGACATACTGCTTGACATAGCCGTCGATCTGCTCCTCGGAGAGTTTGGAGAACTCATAGAGCGGAGCGAAGGCATCGTTGAGCACATGGAACATCTCGCGGCCGCGAGTGGCCATCTGCCGGAGGGTTTTCGCCCGGTAGATATGGACCCCGAACTTCTTCTCGACGAGGGAGGCGTACTGGAACATGGGCGGCAACTGGTCCGGCAGGTCGATGACGCGCTGGGTCCAGTCGGCGTCCTTGGTGAAGCCGAGCTGCTCCAGGTATTCCCCATAGTAGGGGTAGTTGTAGATGACGGTGAAGGGGCTGTCGTATTCGAAGCCTTCGACGAGGAGCCCTTCCCGGTCCATGTCCGTGAAGCCGAGGGGGCCCTTGATTTTCTGGCAGCCTTTTTCCCGGCCCCAGGCGGCGACCTGGTCGATCAGAAGGCGCAGCACGTTGATATCGTCCACAAAATCCAGCCAGCCGAAGCGGACGACTTTCTCGCCCCATTTTTCGTTGGCCTTGTGGTTGATGATGGCGACCACGCGCCCGACAATCCTGCCATCCTGCTTGGCGAGGTAGATTTCCTTCTCGCAGAAGGACAGGGAGGGGTTGGCGTCGGTCAGGGATTTGATTTCGTCGTCCTCGAAGGGCGGGACCCACTGGGGACAGTCTTTATATAGGTCAAAAGGGAATCGGATAAAATCCAGCAACATCTTCCGCCCCCGTACAGGGACGATGATGGCGTGAGCTTGAGGTTTCATACATGTCGGTTTAGCGAGGACAAATATAACGAGAATTATTCGTATCTTTGCAAATTACGTGAAAAAAGAAGTCATGGACAAGAAGACTTTCAATCAATGGAACCGGATCGTTGCGACCCTCGTGCTGGTGATTTCGGGCGCAGTGTATCTGTCCACCATAGAGCCGACCGCTTCCTTCTGGGATTGCGGTGAATTCATCGCATCTTCCTATAAACTGGAGGTGGGCCATCCGCCGGGAAACCCTGTGTTTCAGCTGATTGCGCGTTTCTTTACCATCCCGGTCAAGCCCGAGCATGCGGCGGTCGCGGTCAATGCGATGAACGCCATCCTCTCGGCCCTGACCATCTTCTTCCTCTACCTGACGACGGTGTTCTTTGCCCGCCGCCTGGTGGGCCGCAGGGAGGAATACACCCTTTCCCAGGCCATCGCCATCTTCGGCTCCGGCGTGGTCGGCGCCCTGGCATATTGCTTCAGCGACACGTTCTGGTTCTCCGCCGTGGAGGGGGAAGTCTATGCCATGTCTTCGCTGTTCACGGCCCTCGTCTTCTGGGCGATGTGCCGCTGGTATGAGACGGCCGACGAGCCCCATGCCAACCGCTGGATCGTGCTGATTGCCTTCCTGATGGGCCTCTCGATCGGGGTCCATCTGCTGAACCTGCTGACCATCCCCGCCTTCGTCTTCCTGTATTATTACCGGAAGAACGAGGACGGCAAGCTCTCCCCGAAGCAGCTTGCCGGGGTCTTCCTCATCGGCGTTGTCATCGAATTCGTCCTGGTCTATCTCTTCATCCCGTACCTGCCGAAACTGGCCGCCTTCTTCGACCGGCTCTTCGTCAACGGGCTCGGCCTTCCCTACAACAGCGGCGCCCTCTTCTTCATGGTGGCCCTCCTGGTGCTGTGCTTCTGGAGCCTGTTCGCGACGCTGAAGAAGGGGAAGGTCTTCCTCAATACGGTGATGCTTTGCGTGACGACCCTGGTCATCGGTTTCTCGCTCTTTTCGATCGTCATCATCCGCTCTTCGGTCAAGACCCCGACCAACGAATACCAGCCGGACAATGCCTACACGCTGGTGCGCTACCTCAGCCGTGAGCAGTACGGCTCCACGCCGCTCCTGTATGGACAGTATTATGACGCGCCTTACGACCTCAAGCAGGACAAGTACTGGGCGCCGCTGAACGGGAAATACATCCATGCCGACAGTCCCGCCGATGCGGACTACCTCCCCGAAGGGAAGATGCTCTTCCCGCGGATGTGGTCCTCCGCCGATCCGCGCTATGTGGATTTCTACGAGACCTACACCCAGGGCAAGGGCAAGCGGGTCAAGGGGGCCCAGCACCGGAAGCCGACTTTCGGCGCCAACCTGCGTTATTTCTTTGACTACCAGCTCAACTGGATGTACTGGCGCTATTTCATGTGGAACTTCGTGGGTCGCCAGAATGATGTTCATTCCCCCCTGCCGGGCAATATCTTCGATGGCAACTGGGAGAGCGGGGTCGCCTTCCTGGATGAGCTCCGGCTCGGGGACCAGAGCGACGCGCCCGCCCCGCTGCGGGAGAACAAGGGGAAGAACCATTACTATTTCCTGCCCCTGCTGCTGGGCCTGCTGGGCCTGGTGATCCAGTTCGACCGGGACAAACGGGGAAGCTGGATCGTCTTCCTGATGTTCTTCATGACGGGGATCGCCATCGTCCTGTACCTCAACCAGCCGCCTTACCAGGTCCGCGAACGGGATTATGCCTATGCGGGGTCCTTCTACATGTTTGCCATCTGGATCGGACTCGGGGTCATGGCCCTGTATGACTGGGTCCATGATGCCCTGAAGGGAAAGTACGGGACCGCCGTTGCCATCGGCTCCACGGCCCTGGGACTCTGCATCCCCGCCTTGATGGGGGCCGAGAACTGGGACGACCACGACCGTTCCCACCGCTATACCTCCACCGAGATGGCCACCAATTACCTCAACTCCGTCGGAGAGAACGGCCTGTTGGTGACCCATGGCGACAACGATACCTTCCCGCTCTGGTATGCCCAGGAGATTGAAAGCGTCCGGACGGACGTGCGGGTGGTGAACACCTCCCTGCTCGGAACCGACTGGTACATCGACCAGATGAAATGGGCCTCGAACGAATCGGCTCCGCTGCCGCTGACCGTCCCTGCCTCCCAGTATCTGTATGGTACGAACGAATATGTCTTCATCGCCTATGACGACGGGAAACCGATGCTGCTGAGCGACGTGATGGACATTTTCAAGGACAGCAAGATGAAGGTCGAGCTGCAGAGCCGCCGGAAAGTGGATTTTATCTGCGCCCGGAAACTGGTCATCCCGGTGAACAAGGAGAACTGCCTGAAATACGGCATCGTGGACGAAATGTTCGCCTCCGAGATTCCCGAGTCCATCACCCTGACCCTCTCCGCCGACAAGAACTACCTGACCAAGCCCGAACTCTTCATGCTGGACCTGCTGTCAAACTATCAGTGGGACCGGCCCATCAGCGTGCTTTCGATGGGCGGTGACCTGAACATCGGCATCAAGGATTACCTCGTCTATGACGGCTTCTCCTACCGTTTCACCCCGATCCGGAACAAGATTGCCTCGACGGATGCCGGCAAGGTGGACGCCCTGGCGCTCTATGAGCGGATGAAGACGCGTTACAGCTGGGACGCCCTCAAGCGGAAGGACTACTATGTCGATTACCAGAACCTGTACACCTTCATGGGTGTGCTGAGCCAGCGCCAGATGTTCCTGACCGTGGCGAACGCCCTGATCGATGCCCATGAAGACGAGAAGGCCCTGGAGATCCTGGATCTCTGCCAGGATAATGTTCCCCGGGAGAATTTCCCGCTGGAGACCATCTGTATAGGCTTTACGGGCAATGACTACATGGTCGCGCAGATGATCGAGGACTACTACTTCCTCGGGGCCCGGGACAAGGCCCGCGAACTGGCCCTGGCGATGTGCGGCGACCTGATGGAAACGGCTACCTTCTACCTGGAGTTCGGTTCACTGGGCTCCTCGGAATTCGAGGCGGCCGGGCGCGTGCTGATGTACATCGTCGATCAGATGAAGCAGTATGGCGACAAGGAGCTGTCCGAGCAGATCGTGGACCGCTTCGAAGCGCTGCTCCATGTGGCTTCCGGCGCCTACGACAGCGAAGGCCGGGACAGCCTCAGCGTCGCTTCCTAACGCTTGATGCGGACGTAGATGGACAGGGGGAGCGCCTTGCCGAAACCATCGGTGAGGACGAGCTCCCCCGATGTCATTTCCCGCAGTTGCCCCTGGAAGACTTCCCGCACGAGGGTCTCGCCCAGCAGGGCGGAGTAGCCGTTGGAGTAGAGGTTCAGGACGACGAACCCGTCCCGCGGGGAGAGGATGGCCGCGACGTTTTTCAACAGGCCGTACAGCAGTTCGTCCAGTTTCCATTTTTCTCCGTCCGGGCCGTGTCCATAGGCCGGCGGATCCAGGATGATGCCCTGGTACAGGTTCCCCCGTTTCGCTTCCCTCCGGGCGAATTTCAGGGCGTCTTCCACCACCCAGCGGATGCCGTCCAGCCCGCTCCGTTCCATGTTGTCCCGGGCCCAGGAGACGACCTGGCGGACCGAGTCCAGATGTGTCACGTCAGCCCCGGCGCAGCGGGCGGCGATGGACGCGGCTCCCGTGTAGGCGAAAAGGTTCAGGACTTTCGGGGCAGGAAGGCCGTTGGCCTGGTGGATCCGGCTCAGGCGGGATGTTTCGCGGAAGATGAACTCCCAGTTGTCCGCCTGCTCGGGAAAGACGCCGACGTGTTTGAAGGAGGTCAGGCCGAGGCGGAGGGCGATGTGGAGGTCCGAGGCGGCGTGGGTCTCGGCCTCCGGGGCGCCGTTGTAATGGATTTCCCACTGGTCTTCCATCTTCTTGAGGCGGTTCCAGGTGCCGCTGTCCTCCTTTCCGGCCTTGCCGAAGCCCGCACCGGGAACGAAAGCCACATGGGAGAGCCGGCGCCACTCGGCCTCCGCCATCGAAGGCTCCCAGAGGGCTTTCGGTTCGGGACGGCGCAGCACATAACGGCCGAATCGTTCCAGTTTTTCACCGTTTCCGCTGTCCAGGAGTTCGTAGTCTTTCCACATCGTTTTTGAATTTTCTGCAAAGATAGTTAACTTTGTGGACTGGAAAAAACTTAATACTCTATAAAAATGCAACAGTACATCGACAGTTACGACTTCGCCGGCAAGAAAGCCATCGTGCGGGTCGACTTCAACGTTCCCCTCGACGAAAACTTCAAGATTACGGACGACACCCGCATCCGCCGGGCCATGCCGACCCTGAAAAAAGTCCTGGAGAAAGGGGGCGCCGTCATCATCATGTCTCATCTCGGCCGCCCGAAGAAGGTGGATCCGAAGTTCTCGCTGAAGCATATCGTGGACCATGTATCCGAATGCCTCGGCGTTCCTGTTCAGTTCGCCGAAGACTGCCAGAAGGCCGACGCCCAGGCTGCGGCCCTCAAGCCCGGTGAGGCCCTCCTGCTGGAGAACCTCCGCTTCTACGCCGAAGAGGAAGGAAAACCCCGCGGCCTCGCAGAGGATGCCTCCGACGAAGAGAAGAAAGCCGCCAAGGCGGCCGTGAAGGCCTCCCAGAAGGAGTTCGTCAAGAAACTCGCTTCCTACGCCGACTGCTACATCAACGATGCTTTCGGTACGGCCCACCGTGCCCATGGCTCCACCGCCCTCATCGCCGAGTACTTCCCCAATGACAAGATGTTCGGCTACCTGATGGAAGGGGAGATCAAGGCCATTGACAATGTCCTGAAGAATGCCCAGCGTCCGCTGACGGCCATCATCGGCGGCTCCAAGGTGAGTTCCAAGCTCGCCGTGCTGAAAAACCTCGTCGGCAAGGTGGACAACCTCATCATCGGCGGCGGCATGGGCTATACCTTCATCAAGGCCCAGGGCGGCAAGATCGGCCTGTCGCTCCATGAAGACGAACTCATCCCCGACGCCCTCGAGATCCTCGCCACTGCGAAGGAAAAGGGCGTCAACGTGTACCTGTCCGTCGAGACCGTCGCCGGCCAGGCCTTCGACAACGATACGCCCCAGCGCATCTTCCCGACCCATGACATCGCCGATGACTGGGAAGGCATGGACGCCGCCCCGAAGACCCTCGAGATCTGGAAGAAGGTGATCCTTTCCTCCAAGACGATTCTCTGGAACGGCCCGGTCGGCGTGTTCGAGCTTCCGAACTTCGCCAAGGGGACCCTCCAGATCGCCGAGGACCTCGCCGAGGCCACCAAAAACGGCGCCTACACCCTCGTCGGCGGCGGTGACTCCGTCGCGGCCGTGACTCAGATGGGCTACGCCGACAAAGTCTCCTACGTCTCCACCGGCGGTGGCGCCATGCTCGAAGCCATCGAAGGCAAACTCCTCCCCGGCGTCGCCGCGATCCAGGAGTAGCACGACCCTTTGCGGCGTGAGCGATATTGATAATCAACGAGTTACGTGATGTCCCTTCCCCGTTTTGGGGGAAGGGACATTGCATAAGTGGCTGATAATCAGTACCCATTCTGCCGCGCGGACGATCCAATAAAAAATTCGTATCTTTGCGGCATGGAAACATTGATCGTACATTGGAATGTGGATCCGGCGATCCTGAGGATCGGCGGTTTCGAGCTCAGATGGTATTCCCTGCTGTTCGTGGCGGGGTTCGTGCTCGGATGGTTTATCTTCCAGGGCTTTTTCCGCCGGGAGAAGATCAGTGAGAAACTGCTGGATCCGCTGCTGTATACGCTGCTGATCTGCACCATCGTGGGTGCCCGTCTCGGGCACTGCCTCTTCTATCAGCCGGATTATTACCTGGGCTCCTGGGCGGGTTTCTGGGAGATTTTCATGCCCTGGAAGGGCGGTCTCGCGAGCCACGGGGGTACGATTGCGCTGCTGCTGGGAATGTGGTGGTTTGCGCGCCGGTATGGACGCAAGGAGGACTTCGACTTTGTCTGGATCCTGGACCATCTGGCGATCGCCGTGGCCTTCGCCGCTTTCTTTATCCGGCTCGGAAACCTCTTCAATTCAGAGATTTACGGCGGGCCGACGGACCTTCCCTGGGGCTTTGTCTATGAGCGCAACGGGGAGACGGTCCCGAAGCATCCGACCCAGCTCTACGAGGGACTGACCTACCTGCTGCTGGGCTTTGTGCTCTATGCGCTGTACCACTGGCGCCTCGACAAGATGTACCGGGGCTCCTTTGTCGGCATCTTCCTCGTCGTCTGCTTCGGCGGCCGCTTCCTGATCGAGTTCGTCAAGAATCCCCAGGTCGAGTTCGAGGAGTCCATGCTCCTGAACATGGGCCAGCTCCTGTCCATTCCCTTCGTCCTGCTGGGAATCGGCTTCCTCGTGTACGCCTACGTCAAAAAAATTCCGGCCCGTGCCGTCCATCCGGAGCTCGGGCCGAAAAAGAAAGAGGCGACGCATTTCGCGAAGCCTCTGAGTTAAGCGCTTACTGAATGATTGTCAGCTCCACGCGGCGGTTCTGCGCGCGGCCCTCGTCGGTCTTGTTCGTTGCGATCGGGCGCGTCTTCCCGTAACCGACATAGTTCAGCCGTGACTTGCTGACTCCCTTGGAAATGAAGTAGTTATACACAGCTTTCGCCCGGTTCTCGGACAGGGTCTGGTTGTACTCTTCGCTGCCGACGAAGTCGGTGTGTCCGGCGACTTCGACCTTGATGTCAGGGTTCTCCTGCAGCCACTTGACAACCTTGTCCAGCGGGCCTTTGGCGGCTTCTTTGATGACATATTTGTCGAAGTCGAACATGGTGTTGGAAAGCTCCATCATGGTCTTCTGAATATCGACAGGTACTTCCTTGACGATGACAACGGTGTCGCGGACGGTTTCTTTCTGATGGATGATCTTGTTCTGATTCTGGTAGACGGTGTCACGTACTGTCCTGGTCTTGTTCTGATAGACGGTGTCGCGGCGAATCCTTTCGATATAGATGACTTCCGGCTCCCTGGACTTGGGGGCTGCACCGAAGGCCAGCCTGAGTTTGAGCCCGGCGCCGAGGTTGCCGAGCCGCGAGGCGATGTTCATCCGGCCGTGGTTGTTGACTTTTGGCGCAATATAGCCGTTTCCTGCATCGCTGGCAGAGATTTCGATGTTATCGAAGCGGGACTCAAGCACGGATTTGTCGGCAAAGGCAGCCTTGGTATTGTTCACGTTTATGAAATCTGCCGTATGGGCCGGGACCATGGAAAAAAGCCCGTAGTCGGCATATATGCCTGTGTAGAGCGCCATGTGCGTGCTCAGTTTCCAGCGGAAGCCAAGTTCTCCGGACAGCATCAGGTTGAAAAGCTTAGGCTTGAATCCACCTTTGCTTGAGAGCCCGGGGAAAGACCGGGCGTCGTCCTGGGGAGTTCCGCTGATATCTTCCCACTTGCTATTCTGCGCTTGGGTCAGTTCGGCGAGATAGATACCGGAGGACATGTAGTCATCGGCCGTCAGCTGCTGGCCTTGCTGGCCTACCCGGCCTATAGGCTGTGGTGGGATGTGCGGCGTTTCGAAGTTAGGAATGACCCTTGATCCCCAGCCGACCTGTCCGTAGGTCTTGCCGTCTTCAGCTTGCTGTCCGGCAGCAAGATCTATCTGATAACCATCGATGCTGCGCCTGTAATTGCCGGCTACGTTGAAGAGAAAGCGAGGGCCCAGTGCGATGTAGAAGTGATGGGACTGCTGCTCGTTGATAGGGGTGATGAATTGCAGCATCAGGGGAAGCTGGACAGAGAAAACGTTCTGGATCTCGTTCATCTTAATCTTATCGGAGTTGCTGAGACCCGCCGTGGTGTAGTTCGCAAGAAAGAGCGTATGAATGTTATTTCCGTCGATATAGTGGAATATCCATAGGTTATTGGCCGCAGTGAATTCACCGCGGTAAATGGCCGCTTCCACTCCGGTACGAAGGCCAAGCCGGGGAGCGAGCAGATAGGTATAGCCGACACCGAAGCCGCCGCCGAGTTTCATCGGCATCGTGACCTCGTTCCCGGCAAAATTCTGCTCGAGTTTGTAGTTGAGTTGAGAAATCCCTCCGAAGGCGTCTATCGTGACTTCGTGTCTCGGGAGCTGGGCGAATGCGGAAAAGGAAAAAGCCGCCGCCAGGATAAAGGACATAAACTGTTTCATCTCAATTCGTTTTATTGAAGCAAAAGTACAATGAAAGAAGCACTTTTCCAAATTGTTTGCGTACAGGCCCCTTTGGTGCGATTTTTGCTCAATGCGCGGCGGCTATAATGAGTTAGTAGTTATGAATTTCAGACAGATTGCCATGGTGGCTGCGGGGGTACTGTTGTCCCTGCAGGCCCATGCTCAATATGCCGAGGCGCCTCAGCAGCCGGATTCTACCCTCATCCTCACCCTGGATGACGCGCTGAAGATCGCCCTCAGCGAGAATGTCTCCGTCAAGGTGGCGGACATGGAAGTCAAGCGGCAGGAGTATGCGAAAAAAGGCAGTTACGGCGCTCTTTTTCCGCAGATTTCCGCCAGCGGCTCTTTCCAGCGGACCATCAAGAAACAGGTGATGTACATGGGCGGAGGCTCGTCCGGCAGCGGTTCGGGCGGCGGTATGGCCTCGATGCTCGCCTCTGCGTTCGACCCCATCATGTACTATATCGGGGAGTTCGCCAAACGGCACCCCGACATCGCACCGTATGTCCCGAAGGAAACGACCGAGTCCGAATCCTCGGCCAGTGATGGCCTGGAAGTGGGGCGTTCGTACACCTACAACATCGGGGTCAGCGCCCAGATGCCCCTGGTCAACGCCCAGCTCTGGCAGAGCCTGGGCCTGTCGGGGGACCAGGTCGAGCTCGCCGTCGAGAAGGCGCGTGAGTCCCGGCTCGGGATGGTCACCTCCGTCAAGCAGGCCTACTATGCCGTCCTGATGGCCAAGGCGGCCCATGCGGTCTATCAGGCCTCCTACGACAATGCCCTGGAGAATTTCAAGCAGACGGAGCGCCGCTACAACGTCAGCAAGGCTTCCGAGCTCGACCTGACCCGTGCCCAGTCTTCCCTGGCTTCGGCGATTCCGAATCTGTTCAATGCCGAGAATGCCGTCGGGATCGCCCTCTGGCAGCTCAAGGCGGTGATGGGCCTGGACCTGGAAAAGGACGTCGACATCGTGGGAGAACTGGATGATTATGCCGAGACCATGTTCCGGGACGTGAACGAAGGGGTCCATTCGGACCTGGACCGCAATTCATCCCTCCGCCAGCTTGCCATGCAGGCCGAAATGCTGTCCAAGCAGATCCGCATGCAGCAGTTCGCCTATATCCCGACCCTTTCGCTGGCCTTCTCCTACAGCTACAACGCCATGGCGGAGGACCTCCAGTTCAAGGACTACCACTGGAACCCGTATTCCTACGTCGGCCTCTCGCTGAACATTCCGATTTTCTCCGGTTTCCAGCGCTACCATACCATCAAGCAGACCCGCATCCAGAAAGATGAACTGGACCTGCAGCGGGTCAATACGGAGCGGCAGCTTCGGATCGCCATCCGCCAGAGCCTCGCGACCATGGACACGCAGATGAAGACCTATGACGCCGCGAAGGAAGCCCTGAAGAGCGCCGAGAAGGCCTACGACATCGCGTCCAAGAGTTACGAGATCGGAAAGACGACGCTGACGGACCTCAGCAACACCGAACTCCTCCTGACCCAGACGCGGCTCCAGACCGCCCAGGCGGTGTACAATTTCATGGTGGCGAAGGCCCAACTCGAGCAGACGCTCGGTTATGATTTCCTGAATGATAAAGAATAAATATATGAAACTCAGATTCTTAGCAATTGCAGCCCTGGCGCTGGCCTCCTGCGGAAACCGATCCCAAACACCCGCCCCGGCGGCTGCCCCTGCGGCCGACCCCGTCCGCAATGTGGAAGTGGTGACGGCGCTCGAGCGGGACGTGGACCAGGAAAGCACCTACTCCTCCACGGTGCAGCCTTTTGCCACGAACAACATCCAGCCCCAGCAGGGCGGGCGTATCCGCCGGGTCCTTGTCGAAGTCGGCGATTATGTCCAGAAAGGACAGCTCCTCGCCGAGATGGACCGGACACAGCTGGACCAGCTGGAACTCCAGGTCAAGAACGACGCCATCGAGCAGGACCGCATGAAGAAACTGCACGATGAGGGCGGACTCTCCCAGTCGGACTATGAGGCGGCCGAACTGGGCTATGCCCTCCGCCGCTCCAACCTGGAAAATGTCAAGGAAAACACGATTCTCCGGAGCCCGCTGACCGGGTATGTGACCGCCCGCAATTTCGACAAAGGCGATATGTTCACCATGGCGAAGCCCATCTTCACCATCCAGCAGGTCGTCCCGGTCAAGCTGCTTGTGGGGGTCTCCGAGGCCGATTATGCCAAGGTGAAGAAAGGGGACAAAGTCTCCCTGACCGTGGATGCGCTGCCCGGAAGGACGTTCAGCGGCAAGGTCGAGCGCCTGTATCCTACCATCAATGAGGCGACCCATACGGTCAGCGTCGAGGTCACGGTCCCGAACACGGACCGCGCCCTGCGTCCCGGCATGTATGCGCGGGTGAACGTCAATTTCGGCACGAAAAAGCATATTGTCATCCCGGACCAGTGCATCGTCAAGCAGCAGGGCTCCGGACAGCGTTTCGTCTTCGTGCTGAACGAGGACAGCACCGTGAGCTATGTCCCGGTGGAGCTGGGTGTCCATAAAGGAACGGACCAGGAAATCATCTCGGGCCTCAGAGAAGGGCAGCAGGTGGTCGTCAAAGGCCAGTCCGCCCTAAAGGATGGAAGCAAAGTGCAAGTCTTGGAGAAGTAAGCGTCTATGAGCATCTACAGAACATCCGTCAACAACCCGGTCACGACGGCGCTCCTCTTCCTGGCCTTTGCCATCCTGGGCATTTTTGCCCTGACGAGGCTGCCGGTCGACAACTTCCCGGATGTGGAGTCCAATGTCATCATGGTCATGTCGGCCTATCCCGGCGCCAGCGCCGAAGATGTGGAGAACAACCTGACCAAGGTCCTGGAGAACTCCCTGAACGGCGTGGCCGACCTCAAGAACCTGACTTCCAATTCCCGGGAGAACCTCGCGTTCCTGACCCTGGAATTCGAGTACGGGACGGACATCGAGGTGGCGACGAACGATGTCCGGGACAAGTTGGACATGGTCAACCAGACCCTGCCGGACGGGGCCTCCACGCCAATCATCTTCAAGTTCAGCGTGGACGACATGCCGATTATGATTATGGCGGCGACGGCGACCCAGAGCGTCCCGGCCCTGGACAAGATCCTGGATGACAAGGTGGCCACCCCGCTGGCCCGCGTCAGCGGCGTCGGAACGGTCTCGGTGGCCGGTGCGCCGAAGCGGGAAATCCAGGTCTATGTGGATCCGGCCAAACTGGACGCCTACCGGCTGTCCATCCCGGTCATCTCCCAGATCATCGCCCAGGAGAACCGGAATGTCCCTTCCGGCAGCATCGACATCGGTTCCGACACCTATACGCTCCGGATCAAGAAGGAGTTCCAGGACCCTTCGGAACTGCTGGACATCGTGGTCGGCAGTTATCAAGGCAACGCGGTCTATCTGAGGGATGTCGCCCGCGTGGACGATACCCTCGAGGAAAAGTCGCAGGAGTCGTTTACCAACGGAACCCGCGGCGCCCAGATCATTATCCAGAAGCAGTCCGGTTACAACACCGTCGAGGTGATCCGGAAGGTCAAGAAGGAGATGAAGACCATCTCCAGGAACCTGCCCTCCGACATCCAGATCACGACGGTCGTCGACAATTCCGACAACATCCTTCGGACCATCAACTCCCTGAAGGAAACCATCGCGATTACCTTCTTCGTGGTCATGCTGGTGGTCTTCGTCTTCCTCGGCCGCTGGAGAGGTACCGTCATCGTGGTCCTGTCCATCCCGATCGCCCTCCTGGCTTCGCTACTGTATCTTTTCGCCACCGGTAACACGCTGAATATCATTTCGATGTCGGCGCTTTCGATTGCCATCGGCATGGTCGTGGACGATGCCATCGTGGTGCTGGAGAATGTGACGACGCATCTGGAACGGGGCGAAAAACCGACGGAGTCGGCCGTCCATGGCACGGCCGAAGTGGGCATTTCCGTCATCGCTTCGACCCTGACGATGCTCTGCGTCTTCCTGCCCCTGACCATGATCAAGGGCATGGCCGGCATCATGTTCAAGCAGCTCGGCTGGATCGTGTCCATCATCATGATTGTCTCGACGACCGCCGCCCTGACCCTTGTCCCGATGCTGTGCTCACAGCTGCTGAAGAATGAAAACAAGAGCGGGCGGGTCTACCACTTCTTCTTCGACCCGATCAACAAAGTCCTGGACGCCATTTCCCGCGGCTATGCCCGCTTTATCGGCTGGTGCATGTCCCACAAGCGCTGGATTCTCGCCGGGGCCGTCGTCGTGTTCCTCGGTGTGCTCGGATACTATGTTCCGAACATGAAGACGGAGTATTTCCCGACCCAGGACAACGGCCGTCTGCAGGTGACGGCGGAGCTTCCGATCGGAACGGCCCAGGACGTGACCCGCGAGGTGGCGGCCCGGATCTACGAAAAGCTGAAAACCGATATTCCGGAAATCAAGGTGCTCAGCTACCGTTTCGGCCAGGCGGATACCGACAATGCCTTCGCTTCGATGCGTAACAACGGCACCTATCTCATTACGATGAACATCAACATCGGGTCCATGGAAACGCGTCAGCGGGGCCTGCCCGAGATCGCCGACATCGTCCGGGAGGACCTGAGGCTCTTCCCGGAGCTGAACCGCTTCAATGTGAGCGAGGGCGGCGGCATGGGCGGTGCGGCCTCGGTCCAGCTGGAAATCTACGGCTATGATTTCGAGACCACCGAGCGGGAAGCCCGCCGGCTGCGTACGGCCATGATGGAAAGCGGCGTTTTTGCCCAGGCCATCCTCAGCCGGGACCAGTACACCCCTGAGTACGAGGTGGACTTTGACCGGCAGAAACTGGCCCTGAACGGCCTCAGTTCGGTGACGGCGGCTTCGGCCGTGAGCGCTGCGATGTCCGGCTCGGTCGCTTCCTACTACCGGGAAGAAGGAGAGGAATACAACATCCGCGTGCGTTATGCCCCGGAATACCGGACCAGCATCGAAGACATCGAGAACATCACCGTGTACAATACCCAGGGCGTCGGCATCAAGGTGCGCGACCTGGGACGGATCGTCGAGTCCAAGGTCCCGCCGACCATCCAGCGCAAGAACCGCGACCGCTATATCACCGTGACCGGCATCATGGGCCGCGGACATGCCCTCAGCGAGGGGGTCGCGCTGGTCAACCAGGTCATGGACGCGGAACCCCTGCCTCCGGAGCTTTCCTGGCGCATCGGCGGTGACTACGAGGACCAGCAGGACATGTTCTCGGACATGATTCTGCTCCTGGTGCTGATCATCATCCTGGTCTACATGGTGATGGCGTCCCAGTTCGAATCCTTCATGGGGCCGCTGGTCATCATGTCCTCCATTCCTTTCGCCTTCGTGGGCGTGGCCCTGGGCAATATGGTCGCCGGGCTGGCCATCGGCGTCATGGCCATGATCGGCATCATCATCCTGATGGGTATCGTCGTGAAGAACGGTATCGTGCTGATCGACTACACGATTCTCTGCCAGGAGCGGGGCATGTCGGTCCGCGATGCTTCGGTCGAAGCGGCAAAGAGCCGTCTGCGTCCGATCCTGATGACGACCCTCACCACGGTGCTGGGCATGCTCCCGATGGCGCTCGGCACGGGAGAAGGTTCCGAAATGTGGCGCGGCCTCGGTACGACGGTCGCCTGGGGTCTGAGCATCTCCACGGTGATCACCCTGGTCATCATCCCGGTTCTGTACTGCGGCTTCACGGAGCACCGTGCCCGCCGCAAAGCCCGCCGGGCGGCGCGTTCCTTAAATGCACAATAAGATGAAAGCAATCTTTATCGCCTACTCGCAGGCATACAATGACGAGATAGTCCTGCTGCTGGAAGGTTTCGGGCAGCGGGGATTTACCGAGTGGCGGGAAATCGGCGGACGCGGCAGCGTGGACGGCGAACCGCACCTCGGTTCCCATGCCTGGCCGGCACAGAACCATGCCCTGCTGACTGTTGTGGAAGACGCGCTGGTCGGTCCGGTCATGGAAGCGCTCCGCCGCACGGATGCCGACAACCCCCGCCTCGGCCTCCGGGCCTATGTCTTACCGGTAGAACAGGCATTATGAAAAAGTTTCTGCTGACCTTTGCGCTGGCGCTGGCGGCCCTTTCCGCAGGGGCCCAGCGCTCCTATGCCGAATATGTCGAGGAGGCGGGCAGCGCGCCCTTTATCCTCGTCGACAAGACGGCGCTGACGCTTGCGCTGGTGGACGCTCAGGGGAAGGCCATCCGGGAATATGGCATTTCCGTTGCGGTCAACCGGGGCCCCAAGCAGGTTGCCGGCGACCACAAGACCCCGGAAGGAAAGTTCCGGATCAATGAACTGCTCTATGCCAAGGGGCTGAAGCATGATTTCCATGACGGGAAAGGCCCCATCAAGGATGCCTATGGCCCCTGGTTCCTCCGCCTCGACGTCCCGGGATTCCGCGACATCGGCATCCACGGCACGCCCTTCCCGGAGAGTATCGGCTCCCGCGCCACGGAAGGCTGTGTCCGCATGCGCAACGCCGACATCCTCGACCTCAAAAGCCGCGTGAGGCTCGGTACCGTCGTCATCATCCTCCCGGACTAAGACGGATTCAGAAAAAAACATTATCTTTGTACGATTAATAGATAAAAGATTATGGCAAAAATAGCAACAAGCAGCACTTTCGCTGAACTCATCCAGGACGACAAACTCGTTGTCGTGGATTTCTGGGCCACCTGGTGCGGCCCCTGCCGGATGCTCTCCCCGCTTCTCGACGAGGTCGAGGAAGAGATGGCGGACCAGATCAGCGTCGTCAAAGTCAATGTGGACGACGCCCCGGAGATTGCCGGACAGTACCGGGTCATGAGCATCCCGACCCTGCTCTTTATCAAGGGCGGCCAGATAGTGGACAAAACCGTCGGCGCCATGCCGAAGGCCGCTCTCGTGGACAAGATTCAAGCTAACCTCTAATACATTATGAAGAAAATTTTAACCATTCTCGCCCTGATGGCCTCGAGCTTCGCCGCACAGGCGCAGATCGGTGTCATGGGCGGTTTCACTTCCTCCTCGACTACGGTCAACACGAAGGAGATCATGGAGAATGCCAAGAACATCAGCCTGTACCATGCCGGCGTGTTTTACAAATTCAATCTCGGTGCCGGTTTCGTCGTGCAGCCTTCGCTCGCCTATCAGATGAAAGGTGCCTCTCTGGCCCAGAATATCGAGGGCAAGGACGTCAAGGTCGCGGCCCAGTCCATCGACACCAAGACGGGTTTCATCGAGCTGAGCGCTCCGGTCCAGTGGGGACTGGACCTGATGCTTTTCCGCCCCTTCGCCTTTGTTGAGCCGTTCATCGGCTACGGCATCACGGGAACGGAGAACTATGGCCTCGCGGACGGCAACGTCGACCTGGAGAAGGTCAGTGCGGCGGCCAAGGATGTCAAGAACAAGCTGGAATGGGGCTTCGGTGTTGGCGGCGGCGTGGAAATCGCCGGCCACCTGCAGCTTTCCGTCCAGTGGTTCAAGAACCTCGGTAACCTGTACAACGACGGAAAGATTGACGGGGAAGCCGCTCTTACCGCCTTCAAGGACAATTACAAGAACATTGAGAATTACACCGGTGTCAAAGTAACCCTCGGCATTCTGTTCTAGTCTATGGAGAAAAAGGTAGTCGTTTTCTGCTCAGCCAGTTACGATATCGACCCCAAGTACAAAGTAGCAGCGCGTGAAGTAGTTCTCGCGCTGCATTCTTATGGATATTCCGTCGTGTCGGGCGGATGTATCAAAGGGACCATGGGGGTGGTGGCCGATGCGTCGATGCGCTGCGGCGGCCGCCATATCGGGATTGTGCCCCGCTTCATGCGGGATGTCAAGTTTCCGGGACTCAGCGAGGTCGTATGGACCGATACGATGTCCGAGCGGAAGGAGGCCATGCGGGCGGGAACCTGCGCCGCCATCGCCCTCCCCGGAGGAATCGGCACCCTGGACGAACTGATCGAGACCCATGTGCTGGCGAAACTGGGCAAGTACGAAGGAAAACTCTATGCCTTGAACCTGGACGGCTTCTATGAGCCGCTGAAACATCTGATGGACCATTATGTCGCGACGGGCATGATGACGCCGCGGGACCGGGACCTGCTCCAGTTCCCAGACTCGGTCGATGAATTGATGGGCTTTTTCAACTGATATGTACATCGAGGGACTGAAATCATTCCTGGAACCCGGGATGCGGCGGGTGCGCTGCGAGATGGAACTCCTGCTCGCGAGCGAGGTCTCCCTGCTCGGGGAGACCAACCGGAGCCTGCTCGGCTCGGGCGGCAAGGGAATGCGGCCGGGACTGGCCCTGCTGATTGCCGGGGCCCTCGGCGGCGTGACCGAAGACACGATCCGCTTCGCCGCCGCGGCCGAACTGCTCCACAACGCGACCCTGCTCCACGACGATGTCGTCGATGGGGCCGACCGGCGCCGGGGCGCTCCGACCGTCTCTTCCCTGCTTGGCGGCACGGCTTCCGTGCTGGTCGGGGACTTCTGGCTGGTCAAGGCCGTCGAGAGCATCCTCTCGGCCGAGCGCAGCAGCGAACGGGCCGTCCGAATCTTTTCCAAGACGCTCTCGGACCTCTCGGAAGGAGAACTCCTGCAGATGGAAAAGGCAGTTTCCGGCGATACGACCCGCGCGGACTATACCCGGATCATCTATTCCAAGACGGCCTCCCTGTTCGAAGCCACGGCTCTGACCGCCGCCCTGTCCGTCGGAGCGGACGAAAAGACCCTTTCTGCCGTGGGGCGATATGGTCGCGAAATCGGCATGGCTTTCCAGGTCCGGGACGACATGTTCGATTACATGGATGCGCCCGGGGTTGGAAAACCCGTCGGCATTGACCTGCTGGAAGGAAAAATCACCGAACCGCTCCTGTGTGCGTTGGATGCGGCCCCTGGGGAGGAAGCGCGGATCCGGGACCTCGTGCGCCGGATTCCTTCCGAACCGGCTCTTGCGGATGAAGTCCGCGCCTTTGTCCGGGAGCAGGACGGGCTTTCGGGCGCCGCGGCCACGCTGGATCAGTATGTAAAAAAATCGCTGGATTGTCTGGAAGTACTTCCAGATTCGGAGGAAAAATCGTATCTTCGGACTTTGTCCTGCTATGTCGGGGAAAGAATGGGATGAGATGAAAATCTATGGGAATACCGACGTCGTGTCCGCCCTGCACCAGATGGTGGTGAGCGGCAGGATTCCGCATGCCATGATGCTGCATGAGGACGACGGCGGCGGGGCGTTCCCGCTCATCCTGCACTTTTTGGAGGAACTCTACGGGGGCAATCCCCGGGTGGGAAAACTGATTCATCCGGACATCCATTTCGTCTTTCCGGTCGCCGGGGAGAAAACCCCGGTGTCGCTCCAGTTTATCGCTCCCTTCCGGGACTTGCTGCTGAGGAATCCGTATTTCACGGAAAATGAACTGTACGAAGCCATCGGCATTGAAAAGAAGCAGAGTTCGATTTCGGTGGCGGAGGCGCGTTCCATCCTCTCGGCCCTGTCCCTTTCCGCGGTGGAAGGAGGATACCGGACAGTGGTGATGTACCTGCCGGAGAAAATGAATGCCGCCTCGGGCAACGCCCTGTTGAAAATGGTCGAGGAGCCCCCGGAAAAGACCCTTTTCCTGCTGGTGACCCATGCGCCGGAAAGCGTGTTGACAACCATCGCTTCCCGCTGCCTTCACCTGCGTGTGGAGCCGCTTTCGCGGCAGGCGCTTGCCGAAGTCCGTCCTGCGGAGGCCGCTTCGGCGGAGGGGGACCTCTTTGCCGACCTGCTGCGTGCACTGGTGGACAAAGACCTTCTGACGGCCCTGGAGACAGGGGAGGCCATCGCCGCCCTTTCTTCGCGGGAAAAACAGAAGGCGCTGTGCCGGAGCGCCGTGGGGATGCTCCGCAACATTTTCCTTTTCCAGCAGGGTCAGCAGGCCCTTGCGGACATCCTGCCGGATGAAAAGGAGTTTTACGGGGAGATGGCCGCTCGCTGCCGCAGGACTTTCCCCCGTTTTGCTATGACGTATTTTGACCGGGCCCAGCTCCTGGTGGAGCGCAACGTGAACCAGAAAATCGTGTTCACCGACCTGGTCCTCAAATTATATGCTGCTATCTGATGGAACCGAACGAGACCATCCAATATGACTGTTTCCGCGGCTGTACGATCACTGACGGAAATGCGGCGGAGCGGGATATCCGTTACCGCCCCGGCTGCTGTAAACTCCAGGTCTACGATTACCTGAAGGGCATCAGCCAGGAACAGTTCAACTCCCTTTTCGAGGTGCGTTTCAAGAACACCCGCAAAGGCATCTACCTCAATACCTCCGGCCAGAGCGTGAAGACCGGGGACCTGGTCGTCGTGGAAGCCGCGACGGGCCATGACCTCGGAATCGTCACCCTGGAGGGGCCGATTGTCGCCCGCCAGATGCACTGCAAGGGCATCGATCCGGAGAAGACGGAGTTCAAGAGAATCTACCGCAAGGCCAAACCCTATGACATCGAGCGCTGGCAGGAAGCCATTGCCCGGGAGCAGGAGACCATGATCCGTGCCCGGGTCCTGGCTGCGAACCTCGGCCTGGAAATGAAAATCGGGGACGTGGAGTTCCAGGGAGACGGCACCAAGGCGATTTTCTATTATATCGCTGACGGCCGTGTGGACTTCCGCCAGCTGATCAAGGACTTCGCTGAGGAATTCCATATCCGGGTGGAGATGAAACAGATCGGAGCCCGCCAGGAAGCCGGTTTGATCGGCGGACTGGGCATTTGTGGCCGCGAGCTGTGCTGCGCCAACTACATCACCGAGTTCAAGTCCATCACGACCTCCGCCGCCCGTGTCCAGGACCTGTCGCTGAATCCGCAGAAACTGGCGGGGCAGTGCGGCAAGCTCAAGTGCTGCCTCAATTATGAGGTTTCGGCCTACATGGATGCGCAGTCCCGGATTCCGAAGGTGCAGGAACCGCTCGAATTCGAGGATGGACTTGCCTACCTGGTCAAGACGGATATCCTGGCGGAGACTTTGTACTTCTCCTACGAGAAGGGTTCGCTGGCGAAAATCTATCCGCTGCCGGCCCACGAAGTGCGGGAAATCATCATGATGAACCGCAATGGGAAACGGCCCCAGACCCTGCGCCAGGACATGGAACCTTCGGCGCCGGAGTTCGTGACGGCGGTCGGGGATGACAGCATCTCCCGCTTTGACGAGGCGCGCCGCAAACGCCGCCGCAAAGGGGGAAAGGGCGGCCATGGACAGCGAAAAAAATAGGATGCCGCAGCCGCGTTTCATAGGATGGCTGATCCTGCTTGCCGCCGCCGTCTCCTGCCGGGAACCGCTGGAGCGGGACTGCTTTATCAAGGGAAGCGGTCCCTATGTGTTCACGGTGGAGATGGGAGATACGACGGCCGCCTACGATTTCGCGCTTTACACCCGCGTGGACGGGGAAACGGACGGGCGGCAGAGCCTGCCGATGGACCTTCACTGGCGCGCCCCGTCTGACCGCCTGTACAGCGAGACGGTGTATCTGCCGCTCCGGGGAAAGCGGGCGGAGGGTTCGCTGCAGGTGTATGCGCCCTACCGGGAGGATGTGCGCCCCTATGAGGCCGGAACATGGACGCTGACCCTGTCCATCCCGGATTCCGTCGCGCTCTCCGGGATGCGGGGCATGGGACTGCTGGTGACGAGAAGAAAAACAATATGGGACACGGAAAACTGAGGAAATTCGCTGAGAATGAGACGTTTCGCTGCCTGCTACAGCCCTCTGCCGCATCGGTGCTGGTGAAGGATGGTTCGCGGGAGCTTGTCCTGAAGGACCACCCTGTCAAGGGACATTGGCAGGAGCAGATGTTCGCGAGTCCCGGCCCCATTGTCCTGGAGCTCGGCTGCGGCAAGGGGGATTATACGATTGAGCTGGCCGAACGGCATCCGGAGATGAATTTCATCGGGGTGGACATCAAGGGGGCAAGGCTCTGGAAGGGAGCGAAATATGCCACGGAAAGGGGGCTTGGGAATGTGGCGTTTCTCCGGACCCGGATTGAGTTTATCGGGGCTTTCTTCGGGGAAGGGGAGGTGTCGCAGATCTGGCTGACCTTCTCGGACCCGCAGCTCAAAAGCGAGAATGCGCGGCTCACGTCGCCGCTTTTCCTGGAACGCTACCGCCGTTTCCTATCCCCCGGCGGGCGGGTCCATCTGAAAACGGACAGCCGTTTCCTCCATGAATACACCCTCTCGGTCGTCCGCGCCAACAACCTCCCGTTACTCGCTTCCTCCACAGACATTTACGGTTCCGGAACCAGTAACGGCGTGGATTGGGAGGAAGTGACGGGGGTGCAGACGTTCTATGAGTCGATGTTCCTGAAATTGGGCCTGCCGATTACCTATATGGCCTTCACCCTGGACGGACATGACGGACCTTTCGTCCATCCCTCCGACTTCGACAACGATTACTGGAGGGCGGCGGAAGGCCCCCGCAGGACCTTCTCCCATTCCCCTGTTAAAAGTACAAAATGATGGATATAAGAATTGGTAACGGCTATGATGTCCATGCCCTGGCGGCGGGACTTCCCATGTGGCTCGGCGGCGTCCGGATTCCCTCGGAAAACGGCTTTGTGGCCCATTCGGACGGGGATGTGGCCATCCATGCGCTGTGCGACGCCCTTCTCGGCGCCCTCGCGCTCGGCGACATCGGCCACCTCTTCCCCGACACCTCGGACGAGTGGAAAGGGGTGGACAGCAAGATTCTGCTGAGAAAGGTCGTGGAACGGGTCCATGCGGAAGGCTGGGAGGTCGGTAACGTGGACATCACCATCGCCCTCCAGCGTCCGAAGCTCGCCCCGCATATCGCGGCCATGCGTGAGACCCTCGCCCCGATTCTCGGGGTCGGGATCGATGCCGTGTCCGTCAAGGCGACGACGACCGAACGCCTCGGCTTCGTCGGCCGGGGAGAAGGCTGCGAAGTCTGGGCCTCTGCGATCCTGAAAAAGTAATTTGCAACCCGGTTGCACGGGAGACCGTGTATCTTTGCCACAGTTAAACTGAGTGACTATGGCACACGAACACGAACATCACCACCATCACGAGGAGGAAGAGTCCCTCCGTGAACCCTTGGTGAAAATAGCGGCGGCCACCGTTTTTCTCATCGCCGCCGTCCTCATCGAAAAGCATACCGCCTGGGCCACGTGGCAATACCTTCTGCTGTATCTGGTCCCCTACCTGATCGTCGGTTGGGAGACCTTGAAAGAAGCGGGGGAGGCCCTTGTCCATGGCGAAGCCCTGGATGAGAATTTCCTGATGAGCGTCGCGACCCTCGGGGCACTGGTCATCGGCTTCCTGCCGGATGCGGCCACGCAGTTTCCGGAGGCCGTCTTCGTGATGCTTTTCTTCCAGGTCGGAGAACTCTTCGAGGGGATTGCCGAGGGGCGTTCCCGCCGTTCGATTTCCCACCTGATGGAAATCCGTCCGGACAGCGCGTCGGTCCGCCGGGGCGGAGAACTCGTGCGGGTGGATCCCGATGAAGTGGCGATTGGCGAATCCATCGTCATCGCCCCCGGCGAGCGCGTGCCGCTGGATGGAATCGTAGAGGAAGGGACATCCTCCCTGGACACGGTCGCCCTGACGGGGGAAAGCGTTCCCCGGAGCGTCGCCCCTGGCGAGGAGATTCTCTCCGGCTGTCTCAATCTCAGCGGCGTGTTGACGGTCCGCGTGATGCGCTCCGAGAGCGAGTCCACCGCTTCCCGTATCCTGGAGCTGGTGGAGCATGCGGCCGGGAACAAGTCCCGGAGCGAGCACTTCATCACCCGTTTCGCCCGCATCTATACCCCCATCGTCGTCGGCCTGGCCCTGGTCCTGGCCCTCGTGCCTTCGCTGATAACGGGTGCCTGGGCGGTCTGGATCTACCGGGCCCTGATGTTCCTCGTCGTCTCCTGCCCCTGCGCCCTGGTGATTTCCGTTCCGCTGACCTTCTTCGGCGGCATCGGCGGTGCTTCGCGGAGGGGCATCCTCTTCAAGGGGGCTTCTTTCATGGACAGCCTCTCTTCGGTGAGGACCGTGGTCTTTGACAAGACCGGTACCCTGACGGAAGGCGTCTTCGAGGTGACGGCGGTCCATCCGGAAACCTTGCCGGAGCGGGAGCTGCTCCATCTGGCGGCCCATGTCGAGCGTTTCTCGACCCACCCGATCGCCGCGGCGCTCCGCCAGGCGTATCCCGAGGAGCAGGACGACTGCCGTGTAGAGCATGTGCAGGAATGGGCCGGAAAGGGCGTTATCGCCGAGGTCAACGGCCACCGGGTCGCCGTCGGCAATGCCGCGCTGATGGAGGCGGAAGGCGCCGCCTCCCGTCCCTGCCACCACGAGGGAACGATTATTCATCTTTCCCTCGACGGGGTCTATCAGGGTCATGTCGTGATTTCCGACCGGGTCAAGGCGGACGCCGCCGAAGCTGTCAGCGCGCTGAAGACGCTGGGTGTCAGGAAGACCGTCATGCTCACCGGCGACCAGGCGTCCATCGCCGCGGCGGTCGCGAAGCAGACGGGCGTCGATGCCTTCCACGGCGGTCTGTTGCCCGAAGACAAGGTCCATGAAGTCGAAGCCCTCCTCCCCGAAGGCACCCTCGCCTTTGTCGGGGACGGCATCAACGATGCACCGGTGCTGACCCGCGCCGACATCGGCATCGCGATGGGCGCCCTCGGCTCCGACGCCGCCATCGAGGCCGCCGACATCGTCCTGATGGACGACCAGCCTTCCAAGGTGGCCCTCGCCGTGCGCATCGCCCGCCGGACCCTCCGCATCGCCCGCGAGAACATGTGGTTCGCGATCGGGGTCAAGCTCCTTGTCCTCCTTCTCGCCGCCTTCGGCGTCGCCACCCTCTGGATGGCCGTCTTTGCCGACGTCGGCGTCACCGTCCTCGCCGTGCTCAATGCCATGCGCGCCCTGCGCGGGGCGGAGTAAAGGATATGAGATCCGAAAAATAATGCTATCTTTACAAAAAAGATTGATGGACATGAAATTCTGTAAACTGATTGGGATCGCCCTGGCCCTGGTGGTGCTCTCCGCGGGCTGCGGGAACAAAGAAAAGGCGGCGGGGGTGCGTACGGATGCCCTGGACGCTTCGGCATGGGAAGTTTCCGAGTGGATTTCCGCGGTGGACGCACCTGTCGTGGAGAAGGAAGTCCATGGAGGCCGGGACTGGCGGGCGGCGGACGGCGCGTCCTGGTTCATCGCCGAACCCCGGAATGCGAAGCCGGTCGAGTCGGCCAAATGGATGGCGACGGGCCTCGGGGTCTTTGAGCTTTATGTCAATGGACAGCGGATCGGCGAAGAGATCCTGAAACCTGGTTTTACGCACTATGCCAAGACCAAACTGTCCTTCACCTATGACGTGACGGAGGTGTTCAAGACAGGAAAGGGGGCCGTCAACCAACTGTCCGCCCAGCTGACGCCGGGCTGGTGGGGCGACAAGATCGTCACGCCTTCCGGCCACAAAGGCATGGTCGGCCGCAAATGCGCCTTCCGTTCGGTGCTGGAACTCAGTTATGCGGATGGGTCGAAGGATTATTTCGGTACCGACACCCTTCGTTGGAAGGCCGGCATTGCGGGGCCCGTCCTGCACGCCGGCATCTTTGACGGCGAAGAGTACGACGCCCGGATCCCGGAGGGCTACGACACCCCGGAGAAACTCTCTGTTCCCGAGGTCAATGCCGAATTCCCCGGAGCGATCTTCCCCTCCGACGGCGCCGAGGTCTATCTTCGCGAGGACCTGGCCCTGAAACCCGTCAAGGCCTACGTCTGGCAGGGGGTGGAAGAGGAAAGCGACGAGCAGTTCGGCAAGGTGGTCATTCTCCGGGAGTTCGCTCCGGGAGCACCGATGACCCTCCACGAAGGAGAGACCCTCGTCGTGGACTTCGGCCAGAATGCCTCCGCCGTGCCGTCATTTACGTTTAAAGCGGATGCCGGCGTGCGGCTCGAACTGCGCGGCGGGGAACTCCTCAATGACGGCTGCGGCGCCAGGAGCCGGGGCATGGACGGGCCCGAGGGCAGCGTCCACCGGCTGAACCTCCGGACGCCGGATGATGGTTTCTACCTGGGCTACACGTTCGCCGGAAAGGGCTTCGAGACCTTTACGCCCCGCTGCACCTTCTTCGGCTATCGCTACGCCTCCATCACGGCGACCGGGACGGTGACGATCAAAAAGCTCGCGTCCATTCCCGTTACCTCCATCGCGAAAGAGCTGGAAACCGGGACGATTGTCACCGGCCATGAAGACATCAACAAGCTCGTTTCCAACACGTACTGGGGCCAGATGTCCAACTACCTCTCCGTCCCGACCGACTGCCCGCAGCGCAACGAGCGCCTGGGCTGGATGGCGGATACCCAGGTATTTACGGAGACGGGAACCTTCTTTGCCAACACGGATGCTTTCTTCCACAAATGGATGCGGGACGTGCGCGACTCCCAGTCGCCGACCGGGGCTTTCCCGGGCGTGGCACCGTCGGCCCAGTACGGCGGCAGCATGATGCGGCTCGGCTGGGCGGATGCCGGCATCATCGTCCCCTGGACCGTATGGAAGCAGTTCGCCGATACCCGGATCATCGACGAGAACTGGGAGGCGATGGACCGTTACCTGGCCCATGTCAACGAGACCCGCTTCGCTTATTCCGCCATAAAGGACGAATGCGGCAACAACCAGTATGCCGACTGGCTCAGTTATGAGCCCATGGAAAGCGCCGGTCACGGGGCCCATTACAAAGATGCCAACGGCAAATGGCAGCCCAAGCCCGAGACGATTCAATACTGGGATTTCCTGGGCGCCTGCTACTGGGCCCTGGATGCGGAACTCATGGAAGATATGGCTGAGGCGACCGGACGGGATGCCGAACGCTATGACACGATGCATGAAGAAGCCGTCGCGTACCTGAAATCGACATTCCTGACTCCGGAGGGCCTTTTCAAGACGGAGATTCTCAATACGATGCAGACGCCGGCCCTCTTCGCGCTGAAGCTCGGTCTGGTGGAAGGGGCGGCCCGGGATGCGATGGTTGCCCGGCTCCGGGAGAATTTCGCAGCTCATGACGGCTGCCTCCAGACCGGCTTCCTCGGAACCTCCATCCTGATGCAGACCCTGACGGAAAGCGGCATGGCCGACCTGGCCTGGAACCTCCTGTTCCAGCGGAAGAATCCGAGCTGGATCTATTCCATCGACAACGGCGCTACGACCATCTGGGAACGCTGGAACAGTTACATGATCGAGCATGGCATGGGCCCGAAAGGCATGAACAGTTTCAACCACTATGCCTATGGCTGCGTCTGCCAGTGGATCTGGGAGACGGCTGCCGGCATCGCGGCCGATCCGGATGAGCCCGGATTCAGGCACATCATCATGAAGCCCGTTCCGGACAAGCGGCTGGGCAGCCTCTCGGCCTCGTATGCTTCCGCTGCCGGGGTGATCCGGAGCGAATGGAGCTATGAAGGAGACACCTGGGTCTGGAAGTTTGAGATTCCCCAGGGAGCCACGGCCAGCGTGACGCTCCCCGGCGAAGAGGAAAGCCGCAGCTACGAGAGCGGCTCCTACGAAATCCGCCTATAGTTCGGTGACGGAGGCCAGGGTGCAGACCGACAGGCGCACCTCTTCTCCCAGGGCGGCCCTCAGCGCGGCGAAACAGCCGTAGAGGGTCGCCCCGGTCGTAAAGGTGTCATCCACCAGGAGGATGTGGCGGGCGGACGTGCGGCGCCGGAGCCGGAAAGCGCCGCTGACATTGCGGGCTTTTTCCTCGACGGAGAGGCGGGTCTGCGTCCGGGTGCGGCGCGTCCGGCGCAGGAGGTCCCGGCAAGGGACGCCGAGCCTTTGGGCGATGGCCCGGGCAAGGACCTCCGCCTGGTTGTATCCCCGCGCGAAGAGGCGGGTCCAGTGAAGGGGAACCGGCACGACGAGGTCCACATCTTTGAAATGGGCGGCCCCGGAGAGGTAATCTCCCAGCATCCGGCCGAAATAACGGCCGGCAGCGCGGTTGTAATGGTATTTCACGGCCTGGGGGATGCGGCGGTAGGGATTGCCGCTGCGATAGAACAGGAGTGCGGCGGCATAGGCGTAGGGCTCCTTCCCCGCGGGGAGGCGGTGCCGTTCGATGACTTCGTTGAAGCGGTCGGCCATCGGATGATGGATCCGGGTCCAGTAGCGGGTCAGGGGCAGGTCGGCAGCGCACCAGATACACAGGTGCGTTTCCTTCACCCCGAGCCGGCGTCCGCACACGAGACACTCCCGGGGCGCCAACAGGTCTCCCACCGCCTTCAGCGCGTTCATTGTTGCTCTTTCAGCGCCTTTCGCTGGGCTCTCTTCCGCTGTTTTTCCAAGTATTTTTCGTAGAGGATACGCTCTTTCTGCTCTTTCTTTTCCAGCCGTCGGAGGGCCTTGAGCTTTTTCGCCCTCTCCCGGTTGAGCTTCCGCTGGGCCTTGGCGGCCTGTTTGGCTTCGTAGATACGGTCTTCTTCGGCCCATCGTGCTTCGCGCGCGGCCTCTCTTTCGGCTTTGCGGCGGGCACGCTCCTCGGCTTTCTGCTGTTTCTGGAGGGCCTTCTGCTCCTCGGGGGTCAGGACTTTCGGCTCCGTCCGGGTCGTATCCGCGGGGGTCGCCTGCTGGAGTGAGTCCGCCGGCGGAGCCGTGGTGAGCGTATCCACCGGGGGACGGTCGACTGTCAGCGAGTCAGCCTTTCCGGAGAGGCTGTCCGCGGGCGGAAGCTCCGGGACGGATTCATTCTTCCTCAGCTCCGCTTCCCGGCGCCGGACCACCTCCAGGGAATCCCTGAGGGCGATTTCCTTGTAGATGCCGTTGATGTAGCCGGGGAAATAGCGGTTGGTCTCCACGAAGGCGGCATGGGGCCTGGCCAGATAGGAAAGACGCTGGCTCTTGCGGGGCTCCAGGGAAGTGATGTCGTAACGGCTGCGGGGCCGCCGCTCCGGATTCCAGCGGAAGCCTTTCAGCAGTTTGTCTTCTTTGGTCATCTGGACCACGGGATAGCCGTCGTTCTTCGGCTCCTCGAAGTACCAGATCTTTTCCATTTCAGAGTCCTTGAAAGTGGCGTAGAGCATCTTGGACTCCACTTTGTTGACCGTCGCCAGGGCATTGTTCTCCACCAGGAAGAACAGGGCGCTGGCTCCGCCGAGGGCGTCAAAACGCTTCAAGGCGGCCGTGGAATCGAAATAGGCAATCATTTCGGTCCCGCGGATCTGGTCGAAACTGAGACTGTCCTCCTGGATGGTGATAAAGGCGTTGGACAGGAGGTTGCCCCTTTCAGCCCGCTTGTTCCGGATGACGACGTAGATGCTGTCCGCCGCGTACTGGCGGTTCCCTTCATTATAGAAAATCGGGTCCCGGTACATCCTGACCAGGGAATCGAGGTCGGTGTAATGAAGCGAGTCACAGGCCATCTGCATGTCGTCCCGGTAGAGTTTGACGTGGGAGATGCCCCAGACGAAGCCGATCTGGGTGCTGTCTTTCGGCGGCGGGGGCGGCGTGAGCGCCGTCGAATCCACAGGCGGAGTGAGAGCCGTCGTGTCCACCGGCGGCAGAGTCAGGCTGTCGGCGGGGGGCACGTTGAGACTGTCCGGCGGTGGAATGGACAGGCTGTCGGAGGGTGGCACGCTGAGACTGTCAGCCGGGGGCGGGGTTTCTGCCGGCGGCGGGGGCGGCGTCGCTTCGGCCGGGGGTGGCGTTTCCGCCGCCGCTCCCTTGGCCTTCGGCTTGCCCCGGACAGCTTCCGGCGGCCGGTTCGGGTCATTCTTCCGGGCCTCCTCCGCCTTCTTGGCGGCCTCTTCTGCGGCTTTCCGGCGGTATTCCATGACCGGGTCGCCGCTGATATCCTTGAGACGCTTTTCGGAATCCACCACCCACATCGAATCCACGCTACAGCGCGGGATGTTCCTGAAAATGAGCGTATCCGCCCCAAGGACGAGGGTGTCCCTCCGGTTCTTTTCTTCGGTGATGGACAGCACCGCCGGCTCCCGCGTCATCTTGATTTTGTTGAGGGAGTCGGTGTATTCGAAGCGTCCGGCCAGGGCGAAGACATTGCGGGTCGTGTCCATCAGTTCCACCTTGCCGCGCATCTCCACGTCATTGGGGACGCGGTGGTACCAGAGGCTGTCGGACCAGGCTTCCTGGTCCGGGGTCATCAGATGGACGCTCCTGCGGAAGAAGAACAGTTCCCGTCCGCGGTCGTACCAGCCGTCGTCCGCCGAGAGCATGTTGTCGCTCTCCCACATGTCGGTCCGGTAGCCGAAATAGGCCGTATTGAGGTCCGAGCGGTATTCCAGGCGGGAGGTCTTGATGAAGATGGAGTCGGTGAACATGTTCACCTGGTCGTTGAAGACGAAGAGGCTGGCCTTGGAGTCGTAGGTGCCGAACTGGCTCTCGATGATCTGGCCGTCCTTGTCCCGCATCGCCGCCCCGTTCTGGAAAATGGCGACGGAATCCTTGGTGTTGTAGTCCAGGTAGCGGGTCCTCAGGGTGTTCTTGTCCTTGTCTTCCAGCTGGACCAGCGATCCGCGGAACTTGGCCATGTCCTCGTCCACGACATATTGGAGGGTCTGGCTCGTCAGCTGGGTACGGTCCTGGATGATGCGGACGTGGCCGATGGCGTCGATGATGTTCGTGTTGACGTTCCAGAGGGCCGTGTCGCAGAGCAGGTAGGTGTCGTTGTGGAGGAAGCGGGCGGGGCCCACCACCTTGCGCCAGCTTTCGCCGTCCCGCTCGATCAGCTGTGCGGACTTGGCGCTGACAAGGGTCACCTTGTTCTGCGCAGAGACCGCCACTGCCCACAGGGACAGTGCCGCGACGAGCAGACGGCGGAAGAAATGCATCATTTCGAGAATTTGCTTTTCCAGATCGGACGGGTGAAATCACAGCCCTGGAAGAGGGGGTCGATGACGATATAGGTTTCCTTTACTTTCTTTTCCAGGAAAGCGTCGATGGCTTCCATCTGTTTTTTCCGCTGGACCCGGTCCAGGATGTCGGAGTAGTCGTTTTCGAAGGTGGCCGGATGGGAAGGGATGATTTTGTCCACGCGGATGATCTTGTAGACGGTGTTGCCGCTCCGGTTCTGCTGGTAGCCCTCGTTGTCCTGCGACTCGACCGGCGCCGAAATTTCGCCTTCCTTCAGGTCCTTGATGGCCAGGTAGTCGGCCGGCTTGAGCTGGTCGATCTCAAAGTAGGAAGAGCCGCTCGCCGGGTCGGCCATCTGGCCGCCGTTGGTCCGGGTGGCGGGGTCTTCGGAGAAGAAGCGGGCGGCCAGAGGGAACTGGATCTCGTTTTCCAGAATCTTCGTCCGGAGGCTGTCCAGCCGCCGGAAGGCCTTTTCCCGGTCCTCGTCCGTGTACTGGGGCTTCAGGAGGATGTGGCGGGCATTGAACATGTCGCCCTTTTTCTCCAGGACCTCGATGATATGGAACCCGTCCGGGGTCTCGACAATCTGGGAAATCACGCCCGGCCGGAGGGCCATGGCGGCATCCGAGAAGGCGGGCCAGAAGATGGACTTGGAGGCAAGGCCGAGCTCACCGCCCTTGCGGGCGCTCCCCGGGTCCTCGGAGTAGATGCGGGCGAGGGTGGAGAATTTTTCCCCGGCCATGATGCGTTCGCGGAGCGAGAGGAGTTTTTCCTTCACGGCCATCGAGGCGGCCTTGCGGTCGGGATAGATGCAGATCTGGGACAGTTGGTATTTGACAGGCACCAGGGGCAGGTCGTCCTTGGAGAGCGTGTCCAGATACGCACGCACGTCGTACGGGGTCAGGGCGGGGATGTTCTGCGCCACCTGGCTCTGCTCCTGCTGGGTGAGGCTCTGGTCTTCGAACGTCTGTCTCCATTCCTGGCGGAGTTTGTACAGGGGTTTTCCGAAGTATTTTTCCACGGCCTCGTCCCCGCCGAGGTAGGTGCGGAACTGGTCGATCCGCTGGCTCAGTTCGCCTTCGACCATGTCCATGTTGACCGTCAGCGAGTCGATGCGGGCCTGCATCAGGAAAATCTTCGACTCCATCATGTTTTCCAGGATCTCGCAACGCATGTCGCGGTCCGAAGAGAGGCCCTGCGCCTTCATCTGCTGGACCTGGCCTTCGATGTCGGAAATCATGATGACCTCTCCGCCGACCGTGGCGACGGTCTTGTCAATGACGCCGCCTTTGTATTTCTGGGCACCCAGGGGAAGGGTTACGGCGGCCATCGCCGCCAGGGTAATCATTCTGAGATTCATATCAATATACCACAAATGAGCCATTGCTGCGGGCTCTTTCCAGCAAGTCTCGTTCCAAACCGCTCGTGAGTCCGTGTTTCCGGCTGTTCAATAGAATGTCTCGGATTCTTCCGGCCACATATTCATAGGGGGCCGGTTTTCCGTCCTTGACGAGTTCGACGATATGGGCGAAGTGGAGATGGCCCGCCTCGTCGGTGAATTCGATGCCGCCCTTGAGCTGGGAGGCGGTGGGGGGTGTGTCCATGCCCAGTTCCTCGGCGAAAGCCAGGGCGTCCATCCAGGTGTCGGAGGCATCCAGGTAGCGGATGGCCGTCATCCGGCTGAGGCTGTCCGCCTCGACCAGGTCTTCTCCGTCGTCGGAGGCCATGAGGCGGCGGAGCGTCTTGACGGACTTGGCGGAAGAGGGGATGATCAGGATGCGGCACTTGACGAGCGGCCGCGTCAGCAGGAATTTCTCCGGGTGGGCGTCGTAGTAGGCCTTCATTTCCTCCTCGCGGATGGCGGTGTCCAGCCGTTCGGAGACATAATGCTGCTCATAGCGGTACTTGAGCAGGCTCCGCCGGTATTCCTCCAGTTCTTTCGACACGTCTTTCTCCGCCTTGGACAGCTGCTGGTCCGCCATGTCCAGCAGGAGCAGGTCCCCGGCCCAGCGGTGGATGTACTCCCGGGTGAGCGAGAGACTGTCCTGCTCGTCGAGTCCCCCGGGGAGGACCTTCTCCAGTTCCGAACGGAAGAGTTTGTGTTCCCCGACCCGGGCAATTACTTCATCCCCAAGTAGTTCCGATGCGCCGTCCGATAGTTTCCTCACCCATTGGCAGGAAAGCGTTGTAACGGCCAGGATCCCTATGACGAGCCATTTTTTCATATCCTGCAAATTTACATAAAATTTGGTGTCCGTCCAAACCGGATGCGTTTCGCCCGCCGTGGCCGCCTTCTTTCCTTCTACGACAGAAGCTCACACCTGTCCTGATTGATACTCAGCGACATCGCGTAAACGCCTGATTATCAATGGCGCTTTCTGCGGGAAAGCTATTCCAGCAGCAGGGTCAGGATCCGGGCCAGGGCGGAACGGACTTCGCCGGTCGGAGCGGTCGTGCCGCCGGTCATGAGTGAGAAGACGGCGACGGGGACGCCGCTTTCGTCCAGCAGGTAGCCCGAGTAACAGAGAATCCCTTCCATGGAACCGCTCTTGAGGCGGATGCGGGAGCAGGAAGGGTGGTTGGGCAGCAGGGTACGGAGCGTCCCTTCCCCCAGGGCGGGGAGGCTTCCGAGGAAGGCGCCGGCAGCGGGACTGCCTTGCATGGCCCTGAGGAAGTCACAGAAAAACGCCGGGGACACGGCGCTCCGGCGGCTCAGCCCGCTGCCATCCTCCAGCCGGACCGAGGAGGGATCCAGCCCCAGGCTCTCGAGTACCTCCGCTTCCGCTACCCGGCAGCTGTCATAGACCGCGATGCCCGAGGCCTTCTCGCCCATCAGGCGGAACAGCGACTCCGCATAGAAATTGTCGCTCCGCCAGTTGGTAAAGCGGACGATGTCTGAAAGGGGCGGCGAGAGGGTCTTCCCGACCAGCACGAGGGGCACTCCGGTGGCTGCCCGTTCGTTTCCGGGGCGGGAGGGCGCCTCATCCGTATCCGGAACCCCATATCCTCCGCTCACTTCGAATCCCGTGTTTTTCAGATACTTCCAGAAATAATAGGCACAGGTCAGGGCGCCGTATTTGTTGGCGGCATGTTCGGTTTTCGGCTTCCGTCCCACGGCGAAAGAGCCCCGCCACGCCCCGCTTTTCGACAAGTCGGTCGTAAACAGGAACAGGCTGTTCCCGGTCCCCGCCGGACCGGTCATCGTCTGGTTCTCAATGTTCATCCAAGGCGTTTCGGGATAGATCTGCTGAATGCGGACCGGCTTTCCTTCCTCGGTCGCGCTGACATAGAAATCGACGGCGTTCTCATAGAACGAGAGGGCGTCCGAACCGGCGCCGTAGTACGTCCCGATGTCGTCGTAGGTCCAGCTCGTGTTCTCCTTTCCTCCCTCCCAGGCGCGCCCGTCTCCCAGAATCCTCCCTTCGACCCGCTGGATCCCGGCTCCCTTGAGCAGGCTTTTCCATTTCCAGAACAGGGCGTCCGGTTTCAGGGCAATGCTGTCTTTCACGCCGATGGTCGGGTCCCCTCCGCCGATGAGGTACACATCTCCTTTGAGCGTACCTTCTTCGATCCGGCCGGTGTAGCCGACCCGGGTCTCGAAGCGGTAGTCCGCCCCGAAGGCATGGAGGGCGCTCCCTGTCGTAATCAGTTTGAGGTTGGAGGCGGGCGTCAGGCGCGTTCCACCCTGCCGGGCGGCGATGACGGTCCCGTCCATTGTCTGGATACAGGCACCCCAGGCGGCCCCTTTCAGCGGTTCCCGCCCTGCGAGCTCGTCCAAGGTCCGTTGCAAGGCTTCCGGGGACGGCTGGGCCATCGCTCCGAGGACCGTTCCTAAAAGAAGCCACCCTATGAGAAGCCACCCTATGAGTCCGATTCTTTTCATCCATGCAAATGTAATCATTTTCGTTCAGATTGCCACTAGGGACCGGGGGGGGTGTCCATGGCGGTTTTTGTAAGTGGTTGTTGTTCAGTATATTGCAAAACTAGTCATGGAAACCGGTGGCGAAAAACGAAGGGGTTTCCAGCAGCTGTTTTGTAAATAATTGAGAATCATCGAGTTATGAAACCACCCATGGACACCACTCAAAAACGTTGCATGGCGGACCGAAGATCCGGGGCGGGAATACAGGCACGAAAGGCCTTCGGGATGAATGGGAGAGTCCCCGGGGTGAATTGGGAAGGTCCCGGCAACGTTTGGGGAAGGTCGAATTTCACGGCCGAGACCTTCCCCATCGAAATGGCTCCACAATGCCCTCTGCCACCGATTATGCGGGGAAGGTACTCCCCTTCAAATTCGACCTTCCCCATTTACCCCTGGGACCTTCCCCGCCAGGTGCCGATACGGGCTTGTCCTTCTGGGCCCTCCCACCAGGTAATGCCCCTCCCGCCAGGTAATGGGCCGCACCCGGGGCGGCACCCGGGTTTGCACGTAAGACAAATATTGTGTACATTTGCAGGACACACGAAACTGAAACCTGAATGGAAAAGTATATGATTTCCGGCATCCAGCAGGTGGGCGTCGGAACCGAAAACTTCAGAAAATCATGGGATTGGTACATCCAGATGTTCGGGATGGACATCCGGATTCTGGAAGATGATACCGTGGCGGAGCGCATGCTTCCGTATACGGGCGGCAAGGCGCAGCGGCGCCACGCCTGCATCGCCGTCAACCTCCAGGGCGGAGGCGGCTTCGAAATCTGGCAGTACGCCGAGCGCAGGCCCCAACCCTGCCCCTTTGAGATATCGGCCGGCGACCTCGGCATTTTCGCCGCCAAGGTCAAGTGTCTGGATGTGAAAGCTTTCCGGGAAGAGCTTGCCGCTAAGTGGGACCAGGTGTCTCCGGTGGAGAGCCTTCCGGACGGCTCCCCCTGTTTCTGGGTCAAAGACCCCTGGGGGAACCTCTTCCAGCTGGTCGAACGCAAGGATGTCTTCATCAACCAGGGCCGTCTGAACGGCGGAATCGCCGGAGCTGTCGTCGGTGTCAGCGACATGGACCGCAGCGTTGCCTTCTACCGCGAAGTGCTGGGCTATGACCGGGTACTGAGTGACACGAAGGGCCGCATCTCCGACTTTGTGAAAGCGGGCGGAGAGTCGTACCGCCGGGTCCTTCTCGGCCGCTCGAAACCCTTCGAGGGCGCCTTCTCCCCGCTGATGGGTGAGAGCACCATCGAGCTCGTCCAGGCCCTGGAGCATACGCCCCGCAAGATCTACGAGGGTCGCTACTGGGGTGACCCCGGCTTTATCCAGATCTGTTTCGACGTCACGGGCATGGACGCGCTCAAGAGATTCTGCGCCGCCAAGGGCTGCCCCTTCACCGTGGACAGCTGCCCCGATGGACAGCGCTTCGACATGGGCGACGCCTCGGGACGTTTCACGTATATCGAAGACCCGGACGGGACGCTGATCGAGTTCGTCGAGACGGAGAAAGTCCCGGTGGTCAAATCCCTGGGCTGGTTTATCGACATGAAAAAGCGTGATCCCCGCCGGCCCCTTCCGACCTTCCTTTTCCGCCTGATGGGCCTTGTTTCCAGACAGAAAGTACAAACACCATAATATGCAAACAGATATTTTTGACAAGATCCGGAAATCTTCCGGCGGCCCGATCGGGCAGTATCGTGAAAAAGCAGACGGTTATTTCGCCTTTCCGAAACTGGAAGGAGAACTCGGTCCCCATATGCGTTTCAACGGCAGCGACGTGCTCTGCTGGAGCCTGAACAACTACCTCGGCCTGGCCAATCACCCGGCCATCCGCAAGGCCGATGCCGAAGGCGCCGCCAAGTGGGGCCTTGCCTATCCGATGGGCAGCCGCATGATGACCGGCCAGACCGCCCTCCATGAGGAACTCGAACGCCGGCTTGCCGCTTTCGAGAAGAAAGAAGCAGCCTTCCTCTTCAATTTCGGCTACCAGGGCATCCTGTCGACCATCGACTCGCTGGTGAGCCGCCACGATGTGATTGTCTATGACGCCGAGGCCCATGCCTGCCTGCTGGACGGCATCCGGCTCCATATCGGCAGCAAATACAAATTCCGTCACAACGATGCCCAGGACTGCGACCGCGTCCTTGCCCGGGCGACGGCGGAGACCGAGAAGAGCGGCGGCGGTATCCTGGTGATCACCGAAGGCGTGTTCGGCATGACCGGCGCCCTGGGCATCCTGGACCAGATTGTCGCCCTCAAGAAGAAATACAATTTCCGTTTCCTGATTGACGATGCCCATGGCTTCGGCGTGATGGGCCCCCATGGAAGGGGTACCTCCGAGCATTTCGGGGTGATGGACGGGGTGGACCTGTACATCGGCGCCTATGCCAAGAGCATGGCCATCATCGGTGGTTTCGTAGCGGCGGACAAGGATATCATCGATTTCCTCCGCTACAACATGCGTTCGCAGATCTATGCGAAGAGCCTGCCCATGCCGATTGTCGAAGGCTGCCTGAAGCGCCTGGAAATCATCGACTCGCCGGAAGGCGACGCCCTGCGCGCCCAGCTCTGGAAGGTGACCCGCCGCCTGCAGGAAGGCTTCCGCGAGATGGGCCTGGACATCGGTCCGGCCGAAGCCTGCGTCACGCCGGTCCATGTGAAAGCCGGTGTCAACCAGGCTTCCAACATCGCCGTGGCCCTGCGCGAAGAGTACCATATCTTCTGCTCGGTGGTCATCTACCCGGTGATTCCTCCGGGAATGGTCATTTTCCGCATCATCCCGACGGCGGCCCACAGCATGGAGGATGTCGAGCGGACCCTTGCGGCCTTCCGCGACATCCAGTCGCGCCTGTCCAGCGGCGAGTTCGACAAGGACATGCCGGATATGGCCCTGATCAAATAGGATGCAGCGCGTCTGGATTACGGGAGCTTCCTCCGGAATCGGAGCTGCCTGTGCCCTCCGCTATGCGGCGGAGGGTGCGGGGCTTGTCCTGACCGCTTCTTCGGCACAGCGGCTTGAGGGCGTGGCGGAGCGCTGCCGGAGAGCGGGAGCGGGGAAAGTCGTCGTCCTTGCCTGCGACCTGCGGCGGTCCGAGGCGCTCGAAGCGCTCTCTGACCAGGCCTGGGCGGCGCTCGGCGGGCTGGACATTGTCCTGCTGAACGCCGGCATCAGCCAGCGGACCAACGTGGAGGACACCTCCATGGAGATGGTCCGTGAGATCATGGAAATCAATTACTTCGCCCCGGTAGCCCTCGCCAAGGCCCTGCTGCCCCGGATGGTGGAGCGGGGCGGCGGGAAGATTGCCGTCACGACGTCCATCGCGGGCCGCTTCGGCTTTCCGCTCCGCTCGGGATACAGCTCGTCGAAATTCGCCCTGTACGGCTTTTTCGAGACCCTCCAGGCGGAGTATTATGACAAGGGCATCCGCGTCACGATGGTCTGTCCCGGCCGCGTGAAGACGGACATCTCCCTCCGGGCCCTGGACAAGGGCGGAAAGCCCCACGGGACCATGGACCCCGGACAGGACGGCGGCATGGACGCCGACACGGCCGCCCGCATCATCCTGAGGGCCATCCGGAAGGGTTGCCCGGAAGTACTCGTAGGAAGGAAGGAACTCCTGATGGTCTGGATCAAACGCTTTTTCCCGGGGCTCTGCGCCCGGCTTGCCCGAAAAATCAAACCCATGTAGCGATGCTTTTCGAAGAACTGGAAAAAGACTACCGCTTTAAGGAAGGCTATCATACCTGCATCAATTGCGGGACCTGCACGGCTGTCTGCCCGGCGGCGGAGTTCTACCGCTATGACCCGCGCAAGATTGTGTCCATCGTCCAGACGCGGGATGATGCCCAGATCGAGGCGCTCCTGAGGAGCGACACCATCTGGTACTGCGGCGAATGCATGAGTTGCGTGACCCGCTGCCCCCGGAGGAACGGCCCCGGCCTGGTGATTATGGCCCTCAGGGACCTCAGCGTCCGTCTCGGCTACTTTACGGATTCGGAGAAAGGGAGGCAGATGCTGCCCCTGACCCGGACCTTTTCGCGCAACATCCTGGAATACGGCTACTGTGTCTATCCGGAGACCTTCGCCTGGGAGGACCACAAGGAGTCCGGACCGGTCTGGAAATGGCACATGGACCATCTGGAAAAGAGCCTGGAACGGCAGGGGGCGAACTACAAGGGCGACGGCCCCGGCGTCCTTCGGAAGATCCCGCAGGAGTCGTTGGACGAACTGAAGGCCATCTTCGACGCCACGGGCGCCACCGAGCGGATCCGCCTGGTGGAGCAGAAGTCCGCCGAGAAGGCCAGGGAAATGGGCCTTAGTCTGGAAGAATATGAAAGAAAGGCGTTTACGTATTCGTCCGATAAACATTTCAACGAATGATCTACGAGGGTAAGCAGAAAATCTGGCAGGATTACCAGAAAGAGATACCGGACGACCACTGGTACTTCGTCCGCAGCTGCATCCGGCAGAATTTCTTCCCGGGCAGCGAGCACATGTTCACTGAGATCACCCAGAAGGTCCTCGGGCGGGACATGTATGAGAATCCCTACCACACCACCTGCGGGGGCATCGCCTACCACTGCGACACCCTTCCGCAGGAGACGGCGATGACCATCGTCGCCCGCCAGTTCGCCCTGATGACGGAGGCGGGGTATGAGAATTATGTGGCGAGCTGCATCACCTCCTTTGGCAACTATGTCGAGATCCTGGAGACCTGGCACGAGTTTCCGGAGCTGGAAGCCCGGATCCGGGAGCTGCTCTGGACCTCCTGCAAGCGGGAATTCCGGAAACCGAAATACCTCGCGCATACCAGCGACCTGATCTACCACTGGCGCAACGAGATTGCCGAGAAGGCGAAGGTCCGCCTCGTGGACTGCCATACGGGGGCGCCGCTCAGGATGGCCGAGCACATCGGCTGCCACTATGCCAAGATGTTCCCTTCCAAGGGCGTCGGCGGGGCGGAATACCCCTACGTCCTTGCCGGCATGATCGAAAGCTGGGGCGGCCAGGTCGTGGACTATCCCGAGCGGCGGCACTGCTGCGGCTATGGCTTCCGCCAGTACCACATGCAGGCGAACCGCGGCTACTGCGTGTCCAATACCCACAAGAAATTCGAGTCCATGGAGCCGTACGGCATCCAGGCCATCCTGACGAACTGCCCCGGCTGCGCCTATTTCATGGACCGCTGGCAGTATGTCATCGCCGAGCAGACCGGAAAGACCTACGGGCCGGACGGATTCGGCATTCCGGTGCTGACCTATGAGGAGCTCGCCGGCCTGGTGCTAGGTTACAATCCCTGGGACCTTGGCCTGCAACTCCACCAGGTGGCTGTGGAACCGCTCCTGGACACGCTCGGCGTCCCGTATGACCCGGATGCGAAATACCTGGGCCTGAACAAGGAAGACCTCCTGCGTCCGGAGCTTCCCAAGAACCTCAAATGCTTCTGATGCGATGAAAGAAAATGTAGTCATCATCGGCGGCGGCATCGCCGGCATGCAGGCAGCCCGGGAACTGCTCCTGCTGGGTTACAATCCGATGATCGTCGAGCAGCAGGACCATCTCGGGGGCCATGTCTCCCGCTGGCACCGGCTTTTTCCGGACCTTTCTTCCGCCCAGGACCTGGTGCGGAGGCTCGGGGAAGAGATTTCCGAGGCGAATATTTTCCTGGAGACGAAGGTCAGTTACATCAACCGCCTGTCCGGGGGCTATCTCGTGATGCTGACCAATGGCGTGAGCATCCCGACCAAGGCCATCCTTGTCGCTTCCGGCTTCCGCCTGTTCGACGCTTCGCGGAAGGAAGAATACGGCTATGGGGTCTATGACCATGTCATCACGAATGCAGACCTGGAGGCCTGGTTCGGCGGGGCTCCAGACAGCCGTATCCCCTCCTCGCCCCGCTCCATCGGTTTTGTCCACTGTGTGGGCTCCCGCGACCTCAAGGCCGGGAACAGCCAGTGTTCGAAAGTCTGCTGCATGACCGCTGTCAAGCAGGCCATCGAATTGAAGGAACGCTTCCCTGACGCGCGCGTGTACTGCTTTTATATGGACCTCAGGCTTTTCGGGAAGAAATACGAAGACTTCTATATCAATGCCCAGGAGCAGTGGGAAGTCAATTTTATCCGCGGGAGGGTGTCGGAAGTGGGGGAGACCCAGGACGGTCAGCTGCAGGTCAAGGCGGAGGATACCCTGGTCGGGAAGCCGCTCAAGCTGCGGCTGGATCTGCTGGTGCTGATGTCCGGTATGCTCTGCAATCCCGATGCGGCCGCCATCGCCCGGATGGCCCGGCTGGACGTGGACAGCGACGGCTTCCTCAAGAGCCTGGACAACCTGGGCGGAACGACGCGTTCCTCCCGTCCGGGCATTTTCTATGCCGGCGCCTGCACGGGGACGAAGACCGTTCCGGAGGCCCTCGCCGAAGCGCGGAGCGCCGCACTGGACATTCACCGTTATCTTCAGGAGGCATGACAGATTTCGGATTTACCCTGTCCCGGAGCGCCACCGTCGACCTCGACCGGGTGGACCGCTCGCGCTATGAGCGTCTGGTCGCGCTCGCCCCGGATGCGCGCATCTGCATGAACTGCGGCTCGTGCGGGGCGACCTGCACGGCGGCTCCCTTCAGCGGGATGAGTCTGAGGAAAGTGCTTCTCGGCCTCCAGCGGGGACAGGATGTGCGGCCCCTTCTCGACAGCTGCATGCTCTGCGGAAAGTGTACGATGGTTTGCCCCCGGGGCATCAATACCCGGCGGCTGATACTCTCTTTGTCGAAGGTCTATGATTGAGCGCTTCTCATCCGGTTTCCATCCCTTTGTCCTGCCGTTTCTCGTCGGGATGTTTTTCGTGCTGGGGTACTGCCTGGTCGGTATTTTCCGGATTCTGGCGCAGCTGCCCCGGGAGGATCGACTGAAATTCTACCTCTCGCTCATTACGCCCAAGACGGCCTGGAAAAACATCCGGGACATTTTCTGCGACTGCCTCCTGCATGTCAAGCTCTGGAGGCGGAACCGCCTGCTCGGCTACATGCACTCCAGCATCGCTTTCGGCTGGTTCATGATCATCCTGCTGGGCCATATCGAGGTCATCCTTTTCCTGCCGGAGCGCATCCACCTTTTCTATTATCCGATTTTCTTCAATTATTTCGTCGCGGAGACGGATTCGACCATCCAGGGGTCCCTGCTGTTCTTCCTGATGGACTTTTTTCTCCTGGTGATTCTCAGCGGCATCACCCTCGCGATCATCAAGCGGGTCCGTTCCCGCCTCTTCGGGATGCGGCGCACGACGCGTCAGTCCCTGACGAACCAGGTGGGCCTCTATGCCCTCTGGGCCATTTTTCCGCTCCGTCTGCTGGCCGAAAGTTTCACGGCCCATATCAGCGGCGGGAGTTTCCTGACCATTCCGGCGAACTGGGTGTTCCGCCAGTTCCTGGGGAACGACCTGAACATGCTGCCGACCTGGTGGGCCTATTCCATCGTGCTCGGGGTCTTCATGGTCGTGCTTCCTTTCTCCCGCTACATGCATATTCCGGCGGAGATGATGCTGATTCCCCTGAGGAACGCGGGGCTCAAACTCCGGGGCGCCCGGAAAGGTTTTGCCCGCATCCAGGTGCTGAGCTGCCCCAGCTGCGGGGTCTGTATCGATGCCTGCCCGATGAGCGTCAGCAAGGCCAACCTGAAAGACTGTACCGTTTACTTGACCCGGCAGCTGCGGCGCGGAAACGAGCGGCGCATCGCCGAGATCAGCGACAAGTGCCTGCTCTGCGGCAAGTGCGAAGCGCTCTGCCAGGTCGGGGTCGAGGGACCGGAGCTGAGAATCGCGCTCCGTTCGGAGCGGAAATATGCCCTTTCGCCTGCGTTCAAGGAGGTCCATCCGGCAGCCCCGGCCGCGACAGGCGCGAAAGTGCTGTATTACGGCGGCTGCATGTCCCAGCTCGTCCCTTCGCTGGGGCGGAGTGTCGTTTCCATCCTGGAGAAAGCGGGGGTGGATTACCAGTGGATGGACCGTGACGGAGGCATCTGCTGCGGCCGCCCGATGCTGACCGCAGGCCGCCTGGAAGAGGCGGAGCGCATCGTAAAGAAGAATACGGAGGCCATCCTTGCCTCCGGGGCCGAGGTGCTGCTGGTGTCCTGCCCGATCTGCTACCGGATGTTCCGGGAAAAGTACACCCTTCCCGGGGTGAAGGTGGTCCATTATGCCGCTTATTTCCAGCAGCTTCTCTCCGAGGGGGCGCTGGTTGCGGAGCGCAGCGACCTTTGCTACGTCTACCACGACCCTTGCGAACTGGGCCGGGGCTGTGGGATCTACGAAGAGCCGCGGCGCCTGCTGGGACAGCTCTCCGGTATTGCGGAGGCGCCCAAGTCACGGCAGGAAAGCATCTGCTGCGGCGGCTCCCTGGGCTCGCTCTCGCTGAGCTTCGCCCAGCGGGAAAAGATGACGCGCGCCGCCCTCGACAACCTCTACGCGAGCAAGGCCGATGCCATCGCTACGGCCTGTCCGCTGTGCCAGTGGACCTTCTCCCGTTATGCCGACCGGCCGGTGCGGGATATCGCCGAGGTGGTCGACGCCTGTACCCATGGAAAACAAAACAACCCCTAATATGCGATTTTCTCCTACCCCGTATCATCTCGTGAATGTGGCCGACGGCCGTGAATTCGAGGACAAAGGATGGACCCTGTCGGATCCGGAAGGCGGAAAGCCTTCGCTCGTGAGGGCCGTCTATGACAAGAAAAAGTTTTCGCCCCGGGAGCGGCTTTCCGGTATCTACCGCTATGCGGACTGGATGCCCATCCGGCGCACGCTGCGCGGCTCCTCGGCCCCGGTGACCTACCGCTCGGAGGGCCTGGCCAGGCATCTGGGCCTGGAGAACCTCTACATTACCTTCTCGGGCTGGAATCCGGCCATCGGTGCCGAGATGCGCACCTGCTCGTTCAAGGAGACGGAGGCCTATTCGGTGCTGGCGCGTCTTGCCCCGGACGAGAAGCGGACGCTGGTTGTCCAGTCTGCCGGCAACACGGCCCGGGCCTTTGCCCAGGTCTGCTCGGACAACCGGATTCCGGTCGTGATCTGCGTCCCGGAAGACAGTCTCCACGATCTGTGGTTCCACCGCCGGCTCCACCGCTGCGTCAAGCTGCTGGCGGTCCCGCATGGCTGTGACTATTACGATGCCATCGCCCTGGGCGAGAAGCTGGCCCAGGATCCCCGTTTCGTGCTGGAGGGCGGTGCCAAGAATGTGGCGCGCCGCGACGGCATGGGCACGACGGTGCTGAGCTGTGTCGAGGCGGCGGGCCGGATTCCGGACGCATATTTCCAGGCGGTCGGCTCCGGAACGGGGGCCATCGCGGCCTGGGAGAATGCCTGCCGGCTGGCGGAGGACGGCCGCTTCGGGGAAAACCACATGCGGGTCTATGTGGCCCAGAATGCGCCTTTCTCCCTGATGTATGACAGCTGGAAGGCCGGTTCCCGGGAGTTGCTGCCCCTGTCTCCGGAAGAGGGCCGCTACCAGGCGGAGATCATTCTCGCGAAGGTGCTGAGCAACCGTAAACCGCCGTACAGCCTCGCCGGCGGCCTCTACGATACGCTGAAGGCCTCCCATGGGGATTTCTTCCTCGCTGACAACAACGATATCATGTACTGGATGCTCCAGTTCCGGAACCTGGAAGGCTACGACCTCTTGCCGGCCGCCTGCGTGGCCGTGTCGGCACTTGCCCAGGCAGTGAAGACCGGAAAGGTGAAAAAGGAGGAGTGTGTCATGCTGAACTGCACCGGCGGCGGCACCCTCGCGGCCAAAGCCCGGGGCTATGTCTTCAAGAAGCCCGACCTCGTGCTCTCTCCCGACCTTCCCTCCGAAGAAATCATCGCCAAGGTCTGCGAACTGTTCTAGCCCTGCCGGCGAACGATATCGGCCCTTTCCGTTCTCTCGCAGCGCCCGCTCCTACCGGTCCACTCTGGCGGCGCATCCGCTCCTACCGGTCCACTCGATGGACCGGTGTGCACGCCCGCGGGTCGCGAAAGCATCCAACTGTCTCTGCAGGGGGGCCACGGCTGGACGAATGGAAATAAAAACAAAATGATGATGAAACGAATCTATCTTTTGGCGCTGGTTGCGCTTAGCCTTGGCGCCTGCGCACCGAAATTCGCTGCCCCGGTCTATGAGGGGCGTTCCCTCAACGGACTGTTTTCCTTTCTGATGGAGCATCAGTCTCCCGATACGCCCCGCAGCCGCGTCTATGTCGTCGCGCACCGGGCCAACACGGCCGAAGGACAGGCAGCGAAAGTTCCGGACAATTCCCTGCCGGGCATCGAACTTTCCGTCAAGCATGGTGTGGACATGGTCGAACTGGATGTCCGGACCACGAAGGACGGCGTCCTGGTCCTTTGCCACGACCGGACCATCGATGCATCCACGACCGGCCATGGGCCCGTGGCGGATTACACCCTCGACGAACTCCGGCAGTTCGATATGCAGAAAGACGGACAGGTCTGGACGGACGAGGATGGCCGGACGGTGAAGATGCCGACGCTCGCCGAAGCACTGGAGGCCTGCCGCGGCCGGATCTGGGTCAATCTGGACATCAAAAAGGCGGATCTGACACTTCTGGTCAAGATGGTGGAGGACTGCGGAATGGAGGATGAGGTGATGCTCTTTACGGGGCAGGCGGCCGTCGTGGATTCCCTCAATCCCCGTATTGCCATCCACCCATACATCCACAAGCCCGAGTCCGTCGGGAAATATGCTGCCTTCAATGCCCATCTCTTCCAGTATGGATGGGACGCTTATGTCGGGGCGAACGTCAATCTGGCCCGTGAGGTTCGCGCCCGCGGCGGTCTGACCTATTCCAACTATCTCTTCATCGAAGAGCCCTTCCTCCGGGGAGACACGCGCATCCTGGACATGTTCATCGAGTCCGAGACCGACTTTGTCCAGACCAACTACCCCGAGCCGGTCATGGCCTACCTCCGCCGGAAAGGTCTGCGGTAGGGATGTCGTCAGACAATGGAGCCGATGGTTTTGATGCGGTCTTCGAAGGTGTCGCGGTCGCCGGCAGAGGCATTGCGCAATTTGACCCGGTAGTTGTAAACCGTAGGGAGCGAGAGCCGAAGGAATTTGGCGATGCGCTTGGAATCCGTGACGCCGAGGCGGATCAGGGCGAAGATTCGGAGTTCATTGTTCAGTTTTCCGGCTGTGGCGGGCAGATTCAGGCGCTTATTGGGAAGCAGCAACGAGTTCAAATGCTCCGGGAAGTCTGGGAAAAGGCCGAGGAAGGTTTCATCAAACTTGTCGAACAGTACTTTCCATTCTGCATCGACGAAGCTGTCGGAGCGGAGTTCTTTCTGGATGGCGCCGAAATCCATCTGCTTGGCTGTCACCCTCAGGTTGGAGCGGAAGCGCTCCAGGGAGTCGATATGCTCTGAGTACATCGACAGAAACTGCCCCAGATAGGTATCCTTGATTCTATTGGACTCTTCCAACCGCGCAGTCTGAAGAGAGATGGCCGCGTTTGCCCGATGTAACCTGTTGCGATTCCTGTTGAGGAAGAAAAGGTTCACGCCTAGCATAAAGATCATGACAAGCAACACAGCCGATGTGCTCCGGAGTTGGTGGTTCTGGATTACAATTTTGGATTCATAGGTATTCGTGATCAGGGGAAGCCGTTCTGTAATCAAGTTGATCCGATAACGGGCGCCCATCGAAACCGCATCGGCGTAATTACGCATGATATACCGGTTGGCGCGATTGATATCACCTTTTTCGAAACACATCTTGGTTACTAAGATTGGAGATCCATAGATCTTCACCGGGCTCAAAAAATCATAACGCGCCCCCACGGCGTAGTAGTACAGCGCATTGCTTTCATCGCCCATGGCATTGTAGGCTTTTGCCATCCAATAATTGAGCATGGCCCTTCCGGGAAGGCTCATGGAAGGGCCTTCAAGCCTGGATTTCATCAGCGAGATAGCCTCTTCCGGATGGCCGCTGCCAATCAGAATATTGGCCTTGGTGTTGTAGTATTCAATGATGTCTCCGCTGACGGTGCGGTCGCAGAGGTTCAGGCATTGTATTTCTTTCTCCTTATATTCGCGTTCTTTCCGGGCATCCTGCGTATCCACCAGCAGATTGTGGTATATGTCGTAGCGGAGATAGTTGTATCTGTGCTGCAATGGCGTCTCCATGATGGCCGCCTGGTCAACCCGGTCGAGGGAGGCTATCGCATCATGGTACATGCCTGCCATCATGTAACTGTTGGCCAGGTCGATGGCTGCGTCGGCGGCAAGAATGGCATCACCGGCGATGGAGGCGAGTTCAGACTTCCGATGGGCATAGGAAAAGGCCGAGTCCACATTCCATTTTTCATATTCGGCATAGAGGGCGTCACAGATGCGGTAGGCGGACACTGCATCCGGGGCGTCGTCGAGCGTCGGACGAAGGAGGTCGATACCGGCCTCTTTGGCAGCTGCAATGCTGTCTTTTTGAAGCATGACCCGGTCGAGTTCGTCAAGGGCTGCGGCGACTTTCGGGTCATACAAGGGCGCTTTGCGGCATGAAACAGCCCCGAAGACGAGCAGGGCGGCAAGGCCCGGGAGGATGACTTTATTTCCTGTCATTTTGATAAATCTTGGTCTGCAAATCTAATGATTTGCTTCCGGAATCGCAATAGGATAACTACTAAAAACGACAGACTTATTTCCGGTAAGATGCTGATAAACAGCGATATGATTGCTCTACACATGCCTAAAATCACTACTAACGTGCTCCCGAATGTGGATTTTTTATCTATTATTGTTCATATTTGCGTGTCATTCATTTAAATCTTTCAAAAACATCATCATGATGAGGACACAAAACAATAACCGCCTGAACCATTATCTGCGGCCTTGCATTGAAGTTTATGCCAGCCACGTTGAATACCCCTTCTTGCTGTCCGGCGGGAAGCCTGACAATCTAACGGTCATCGATGCAACTGAGGATGACGATTTTAACTATTAAACCGCAGGTATCATGAAAAAGTATTTCGTTTATATAGCTTCCGCCCTGCTCGGATTGGCCGCATTAGTTTCCTGCAATAAGGAAACCGCTTTTCCTGAAAATTCCGCAGAACCCGCCACGACTCCACAAGACGATCTTGTGACCATCAGCATCAGGGCCAATGTCGAGAATCCTGTCACGCGCGTTTCCGCTGCCGATGAAGGTGCAAGCATCACTTATACCTGGCAGGCCGGAGATGAAATTAAAGTCTTGTACGAGGGCGGCAGCACAACGGCGACTGCAGCCGTCAGCGACGGCGTCGCCACTTTCTCGCTTTCCGTTCCTGACGGGGCTACCGCCCTTTGGATGGTGTATCCTTCAAGCCTCGGGGCTTCCATCGAGGGCGGCAGACTCAAAATTAACATGCCTGCTGTGCAGAAGGATGTCCTTCCCGCTGTTTTCGTCGCAAACTGCGACGCGTCCGCCGAGTCGGTCACATTCCGCCATCCCGTGTCATGGTATAAAATAGTCGTTGACGGTGACGGCACCGATGTCACGCGCCTGATACTCTCCTCCGCAGGAGACAATGCTCTTTCGGCTTCGGCCATGGCTCTTGATTTCAACTCCGGAGTTCCTTCCGTGTATTCCCGGGACAATGTCGCGAGTGAGGTGACTCTTGACTTTTCAGGGGCCGGAACCTATTATCTTCCCATTATGCCGGATGTCGCCAAGACGGCTTCCGACCTCACTTTCCAGTTCTATCGCGGAGAAGCCAAGACCGAGAAGGCCGGAGCCTACTGGCACGCAAAAGACCTTGCAGACGAACGTGGCAGCCTTGTGAACTGGGGAAGCCTCCCCGCCAAGGCCACCAACCGCTATGTCAGCACTTCGGGCAGCAGCTCCAACAACGGCGCCACCGCCGACAAGCCCTGGGACCTTGCCACTTTCAAGGGCTTCATGGAGAATTCCTCTTCCAGGGATGCCGCCACGCTGGCCCTTTATGACGGCGTGAACATCCGCCTTGCAGCAGGCACCTATTCGCTTTCCGCCAAAATAGCCCCCAATATTTCCATCAGGACCAATATTATCGGGCACAGCGCCGAAGACACATTCATTGACGGATCGTCCAATAAACTCCTTTTTGATATTTACAAGCAAACTGGCGAGTTCGTAACATTCAAGAATATTACCTTCCAGGGCGGCCGAAACAGCAACGACGGTGGGGCTTTCCGTATCGGCAACAGCAGCAGGGAATTCACGATTGTTTTTGACAACTGCAGATTCATCAAGAATTCAATCACCACCGCCGGTAAGTACGGAGGTGCTTTCTATATGTGTGCAAACTCGGAAGTGACGTTCAATGGCTGCACTTTCGGAGACGGCACCGATGCGGGCAAGAATTACGCCCCTGCAGGAGGTGCGCTGTATGCCACAGGGAATGCCAAATTGAATCTCAATGACTGTACATTCAAATTCAACCAAGCTACCGGATCCGCCGGGGACGGCGGCGGCGCCTGCATCTTTGCGAACAGCACGAATGTCATAAAAATCAACCATTGCAGCTTTGTGGGCAACACGGCGGGTTCCCGAGGTGTCATACGTGTCAACGACAATGTGCTCGTTTACCTGAACGGTGTCTCGTTCAATGGCAACACCACTACGGAGGGTTCAAATCCCTGGGGTGTGTGTATCCACGGGGGCAATTCCTTTTTCTGTATGAACAACGTCACGTCGTTCGGCAATTACAATACTGAGAATGTGACATCGAATTCCTGCGCTTTCAACTGCGACCGCGGCTTCATCATCACCAACAGCACGCTGATTGACCGTGGAGGCCAGTATGAAGTCCGCATAAATGACATCTACAAAAGCGTGTATCAGAAGATTCACAACCTGGCAATGTGCAACAACATCATTTCCAATGAATCCGCTCCGAACTATACCTTCTGGGTCAGGGGAAGCATAACCCTGAACAATTACGGCCATAACGTCCGCGGATCAGGTGCGGCGCAGGGAAATGTCCTTGACAGCACCCCGGCGACCGACAAGTATGGCCAGACCCACTCTGTCCTCGGTGGTACTTATTCGGATGGAGTGTACTCCTGGTCTGGAACCATTGCAGGTTTTACTCCTGCAACGGCTGCTGACGTCGAAAACGCGATAAAGGCCTGCACTGTATCGATGGCAGGTGTTTCCAACGTCGGCTCCGACTTCTACGCCTGGCTCAAAGAAATCGGCGCACTGGGTAAGGACGCCCGCGGAGTAACCCGCGGCACTCCCTGGTGGCCGGGAGCATATCAGAATTAGCAATGAAAAGAGTATTCCTGTTTTTGGGGGCCGTGTGCCTTGTCCTTCTCTCGGTTCTCTCCTGCGATAAAGCGTCAGAGAATGGAAAGGACGAAGTCCCGGCCCTGGAAGCCAGGATCGTTGAGGTGGACAGCCCGCGGATGAAAATCTATTTCCCGCCGACGGAAGGGCGCCGCTGTCCGCTGGCGATTGTCTGTCCGGGTGGAGGTTATTCTTCCATCCCCGGTGCAGACGGCTATGAGGGTGCTTTTTACAAAGACCTCTTCAATGAAGCCGGATATGCGCTTGTCGTCCTTTATTATTCCCTGCCGTATGTCGAGGTGGTGTTCGCCAACCGCTCCGCCTCCACCAACGACAACGTCCATCCCAATTCGACCGGCATGGCCTATATGGCAGGACAGATTTGGAACGCATTCTCAACGTTGCCGACAAAAGACTGACTAGGACAGCTATGTATTTTTTTAGGAAAAATTGTTAATTTTGCATTGTAACCGCATAAGAAAACCGTTTAGGTTTGCAAATGATAACTAATAACATATAAAACGTAACAAAATGATCATCAGTCAAATGACGGTAGGGAAACAGTATGTTGTCCCTGCTTTACGGGTTATCGCGCGCGTAGCGCACGAACCTTTCTGCGCGTCCGGGGAAGGAACCACGGACAATTACGATGAGATTACGGTTGATTGGAACTAAAATGGAAAGCGCTATGAAAAAGAATGTTATCCGTATCAGCGCTGTGGTGGCCATGGCTGCCCTCGCGCTTTCCTGTGCCAAGGAAGTGGATCAGAAAGAAGCGGCTCCTGCAGGGGAGCAGCCGGCAGAGGCCGTGGACGGCGTCCTGTTCAAAGCGGTCGCCGGCTCCGTGGCGACCAAGACAACCATCGAAAACGGAAGCGGTTCCGAGCGGATTGTCAAGTGGGCCGTCGATGATGAAATCAACATCTGGTGGTCTGCCACCGGAAGCGTCTCCGCCAAGGCCGCATCGGCGGGACAGAGCACGACCTTCTCCGCCGAAGTCGAGGATGCTCCTTCCTATTACGCGGTGTATCCCAAGGATGCCGCCAGCGCCCTCGCGATGGACACAGACGCGGCCCGCGGGGTGGATACGCTGAAAATCGTGGTCCCGAAGGTCCAGGACGGTGCCTTTGCCGGGGCGAACATCGCCGTCGCCAAGACGAGCGCGGCTGACAAGCAGTTCGCCTTCCTGAACATGGGCTCCCTGATCCGTTTTGAAGTTGCTTCCGCCCAGTACACCAAGGCGGTCATCCGCGGGGCCAAAGGCGAGGTTCTCGCCGGAGAGGTTCCGGTTACTTTCGCGGGCAGCGATATTGCCCTCGGGACGGTGAAAAACGCAGCCAAGTCGGTTGAGGTCAGCCTCAGCGGTGCGGGTGAGTACTATGTGGCCATTCTTCCGACGACCCTCAGCGGCTTTTCGATCGCCCTTTACAAGGACGAGGTGGTTTCTCCTGCCGCTTACCGGACGACGGAATATGTGCTGCCCCGTGCGACGCTCCTCAATGCCGGTCAGATCGGTGATAAGATCATCACAGATTACTATGCATCCGTTTCCGGCGCCGGCACCAAAGACGGTAAGAGCGCTGCGAACGCCTTCGGCCTGACGGAACTTCGCGACTTTATCCGCCAGCCGCTCGACGGCGAGGGCAAGCAGATAGACGGCGAGGCTGATTTCAAGGCGTCCATCCTCGATGGCGCGACTATCCACTTTGCGGACGGAGAATATGTCATCCCGGAGAATGCTGAGGGATTCAAACTCGAATTCACTTCGTATCCCAAGCAGGTCCATCTGACGTTTGAAGGAACGCAGAGCGCTGTCCTCAGCGGAGATAACAAGTACCGTGTCCTGACACTTGGCAACCAAATTGAACTGACCTTGAACGGGATGTCCGTCAAGAACGGCAACCGCGAAGCGGAGGCCAGTGAGGGTGCAGGCATCCTGATTGGCGCCGGCAGTTCCGGAGATGCCACACTCAACTTAAGTGGAACGCTGCTGGATAATAACCGGAACGCCACGTCGACTTCCGGCGGTGCAATCCGTGTTTCCAAGGGTACGCTCAATGCAGTTAATTGCGAGTTCGGAAAAGACAATTACGCCCGTAACGGCGGTTCTATCTATACGAACAACGAGGTGGCCGTGGTTAATTGCACAGGCTGTACGTTCAAGAGCCATACGTTTAATACCGGCGGAGCTGCCAACAACTCCAAAGGAACACAGAATTATGTGAATTGTACCTTCGACGGCTGCTATACCGAAGGTGGTACCGGCGGTGCGATTCATGCCAATGCATCAGGCATCTGCGTGATTAATGTCAACAACTGCACCTTTAAGGACTGCCGGGCTTTCAAGACCGAACTTGACAAGCCTAATAACAATAAGGCTTCCGGTATCATTTCCCTGCAGGCCGCCCAGGTCAATATCGATGGTACTACTTTCGAGAACTGTTACAGCAGCGCCGGCGCAGTAATTCTGGTCCAGAACAGCGATGCCGCTGTTTTAAAGTGCCAGAATTCCGTATTTAAGAATAACAAGGGCCGTTCCCGTGGCCTGATCCAGTTGAATGGTAAATCGATTGCGTTTATCAACAACTGTGTTTTCTATGCCAACCAGATGGTTACATCCGACTGGGGTATGGTACTCCATGGGGGCAATCCTTCGGCCGCTTGCCTGAACAACTGCACCATTTACGGGAATTTCCGGAAAAATGATGCCGGGAACGCAGTGACGGGAGGTAAATCGGTCTGCCTGAACAATGACGGCAGCATCATCCTGACAAATTCGACGCTCATCGAATCCAACGACTTTGTTTCGATCCGGAGCACGAGTGCAAACAACAATGCCGTACTGGTGGCGAACAGTATCGTGGTCAATACCTCTTCGACGAGCAATCTGTTTGTCGGTGCCATTGACAGTGGCAATCCCCAGATGAAAGCGCCGTTCTCGGCCTTCAACAGCATTCTTGGCCCGTCGTACAATGCGGACGGCATTGCTACGTTGGTGGCGAATACCAATAATGTCACGGACGCGACGCTTGCTACGCTGACGGGCGGTGCTTACGACACGACAAATCATGTTTATTCCTGGAACGGTCCCGAAGCCGGCTTTACCAAGATGACGCCGGCAGCCTTTGAGACGGCGTTGAAGGGTATTACCGTGAAGAACGGAAATACGGTGATTAAGGATGAACTCGGCACCGCCTTCTACAGCTGGCTGAGCGAGATCGGCGCCATCGGCAAGGATGCCCTCGGAACGGCCCGCGGCGCGGCCTGGTGGCCGGGCGCCTATCAGGCCAACTAATGATTCGTAACCATATAGATTAATAACAGTTGAACATGAAACGTTTTTTTAGTTATCTTCTCACTGCGGCGGCGATTGTATCCCTTTCGCTTGCCTGCAGCAAGGACAATGGACAGACCCCTGCCAACACCGACAACGGTGGACAGGATCAGCCCGGCGGCGGTGACGAACCGGCTGTCGTGGAAACCAAGGATTACTATGTCTCCCTGGAAGGGGCCGGCACCAAGGACGGCAAGAGCGAAGCCAATGCCTTCAGCTTCAAGGAACTTCGTGAACTGTTGACCCTCGCTCTGAACAACTCCGCTCCGGAGTCCGAAGGGGAGGATCCCACTCCGGTACCTCCGGTCTACGAAGACCTGGACATGATTGACGGTTACACCATCCATTTCGCCGACGGAACCTATGTGCTGCCACTCAGCGCCGAGGAGACGGAAGGCCTCATCCTCGCCCTCCCCGGTGCCGAGAAGGTCGTGGAACTGACCCTCAAGGGTTCGTCCAACGCCATTCTCAGCGGCAACAAGCTGGCCCGCGTGCTGACAGTCGGAGACCAGGTGAAACTCACCATCGACGGGATGGCGGTCAAGGACGGTTTCTCGGAGACGCTGAACGGTGGCGGCATCAAGGTCCATGCTGAAACGGAAGGTGGGAAGGCTGCTCTGGTCCTTCGCAAGACCGTGTTTGACAACAACCGGGTCAGCTCGGGAGCTGAGTCCGGCACGGCAAAATGCAGCGGCGGCGCCCTGTGGTGCGCCAACGGCACCATCGAGGCCGAGGAATGCGTCTTCGAGGCGGAAAACTACGGCCGTAACGGCGGCGCTATTTACACGGACAAGGTGGATGCCATCGCCAACTTCAAGAATTGCACGTTCAAGAGCCATACGTTCAATACCGGTGGCGCTTCCAACAATTCCAAAGGTACACAGAACTTCGAGGACTGCACCTTTGACGGTTGCTACACGGAAGGTGGTACCGGAGGTGCAATCCATGCCAACGCGGCCGGGTGCGTAACGAATGTCAAGAACTGCAACTTCAAGAACTGCCGGGCGTTTATCAACGAGCTGGATAAGGAAACCCCCAATAACAACAAGGCTTCCGGTATCATTTCCATGCAGGTGGCCGAGGTGAATATCGAGGGGACGACTTTCGAAAACTGCTACAGCAGCGCGGCCGCCATCATCCTGGTCCAGAAAGATGATTCGAATCCGGGTGTGCTGAAGATCAACGACTGTGTTTTCAAAAACAACAAGGGCCGTTCCCGTGGCCTGATCCAGTTGAATGGTAAATCGATCGCCTTTATCAACAACTGTGTTTTCTATGCCAACCAGATGGTGACATCCGACTGGGGCATGGTCCTCCATGGCGCCAATCCTTCGGCCGCCTGCCTGAACAACTGCACCATTTACGGCAATGTCCGGAAAAATGACGCGGGAGATGCCGTGACGGGCGGCAACGCCGTCTGCCTGAACAATGACGGCAGCATCATCCTCACGAATTCGACCATCGTCGAATCCGATGACTTCGTCACCATCCGGAGCACGAGTGCCAGCAGCAATGCCGTACTGGTTGCGAACAGTCTTGTCATCAACACTTCTTCGGCGGGCAGCCCGTTTGTCGGCGCCAAGGACAGCCAGGGTAAAGTTACGATGAAAGCGCCGTTCTCGGCCTACAACAGTATCCTCGGGCCGTCTATGGGTGATGGCATTGAAACGTTGGTGACGAATACCAACAATGTCACGGATGCGACGGAAGTGAGCCTTGCGGGTGGCAGCTATGATGAGGCGAAGGGCGCCTACAAGTGGACCGGTCCTGCAGAGGGCTTTACCAAGATGACGCCGGCAGCCTTTGAGACGGCGCTGAAGGGTATTACCGTGAAGAACGGGAATGCCATTATTACAGAAGAGCTTGGCACCGCCTTCTACAGCTGGCTGAGCGAAATCGGCGCCATCGGCAAGGATGCCCTTGGAACCTCCCGCGGCGCGGCCTGGTGGCCGGGTGCTTATCAGGCCAACTAAAATCAAATGCATGGTATGAAAGGTCTTATTCAGACTTTCGGCCGCTTTCTGATCCTTGTCCTGCTCTCCTGCATCAGCCTGGGTGCAGGAGCGCAGGGGAAGGTCAGCATAAGCGGTGCAGTTTATGACGTGACGGGCGCCCCCATTCCGGGAGCCGCCGTCATGCTGCAGGGAGCTGCCCAGGTCGGAACCGTTACGGCCGCGGACGGATCTTTCTCCCTCAGCGTTCCCGCAGATGCGGTACTGGAAGTATCCTTTTTCGGATTCAAGACGGAAGCGGTACCGGTAGCGGGACAAAGTTTTATTTCGGTAACGCTCCAGGAAGACAGCCAGCTGTTGGAGGAAGTCGTGGTCGTCGGTTACGGCACCGCCTCCAAGCGCCTGGTTTCCTCGGCGATTTCCTCCGTCCGGATGGACGAGATTGACCGCGGAGCGGAAGTGGACCCGATGAAATCCCTTCAGGGAAGGGTGACCGGTGTCAGTGTCACCAGTCCCTCCGGTATTCCGGGGTCGACCCCGAATGTGATTATCCGTGGTGTCAGTTCGATCAACGGATCTTCCTCCCCGCTCTATGTGGTGGACGGAATCCCGGCAGAGAGCTATCCCAACATCAATGCCAACGACATCGAGCGGATGGAAGTCCTCAAGGATGCCTCCGCGACGGCGATTTACGGCAGCCGGGCCAATGCCGGCGTCATCCTCATCACGACCAAGACCGGCAAGGCCGGCAAGACGAAAGTGGACATCGATGCCCATTTCGGCCTCGCCCAGGTCGCCCATGATATCAAGATGGCAAAGACCGCCCAGTACATTGACGTCATGCAGGCGGCGGTGGACAACTGGAATGTGTATGTGGTCGAAAAAGGAAAAGGAAGCCTCAAGGAGCTGTATGTGCCGGAGAATCCGGCGGACTTCGACTGGGTCGGGGCCATCTCGCGCCGCTGGGCCAAGCGCGGCAGCGTGACGGGGAGCGTTTCCGGCGGTAACGACAAGACCACCTTTTACCTCTCCACCGGCTACGAGTCGCAGGAAGGTTACCTCAACAAGACCGCTTTCAACAAATACACGGTCCGGACCCGTCTGAGCCACAAAATCGCTCCCTGGATTGCCGTGAATGTCCATATCGCCGGCGCTTATGCCCGCTACGACATGACCGAAGAGACGGACGGCTCGCTGAAGGTGCTCCGCGCGGCGCGTGAGGAGCAGCCCTGGTACACCCCCTATACGACCCGGACCATCAACAAGTATGGGCAGGAAATCCATGCAAACGCCCTCAGCGGCGACTACAGGACGATGTCCGTCGATGGTCTGTGCCGTCACAACCCGGTCATGTGTATCGAAGAGGAGGACTATTACAACAACAAGTACCAGCTCTCCGGTACGGCTTCGCTGGACATCACCCCGATCAAGGGCCTGAAATATACGCCCTCGATCAGCGGCTATACGATTTATGACCATTCGGTCAAGAAACTGACCGAACTCAATACCGAACGGGGTTACAAGGACGGCTGGCACGCCCTGACCGAGCAGAAGAACAATTCGCTGCGCTGGGTCTTCGACAATGTCGTGAGCTGGAACCAGGAAATCGGCCGTCTCAACTACAACATCATGGCCGGCCATTCCTACGAGCAGTATGAGTACAATACCTTCGGGGCTGGTTCCGACAATTATGCGAATGCGGCCTTCCCGTCTTCGTCCTTCAACCTGATTACTTCCGGAACGACCATCTATCCGGGCAGTATCGGCTACAATGCCTATGCGCTGGAGTCGTTCTTCTCCCGGGCGGCCGTCAACTGGGACAACCGCTACATCCTGAACCTTTCGTTCCGTGCGGATGGTTCCACCCGTTTCCCGAAACAGAATCGCTTCGGCTTCTTCCCGGCAGGCTCCCTTGCCTGGATCGTGACCAACGAACCCTTCTTCCCGAAGAACAACGTGCTGACGGAATTCAAGCTGCGCCTTTCCGCCGGACAGACCGGTTCCATGGCCGGCATCGGCAACTGGGCGGCGATGGACCTGGTGAGTGCGGGAAGCGCCTACAACGGCGTTTCCGGCCTGGCGTTCAGCACGCCGGCGCAGAGCCTGAAATGGGAAAAATCCACCAAGCTGAATGCCGGTTTCGACTCCTCCTGGCTGGATGACCGGATGAATCTGCAGGTGGACGCCTTCTATTCCCGGACCGATGACCTGCTGTACAACAAGCCGGTAATCGGCACCTCCGGCTACACCTCCCTCGCGTCCAATATCGGCGTGATCGAGAATGTGGGCGTGGAAGTGACCCTCGGCGGGACCATTATCCAGTCGGGTGACTGGAAGTGGGACATGAACGGCAATTTCTCCTGGAGCCGCAACCGTCTCGTGAAGCTGCTGGACGACCAAGATATCATCTTTGTGGATTCGTCCAACCTGTATGGCGGCAACAAGCACGCCATCATCACCGGACAGCCGATCTCCACCTGGTACACCCTCAAGGCCGAGGGCCTGTATCAGGACGACAGCGAAGTCCCGGCGAAACTCTATGCCAAGGGCGTCCGTGCCGGCGACGTGAAGTACTACGATGTCAACGGAGACGGCGACATCGACTACAACAACGACCGGATGATTACGGGAAAGGCTACGCCGGATTTCTTCGGCGGACTGAATACGTCCCTGAGCTGGAAAGGATTGGAACTCAATGTGTTCTGCCAGTACAGCATCGGCGGGAAGATCTTCGCCGCCTGGAAGGGCGCCGGACAGGAAGGCACCGAACACCTGGGTCAGTCATCCGGCAGCGTGAAAGGCGATGACGCCAAGGATTACACGCAGTATTTCAATGTCAGCGAGTATGCCGCCCTCCATTACTGGAAAGGCCCCGGGACCTCGAATACGATTCCGCGTCCGACGGTCTCCGGCATGCATACGGGCTGGGATGTGGACTACAACATCCTGACCTCCGACCGTTTCCTGGAGGATGCGTCCTACTTCAAGTTCAAGACCATCACCCTGTCCTACCGCCTCCCCCAGAAATGGATGGACCGGCTCAAGATGCAGGGGGTCAAGGTCTTCTTGACCGTTGACAATGCCCTCACCCTGACCAAGTATGACGGCTACGATCCCGAGGTGACAAAGGACTCCGGCCCCGCCGCCGCCAACTATGGCATCGATTTCGGTTATCAGCCGACCCTCCGCTCGTTCCTGGCAGGAGTCAGTGTTAAATTCTAAAACGGCAGGAATTATGAAAAAATACTACATCATTCTCTCTCTTGCCGCCCTTGCGACGCTTTCCTCCTGTGGAAAGATGATGGATGCCATTGCGCCCAAGGGACAGATTACCACGGATAAGCTCAAGGACAGTGACGTGACGCTGCTCTCCAACGGCGTCATGCACCAGTTCGAGGCCTTCTTCAGCAATCTCTGGTGGGAAGGTGACTATCTCGCCGAAAACTATGCGGCGGGCCCTGGTTTCTCCTTCTCCGACATGCATGCGGAGACGCAGTCGGCCTCTGCTTCCCTGGCCCTGACCCGCTGGAACTACTGCTACAACAAGCTCCAGTATGCCAACCTGCTGATCAATGCGGCGGAAGGCAAGACTTCGCCCGCCGCCCAGGAGGCGCTCGCAACGTCGTATTATTTCCGCGCGTTCATTTATTATGGACTCGTGACGCGTTTTGGCGGCGTTCCCCTTATCGACAAGCCGACGACCCTGGACCCTTCCGTCCAGCGGAAGAGCGAGGCCGATATCTGGGCGTTCATCGAAGAGGACTTGAACCGAGCCTCGGGTGCCATCGCGGCGGCGGGGGTCCCGTTCAGTTCTTTCGCCTATGTCTCCGCGGAGGCCATTTCGCTCCTTCGCGCCAAGGTGTATCTGTGGGAAGGAAAATATGACGAGGCCGTCCAGGAGGCGGACAAGGTCATCGGCTCTTCCGCCGGTTTCGCCTTGTCACAGACCAGTGAAGACTGGGCCAAGATGTTTGTCAACGGCACCTCTTCCAAGGAACTGGTCTTTGCGCCCATCAACATCCGCTCCACGGATTACATCCGTCTTTTCGAGCGAGTCAACGATACCGACGGCTCCTTCAATTACTCGCCGACGCCGAAACTGTATAACGGCCTTTTCGCCGATACGGCGGAAAAGACCGGCGACATCCGTGCGAAGGCGACGTTCGGTGCCGACGTGACGCGTGTCATCAAGTTCCCGAACGGCCAGAGCGGCCAGTTTGTGCTCAACCCGGCTCCGTCCGAGTCGCCGCTGGTGGCCCTTCGTCTGGCGGACGCCTATACCGTAAAGGCCGAGGCGCAGTGGCTGGGCGGAAGCGTGGAGAATGCCCTGACGACCCTCAAGGCCCTGATGGAGAAGCGTTACGCGAGCGTGACGCTCCCCGCGACGATGTCGGATGATGCGTTCGAGGCCCTGCTGTTGGACGAACTCCAGCGGGAATTCTATGCCGAAGGACGCCGCTGGTTCGACATCAAGCTGCTGGCCATCCGCCGTCACGGCTATGTCAGTGCCACGGATTATTCCCGCGGCGATTTCACGACCTGGATCAAGACCGTCTATCCCGGCAACGATTCGTATGAAATCGACGGCTGGAACGACCGGCATCAGCTGATGTACTGGCCCATTCCGCAGGCCGAACGGGACAAGTCCTACGGAGCGCTGACCCAAAATCCCGGATATGAACAATAATAACCCATAGAAATGAAAAAGTGTATCACCATTCTCGCAGCAGCTTTAACTTTGATGCTCTGCGGCTGTAACAAAAACACCAGTGGCGAACAGAGCGGTTCCCAGGAAGCGCTGAGCGCCAATTTCACCGTCACCCCCGAAACCGTCTATGCCGGCGAGGCCGTTTCTTTCGCGGCAGAGATCAAAGGCGGTGCGGCTCCTTATACGATTAAATGGACCATCGGCAGCGCCGTCCAGGCCAAGACCGAAACGACCATTACCTTTACCTTCCCGAAGAACGGCTCCTTTATCGTGACGCTGGATGTGACGGACGCCAAGGGCGCCACGGCCCAGAAGAAGAAAGCGGTCGTCGTCAATTCCCCGAAGGTGGAGGAAGTGGGCGCGTTGACGCTGAACTGGGTCGGCAAGATGAATGGGTATAACTCCAAGTCGGCGGCCGCCGTCGCCAACGACGGCTCCGTCTATTCCACCTGCCGGGACAACAAACTCTACAAGTGGTCCTCGACGGGCGAATCCGTCTGGGTGAAAGACAGTTACAAGGTTGTGACCGACGGCTCGGTCTCCTATGGGACACCTTCCGTGGATACGGATGGTACCATCTTTATCGGCACGGGCTCCAAGGACGGCACCCTGCGCGCATTCAATCCGGACGGCAGCGTGAAGTGGACCTTCAGCCAGTGGTACCGCTCTGACGGACAAACACCGGCTCCGACCTGCCAGGGCACGATTGTCGCCATTGATAACAATAATATCTATTTCGGCTGCACCGGCCAGAACGGTATCGTCCTTTCCGCCGACAAGGCAACCGGCGCCCGCAAGGGCTTCCTGGCTCCGGCCGGCGGCGCCCGCAGCGGTATCGCGCTCACCCGGAACGGGATGGTTACCTGGTACGGCGGTAAATATGGCATCTTTGGCATGACCCAAGCCACACTCGATGCCGGTGGCAATGACCCGCTCTCCAAGACCTGGCAGCAGTTCGGCTCCGGCGACGAGCAGGCCGCCAACAGCTACGAAGGACAGATTGCGCTGCTGACCATCGCGGGAGAGCCTTGCGTGGGCGGTATCGTCACCGACACGAAGGGTACCAAGGTATACGCGGTCAAGGCTTCCGACGGAACCATTATCAGCCAGACCTATATCGATGATACGGATTCCCAGGACCAGGGCGGTGTCGTGGTGGACAAAAGCGGCAATCTGGTCGCGTCGCTCAACTTCTCCCTGGGTATGGACAATGGCGGTATCGCGATTGTCAACCCCGCTGAGGGCAAGGTTGTGGCCCGCTACCGCACCCAGGAGAAGGTCTCCGGCTCTCCGGCCATCGACAAGGCTGGCAACATCCATTTCGGGACGGAATCCGGTTACTACTATATTGTCAAGCAAAGCGGTGACAAGTGCGATCTGGTGCTGAAACGGAACCTGAGCGATGTCATCCTCGCGGACGACCGCTATAAAACCACGTTCGCCGACCTGGGCGTTTCGAAGATCTGGTCTTCTCCGGTCATCGGCGACGACGGCAAGATGTACATCTGCTTCACGGACAATTCGACCCGCGCGTTCGGCGGCGTCGCCTGCCTGAGCTTCGAAGGCTGCCAGGGTCCCGCCGACTCCGACTGGCCGATGATCGGTCACGACCGTCGTCACACGGGTAAGCAAAACTAAGGGGAAATGAGAAGAATCATATTCTTGTTGATTGCGGCGGCGCTGCTCCTCGGAGCGGCGCCCGCCTGCAACAAGGCCGGTAATGAAAAGGGCGGTGAACAGAACAGTTCCAAGCCCGATACGAAGCCGGTCGACGACGGGCGGGTCCATCCCGGAGATGTGACCCTGCTCGACCTTTTCAATGGGAAAATCGCCGAGTACCAGGCCGAACCGGACAAGCCGACGGACCATGTGTTCATCTGCGGCCACCGCGCCAACTCTTTTGCGGCATCCCAGAAAAAGATTCCTGAGAATTCCATTCCCTGCATCCAGGAGGCCATCGCCCAGGGGGTCGACATGGTGGAGCTGGATGTCCGCGTGACTTCGGACGGCGTTCCGATGCTGATGCATGACGACGCGGTCAAAAATACGACCAACGGGTCCGGCAACCTCTCCGCCAAGACCTTTGCGGAAATGAAAGCCCTGAAGATGAAATACAGGGGCGCATCGACGACTTACAAGGATGCCTCCGGCAATGAAATTCAGGTCCCGACCCTCCTGGAGGCCCTCCAGGCGTGCAAGGACAAGATTTATGTCAACCTGGATGTCAAATCCTGTCCCATTCCGACGCTGATCCAGACCATCATCGAGGCCGAAATGGTCAATCAGGTGATGATCTATGGCTACAGCGCTGACGAGAAGAAAGAGTGTATCGAAGAGGCCTTCAACAATTCCCTGGCCTGGATTGCCATCCATCCGTACATCAGTGACCCCAGCGGCTGCAAGGCCTATGCCCAGGGGTACAACGGCTGCGCGAAACTCTTCCAGTACGGGACGGATGTCTACTACAAGGAGACCATTTCGGGCTTTGGCTACAAGTGCCACGCCAACGGCGTCCTTTCCTATTCCAATTCACTGAATTACGACAGTGAGATTCTTGCCTGGTACAACAATTACTATTCGAAAGGCAAGGAAGGGCCCTGCAAGGTGCTCGACCAGTTTATCGCTTCCGGCTCCGACTTTGTCCAGACGGATTATTTTGAACTTGCCCAGCTCTATTTCAAGACCATGGGTGTACGCTAAGCATATGAAAACGAATTTTATACTCACGCTCGCAGCCGCCCTGGCCCTCCTCTCTTCCCCCGGGTGCAAGAAACCCGATGAGGGCGTGCTGCCGCCGGTGTCAAAGACTCCCGCTGTCACCTGTGTCCAGGGAGAGGCCGGCTCCGTGCTACGGGGCGAAGCGGTCCAGGTGAATATTACCAATATCGCGGAAACGACCGAGGTGACGGTCAAGTTCGGCAAGGAAAAGACCCTGACCCAGAAAGGGCCGGGCATCGTTTCCTATGCCTTCACGACCGAAGGACTCAAGACGGTGAGCGTCACGATGGAACCCGCCGAAGTGGCGAAGACCTCCTGGAAGATTACCGTGGAGAAACTGGAGACGCTCCAGAGTCTCGCCCAGCGGCTCCGTCTGGATCCGAAACTTTGTCTGGTGATGTGCCACCGGGCCAATTCTTCCGACTGGACCATTCCGGAGAACTCCCTGCCGGCCATCGAGAAGTGCGTCGCGGACAAGATCGACATCGTGGAGAACGACGTCTATACGACCAAGGACGGATTCCTGGTGGTGTCGCATGACGGTAACATCAACCGGGAGACGACAGGCTCCGGCGAGATCAAGAACCTGACCCTCGCCCAGATCAAGAGCGTCAACCTGAAAGACCGCAACGGCAAGGCGACGGAGTATAAAATGCTGACCCTGGACGAGTATCTGGATGCCTGCAAGGGACGGATCTATGTCAATATCGATATCGGAGACCGCATCGCCTCCGTGACGGAAGTGGTCCAGACGGTCGCCCGGAAGGGGATGACCCAGCAGGTGCTGGTCTACTGCAACACGGACGCGAAAATCAAGGAGGCCTTCAAGGCGGACCCGGACTGCAACGTGTACTGCTATGTGACCGGTTCGCAGGTGTCGGCCCTGGTCAGCGGCGGGAAGGAAGGCTGTGTGTACTGGACCCAGTGCGGCTACAACCCGACCGTTCCCGAAGCGTCGGCCAGCGGGTCGGTGGATTCCAGCAAGAAGCCGACGTCCGCCTCGACCGTGGCCAGCGCCGTCGCGGCCGGCACCCTGCTGTCGGTCAATGCCATCTATACCCTCAATACCAGCGGTTTCTACCCTAGGAATTTCACGGTGGCCCAGGTCAATGACATCATGAAGACTTTCCCGGCCTGCCAGTGTATCCATGTCGATACGGGTGCCGAGTGCCGGAAAGCCTTGAAGGATGCAGGCTATCACGTAACAGGAGAATAATCAATAATCCACTTTTATATGCAACGCAGATTTTTCCGCTGCCTCGCGCTTCTGCCCCTTCTGCTGCTGCCGCTTGTCGCGCTGGCGCAGAACCGTCTCAGCGGCGTCGTGGTGGACAGTGACGGCGAGCCCGTCATCGGAGCTTCCGTCGCCGTGTCCGGTACGACGAAAGGAGCCATCACGGACCTGGACGGCAAGTTTACGCTCTCCGTGGATAAGGGACAGGATGTTGTCTTCTCTTCCATCGGCTTTGAGGACCAGGTGCTTCGCTTCCAGGGCCAGCAGAATGTCCGCATCGTGCTGGAAACGGCCATGACCACGCTGGATGAAGTCGTGGTCGTCGGTTATGGCAGCCTGACCCGCAAGGAGATGACTTCCGCCATTTCCCATGTGGCGTCCAAAGACCTCAACCATATCACCTCGCTGGATTCCCGGATGCTCCTCCAGGGCAAGGTGGCCGGCGTGAATGTCGACAACAGCGCCGTCGGTGACCCCAACCACCAGGCCGACATCCAGATCCGCGGCGTCTCCTCCCGCCAGGCCGGAACAGGCCCGCTCTACGTGATTGACGGCGTCCCCGGCGGCGACATGACGAACATCAATCCGGCCGACATCGAATCCATCGACGTCCTCAAGGACGGTGCGGCTTCGGCCATTTACGGCACCCGGGGCGGAAACGGCGTTATTCTGGTGAACCTGAAGAAGGGTTCGCGTGACGGAACGGTCCATACCGAGTACAATGCTTCCTTTACCCTCAATCAGCCCAAACGGGAACTCCTGATGCTGACGGCAGACCAGTACCGGGCCTACCGCTGTGCGACGAATCCGCTGGCGGACTTCGGCGCTTCGACGGACTGGTTCAAGGAATCCACGCGTACGGGCCTGGCCCACATGCATACCCTGACCGTCTCCGGCGGCAACGCCCGAACCAATTACCGGGTGACGGCCGACTACCGTTACGCCAACGGTGTAGACCTTCGCTCCGACCGGCGGGAGTATGGCGGCCGTGCGACCGTGAGTCATACCACCAAAAGCGGCCTGCTGACCTTTGCGGCCAACATCGCGCCGCGCATCATCCGGAAGAACAATTCCGTGGGCTTCGATTCCATCCTGGACAACAACCCGACCTATCCCGTGTATGACGAGAATTCGCCGAACGGCTACTATCAGTTTGCTTCCGGCGTGGCGGGCACCAACCTCGTGGAGGCCGCGACCCAGGTGCTTAGTTTTGACAAGGTCCATGTCTATGAGATGAGCGGTTCGGCGAAGCTGAACCTGCTTCCGCTGCTCGCGCCCGCCCATAAGGGCTTTGAACTGACCTCCCAGCTGACCGTTTCGGACCACCTGGTGGACCGCATCAACGACCGGTATCAGCCCTCCACCTATTCCGGCCAGGTCAACGCCGGCACCACGGGCTACGCCGAGAAATACGCGGCCATGTCCCAGACCGTGAACCTCGAGTGGGTGACGAATTTCACCATGAAACTCAAGGAACACCGCCTCCGTCTGATGGGCGGTTACTCCTATGCCTACGGCGTCAGCGAGTCGATGAGTATGAACAACACCAACTTCACCACGGACGCCACCACGGTCAACAACATCGGGGAAGGCTCCCTGGCGTCGGAAGACGGCAAGGTGCTCATGTCCTCTTCGAAGAATGACCATACGCTGATCGCTTTCTTCGCCCGCGCCAATTACGACTGGAAAGAGCGCTACCTGCTGTCGGTGTCCATCCGGCACGAGGGATCCTCCCGCTTCGGCGCCAATCACAAATGGGGTAATTTCCCCGCCGTTTCCGTGGGCTGGCGCATCAGTGACGAGCCCTTCATGAAGGCGACTTCTTCCTGGCTGGACGACCTGAAGCTGCGCTACGACTTCGGTGTCACCGGCAACCAGGATATCGGCAACTACCTGTCCCTGTCGACTTATCGTTCCTACGGTTATTGGCAGTACAGCGGGACCCGTTTCAAGGTCTGGGGCCCGAGCGGAAACGTGAACTCCGACCTTCGCTGGGAGAAGGGTTACAACCAGAATGTCGGTCTGGATTTCAGCTTCCTCAAGTACCGGATTACCGGTAGCATCAACTACTTCAACCGCCACCAGGTGGACCTGCTGGGTGACTACGACGTGGCCGTCCCGCCGAACCTTTCCTCGAGCATTACGGCGAATGTCGGTTCCATGCGCAACCAGGGTGTCGAGCTCGACCTCACGGTCAATCCTGTCCGCACCCAGGACTGGAACTGGAGCTTTACCCTGGTCGGCGCGACCTCTGACAACAAGTTCGAGAGCTTCTCCAACGACATTTTCCATGGACAGAGTTATGTGTCCATGTGTACGATGTCCAATCCGAACAATCCCGGTACCCTGCAGCGTCTGGAAGAGGGACAGCGGGTCGGTAACTACTACACCTGGCGCTATGCCGGCGTGGACAGCCGCGGCGACTGGCTCATTTATGCCGCCGACGGGCGGATTATCCCGATCGGGAACGGCACCGAGGCCGACAAGACCGTCACGGGCAATGGCCTGCCCTGGTTTACCGGCGGACTTACCAACAACCTGCGCTACAAGGAGTTTGACCTGAGCGTTTCGCTTCGGACCGCCCTCGGCTTCGAGATTTTCAATGTCCATGACTTCTATTATGGACTGCAGGGAATGACGACCAACGTGCTGCGCTCGGCCTATGCCAAGAACGCGGCCGTGACCAAGGGGCGCAACGTGCTGACGGACTACTTCCTGGAGCCCGGCGACTATCTGAAACTGGACCGGATCAGCCTCGGATGGACCCATAAGTTCGACCTCAAGTACATCGATAAGGTTCGCGTGTATGCAACGGCCTCGAACCTGTATACCCTGACGCGTTTCACCGGTATCGACCCTTCGGTCTATCCGGTCAATGGAATGACCCCCGGCACCTTCGGCGGGAGTAAGACCTACTACCCGTCCGCCTTCCAGTTTATCCTGGGACTTCAGGTCGGATTTTAAATGCTGAAGACGATGAAAAAGATAGAAAGAATCTTGGCTTTCGTCCTTGCCGCTTCGGCGTTGGCGCTTTCCTGCACCAATCTGGACGAGCATGTGTATTCGTCGCTGATGTCGGCGAACTACTATAATAAGAAATCCGATGTCATCAAGGCGGTCTATCGTCCGTTTGAACACTATTTCGAGAGTGTGCAGCGCTACGTGCCGATGCAGGAGCTGCCTGCGGACGTGTTCATGACTCCGCAGATGGACTCCTATGGCTGGTGGGACGGCGGCCGCTGGTCCGACTGGCATCGCCACAATTTCCAGGATATCTCCGGCGACCTGGTGGAGAACTATGTGGGGAATTACTGGGTCAACCAGTACCAGGGTATTGCCCAGTGCAACCTGGTGCTGGACGACATCCGGCGCCTGGACCATGATAAATTCCCGGATATCAGCGAAGCGGAATGGGTCGTATTCGATACCCAGCTCCGTGCAGCACGGGCTTATGCCTATTACCGGCTGCTCAATTTTTATCGCAACTGCCAGCTGATTACCTCTTCCTCTACCGAGGAGAATGAGAAGCCCGAACGGAAAAAGCAGGTTCCTCCCGAAGAGCTGTACAAGTTCATCGAGGATGAGCTCTTTGATTGCATCGACCTGCTTCCTGCCAAGCAAGGGAGCGCCGGCCCGGGGCTCCACCAGGGTGAATTCACCAAGGCCGCGGCGGCCACGATCCTGGTCCGGCTGTACCTGAATACCGAGGCCTGGCTGGGCTATCCGGCTTACGACAAGTGTATTGCCATGTGTGACCGGATCCTGAACGGGGAATTCGGTTACTATGCCCTCGCTGAGAACTGGTGGGAACCCTTCGACTGGAACAACGAGACCTGCAATGAGGTGATTTTCGGCTACCCGGGCTCTTTCGGTACCACCTCCTGGCACATGCAGAATAAGGAGGGTGATAAGAAGACTTACCGGACCATTTACGGCCGTGGACTTCCCTATAATTCCCAGTCTTATCTGGAGATTGAGGAAGACGGCGACCGCAATCCCCGCTGGCACCTGTCTCCTTCCTATGACAATTCTTCTCCCCGCCGGCTGTACAGCTACAAGCTGGGCTGCCCGACGCAGAAGTTCCTCAAATATCCGGGCGACCTGCGTTACAAGCAGTACAAAAACACGTCCAAGAATACGCGTGAGGGAATGTTCTTCCTCGAGGGCTATATCATTGATGCCAAAGGGAACAAGGCGAAGGCCCAGGCCGGTTACGATCTCTATCTGCTGGATCAGTGCGGCGGATTCCTGACCGGCGCTCCGACCGGAACGATCACCGATGCGGCCCGGGCGGAGTCCACGCTGTTCAACGGCGACATGAATTCGGGCCTGTACTGCGTGAAATATCCCTTCTATCCGTATTCGGGCGGCTATTACATGGAACCGGACTACACGGACATGCGCCTGACGGAGGTGGTGTACGCCAAAGCGGAGAGCCTTTACCGCATGGGGGATAAAAACGGGGCGGGCGCCCTGCTGAACTCGGTGCGCAAACGCAATTACGAAAACTTTACTTCCTCGATCGCTTATGTCGGTTCCGACGGCGGCACGGTTACGCTCGACGACCAGGAGTTCCTGGACGAACGGATGCGGGAATTCATTTTTGAAGGCCACCGCCGAGACGACCTGATCCGTTTCGACCGCTTCGAAGAGGCCTGGTGGGACAAGCCGGCCGACCCGGACAAGCACAACCGCATCTATCCGCTCTGCAAGTCCGTCCTGGAACTGAATCCTTCCCTGGTACAGAACCCCGGCTATCCGGGCATTAAATAAGTGAGATGCTATGAAACACAGCTATTTATACTTGATTCTTCCGCTGGTGGCTCTCGCTTGCCAGCCTCAGTTCGACATGGTCCCTCCGGGGAGCAATGCGACGGTGGCCCAGGAGTTCTCCGACAACTGGTATGTCACCCTCAATGGTTCAGGCTCCAAGAGTGGGGTGGACTGGAACAATGCCCTGCCATTCAAGCAGTTCCTGAAGATGATTTCGAATCCGAGCACCAATCTGTCCGATGCCGGTATCCATATCCAGGAGGGCACGTACGTGGTCCCGGAAAAAGATGGTTTCTTTGAGATTACCAAGGATGTCCTCTGCATCCGGGGCGGCTACAGCAAAACCCTGGAGTTTGACGACCTGAGCAAATGTGACCCGGCCCTGTATCCGACCGTCTTTACGGGGGATGTCAACAAGAATGATGTCGCCGACGACGGTGACGGCGCTTTTTGCATTGTCAAGGGCGGTGTGGTTCGTTTCGAGAACATTACCTTCACCCATTTCTACAAGAGTGCGGAAATGAATTCGAAGACGGAAGGGAAAGGCGGCGCGGTCTTCGGCGTCGACGGCCCGTACCTGACCACTTCGCTCGAGTGTATCAATTGCCAGTTTATCGGCAATGTCAACGGTGTCGCCGGAACGAGCGGCCATGAGGGCGGTGCCGCCTGCTTTATCCATCAGGGCTATTTCAAGGCCCGGAACTGCATCTTCAAGGGCAATGCGGCCAACAGCCGCGGCGGTGCCATCCGATGCGGCGGCAAACAGAGCGTCCTGTTCATGGACCGCTGCTTCTTCACGGGCAATAGCATCACCGGAGAATGGGGCAGTGCCGTCCAGCTGTCGGAAGGGGTGGTCTGCGCCAACAACTGTACGATGGTCGGAAATCAGGGAAAAGGCTCCACGCTCAACGGCGGCGGCGCTTTCTTCCTGTCCAACAATACCATTATCGACAACTCCGCGCCCAACGGGACCTCCAATGCCGCTTTCCGCTGCGAGTCCAAGACGGACCGGGGTTCGATCCTGATCAACAATGTCCTCTTCAACGAGAACCTGGAAGGCTATGGCCTGATCCTGAATTCGAACGGCACCTACAAGTCGCGCGGGTCCAATGTCGTCAAGAGCATCAGCCTCGGAAACGGCTGTACGGACCCCAGTGCGGGCGAAGACTTCCTGGTGGAGTCGGTTAAGCAGATGGTCCTGACTGGAAAAGTGGAGAACAACTGCTTCGTCTGGGATATCGCCCAGGTCCAATCAGGCCTCAAGAGCTATGTGATGGAGGATGATGTGTACAATGCGGCCGTTGAATTCGACCCTTCCGCCTACTGCAGCATTGCTGTGCTGGGAAGGGCCTATGCCACCTGGGTGACGCCGGCTTCCTTCTCGAAGGACGGCCGGGGAGAGGACCGCGGCGAAGACGGCTTCCAGCCCGGCTCCTATGACCCGAATTTGGACTGATAAAATGACCTGACCATGAAAAGAATACTTTCCATCCTCCTGATCCTTCTTTCCGTCCTTGTGATCGGTTCCTGCTCCAAGGCGGAAATCCGCCAGGCCAAGGTGATGACCCAGGCGGAAATCGACGAGCACAACAAAAAGGTCAAACCGGACGATGACACGCCCGATGATCCCGATGACCCGGACGATCCCGACGATCCGGACAATCCTGGCGGTGACGATCCTTCCTGGCCGCCCATCCCCAAGCGGAGCCTTTACTATGTTTCCGTCGCGGGAAATGGCGAAAAGGACGGTTCTTCTTCTTCGAACGCCCTGGATCTGGCTACATTCAAGTCGCTGGTCCAGACGGTGACCGTCGAAGATGGGAATTTCCAGGCCCAGGAGACGTCCGATATCCATGCTGAGGCCATGGACGGCGTGACCTTCCATTTCGCGGAGGGCAAGTATGTGCTCGCCGACGAGAAGAACCTTCAGGGACTGAAGATCGAATACAATGGCTACCCCCAGAAAGTCAAGCTCACCTTCGAAGGTGAGGACGGGGTTGTGCTGAGCGGTGATGGGAAATACCGGGTGCTGCTCCTGGGGAACCAGGTGGACCTGACCCTCCGCAACCTGGAGGTGACCGATGGCTACAACTCCCTGGAAAGCGGTGCCGGTATCTCCGTCGCGGCCGGCAGCTCCGGAGACGCCCTCCTGACGCTCAACAATGTGACCTTCACGAACAACAAAACGACGACCGAGCAGAGCGGCGGCGCCCTTCGCTGCGCCAAAGGCAAGATTGTCGCCAGCGATTGCCTGTTCGACGCGTCGAACTATTCCCGTAACGGCGCTTCCATCATGACCAACAACCCGGAGGCCGAGGTCCTGTTCACCTCCTGTACGTTCCTGAGTCACAGCTCCAATACGGGCGGAGCGGCCAACAATTCCAAGGGCAAACAGACCTTCAGGAACTGCATTTTCAAGGGTTGCTATACCGAAGCCGGGACAGGCGGGGCCATCCATGTCAACGGCGAAGGCAGCGAGGAGTATATCGACAACTGCCGATTCATTTCTTGCAAAGGCCAGACGAACAACCCCATGGCGAGCTCCACCAGCAAGCACAGCGGAATCATCTCCGTGGAATGGGGCCGGGTGGATATCGACCATTCCGTCTTCGAAGACTGCGAAGCGGCGACCGCTGCGCTGATCAACATGCGCGCGGGCAGCGGCTCTGCGGCCAAGACCGGCGGCTGGCTGACCTGCAACAACACGGTATTCAAGAACAACAGGGCGTCCGACCGCGGTTTCATCCAGCTCAACGGCAGCAAGTCCAACTCGCAGGCGGCGATGGCGTTCTTTAACAACTGTGTCTTTACCGGCAATACGATGCGGACGAACCAGTGGGGTCAGATCCTTCACGGGTCCAACCCTTCGGTCGCCTGCTTCAACAACTGCACCATCTACGGCAACGTCCGCCAGGAAAGCGGCGGCAACGGGGTCATCCTGAATACGGACGGTTTTGCCGCCTTCACGAACTCCACGCTGATCGGCAGCGGTGACCTCTCCGCACTCCGGAATACAGACAATTCCAATGACGCCCGCTACTTGGTGGCCAATTCCATCGTCATCAACACCTCGACGGCAGCCGGCAGTTCCGTGGCTGACGGTGACCCGGAGGGAAAGAATAACATGCGCTGTCATTTCTATCTGTACAACAGCATCGTGGGACCTGTCATCGATGTGACGAAATTCCCGAATGCCACCGTAGATGGCAGTGTGACGGATGCGACGATCTCTTCGCTGGACGGCGGGAAGTGGGATGAGGGGAAGACGCTCTTCCTCTGGAACGGCCCCTCCTCCAGCTTCACCAAGATGGCTGCTTCCGACTTTGAAAATAAGGTCAAGGATGCGCTGGATGTGAATCTGGATGCGTACAACGGCTATCTGGACGGCAACACGGTCGGTCAGGCTTTCTATCAGTGGCTAACCGAAATCGGTGCCGTCGGGAAGGACGCGGCCGGGACGGAGCGCGGGGCTGCCTGGTGGCCGGGCGCCTATCAGGCAAACTAAGTTCGCGAATCCGGAAGATTGTTGTATCTTTGTGGGACTAACTGCAAACGAAATGAAAAAAACTGTATTGGTATCGGGCGGAGCGGGCTTCATCGGGAGCCACGTGACCGTCGAACTCATCGGGGCCGGCTATGAGGTCGTGGTCGCCGACAATCTGTCCAACTGCGACATGACCTGCTTCGAAGGGGTCAAGAAAATCACCGGACGGGACGACATTCCCTTCGAGAAGGTGGATTTCTGCGATGCGGCCGCGACCGAGGCGCTCTTCGCCAAATACAAGATTGATGCGGTCATCCATTTCGCGGCGTTCAAGGCGGTCGGCGAGTCCGTCGAAAAGCCGGTCCTCTACTACAAAAACAATCTGGGGAGTTTCCTGAACGTGTTGGAAGCGGCGGAAAGGCAAGGGGGCTGCAACGTCCTCTTCTCTTCCTCCGCGACCGTGTATGGCCAGCCCGAGAAGCTCCCGGTAACCGAGGAGTCCCCTCGGCAGCCGGCGACCTCTCCCTACGGAGCGACCAAGCAGATGTGTGAGGACATCCTCCAGGATACGGTCAAGGCTTCCGGCGGCAAGATCAAGGGCATCCTCCTGCGTTATTTCAACCCCATCGGGGCGCATCCCAGCGCCCTGATCGGCGAGCTCCCGCGCGGGGTCCCGAACAACCTCGTCCCCTTCATCACCCAGACAGCCATCGGCAAGCGCGCGTGCCTGTCCATCTTCGGCGACGACTATCCGACGCCGGACGGGACCTGCCTCCGCGATTATATCGATATCGTGGACCTGGCCAAGGCCCATGTTTATGCGGTGACCCGGATGATGGAAGGCAAGATGGACGAGCCTTGCGAGATTTTCAATGTCGGCACCGGCCGTCCGGTCAGCGTGATGGAACTGGTTACGGCTTTTGAGAGGGTCAATGGCTTGAAGCTCAATTACAAGATTGCCCCGCGCCGCCCCGGCGACGTCACGGCCGTCTGGGCCGACCCGACCCGCGCCAACACGGTCCTCGGCTGGAAAGCCGAGCGCACCGTCGAGGAAACCCTCCGCTCCGCCTGGGAGTGGGAGAAGCACCTCGCCGGGAAGTAGCCCCGGCGCCTCCTCCTCTCAGGAGGCTGCGGCAGAAGGGTCGCTGATTATCAGGCGTTTACGTGATGTCCTTTCCCTGGAAACGGGGAAAGGACATTTCATAAGTGATTGATTATCAGTGGGGCTACTGCCGCGTGACGTTGGCGGAATGCTTCCACCGCTCACTGAGCACAGCGCGGAAAGAATCGCTGACAGGGAGCGAAATGCCGCCCTCCAGGGTGACGGCATTTTTGGACACTTCCCGAACCCTTTGGAGATTCACGAGGTAGGAACGGTGGATGCGGACGAAGCGCCGGGGGGCAAGCTGCTCGGAGAGGCGCTTCAGGCTGTAAAGGACGACAAGGGGCTCGTCGTGGCCTTCTAGATGGATTTTGAGGTATTCGCTCATGCTTTCGACATAGCGGATGTCGCCGGGGGAGACCCGGACAGTCTTGCGGCCGGTCTTGAACAGGAGCGTTTCCTCTTTCGGCCGGGCCGGTTCCGGGACCTTGCGTTCGGCTTCCAGCTCCTTGACGCGCAGTTCGCTGCGGCGGGCATGGAAGAAAGCCTTGACGCCAAGGTTGGCGGCAATGGTCAGGACTCCGAGCAGCAGGCGCATCATTTCGGGTTTTACCGGGCGCTGGCCGCCGGGCATGGGCGGACCGTCTGGCATGGGCGGAGCGTCCGGCATGGGCGGCGCGCTGGGGCCGAACCCTTCCGGGGGAGGCGGCGGGGCGCCGAAGTCCGGGGGCTGCATGCCTGTGTGGAAACAGTAGAAACCGAAGAGGGTCAGGAGGGCCAGGGTCAGCGCAGCATACAGCCACTTCCGCTTGGGCAGCAGGGGCGTCAGCAGGAAGTGATGGACCAGAAAAAGCAGCAGGAACGGAAGGACGCTGAGCCGGTGGACCACCGCGATCACGAGGGTCCAAACGCCGGCATACAGCAGATATTCCTGTCTCCGGAAGGTTTCCATACACTTGCAAAAGTACGTTTTTTTTTCTTTTTTGCCGACCGATTCGCTGAAAAAAATGGCCCGTTCGCTGAATAGAATTTTTTGCGGCCGGGAATTTGATTATCATTGCCCATGAGTTTTTGTGCAACCTAAACCATGTGTGTTATGAAGAAGGTCATCCTCCTGCAGCTCCCGCTTGTCTTTATCGCCGGAGCCTGCTCCCGGGACGAAATCGAGACCACGGATACCGTGGATAGTCGCGTTTCCAATACCTGTGCCGACTTGAACAAGGATATTGCGCTCCTGCAGACGCTTGCCTCCAAAGCGGGAGTAAAATACACGAACCTGACGGACGGCACCCTTACTTTTGCCGACAATGCCGCCGTGACAGTCGCGGTCAGCGCCTATTCTTCCGGCTATGTCAATCCGACGGTCGGCGTCTCCTCCGCGGGGGAATGGACCCTGGAAGGAAAGGCTGTCGGCGCTGCGGCAAAGAGTGAACTGCTGAAACTGAAAATCGAAAAGGACGTCTGGAAAGCGTATTATGGCGGAAGCTGGACAGTGCTGGATCTCTCGCTTAAAGCCGGAGACGGCGTCCCCGTTTTCGCCGCCCTCCCCGTTGAGGCAGACGGGGTGGTGACGGTAGCGCTTTCCAGCGGGGACAAGCTGACATTTGAAAAGTACAAAGGCACCGAGACCCTCAGCGTGTCGCCTTCGAGCGTGAAGTTTACGGCGGATGGCGGAACCGCCACGGTGACGGTTACTTCCAATACCTCCTGGACGGCCGCTTCCGATGCGTCCTGGTTCGATTTCTCTCCGAAAAGTGGTAGCGCGGGTGAAACCGTGGTAACGCTCTCTGCCGACGCCAACGCGGCTTCCGCCCTCGGCGCTGCCTTGACGCTCACAACCGCCTCCGGTGAACGCTCGGCGTCGGTCGCCGTGACCCAGCAGGGAGCCGCTGCCGCCGGGAACATCATCCTGGACAGCGACGACAGCGTGGACACGGAGGACGAAGATGTCGTCTCCAATACGGTCTTTGACCGCCGGATTTCCATCGTCTGGTCTTCCTCCGGCGCAAGCGTGTCGGGTGACGACAATGGTATCGTATCGGTCAGCGGCGGCGCGGTGACGGTGAGCAATACAACCACCGAACGGATTGTCTACAACCTCTCCGGCAGCAGTTCCAACGGCTCCCTGAAAATCTATTCTTCCCGTAAGCAGGCCCTGGAGATGGACGGGGTCAGCCTGACGAATCCCTCCGGGGCCGCCATCAACATCCAGAGCGGGAAGCGGACCTTTGTCGTGGTCGGCGGTACCAACAAACTCGCCGATGGGGCCAGCTACACCCTGACGCCTTCCGACGAGGACGAAAAGGCAGCCTTCTTCTCCGAAGGGGAACTCATCTTCTCCGGCAGCGGCTCCCTGACGGTCACGGCTACCGGCAAAGCCGGCATTACCTCTGACGACTATGTCCGCTTCCTGTCTTCCCCGACCGTGAAAGTCAGTTCTTCCGCCGGTCATGCCGTCCGCGGCAAGGACAAGGTCCATGTCTCCAACGGGACCATCGAGGCGGTCTGCTCCGCCGCGATGAAGAAAGGCTTCTCTTCTGACTCCCTGGTTCGTTTCGACGGCGGTGTGACGACCATCAAGATTACCGGCGGCTCCGGAAAGGACGACGACGGAGACTACACCGGCAGCGCAGGCGTAAAAGCCGACAAACTGTTCGAGATGACGGCCGGAACCGTGACCATCACCAACTCCGGCAGCGGCGGAAAGGGCATCAAGGTGGGCAGCAGCTCCGATATGATCACGCTTCTTCCGAGCGTCATTTCCGGCGGCAGCCTGACCATCACCACGACAGGTTCCAAATATACCACGGGCGACATCTCGCCCAAGGGCATCATGGTCGGATGGGCTGTCAAAAAGGGGGAATGGGCCTATTCCTCCTGGTCCGGCGACCTGAAAATCACCGGCGGAAAGGTCTGGGTATCCGCGACTAGCGCCGAGGCCATTGAGGCCAAAGGCGCGCTGACCATCACCGGCGGGGATGTCTATGCCTATGCGGGGAATGACGACGCCATCAACTCGGTCGGCGACTTTACCATCTCCGGCGGCTCGGTCTGCGGCATTTCCGCAGGGGACGACGGCCTGGACGCCAACGGAAACTTCTATGTCAAAGGCGGATTTGTCTTCGCGGTGGCCGGCCAGGGCGGCATGTCCATCGACGCCTGCTCCGAAAACAGCAAGAAACTCTACCTGAGTGGAGGGACTCTCCTCGCGCTCGGTTCCCTGGAAAACGGCTTCAGCGCTTCCGGCGTCAGCGCCTACTCGGCCAGCGTCAGCGCAACGGCCGGCACCTGGTATGGGCTGACCGTCGGCTCCTCCTCCTATGCGGTCAAGATGCCTTCGACGCTCAATGCCTCCGGCATGTATGTCGTCGGGGCCTCGACGCCGACCCTTTGGAAGTCCCCGTCCTACAGCGGCGGAACTGCCATCTTCGGCGACAGCGGTTATGCCCTCTGCACGCTCGGCGGCGGCTCTTCCGTGACCCTCTCGGCCTATTCCGGCGGCGGCAGCGGTCCCGGTGGCGGTGGCGGCCGTCCCGGCTGGTGAAGGAAACTGTTGATTCTATTAAACTTGCATAGCCATGAAAAAGTACCTCCTCATTTTGGCCCTGGGCCTATGCCCCCTCCTCCCCGGATGGGCCCAGGATACGGCCCCCAAGATCAACAAGAAAAACCTGGTCGTCAAAGAATGGAACACCGACGCCCGTTCCGGTGCGAAAGTGCTGGACCACGTGACTACATTCAACAGCGACGGCCGGAAGGCGGAGGAAATCGAATACAATACCGACGGCCAGAAATGGCGCAAGCGCTATGAGTACGGCCCTAACGGCAAGGTTTCCCGCGAACTTGTGTACGACGAACGCAACCGCCTTGTCAACATCAAAAAGTTCGAATACAACGAGTTCGACCGGAAAAAAGTCCAGTACACCTACGACGCCAAAGGCAAACTGAAAAGTATCAAGAACTACGAATATATTGCAGAAGATGCCTGAGTTCCAACATCTTGTCCTGTCCGACATCCTTTCCGCGATGGCCCCCGTGACCCTCGCGGAAATGGACGGGGTGAAGCTGATGAACCGCATCGACTCGAAGTATGTGACGACGGAGGCGAAGATCCGGCAGGTGCTGAAAGATGCGGCGGAGGCCGGCTACCGGGTGCTGGAAACGGAAGGGGAACGCATCAGTCCCTACGATTCCGTCTATTATGACACCCCGTCGCTCGACATGTTCCGGGACCATCGCAACGGCCGGCTGGTCCGCCAGAAAGTCCGCACCCGCTGCTATGTCCTTTCCGGGACGGCCTTCCTTGAAATCAAGCGCAAGAACAACAAGGGACGTACCCGGAAAAAGCGGATGGAAATCCCCTCGGCCGAGCTGATGGATTTTCGGGGCGACGCCTCCGCCCGGGGCTACCTGGAGCAGTATTCCGACTTTTCCGCGCCCATGCTGGAGCCGGTCCTGGAGACGCTTTTCCGCCGGATTACCCTGGTCAATCCTTCCATGACGGAACGTCTGACGATCGATACTTGCCTGGGGTTCAAGAATTTCCGAAGTTCCTCGGAGGCCTCCCTGCGGGATGCCGTCATCATCGAACTCAAGCAGGATGGCCGCGCCGCCAGCCGGATGAAACAGATTCTGCTCCGTCACCGGATCCATCCGCTCCGCGTCAGCAAATACTGCGTGGCGGTCGCGCTCACCGACACCGAAGCCCTGCCGGGCCGCTTCAAACTCAAGATCCGGCAAATTGAAAAAATCATTGACCATAGCATTTCAAGAATATGATACAAGCAGACGAACTCGGGGCTTACAGCCTCGCCGACGATGAATTCCTCGATGTCCAGTCCATCACGGATGCCATGATGACGACCTCCCAGAGCCTGACGGAACTGGCGATCCGCTTTTTCCTGAACCTGGTCGTATGCTGGGTGCTGGTGCAGTTTTTCTACTACCGGAAAAGCCGCCGCAGGGACTACTACTTTACCTTCATGGTGTTTTCTTCCGCCATGCTCATGCTCCTGTACATGATGGGGAACGTGGAGGTGGGAGTGGGCCTGACCCTGGGCCTGTTCGCCATTTTCGGGGTCATCCGCTACCGCACCGAGACCGTGCCCATCCGGGAGATGACCTACCTGTTCGTCATCATCGCCCTGGCTGCGATGAACGGGCTTGCACCTATCTACAAACTGGTCGGAGGCGGATCGGCCGGGGCCCATTACGTTCTCGACTGGGGGGCGGCCGGTGTGGCGGTCATCGCCAACGCACTGGTCCTGTGCCTGGTCTGGGTGCTGGAGAGTGAGAAACTCCTGCGGCATACTTCGGCCAAGCTGGTCCTGTATGACCGGATTGACCTGATTGTCCCCGAGCGCCGCGCCGAGCTGGTCGCGGACCTGGAAAAGCGCATCGGCCTCAAGGTGGACAATGTGGAAGTCGGCCATGTGGACTTTCTCAAGGATGCGGCCTTCCTTAAGGTGTATTATACCCTGGAAAAGGGGCAGTCCGCTTCCATCGACACGCTGACAAAAGCGAAAGATTTCGTGGAATAAAACCGGTAAAACGATGAAACAGACAGTGATACAGGCGGCATGGGTCTTCGCCCTGCTCCTTCTCCCGGGCCTTCTCCGCGCCCAGACCACATCCGACGGCGGCAGCGAACTGCGGGCCCGCGCGAGCGTCGGAGCCGATTACAAAATCAAGAAGGGACTCCATCTCAATCTCGAACAGGAAGTGAGGATGGAGAACAATCTCGGCTCGCTCCAGCGGCTGCAGACAACCCTCGGCGTGGACTACAAAGTCAACAAGTATTTCAAGACGGGCGCCTCGTATATCTTGATCGAGAACTACAAGAACAACAAGAAGCTGTTCGAACCCTACCATCGGGGGCGTCTCTATGTCCAGGGAACGCTCCCGGCAGGTCTCTGGCGTTTTTCCCTGCGGGAAACCTTCCAGTTGACCCACCGTCCGGGGAGCATGAACACCACCCAGGCTCCGCGCAACGCGCTGGCCCTCAAGACACGTCTGAAAGCGGAGTACAAGGGGTGGAAACCGGTCGAGCCGTACGCCTTCCTGGAACTGAGGACCGCGCTGAACGATGCAGCCGTCAATGCGACGTATAACACGTCCACTTCGTCGTGGAGCAATTACAGCTTTGGCGGCTACGGGGTGGTCCACAACAATCGCCTGCGTCTCGGGCTCGGGGCCGACTGGAAAATCACCAAGGCGCACTGCCTGACGCTCTACGGCCTGTTCGACTGGTGCCGGAACCGGGATGTGGACACCGCCCAGGATTCGGATGACGACGATAACAGTTACTACTATCTCAAATCGTTCAATATCGAGAAGAAATTCAACGGGACCATCGGCCTGAGCTACAAATTCTCGTTCTGACAGGCCTTCTCGCGCGGTTGTAAAATAGGACAAGAATCGTTAATTTTGCAGAAATTGTCTGGAAGATGGCTACTGCGCTGAAAAAAACGAAATCGGTTTGGTTCTGTTCCAACTGCGGAAATGAATATCCCAAATGGATGGGCCGCTGCCCCGCCTGCGGGGAGTGGAATACGATGGTGGAAAAGGAGGTGGTGACGGGAAAGGCGGCTCCCGCCGCGGCCGTGAGCGTGCCCGGAGGAGGCCGGAAGCCCCAGCGGCTGACAGAAGTCACATCCTCCCAGGAGGACCGCCTCTCGCTGGGCAGCGCGGAGGTGGACCGCCTGCTGGGCGGAGGCATCGTCAAGGGATCGCTGGTGCTGATGGGCGGAGAGCCCGGGATTGGCAAATCCACCCTTTCGCTTCAGATTCCCCTGAAACGGCCGGAGCTGAAAACGCTCTATGTGACCGGTGAAGAAAGTGTCAAGCAGGTGAAAATGCGGGCGGACCGCCTGGGCGGCGATGCGTCCAACTGCTTCATTTACAGCGAGACCCAGATGGATGACATCGTCCGGGAGATCCAGGAAATCGCCCCGGACCTGGTCATCGTGGATTCGGTCCAGACGATGTACTGTTCCCATGTGGAATCGACTTCCGGCAGCGTCTCGCAGATCAAGGAAGTGGCTGCCACGCTGCTGCGGGTCGCGAAGGAAACGGGCATTCCCATCATTCTGATCGGCCATATCACCAAGGAGGGCGCCATCGCCGGACCGAAGATCCTGGAGCACATCGTGGATGTCGTCCTCCAGTTCGAAGGCGAAAACCGCGGTGCCTACCGGGTGCTGAGGAGCATCAAGAACCGTTTCGGCTCCACCTCCGAACTCGCGGTCTTCGAGATGACCGGGACCGGGCTCAGGGAAGTTGCGAACCCTTCCGAACTGCTGATTCCCCAGCACGAAGACGGCCTGAGCGGTACGGCGGTCAGCGCCATGCTGGACGGAAACCGGCCGTTCATGTTTGAGGTCCAGTCCCTGGTCTCCTCGGCGGTGTACGGTACGGCCCAGCGCAGTGCCACGGGCTTTGACGTCCGCCGGCTGAACATGCTCCTGGCGGTGCTGGAGCGCCGTGCCGGCTTCAAACTGTCCCAGAAAGACGTCTTTCTCAATATGGCCGGCGGCCTGCGGATCACCGATCCGGCCTGCGATCTGGCCGTTGTCGTCGCCGTGCTCTCCTCCAACTTCGACTATCCCATTCCGGGCGATGTCTGCTTTGCCGGAGAGGTCGGACTCAGCGGGGAAATCCGTCCGGTTTCGCAGGCGGAACGCCGCGCTTCGGAGGGTGCCCGTCTCGGATTCAAGCGCATTTTCGTATCTTCTTATACCCATTTTGACCGCAAACCCCAGGGCATCGAGGTGGTCAAGGTGGCTGATATCCCCGCCCTGGTCCGCAACCTGTTCAAATGATCCATTGGAAAAAAATCGGGCGCATCGCCGCCGTATCGTTTCTCTCCCTTGCCGCCGTGGCGGTTCTTGTCGGCATTTTCCGCCGGGACCGGTCCGGATGGACCGAATGGGAGCGGAAAATCATCATCCGTTCGGATTCGCTCCTGTATGTAACGGTCCTTCCGGAGGACAGCCTGATTCTCCGGACCCCATCGAAGGACGTCACGCCGCAGATGCTCCGGAGCGCCCTCCTCAAGCGTTTGACTGCCAAGATGCTCCATACAGTCCGGCATCCTTCCCAGGACGGGGTCGGGATTGCGGCGCCGCAGGTCGGCATCAACCGCCGCATCATCTGGGTCCAGCGTTTCGATAAGGAAGGAGAGCCTTTCGAGTGTTACATCAATCCCCGTCTGGACAGCCTATGGGGGCCGTTGGAGCGGGGCGGGGAGGGATGCCTGAGCGTCCCGCCGCTGCGCGGAGAACCGGCCCGTTACCAGGGCGTGACTCTTTCCTATCTGGACCCTCAGACCGGGGAGAGCTGCCGGGAAGAAATTTCAGGCTATACCGCGGTCATTTTCCAACACGAATGTGACCACCTCGACGGAATCCTCTACATCGACCGCGTGGATTCTACTTTCGTCAGCCCCGCCTGGCAGCAGGAACGGGAAGAATTTTCCTACAAAAAACCGCTGTGGTGGGGACAATGAAAAAAAATGTTATATTTGTACATTGAAATCTAAACACAGAAAGAAATGAATCTTCGTGACATCAAGAAAGACATCGAATACGTAATCGGTGCATTTGTAGACGACTGCTCGATTTTCCTCGAAATCAATCCCGGAAAGAATGCGGAAGAAGTGACGGACCTCATTGACGAGGCCGTGGACCTGTACAACGGCCTTCGCGACCGTCTCGGCAAGCCGGAAGGAGCCAAACGGGCTTATTTCGATGCCATCCGCAAAGAACTCCTCGAAAAGGTCGATGCGCTGTATGACCGGCTCAGCGCCGCTGTCAAGAAAGGCCTCGGCGAATAATCCATCACCAAAAAAAATCCCTGACCGCGTGGCCAGGGATTCTTGTTTTCTGTTCGCTCAGGAATTACTTCTTGATGGCGTTGACAGCAGCGTCGGCGGCGGCGTTGACACCCTCGACAGCCTTCTCGGTAGCAGCGTCCTTAACGGCCTCTGCACCTTCCTTGACGGCCTGCTCGATGGTCTGGGCCTCATCTTCGCACTTCTTGTCGCACTCTTTGGCGCACTCCTTGGCGGGTTCAGCAGCCTCTTCGGCCTTCTTGCTGTTGTTGTTTCCGCAGCTGGCGGCGGCAACCATCATGGCAACCATCGCGATGGACATAAAAACTTTCTTCATGGTAATAAATATTAACTAGTTAAACTAAAAGTTGTTCACAAATTTGCAAGTGCAAATGTAGGGCTTATTTTCGATACTGCAAAAGGTTTTTTTATTTTTTTAAATTGAAAACCTCCATATCGTGGATGCTTCCGCTGTCAATCTGAAAGCGAAGTGCCGTCCGAACCGGGTGCCAGCCCAGCATCCCGGCGGCGCCAGGATTGATATACAATAGATTATACTGCTTATCATTCATAACTTTGAGGATGTGGGAGTGGCCGCAGACGAAGATGTCAGGACGATAGGTGCGTATCAAGTCCGCCGCTTCCGGATAGTAGTGCCCGGGCGATCCGCCGATATGGGTCATCAGGATTTTCATCCCCTCGCAGTCCCAGAAACGAAAAAGCGGGCAGCGGTCCAGCAGGCGGCGGTCGTCACAGTTGCCGATAACCCCGAGAAGGGGCTTGAATGCGGCGATTTCCGTTTCCGTATCCAGCCCGCCGCCAAAGTCGCCGGCATGCCAGATTGCATCCACCGGGGCGAGGAAATCGCGGAACTCGCTCGAGAAGAGCCCGTGCGTGTCTGAGAGAAGTCCGATAAACATGGTGCAAAAATACGGAAAAATCCCGTATCTTTGTCCTATGGAAATCTTTTATGCATATGATGTGGACGGAAAGGCCTGCCGGCTGGACGCTGAGGAATCGGCCCATCTTGTAAGGGTCCTTCGCCGCCGGAGCGGAGACGAGGTCCACGTCATCGACGGGGAAGGGACGCTCTACCGCTGCCGCCTGACGGATGACAATCCGAAGGGAGCCGAGGCGGCCATTCTGGAGAAAATCCCCTTCTGGGGTGCCCATCCCTACCGCCTGACCCTCGGCTGCTGCCCGACCAAGAACAACGAGCGCTTCGAGTGGATGGTGGAAAAAGCGGTGGAAATCGGCGTCGACCGTATCGTCCCGCTCATCGGGGAGCGCTCCGAGCGAAAGGTTTATAAGACGGAGCGGGCCAGGCGCATCGCCCTCTCCGCGACCAAACAGTCCCTCAAGGCTGCCCTCCCGGAAATCCGGGAGCCCCTGAGTGTCAGCGACTTCCTTCGGGAAGAGCGGGGCGCTCTGAAAATGATCGCCTACTGTTTCGAGGGGGAGGTGCAGCGGCGGAGCATCAAGGAGGTTCTCGCCGCCTCTGAGGAGACGGATATCACCATCCTCATCGGCCCCGAGGGTGATTTTTCGCCCGAAGAGGCCCGTCTTGCCGTCCGCATGGGCTACATCCCGGTCAGCCTCGGGCCGTCGCGTCTGAGGACCGAAACTGCCGGGGTCACCGCCGCAGAAGCGGTTTATTTTCGATTTATGTAAAAAAAGCTTATATTTGTCCCATAACTGTAAAACTGAAGAATATGAAAAAATTGCTTCTTTTGGCCCTTGCGGCGACCATGCTGACCGCTACTTCCTGCGAGGCTGTGCTGGATGCGATGAGCAACAGCCTGACCTTCGTCTTTTCCGGTAATACGGTCTATGACGGCCAGGCGGCTTTCCTGGGCTTGACCTACAAGGATGACGTGGACTGGAAAATCGCGACGGATTCCAAGGATCTGGTCTCGCTCGAGTACAACGAGCAGGGCAAGAACTGCGTGGCCCGGTTCAATCTGCCGGCCAATGCGAACAAGCAGTACAAAGTTCGTCTGACCACCAGCGCCCGCAATGACAAGAGCGTCGAGTCTTACGAAGGCGAAATTACGGTGGCTCCCTGGAAGCTCCTGATTTACAAGAAAGCCGCGGACGGCGCCCTGACAGAAATCGGAGACTATTGCAGTTTCGCCAAGAATGGCGCCGGCACCTATGTCGTCAAGATGGTCTATCTGAATGAAAAGAGCGAATGGGCTCCCGTGGGGGCCGTTCTGTACAAGCTGGACCTGATCACCGGCGGCCACCGCGTGGCCTGGTCATCCGTCGGCAACCTGATTCCGGCTCAAGCCGATACGAACTGCTCCGTGGAATTCGAGTTCAAGGCGGCTCCCTCCTCCAACTGCAGCGTGACCGCTACGCTCGGTCTGGATCGCGATGCCAACGGCAACAAGCTCGACATCGAGAAGGATAAGAACAAGGTAGCCCACTCGGTGGTCTTCGCCAAGTAAGGATTACTTCCGGATAATTTCGATTTCACCGGTAAGGCCGACCTTTAGAATCTGGGAGGCTTTGCCGGTGGATTCTTTGTCTACGGAAGGCGGGACGACGAAGTCCACGGCCTGCTTGATTTCGGGGACGATGTCGCTGAAGCGCTGCGGGGTGGACTCGCCGGAGAGGTTCGCCGAGGTCGAAACGATGGGACGGCCGAATTTGAAAATCAATTGCTTGCACCACTCGGAAAGGGGAATCCGGATGCCGACGGAGCCGTCCTCGGCCACGGCGTTCCACGCCAGGTGCCAGCGGTCGCCGGCTGTTCCGGCCTCTCCCGCGATGGCCCCGGGGTAGATGAGGGTCATCGGCGCATCGTTGACCTCCACGAGGTCGATGGCGATGGAGGGGATCTGGCGGATGTATTTCGCGACCATGTCGAGGTCCGAGGCCAGCAGCACCAGCGACTTGGCCTCGCTCCGGCGCTTGATTTCATAGATGCGGGCAACGGCCTCGGGGCAGGTGGCATCGCAGCCGAGTCCCCAGACCGTGTCGGTCGGGTAAAGGAGGGTCCCGCCCTCCCGGAGGGTCCGGAGGGCGCCGTCAAAGATTTCTTCAGCTTTCATCGCAGGTGACAAGTACGGGATAATGGTCGGACCAGGGCAGCTTCGGCGTTTCGTGCGTGCGGAGGGTCAGGTCCTTTGGAAATAACAGATAATCAATGCGCAGCAGCGGCCACCCCTCCCGGTAGGTCGCTCCGAATCCGCTACCTGCGGCCACAAAGGAATCCCGGCGGCCCCGGCAGAGCCGGTGGTAGGTGTAGGAGAGCGGGGTGTCGTTGAAATCGCCCACGACCAGGGAGGGAAGCGCGCTGCCCCCGATGTCCTGGAGGACGGCGTCCACCTGGAGGGGGCGTACGCGGATGGACCGGCGCATTTTCCGTCCGGTGTCTTCCGCGGTCTCTTCGTCCATGGACCCCACGATGTGCCGCAGGGAAATGTTGTAACTCTCGAAATGGCAGTTGTAGATGCGCCGCAGCCCGCCCGGGAAACGGACGTCCGTGTACAGGGCCATATTGGTGGATTTTTCGAAGACCATCTTTCCCTTTCCTTCGACGGGAAGCCGGCTCAGCGTGACGTTGCCGGCATGCCCGTTTTTCCCTGTAAGCACATAATAATCAGGATGATAGCCGGGGAAGGCGTGATGGAGCCAGGCGTCCATGCCCAGACTGTTCGGCAGGTAGAATTCCTGAAGGCAGATGACGTCGGCGTCCAGGGTGCGGAGCCAGGCGGCGATGGAATCGGCCGTCTGGAGCCGCTGCCCATCCTGCTGGCCATGGGCAAAGAGGCCGACGTTGTAGGAGACGATTTTCACGCTTCCCGGGTTTTCCGGGGCTTTCCGGACCTGGTAATAGCGGCCGGCGAGGAAGAGGGAGGGAAGGAGCGTCAGGGCGAGGACCCATCCGATGCGGGCGCGCCGCCGGATGGACCAGACAAGGAAGAAGAGCGCAGAAAGCGCGAGCGGCACGTACAGGAGTCCCGCAAGGCTGAAAAGCCAGAACCGGGCCGGGTTGACGAGGGCGGAGGCATAGCTCAAGGCAAGCAGCGCTGCTGTAATCAGCACCGCCGCGGCAAAGCTAAGCCGGGAGAACCAGTGTCGTTTTACCTGCGCCAAAGTTTTCCGCTTTTACGCCAGAAGAAAATCAGCAGGAAGCCCAGCAAGGCGCCGCCGAGGTGGGCGAAATGTGCAACGCCCATCTGGGTCCCCGTGATGCCGGTCACGAGTTCGATCACAATGAAGATGCCGACCCACCATTTCGCGTCCAGGGTGATGGGCGGGAAGATCAGGGTCATCCGGGCATCGGGATAAAGCATCGCGAAGGCGACGAGGATGCCATAGATGGCGCCGGAAGCTCCCAGCATCGGGGTCCTGAGGAGCTGGGCGTAGGCAACCTGGCCGGCAGGGGTCTCCGATGCGAGGTAATGGCTGGCCTGGAGATATTCCACCCCGGTGTGCAGGGCCATGGCACCGAGCCCTGTGACAAAGTAAAAAATGAGGAAGTTCCGCGTCCCGATGGTCCGCTCCACCGCCATGCCGAACATCACGAGGGTGTACATGTTGAAGAAGATATGCCAGAACCCGCCGTGCATGAACATATAGGTCAGCGGCTGCCAGAAGCGGAAGAAGGGCGACCCCGGGTAGAACATCGCAAAAGTCGATACCATGAACTCTTCGTTGATCACCGTCGCGATGTACATCACAAGGTTGATGATCAGCAGATTTTTGGTTACGACCGGTATGTTGGACAGGAAACTGCCTTGGGAATAATAGTTCATGCGTCAGAATCTTTTTTCGAGTTCGTCGAGGGACAGGGTGGAGATAATCCGCCGGCCGGAGGGGGTGAATTCCGGCGCTCCGGTCTGCAGGAGGGAGTCCACGAGGGCGCGGGCATCCGTCGGGGAGAGTACCCTTTCACCGCCGCTGGCTCCGAGGAGGGCGAATTTCTGGGCGAGAGACTGCTGCATCATCTCCGGGAGGCCCGAGGCGTCTTCCGCAAGGATGCGCTGCAGGTCTCCAACCAGGGCTTCGACTTTTCCGGGTTCGGCGTCGAAGCCTTCCGGGACGCCGTTGACGACGATGGTGTCGGTCCCGAAGGGGTCGATGTCGAATCCCAGATTGCGAAGGAGGTCCTGGTGGGCGTCCATGAGCAGCCGTCCGTCCACGCCGACGGTGACCTTCACCGGGAAGAGGGCGGTCTGGGTACCCCGCATGCTGCCGGAAAGGACCTTAAGGAAACGCTCGTAGAGAATCCGTTCGCGGGCGCGGCGGACATGGACCGCCATGACCCCGGAAGGGGACGGGACCAGGATGAAGCGCCCCTGGAGGGTCAGGATCTGGGACGTGGGGAGGCTCCGCTCTTCAAAGAGGACGCCGTAGTTGTCGCTCTTGTCGACATGGCGGCTGAAATCGTAATTACCGCCGCCGGTGCGGGGCTCTTCCGCTTTCGGGAAGGAGGCGAAAGTGCCTTCCGAGAAGGGGTTGTACGTCGGGTCTCCGGCGGGGATGTCGGCGGGGCGCCAGGACTCGAAGGAGGGTGATACCAGCGGCATTTCCCGCACTTCGGGGTTGTCGAAATCGATGCTTCCGGCGATGGCGTTCCTTCCCAGGGATTCCTTGATACAGGCGTAGAGGGTCTGGAAGATGACGGAATCCTCCTCGAATTTGATTTCGGTCTTGGTGGGGTGGATGTTGACGTCGATTTCGGCGGGGTCCACTTCCAGGTAAACGAAATAGGAAGGGGTGGTCCCTTCCGGGATCAGGCCTTCATAGGCTTTCATCACGGCCTTGTGGAGATACGGGCTCCGGAAGAAGCGGCCGTTGACAAAGAGGAACTGGTTGCCGAGGGTCTTTTTGGCAGACTCGCTCCGGCCGACATAGCCTTCGATACGGACGAGGCTGGTTTCGGCGCTGATGTCCACCACTTCGCCGACGACATGGCTCCCCAACAGGTCCATAATCCGGTATTTCAGGCTCTTGGCAGGCTTCAGGACATGGATGTCCCGCTCGTTGGCGCGCAGGGTGAAGGCCGTCTGGGGGCAGGTCAGGGCGACCCGCTGGAACTCTTCGACGATATGCCGCAGTTCCACGCTGTCGCTCTTGAGGAATTTCCGGCGGGCGGGGATGTTGTAGAAGAGATTCCGGACGCTGAAGGAGGAGCCTTTCGGAGCGGCGCACTCGCGGGTGCTCCGGTGCTCGCTGCCGGCGAAGATGACTTCCGTCGCGACTTCGTCTCCCTCCCGGCGGGTTTTCAGGGTGACTTCCGAGACGGCCGCGATGGACGCGAGCGCCTCTCCGCGGAAGCCGTAGGTCAGGATGTGATGGAGGTCTTCCGCCGTGGAAAGCTTGGAGGTGGCGTGGCGCTCGAAACAGACGACGGCATCGTCCGCCGACATGCCCGAGCCGTTGTCGATGACCTGGATGAGTGTCCTTCCGGCATCGGTAATCCGGACGATGACCTCGCTGGCTCCGGCATCGACGGCGTTTTCCATCAATTCTTTCACGACGGAGGCGGGCCGCTGGACGACCTCTCCCGCCGCAATCATGTCCGCGATGTTCTTCGGCAGAATCCTCAGTTCCATTACAGCAGGGCGTAAAACTTGGTAATATAAACCAGGACGACGGCAATCAGCAGGAGGGTGACGATGCTGATGATGGTCTGCGTGCGGGTCGCGGTGGTGCGGGTCCGCTGGTAATGGCCGTCCCGCCAGGCGCCGCGGATGCTGCTGCCGGGGACATAGGTCCCGTCTTTCTTTGCCTTCTCGTTGGTTCCGTCCACATCGCCGAACAGGCGGCGGCGCTCCTCCGCCTCCGGGTCATAATAACGCGGGCGGTAGTTGAATACGCGGTGTTCCTGCTGGCCGAAAAAACCGAAATTCAGTGCCATATCCTGTTTGTGTTTAGTATCCGCGCTCCATTTCGCGCCGGATGTCTTTTTCTTTGATGCTCTGTCGTTTGTCGTACTCCTTCTTGCCGCGGGCAAGGGCGATCTGAAGCTTCGCGAAGCCGTTGTCGGCGATGAAGAGTTTGACGGCGACAATCGTGAGGCCGGCCTTCTTGTCCTCGATGGCGAGGTGCCGGAGTTCCTTCCGGTTGAGGAGCAGGCGGCGGTCCCGCACCGGCTCATGCTGGCCCCAGCTGCCCCAGTGGTACAGGGCCACGTTCATGCCCCGGACAAAGAGCTGGTTGCCGGCAAAGTAGCAGTAGGCATCCTGCAGGGATACCTTTCCCGCGCGGATGGACTTGATTTCCGTCCCCACGAGCTCGATGCCGGCGGTATAGGTTTCCAGGAACTCGTAGTCAAACGAGGCCCGCCGGTTCTTGACCTGTATGCTGCTCTTTGCCTTCGGCATATCTTTGCAAAGATAAGACTTTTTCCATAATTTTGCGTCATGAACCGTACTGAGCTCCTTCCTGACCGTCCCGGCATCCCGCCCATGGCCCCGCTTCCCGAGGCGGAAACCATCGACGTCGCCGCCCTTTCCCGGGCGCTGGCGGCGGGGGAGGTGGACCTGGTCTGCGTCATCGGTCCCACCGCTTCCGGAAAGACGCGCTATGCCGTCTCGCTGGCCCGGGAGCTCGGCGGAGAGATTCTCTCGGCGGATTCCCGGCAGGTGTACATGGGCATGAACATCGGTAGCGGAAAGGATCTCGGGGAGTACGGAGATGTTCCGTATCACCTGATTGACATTGTTCCAGCCGGTACCAAATACAATATCTACCAGTATCAGGAAGCCTTTGCGGGGGCGTGGGCGGATGTGCGGAGGCGGGGAAAGGTGCCCGTCCTCTGCGGGGGAAGCGGGCTCTGGATCGAATCCGTCACGCGGGGTTACAAGTTCGGGAAAGGGAACGGCATCCCGCCGGAGCGTCTCCCTTCCCATCCTTATTATATTGGTACGCTGGTGTCCCGGGAAGAGCGGGTGGCGCGGATCGACCGGCGGCTGGAGGAGCGGCTCAAGGAGGGACTGGTGGAGGAGATCCGCGGGCTCCTGGAAACGGTCCCTGCCGACGATCTGATCTACTATGGGCTTGAATACAAGTTTGTTACGCAGTATGTCCTGGGGCAGCTCAGCTACGAGGACATGGTCATCGCCCTCGGAAACGCCATCCACCAGTTCGCCAAGCGCCAGATGACCTGGTTCCGCGGCATGGAGCGCGACGGCGTCCGCATCCACTGGACGCGGGTTTGATCTCCCCGCCGGGAGGAACCGCCGGCAGGAGGAACCGCTATAGGCCGAAGGCTTTGCGGACGCGGTCGACGCTGTCAAGCAGTTCCCAGCCGAAGAACTGGACAATCTTCTCCTTTCCCTGGACCTTGACGGTCTTTTTGAAGGGTTTCCGGCCCATATGGCCATAGGAGGCGGTGGGTGCGTAAATCGGATTCTTAAGGCCGAACTTGCGGATGATTGCCGCGGGACGGAGCGGGAAGAGGGTGCGGACCTTTTCCGCAATCTCGCTGTCCGGAAGGATGCCGGTTCCGTACGTATCCACGAAAACGCTCACCGGGTCGGCGACACCGATGGCGTAGGCCAGTTGGACCAGGCACTCCCGCGCGACACCCCCCGCCACGAGGTTCTTGGCGATATAGCGGGCGGCATAGGCTGCGCTGCGGTCCACCTTGGACGGGTCCTTCCCGGAGAAGGCACCGCCGCCATGGGCCCCTTTTCCGCCGTAGGTGTCCACGATAATCTTCCGTCCGGTCAGGCCGGTGTCGCCGTGGGGGCCGCCGATGACGAACTTTCCTGTCGGATTGACATGGAGGATGAAGCTGTGAATCAGCCGGGCCGTCTCCTCCGGAAGGGAGGCTTTGAGCCGGGGGAGGAGAATCTTCTCAACATCATAACGGATCTTGGCCTGCATTTCGAGGTCCACTTTGGCCTGGCCGTACTGCCTGACGGCATCCTCGTAGGACATGTGGCCGAGCGAGGCGGGGACGAATTCGTCATGCTGGGTCGAGAGAACGATGGTATGGACCTTCACAGGAAGGTGGGTCTCGCCGTCATACTCGATGGTGAACTGGCTCTTGGCATCCGGCCTCAGGTAGGGCATCAGCGCCGGCTCCTGGTGCCGGATGTCCGAAAGGATCTGGAGGAGGCGGTGGCTCAGGTACAGCGGCAGCGGCATGTAGTCCTCGGTGTCGCAGCAGGCATAGCCGAACATCATCCCCTGGTCGCCGGCCCCCTGGTCTTCGGCCTGGGCGCGCTCTACGCCGCGGTTGATGTCCGCCGACTGCTCGTGCAGGGCGCTCAGCACCCCGCAGGAAGAGGCGTCGAACATGTATTCCGCCTTGGTATAGCCGATCCGGCGGATGGTATCGCGCACCGTCGTCTGGATGTCCACATAGGCTTCCGCCTTCACTTCGCCCATCACTACCACCATGCCGGTGGAGCAAAAACTTTCGCAGGCCACTTTCGCCTCGGGATCCTGGCGCAGGAATTCGTCCAGGATGGCATCGCTGATCTGGTCCGCCACCTTGTCAGGATGGCCTTCGGAGACACTTTCGGAAGTAAACAGATAGTTCATGGTATAAAAAAAATTAGCCCCTGGCGATATGCGGGAGGCTAAAAAACACAAAACACTGATATGTCCATTTTAGCATTTTTTAACGTGGTTGCAAGCAAGTCCAAATCTCTCCACATATATTTCGGGACGGCAAAGGTAGCGCTTTTTTTTTGAATCCGCAATAGGATGCGCCGTTTTTCCATCCTAAACTGCCCCGCCTGATTTCCTTTCGACCGCGCCGATGTGTTCCATGCGTCCCAAAAACCGGGACGCAAGGAACACCTTCTGCCATAGGGTATCGATCTCTCCCCAAAAAAAGAAAAAAGGAATACTTGCAAGATTCCCAAAAAGGTAGTAACTTCGCATCGCGAATTAAGAGCAATATCATTATTTATCCATAAATCAACCGTATGAGAAACGCTTTTAAAAGCCTTCTGCTCGCATTCACTACGTTGTGTGCGGGTGTCGTCGCCTATGCTCAGGTGACAACGTCGGCCCTTTCGGGCCGTGTGGTTGACCAGACCGGACAGCCGGTGGTCGGCGCTGCGATCCTCGCGCAGCACGAACCGTCCGGAACCGTGTATGGTGCAATCACGAATGCTGACGGACGTTATACCATCCAGGGTATGCGTACCGGTGGTCCTTACAATGTCGAGTTCTCCTGTCTCGGCTATCAGCAGACCAATTACACGGGCGTGGTTCTCCAGCTTGCTGAAACCTACAATCTGAACGCCCAGATCGCAGAGTCCACCGAATTCCTCAGCGAAGCGGTGGTGGTTGCCCAGCCGGCCTCCAAGTTCTCTGTTGAGAAAACCGGTGCCGCAACGAACATCTCCAACGCGCAGATTGCCGCCCTCCCGACGGTCAGCCGGGCCATCACGGATGTGACGAAACTCTCTCCTTACGGTGGAAACGGCATGCAGTTCGCGGGCAGCGACGGCCGTACGGCCAACTTCACCGTGGACGGTGCCAACTTCAACAACAACTTCGGTCTTTCCGACAAGCTTCCCGGCGGCGGCAGCCCGATTTCCATCGATGCCATCGAAGAGGTTCAGATTGTGATTTCCCCCTATGATGTCCGTCAGACGAACTTCATCGGCGGCGGCCTGAACGCCATCACCAAGTCCGGTACCAACACCCTGAAGGGAACGGCCTACGTCTATCACACCAACGAGAACATGCGCGGCAACGCCATCGAAGGTGACGAGATCAGCGGTGCCCGTGACAAGGACCGCACGACGACCTACGGCTTCACCCTCGGCGGACCGATCATCAAGAACAAACTCTTCTTCTTCGCCAACTTCGAGAAGTCCGTCGTCCCGACGGTGGTCAACCGCTGGCGCCCGTCCGATGACGGCAAGGCCAATCCGGATGCATACATCTCCCGTACGACCAAGGAAGACATGCAGAAAGTCGCCGACTTCCTCGCCGCTTCTCCTTATAACTATGATGCCGGTTCCTATACCGATTATCCGGCCAACGAGAGCAACACCAAGATCCTGGCCCGCCTCGACTGGAACATCACGGACAAGCATCACCTCGCCCTCCGGTACAACTACACCCTGAACCGCGGCTGGAACAACACCAACGGCTCTTCTTCCAACGCCACCCAGCGTGCCGTCCAGAACCGTCTGAGCCAGTACTCCATGGCTTTTGCCAACGCGATGTACTCGATGGACAACAAGGTGAACACCTTCTCCCTGGACTTCAACAGCCGGCTGAGCAACAGCCTGTCGAACCAGTTCCTGGCGACCTACTCGATGCTCGACGACATCCGCGGCACCAACTCCGCCAAGTTCCCCTTCATCGACATCCTCGACGGAACGAATACCTACACGCCGTACATGGCTGTGGGTTATGAGCTCTTCACCTGGAACAACGGTGTCCACAACCGCGTTTTCACGGCGAAGGATGACCTGACCTACTACTTCGGTGACCACAAACTCACCGCCGGCCTGAGCTACGAATACCAGATGGCCGACAACTCCTACATGCGTAACGGTACGGGCTACTACCGCTACAATTCCCTCAACGACTTCCTCACCGGTGCCATGCCGGAGACCGTCGCCCTGACCTACGGTTATGACGGCGAACTCAATCCGGCCGCCCGCGTCCGTTTCCACAAGGCTGCCCTTTATGCCCAGGACGAATGGAACCCGAATGAGAAACTCAAAGTGACGGCCGGTCTGAGAATCGAAGGCCTCATCTTCGACAACCGCGACCTGATGACGAACAACAAGATTCTTGCCCAGACCTATTACAACCATGGTGTGGAATCTCACATCGACACCGGCAAGTGGCCCACCTCCAAGGTGCAGGTCTCCCCGCGCCTGGGCTTCACCTACGATGTCTTCGGCGACAAAAGCCTGAAGGTGCGCGGCGGTACCGGCCTGTTCTCCGGCCGTCTCCCGCTCGTGTTCTTCACCAACATGCCGACGAACTCCGGTATGGTCCAGAACGTCTCCGCCGTGTCCCAGAACTCCACGAAGATCGAAAACCGCTTCGACATCCTCGGCAAGTTCGCCGGCAACATGGTCACGGATGTGCCCACGATGCTCAAGACCCTCAACGAGGCTGATCCGGACCGCTTCCCGCTGACGATTTCTCCGGAGAAGGGTGTCCTTCCGACCAGTATCGCCGCCGTGGATCCGAAGTTCAAGATGCCGCAGGTGTGGAAGACCTCCCTCGCCGTGGACTACAGCTTCCCGACCTCCTTCCCGCTGTCGATCAGCGCCGAGGCGATCCTCAACAAGACCGTCAACGCGGTCTGCATCCGCGACTACAACATGATGGATGTCAACGGCTTCGCCCGCTTCAACGGACCTGACAAGCGCCACATCTATCCGTCGGTCTACACCTACACTTCCACCTCCGCCTATGTGCTGACCAACACCAACAAGGGCTACGGTGCCCAGGCCAGCGTGACCGTCAATGCCCGTCCTTGGGACGGCATCGACTTCACCGCCGCCTACACCCACTCGGTGTCCAAGGAACTGACCGGCATGCCGGGCAGCGACGCCAACTCCGCCTTCACTTACATCCCGACGGTGGACGGCCCGAACAACGTGACCCTGCACAATTCGCAGTATGTGACGCCGGACCGCTTCTTCGCTTCGCTCTCGATCAACGACAAGTCGAACAACATGTTCAGCTTCTTCTACGAGACCTGGAGAGGTGGTTACAACTACTCCTACATGTACGCCAATGACATGAACGGAGACAACTACAACTACGACGCCATCTATATCCCGAAGGAAATCAACGAACTCGAATTCGCCTCCTGGGATGACAAGAGCCGCTTCTGGGAGTTCATGACCAAGGTCGATCCCAAGAACCTCTTCGACAAGCGCGGCACCTATGCCGAAGGCTACAGCGTCTATTCTCCCTGGGTCCATCGCCTGGACTTCCGTTACACGCATGATTTCAAGATCAAGCTCGGAAAGACCACGAACACCCTGCAGGTCAACTTCGACGTGAAGAACATCCTGAACCTCTTCAACTCCTCCTGGGGCGTTTCCAAGCAGATGAATCCGGAGCTCAACAGCGGCCGTATCCTGAAGATGGAAGGCGTCAATGCCGACGGCGTTCCGGTGTTCTCCACCCCGAAGGCTGTCAGCGGTACCACCCAGCTCTGGACCCTCTACCACGATATCCATCAGTGCTGGTATGCCCAGATCGGTATCAAATATTTGTTCAACTAATAGATGACAGGCACTATGAAACTCAGATATATTCTTTCCGCGTTTGCCGTTGTCGCCCTGGCCTTTACTGCTTGCCAGCGGGAAGACGCTACCTCTGCCGATCTGGCCAATGCGACGGTCAGCAACTCCTACGTGCGTATTCCCTTGGACGGCAGTGCCCAGCCGACCATCAAACTGACCACCAGCGACGAATGGACTTTCGCCGTGAAGGTTAAGTATGACACCAGCTATACCGATGCCGTCAAAGGCAGCGTAAAAACGAAAATTGAAGTCGAGCAGCTCAAGCACAAGGGCAACGAGTGGCTCTCCATTTCTCCCCTGAGCGGCAAGGGTGATGCGACCATCACTTTCTCCGCCCCCGAGACCGATACGCCCCGTACCCTCGATGTCCTGCTGAAAGTCGGTGACGCCACCCAGCATGTCATCGTACGCCAGGAAGAACTGACGGCCCAGGAAACCCCGATTTCCACCTGCGCCGATGTGGCTGCCAAGGGCGGTTCCTTCCGCGTGAAAGGAACTTGCGTGTCCATCACCAGCGAATCCTATGGCAACTGGTATCTCGTGGACGAGCATGGGGATGCCGTCTATATCTACGGTACCGTGGATGCGACCGGCTCTTACAACTGGTCCAGTTTCGGTATCGCCGTCGGTGATGTTGTCACGATTGAGGGTCCCAAGCACCCGAGCTACACCGGCACCTGGGACGGAAAGACCGTTCCGGAACTGGTCGATGTCCAGGTGATCAAGGTCGAGAAGGCCCTGCTGGCGGCCGACAAGTCCGAGGTGGCCATCTCTTCAGCGGCCGGCGAGACGGACGTCCTCTTCACCCAGAAGGGTGAGGGCCTGTCCATCGAGTCCAAGGCTCCCTGGCTGACCATCAAGAACAACGGTTATACCGTCAACAGCAAGGGCAAGGTCGTCGTGACCGTCGTCGCCGAAGAGAATACGACCGGAAAGCGCCGCACGGGCGAAATCGTCGTGACGAGCAACAAGCTGGAGAAGGGCGCACTGAAGACTTCCTCCGTTCCGGTGTCCATCATCCAGCTCGTTCCGGAGACGAAGGGTGATCTCAGCGACATCGCCGATGCCATCAAGAGCGGCAGCAACAAAAACCCGCTCCCCTTCGATGTGACCATCCCGAAGTCGACCGTCACCTATGTGAACGGTTCCAACACCTTCCTCGAGAGCGAGACTTCCGCCATCCTGATCTATGGCTCCGCCGGACTCTCCGTCGGCCAGACCGTCGAAGGCCGTGTCTTCGGTGAGGGCTATGCCTACAACAATCTCCCCGAGGCGACGGTCTTCAACACCTCCCTCGCCAAGATTGGCAAGGCTCCGCTGAATCCTGCTGAACTCCCGCAGCCGAAGGAAATCACCCTGGCCAGTCTCCTGGAGAACTGGGATGCCAATTTCGGCCGCCTGCTGAAGATCAAAGGCTTGACGGTGACGGATGCCATCGCCGCGACCTACGAGGTCGTTGACCCTGAGACCGGCAAGAAAGTCTCCGGCGACCGGAGCGGCAAGCTCTTCGACGGAACCAACTCGATTGCCGTGTACATGCAGGTGAAAAAGTATCTGGAAATGCCGGAAGGCAAGAAGTTCGACGTCATCTGCATCCCGACCGTCAACAGGACGACCAAGCAGCTCGGCATCTGGGATCCCGCCCATGTCACCGAGGTGGAATAACCCTTCAGAATATTCAATGAGCAGGCCGGCCTTTGGGTCGGCCTGCTTTTTTTGTAAAGACGGAAATTCTGTGTATATTTGTGGTCCGGATAAACTTATCACATTAATGAGACACGTACGTATTTTTCTTCTTTGGCTTTTCGCATTGGCGGCAATCGTTTCATGTAACAAGAACAACGTCTTGACGGTAACCCCGGAAACGGTGGTCCTGGATGCTTCTGGAGAAGGGAAATATGTGACAGTGAACGCTCCCGGCGCCTGGACGCTTGCGTCCACGGGCTCCTGGGTCAAGCCTGGCATGACGGAAGGAACGGGTGTCAGCACGGTGCTTATCGCCGCTGAACCGGCGACCGCCGCCCGCGGAGCGGTCCTGACCTTCACCTGCGGCTCCCAGTCAACCTCCATCGCCGTCTCCCAATCCGGCCCGGAAGGCAGCAACCCCGGCGGCGGTGACCAGCCCGGCGGCGGCACGACCCCGGCAGCTGCGGGGACCTACACCATCGACTTCACGGCCCAGGGCTATGCCGACCAGGCTGTCGTCAAAACCCTGGAAAAGGATGGAATCAGCGTTGCCTTCTCCAATGCCAAATGGTATGACAACGGCGGAGCGGTCCGCGCCTATTCCTCTTCGACCATGACGGTGTCTTCCTCCCGGAAGATCCTGAAGATTGTGCTGACTTTCGGTTCGAAGGACAACAACAATGTCATCACGACGGACTGCGGCACCTACAGCGAGCCCACCTGGACCGGCACCTCCGGCAAGGTTGTCTTTACGGTCGGCGGCGAAAACGGCCACCGGCGCATCGCCAAGATGGCCGTCACCCTTTCGGGGGAGGCGGGCGGCGAGACCCCCGGCGGCAATAATCCAGGCGGCGGGGAAACGCCCGGGGGTGACACCCCTTCCGGCAGCGGCAGTTTTGTCGACGTCCTGGATGCGGCCTTCACCGGAGCGACCTCGAACCAGTATGGTGACTGGTCTGGAAAGAAGGGAAGTGCTTCCTCCGCCGTCTATGCCGGGAACTCCGCCACCCAGTACGGGGCCATCCAGCTGCGTTCCAAGAATGAGAATTCCGGCATCGTCTCCACGACTTCCGGCGGCGCCGTGACCAAGGTATCCGTCGTATGGAACGACGAAAGCGGCAATGTGGGCAATACGGCCGCCCGCGCCGTCCTGGTCTACGGCTCCTCTTCGGCATACAGTTCGCCCGCCGACCTGTATGGCAGTAAGGCCGGGACCCTCCTCGGGACCATCACCTACGGAGAGGGGACGGAAGTAACGGTCAGCGGCAACTATGCCTATGTCGGGATCCGTTCGAAGGAGTACGCCCTCTATCTGGACAAAGTATCCATCACATGGACTAAATAATACAACAATCACAATACACTATGAAACTCAAATCCATTCTCTTTGCGGCTGTAGCGGCCCTCGTGACCCTCTCCGCCTGTAAGAAAGAAGTACAAGTGCCCGCCGGCCTGACGGTGGACCAGTCTGCGGTCAAATTTACCGCTACGGGTGGCACGCAGGTGGTCAAAGTGACCTCCTCCGATCCCTGGACCCTTACCGTCCCCGAGGCAGCCAAGGAGTGGCTGACTGTCCAGCCGACCACGGGTGGCAAAGGTACGACGGAAGTGACCCTCACCGCCGGTGCGCGTGAAGGCAAGGGCCGTCCTGCCGTGAAACTGAACTTCCTCGCCGGCCTGTTCTCGGCTTCCGTGTCGGTCAGCCAGGATGGCACCATTCCTCCGGGAGACGGCTCCAAGGCCAATCCTTTCTCCCCGAGCGAGGCCTATGCCTGGATCATGACCAACCTGGAAGACGGCAAGACCACGCCGACTTCCCAGAAGTACTATGTCGCGGGTAAGATCCACAAGATTTCCACTTCCAACAACGTCGAGCAGAAATTCTCGGCGACGGAGGACCACAAGGCTACGTTCTTCATCTCCGACGACGGTCAGTCTTCCAAGACGGACTTCGAGGCCTACAAGGTCTACTATCTGGGGCAGCGCGCCTGGAGAGAAGGGGATGACGATATCAAAGTCGGCGACGATGTGGTGATCTACTGCCAGTTCAAGCACTACAAGGAGACGGCCGAAAACGGTGGCCAATACGATTACCTCTATTCCCTGAACGGCGAAACCGTCGGCAAGGCCCCCGCACCGGACATCACCAAGTACGAGGCCAAGACCATCAAAGAGTTCATCGAGCTCGCGAAGACCGATACTTACTATGTCATCAGCGGTCTGGTGAGCGGCTTCCAGCTGGAAGGCAATCCGACCCAGTGCACCCTGACCGACGAGACCGGTTCTGTCCAGATGTACGGTGTCGACGACATGGGCTCCTTCTCCGGCGTCAAGAACGACGGTACGCTGACCATCGCCGCGAAGTACAAGAAGTACGAGAAAGACGGCAAGGTGACCCACGAGGCCGTCGACTGCATCTTCGGCAGCTTTGTCGAAGGAACGTCGGTCGAGCCGAAGGGTAGCGGTACCCAGGCCGATCCGTACAACCCGGCCGGTGTCATCGAATACATCAAAGGCCTCGCCAGCACTCCTTCCGCAAACGAGGTGTATATCAATGGTAAGGTGGCGAAGATTGACAGTCCTTACTCTGCCGAGTATGGAACCGCGATCTTCTGGATTTCCGAGGATGGAACCATGAAGACGGCCTTTGAGTGCTACTCCGTGAGGTTCCTGGAGAAAAAAGATTGGGTGGACGGCAATACCCAGATCAAGCTCGGTGACGAGGTCGTTGTCTGCAGCAAGGTGACTATCTACAATGGTGTCTACGAGACCTTGAGCGAAAAGGATGGTTACAAAGGCTATGTCTGTTCCCTGAACGGTGTGACGACTGAAACGCCCAAGCCGGTGATCGTCATCAAGTCCTTCAAGGAGACGGCCAGCGGTGTTTCCGCCGAATGGACCGCTCCCGAGGGCGTGACTTCCTTCACGGTCGCCCTGTACAAGGGCAGTGTCGACGAAGAGAACGTCGTCAAGAGCGAGACCGTCTCGGACAAGAAGATTGAATGGACCGTCGCGCTGGATCCCGCTACGAAGTACATCCTCAAAGTCAGCGGTGTCAGCGGTGAAACGACCATCTCCGACGAGAAGGAGCTGACGACCTCCGCTCCGGCCGCCGCCAACGAGATCGACTTCACGAAGGCGCCGAACAAGGGAACGCCTTCTGAAAGCAAGGTCGAATGGGAGAATGACTACATCACGGTGACCCTGACGAAGGGGACGAGTTCCACCGCTGCGAACAATTACCTCGGTGGGACGAATGCCCATACGCGTATGTACAAGGGCCAGGTGCTGAGCTTTGCGGTGAAGTCCGGAAAGACCGTCAAGAGCATCGTTTTGGAGGCGACGTCCTCAGATTATGCCAAGAAGAGTTTGACCTGGACCGGTGCGACAGCGGCTGTGTCCGGAGCAAACATCACGGTTACGCCTTCCGCCAATGAGTTCTCCGCCGCCATCGGTGAGGCGACGCGCTTCAACAAACTGACGGTGAACGTCAAATAAGCGACGCTGTGAAACATGTCCGAAGGGATGCCCGGGGCTGAAAAAATGTGCCGAGCACCCTTTCGGCTATCTTGAATAACCATGAAAACGAACGTATTCCCCCGCATCTTCGCGGCCCTTGTCCTTCTCGCCGCCCTCTTCGCCTGCCAGAAGCCGGACGATGAGACCATTCCCGTCCTGAAGGTTCCCCAGCCGATGATTCTCGCAACGGGCGGGAGTCAGTCGCTGGAAGTCGCCTCTACGGTAGCCTGGACGCTCAGTGTCGAATATGGTGGAACATCCACGGGTTGGATCAAGCTATCCCAGACCTCAGGAGAAGCCGCTATCGGCGTCAAGATCCAGATGACCGTGGATCCGAATGGCGGCGAGAATCGTCGGGCGACGCTGGTACTGAAGGGTACGACGTTGTCTACCAGCGTGGAGATATCCCAGATGGGCACTTCTGTCAGCGACGCGCCGCTCTGGCTGGAACTGCCGGCGCTGGACAGGGCTGGGTTCCTTTTCGGAACACATGACATGAAAGGCGGCGCTTACGCCGGGGCCGGGAAGAGCGGCGTCCGGAATTATTCCTTCTACTGGGACCCGAATGGAAGGGTCTCATTCTGGGTGGCCTATCCGCTGAACAAAGACCTCTGCGGAACCGGGAACTATAATTACGACTGGACGCAGGCATATGACCCGATGGTCCCTGAAGACCAGCAGCCAAACCTGACGGAACATTCCTATGGCGGCCGCGGCTGGGACGGAGAGTATTGGAACCGTGGACATCAGATGCCGCGAGCCGACCGCCAGCTGACACAGGAGTCGGTGATGTCTACCTGCCGGACCACGAACATTACCCCGCAGTGCAGCAGCTTTAATGGTGGCATCTGGGGCGACCTGGAAGTTTGGGTGAGGGGACGAGCCAAGGAACTCAATCCGCTCAAGGATACGATGTATGTCGTGACCGGTTGTGTGCAAGAGGGATCCGATACATGGACCGACAACTATTATCAGGCTGCGGTCAAGGTTCCCGTGGCTTATTTCAAGGCGTGCCTCCGCAAGAGCGGCTCCACCTACACGGCCCTCGCCTTCTACCTGCCTCAGACGAAGGACGCGTATGACAAGGGTGAATTTACGGGGAACTTCAAGAATTACAGTCTGTCTGTCTCGGAATTGGAGAGCAAACTCAACACGACCTTCTTTGTGAATCTGGAGAATCTCCCCGGCATGGACAAGGCAAAGGCCACATCCATCAAGAACACGAAAGCTAATTGGTAATCATGAAAAAATACATCCTGATCCTCACCGCCCTGGCGCTTCTCGCAGCGGCCTCGTTCCCGGTGGACCTCGCGGCCCGGGGCAAAAGCTATGTCATCGGGTTTTACAACCTGGAAAACCTCTTTGACACCTATCACGACGAAGGGAAGAACGACTACGAATACCTCCCGGACGGGGCCAACGAGTGGACCGATGCCAAGTATCAGAAGAAACTCCACAACATGGCCCGCGTCATCGCCGCGATGAAAGAGGACAACAAGCAGTGGCACGCCATCCTCGGCGTCTCCGAAATCGAGAACCGCCACGTGCTGGAGGACCTGGTGAGCGACCCGCAGATCGCGGATGCGAATTACCAGATCGTCCATTATGACGGCCCGGACCGCCGGGGCGTCGACGTGGGGATGCTCTACGATCCTTCCCGCGTGAAAGTGCTTGACAGCGAATCGATTCCATTCACCTTCGACTCCGATATCGAATTTGAAATGGACGAGGACGGAAAGGCCTATTTCCGCACCCGTGACATCCTGATGGTCCATTGCCTCGTGGATGATGAGCCTTTCGCCATCTACGTCTGCCACCTGCCTTCGCGGATCGGCGGCAAGGGCGGAGACCTGCGCTCGCGCGGCGGCGAGATCGCCTATCAGCATTCCATGAAGATGATGGAGAAGTATCCCGGCATCAAATGCGTCGTGATGGGCGATATGAACGACAACCCGAGCGACGACTCGATGGCCAAGTACCTCCGCGGCAAGGCCGGGATCGAAGAGGTGGGTCCGGAAGATTACTTCTCCCCCTTCCTGTCGATGTACAAAGCCGGGTACAGTTCGCTCTATTACCGGGGCGAAGGAAACATCTATGACTGTCTCCTGGTCAATTACAACCTGGCCCATGCCCCCAAGGGTACCTTCCAGATCATTCCGATCACCAAGAGAAAATACTACGGCCGGATTTTCTCGAAGCCTTTCATGACCAACCAGAGCGGTCCGTACAAGGGAACGCCCTACCGGACCTTCTCCAACGGCGCCTTTGTCAACGGCTATTCCGACCACTATCCTACGTATATTGTAATCCAGAAATAATATGATCAAACGCTTTCTTTTGGCCCTGACCGCCCTGGTTGTCGGCGCCTCGCTTCAGGCGCAGGAGTATTCGGGCGGTGTGAAAGGTACGGTTGTGAACCGGAACGGCCGCCAGGGAATCGAAAATGCCCGCCTCGTCCTGATGCGGGATGCACAGGCGGTGGCGACGGTCGCTACCGATGCGGAGGGTAACTTCCTGATCGGTAACCTCTCCGACGGCATGTACACCCTTGTGGTGGAGGCGCCGGACTTCCTGGAAACCCGCGTCCAGGTGACGGTCAATGACGGCTACGTCAAGAACATGTTCAATATCGGTGTGACTGCGGCCAAGCAGGTTTCCGAAATCGATGACGACTCCTTTGCCGCCTTCGATATGGACGACAGCGGCTACAACGACAATCCGACCATCCTCTTCGGCTCCAACGACGTGTTCAATTCCATCGCCGGCTACAATTTCTCGGCGGTGCGTTTCCGCGCCCGCGGCTATGCCTCCGAGACACAGGATGTGCTGCTGGCCGGGGTGAAAATGAACGACGCCATTACCGGCTACGGCCCCTTCTCCCTCTGGAGCGGCCTGAACGAGGCCATGCGCTCGAAGGAGTCGGTGACCGGCGCCGAGGTGTCCGAATACGGCTTCGGCGGTTACAACGGCGTGACCAATGTCTTCGGCAATGCCCTGAATGTCCGCAAGGGTCTGCGGGGGAGCGTCCTGACGAACAGCGCCCTGTACCGCCTGCGTCTGATGGCTTCCTATGCGAGCGGATTGATGGACAACGGCTGGGCCTTTGCGGCCAACGTAAGTGCCCGTCTTGGCGGAAACGACTGGATCAAAGGCGTTTATTACCGCAGCTTCGCCTACTACCTGGCGGCGGACAAGGTCTTTGACGACACCCACAAGCTGGGCTTCGCCATTTTCGGGACGCCCGGCGAGCGCGGCGCCCAGATGGCCTCGACCCAGGAGGTGTACGACCTGATGGGCGACAACATGTACAATGCCAACTGGGGCTACCAGAACGGCAAGGTGCGCAATGCCCGCGTCCGCAAGACCCATGAGCCGGTCGTTTTCGTGAAATACGACTATACCCCTTCCGACAAGTTCAATGCGTCGGCGACCGCGCTGTTCCGCTTCGGCAAGAACGGTTATACGGCGATGGACTGGTACAATGCCCAGGACCCGCGCCCGGACTATTACCGCAACCTGCCGTCGTATTTCTACAACGCCAATCCGGACTACAACCGTTCCAACCGGGAGAAGGCGGCCATCGCCCTCCAGAGCTGGCAGAACCAGGTTCCGGACGTGGTCCACATGAACTGGGACCGGATCTATCATGTCAACCAGCTCAGCGAAGGCGGCCGTTCGAAGTATGTCCAGGAGGAGCGCCGTACCGACCAGCTGGACTTCAACCTCGCCGCGACCTTCAAATACCGTCCCGCCGAGTGGCTGACCGTGAACGGGGGCCTGAATGGGAAAATCAATCGGACGGAGTACTATAAGATCCTGGCGGACCTCCTGGGCGGAACCTATTTCGTGGATGTGGACAACTTCGCGGACCGCGACTTCGCCGCGACTCCGTATAAGAGCCAGAACGACCTCGACTACTATCTGAATTATGGCGAGGCCCGGGTCCTCAAGGAAGGTGACAAGTACAATTATGACTATTATGCCCAGATCCGTAGCGCGGAAGGCTGGGTCAACGGCCTCTTCACTTTCGGAAAGTTCTCTGCGAACCTCGGCGGGCGCCTCGGTTACAGCAGCTTCTGGCGGGAAGGTCTCATCCGGAAGGGCCTCTTCCCGGGAAAGGCGGAGAATGCGGCCATGGCCGTCCTCTGGCAGAACAACGGAATCGAGGAGACCGAGGAAACCTCCTATGGCAAATCCGAAAAGGCCCGCTTCCTGACCTTTGCCGGAAAGGCCGGACTGAACTATGTCATCGGCGGCAACATGCGCGTCTATGCCAACGCCGGCTATTTCCAGGATGCGCCGAAATTCGGCCAGGCCTTCCTCTCCCCGCGTACCCGGAACTCCATGGTCAAAGGGCTCAAGCCCATCAAGACCTTCACCTCGGATGTGAACTGGCAGTTCTCCGGCGCCGGCATCAACGCCCGCGTCAGTGCCTATTACACGACCATCAAGGACCAGTCCAAGGTGATGAGCGCCTATGACGATGTCCAGAACGCCTTCTCGAATTTCGCCCTCAGCGGCATCGACCAGCGCCATTACGGGGTGGAAGTCGGCTTCAAGGTCCCGACCTATGTGGTCCCGAATCTCAGTGTCCAGGGCGTATTCGCCTGGGGCCGCGCCGAGTACACCAAGTCCCCGACCATGCTCCAGACCCTGGACAACAGTGCGACGCCGGTCTCCTACAATGGACAGGAACTGATCAACGTCCGCTACTGGGATGCGACGCCGGCCTATACCCGCGATGCCTATGGGAATATCCCCGAGACGACCACGATCGACCAGTACAAGCACATCAAACGGCATTATGTGCCTTCTACCCCGCAGCTGGCCGCCTCGCTGGGCCTGAGCTGGAACTACAAGTACTGGTTCGTGGATGCGGACGTCGAATATTTCGACGAGGCCTACCTCGACATGAACCCGCTCTACCGGACCGATTACGCCGTGATGGGCCCGGACGGCAGCGCGACGCCCAAGGAGGTGGAGGAAATGACCGCCCAGGAGAAATTCGACCCCTGCTTCCTCGTGAACCTCTCCGTCGGCAAGTCCTGGTTCATCCAGCGGAAGTACCAGATCGGCTTCTCGCTCAACGCCAAGAACCTCCTGAACAACAAAAATGTCAAGACCGGCGGCTACGAGCAGACCCGTATGGTCGACAACACCAAGGACAAGACCAATTACTACAAGTTCGACCCGAAGTATTTCTACATGTCGGGCATCAATTACATGTTGAACGTTTATTTCCGATTCTAAGCTATGAGAAAGTTTGTTTTTGCGCTTTCGGCGCTCTCCCTCCTGGCCGCCTCCTGTGAGGAATTCGAACCGGTCGTGACGTTCAAGTACACGGAACCGGACCGCCCGGCTTTCGTGGGCGACGATTATGCCAAGGCCTATTTCGGCGTGGAAAAGTTTACCGATATTTCCGCCATCAAGTCCAAGTACGGCGGGCATGGAAAGCCCTATACCTTTGACGAGAATATCGTGATCCGCGGGGAGGTGACGACCTCCGACGAGGCGGGCAATGTCTACCGCGAAATCTACCTGCAGGACAAGAGCGGCGCCATTGATTTCAAGGTTGGCCGTTCTTCCTCCTACGATGATTACAAGGTGGGCCAGATCCTCTATGTCAACTGCAATGGCATGACCATCGGCGAGTATGGCTACAAGGATGGAAATTACGGCGGATGCGGCCTGCTCCAGCTCGGTATGAAACGGAATCAGAACATCGACCCCGTGACGGGCGAATTCAAGGATTTCGACGACTATGAGACCTCGTATATCGACTTGCAGCCCATCCTGGACGCGAAAGTCCTGAAGGGGGCGATCCTGCCCAAAGAGGAGCGGGTCAAGCCGGTGACGGTCCCGGCCAGTGACCTGACCTCGGACGATTTCAAGAAAACGATCTCGAATGCACAGGTCGGGAAACTGGTCCAGTTCGATGGCCTGAGATATGCGAATTCTGTCGGCGGGAAGGAAGTCTTTGTCCTCTTCTATCCGAATCCCAACCTGAACCACAGCAAGAACGAAGGCTGGAACCGGGTGTTCGTCTCTTCTCCGACAGACCGCAAGAGCGGGGTGGACTATTCCTATGGTATCAAGTGGTGGGCCCTGACGAAAAACCGCTTTATCAAGATGGTGGAAAGCGGTGCCTGGGACGATCTCCAGGTCGGCAGCGGCGGCGATCTGCTCGGTCCGATTGCTTCGACCCAGACGAACCCCGATAATTTCGGCGTCGAGTGCCTCTACAAGACCATGATCCTGGACCACCCTTCCGCCCAGAATGTCAGTCAGTATTTTCTGATGGCCGACGGAAAGACCGAGGTCCAGATCCGCACCAGCGGCTATTCCCGCTTTGCCGATATCGAGATTCCCGAGGACATCCGCAGCGGCGGTGCCGGTCTTTCCTGCATCGGCATCCTGACCCGTTACCAGGGTGGGGCGCAGCTGACCCTGCTGGAAGCCTGGAAGAGCTCGGATCCGGAGAGGAAGAGCATTCTTGAACCCTAATCTGACATCGTATGAAGCGTTTTTTCCCCAACGCAGTCCTTATTATTACGCTGATGGCAACGATAAGCGCATGTAGCGAAAGCGCCAACCCTTTCTTTGAGGAGTGGAACACCCCCTATGGGACGGCTCCTTTCAGCCGGATCGAGCCCCGGCACTATCTTCCGGCCTTCCAGGCGGGTATCGAGGCGCAGCGCGCTGAAATCCAGGCGATTCTGGACAATCCCGAGGCACCCTCCTTCGAGAATACCGTGGCGGCGTATGAACGCTCCGGAGCTCTTCTCGCCAAAGTCGGCGGGGTGTTTTTCAACCTGAGCGAATCGGACTCCACTCCCGAGATGCAGAAGATTGAAGAGGAAGTAATGCCGCTGGTGACGGCCGCCGAGGACGAAATCTTTATGAATGAGGCTTTCTTCCAGCGCGTCAAGGCGGTGTACGAGGCTTCCGAAGGACTGACCCGTGAGCAGCAGATGGTCACGAAGAAACTCTACGAGGCCTTTGTCCGCAACGGTGTCGCGCTGGACGAAGCGGGAAAGAAGCGTTTCTCCGAGATCAACACCCGTCTTGCCTCCCTGAGCCAGAAGTTCGGCCAGAATCTCCTGGCGGAAAACAATGCCTTCAAGGAGCAGATCGGGGTGACGGTGAGCGGCTATGCCGACTTCATGGCCTCCTGTGAAGACCGCGCCCAGCGGGAAAAGGCCTTCAAGGCCTATTCGTCCCGCGGCAACAACGGAGGCGAGCACGACAACAACGCCATCGTCCTCGAGATCCTGAAACTCCGTGCCGAGCAGGCGGCCCTGTTGGGCTATCCCAATTTCGCCGCCTACCAGCTGTCAAACAAGATGGCCGGCAATCCTGAGACGGTCGATGCCTTCCTCCAGCCCATCATGGATGCGTCCATGCGGAAGGCCCGTGAAGAGATCGCGGACATGGAAGCGTTGGCCGGCCATAAGATCGAGCCTTGGGACTGGGCCTACTATGCCGAGAAAGTCCGCTCACAGAAATATGCCCTCGATGAGAGCCAGACCAAGCCTTATTTCCAGGTGGACAGCGTCCGGAAAGGCGTCTTCACCGCTGCGGAAAAAGTCTATGGCATCCATATCGAGCCGGCTCCGGAAGTGGAAGTGTACCATCCCGTCGTGAAGGCCTACCGGCTTTCCGATGGCGACGGTAGCCTCCTGGGAATCTTCTATGCCGATTATTTTGTGCGGGAGACCAAGCGGGGCGGTGCCTGGATGAACAATTTCCGGGACCAGGAAGAGGGTGTCCGTCCCATTATCGTCAACGTCTGCAATTTCCCTGCGCCTACGCCGGAGAGTGCGTCACTCCTGACCGTGGACAATGTCCAGACGGCGTTCCATGAGTTCGGCCATGCCCTGCACGGCTTCCTGACCCAGTGCCATTACAAGAGTGTGAGCGGCACCTCGGTTGCCCGTGACTTTGTGGAGATGTTCTCCCAGTTCAATGAGAATTTCGCCTTTGAGCCGGAAATCCTGAAGGCGTACGCCAACGATTACCGCAGCGGCGAGCCGATTCCCTCGGAACTGGTCGACAAGATCCGCAAGGCTCTGAAGTTCAACCAGGGTTTCATGACCGGGGAACTCTGCGCGGCGTCCATCCTGGACATGAAGTGGCATGAACTCTCGGTGGAGCAGCTCTCCGCCTTCCAGGGGTCGGAGGATATCCGCGCCTTTGAGAAGAAGGTCTGCGACGAGATGGGACTCTGTGATGAGATCATCCCCCGCTACCGGACAACCTACTTCAACCATATCTTCAACAGCGGTTATTCCGCCGGGTATTACAGCTATCTCTGGAGCGAAGTGCTGGATGTGGATGCCTGGGAGAAATTCGAGGCCGAAGGTGTGTTCAATCCCGCCCTGGCGAAGTCATTCCGGGAGACATTCCTGGAAAAAGGCGGCAGCGAGGAACCCATGACCCTATTCCGCTCCTGGCGGGGCGGTGATCCGGATCCAGGGGCGCTGCTGCGCTCCCGGGGACTGAATTGAGATGATGATGAAAGAATTCGATACTAAGAAAGTGGCCGCCGCGGCGGTGCAGTGGATCCGGGACTGGTTCGCGGAGAATGGGGACGGCTGCAATGCCGTCATCGGGATTTCCGGCGGGAAAGACAGCAGCGTCGTCGCCGGCCTCTGTGTCCTGGCGCTCGGAAAGGAGCGGGTAATTGGGGTGACCATGCCGAACGGGGTCCAGCCGGACATCGCCGACAGCATCCGCCTGATTGATTGGCTGGGTATCCGCCGCTACGATGTCAATATCGGCAGCGCCTACGAGGCGCTGATGGGGGAAGTGGAAGCGAAACTGGGGCATCCGGCCTCGGAACAGACCCGCATCAATATGGCCCCGCGCCTGCGGATGACGGCGCTGTATGCCATCTCCCAGTCCAACAACGGCCGTGTGGCCAATACCTGCAACCTTTCCGAAGACTGGGTGGGCTACAGTACGCGTTACGGAGATGCCGCCGGCGATTTTTCGCCCCTCGGCGGACTGACCGTCGCGGAAGTCGTCGCGATAGGAAAAGAAATCGGATTGCCGGTGGACCTGGTGGAAAAAACGCCGTCAGACGGGCTTTGCGGCAAGACGGATGAGGACAACCTGGGCTTTACCTACGCCGTGCTGGACCGCTATATCCGCACCGGGGTCTGCGAAGACGAGGCGACAAGGGCCCTCATTGACCGCAAGCACCGCCTGAACCTGTTCAAACTCAAGCCCATCCCGCACTTCGAGCCTTAGTCCAGTGCTTCCCGGAGGCGCAGAACGTCCTCGGGCGTCGTTGCCCAGCTGGTCGCAAAGCGCGTGACGCAGTCTCCTCCGGGCCGTTTTTCCCATACTTCAAAGAGAATTTTCCCATCCAGCGAGGTCATCTGTGCCGAAGTCAGGATGGGAAACTGCTGATTGGTGGGGGAGTCGATCTTCAGCGGAATGCCCTTTTCCTGGAAGATGGCTTTTACCTCCATGGCCCTTTCTATCGCATTCCGGCTGATTTTCTGATACAGTCCGTCTGTAAACAAGGTATCGAACTGCACCCCGACGAGGCGTCCTTTCGCAAGAAGGGCGCCGTGCTGCTTGACGGTGGTGAAAAAATGCGCCGGCGCCTTGCGGGGCCATACGACCGCTTCTCCGCAGAGGGCTCCGACCTTGGTTCCTCCGATGTAGAACACATCTGCGAGGCGGGCGAAGTCCTCCAGCGTCACATCGCACGCATCCGATGCGAGTCCGTAACCCAGCCGGGCGCCGTCGACATACAGCGGCAGCTGGTATCGGTTACAGACCTCCCGGATCTCCGTCAGCTCCTTTTTTGTATAGAGGGTGCCGTATTCGGTGGGAAAGGACAGGTAGACCATGCCCGGGATGACCATGTGCTCCCAGGCTTCGTCGGCATAGAAGGAGGAGAGATAGGCATCCAGATCGGCGGCGGCCATCTTTCCGTCGTGGGAAGGAAGCTCCAGCACCTTGTGCCCGCTCTCTTCGATGGCCCCGGCCTCATGGACCGCAATATGGCCGGTATGGACCGCAAGGACGCCTTCATAGCCCTTGAGCAGGGCGTCGATAACCGTGGCGTTCGTCTGGGTCCCGCCGACGAGAAAGAACACATCCGCCTCAGGCGCGTTCACGGCCGCGCGGATTTTCTCCCGGGCGCTTTCGGAAAAGGTGTCAAATCCGTATCCGGCCTCCTGGACCCGGTTGGTCTCGGCAAGCCGCTGCAGAATGAGGGGATGGGCCCCCTCGCTGTAATCACAAGTAAACGATACCATCATGGTGCAAAGATAGCAAAAATACGGAGAGATTTGGACAAAAAAATACTATCTTTGTCTTCTGCAATAACTTACGATTATGAAACGAACAGCGTACCTCCTCTTTGTTTTATCTGCCCTTCTGTGCTTTGGCGTCAGTGCCCGGGCTCAGTGGCGTTATGTAGTTGACAATCTTCACGCGGACAGCACGAAAGTGTATTCCCGGGTGAAGAATAACGGCATGGACAGCAAGAAAGTTCCGTATCAATTGGGCGACGTCGCTTTTACCCTCGCTAACGGGGACACGCTCACCATCGCTCCCGCAGATTCGGGCCGCACGCACCTGGCCGAAATCATCCGCGAAGGGAAAACCCGTGGGAAGTGGTTCGCCACCGTTACTGTTAAAGGGAAAAAGTATTTCGTCGCAAACGAGAACCTGAAGTTTGTCGATGGAAGCAAGGACTGGATCAATGAAAAAGTGGACCATCATACCCCGCTCGGACACTGGTATTCCACTTCCATGCCCTATTGGCTCATCGTGCTGTCTGTGGTACTGGCTTTCCTCTGCGCCATTCTCGGCTCGAAGATGGATTTCGGCCCACGCATCCTGGCGTGGCTTACGGTGCCCTTCCTGGCTTTGGCTGTGGGCCTGGAATGTCTGGGAATCTATGCGCTGGGGACCGATGTCCTGTGGTGGATGGATATGAAGGTATATGGTTTCGGACCGGCATTCTGGTCCTGCCTGCTGATGTTTGTCGTGACCATCCTCCAGTTTGTAAGCATGCCGGTGATGGCCGGGTCGTCGGAAGACAGCGGCCTGTCCTATCTTGCTCCCCTTGTTTCCACGGTCGTCGGTTTCATCGCGGCGCTTATCTGCATCTTCATCGGCGGTGTCAGCAAGGGTGACGGCAGCACCATGGTGAATATCGGCTTCATCATCTTCGCGCTGGCGGTGGTGCTGAGCCTGCTGTTTACCTTTATCAAAAACATCAAGGTGCTCAGGCCCATCGGCGGAATCCTGTTCTCGTTGTTCATCCTCATCTGGACCATCGGCGTGCTGGCGATGCTTGCGCTTCTTATTATCGGCATCATCAGTTTCTTCGCGGAATCCGTTATCATGGTGGTGGGCTTCATCCTTGCCTTCATCCTGAGCAAGCGCTTCTTCCCCCTCTATGAATTCATCGATGCCAGCGGTACCCTGGTCCGCGTGTTTGAAAAATGAGGCCCCACGTGGCCAAGAAAAAACCCCTTCTGATGTATTCAGAGGGGGTTTTTGGTTAAAATAGTGCGGAGAGACCGAGATTCGAACTCGGGATACCCTTTTGGAGTATACACGCTTTCCAGGCGTGCCTCTTAAGCCACTCGAGCATCTCTCCGGAATGGGACTGCAAAGGTAGTAATAATTTTTTTGGTTTTGCAAATATTTTTTACGAAAACGTCAATTCTGTTCAGTTTCTCTGGCTGTGACGTTTAGGATTGTAATATTAAAAAAATTTTGAAAAAAGGCGGATTTTGACCATCTTTGCAGATAAATAGCCTTTAATGAACCCTGATTGGGCCTAAGGGTAGGTATCAATTTCAAACTTTTCCGGCGCTTTGCCTGAAGAATTGAAAGTATGAATTAATGTATTAAACTAATTATATTATGAGAACTGTCAAATTTGCGAGCATTTTCCTTGCCGTATTTGCCGGGCTTTTCGCCTTGTCCTGCAGCAAACAGCAGGAGGAGAAAAAAGCCGATGAGGCGAGGAATGTCACTTTTTCGATTGCCGTCAACCGTACAGGTGCTGATGTCTACGAATTGATTGTCCGCCATGACGGAAAGGATTCGGATACCTGGTATGGTTTCCTGGTGGACGACATGACATCTGAAGCCCAGTCTATGATTTATGAGCGTCTGTCTCAGGTCGACAAGAACTCGATTCATGTCGGAAAATCCCAGACAATCGTGCTGAAAGACCTGGTTGACCGCCACGAGTATCGTTACATCGCTTTCGGCGTTACGCTGGACAAAGAGCAGTATGGTACCATCGGCGATTACAAATTCACGACGGATCCGGACCGCAACAAGGCCCAGTTCCAGATTGATGCCAAGGAAGTGGGGATTACCAGTGCCACTGTCGAGGTGCGTCACTTCGCGTATGACGATTTCACCTGGGTCTGCTTTGCTTCCCAGGATTTCGACTCCGAGCTGAATGCCCAGGTCTCCGCTTACTTCAACAAGGCCGGAAAGGAGGCCCTCCAGACCGGAAAGAAGAAGGATGTGACCATTGAAGGTCTCCAGGCCGATTCCAAGTACCAGCTGATTGTTGGTGGCGTCACGGAAGAAGGTGTCGTATATGGCACGCCGAGCGCAATTACTGTGGAGACGCTGATTGATCCGTCCTCTATCGAGTTCGAGGTGAAACTGATCGAGAAGACGAAAAATACAGCAAAGGTGGCGGTTTCTTATAATTCGGAAAAGACGCTGTCCTGGTATGGTTTCGTGACGAACGATGCGGACGGAGAACTGGAAGACCTGGTTGCTGCCAAGGTTGCGACCATCTCGGCTTCCGATTATCTTTCCGGTCCTCAGGAAATCAGCCTCTCCGGTCTCACTCCGGAAACGAAGTATCGTTATATCGTTACCGGTATCGATGCCAATGGCCGCTATGGAAAAGCTCCTGTGGAGGTTGCTTTTGAAACCCTCAGCGCAGCCTATGACGACTGCCAGTTCACAGTAACGGCGGATAAGGTGGCGGCAAATTCTGTTGAGATCAATGTCAAGCACACCGGACGTGAAGAATTCGAGTATTACGGCTTTGCAACTACAGATCTGGAAAAGTCCATTGATGAACTGGTCGCCGCGCTTCCTGCCGGGGCTGATGAGCATCTGCTGAAGGGTAAGGACAATACCTTCCTGGTCAATGACCTGGATCCGGAAAAGGATTACCGCTATATCGTGGTCGGCCGTAATGAGGGATCCAATTATGGCTATCCCGGTGAGGCGAAGTTCAAGACGACGGCTGTCGTTTTTGCCCTTGACGAGAACTGGAAGGTGACTTACGAAGGGTATGATGCCAATGAGAGCTATCCGGAAATCGTCAAGAATACGGTAACGACTCCGGGCATTTCCGGTAAGTACTTCTTGACGGCAGTACAGAAAGCCGCCCTTTCCGGCGCTGCGCTTGAAACCTTTGTCCAAGGTACCATGGCTCCTTATTACCAGCAGCAGTTGATTGCCAGGGTTGCCGCCGGTAACTCGTTGGACAATATCCTTCTGGAGGATACGGCCACCAGTGGACTGAGTGCCTTCGAGTATGATACGGATTATATCATCCTGGCCCTGGGCTTCACGTCCAATGGTTATGCAACCGGACATTATGCCTATACCGAGGTGAACAAACCCGATCCTGCCGTGAAGCTGACCTACGCTGACTATATCGGGAAGTGGTATATGGGAGACATTACGCTGGAATTCAAGCAGCTTGAGGCGGGTTCTACGTATGAGGTTCTGGGAATCCCCGGGACTACTGGGTTCCGCACCGCTTCTCCCAAACCGGTTACGGCCAATTTTGTGGATGGAAAACTGGAACTTCCTGAACAGATTGTCGGTGAGTGGAACAATACGAATTATGGTACGTGCTATGATGTAATCTGCGGTCTGTTTGAGGCGACGAGCACATCCGGCTCGGTTATGCATTTCGTCAACTATCCGAGATATGCGGATACTCCTTCTACCATCTTCACACTCTGCAAGTATCCGGACGGTAGCTATGTCGTCCGTCCCGGAAGCAGCGAGAATGGTACGCTGGATATGCTGGGCGTACGCTGGGTTATTGCTGCGGGGCAGTATAAGGGACAGGGTAACAACTATGCGGATGATATTGCCCTGCCTGCGACCATGGAAAGGGCTCCCGAAGCGAATGCTGCTTACAGCAAGTGGCTGGGCACCTGGAATTTGACGGCTATCGTATATCACTATGACGCTTCCGATAATTATATTGAGGGTGGTGATACAGAAGAAGAGCTTCCTATATCCATTGTAGAGAAGAAGGTGAATGAATCCTATCTGATTAATGGTATCGGTCCTGAAAACAAGAATTATGCGGTTCTGGCTACGCTTGATGCGGATGGAAAACTGGTCGTAACTCCTCAGATTGTTTATACCTGGACGCACAGCTCGGTTGGAGAAATCAATGAAACCCTGGTGGGGCTCTATACGAACAGCGCAGGACAGGAGATGTTGACTTGGTCTCCTTCTGTCACGCTCTTCACCGGCGAAATCGGTGCCGACGGATCTGCGACTTTGACTCCAGGTAAGACCGCCGACGATGATGTGTTCACGGGCTTCCAGTTCCAGCAGCGTCAATCTGCAGGTGCTTACGGTTATGGCGGATACTATAATCTGCCGAATAAGCTGACCCGTCCTGCAGGCACATCTTCCTTCTCGCTCCAGTCGGTGTCCAAGTCGAACGGCCCCCGTCCGTTGGTTCCGTCCGAAAAGGCTCAGTTCACTTTTAAAAAGTAATGAAACAATTATAGGACGCTTATGAAAAAATTCAGATTTTTTCTCGCGGCTTTCCTGATGGTCTTCTATGCGGCGGTCGCCCTGGCCCAGATCCGTTCGGTGAAGGGTACGGTGACCGGCGCATCGGACGGCCTTCCTGTCGTGGGGGCTACGGTCACCGTCGACGGGAATACAAAGTATTACGCGATTACGGATCTGGACGGTAACTTCCAGATCAACAATATCCCGGCCGGGTCCAAGGAAATCATCGTTTCCAACCTCGGGTCCATGGACGCCCACGTGCCCATCGCCCCGGAGGTCAAGGTCGTGCTGGAGGATGACAACAACGTGCTGGATGCGGCTGTCGCAACGGGTATGTACACCGTGGACCGCCGTCTGAATACCGGTTCCACCGTCAAGGTCAATGCCGAGGATGCGAATATCAGCGGTATGGCGGATATCTCCCGCTCCCTGGAAGGCCGGGCGGCCGGTGTGTCTGTCCAGAACGTTTCCGGTACCTTCGGTACGGCTCCGAAAATCCGCGTTCGCGGCGCAACGTCCATTTATGGTTCTTCGAAGCCGCTGTGGGTTGTGGACGGTGTCATCATGGAAGATGTCGTGGACGTGAGCGCCGACGACCTTTCATCCGGTGATGCAAACACCCTGATTTCTTCCGCCATCGCCGGACTGAACTCCGATGATATCGAGACCTTCGATATTCTGAAGGACGGTTCCGCCACCTCTATCTATGGCGCGCGCGCGATGGCCGGCGTTATCGTCGTCACGACGAAAAAGGGTAAGGCCGGTCAGAGCCACATCACCTATACCGGTGAGTATACCTACCGCCTCAAACCGCAGTATTCAACCTTCAACATCATGAACTCCCAGGACCAGATGGAAATCTACCAGGAGCTTCAGCAGAAAGGTTATCTGAACTATGCGGAGACGGCGAACAGCATGAACAGCGGTATCTATGGAAAGATGTACCAGTTGATTACCCAGTACGATGCAACCAGCGGCCGCTTTGGGCTGGAGAACACCGAGGCGGCCCGCAACGCGTATCTCCGTGCGGCTGAATACCGGAACACCGACTGGTTTGACCTGCTGTTCAACAATTCCATCCAGCACAACCATTCGGTATCAGCTTCCGGCGGTACGGACAAGAGCAACTATTATGCTTCCCTGTCCGTGATGCAGGATCCGGGCTGGACGAAGCAGAGCTCCGTACAGCGGTATACGGCCAACCTGAATACGACCTACCGTTTCTCCGACCAGCTCAGCGTGAACCTGATCGGTAATGCATCTTACCGTAAGCAGCGCGCTCCCGGTACCATCAACAGCGAGTGGGATGTGGTGTCCGGCGAAGTGAAACGTGACTTCGACATCAACCCGTACAGCTATTCCCTGAACACTTCCCGTGCTTTGGACCCGAACGAGTTCTATACGCGGAACTACGCGAAGTTCAATATCAAACATGAGTTGAACAACAACTACATCGACTTGAAGGTGACCGATATCCGTGTCCAGGGTGAAATCAAGTACAAGCCGTTCAAGCAGCTTGAGCTCTCCGGCCTGGCCGCTTACAAGCATGCCGGTACTTCCCAGGAACATTACATCCTTGACGAAGCCAACCAGGCCCTCGCTTATCGTGAGATGTCGACGGCTTCCATCCGTGATGCGAACCCGTTCCTCTATACGGATCCGGAGAACCCCTATGCATTCCCGATTTCTGTCTTGCCGGTGGGCGGTATCTATGAGCGCACCGACAACTCGATGGACGGATGGGACCTGCGTGCGACCGCCAGTTATAACAACACCTTCGGCGGTGACCATACCGTGAGCCTGTTCGGCGGTACCGAGGTCAACAGCCTTGACCGTCACAGCATCTGGTTCCGCGGTTGGGGTATGCAGTATGACTTCGGCGAAATCGCCAGTTATGACTACCGGGTCTTCAAGCAGGGTGCCGAAGAGAATACGCAGTACTTCACGATGACCAATACGCATGTCCGGAGTGCCGCATTCTTTGCCAACGGAACCTATTCTTATCAAGGTCGTTACGTCCTCAACGGAACCATCCGCTATGAGGGTACCAACTCCCTGGGCAAGGCCCGGACGGCCCGCTGGCTGCCCACATGGAACGTGTCCGCCGCCTGGAACCTGCATGAAGAGTCGTTTATGCGCAGTCTCTATCCTGCGGTTTCCCACCTGAGCCTGAAGGGTTCCTATTCCCTGACGGGTGACCGTCCTGCCGTGACGAACTCCTATGTGGTCATCGGCGCGACGAACCCCTGGCGTCCGTTTGCCAGCGACAAGGAATCCGCCCTGGAAATTGACCAGCTGGCGAACATGGCGCTGACCTATGAGAAGAAGCACGAGTTGAATCTCAGCGTCGAGGCCGGCTTCTTTGATAACCGGATCAACCTGGCCGCGGACTGGTACAAGCGTAATAACTTCGACCTGATCGGTCCTGTCACGACTCAGGGTATCGGTGGCGAGGTGGACAAATACGGTAACGTGGCGTCCATGAAATCCAGCGGCGTCGAGATCTCCCTCACGACGACCAATATCAAGACGCGGGACTTCTCCTGGTCTACGAACTTTATCTATTCCCATTCGAAGAACGAAGTGACCCAGCTTGAGAACAAAGTCCGTATGATTGACCTGATTGCCGGAACGGGATTCACCCGGGTCGGTTATCCGGTGCGGAGCCTGTTCTCTCTCCAGTTCGACGGACTGAACAGCGAGGGCCTTCCGACCTTCATCAATGAGAATGGCGATAAGACGGTGACAAAAATTTATTTCCAGGAGCGGGAAGAAGCGAAACTGGAGAATCTGGTTTATTCCGGTTCCGTGGATCCGACGGATGTGGGATCCCTGGGGAATATCTTCTCCTGGAAGGGCTTTAAGTTCAATGTCTTCATTACCTACTCCTTTGGAAACGTCATCCGTCTGGACCCGGTCTTCAGAAGCTCTTATGATGATCTGAATTCCATGCCGAAGGAGTTCCGTAACCGTTGGACGGTTCCGGGTGACGAGGCGAAGACGACCATTCCTGTGATTGCCAGCCGTTGGCAGAACCGGGTATACAGCTCGTCCGGTAATTATCTCAGTTATGCATACAATGCATACAACTATTCCACAGAACGTATCGCAAAGGGCGACTTTATCCGCCTGAAGGAACTGTCCATCGGATATGACTTCCCGAAGTCAGTGACGGACCGCCTCCACATCGGTACGCTGGGTCTGAAATTGCAGGCGACGAACCTGTTCCTCCTGTATGCAGACAAGAAACTGAATGGACAGGATCCGGAGTTCTTCAACACCGGCGGTGTTGCGGTTCCGCTCCCGAAGCAGTTTACTTTGACACTGAAAGTTGGACTTTGATGAGAGGAGGTATAGTTATGAAAATGAATAGATTTTGCACAATTCTTTCTGCGGCAGCCCTTATGCTGGGGGCTGCGGGATGCAATAAGTTCCTCGACACGATGCCTGACAACCGGGCGGAAGTGGATACCATCGAAAAGGTCCGTGCCCTGTTGACGTCGGCTTACCCGACCCATACCTATCTTCCGATTTGTGAATACATGTCGGACAATGTGGACAATATCGGGGACGACAACCCCAGTACTTCCCGTTTTGCCGATCAGCTTTACAGCTGGTCCGTTATCACGGAGAATCCCAATGACTCGCCGAAGCGTTTCTGGAGCGGATCTTATCTTTCGATCGCCCATGCCAACCAGGCACTGTATTCCATTATGGACATCGTTGGTGTCGATCAGCTGGATGAAGCGGCCATCGTCAGCGCCGGTTATGGTCCCGAGATGGCGGAAGCGCTGCTGGTCCGCGCCTACAATCACTTCATGCTGGTGAATATTTTCTGCCAGACGTATAATAAGCAGACCAGTGACTCCGATCTGGGCATCCCTTATATGGAGGGAATCGAGACGGAGTTGAATCCTCAGTATGAACGGGGAACGGTCGCTCATGTGTACGAGATGATTGACAAGGACCTCCAGATGGGGCTGAAGTATGTGAGTGACAGTTATTACCGGGTGCCCAAATATCACTTCAACACCCGTGCGGCGTATGCCTTCGCGGCTCGTTTCTACCTCTATTATGAGCAGTGGGACCGCGTCATCGAGTATGCGAACAAGTGTCTGGGCAGCCAGCCTTCCCAAGTGCTTCGCAACTGGCAGAAACTCAGCCAGCTGGAGCGTGACTGGGAGGTCCGTTCGAACGATTTCATCAATGCTTCCTATGATGCCAACCTGCTGCTGGTCAGCGCCTATTCCGGTTATGGCTATGACAGCCTCCAGGGCATCAAGAAGTATTCCCATGATTCTTATCTGACCTTTACGGAACTGTCGTTCGCGTATCAGGTGTGGGGGAATACGGCCAATGGCTTTGCCGGGGTGAATTCCTGGTTCTTCTGCCCGGTGGCCTGGTACAATGGTGCCAATATTGACCAGTGCGCCACCTGGAAGGTTCCCTACCTGTTCGAGTATACCGACCCGGTCGCACGGATTGGTTATTCCCATGCGGTGTATCCGGCCTTCACGATGGATGAAGTCCTCTTGAACCGTGCCGAGGCCTATGTGATGAAGGAATCCTATGACCTTGCCACGGCGGATGTCAATACCTTTATCCGCAGCATCATCAAGGCGCAGTTCTTCCCGGAAGACCTGACGACGGAAAAGATCATCAGCTTCTACAAAGGCATTGATTACTGCACGTGGGACAAGTCGACGACCAAGAAGAAACTGAACCCGAAATTCAATATCGGACAGGATGGGGATGCCAAGGAGAGCATGCTCCAGTGCGTGTTGAATATGAAGCGGATCGAGTCGCTCGATATGGGGCTCCGCTGGTTCGATGTCAAGCGTTATGGCATTGAAATCTGGCGCAGGACCATGGAACCGGATCCCGCCGCTGGCAATTATGACGCGGCGCTCCGCCCGATGCGGCTGGATGATGTTTTGAAGGTGGATGACCCTCGCCGCGCCTTGCAGCTCCCTGCTGAGGTGATCACCGCCGGTATGACACCGAATCCCCGTTAACCGCTAAATGGACAGTGATATGAAAAGATATATTTCTATTTTGACATTGGCGCTTGTCGCACTCTTCGCGGCCTCCTGCGAGCAGGACACGCTCAGCCCCACGAGTGTGATCAAGGACTCCAAGGTGGAGATGCTTCCCTTCGACTATTGGCTGGAAGCCAATTTCCTCCGCCCGTACAATATCGAGTTCAAGTACCGCTATGCCTTGAATGAGTCTGATTATGGATTCTATACGATTCCTGCAGACGTGGATGCGGCCATCATTTATGCCCATTTGGTGAAGTACCTCTGCGTGGACACGTATGACGAGGTGGCCAGTGTGGACTTTACGCGGGCTTATTTCCCGAAAATGTTCTTCCTGATCGGTGAATGGGAGTACCGGAATACGGGCTCCATCGTCCTCGGCACGGCCGAGGCCGGCAAGAAAATCATGCTTTCGGGCGTGAATCTTCTGCCGGGGCTGTTTGAAAGAGAATCGGGCGAAGAACTGGTCGATGATCTGAACCATTATTACATCAAGACCATCCACCATGAGTTTACCCATATTCTGAATCAGACGAAGGAGTATCCGGAGACCTTTACGCAGGTCACCCCGACGACCTATGTCGGAGATGCCTGCTTCGATACGGACCAGTATTGGCTCGGACGCGGTTACATCACGGCTTATGCCCAGAATGAGCATCGGGAGGACTTCGCCGAATTGCTCTCGGAGTACATCACCCATGATGCAGCCTGGTGGGAAGCTCAGTTGAAGCAGGCTCATGATGAAACGGAAACGGTCCGCCAGACGTCTCCGGATGCCGAGTATGGGGACGTCCTGATTACGTCCAAGATCGATATTGTCCGCGCTTATATGGAAGAAGCCTGGGATATCGACATCGATGAGCTTCGTGATATCCTCTGGCGTCGTTTCCACGATGTCGTGAACGGGTATGTGGATTTGAGTTCTGTGGCTATTTAACGGATGGAGGAGATGATTATGAAAATGAATAGATTGGCAATCATGGCCCTGGCGGCCCTTCTGCCGCTGACATCCTGCCTGAAGGACCAGGCGGACGTATTTGAGGAGCCGTCTTCCGCCCGGATGCAGAACTATCTGGAAAATGTCCGGACGCAGCTTCAGGGTTCGGAAAAAGGATGGGCTTTGTCTTACTATCCCGGTTCTGCCTATGCGACGACGTACTTTGTGCTGAACTTTACCGGTCAGCAGGTGACGGCTGTCCATCAGGGAGATCCCGAGACGGCTGCTACTTCGTATTACAAGCTGGCAGCAGACGATGGCGCCGTTCTGTCTTTTGATACGTATAACAAAGTGCTGCATTATTATGCAACGCCGGACAGCGGCCACTATCAGGCCCGCGGCGGTGACTTTGAGTTCGATATCATGGATGTAACCCCCGACCGGATTGTCCTGCTCGGAAAACGTTCCCGCAATTACTGCTATCTGGACCGGATGACCCAGACCAAAGAAGCCTTCTTCGAAGAAGTGGCTGCGGCTGAAAAGAATCTGGACCTGGTCGCGTTTGCCGGCACCGTTTCCAACGGGGCTGTCGAAGGTTTCCTCGATATGATCACCCATACCCTGAGCATTGGCCGTAAGGACGCGGAAGCCTCCGAGATGGTTTCTGCACGCTACATGGTGACGAAGGGCGGTCTGCATATCAATGAGCCCTTCACGTTCCAGGGCGTTACCTTCCAGGATTTCAGTTATGACTCCGAGAAAGGCATCCTGACCGGTTCCGGTATCCAGTTCACCAAGGTGATTCCGGAAGGGTATGTATCTTACAAAGAATATCTTGGCAAGTACAATTTTGTCTACTACAGCGGCCAGCGCAACTTCCAGGTTGAACTGGTGGAGAAGGACCCGGGTGCCACTTTTGTCATGAAGGGCTTCTCAACCTACTTCGAGCCGGAGATCTCTTACAATGCTGCGCGTGGCTACCTGAACTGGAAACAGCAGGTTGTCGGTTCTGCAAACGGTCTCACGGTTGTCCTTGCAGGCTGGGCTTATCCGGCGGGTTCTTCGCTCTGGCCGAGTTCCACCCCTTATGGTACCGGCATGTACGGTATCGTTGAGGATACCACGATTTCGAATTTCCAGGTGAACTTCTCCGATAACGGAGCCCTGAAAGACAATGGCGTGAATGGTGCCATCCATGGCTGGGTCCTCTGGGGACTGGATGGTGGCGGTAATTCCGCCGGCAGCTTCGACTCCTGGACGACGGCAACGGGCTCTAACCAGGTTCCCGGTGACATTTATATGACGAAAATTGTTGAGTAAATATGAAAAAGTCGATTATAATGATGGTCCTGACGGTCCTCGCGCTGGTTTCCTGCCGGCGTGAGCCGCTCGACCCGGGCTCCAATTATGCGGCCGAACCGGCTTTGGAAATCGTGTCCAAGGACGTTATTTTCCAGGCTCCCGGCGGCGTTGGCTCCATCGTTGTCAAATCAACGGGAAAAGACCTGCTGGCGTCGTCCCAGAATCCCTGGCTGACCATTTCGGTCTCCGGGAATCAGGTGACATTGGTGGCCGAGGAGAATGTGGATATCGAGTCCCGTTACTCAGTCGTGACGCTGGTCTCCGGCGAACAGGCCGCTACCGTTGTCGCGCAGCAGTTCGGCATTACCAGCGAATTGATTTGGAATGACGAGTATGTGTTCCCTTCTGCCGGAGGCGATGTGACCCTCAAACACAACAAGGAAGGCTATGTCCAGGTGGATGTCGACGGAAAGTGGATTTCTGCCGAAGTGGACGACGAGGCGAAGACCCTTGCCATTACCGTGGCCAAGAATCTTTACAATGTCGAGCGCGAAGGAACGGTCACTTTCACCAGCGGAGAAGATGTCCGCGTCATCCGTATCCGCCAGGAGGCCAATCCGAGCGGTATCAATCCGGGCGATCCCGAGCCGCAGGAATTCGTCGTCGAAAAGGCATGGACGCCGAAGTATTATCTGGACGAGTCTGATGCGACGGATGATGTGGTCGGCGTCGAGGTCAACGGGACGGATGCCGGTTCCTACTTCATCAAGGTTATCCCGGCCGCTGAATTCCAGGCGGCTGGCGGCGACCAGTACACCTACCTCAACAAGAACGCCTTCCAGTGGTCCAAGGAGTCACCGAAGACCTATACGGACAGCGCCAAGGAGAAGGTCGGGAAACTCGCCGTAGGCAGTTACCTGGTTTATGCCATCGGTGTGAAACCGAGTGCGGAACTCAGTTACACCTATGCTGTTGCGACCTTCAATGTGACGAAGACCATGTCTCCGTACGAGCGCTTCCTGGGCACCTGGTCGGTCAGTCGTGGAGACAAGGAGGATACCTGGACCATTACCGAAAAGGTTCCGAATCAGACCTATACCATCAGCGGCATCGAGAGCCTGCAGCAGGATTTCCCGATTGAAGCAATCTTCAATGAGTCGGACAACAGCATGACCCTCAAGGGGCAGGGACCTCTTGGCCAGTATACTTTCACCAACAGCGGCACCTCGCACACGGTGGACATGTATTTTGGCGGCCTTGTCGATCGTTCCGGTTCCAATGTCTTTGTCAGAGGTTCCTACAATGTGGCGAAGGCGGTGATCAGCGAGGCGGGCAAGATGACGGTTTCTTCTGCCGGCGAGGTGAAACTCTCCGATGGAAATACCTATCAAATCATTGCCATGGAATACTATGGGAAGGAAGATAATTCCGGCTGGACCTTCAACCGTTCGACTCCTTCCACCTTCCCGTTCACGGCCATCCAGACCTCCCAGGGCGAAGGTTCCGGCGGGAATGGTGGCGGCGGTAATGGCGGCGACGGCGGAAACGGTGGCGGTGGTGGCAGCACCTCCGGCTACGAAGCCTGGATCGGCTCCTGGAGCCTTGCCGGAAAGACGGTGAAGATCAGCCAGAAGGTGGCCGGTTCTACCTATACGGTTTCCGGGATTGAGGAAGGATATGACATCGTGACCCGCTATGCGGATGGCAATATGGAATTCTTCTTCCAGGACATCGCACAGGATGCTGCCGGACGTACTGTGTCCTTATATGGCATTGATGACGATGGCGACGGATACATTGTCGAAGGAGATCCGGCCAATGATGGTTGGCTGGCGACGGCGACATTGAATGCAGCCGGTACCTCGGCGACGGTGGAGGGAGCCCGTTTTACGGCTACCTACTCCGGCCAGTCATACAACGAGCACATTGTCACCATGGAGATCCTGGCATACGATGATGCGGAAGGGAAATTCTATTATGCGTCGTCGGATCCGACATCCATTAATATGCCGACCACCATGTCCAAGGCGGGAACGTCGTCCTTGTCTCTGGTGACATCTTCTCCTGGTGTGGACCTGGCAACGGGTGTACAGTATGAGGTCTTCCGTCCCATCGGCGGAAAACAGGTACTCTGGAAGAAAAAGTGAGAAGAAGTCTGATATATGTTTGGGCGCTGCTTCCTCTCGCGCTGCTTGCCGGCTGCGAGAAGGAAACGGAAGTCTCCACAGGGGAGTCCGTCATCGAGACGGAGTCCCCTGCGGTGACGCCCGATGAGTTCGTGAAGGTCTGTTTCTCCGATGAGATGATTGCGCTGATCGAGGACCAGCTTTCATCGGGCAGCGTCGAGACCAAGTCGGCACCGCTGAATGAAGCGCTGTCGATGCTGGACGTCGCGTCGATGGAGCGGGTCTTCCCGGATGCCGGAGCATTCGAACCGGGTCACCGGATGGCCGGACTGCACAAATGGTATAAAGTGAAATACCGTTCCGGCGTTCCGATGACCAAGGCGATGGATGATTTGTCCGCCGTCCCCGGCGTCGAATTTGTCCAGCCGGAAATTCCGGCCAAACTCATGACCAACGACAAGTATTGGGGTGACCTGTGGGGCGTGTACAATCCTACCTATGGTTACGATGTGAATGTGACGGAGGTTTGGAACCGCTACACGACCGGCAACCCCGATGTGGTCGTCGCTGTTATTGACGGAGGTATCCAGCTCGACCATCCGGACCTGGCCTGGAACTGCCTGGAAAGCGGCCATCAGAATTATGTCCGCAGCGGCGGCATTGTCCCGCATACCCATGGAACGCATGTGGCCGGAACGATTGCCGCTGTCGGAAACAATGGGATCGGTGTGGCCGGAATCGCCGGTGGCGACTATCTCCGCGGAAAGCGGGGTGTGAGCCTTCTTTCCCTTCAGGTATTCCAAACCATCGGAGAATCCTCGGTCAGCAATGGGTTCGAGCAGGCCATGGTCGATGCGGCCGACAAGGGCGCCGTCATTTCCCAGAATAGCTGGGGCTACAATTTCGACCGGAATGACAATGGAAAGGTAGATGAGGATGAACTCAGTTACTACAAGTATTATTATGAGCACATCAACAACTCCGCCATTGCCAAGGCCATCGATTATTTTGTCCTGAATGCAGGCTGTGAGCCGAATACCAACGGGACCGTCCAGCGCAAAGACTCCCCGATGAAGGGCGGACTGGTCGTGTTCGCTGCGGGCAATGAGAATATCCAGTACGGCCCTCCTGCCAATTATGAACCCTGTATCGCCGTCGGCGCCATCACCAAGTCCGGCAAGCGGGCCTCTTTCTCCGACTTTGGAGACTGGGTGGATGTTTGCGCTCCCGGTTACAATATTATCAGCACCTATCCGGAAGGAAAATATGCGACGACCAGCGGAACCTCCATGGCCTGCCCGCATGTGTCCGGTGTGGCGGCGCTGGTCCTGTCTTATTTCGGCGGGCCGGGCTTTACGGCCGAAGCGCTGAGGACCCGGATTATGGATGGTGCAAGGGATATCGGTCTTTCGTCCGGTTCGACACCGGTCGGACCGCTGGTGGATGCCCTGGGTGCCTTTATGTCCGGTGGTGGAAAGATTCCTGATCCCATCGAGGATTTCACCGTTGAGCCGGTCGGTCACAATCTGAAACTCAGTTTCAAGGCGACGGATGCATACGGCTACATGGCCTTGGGAGGATTGACTGAAGCGATGGTCCGCAATGTGGACCTGATGCAGCCGTCCAGTGAGCTCAAGACCGCCCAGACGATTGTCAGTCTGGAGGACCAGGGAAAAGAGGTTTCCCTGCTCCTGACGGGGCTCCAGCCCAACACAACGTACTATACGGCGATTGCTGCGTTCAGCTATGAACGCTCCTGGTCGGAACTGTCCAAGATTATCTCCGTCAAAACCAATGAAAACCACAAACCGACGGTTTCGGTTGTGGATTATCAGGGGAACTTCCAGTTCCGCTATTTCGAGGATGTGGATATCCTCTTCCGCGTCGAGGATCCGGACGGTGATCCTGTGACGGTCTCCTTTGAGACCAATGGACGCGGACAGTTCGCTGCAGATGCGGATGGCCTGTATCATTTTACCTTGATGTGCCAGCTGGTCCATGGACCGGCTGAGTTCAATGCCGCGATCATGGCTCGGGATGATATCGGCGCGTCTGTTACCCATAACTTCCGCTACACGGTCCTCAAAAATGTCCCGCCTGTACAGGTGAAGGACTTTTCTGCCATCATCCTGCCGGTGATCGGGCAGACCACCTCCTTCGACCTGGCACCCTATTTCACGGACGAAGACGGAGAGAATCTGGATTACAAGATTTATATGGCAGATGCGTTCGCCGAGGCGCGTGTCGAGGAAAGCACCGTGACCGTCAAGGCTGTTTCCACGGGTGTCGGAAGACTGCGCGTGACGGTGTCTGACCGTGGCGGCGAACAGGTTCAGGTAGACATCCCGATTGTCGTCCGCTCCGCCGACGAACCGGTCACCTTCAAGGAAGGCCGGGTCGTGACCAAGACGCTGACGATTATGGGCAGTGTGGAAGACACCGAGACTTCCGTCCGGATTCTTTCTTCCACGGGGGCTGTCGTGTTCGACAAGACCGCCCTTTGCAGCGTGTTCTCGCCCATGCAGCTGGATGTCAGCGCCATGGCGCCCGGCGTTTATCAGGTAGTTGTCAGCTATAGCGGCAACACCTACAACTATACGATATTGAAGAGATAGTGCGCATGAGAAAGTTGTTGCTGCATACCGTGCTGTTTTTCGGGACTTTGACCTCTGCCTGGGCCCAGGAAGTGGTTGAGGCCAACGAGGCTTTTGGCCTGTTGCGCCTTCCGCGTGATCCGGCGGTGGCCGGTATGGCCGGAGGCGGCGCATCCGTCCTTACGCGCAGTGCGGCTTTTGCTACCTTTGACAATCCGGCCATCATGCCCTTTGCGATCTCGAAGGTGGATGCGGCGGTTTCATACGGCCTGCTGACGCCGGCTTTCTCCAAGAGCCAGAGCCTGGCGGCCGGAGCCGCTGTCAAACTGGGAAAACTCGCCGTATCGGCTGGCTATTGCCATCAGCGGAATGCTTCCTACGATTTGGGAGACGGCCCCTTCACCCCCACCGACATGATCGTAGGCGGGGCTGTCGCGATTCCTTTCTCCCAGGCGGTATCGGTGGGCGCCAGTGTGCGCTATGTTTCCCAGAAACTGTTTACCGATTATACGGTCAGCGGCATGTCCATTTCCTTGATGGGCCTCTATCGTGGGAAGGGTTTCAATGTATCGGCTGGCCTGGCGGATTTCGGCGGGAAAGTTAAATCGGAAAGCGGCAGTTCCGCTCTTCCGACATCGGTGAAAGTGGCGGCGGATTACAATGGTCTTTCCTTTGGAGAGGACCATCACCTGCTGCTGGCCCTGGATGGAGATTATTATTTCAGCGGCAATTACAGCGGGACGCTTTCTGCCCGCTACGATTTCCGGGATATGGCTTTTTTCCGGGCCGCTTACCGCTACAGCTCTCCGCGTGCCGTCCTTCCTTCCCATCTGGCCCTCGGCCTTGGCGGGAAACTGTTCGGCGTAACGCTGGATGTAAGTTATGTATTGTTGAGCGAAACACTTTCCGGGACACTGTGTGCCGGATTGGGTTACCGTTTTTAAGATAAATGACTAAATACAAACAATATTAATTTTTACAACTATGAGAAAATCCATTTGGACTATCCTCGTGACATCGCTGGTGGCGATAGTCGCGGTCGGTTGCGCCAAGCAGGACGACTACAACGCCCTTTCCAGCCGGGTTGACGGTATCGAGGGCCGGGTCGACAAATTGGAGCAGGCCGTAACGGAACTCAACACAAAGACGATTCCTGGTCTCCAGGCCTTGGTCAAGGCCGTCCAGGAAGGCGTGACGGTGAAATCTGTCGTCAAGAATGAAGAAGAGGGAACCGTGACCATCAACTTCTCCAATGGGGAAACGGCCACGATCAAGAACGGTGAGAAGGGTGACAAAGGTGACAAGGGTGACAAAGGTGAAGACGGCGTCGACGGAAAGGACGGAGAGAATGGTAAGGACGGTGTGGACGGTAAAGATGGTGAGAATGGTAAAGACGGCGTTGACGGTAAGGACGGAGAGAATGGTAAAGACGGTGAAAACGGCAAGGACGGTGAAAACGGTAAGGATGGTGAAAACGGCAAGGACGGAGCGGACGGTAAGGACGGTTCCACTCCGGACATCAGCATCAAATTCATTGCCGGTACCGGCTGGGTCTGGGTCATCAACGGCGTGGAGCAGAAAGATGAACAGGGAAATTACATCCCGGTTGTCAGCGATCCTACCGCTACCCCGAAATTCAAGATTGAAGACGGCTCCTGGTATGTCTCCTATGACGGTGGCAACAGCTACGAGCGCGTAGGCCTGGTGTCCAACACCGAGTCTTCCATCTTTGTCGAAGAAGAGACCGAGGAGTACATCCGCATCAACGTCAACGGCTCCAAACTGGACATCCCGAAGGAGAAGCCCTTCAAGCTGGTGATTAGTTATGACGGTGACCTGGGCAGTGTCGGTATCAAAGAGAACCAGTCTCTTGGCCTGGCCTATTCCATCGCCGGTGTTGTCGACGGCGAGGATGTTACGGTCGATGTCCTCAGTTCGACGGCCGGTATCTCCGCCAAGATTGTCAAGACGGATTACAAGAGCGGTTATATCATCATCTCGACGACGGATGTGACGAGCGGAAAGGTGTTTGTCTATGCTGACAATAACAAGGGCAAGACCAACATCAAATCCATCACCCTGGAAGAGGGTGTCCTGGCCGCCGTCGCCGACGTCCAGCAGGTTTTGGCGGAAGGTGGCGTTATTGCGCTGGCTGTTACGACCAATGTTGAATATGACGCCGTGATTTCCGATGGCGGTGAGACTTGGATTACTGTCGAGCCGAAGACCAAAGCTACGCATACGGACGACTTGGTAATCAAGGTCGCTGCTAACACGACCGGTGCCTATCGTTTTGCAACGGTATCGGTTGTGAACCGTTCGACCGGAGAAACTGTTGCTGCCTACGATATCCTCCAGCAGCCCGCTGCGGATGTTGTGACGGATCTTGCATCTATCGCTGCTCTAAAGGATGAAACTTCTGTCCTGGCGAATAAAGTCATCGTCTTGGCTGCCTCTCAAGAAGGTGCGTTGGTCGGTGATGGAAATACAGCCATCTATGTCAAGACCGACGTAGCGCTTGCTGTTGGTGATGAGGTCGCATTCACGGGCGTCAAGAAGAGCGATGAGAATCTTGGAGTAGTTTATGTGGAGGCGGCTTCTGTTACAGTGAGCCAGCAAGGACAAGCTGTTCCGGACCTCAAGTGGTATGCCTTTATGTACCATACTGTTCTGCCGAACACCAATACCTCTACATCGGGTGTTTTGAGCGAGGTAGAAGGATTGTATGTTGTTAATGGGGAGAATGGTCCTGTCGTTTTGGAGAAACCGTTGGCTTCTTTTGACTTGGCATCGTTGGTTGGCAAAATCGTCACAATTACTGGCTACACCAATGGATACCTGGATCAGTATGATGCCCAGCAGAACTTTACGGGATATACCAAGTTCATCCTTAATAAGATTGAGGAAGTTGTTTTCCAGTTGAATCCTTCTTGGACACTGACATTCGATTCCGTGTCAGGCGGTTATGATGTGTTCAATATGTCAGTTGCCGACGGCTGCACAGATTGGTATGCTTCTTATAATTGGAAGGCCTATACAAAAGAAGAGGCTACTGCGGTTGGTGGGGTCGAAGTCCTGGCTCAAATAGAAATACTGCGCTTGTCCAATCTGATTCAGGGTTTCTTGACATATTATAATGAGACGATTGCTGATGACGCAAAGAATGTTTCCAGTCAGTTGGGCGCAAAAAGTGTTGCTGAATATGGAGATTTTGTGGCGTTTGCTGTGGGTGTGGATGAATTTGGCAATCCTACTGGGAAATATGCCGTGTGCGAGTATACGAAGGAAGATCAGCGCGTCCCTGCCAGTTACGCGGATTATCTGGGCGAGTGGCATTTCGTGAATAGCGAAGGTCGCGACGATATTTGGACGATCAAAGAAAAAGAGAATGGTAAGACGTACACCATAGAGGGTATTACCGGCATGACTGCGCCGAATGGCGGTGTGGCTGCCGAGGCTGTCTATGATGCGGCGACTTCTTCCGTCACGATTAGCAACCAGACATTGGGTCAGTGGAATTATAGTGCCGAGATGGCCGTAGAAGATAAGCTCGTTGCTGTTTATTACAATTCGGGCAAATTCTACTCCAATGAAAAGTATATGACGGATCCATTAATCATGACGATGAATCTGTTAAAAGATGGTACCATCGGTATTGCCGCCGCCAGTGACTCCTATGGACCGCTTGAGGGTTTTGCTTACATCTTCCAAGTTGTTGGTTCCACTTCGTGGGGCAGTTATTCCGTGAGCGCCAAGCTTCCGGGAGCCCAGTTGATCAAGGCTTCCAGTGAAGATCCTTATCAGGCTTGGATCGGTACATGGACGGTCACGACGGGTGATAGCTCTTATGACATGACGATTTCTGAAGACGTTGCAAATGAGAGCTACATCATAAAAGGTTATAATGGCTTCGCTTCGAAGACATGGCTTTCCAGTTATGCCACTTTTGATGCTGCTAGCGGTGGCATCCTCTTGAAGGGGGGCAAGAAAGATACGGTTAAGCCGTGTGCGACGGGAGTGAAATTCTCCGGGAAAGAGCAGACTTTCTCCGCTTATCTGCTGGCTTATGTTGAATATACGCAAACGGATGGTGAGAATACGGTTAATAAAGCTACCTATTTCACAGGTGACTACACTTTGGCTGCCGGTAAGATTTTAGCGGATGGAAGCGCATCATTCTCTCCCTATTCTTTTAAAACGAAATTAGGAGATGATACGGAAGCGGTATCTCATCCGATTAATTACGCCCGTTTCCGTTTCTATGGTGAAACGGATGCCTCTGAGAGCACTTTGATGAGTGGTGAAGTCGTTACGCGCTTCCCATTCACCGCAGTCAAGAAGGCGGCTACTGACGGTATCCCTGCTGTCTCTCCGATGATGTTGAACCAAGGCAATGTTGCGGTCGCATCTGAAGGACAAGAATCTACGGGAATTCAGATTGCTCATGAAGCTTATCTTCAGGCATCTGCGCCGGTTCGTCCGGCCGCTCCGGTCCGTAAATGGGCGAAATAAGTTTTTGATATAGAAGTAGTAAAATGATTTCCCGCGCCGCTACGGCGCGGGATTTTTTTTGTGTTTCTTGTACGCGAGGTTTCAAATTGTAAGCATTGAGGGTTGGAAAAACAAAAACTGTTAGTGGTGTGATAGTCGTAACAATCGTTGAATCAATAAGATATGATGAATAAATTTTGTTTTTAAAAAATAATAATATATTTGCGAGGTAGTGTATTATCAGTCCATTCAAAAGAGTCTTAACAAGTTATGAAAAAGTGCTATCTCATCCCCATGCTGCGGGTCAAGGATCTGCAGTTTGAATTCAGTTTCCTGGATTCGACAGTCGGAATCGGCGGCTCTACAGGCGAGGACCTGGACGATTCCGGAGTTGTCATCAACCCCTGGTCCTGATGTTTCACCGAAAAAAGGATTGCAAGATGAAAAAGTCAGTGTATTGCCTCGTCGCGCTCGGAGCTATTGTTTCCTGCGCAAAAGAGATTGAAATCGCAGACCCGGTGAAGGAACCGATTTCAGAGAATGGAACCGAAATCAGCATAAAAGCCTTTGTCGAGGATGGCACCAAGACGGCCTATGCCGACCATAAAACCTTCTCCTGGCTCTCTGGAGACATAATCCGCGTGCAGTTGAGCGATGGCGGGGATGGAATCGGCTTCGCGAATTTCCAGACTGCGGATGCAGGCGCATCTGCAGAATTCACAGGAACGGTGCTGGATTATTATCGCCCGTCCACCTATGCCGTGTATCCGCAGTATCTCAATCCGGATGTTACCGGCGAGACCTTGAGTGTTACGCTTCCTCAGCGCTTTTTCTATAACAGAGGGGGCGAGGACACGCCGATCAACGGCACGCTCGCTTATGTCGGCGATTCTTCTCCGATGAAGAATCTCGCTCTCGTGGGCAGTCTCCAGCAGGACGGTTCTTATAAGTTCCAGTCTGCCCAGGGGATCATTCACCTGACATTCTACAACGTGCCGGATGACGCAGGCGCGACCTTTATGATCCTTAACTCCAATGAGGAGGTATGGGGCACTTTTGCGGTGGAAGATGCGACAATCAAGATGTCGAACTATGTCAGCGGTGGTTCTCAGATGAGTTATGCCGTCGTTACTCCGGCCAATGGAAAGGTGGACCTTTACTGGCCGCTCCCGGTGGGTACGCTGACATCCGGTGCGGAGTTTCAGCTTTGCGACGCTTCCCAGAGCGTGATTTATTCCGTCACCACCAAGAAGGATATCGTGATTGAAAGGAATATAATCACGGAGCTTTCTCCTGTCAATGCATTACCCTGGAAAACGGTCGGCACCGCCCGTTACAATGATTCCGTCATCTTCGGTAACGGAGTTTACGTGGATGTAACGCTTGAACAGGATACGGAAAGCGGCTACCGGATCAATAATCCTTATGCAGTATGGATTGCTGAGACGGGCTATGTCCCTTCCGTTGCCGTCACGGCGCCCAGTCCGTATCTGACTTTCGGAAAATTGGCGGAAGGCAGTGTGTATGGAGGTCTGACGGTCCCGTCCGCCGATCTGGTATCCTTCGGTACCGGTCTCCAAACCGGCGTCTACAGTGGAGACGTTCCAGGTATGCTGATCAAGTCAAATCATACCGCCATCCGTCTTTTGAATGTCACCTCATTCGATCGGACGAATACGCTGCCGGACATTTCGTACAGCAAAGTTCTCAAATATAAGGACGATGGCGTCTCGCCTGCCAATATCCAGCTTGCTCCGGTCTATTATACCGATACGGGTTATCTGAACTACTGGCTCTGGATGAATGGAAACATTCAGATCGTGTTCCCCGGATGCGAGCCGCTTGACTATGCCACCGGCTTCTCTCTCGGCGCGGAAACAGCCGCATCCACAGCCGAGCAGCATCAGTTCAGTGCTGATTTCGTTATCGGAAATGACTTGACGGCGGGATATTATGCTGTGTCCGCAGATTATGATGAGGCCGTCGCTGCGATCGTCGCGGGCAACGGAACCGCCGTTTCCAGCGGCCCCGGTGTCGTGAACTTCCCTGCCAATGTCAAGGGCGGCACATACTATGTTGCCTTTACCACCTATAAAGGTGACGAGCCGTGGAAGACGATTGTCGAAGAGGCTTATATCGATCCGCATGTCGCGGCTTCTTACGGGGACTTCGTCGGAGAGTGGGTGATTGCAAATACGGTTTGGACGATTGAGCCGGATGAGGTTGGAGTATCCTACAAGGTGAAGGCGGATGTGCTTGGCCTTGGCGGTATGGATCTTGACGGACGGTATGTGGATGGAAAGTTTGCCTTCATGGAGAAGTCATTCGGCGATGTCGGAAGCTATACGGGTCTTACCCTTTCCGGCGAGGCCTATGCCTCGGCCAGTGATGATTTCTTCGGCCTGAATATCAATTACTCCGATCCTCAGCCCATTTTCTTCGTGAGCGCATTGGATGACGGCTCCTATGACATTACTCCCAATACGGTCAGCTTTGGCGGAAAGGATTACACCTTCAATTACATGGAGTTGTGGAGTCTTGTCGGCGGCCAGGTCTCGGAGGCGGCTTTTGCACCGCTTCCTTCGTCGGTCAAGCCTTATGTCGCTCCTACAGCCAATTATGATGATTTCCTCGGAACCTTTACTGTCGGGACTCAGACCTGGGTGATTTCGGAAGCGGTGAATGGAAGTACTTACACGATTTCTGGTATTCCGGGCCCGTCCGGAGCCGTGGCTACCGCGCTGTTCAAAGATCATTCCTTTGTCTTGATGGAGCAGGATATCCCTGGGACCTACACATCCAGCTATGGCTCTGTTACGCTGAGATTGAGGGGCCGTTTCACCGATGGAACCACGACTTATTACGGCTATCCGGGCAATAATACAGAACCGGACGTGTTGATGACCGTAACGTTTGAAAATGGAACCTACCCTGTAACGGCCGGCTGCTGGCGGGGTTATGAGCAATATGTTTACTCGTATGGCTTCTATGGAATACTGGGAGAGGATGCAGGGAGCAATGCCGGCAAGGGCGTGACTTATACGTTCAGTTCCATCCCCTCTTACATCACGAAAGTCGGTTCGGCGGATCCGTCTCCTTCTCGTGCCGCAGCAAAGAGCGGAAGGCCTGAATCTTCCAAAGAAGCGGTCTTAAAACCCAAGAAGGTCTCCGCTGACAAACGATGATCCGTCATAGAGACGTGTATAGGAAAGTGCGGCCCGCCAGTGTACGTCTGCGGGCCGCATTTTTCATATTTTTTCGTATCTTTGTCCTTATGGAAAACAAGAAACCGCTTTCGCTGCCGGAGAATGCGCAGCGGCCGCTTAAGGAGGGGGAGGAGTACAAGCCTCTGCTGTCCCCGCAGAAGAATTATGCCGAAGTGACGCCCTATTCGGTCACAGTCGGCGTGTTGATGGCCATTCTCTTTTCCGCCGCGGCGGCCTATCTCGGCCTCAAGGTCGGGCAGGTCTTCGAGGCGGCGATCCCGATCGCGATCATCGCCGTGGGAATGACCTCCGCCCTCCGGAAGAAGGACGGCCTCGCCCAGAATGTGATCATCCAGTCCATCGGGGGCTGTTCGGGCTCGGTCGTCGCCGGGGCGATCTTCACCCTTCCGGCCATCTACATCCTCGGCATTGAGGTGAATTTCTTCCAGATGGTGCTGAGCTCGCTGCTGGGCGGGGTGCTTGGCATCCTGTTCCTGATTCCGTTCCGGAAGTATTTCGTGAAGGAAATGCACGGGAAGTATCCGTTCCCGGAGGCGACGGCGACCACCCAGGTCCTCGTCAGCGGGGAAGGAGGCGGCTCGAGCGCGAAGACGCTCGTGGCGGCCGGGGTGATCGGCGGCCTGTACGACTTTGTCATCGCGACCTTCGGCGCCTGGGCCGAGACGGTTTCCACCACGGTGATGGGCTGGGGAGCGGCGCTGGCGGACAAGGCAAAAGTGGTCCTGAAGATGAATACGGGCGCGGCGGTGCTGGGCCTGGGGTACATCGTGGGCCTGAAATACTCCTTCATCATCTGCTGCGGTTCGCTGCTGGTCTGGCTCGTGATCATTCCGCTGATGAACCTCATCTGGGGCGGCGTGGAGATGGCTCCCGAGCAGATTTTCAAGGATTATGCACGTCATATCGGTATCGGCGGCATTGCGACGGCCGGGGTGATTGGCATCATCAAGAGTTTCAGCGTCATCAAGAGCGCGGCTTCGCTGGCGGTCAGTGAGTTCCGCCGGAAGCCGGGCGCCGTGGAGGGGAAGGTGGCGCGTACCGAGGAGGATATGCCGATGAAGACCATCGTCTGGGGCATCGTGATCGCCCTGATCTGCATCTTTGCCTTCTTCGCTTTCGGCGGGGTGGTCAACAATGTCTGGCAGGCGTTGGTCGGATTGCTGATTGTTGCCGTCATTTCCTTCCTCTTTACGACGGTGGCGGCCAACGCCATCGCCATCGTGGGATCCAATCCGGTCAGCGGCATGACGCTGATGACCCTCATTGTCGCCTCGCTGGTACTGGTGGCGGTGGGCCTGAAAGGCAATGCGGGCATGGTGGCGGCGCTGGTGATCGGCGGCGTTGTGTGTACGGCCCTTTCGGTTGCCGGTTCGTTCATCACGGACCTCAAGATCGGTTACTGGATCGGTTCCACGCCCCGCAAGCAGGAAGGATGGAAATTCCTCGGCGTCGCGGTCTCTGCGGTGACAGTCTGCGGGGTGATGCTGGTGCTGAACAAGACCTATGGCTTTACTGGGGACCAGGCGCTGGTCGCTCCCCAGGCCAATGCCATGGCGGCGGTCATCCAGCCCTTGATGTCGGGCTCGGGGGCTCCCTGGCTCCTGTACGGCATCGGCGCCGCGATTGCCATCGTGCTGAATTTCTGCAAGGTACCGGCCCTGCCCTTCGCCCTCGGAATGTTCATTCCGATCGACCTGAACCTCCCGCTCGTGGTCGGCGGCGCCATCTCCTGGTTCGTCTCCACGCGTTCAAAAGACGCGGCCCTGAATGCCGCCCGGCAGGAAAAAGGCACGCTCATCGCTTCCGGTTTCATCGCCGGCGGCGCGCTGATGGGTGTGGTGAGTGCCATTCTGAAATTCGCGAACGTGGACATCTTCCTCACCGAGTGGAATGCCGCCTGGGGTGAGGCCGTGGCCATCGTTCCCTTCCTGGCCCTGGTTGCCTATACGATTTTTGCATCCCTGAACGTGCCCCGACTGATCAAACAATAAGCAAGAATGGAAAAGATACTTGACAGATTTCTGCGCTATGTCTCCGTGGACACGCAGAGCAGCGAAGAATCCGAGTCCCAACCCTCGACCGCGAAGCAGTGGAACCTGTTGAAAATGCTGCGGGATGAGCTGCAGGCGCTCGGCGTGGAGGTTACCCTCGATGAATATGGCTACGTGATGGCCTCCATCCCATCCAACCTGGACAAGGATGTGCCGGCGGTCGGTTTCATCGCCCATGTCGACACGGCCCCTGACGCATCCGGCGCGGATGTGAAGCCGCAGATTGTCCCGAACTATGACGGCGGCGAGATTCCCCTCAAGGGTGTCCCCGGCCTTTTCCTGAAGCCCTCCGAGTTCCCGGAGATGCTCCATTACAAGGGGCAGACCCTGATTACGACCGACGGAACGACGCTTCTCGGCGCGGATGACAAAGCCGGCGTGGCGGAGATCATGCAGGCGGTCCAGTATCTGGTGGAGCATCCGGAATTCAAGCACGGCCCCGTCAAAATCGGATTCACCCCGGACGAGGAAATCGGCCGTGGAGTCGTGAAATTCGACGTCAAGCGCTTCGGAGCGGACTATGCCTATACGATGGACGGTGGGGAAATCGGCGAACTGGAGTTCGAGAATTTCAATGCCGCTTCGGCCAAGATCCATATCCAGGGCTGCAATGTCCATCCCGGTTATGCCAAGGGCAAGATGCGGAACGCCATCCTTATCGGGATGGAACTCAACGCCCTGCTGCCGGTGGCCGAACGTCCGGAGTACACCGAGGGCTATGAGGGCTTTTTCCATATCATTTCCTACAAGGGGAGTGTGGAAAGCGCCGATTTTGCCTATATCATCCGGGATCATGACCGGGCCAAATTCGAATCCCGCAAAGCCCTGATCCGGCAGGTTGTCGCCTTTATCAATGCCAAATACGGTGAAGGAACGGCCGCCCTGGAGCTGAAAGACTCCTATTATAATATGCGGGAGCAGGTGGAGCCGCACTACCACATCGTCGAGAAGGCGGTCAAGGCCATGGAAATGGCCGGTGTCCAGCCGAAAATCCAGCCCATCCGCGGCGGTACCGACGGGGCGAACCTCTCCTTCAAGGGCCTGCCCTGCCCGAATATCTTTGCGGGCGGACTGAATTTCCATGGAAAGATGGAATTCGTGCCGCTGGAGAGTATTGAGAAGGCGTCGGAGGTGGTCCTGAACCTTATCAGCCTCTACGCCTGTTAGTTCTCGAAGGCGGAAACAATCGTTTGGAATCGCTTGGCGATCTGCTCGTTACAGAGATTGCCAAGCGATCCTTCGTGTGTATGGTGCAGGGATCCTTCGAAGCGGAACGTTCCGGCGGCCACCTCCTCGCCGACGGCGCGGTAGGCATCCCGGAACGCAGCGCCTTCCCGCACGCGGCGGTTGACCTCTTCGACACAGAAACTGCTTTGATAAAGGGGCTTGTCCATCAGCCCTTCCTGGATCTCGACCTGGGGCAGGGCAAAGAGCAGGATGGCCAGGCCGGTTCCGCTGGCTTTGGCAGCATCTGCGAGGGCCTCGCTGACATCTTTTGCATAGCCGAGGTGCTCTTCCGTCGCTACGCAGATGGTAAAGGGTTTCATTTGTCTGGTTCGTTTATAATAGGAGTCAGCGCCTTCATCAGCGCTTTGGGATCGGTGCCTGTGCGCAGAATCATCAGGACCGTGTCGTCGCCGGCAATCGTGCCCATTACGCCGGGGAGGGTGTGGCGGTCGACCAGGGAAGCGATGGCTCCGGCAAAGCCGGGGTGGGTTTTGACGACGGCCATCTGGCCGGACACCTCTGCGCTGATGACGCCCGCCCCGAGGGGTGCCTGGACGCTGCGCGGGGTCCCCTTTTGAGGAAGCGCGTATCCTTCTCCCTGGACTTTTGAGACGCGGAGGGCCTTCAGGTCGCGGGAGAGGGTCGCCTGCGTGGTCTCGATTCCCTCTTCCCGAAGGGCGAGAAGCAGCTCTTCCTGGCTAAGGATGCTCCGGGATGATATGATGTCGGCGATGGCGGCCTGCCGTTTCTGTATATTTTGCATATTTTCTGAATATTTATGCGAAATCTTTGCAAAGATATGCAAAATTTGAATAACAAGAAAATTATTTCGATTTTTTAAGAATATTTTCACGAAAAAATTTGTCAGTTCGGAAAAAGTTAGTACCTTTGCAGTCCCGTTTGAGAAAAGCGGGATTTTTTACGGCCTTGAAGGCCTTGAGTTCATTGACAAGATTGAGAGAAAAGATCAAAGAGGTAAAGCAATAGATAGATAGTCTGTATGATTTAAATGGATATTTTCGTTTAGAGAATAGGGACTGCAATTTCAAAGGCAAGAGCAGCCTGCGGAGCCGCGAGGCGTCCGTAGGATGATTCACAAGAGAAAAAGGAAAGAAGCAAAGAGCGAACGGAGGATGCCTTGGCTATCCGGAGGCGAGGAAGGACGTGGTAAGCTGCGAAAAGGCTCGGGGAACTGCAAACAGGTTTTGATCCGAGCATATCCGAATGGGGCAACCCAGTAGTTTGAAGAACTACTACCATCGTTGCGATGGGGCGAACCCGGGGAACTGAAACATCTTAGTACCCGGAGGAAAAGAAAGAAAGAATCGATACCCTGAGTAGTGGCGAGCGAAAGGGGCAGAGCCTAAACCTGGATGTTTACGGACACCCAGGGGTTGTAGGAGTCTCACCAGAGTCTCATCAGGAAACCGGAACGTTGTGGAAACAACGACCATAGAGGGTGACAGTCCCGTATGGGTAACCGTGATGAGACACAGAGACCACCTGAGTAGGGCGGGGCACGAGGAATCCTGTCCGAATCTGCGGGGACCATCCCGCAAGGCTAAACACTCCCGGAAGACCGATAGTGGACCAGTACCGTGAGGGAAAGGTGGAAAGGACCCCGAACAGGGGAGTGAAAGAGAACCTGAAAGCGTTCGTTTACAAGCGGTCGGAGCACGCAAGTGCGACGGCGTGCCTTTTGCATAATGAGCCTACGAGTTGCATCTCACCGGCAAGGTTAAGCGCTTAAGGCGCGTGAGCCGCAGCGAGAGCGAGTCTGAACAGGGCGTTCAGTCGGTGGGAGCAGACGCGAAACCTAGTGATCTACCCATGACCAGGGTGAAGGTACTGTAACAGGTACTGGAGGCCCGAACCAGTTTCCGTTGAAAAGGGCTTGGATGAGTTGTGGGTAGGAGTGAAAGGCCAATCAAACTGGGAGATAGCTCGTACTCCCCGAAATGTCTTTAGGGACAGCCTCTGTCGATGGCTGCGTGAGGTAGAGCTACTGATAGGATGCGAGGGTTTCATCACCTGTCAAATCCTGCCAAACTCCGAATGCGCGCAGTGCCAGGCAGGGAGTGAGTCGTCGGGTGCTAATATCCGTCGGCGAAAGGGTAAGAGCCCAGACCTTCAGCTAAGGCCCCCAAGACCGGTTT
>JAEEGL016540618.1_pt1 | contig 218450 bp, 303 predicted proteins | sample 9134231 | NCBI WGS metagenome assembly JAEEGL01 (sample SAMN16246548, study PRJNA631951) | gut metagenome | biome: gut microbiome; feature: rumen; material: fiber-attached | host: Bos | place: Iran: Karaj | collected 2018-10 | reverse complement strand
ATTTCCAGCCAAAGAGCTTGTTCAGGTGGCAAGTAAGGAAGTGCCTAGAAAAATGCCGTTGCGATGGTCTGTTCAAACGGACTATAGGAAATCACGAAAGACTTACCATGAGTAAGTTTGAGTAGATTTCAGTCAACGGTTAGTGGTGTCGAGCCGTTAGTAGAAAATTGGTTCGACGGCACAATACCGAGTTGAATGAGTCTGACATACTCTTCCGGTGTACACGTGACAAGTTGTCCGTTAAGCATAAGTTCCATAATGTTACTCCAGCGGTTTATATACTTTGTCCAAATCAGCCGCGTCATTCAGTATTTTACGCACACTGTCTTTCAATGCTTTAAGCTCATTACGTGTCTTTGTCAATTCTTCTTGAAGCATGTTACGTTCGCCAGTAATCCCAGCAACTTCTGCGCAATATTCAATCATGCCGGACAATTCATGGTCGGGTTCGCTGTTGACGTTCCATTTATCAATCGGTACAAGAGTGCGAATGTCGTGCTCGACCGCGTATATGTTGACATTGAACATCCAATTAGCCTTACAGCTCTCGATAACATAAGCAGGGCCGTCGCCGTTTACCAGATGGAGCGCATATGACCTAGCTGTATCGAAGTTATTGAACTTGTCGATCATCAACGTAATTGGATTGGCTGAATGTATGGTCTGCGGCTTTGGTACACGTACATGATGGACTTCAAATGTCATTCCGGGTTTCTTGTATTCTTCGGGGACAACGTACGGTGTATCCAGTTCCTTATTAATTTCGTCAATACTTTTGCTGAGTTCACTCCAAGATTCCCAAGGAATGTTGCGTTCATACTTACCAGTCTCGACGATATGAATATCTGCCGCCGCTAAGCCACTCATCGCAAAGTACGTATTACGGAAATCTTTCTTAGACAAATTATTGGCAAATCGGCAAGCGGCTTCGTATGTTTCGAACGATTCGCATTCCGAAGTAGAACAGTGACCCGAATCACATTTTGTAAACCGAACTTGCCAGCGTAGCGAGGTCGTTGTGAGCTGGTCTGCAAGATTACTCCAGCATTCTTTAGGGACTTCTCGAACGATTTGTCCGATTTCTTCATACATACGAATGTTGACCGCAAAAGATGAATCATCGTTAAAATATGAGTTGCAACCGTCTTTTGTCTGTAAACTATTTGCAAACTCGACAGCCGATTCGTACAGTCCGAACACTTCATCGGACTGATCAATTATATTTCCGCTTTGTAGATACTTGTCAAACTTTATTCTCCAGCGCCTAGAATGACAGTGAGAGTTATAATAAAAACGATCCCGTTCTGTTTCGGTCATATATCACCTCATTGGTTCGGTATAGTCTTGATTAGTCGGTCTTGCCATTGAATGGAGTCCGATTTCCATCTTATTATTTTATACTTGCAAACTTCTGGGGCAACATCATCGCATTTGTATGCTCGGTCACGAGTAGCAAAGAATTCAGTTGCATGCAACATTACTTTATTATCCCACTGAGCTATAATACATACCGCACAAATCGTTAGTAGCAAGAAAATCGCAATGCTCGGTGTCAAGTGTTCATATTCTTTGTCGATCAAACCCTTTATAGCAATACCAAGCATGATAACGCTACACGTTAGGCAAAGACTGATCAATGATATTTCTACAATCATAAGTGCTCCACTGGCGGTTGAAAGTGATAGTCACGGACACACTTGTAACCAGGTTCGTCTACGATTTTCAGCATGTCCAGGTTAGCAAACTTGAACCCCTTCGAACGAATCACGTCGAAAGGAGATATGTCCATGTTGCCCGTCATGAAGTGGTAAAGGTAACGGATCAACATGCCGTGGGAAACGATTACGCAGCTGGACATGCCGTAGTCCCGTTCCAGCTGCCTACCGAAGCCGTGCAAGATTTCCATCGCACGGTTGATCATGTCTGTATTGGAAACGTTAACGCAAGAATTGAACTCCGCTTCGTTGATTTCCCAGAACTTTCGGCTACCCAGTCCGGCGCAGTCGAATTCACGGAACAAGTCGTTTTCGATGATTTCCACGTCGCCGAATAGCATCTGTGCGGTCTGCCGACAACGCTTTGCCGGCGAGCAGAAGATAGGCATACCGGGATCCCTTGTGATGAACTTGCCGATACGTTCTTCCCAGTCTGCTGGCTTCTCCGTGGAGACGATATCGGCATTGTCGTAACCGTTCACCATCGAGCCGGTGTAGTTCGCTGCTGTCGGTGCATGCCTAATGAAGAAGAATATCATGCGCCCCAACCTTCCAGCAGCTTGCCTACGTTCGTCAAGGTTTTCTGCTTGATTTCTTCGACCTTCGCGGAGTCGATGACTGCGCTGATGTCATTGAGGTCGATGCGGTAATCATCTTCGTTCGAATTGGTAATCTTGACGTTGCCAGTATTGTCTTCGTTAATGTCAGTCAGACGAGCATCGTACGGATTGCAGCTATAATCGATTTCAAGACACTTTCCGGACACCATCATGAAGTCGTAGCTTACGGACAAGATGTCTTCTACCAGAACGATCGTCGTCTTGTGGAAGTTGTCGAACGAGTGGATACGATTGTAGTGCTTGCCGTATATGAGGATGTACTTACCCTTGTATTTGGCGGCATAGTCTTCGCGCTTGCTTACGGCATGCTCGTGCTTGACCGTCTGCAGACGATCGTCGGCACACTGGCGGAGTTCGCGCAGTTCACGTTCGCTATTGCATGTTTCAATCGCTTCTTTCACGGCAGCCCAGTTATCTGTGCCATTCATATCAAACCTCATGTAGTTCAGTTCACAATATAGTAAAAACTCAATTATTTGTCATTGCAATAGCATTTTGTATGAATTGTACCGAGTCATTACCTTGTCAACATAGGACAGCGTTTCCTTATGGACTACGTTTCGGTCAGCTTCGCCGTCTATCCACCGCTTGTACTTCCTAGCACCACCAGGTCCACCGTTGTACGCGGCGGCCACCAATATGTGGTCATGGAATACCTTGTTGAGACGGATTAAGTACCTTACTGAGAGCTTGACGTTGTATGCCGGATCTTTGAGCAATGCCGCGTCAAACGCGATTCCGGATTTCTTCGCGATGGACTCTGCGGTTCTTGGCATCAGCTGTCCAAGTCCGACAGCGCCAGCTGGGGATACTACATCCTTGTTGAATTTCGACTCCGTCTCTATGATGGCAAGGAGAAACGCATAGTCAACCGACGAATGGTATTCGGACTCGTCGTACAGTATGCCAGCCAGTTTTGCCGCGCATTCATCGTCTATGCTCTTTCGCACGCCACGTATGATCGACGCTCCGATGGCGATTTGTTGGGTGCGTGAGCGTTCTGTAGTCGCGACGGTATCTTTTGGGGTAGGCAAGCTGTCGGCCAATGGGATGGAAGGCAACAGTGATACCGAGTAGTTATGAGTTCCGTTTATTCGTGTATCTACGTCGTGTGCAGACTCCATGAAGATGGCGACTATACACAATATAACGACAACGGCCACTGATATGACCGTCTCAATCGTATAGAATATGAATCGGGTAGATGTATTTAACTTGCTGGGTTTCATGCTATTTTATGATTCTACGGCTGACATCTGTAATCAGTCGGTCAGTGCGGTTCTCTATAGTGCAGTGCATCTTGCGCTTCTTGATTTGTTTTTCCACGCAGATTGCCTTATCAACGTATCGTTTGACTTGGTCGGCGACTGTTTGGCACTGCTGCAACGTCGAGAACGATAAATCTGAATTGATGCCGCCTTGGTAAGCAAGCATGATTAGTACAAATACGACCGTCATTTGCACTCCTTTTCTAGTGTGAAATATTCAGTTTTCCAGTCATCGATTTTCTTCTTGGAATCCGAGTCGAGACTCAATCCGAAGATGGACATCAGCGTGTTCGCCGTATCGACGGCGGCAAGTGTCTTCTGCAGATCGTCTTTGCGAGCTTGCGCCTCCTTGATTCTCTTCTCGATCGCATCCACATGCTTCTTGAAGATGCAGTGCTTGAGGACGATTAGTTCGCGAAGGTGGTCATAGGAATACACCGGCAGCCCATTGGGAACCTTACGAACGTATTCGCACGTCATGTAGGATCCGCAGTCGACGGACAGTCTAAACCTCAAGTATCCTTCGCAAAAGAATGCCTCAACGGCAAAATCGTCCACGGTGTCAAAGTATCCCATCGAAGGGGTCGGCTCGTCACTAAACGATTTGTCGTCTAAAATCATGATATAGAAGATATCCATGAGCTTCCGCTCTTCTTCGGAATAGTCCGTATCGAGATGGCGGTGCTTCTTGCTGCGTTTCGCTTTTACTGCAGCATCTACCAGTTGCTTATAGCGGTTCGGGTTCGCCCACGGCTGGATGATTTCAAACTGTTCTATTGTGCGCTTGTCTACATACATCATACAACAAATATAGTAAAACACTGACAAATATGCAAATAATATACTAATTTTATATACAGAAAATTTAACCGCTATATAAACTTATGTATATACGAGTTCGTGGTGGTTCTTGTATATAGGAATGAGTTTTTGAGTGCCAGTTGGATGCTAACCACCACAATAAGCGTCTGACTGGCACTTCTAGTTGGTTGTCAGATGATACGAGCCACAAAACATACGTTGAAGTTCTCCAATACCGGCAAGCGTTCGTCTATCGACACGCTTCTTGCTGAATGGCGACGAGTCATGCAGTGGATATGCGACGATATGTGGCTCAATGGCTACCGCTGGCAAGATGACGACGGATGGCATGAATTCAATCCGGCGCAGTTCAAGTACGAGTTACCCAAATATCTCGACTACAATCGGTTTAATGTAGATACTTGGCTATCGGCAAGGATGCTCAGTTCGCTCGTTACCCAGCTCAGTGGCAAATTACGCGCCATTTGCGCGAAGAATTCTTCTCGTCTGTATATATTCGATAAGGAAGCATCTCAAGGAAGATACCTAGAACGGTTGTGGAATACCATAGAAGCCCGAAAACCAAGCAAGCCAGACTTGTCTGACGCCGGAATCGAAATATCCAGCAAATGTGCAGACTTCATACCTACGCAGAACTGTGAATTTTATGGTTTCCTTAAAATTAAGTCAACCGGGTTGCCTATATTCAGTGTACCTGTATGCTACCAGAAACATTTATATAAATATACTGATGGTACTTGGACTAGATGCAATAGTTATCTTATCGATGAATATGGCGTACAATTACGGTGGCAAAAGGATGTGGAGCCTAAATCCGACGGTGTCAAGGTCGGAGCCGACCAAGGTTTGCTTACTTGCATTTCTCTCTCGGACGGCCAGACCACTACTGATATGATTATAAATGCTCCTAGAAAGCATGAGCTTAATCGAGTTATCACTGTGAATCTCGATACGATTACCGACAAACTTGCGAGAAAGACAAAAGGTTCCAAAGCGTTTGCACGAGTACAGATAGAACGACGAAATTATATCAATTATGCAATAAAAAGACTTGATTTCAGCAATATCAAGGAAATCGGCCTTGAAAAGATAACGAATATCAACTATGGACGCAATACGTCCAGAAAGATGAAACATTGGTCTAATCCGGAGATAGTCACTAGGTTGGCGCAAGTTGCGGAAGAGTTCGGTGTCCGAATCAATCCGCAATCGAACGCCTACCGTTCTCAAAGATGCTCTGGATGTGGACACGTGCTCAAAACAGCGAGGAAGGGAAAGCTATATGTATGCCCGTTATGCGGGCTTACGATGGATGCCGACATCAATGCGGCTAAAAACCATGAAATAGAACTACCCGCTATACCTCACTCGACTGAGTTCTCCAAACTGGCAAAGACAGAAGGCTTCTACTGGTTGCCTAACGGTCTGTTCAGTATGGACGGTTCGGAGTTAAGAGTCCCGGACACGTTAAAAAGTCAATAAGTATATTTGGTTATATTTTGACTAACTCTTCAATCGTTCCTCAAATTCCGTCGTAGTCCATTCATCCTTCTCGCAGTACACTTCCGCGTGACGCCATGCAAAGCACAATTTGCCTGACATCTGGGCAATTTGCTCGCCATGGTTAGATGTATAGGCATTAATGCTGCCACCCTCTCGCCTAATGTAGCAATCCGGAAATATCTCTTTGCATATTCGTACAAATTCTTTATTGGTCATAGTCCGCTAGAAATCTAGTTTACGGTCGTTCCACGGAGGACATTCATACTGCGGATAAAGCGATTTCGAATAGATGTAGATCGGGCCTCCAGCCAGAACGCAGTCTGGCGCCGGGCCGTTGTACTTCTCCTCGGTAAACCCGTTGTACTTGTAGCACTCACGAGCTGGTACGTTCCCTTCGTTTGTATAGATACGAGCGTACGTGAACCCACGCTGCCTACATTCCTCGGCAAATGCGTTGAGCATGCGTGTAGCGAACCTTTCCCTACGGTATTCAGGCAATACGCCAAGCCAGCCTAACCAAGCGCTTTCCGGGTCGATGGCTTCCGTATAAATTCCGGACATGCCGATAAAGGAACCCATTGGGTTCTCTGGAGTACTGTATCTCCACAGATAGTAATGCCATAGGTCATTGGGGTCGTGGTCGTCGGAGCAAGACTCGCTGAAGCAGCTTTTCAGTACGCCGCCGTCCTCGTCATACAAGTGTTCGTCGGGGAAGATGACGGCGAACATTTCGTGCGCCTTATCGACAAGTTCTTTCGTAACAAGGTGTTTGGTGAGAAGGTGTTTGGTGAGCATCGGTCGACCTCGCAGTGGTGGACGGAACATGATAAAATTCAAAGTCGAAATTTCCATCGAATTCGACACAACGAACTTCGATATTTGGTTGGTTCAGTAGAATATGTTCATACGTACTTGTGATCATGAGTGGTGTACCGTGTAGTAATGTACTTTCTTGTATTCGAAATGGTTCCATCCGACGCAGTAGTTATCGGCGCTCTGCATAAGCTGGTATGTGGGGTCGTCGTAGTCGTACGTGTCGTACGTTCGGTAATACTTGCCGTCGGCCTCCGGCTTGTCCCACGGATCTATCTCGTCCTTGTCCTTCTCTTCCTTGACCGTCTTGTGCAACGGCTGCTTGCAGCAGAAACCGTAGTCCCAGTCATCGAGGTTGGCTCCGTGTTTCCATAGTTCTTCCTCAGTGAGTCCGGTCAGTTTCTCCAAGTCCTCGACGGTATTAAAAAATGTCAGCTTCCGTACCATAGTTCCTCCGGTTTGTATAATAGCCAATAATATAGTACATCATTAAAGAACGAATTAGCCGTAACAGTTTATGCCACCAAGGCTAAAATCGAAATCAGTCGTCTGGCCTAATCCATTTGTATGCAGTTTCGCCAGTGGGAACAAACCCTTGCTTCTCGTAGAACACCCGGCTTTCCGGCAAGCTGTTAAGCGTAATGACTGAATATTGTTTCTTGAGTTCTGTCATGGCGTTTGTCCCATAGTCCAGATATCGGCAGTCCGAATTGACCTCGAACGAGAATACGTGGATAGATCCGTCGTCAGTCTCTTGGTAGATGGCAACCGACAGTAGCTTTCCGTATCTCACTTGGAGCATGACCAGAACATCCCGGTCACGAAGATGCTCGTAGTCGTTCTTGTCGCACATCGCATGTGTAAGTGGGAACTTTACCGTGGGAATCTTGTCAATGATGGCATTGCGGTAAACAGTAGTAAAAAACTCGGTCACTGGTTTTCCTCTATCAATTTGAGTTTCTGTTCTTCCATTTCCTCGTCAAGACGTGCAAGCATCTTTGTTAGGGACTCTATGCGTTCTTCGTCCCACTGTATTTCACGTTCGTACTTTGCGACCAGCGACGGTTTTTCGGCTTTTGCCAGTTTCTTTTTCAGCTTCAGCAAGTCTAGCTTGTAGTTCTTGACGGACTTGTCGAAATCTTGATGCCAGTGAGTGGTATCAGTCCCATAAAAATAGGCGAAAAGCCGTCCATTGGCATGTCCAGACACTCCGGCATTCCGCCATAGATACGGAAACAAGTCCTCGACCGAACGAACTTTGACTGGTTTGTCGTAATCATATAGGTCGAACGTATCGGTGTCGAACACTTCAAGCAACGTTCCTAGACTGCATCGGCCAAGGTCGCTATACGATTTAAGTGTAATTTTCATGGTGTCCTCACGATTGGTTTAGCTTGTCCGACATCCAGTCGCACAGTATCGCGCCGAGCATCACGACGCCAGGAATGCCGATATAGCAGTCCGGGCTGTCGTACGTGAACAGCGCGTAAGCACTGAAGCCTATAAAGCCGATTAGAATAACAGCTAAAAACAAAAATGCAACTCTGCCAGACATACAATATCCTTCTGAGTTGCAAATTAGTTTATTTCATCGTCCGTGTCAAGGGAACAGCGAGAGGAAGTCGATGACTTCACGCGCTTCGGCGGTTTCCTTCAGGAAGACTGTCTCCAGCTCAAACTCGTGGTAGTCCTTCGCTAGATACTTCGTAAACACGAAGCCGTGTTCGAGAAGGAATACGGCGTCCTCTTTCGAATACCAGTGGAGTAAGTCGTCGACATTCGAGCAAGACGAAAACCAGTTCTTGCCGTCTATGTGGTAACGAGTGTCGTATCCCATAGGCAAGTTCTTCGCCTCGCCCTTGCAGTCCTTGCAACCCCAGACATACTCGTTCTTCGAGTTGTACCAGAGGCCGTTGTTCTCATCTACCGCTTCCAGTCTATAAAGCCATTTTGACATTTGATCTCCTATTTGTCGAGGTACAAAGCGGTTCTCCGGATCTGTTTCGACTTGAGGCTTATGTCAGTGATGCTCTTGAGATCCTTCAAGAATACTTTGTAGGTGTTAGTGTCCTTCTTGGTCGGTATGCTTTCATCCAAGTAGATGTAGTCAAGGTTCTTGTGGCATTCCAGCTGGACGATACCGGTCTCGTCCATCGACACGTTGATTTCGGCGAGGTATACAGTTAAATTATTTCCAAGGAATCCGGTCAATGAAGGCTTGACCTTGGACTTGTTGCCGACATACTGTACACTGCGCAAATCGATACCGATTTCGTCACGTTCTTGGAGACGGTCTAGACTCATGTCGATTATGCCGACATAGTCGTAGCCGTTGATGTTCACGCTGCACTGCAACGCAGACACGCCGACACGGTCAAGGTTCAAGTCGCGGAGAGTATCTTCGATGCTCATTCCGGCATTGAGTTCTGCCGCGATGGCCGCAAGGCCGTCATAGTTGATTGGATAGTTCCGCATGATCTGTACGGCATACTTGATTATTTTCTGGTCGATACCGATGGTTTCGTTCGTCAAGTATTCAATCATTTCATTGTCGGTCAGCGGAACGAATTCGAAATGGTAGTAGAATCGTCCGGGACGGTTGATCATGAACTGGGAAATCTTGTAACGGTTGTTCACCGAAGCGATGAACATACGTTTCTGGTTGGATCCAAGGCCGTCCAGCATCGTGAGGAACGTGCCTTGGTCTTCGCTCTTGTCCTCCGTGTTGAAATTCTTTTCAAACTCATCCATGACGACAAGTAAAGGCTGCGTGATCCCGTTGATCAAGTCAACGCAAGCATCGAGGGATTTTGTCCGGTTGAGTACAATTACCGGAATGTTACGATTAAGGGCTTCGTGCATTGCCATGCGGATGAACAGGGTCTTTCCCATTCCGCGTTCCCCAGACAACAAGATTCCAGTGTTGCGAGGACGGCGGTCGTACGCCGCGAAGCACTTTACAACTTTGTCTGGAACTTTTCCATAGACTTTATTTGGTACGGACATGTCGATGTTGTCGACGATTTCGAGCTTGGGGCCAGACATGGGCGGCATGACGATCTGATAGACATGGGGTTCGAGAACGTTCGTAACTTCTCGGAGGCTGCCGATCGGCGTGTAGGTCGATCCGGACTTTACATAATTCATATTAACGTTTTCCATGTCGGTAAATATAGTAAAACCGACCAGCCTTGGCTAGTCGGTGTGTGGTATAATTATGTAAAATTTAGTTTACTTTTTCACATTCATTTCCATGACGCTGAACGCTATGAAGTACAGCACAGCAAGTGCGATATATAGCGAATTGCCGGTGAACGTGTTGGCAAGCAGCGGTCCGACTATTCCTCCGAAGCTCCAGCCAGTGAGCGTGAGCGAGTGTACGCGAGAGGCGTTGCTCATGCCGAACCGCTTCGCAAGAAGGCTAGGCAACACGCTGAAGTTTCCGCCGTATGCGGCCTCGCACAGCAGTATGCCAATCACCGAGAGCATCGGGCTTCCGGTAATGCAGAACACAGCGCCCAATAGACCGAAGCTGCATACAAAGTGGTATGCGGCCTTTCTTCCTATCTTGTCAGATAGCGACGAGAAACCGAGCCGTCCACCGGCGTTGGACAATGCGGTGCCTGACAGGACCATTGCAATCGACGATACGCCCAGTGCGGTAAGCAGTCCCTTTTCTTGGGAAATTATGGCCAGTCCGCAAGATATATTCACCATGAACATGAACCACACCGACCACCATTCGCGGTTTTTCAGCAAGTACGAGTATCGGAAGTATGGGTCGTATATGGTGTCGGCGGTACTGTAAGGATATTTCCTCAGCAATAATGACGATACTACCATCACGACGGCGTAGATGCCTCCCAGTATATAGAACACCGACGCGAGCGACACGTTGGCCAGCAGCCATTCGATGACTGGCGACGCGATGAACTTCGCCAAGCCGAACCCAGTGATGGCCAGACCAGATGCAAGCCCCTTGTGGTCACTGAAGAAAGCCATGAGTGTCTTGACTGGTGTTACGTATCCTATTCCGGTTCCTGCGCCGATAATCGCCGTGGAAATGTAGAATGCCGGGACGGAGCCTATAGACACCGCTGTTCCGAGCATCATGAATCCAGTGATGAACACTGCGGTTGATAGCCAAGCACCCATCCGAGGATTCTTTTCGATGACTTGGCCGAACGCTGCGGCGCACATGCCGAGGAAGAATATAATGAGCATGAAGCCGATATCCGTCTGGAACTTAGTCAACCCGAAAGTTTCCATCAAGTTAGCGGCGAACTGAGACCAGCAATAGACCGATCCGATGCAAGTCGTTAGCGCGACACCAGGGATCGCGCAATTTAGCCATTTGTTTGGCATTTTATTCCTTTGAGAATTTGACATAAGTTTATTTCTGCTGGTCTGGATGGCATAGTTTGCAACAGTCGTTATGCCATTTTAGCATGTGGTCGGACATCCGCTTGGTACATATCCTATAAACGGCATCGACCAGACTCGTTATATCGGCCACGATTAACTTGTCGCCCTTTTTCTGAATAACGTCAAAGCAATATTTGGCGTACCCAACGATGAACGGGGTCGATATCGGATTTTTGTCGTACTGTTCGATCAAGCCGATCAGCACTTTGTCATGCTCAGTATGCGGTGTCATAGAATCCTCATTAAAGTGTTGAGCAGTTGCTCGGACTTCTTCTTGGCTTGGTAGTCTTGCTTCTGTACGATGGACTGGAGTTCCTTGACCGAAGTGATAAGCTGATCCTTCGTCATGCGCTGGAGATCTTCGTCCGTAAGTTCAGTGGCTCGTTTGCCGAGCCGGTTGCCGAGCCAATCGCCTATATTGGTAAGATCGAAAAACATATGATTAGTTTATATGCTATGATGGTCAAATTCGTAGCCAAGTTCAATCAGTTCTTCTCTGCGTATGAACCGGCAGTCCCTTGCGTTCATGTTGTACTGGTCAAGCAAATATAGCAGACGTTCGCGCTGTTCGTCAAGATAAGTCGCGAAAGAAACTGGGTCGTACTTGTCCAGAGGACGGTCGTGGTATTTATGCCGTATGCCGTTATCGCCGTCGCCAAGCGCAATTACTGGTATTCCGGTATAATAGCATTCCAGACCGATAAAGCCGTCTTCGCCACCCCAAGTTCCGAGGAAGTCGCTAGAAAACACCTCGTCGCGCCCGTACAGCGTACGGTTGACAGTCTTGAGTTTGTCCAGCGCGGCAGTGTTCATACCGAAATTGCATGTCCACACTACACCGGAATCGACAAACATGGGTTCATGACAGACCTCGGTCGGCAGTTCCTTGAACAGATGTATCTCGCTGTCCTCGCACGTCCGCTGGTCACGCCATTTGTGTATCGACTCCTTTCGCTGGCCAACTGTGACGGTTGGCGTAGCGCGATCAAGCGATTCCATGTGAGCCTTTATCAAGTCAGTTTCCGGTATGCAGTCGCCGTCTATGAACACTACGGCGTCTATGTCGGCATTGCGGGAGACATAATCGACAGCGCAGTTCCTCACGTGTCCGGCGAGAAACCATTCGACCCCGTAGGTCATCTTTGGACGCCCTACGTATGCTGGTTTGGATGATATTGGATAGTATTCGATCAGCGGATCGTTGTCGAGTATCGACAACGCTTCCACACGTTCTTTAGGGGACGGTCTGTCGGCCATGTACAGTACGTGGCATGGCTTTACCGACATCGCGTTAATAGCGGCCTTCATTTCGGCCAGATACTTATTCTGTCCTCTTGCCGGGATCGCTAGTAGCAGATTCATCGTAAACCTCGTTGCATGAAATATCCTCGACTGGGTATTCGTCGTCGGCCAGGGAAGGCCCACGGAAGAACGACAAGTCGTTCGGATCACGAGGTAAATTTAATAAAATATTCATCATATTGCAAGCAATATACAAAATTTACTTCGTGCTGTCAAGAGGAATTTATTATTTTCTGTTACTTTCTTCTTCCAAGTCCGCCTTTGCGGTATTCATTAGGATAGAATAAAGCTGGTCATCAAGGCCGAACTTGTCCTTGTTCAGATCCACTGACTTGACAATGTTGCCGTCCTTGTTACGCTTCCCGGCGGCCTTCCAGTCCTCGTACATTTCCACGAGGGCATAAAGGGTCATGCCGGACACGCCGTTCTTGTAGTATTGGGGATGATGGTCATTGTTGGCATAGTGGTGCGCAAGGGTATCCGCAAGTTCTTCAAGGGATTGCTTGTACTCTTCGGATCCGTACGTCATGTCCTTGAGTTTCAGCGTCGCACGGTCAAACCCGGCCTTTTCTGGAGGAACTAGTTTAGACAAGTCATGCTTAGCCGCACGGAACGTAACCTTGTTACAGAAATCTTGGATGTTTCGTGCGACTTCTTGTCGATGTTCTTCGGTGGCGGCTGTAGAATCAATAATCGTGTCGTTTGCCATAAACGGTATTCCTCAATAGTACCAGACGGCATAGCAGCTGGTCTTTCCATCCTTCTCGGTAGGCGGTTCGCTGTCATATCCGTCATATCCATTTTCAAAATTACTCGTTTCTTTTACGAGAGTAGCATACGACAACGGAGCTATGTCCAGATTCATCCAGCACAACAAGTCCCGTACCCCAGTTGAATTGGAATTGCACTCGTCCTTGATATGTTGTGGCATCGAGACAACCGAGACGACATCACTGTAGTCGTCTGTTATAGGTTCAATTTCGTCCGGATTCCGAAGAAACCAAAGAACGGTATCCTTGCTTAGTTTAACTGCGTCAGAAGAATATTTCGCGATATCCTCGACGTAATAATTTTCGTATTTACCATAAGCCGCGTCTTCGTCGATAAGAACGGCGTTATATCGGTACTTGTAGCCAAGTCCGTCGGCAAAGAGATCGCCTTTAACAAAACGGGCGAACGCCTCGTTGTCGGCGGTCACGAAGCAGTGTGCCGACGAGGAGTTTGTCTCGAACGTACAAAGTCTTACAGTCTGCATAAAAATCCTTAGTCGCGACCATAGTGTCCAAAGGCAACGACGCCGTTAAACTGATCCGAGAACTTATCATGCCATTCGCCGTAGCGCATATTGAAATTATGGACATTTCCAATATTATGCTCTGCGAAATAACTTCGTATATTGGCAATAATCCATTCGTCATCGGTATCGAATTTCTCGCGGTCGGTGTCATAATCGACATAGTCCCAATAGGATTCGTCCATAATCGCTTGTTGGAACGTCTGGATCGTCGGAACCTTTCCGCAAAGTCCTTTTTCGACGAAATCTTTGTAATAGTTAGTCGGGTCAAGTGTGCACTGTTTCACTAACTCGTCATAAAGTTCCTGTAGAGTATGCAAGGTTTCATACTCCAAAAACAGTTCCTTTTTCAAGAACTTGTTGTAATTTTCCACTGAACACATGCACATGGCATGCGTAGATGAGGAATTTGTTTCAAACGTGCAGAATCTGATGGTTCTCATAAAAGCTCCTTAGTAGCCGCCATAGTAGCCGAACGCGACGACTTCGGTGCCCTTGATGGTAGTGCGCTTCTCAAACGTCTCGTACTCGTCGAAGCCAAGACGGTTGAACGGCTGGTAAGATTCGTCGCGGAGCCAGTTAGACACGTAGTCGGTCTCTTCGCTCTTCTTGGCCCAGTCGTCGGTAGCGACGATACGGAGAGCTTCCGAGAAGGCCGCCACGTCCATCGGCTTACGGTTGTGTTCTTCGCACCATTGAGTGTAGTTGCTCCAGTTAGAATAACTGTAGTCGCGGAACTTTTCGAACAGTTCTTCTGCTGAAATGAGCCGTCCGCTATCGCCGTACACGTACTTACCAGCCTTGTAGTCTTCGTAGGTCTCCGGATCCGTGATGCAGATCGCGTGAGTCGCGGAAGAGTTTGTCTCAAAAATATTCGTTCTGATGGTTTTCATGGTAAATTTCCTTAGCAATCAGTGTAATAGCCATAAGCGACAACTCTTACGCCTTCGATTGTGTCCGAGCAAGCATACATGCTGTCATCGGCATCAAACTGCTTATGCGTCATCATACAAAAATACGAGAACCAGTCGCCAATAATGGCGAACACTTCACTGTTGAGGTGACTTTTGCTGCCGAACATGGATACGATTTCTTCTTTTATCCAATTGGGCAACTGGTATGAGCTTTCTTTATGACAGTTATCTGCTATATCCTTATTCTGCACGACATAGGAAAACTCCGATAGAGTAAGTTTTTCTGCGTGCTTCTTTTCAAGATAGTCCCTATACTTTTCGCTGTAGTAATCGCCATCTCGGTCGCCTTCAAGGAAACGTTCATAGAGTTCATCGCTGGTAAGCAGACATTCCCAGTCGACGATGTACAGTCCGTTTCCTTGTTCGAACTCGTCCCACTTCTTGCCAGATACTATTGCAATTGAGTGGGATGATGACGAGTTCGTCTCGAACACACACGGTCTGACAGTCTTCATGGCTATTCCTCCAGCCAGTCGTTGAAGCTTGCGTCGCTGGGCATGCGCCAGTCGGCACGAGGAGAAAGTGACAGAGTACCAACCTTCGGCCCGTCAGGTATGCAACTACGCTTAAACTGTTGCGTGAAGAATCTGCGGATAAATGTTTTGAGAGCGTCCTTGAGAATTTGCTCATCAATGTTCTTGAACGCATACTTTGCAAGGAACAGCATCTTACTCGGTGTAGCGCCGTACTTTACGAAGTGGTACAAATAAAAGTCGTGGTACACGTAGTCGCCCAAGATTGCCTCGGTCTTTTGTGCAATGTTGCCGTTCTCGTCTGGCGGAAGCAGTTCCGGGGAAACCGGCGTGTCGAGGATGTCGTTAAGCACTTTGCTAAGCTCGTCAGCCTCGTTGAACTTTCCAATGATAAAGAACTGTCTTGCGTTCTCGCTGTACCAAGACACGACATAGCGCACCAATGTTTTCGGAATGTCGCAGTTCACCGCGTACATGGACATATGGTCGGCATTGTAGGTGCACCAACCGAGCGCGAGTTCGGACAAGTCGCCAGTGCCGATGACTAGGCCATTTTCTTGGTTGGCGATATCCATCAATATCTGCGTACGCTCGCGAGCCTGTACGTTTTCGTAGGTCACGTCAGTAACGGCCGGGTCGTGCCCGATATCCTTGAAATGTTGCATACAAGCGTCGGTGATGTCGATATAGCGGAGTTCGACTCCGAGGCATTGAGCCATCTTTTGAGCATTCCACTTGGTGCGTTCGGTTGTTCCGAATCCAGGCATTGTGACAGCGATTATGTCGCTGGCCGGTCGGTTCAACAGCTTGAACGTCTCGAACATTACAAGCAATGCAAGCGTAGAATCGAGACCGCCAGACAGACCGATCACGGCACGTTTTGCTTGGGACGCTTCTATGCGTTTTGCCAAAGCGGCGCACTGGATATTGAAAATTTCCTTACAAACTTCGTGGCGGCGATCCGTGGAACCGGGCACGAACGGTTTCTGAGATACATAACGGTACTTTAGGATATCGTTGCTCGTTACGAACGGCATTCGTGCGGATCGGATGTCATACGGAGTTCTGTTGAAATCTTGGAACGACCCTTCGGATATGCGCTGCATATTGAGACGTTGCACGTCTATATCCGCATAGATGATTTCGCTTTCGCGAGAGAACTTGTTTTCTTCCGCCATCAAGCTTCCGTTCTCGGCGATCAACAAGTGACCGCTGCACACCATGTCCGTCGTAGATTCATGCACTCCGGCAGATGCGTACACGTATCCGGCCATGCATCGAGCGGATTGGTTGAGCACAAGGTTACGACGGTATTCGGACTTACCGACAAGTGCGTCACTTGCGGACAAGTTCACTATAACGTTTGCTCCGGACAAGGCGAGGTAACCGCTTGGCGGATTCGGGACCCAGAGGTCTTCGCAGAGTTCGCAACCGATTACCAGTTCTCGGTCGGTCTTGATGATATTGGTGATGGGGATTTGAGTGTTGCCACAAATCTTACATTTTTTCGGTATGCCAGCAAGCAGTTCCTTTCCGCTGCTGAAGTAACGCTTTTCATAGAACTCGCGCTGGTTCGGCAAGAATACCTTTGGCGTAACAGCAATGATACCGCCAGCTTGGATAAAGACGGCGCAGTTGTACAGACGGCCTTCAATACGGATAGGAGCTCCTACCACGCTAAGTACGTTACCGGGTAAGTAATAGGTTTCGTCAAGAATACGCTGGATCGATTTTTCGACATTTGCCAGCAGTTGTTCTTGGTGGAACAAGTCGTTGCATGTGTATCCAGTAATGGACAATTCGGGGAATACGACCGCAGTCGCATATTCCTCGGACGCCTTCTTGATGCATTCGATAATCTGGTCTGTGTTGTAGCTGGTGTCGGCCACTTTCATTTTAGGACAAGCGGCGGCGAACCTATAAAATCCGTGTGTAGAGATATCAGGCATGCAAATTACCTCAGTTGTTATCGTTGTCGATGATGATAGATGCGTCGCCGTACACGAATCCGTAAAGTTCGTCTGGATCGTCGCGGAACATCTTGGCTAGACGTTCGCAATCGTCGGATTCGTTCGGTGTACTCTGATGGTCGATGTATCCGTTTGTATGGGCGGAAGGGACACCGTCGACATCCCAGTCGTCTACCTCAAAACGGATTACTTGCTGTTTGCCGTCGTATTCTCCTTCGAAAATGACTTCGACGCCATACGTGGCGAAGACCCGTTTGATTTCGGACAGCACTTGTTCGCACTCCTCTTCGCCAGAGCAGATATAAGCGTACGCGATAAGTGCGTAATTCATTTTTTCAGTCGGTGTTGCAAGTTCTTCATAGCCCCAACCGAAATCTCCGTCTCCAGTAACAAGCAGTTTGCCATCAGTCTGGTTGCCGGGGAACTGCGACGAGAAGGTGATACTGTGGGCGGACGATGAGTTTGTTTCAAATACATGTGCGCGTACTGTTTTCATGGTTTAGGTCCTGTAGAAGTGAAGGGTGAATCGTTTGGTCAGCAAATCATGAATGCCGTAGTCTTCGTCACCGTAATAACCTTCGTCGAAAGTGATGTTGTCAAAACTTCCATAGCATAGGTTGTGGTTGATGCCGAATGGATATTTGGTACGAATGCACTTGGCTATGACATCTGGGTTGTCTTTTGCGTATTTTTCGAAATCTTCCTTAGAAAATCGATCAAACTGGTTATCTATAATACATTCAATTATTCCATCGCCATCAATCGCCCATATCTTGTCAATACCGTCAGCTTGCCCATCATAACGGTATCTGTTCCCGTTAATGTCAGTGTAATAGTAATATATGGACTTAGGCGGTTCAAGACCTACATTCTGGTATGCACACTGAGCCTCGTAAAGCACATGATTAAATGCGGCATCACGCAACTGCTTGGTCGTTTGACTCGGCACATCCCACGGATGTACACAGTATGCCAACATGCACAAGTAGTCGAGTATGTCTCGAACATTGTCCGTGACCGTACCGGGCTGTCCGCATTCCCAATTGATTTTGGCCTCGATTTCTAGCACGCCATCGTCGGTAAGCTTCGGAAACTCGTCAGCGGTGCGCAACTCATCGCTTACCGTAACGCAATGTTCCGAACTGGAGTTTGTCTCGAAAACGTTATATCTTATGGTACGCATTAGTCATTCTCGCTGTACATGGAAAGCGCGTATAGGTCTTCGCCGTCCTTTTTCTTTTGGACATAATCACAATGGCCGGCTACAATATATTCCCGATATACCATCGTGTCTCGGAAAGCACGGCGGATGCATTTAACCGCTGGTTCGTCAGCGTCCATGATGCTCACGCCTTTTAAAACATTCTTATATGAAAGAACCCATTGAGCAAACTCTTCCTTTGTCGGCATAAGTTTGTTCACGACATCTTCGGATGCCGCACCATGACTAACCATGTCATTGACAGTCAACTTGAAACTGTTGTACATGTCTGCCGCTGGAATCATCTTTCCAGTCCACGAATCATATACAAGTTCATTATTAATGAACGCATCAAGCTCCGACTGTGTTACAAACGTGACACAGTGGGTGGATGATGAGTTTGTCTCAAAAACCGAATAACGTACTGTCCGCATATACTACTCCGATACGTATGCCGACACAGCGTGATACGTTTTGCCGTCGAGTTTTCGATCTTGAATAACAATGTCGGCCACACCGTCATACAAGAAAACAGTATTTCTGCATGTTGACCAAATAGCACGATTGGCGGCTTCGCTATTGTCAAACGGTTCATAATCGCAGTGTTGGTTGAACCGGATAGCAGCATCCTTGAATTGTTCCAGCGTCGGCATCTCGCTGTCATCAACATGACAACGTTTGCAGTCTGCCTTGAACCTTTCATAGTAGTCAGCCCAAGATATCGGCTTGTGATGGTCGAAGTCAAACAGGCCGCCATTCATTTCAAAGTCGCGCAGCTCGTCATCCGTCATAAGCGTAACGCTATGCGTTGAACTGGAATTGGTTTCGAAAACCGATGTTCTGATAGTCTTCATAATGCCCTCAATATAGCAAAATTAGATGGGGTTGTCAACAGCTAACCTAAACTCTACCCAAACTTACTCACTTCTATCAAAATCTACATGAAAAATATTGTACATTTTATGTTGAAACCCGGTATAAATTTTTGTACATTGTTATAAACTTGATGTATAGAGGTTCAATGAATTAGTCGTGTTTTTCATTGGGCTACGGCAAGAGACCATTTATAATGGCTCGTTTGGAGTTAAACACGACAATAAATTCCGAACGAGCCATTTCTGTACTTATGAGCAAGCACTGTTGGACATTGAAGGATAGATACGAGTCGCAGTTTTCGGCTGCGTTCTATCCTATTCTATTGTCCGACACCAAGCGTGCCGAAATTATCCATCGTGCAGAGGAAATTCGTGCCGTACGGAACGACATATCGGACGTATTCTTCTCGGATATGATCGGCTTCCAGGACATGACGAAGTTCGAGGCATTCAACTTCTTCAATCCGACATTCAATACTCGGCTATCAAGTCACTACTTGCAAAAGGCTATAACTGATGTATGGCGAGCATATCAGCTCCGGTTCGATGCTATCCGCAAGAAGATTGAGTTCGTCAAGGTAGAAGAACTTGTGCCGTCTTTCTATAAGATAAACACCCACGTACACAAGAAAGGGGAGTTGAAGTCAATAGAACGGCATACGAAGAAGAACGAACTCACGAAGGTGTTGACTTGGCTTGCCCGATACGGCAAGGATGAATCTGTCTATTGGCTCGAATCCGTAATTCCGACCGCAGTAGAATCCAAGCAGAAGTTCTACCGCACCATCTTGGAGAAGATTAGGAAGTTCGGCGTCGACCGCCTCATGAGGTTGGCTCTATCTAGGAGAACCACTGTATTTGCCGAATACGAGAAGCGTGGAAAGATTACCTTTGAATCACTTACATTCAGTGGCCGCAGTCGAATCACGCGTCCTATCGTAGATGCCAGAAGGAATGAAACTGGTAAGTTCGACTACTTCATCGAGATTTCTTGGGACTGGTACAATCAAGGATATCGTGGAGACAGCAAGAACACGCTGTGCATGCCGTTTAAGTACAACAAGGCATACCACCGTTCATTAAACCGTTACTGCAATGGACGTGACACATCCTATACGATGGTAATTCGTGGAAAGGATATCCATGTAGTTCTAGCAAGGGACGGCTATCGTTACAAGAATGACGATGAGATAACCGAAGAGAATACCGTCGGCATAGATGTCAATTCCAAGCACAACATGTTCGCATTGAGTACTGGGGAGTTCATACCTAACGACGATGCCTTGATAGCTGACCTTGAAACAGAACTGCTCAAGATAGATCAGAAACAGAAGAACTATAATGCCAAGTTTAATGAAGGCGAAGACCATGATGTGTTTAAGATATCCAAGAAAGACAAGGTACGCATCAAAGCCATTACCTTAAAGCTAAATGAGTCTAATAAGAGAACCATCGTATTGCTTTGTCAAGCCTTTGCGTCCAAAGGAATCAAGCACATCGCAATGGAGAACCTTGATGGCTTTCAAGGAAGTAGTCTCCATGCCGAGGACTCAAACGGATTTAATCTAGGAAGGTTGCATCTAAGGACTAGGCTGTCCTCATTGAAGGACGAGTTCATCCATATTGCCCCTCATTACGGGCTGCTCGTATCGCTTGTACAGCCCGAATATACATCCAAGATGTGTGGCGAGTGTGGTTGTATAGACGACCGTAACCGCCAGACACAAGAAGAATTTTGCTGTGTGGAATGTCATCACGCAGAAAACGCTGACATTCACAGCGCAAAGAACATTAAATTCCGCCTTACCTCGACCGTGTTAAGAGGGTACCTGCTTGAAGTAGGGGATAGCGGATATAGGCACTTCCAGCCAAAGAGCTTTCCCAGGTGGCAAGTAAGGAATTGCCTAGAAAAATGCCGTTGCAATGGTCTGTTCAAACGGACTATAGGAAATCACGAAAGCCTTACCGTGAGTAAGTTTGAGTAGATTTCAGCAACGGTTGTCAATGTCGATGAATTCGGCGGAAACACCCAGTTCCCAGCTATTGATCAGCCTTGCGATGTTCTGTACACCGAACACTTCGGTACGGTGGTGTCCAGCTGCAATGACGGCTACGCCGTATTCCTCGGCAAGGATCGGAGTAGACTCACGGATCTCGCCAGTCACGAGCATGGTGTAACCATGCTTGACGACTTCGTCAAACTCGGAAGCTGCGCTTCCGGTGCAGACGGCGACATTGTACTTCTTGCCGGACTCGAAGTTGAAGGACTGGTAACCCTTGGGGAATACCTTGTCCAGCAATTCCTTAGTGATTACGCCAGGGCCGCCATATCCGATGTTGTCATACATGAAACGGTCGGCAACCTTTCGACGCATATTTGTTCCATTGAGTCGAGGATCAAACGGCCTGTTACAAAGTTCCCATTGAGTTTTTTCCAGTCCAAGCGCATCGAACACGCTCACGTTGTTTCCATACGTTTCGTGTGCATCGAGAGGCAAGTGGTAGCCGAACAATGATATGCCATTTTGGATCAGCATACGGACGTAGTTACCAAACTGGGAGTTGTCTATGCACTTGTTTTTATCGGAGTACCAGAATCCGTTAGCATGATGTACGAAAATCACGTCGGCACCTTTGTCGGCAGCACGTTGGATGAGTTCCTTACGCAAGCTGACGCCGGTAACGACCTTATGGACGTCATGTTTCTTGTCACCGAACGCATCCACGATAAGACCGTTAGGACAGAAGTCCTTGAAGTCTTGTGGACGGAGGATTTCGTTAAGTTTTTCTTCGAGTTCAGCAAGTTTCATAATGCAGTTCCTTATCCTAGTAGTATATGTTGCATGTTCCAGACGTTTCGCTTGCCATAGCAACCCAATGGCAAGGACACTTTTGTACTTTCGTACATTTGGTTCGTTCGTTTAATTTTCTTGAGATACTTGACTACCGATTTCTCGCTGAGAGAAACTTCGCTAATGGCAAAGATGGCTTGGCCGTTTTTCCAATATAACGTATGCAGCCAGTCATCACCAACATAGCATTCAACGGTTTCATCGGTCGTGACAAACTGGACGGTCGGAAAGAACGAACGTATGAGAGTCTTAAATGTTTCAAGGCCCATCGAGGGTTCTTTAAGATGTCTTGCCATGTTGGCCTCCTTATTCGGCAATCATTTTCTTGTTTCTGTACCAGCTACCAGCTATGAGGCCGTCAGGATGCACGACGATTTCACGGAGAATCTTGTTGTCCTCGGTGCCTTCAAGGTCGTGCAACAGCTTCATGTTGGAATGGGACAGCGTAATGTTCAAGCCCTTGTAGTTCCAGGTCTCATAGACGTAGTAGTCCTTGAGTACTTGTTCAACGAGCGTGGAGTTGTTGTAGAGGAAGTGCTTGAGCTGCTGGTACAAGTCATCCGTCGGCGCATTGTCGGTCACGTTGATGAGCCTACGGAAGCTGAGGTCGTCGATGTGTCTGATATAATGGCCGATGTATTCCTTGATCTCGTCGATGGACTGGAGTCCGTGCGGATGAAGTACGCACTGGAGACGGATTTTGGTGTTCGGATGCTTTGCACGGTACTGGTCGAGCATGTCGAGGTCGAGAGCGCCGATGCCAGTGTAGTAGTCGGCACCTACCTTGTGACGGGAGATATTGACCCAGTCCGGATCGAGCTTGCTGTCGATGGTCTTGCTGAAGTTGGTGTTGATGTTGAGGAACACCTTGTAGTTTCCCTTCAAGAAGTCCACGACATCGCCAGCGATGGGGCTGAGGGACGGTTCGCCGCCAGTGATGCTCACCGTGGCCAGATGGCCTTGGCTATCGAGTTCGGCGATAAGTCTCTGAAGGTTGGCCATCAGCTTGACTGGATTGTCCTTGAGGTGGCTTTCCTTCTCAATACAGAACGGACAGCGAGCGTTGCAACGGTCGGTGATCTTGATATGAACATGCTTCATCCAGAAGTCGTCCATGATGCGCCACGGCTTGTCGAACAGCGTGACCGTGGTATCGTACAGCTTATCGTTGCTTTCCAGAACGGGGTTGAACGAGTAGTTCTTGATGTCGTGAATTTCTTGAATCATAGTATCTCCTAGTCGCCGCAGTTGGCCCATGCGTGACCGAATGCAACGACGGTAGTGTGACGGCTTACCTTGCATTCCTTTTCAATGTAGTCGCAGTCATCGTCGCCACGGTGGCTATCGGTGAAACAGCAGTAGATGTTGTAACAGTTATGCTCCAAGAATGCCTTAACCATACCAACAAGTTTTTGATTGATATGGAACTGGGTAATCTTTTCCTTCTTGAACTGCTGAATTATGTAGTCTTCAGACCAAAAGTACTTCATGGATGCGATCTTCATGAAGTTGTCGGTATTAAGCACTCGACAATTATTATGTCGGACAAACTCTTGGTACTCCTTGCTAGCGGTGAACTCGGTAAAGACTCGATTAACGGACACGACCTTTTCATAGCACGAGTCGAAGAAAGCCTTGCCGGCCTTGAACTGGTCATATTGGGCCTTCGGCAACACGTAGATTTTTTCTCCGACGGTGGCGGAATGTTCTGAGCTGGAGTTGGTTTCAAATACTCCACGGCGTATAGTTTTCATACGGGTCTCCTTTATTTCTTATATGACAATACTCCTATTTGACTTCTATGCACGCGATACCGAATGGCTTGATTTGATTGTGTTTCCATTCGTCTTTCATTTCCAGTACGTGGGATTTCGCTTCTAGGCAAGCTTCTTTAGAGCTAAATCCAGTAATCGCGGTTGACGATACACCAGATAACCCTTTTGCAAAATGACCGTCGTTGATGGTCGCGTAAATTATGAGCAATGTCCATGTGATAGTATTCATGATCAGGTTTCCTTTTTTTTTGAATGGGTCATGCGCATCGAGACTATTCCGTCATGCAACACTGCAGCGTGGTACATGATGGCGGTGTTTTCTTCCGGACTCGTGCAGAACATGCTGTCGTCACGCGACGTGTTCACGATCAGCGTAGGAACCTTGGCATTCGTCCGCTTAATTGTGACGAACATCGAGTGACCAAGCTGGTTTTCCAGCCCACGCTGAAAGCATCTTATTGCTGGTTCCGATTCGAACTTGAACACGAAACGCATGTTACCATCCTTGCGTGGTGATTTTCAACAGTTCGGCAATATTTTCCTTGCCGGTAAAGTCATATCGCTTGTCGAGCGCGGCGGTGCTCATACGAGCAACTACCATGTTCGGCACGTCAATGTACATGGTGCAACAAGTGAGGTTGCCTTCGCTGTCGGTGACGTCGGTGTCGCTGCCTTGGAAGAGAGTGTTGAATTCCTTGTCGGAAATGTTCAACACGGTCTTGGGATCGACCTGTTCGAGACCGAGGCAGTCGAAGGATATGCACTTGCACTGTTTCTTGAGTTCCGGCAAGTAAGCGACGAGCCACTGGATCTTCGTCTTGATCTTGTCGGACTGGTTTTCGAACAAGATGTGGCCACGGCGCAAGTCCTTGTAGCCGAGCACGAGGATCTTGTGGCCCTTGACGAACTCGACGTCGTCTTGGGAAAAGATGCCAGCGATCACGTGGATGACCACGTTGTTGCCCAGTTCGTTGATGATGGCCAAGTCGTCCTTGTTGGTGGAGTCCGTGAGGGACACGCCAATTCCATGGATGAGTTCTTCCTTGACGTACTTCAAGAGATTGGACTTGTAGCGCCGTAGGTGCTGCTGGTTCACGGTGATGTTGGCGATGACTCCTTGTTCCTTCAAGACCTTGAGCATCCATTCCAAGTCGGGGTGCGCGAGGGCGTTGCCGCCGCCGATTGCACATTCGGTTCCAGCGTGGAGCGAACGGAACACGGGTTCCATGCCGACGAGGTCGCCGTGGGTTCCCTTGATGGTGGAGTTTTCGTGACAGTAGATGCAACCGCCGTCACAGTAATCCGTGATCTTGATGTCGAAGTTTTCGGGGAAGTCGTAGGTGAAGTGGTCTTGGTCGTCTTCGACCCAGACGTTGGCACCGTTCTTGGTATTCTTTTCCCAGTGTCCAGTGGACTTGACCTTGGTTCCGTCCTCGAAGATGACAACGGAATGGTTGCCGTTGATGTAGCGTCCGAGGACTTTCTTAGAGATAAGCATAGTGATTTTTTTCTTTTCCATGCCCAAAATATAGCACAAATCGGCGTATGTGTCAATACCATACGCCGATTATTTTATAAAAACTGGTAAAATTAATTTAACAGCAGTCAACCTTAGTAATACGGAACTCGCTATAATTCTGCTTCATGGTTACCACCTCGAACGGCAATAGAACTGGTATGGTTTAAGAGTTAGTCAAAGTATAGACAAATATGACTATTGACTTTTTAACGTGTTCGGGACTCTTAGCTCCGAACCATCCATTCTGAACAATCCGAAAGGCAACCAGTAGAAGCCTTCTGTAGTCGACTTGTCCTCGGCTTTTCGTACAAACGAAAATAGTGTATCCCTCGTAGCCGGATTCCATACGAGGAATTCTGTACAGTGTCCGCTCTTGGCGAATGCGCTACTGATTAACAGAGTCAATGCTAATATTGTTATTCGGAACATTCGGGGTTCCTTGTTTGAGTTTCCAGTCCATGAGAATCTTGCCATATTTCGGCGGTATGTCCGACTCTTGGCATCGTCCCTCGACCAGCTGCTTCCTCCAGTAGTTCCATGCGGTGAAGCTTACTCCGTACTTGACGCAGAAAGCCTTCTTGTAGGCGGTCACATGTTGCTGACATTGCTTACGGTGCGTCTGGAAATACTTGCGGCACTTCGCCGCGTTGGTCTTTTTACCTTTTTCGGTCTGTCTGTACCGACGGTTCGCCTCGTTGTTCATTCGTCGTTTCCGGGCGATCGGGTCTTCTTGTTCAATGCTCTGTCCGTTCGTCGTCATCGTTCACCTCGTTCTTTGGCAGAGTGTACTGTTCTGGGAAAAGGAACGCCGGGTCCACATGTTCGCCATCCCTTGCCATTTTTTCAATAATTTCCTTCAACATGATGCTGTCGCCCAGTGATTCGTCGTCAATGTCTTCGTCAAACCGTCTTTCTTCGGCAGTGGCGTCGGCTCGGCAACAGAAGTCACTTACGCTTTTAGGTACTCGCGAGGCCACCTCGATGCAACCCTTCAAGTACCACGCGTATTCTCTGTCGGTAAGCTCGCCTCGGCTGTGCCTACAGCCAGGGCATGTGCATGTGCTTCCCATGATTCCTCCTAGTGACGGATATCGTCCTTTAGCGTCTTTAACCGAGTGAAATAATTATCTGCGGCCCTGGTGGAATCATAGACGTACTTCTTGTATTCTCGCAAGCATTCGATTGATGCCGAGTCGATATTCTTGTCAATGATGGCCGCGCATGCTGGCCGGCTAGCCAATACGTCTTCATATTTATGCGTGATCATCCGTTCTTCGGTCGGAGTAACGAAAAACACTAATAGCATCAGACAAGGGAATAAAATGGCTAACTCATACAGCAGTTGGTTATCCTGTAGTTGGAAAATACTTGGGCTGGCCAAAAAGAACATTGTAACCAGACCAAGGCCAATCATCAACGCCCAGTATGTATTGACGTAAATGTCCAATAGAACCATGCTATTTCTCCAGCGTTTCTGTTGTACGGGTTTTGATCACTTTGATTGTTTGGTAATACAGGCGAGCCGCTTGGATTGAATCAACAACATACTCGGCGTATTCACGCAAGCATGAAATTTCAGCCACCTTGTCGTCTGTTGCCGTGGAACAATGAGGACGGCTTGCGAGCAAGTCGTTGTATTCGTGAGCGATCATGTGTTCTCTTGTCGGCGTTGTAAAATGCAGTATAGCGAGTAGAATCAAACCGCCGCCGAACACGCCCAGCCCAATAACATCGGGAGCGCCTTCGGTCTCAAGCGTCGCTGCTACAAAAACTAGGCCCGATAGGCTAAGGAATGCCAATATGGCAACAAGCCCTATGTATGTGTTTAAGTAGATGTCCATGTCACTTCTCCAAGTATTCGAGCGTGGCGTATTTGACGTTGTGGTACTCTACCCAGTTGTCGTCATCCTTGTTGTAAATGCGGTAACGATTTTCACCAGTCTCCACCAGATAGCGCTCGGTCTTGTACTCAATCACATTACCGTCGTCTTCGGTTATAGTCACCTTCACCGGGTCGTGTATATTGAGCAGACACCCGACCAGCGGACTGCCGAAGCCAATCATTCCGAGAGCACTCATCGCAATGCAGCATGCGTCGCCCGTGTCAATCAATCGGTGATGGGCGCAGTGGTAGATAATGAACGTTAGTATGACCGCACAGACGATCGTGATAAATCCGAGCCAGTACATAGTACCCAACATATTAATCTCCTTTCATGTCTTTAATGAATTGTTGTTATCACACTTCTTTCGGAACCGTCTCCACGTGGTCATGTTCGAGCCATCCGTCTTCGGTTTCCTTGTAAATTACCTTGAGGTCGCCTTCTCGGCTGAAGCGCGTGTAGCCGAAAGGCTTCTCTTGGACAGTGCGCATGCTGTCTAGGCAGTCTTCCTCGGACGTGCGCACCCTATGGCCGAGCGCCTTTTTTGCACATTCCTCGCAGAGGTTGGTGATCCATCCGCCAGTAGTCCAGATGACACGCTTGCCGTCTGCCGTACGAGGTTCCTTGCCGCAGTCGTAGCAGATCCAGCTGGACAGCGTCTCGGCTATGCCGTTGAGCGAGTCATCGCCAGTGGATACTGACGTGTAGATACGTAGTTCTCCGTACTTCTCCTTGACATCCATGAACTCGAACCTGGCCTTGGTCTCGTCATCCCAAGAATCGTACAGCTTGAACAGACGAGGAAGGTAGCGGTTCTTCCAGAGGTCTTCCCAACCATTGCCGTCCCAATACTTGTAGTAGTTGTTCTCGATATCCTCGGCATCGGTCTCGTACGCTGGCTCACGGCTTCCGTATGACTTGCGGAACTTCAAGAACGGATACTTGTTGAGCAAGTCCAGCATGGCCTCGTCGGAGATCGGATATTTAGGAGTAAATGCGCCCATTATCTGCGTTTCCTTCTGGTAGCTCGGTTCTGCTTGAACGGATTGAGTGAATACGGCATAGGAACGACACGACAAGCTGGGGGAACCATCTTTACCCTAGCTGGCATGATAAGCGGCAATGCGTATTGTAGTGGATTAAACTCACTCATGAGTTCCTCTTCTTTGGTTTCATCTTCTTTGGGTACAAGTTACTCGACGTGGGTTCAAGCCACTTGGTAGTTCCGAAAAACCTTACCGTAAGGTTGTCTGGCACTTCTCTATCTTCGTCGAACTGGATGTACTCGATATGGGTATTGATCTTGTCGCATTTCTCAGAAAATACGCCACGTTCCTTGACATGGCCGTTACCCTTTGCAAGCCATTCGGAAAGTGTCTTGTATGTCACTCGCTTAGCCATTATACGTCCGCGTCTAAATCATCTGACTTCCATAACTGAGTGTCAATTGACGTAACACCACCACCAATACCACTGTCATTAAAATTGTCTGATGCCAGCAAGAACAGACGGTTATCTGAACGGTAGACTTGGAACACACCACTCCATCCACCCGGATAGTCGGCGAACACTTCGTCGGAGTCATGCAGTTCCTTGTTTTTCAGCAGCTTTTTAAGCATACCTACGGTAAGCTTTTCCATTTTAGTCTGCTTGTCCGTTATAGATTCTTTATCATTCATCGGGCACCTCGAATAGCCAGTTAGGTTTATTAAACGAGAGACACATCGTTCCAGACAACGGAGTCGCCGTACAGTTGTGCTCTCGGCACATCTGCATGAGGATGTAGAAGAAGTCGATGTCAGGAATCTTCACGCGACAATCGGTACAGAACTCGTCCACGTTCTTCTGCCACCAGTTGTAGTTGATGATGACGTGTGTCGGGACTACGGCGGACTTCCATTCGGAATGCAGAGACTTGGTTGCGCCGAACTGGTCGAAGAACGGATCGTGCTCTGACAAAGGCATGTCCGGTATGAAAGTAGGCCTGAATACGACCTTCTGCAGAAACTCACGTACGGTCTTGATGCGATCTTGGGTATACTTGATGCATTCTTCTTCGGTAGGCTTCTTCTCGCCTTTCTTCGGTGGCGGCATGTAGAAGTAATCTGAAATCATAGGCCATCCTTTTGCGCGGCACGTGTTGAAGACAGTGCATTGCGAACTTGTTCGATGAAAGAGGTCAAGCATTTTGTATAGATGTTCAGTTCGTCGGCCATTACGACAAACTTATCCACAATGTCTTTGACCGTCAGTGCGCCAGTCAAAGACAGCGAGCCGTTCGACGTCTTGATCTCTGTTTGGTCTAGACCGAAGTCGTTGATACATTTTACAATGTCAGTCAGTTCGATTTGCGCAAGCGCGGTGTCCTTAAAGGATGTGAAAGAATAATCCTTGTATACTTCTTCCAAAACGTAGAACTTTCCGTCGCCATCCGTCGCCACGGTTTCGTACTTGTCGCTGCAGACGAGATACTTATTCACCGAACTGTCGTAACAGACTCCTACGGTGACACTTTCTGGTATAAAAAACTTCTCAGAATAGTCAATAAACTGGTTTTTCGGATTTCCCGGAAGAATGTTGATACCAGCAACGTCTAGACGTCGATATATTTCGAATATTTCGTTAATCTGGACAAGTGAATTGTGCAACTTGCATGCGGCGGTACGCATCTGGTCGATATAGCGCCGGCGTTCTAAGTCGTCGTCATTCTTGGCAATGCCGATAATGTCATCCAGCTGCTTGAACACTCGGTCGCTGTCTAGCGTGACTACCGAATTCGGCTTAGGTGCGCCTACGTACACGGCGTCAATGACTGTATCGCCAAGCTTGTGCGTAATCTCGCAACGTCGAGATTCCTCGATAATCGTCGTGAAGATGCGCTTCATGGACTCCTTCATCGCATCCTTGGTCTCGTCGGTTACAAGGCCCTCGGTGAAGTCATAAACCATGTCGATTACTTGCCGTTCACGTGTATCGTCAATAATCGGAAGGTTGGCGAGCATTTTGTATTCGGCAATCTGCTTTACCACGCTCATGCGGCGCACGACGTTCTGTACGATTTCTTGGTCGATGCCGTTGATTTCTTGACGATAGCCGTCTATAAATTCTTGCGGATCCATGCGTTCCTCATTAGTTGTGGTACAAATATAGCAAACACGGAATTTTTTGGCAAGCATTGATAAACTAGTGTAAAATTCATTTGGAAATCTATATGCAAATCAATAAGAACATGGTCAAACAATTTGCCGTTTACACTGAATGCGTGTGCAAGGAATACGGAATTCCGCAAGCCACCAAGCCGCTTATAGAAGGCTTGATTTCCATGCTGGAAGCCAACTTCGCTATGGACAAAGTCGGCTCATACGACGTTGACGATGCGTTGCTGGGAAATTCACTCTCGACGGACGCTTACGAAACCAATTACGACATGAACGACGTCCAGCAGCTCTGGAACATGTACGACGAAGAATTTGCTGCGACTAACGGCGTTGACGCGGCTTACCAAAAGGCTGTCGACGACTTGGCCGCGCAAGGCGTGGACACGTCCAAGGTCCCGGCGGACAACAGCGCATATATCTCGGCCTTTGGAACTAGCATCGAAGCCGACGAGGCCGAGCAGCCGTGGGTAGGTACGTCTGGTGCGTTGACCGAGAGCAATTCGTTCCGTGACCAAGCCAAGTATGACCTGAATGCATATTATAGCGATGCTGACAATGTTGATGACATCAAGTCGATGGGTCGTTCTCTGGACCGGTACGGCTATCGTGAAAACGGCGTGAAGGGAATGGGCTTGTCAGGAAAGTTCGGCAACGCCTATGACTTGAAGGATGACGGCTTCGGCGCATTGAACTCTCGTAACTCCGGTTTAGCTCCGGTGGGTCGCCGTATCATGAAGCGCGGAGAAAACGAATTCTACAACAAGGACATCCAGTCGCAGTTGGATGACATGATGACCGATGACCGTGCTGGAGTTAGCACGGTCGAAGACATCAAACAGATGATCAGCGAATTGTACAACAACTGGAATGCCGATAACGACGCCAACGGTGTTTCTGGTTCCGACGCCGATTTCCGCCAGTACGTTGAAGATGCCCTTAACGAGCTTGGTATCGGTGGATAAAATAAATCATAATTTTAACGAGGCGGATATGCATCCGCCTTTTTTTGTATGTAGTCACTAGAATGATAAACTATTACGGCATAACAATACGGTGACACATGTCATTACAAGACCAATACAAATCTTATGTAGAAAGCGTTTGCGCGTCAATGGATGCCCCGCAAGCGGCAGCCGCAATTAGCAAAGGATTCGCAATGCTGCTTGAAGCCCATCTCGACCGCACCACTGGAGGCAACTGGTTCGGAAAAACTCTCAGAGACCAAAACAACTTTGACCGCCAATTACAGACCAATAGCCGTCATGACATCGACTCGACCAAGACCGCTGGCATCACCAGTCGCCGATACGGGTTCAGAAAGCCGATATCCGCTGGAAAGGGCGGATTCCAGGATGGTCTAGGCAATTACGGATATGGCGACACTGGTGATAATACGGGCATGGGCGCTACAGCGAGACGCGGCATCAAGCGTTTCCAGAATCGGGAAGCCGACAAGGACTTGCAATCACAACTGAACGACATGTACGCACCAGACGATATTGGGGTTTCAGAAAATACGTATGTAGCACCGACCACAGATGAGCTGGCGGCATCAGCTTCTTTCGCACCGCAGTCGACTACGGTCGCTGACGTGGCGGAAGTCAAAGAATTCCGTAACAAGGCATCCAAACTGGCTAATTACGTGTCTGAGTGCATTAATACACGTGGACTGTATGACGGCATGCCTACGGACGGATCAGGAGTAACTGTAGGTTACCCGTCACACCCAACGCTTGCGCTCTCTAACGGTGACGCGCCGTCAATGCTGCAGAAGTGGTACGATTTCCAGACGACCATCGACGAGGCGTTGTCGAAAAACATCGAACCTAGTCTGCTAGGGAAGATCAAATTAATGATAATCCGGTTCATCAATTTCTTCAATGACTTGCTGGCCGGATGGAAAATGAATACCGAAACTATTTAGTGGACGTATGAATGATTTTGCTGAATATTTAAGTACTCGACCGAAGTCTCCGCTTACAGAGGCGATTGCCGCTCTGTATGAATCTGCGTCAAGTATATTGTACCATTTCATGACGGCTAACCGTTTATGCCAACTATTAGAGACTAACAGATTTACCCCATCTGATAACGAACAACGTTACAACGGCGAAGGAAAACGATTTATGTCGTTTTCCCGGCACGGAAACTTCAATGAAGGATATCCGTCGATGCTGTATTCGAAATATGGTCTCGGTGATTACTGGTGTAAAATACGGCTCACCATCGACGGCGATAAGTTCAACCGCCAGCCAAACTTCCATACCGATGATCGAAAACAGCACTCCACTCAGTTTAAACCGTTTGACTGGGTGCATAATGTGTACAAAGGAACGCCAATGGCGAAACAATATCCGAATGGGCGTTCATTCCCGGCGTCTTACGATAGCGACCCGATGGTAGATTATGCAACGTTGAAACCAGTCACTAATGCGTCGCATCCATTCTTTCAAACCGAAGACCGAATGACGACGGATGCGGCGTACATCCCCAACGCATTAAGTTACATTTTGAGAATCGACATTATATTGTACATAAATGATTTCGACCGACATAATCAAAAAACTCGTGAGCGTCTATATAATGCGATCAACAATGTCGACACTGATAAAATTCATATCTATAACGGCATGGAACAGTTCAACAATAAAATAGAATGCAGCCGTTCGGTATTAACTGCGCCTTGTGACAATAGAGCCATCAAGGACACCCAACGGTATCGGAAAACTGACGGGTCAATAAATTATGAATACCGGACATATCCAAGAGCCGTTACTGAAGCTGCAAATATAAATATCGACGATGACCTCGCGGCAAAATTCGCAACGACATCGCAAGACATCTACAAGGCGACCGTCTGGGTGGCCGACAAGATCAACGAGTTTGGTGACGACTTCATCAAGTACCTCATGCCACGTCTTGACGACCCTACATCACAGTACAACGCAACGCTATCGTTTAATTTTTCCGAAATGAATTTGTCAGAAGATTTCTTGAAAGGAGTACCGCAGAAGCTTTATATACGTTTTGTCAAGCCAGAACATAGCATGATGTATCCGAAGGGCGATACTGTGGCGGCTTACGCATATACAGATACCGCTGGCTTGATAGCCGATCTGGACGACGGGTGGCCCGAATATGCGCTTATTGGAATATACGTCCATCCGAATATGGACAATACGGACATTATCAGCCGAGTGATCAAGATGAAGCTTCCGCACGAGCTTCGGCATGTCGTGGACACTTGCGACAAGGCGACGTTGCAGATGATGACCGACTCTTTGCAGAACAACGTCATGGCGTTTGCCAGCTCTGACTTCGCTCGATATTGGGATGACCCAGGCGAATACTACGCACGGTTAAGCGAAGTCGTTGTATTCGCGATGCACGTGCTATCGAACCCGAACAACCGGGCCAAAGTTCATTCCGCCAAAGAAGTTATCGAGAAGTTATCTGCAAAGTCTTCTGCATACCGTCAAGCGCTAGGCGACGTAGATGACACGGCAAAACAGATGTTCAATAAAAACTTAGAAGCCATTTTAGCTAAGGTGATGGATAAGCTAATTTAGAGGCAATTTATGAATTTCGGAAGGCCACCGTTGGTCGGCTGAGGAATAATGGTATAAACTGTCGAGTAAATAAGCCAAGATAACTATGAACACCTTACAAAAACAATACTCGGAATATATCAAGGCTATCTGCGAATCATATAATTGCCTTGGAGCTATTCAACCTATCCAAAATGCGTTTACTCTGTTGATGGAGTCAAGTAGCGGAAATTCTAAACGCCGCATTATCCGTAAAATATATAACTTCACTCGACCGTTGACCGGCCACTTGTATCGAGACGATAATTGGGCGAACGTATATGAATTGTTCAATGGAATACAAAAGGCCGTGCCTGAATTTGAATTCACCTATGGAGCAATTGACGGAGGTTATTCCAATCCGGGCGAAGATGGGATGCCGCGCCGTAAGACATATACCATAGAAGGCAAGACGCCTGAAGGATATCCGATTAACGGCCAGTTGCATTGTGACGCCGCTGGGACGATGGAAGACCCGTTTAGCGCATACGACATGACATTGATTCTCAACTAAGGTAAACTGGGTACATGATGTACGACTTCCATTCCTACCTGTATTCTTTATCAAAGTCACCTCTCGTCGAGGCGGCAATCGCCTTGTACGAGGCTTCCGAAGGCGACGCCAGAAAATACATGAAGAAGATGCTCCAGTCCTTGGGTCTAGAACATGAACTCGCCCAAGGATACGGCGACAACTGGGCGGAAACCGCGTTCAACAAGATTAGGAACGCCTTCGTCCACCAAGGATGCGACGTCTACTTTGTTCCCGGCATCGCCAGAATAGCCTACGGCGACCTACACTTCGACAGCGAGGACGAGGACACGCAGAAGCTGGCGCTTCTGAAGAACTTGGTGAAGTTCATCACGATAGCCCACAAGGCGCAGTTCACAAGAAACTTGGAAAAAATCGGCGTGGTTCAGGAAGGGCCTCAGAAGGGAATGAAGGTCAAGTCCAAGCCGATGACTCTTGACCAGATTTCCGCAATGTTCTCTAGGGAACAGAAAGAAGTGACTAACAAGGCGAGAGAACAGTTTGCAAAGGAACACGCGAACTCCGAGGGCAACGGATACAAGATAATCGAATTGAAAAATTTTGAACAAGCGCACCAGTTCCTACCGTACTGCACGGCGGACAAGTGGTGCTACTTGCAGAACGAGAGCACGAGGAAGGCGCTGGCTCCGGCGACTCCGCCTATGACGAAATTCAGTTATCCAAGATTCTCGGATTCCCCGTGTGGGAACGCTGTCCGGGATACACTGTCGACGAAATGCTTGCCAACGGCCTCGTGAACATGGAGACTATGAAGACTATCGTCACCACGGATGAGCAGCTTGAAAAACTCAGCAAGGACAAGGCTACCCAAGCCGAGTTCTTGAATAAGTACCGAGTGGAAGCCAAGGAATACTGGGAAGCGCCGGGGTTCAGTGTAATTTTCAGCAAGCTCAACAAGCGTGGATTCCATACAACAGAATGGTTTGCGATGACGACCGACGAACCAGATCACTTGCTATGGTTCAAGGGATTTCACCGTCTTATCACTGACGTCTATTCGATTGAACTAGGTTCCCACAAGTACCTGGTCGTTTACCAAAACGGAACTCCGCTATCCAAGGACGTGTTCTACAAGGTCGGCGGTGACCATTTCCCTCTTGCCGTATGCAAGATGATCGACGGCGAGAAGCGCTACAACTACATCGACCAGGCTGGACGGTATATCCATAACGACTGGTTCGCTCACATAGGAGCGTTCGACGCATACACTGGTTTCGCTTGCGTCCAGCGCGACGACGGAAAGGAAAACGTCATCAGCAAGACGGGCAAGCTCATGTTGAGCGACTGGTACGACAGCATCAAGAGGGAATACAAGCAGGGATTCTACTTCCAAGCTACAGACGGCGACGGCGATATCTTGCTGTTCGACCATACGATGAAACCGTTCTGCGGCTATGTTGAACAAGTGCAGAATATTGCCGACATGGGTCTCCTCGTCAAATCACACGGAAAGTACAACGCGGTCATTCCGAAACAGTGCGCACTGTTGAGCAACCTCTGGTTCGACGCGATCGACGAGCGGCCATACATAGCGCCAAACGGAACGTATGCACTGCGGGTATTCGACACGGATCAAGGCTACAACTTCATAAGCTTGGAAACCCACAAGCAGCTCATTGATAAGTGGTACCCGTTGATCATGTACATCGAGCACGGATTATTCTATGTCAAGGACGAGACTGGCCGAATCAACATCTACGATCCAAGCATCAATCGCTTCATGCTGCCGCAATGGTTCGAAGACCACGGCATCCCAGAGATCCAAGGCTACGAACAGTTCGGCAATCTGATGCTTGACGGAAAGCCAGTTCGCGTCGTGAACGGAAAGATAATGCCACCCAAGAGATACGAGTAATAACAAGGGAAAAGGAAATGAGTATTTACGTTGTTGGTGCAAAGAGCAAGAAGTTCCTACCGCTTGACGGATTCCACAAGAAGTTCCTTGTGGACGAGCCGCACGATGGCGACAACATCGACTGTCTCAACCCGTGGTTCTGCGAACTAACTGGGCTGTATTACATGTGGAAGCACGACGATGACGACATACTGGGGTTGGAACATTATCGGCGGTACTTGACGGTTGACGGATGGAACCCGATAAAGAAAGAAGAAGCAGAAAACTACTTGAAGAAGTACGACTTGCTCTGCGTGAAGGTACGTTATCCGTACACTGGCATCAAGGATTACCTTGTCAAGAATAGAAAGTCCGAAGACACCAATTCGTACATTGCCTTGCTTGGCGCGATGTACGGACGCGGCTACGCAGACCACTGCGTCCGCTACTTGAATGGCCACGAGCATATTCTTGGAAACATGTTCGTCGCCAAGCGAGAAACCGCCAACAAGTATTGCGATTTTTTGTTCAAGACGTTGAGGGCGTGGTTCTGCATCCAGAACATGCAAAAACGTCATATAGAACCTCGCATAGTCGGTTACATGGCGGAGTTCCTATACGGCGCTTACGTTGATTTCTTTAAGCTAAAGACAAAGACGCTACATTTGCGAATGATATAAAGAAAAAGCCACCGAAGCTCGGTGGCCTTTCTTTTACTCCTTGTAGTGGCAGTCCTTGAGGAACTGCTGGTTGTCCTTCTCGATGTTGAGGAGAACGTTCTCGATCCGCTTCAGATCGCTAGCACTGAGTTTGCATGCCCAGTGGCCGTAATGGTCGCCTTTCTCCAGCTCGTACGCGCAACGGTTGGAACCCACGTTGAGCGAACCGCCGTAACGGATGTTGCTTCCTTCGGCGATGGCCTCCGCCCAAGAAGGAAAGCTTCCCTTGTCCGTAGCGTAGTGGAACGGAAGCGTAATCTTGATTTCGTCTCCGTGTTCACCGCCGAGCTCGTCCTTGTAATAACCTTGAATTGCGCCGTAGATTTCCACGGTCTTCGTGGTGAGCGTACGATCCTTCTTGGGAACTTCGATAGTCACGTTGCACTTGAAGCTGATGTCGTGGCACTCGCCGTACTGCCACCCATTCGTTTTGTTCACAGTGCCGTGTTCCTTGAAGAACTTGTACACATTGCCGAACGCGCTGTTTCTGAAGAACTCGTCGTAAGCGTCCGCTACCTTGGCCTTGGTAGCTTCGACGGCGGCGTCGATGCGCTTGCGCTCGGCTTCCGGCAGCTGCTTATAGTCGCGAGGCTTCTCGAACTTGTTGAGGCCGTCGCCGAAATGGATACCGCGCCAAGTGAGACCGCCGTGCTGTTCGGAAATCGCGTCAAGACGTGCCGTGTTGTGCTTGATGACCTTCTTGACGAAGTCGAGGAACACGTCGGCCTTCACGCCGTACGGATGCTTGGGATGGTCGTAGTCCCATTCGGAAACTAATTCCTTCTGGTACTTGATATTGTGATCATTGGCATAGCGGAGGAACGGAGAGTCGCTGTCAAAATAGAACAGAGCCGTCGTATGTTCCGTCTTGGCTCGCATGTGTATGTCGTGTCCGCGCCAAGTGTTGTAGAAATGGTCGATGTTCTGGCTGTATTCCAGCATCGGAATAACCATCTGCACGTCCGTATTGGGACACGGTGATTCGTAGAAGTACTGGTTGTCTCGATTAACACGGAAACCGAGTCCGGACAGTTCCTCGAAGAACTTCTTGCCTTCTTCGGTATCGGCCCAGAATTCGAGCGGAAGGTCAGTACCTTCTGGGATTTCGTGACCCTTCTTGAACGGCCCCATGCACTTGACGATGTCCATGAAGTGCTTGAAGCCACAATGCAGCGTACATGCGTTGGAGTCCAGCGTTTGCACTTGGTCGCCGACGGTAGCCTTAATGAAGACCTTCTGGTCGGTGCGGCAGCTTCTCTTGAGGTCGGTCATGTTGATGTCGATAGTCAGCTCTTCGCCGTCGATCTCGCCGACGAACTTGAGCGAACCCTTCGTGCTGTACACGACGGCTTCGCGGAGCTTCGCCACTTCCTCAATCGGCTTGAGAACGTTTTCGTCCGTGTAATACTTATGCTCGCCTTCGAGGATCTGGAGCAGCGGAGCCGCCTTGTAGAGTTCATTCTCTGCTAGAGGTTTCTTAGCCATGGTTAGTCCTTTTTGTTGTATTTGATTTTTGATAGGCGGTCGAGCGCAGCGTCGATGCACGGCTGGTGCTTCAAGGATTCGAGCAAGTGCTCGATCGTACGCGCATGCTTGAAGATGTCGCCAAGGACTTGCCTGTCCTCGGCAAGTTCGGCGTCATTTTCGTTGAGCTGGTCTACGGATCCGCTGTCGACCAGTTCGTTGTGAATGTCGCCGCGGGAAACTACGGTATAGACGTGGTAGTCTCTTCCAATAAAGTAATGACGCCACCAGACGCCGTTGGTCGAACTGTAGTTGGCCTTCACCAATTCACGGAAGCCGTCGTTTAGAAGGCGACAAAGCTCGTCCCAGTCCTTCTCGTAGGCGTCGTTCAGCTTTTCGTCGTCGGGGTCGATTATCCACCAGAGGCACTGTTCGGAATAGGCGCTAGGCTCTTGCTGCTCGACGTCGTACCAGTCCTCGCAGATGTAGTCGTAATCGTCACAGCCGCCGTCCTCGTCGCCTTTGTAGCAATAACCAAGGTAAATGTATTTCGACGTTCCTTCCTTGTCGTACTTGTCAAACATATTGTCTATATATCGTGTGTATTTGTTTTCCATAGATTACCCTACTTTACGAATTCGCGCTGTTCGCGAACGAACTTGATGAACTGCCCAACAGTGATATCAGACATGTTGGTAGCAATAAAGCGCGACGCGATGAACTTGCCAGACAGCGGATCCTTGTACAGAACCTTGTGGGACAGATCGTTGCACTTACGTTCAAACACGATGCAGTTGCCAGCACGTTTCCACTGTGCGCTTACGTTGTTGACAATCTGCCCTTGCAAGTCTGCAGTCGGCGCATAGGAGTCGCAGAAGTTCGGCCCGGCAGAGACATATTCGATAGGCCAGAACTGGTTGAGAACCGACAGCGCAGTGTCGAACGAAAGCGGTTCGTTCTTGCGCTCGTAGAGCTCATCACGGCATAGGATCTTGGCTCGCTGCTGGTCAATGTCTTCCTTATGCTCTTTACGGCGGCGATCCATCTCGTCCTTGCACATCTTGCACAAGCCGTGGTCTACCTCGCCAGATGGCGGAACCTCTTTGCCGTCATCGGCATAGCGGATGACTCCAGCCGGACAGCAATCGGCGGCGTCGCGGATTTCTGCATCATACTTGGCGTAGTCGGTTCCTACGACCTCGCACTTATGGGGAACACGGAACATCGGGTCGCATATCGCTTCGCAAGCGCCACAGCCGACACATTCGTCTTCGGTCTCGTCGAGCCATACTTTCGTAATCATAGTAGTCTCCTAATATCAGATAAGTCCCGGCATGCACTCGTCGATGTCTTGGTAGTACTTGCCGTTGTCGCCAGCCTTCATGGCCTTATTGATAAATTCAATGGCGGTTTCCTCGGTCTCGAACAACGGATCGCGACACAGTGGACTGTACATCGTCATGGGGCCCATGGCGACTTCGGCGTACCAGTAGGCATACGGCCTCCAGCTGAACCAGCCAGCCTTCCACTGGGGAAGGTAGCCCTTGCCAGTCTTCTTTACGCGGTGCTTCTTGTCGATGTATGTCGGCATAACTGTTCTCCAGACACTATTGGTCTTCCTCGTAGTCTACGCCGATATCCGGGTCGGCCATATTTCTGGTAGGAAGGTCTTCTGTATCATCATAAAGATCCGAGAAATTGTTCGTTGGCATACCATATTCGTCATCATCGTTACGATAACCGATTTTATTAGTCGAACCTTCGTCAACATCAAGATCGTCTTCGTCGACTTCGGTAGAGCCGTGAACATAGTTTCCATATTTGGTATTCCAAGCAGCCCATTCATCCATGTTAACTTTGCTAGCAAAATCCATTAGTCGTCATTCTCCATTCTCTATATAGTCTTCTCGGTAGCCTTGGTCAAAACAAACTGAACTCCACTTTTGTTTCAGTCGGTTCTTCGCCATGTACAACAGCGCCTTCTCGATTTCCAACTTGTCTTCCAGTTCCATAATGTTACAAATGTGTTCTCTCACGCACATGTCGTATGCACCGATCGACTGCGGAATCATCGTATCAAGCCGTTCAGCCTCGGCTTCTACGGCCAGATATATCTCATTCTCCAAGCGTTTACTGTGGATACGGCCAGACATTAGTCATCGCACCTCTGTTCGAAGCGGACGCAGAACGGCTCGTCGTAGTCATCGCACCATTCGGTGTCCAAGTCGAAACGGCCAGTCTCCTTGACTTGCTTGATGACAATCTCGAACACTTCGTCCATCGTGGCGTCATTGCCAAGGTGTTCGGCGTATTCGTGCGGAACGCACTTGATATTTCCGCCAGTAATGTCGTCGAACTTCTTGCGGAACTTCGCCTTGGCCTTCTCGAAATCCTGGCCAGCGTAAATGATCTTGGGGACTGGCAAGCCAGCCCAGTAGTCTACGTCTGCAATAACATAAGTACTCATAGGTGTTTCACTCCTTGTTAAGTTCAGAAATAACATCATCTTCTAGCTGACGGATAGCCACGACATCCTCTTGCTCCAGAATGAGGCGTGACAAGTAATGAACGTCGAACGCAGAGAACATGTTAAACTTCTTGTACCTTTCTGGATGCGGCTGAGAATCCCACTTCGCGAGAATGCCGACGGCGCACTTATTCGCTTCCTTGTGGTCAGTGGCGAAGTTCTCCGCGACATACCGAATGAACTCCTCGCACTCGTTAACCAGATGGGAGGCCATCACCATCGCGTTCGTGGCCTTGCACAAGCGGCTACAGATTAAGGATTCCACTTCGGATTTAAATGATGTAAGGTCTAAATTGCTCATGATCTATTGCCTTTTAGATAATTCCCTTGTACTTGGCGAACTGCTGAATATCGTCCAGCCGTTCCTTCAAGTGCTTGATGCCGCTGAATCCCACTTCCTTCTGTCTTGCGCGGCCACCTTGAATGATCATCTGCTTCTCGTCGTCGTGCTTCTGCGCCTCGTGGAACCATTCGTACGTGCCACACATGACGGTGAACTTGGCCGGAACGATGTATTCTAACACCAAGCGGTCGTCGTGCCCAGTGTAGTAGATGCGCACCTTGACAGACTTCTTCGCCCAAGTGACCTTCGACCCCTTGATCTTTGGGAACTTGTACGGAACGCTGAGAAACGCGAGGTAGTGGTCGATGTGCGGATACTCGACGCACCAGTCCTCCGTCTCGCGGAGAAATTCTGCACCTTCGAAGTAGTCCGGAAGCTTCGTGTTGTAACGGCGCTCGAACAGACTGATAAGGTTCTTGGTGTGGCGGTCGATGACCTCGTCCTTACGTGCCGCAAGGATGCCGTCGACTTGCTTGGCCTCGGCAGAACCCTTCGGATAGACCGGGCCATCCTTCGTCCAGCTCGTGGCCGTACGCCAGCTGTCTGGCATGCCGTGGCGCTTGGCTTCCTCGCCGTACACGTCGAGCATGCGGTTCCACGAGGAGCTGACAATGCCGACGGCGGTTTCCAAGTCCGTCTCGATGTAGAAGTAGGTGTTGATGGAGCCATCGAGACGGTTCGTGAACTCAGGGAACATCCGCTGCAGCAATTCGTTCTGGCGAGAATGGTGCTCGTACACGCAGTAATCGACGAGTACGGTACGGCGTGAAGTGATGCAGAAGCCGTAATGCATTTCGTCAATGTCCTTGCTCAGCGAGAAGTCTTTGATGTCCGCGTTGTATACAAGCACCGGATGATCCTTCGACATGGCACTGCAGAGGGACAATTTGTCTTGCGGCATAGCGACGAATCGGTCGGCGTCCAAGTGTATGTCGGTGAACGCATAGGGAAGAAAGGCGGCTTTCGCCTTCTCGTAGAACTCCTTGTTGCCGGGGATTGTCAACCAGTCCTCTACCAGCATCGGCATCGTACCAGCCTTCGCTTCTTCGGAATCGAGCTTCGCCACGGAGTTAAGCCAGATGTCGAAGTCGCCTCGGTCGAAATACTGGCTGAAGTCGAACGCCTTGGTCTTTCCTCCGTAGGTGCAAGTAATGCCAAGCTCTTGCTTGTTCTTCTTGACCGGAATGTCGAAGGTGATCGGCGAGCCTTCCCTCACTCCCTCGTAGTGGAATACGGCAATGTTGTCGTCGACGGTGACTTGGATAAGCTTGACGTCGCCTTCCTTCTCCATGCGGTTAAGGAATCCTAAAGCGCACTGTCTGTACTTGGCGGCCTTGATAATCTCGTTGTCCTTGTAAACCTTCATTACTTTATCTTCCTTTTGGGTGCCTTTGCTGGGTTTCTGCTGAAGTCCTCCATACACATGAGGAATCCGTACTTATCCGTCACGACCTTCTGTCCAGCGGCCCTAATTCTTGCAATTTCGATAGCGCTCATTTCTTGATCTCCTTGTCCCAGTCTACCCATTCGCCTTCTTCGCGTTCATACAGATTGTTCCACCAGCTATGACGGATGCTGATGTTGTAGTTGACCTTGTCCTTACTGGCCTCGACTGCGGCGGCAATAGCCTTGTCCTTGTCGGTGAAAGTCTGTTCGTAGTCGCCGACAAGCCCATGTGCGTCTGGATACTCGTACCGCAGTCGGTACTCGTGCTTCGATTTCGTCCGTGCTTCCATCATTTCCGTGTACGCCTTGTACTGCGTAACGATGTCTGGATGGTTCGCCTTGAGCCACATGTCGAAGTCCATCGTCTTGTAGTTCGGGTTTCCGTAAGGCTTGCAATATTGATCGCATGACAGCTTGTTCGCCTGTTCAGCACTGAACAAGAACAGTCCGCATTGATTCGGCTTAATATTCTCGGATGGCGAACGGTCACAGCAAAATGTAGTCTCATTGACCCATCGTCCGAACAAACAAGTTGAGCAACATTGTTTCTTTTCCATATCATGCCTCATCAAAAGTTTGGATCGCATTATACATTCCGGTCAAATAATATGCCATGGCCCTACGAGACAAATCCTTGTAAAGCTTGTCATAATAATATACCGGAGTCTTCTCGGTCCCGTGCTCGCCACCATAGAAAACCTCGAACCGTTTCTTGGCGTCGTTACGACGGAATACGAGGATGTCTTTCCTATACTCGTTTCCGGCAAGCGTGAAGCCTTGATCCAGCAATAAGGTTTTCATTTCGCCGTATGTCATTTACGCATCTCCGTAAACATATTTCTGACGGTCTTTCGGAATCCACTTGTCCACCCAAGCCTTGATGTCGTCCGTGATGGGCTGGTGGAGCTTGTCGTGCCAGTGCCAGATGAACTGACGGATTTCGGTATCCTTGTTGAACCGGTGGTCGATCATTGTGTCTAGCAGTCCGTACTTGTAAATGAGTACGTACATAACATTCCAAGACAAATGTTGTATCATGTCTGGATTATCGGAGCAGACGCTTGCATAATCCTCGGCAGCATAATTGTTGCCGTTATATGATAAAGAGTCCATAGACTCGCTAAAGGTGACTTTTGGAAGCCCCTTGCAGAAATCGCGAGCGTCCTTGTATGCGTCGATAAAGCCTTGTGTAAACTTTGTCTTGTCACGCCGACCTACGGTGTCATATCGTATGAAGTATTTTATAATACCAAGCTTGTCGTGAGGATCTTTGTATGACGCAATGTCTGGATACGTGGCGTACGGACGCAAGTCGGTCTTGAGCAACGGGTTTTTAGCGAAAATAGCAAGCTCCGCTTTCAAATCCTTGGCATACTGTACAAACTCGTCGTGGAAGCCGTTCGCGCCGGACGCTTTTACGGAATATTTGTACTTGATGCCTTTTTTGTTGCTGGAAATAACGAAATCTATGTCGAATTCGATCATACGCCAGACAGACTTACCGTATCCAAGGTTTCTCGTAACGGTAATCGAATTGTAACATATGTCAACCGAATCGTTAGATTTCTTGATATCTGGGTGGCCGTCAAGGAACATGTTAATGAGCTTGCTGTAAACGATTTCCATGTATCCATGCGGATACCAACCGTACTGGTACGGAGAACTGTTTCCAGTATTGAAGTAGGAATCGACTACGTGAAGCATCTTCATGCCCTTGATCCAGTTCATTAGGTAATCACGGAGAACGTGTTTCCAATCCATCGTCTTGAGTCGTTCGAACATTTCTCGTCCACGCTTGGATCCACGTTTGGAATAGTCGTCTGGGTCACGGATATCCATGACGTCGGGCGAATAGTATGCCGGGTCATCTGGTGTTCTCGTGTCGAAGAACTCTCTACGCAATTCTTTATCTTTTTGGCATTCATCCATAGTTCTCATTCAATCTCCTAGCTATCTCCACGAGTCATACTTGAAAATGTATTCGAGCAACGGCCATAATATAGCTTGTATAAAAATAACCAACAGTATCAGTGCGGCATCTATTGCCAGTTCTGTCCATGTATCGCACGGCATTTCATACAAATACCAGATAGCGACTGTTGTGGACACGATACACAGCAAGGCGGCGCTCGACCTACCCCACTGGTTGTCTGGAGCAAAGAACCATCGTTTAATCGCGCTTAGCATAAAGTCACCACCAGCAGTCCGGCAACAAACACGATCCCCATTAAAACACCGATGATAGCACCAAACTTGACATCTTCCTCGGTAATGGGATAACCGAACTGATCATATCCGAAATTATGTTTCATTTTTTACAGCCTCCTTAGCAGCCTTCATTGTCATTGCCGGGTTATATGACGACTTCTGGAATATGAAGTTGTACTTTCTCAATGCGACTATGCAGAACTCCACTATGTCGAACACGTCGAACGACGCGATTTTCTGCAATTTCCCTTCGCCGTCATTGTACCACGCGACGTACGCGTTCGACGTGACGTTTGCCTTGATGGACAAATTGTACGGCGGATGCGAATCGTGCGTTACCACTGCGGTAGTCCCGTCGTCGTCCATTTCCATACGGAACTTCGCATGGCCCGGCAGCAGTATGTTCAGTATGCGACGGATCGTATCCACGTGGAACTCTTCGAATGGTATCGGCTGAGTTCCAGCATTGCGGCACTTCATCTTGTATACTTTGTAGGCAAAAGCTACGCTGTTAGTTAACTGTGATGGCTTCATGCTATACCTTGTGGAAATTTGGGTTGAGCTTGCCTCGCGTATTCCAGTCTTCTTCGAGGTCTGCAAGTTTTTTGTCGAACTCTTCTTTCAAGTCTCTCTTGGCCGTTTCATAATCGGCCTTCTTCATGGGGGCGTATTTCTTGTATTCGTCCCATTCGCGTACTTTCTGTGCCTTCTTGTTACGCTCGACGTCCACGCATCGGTCGATGTTCTTGGCGATGAAGTCGCGTGTGTCGCAATGGGCGCAGAACTCGCTGTCCACGGCGATTCGCTTGAACATCTTATCGGCTTGTTCCATCAGCACCTTGTAGGTGAACGGACGGTTCTTGGGAACCGGCTTCTCATAGACGACTTCGACATCATCGCTTCGATGTTCGGCCTTGAACTTGAGTGCAGCCTTGCGTGTCTTGAACCGATGGGCTGATTCCTCGCTGGCGTTGGCATGGTAACATCTACATTCGCCTTTCTCGTCATAGTCGATCTTGCCGATATACATGTCGTATCCGGAGTATTTAAGCAAAAATGGCATAGTCGTGTCCTTTGTGATGAATCAAAATATAGCAAGTTAGATTATATATGTCAACCGATAAACTACCGAGCATGAATAACTTCTCCACATATCTCAACACGTTGCCAAGGTCTCCTCTGACAGAGGCGGTCAAGGCGCTTTACGAATCGACGCATACTCTACGTGCGAAACAAGTATATGACTATCAATCGAATCTAGACTATGCTATTGACCGGTGGATGCATTCGATATATTTTTACCACCAACGAGTCGTACCGGCTGAAGTGTGTTTGGACATCGATAAAGACTTAAAATTACTGATGGAATTTCATGATCCAACATATTCTGGTGGTGCTTGGTATGATGAAACCACAAACACCGTGTGTATCAGCATGGGACCTTTAATTCGTGCCGTGGCCAATGGAGATGAAGACATCTTCTGTTACGGTCGAGACGCTGCATTAAACCTTGCAGACAAAATCGACCAGAATATTAATTCTCCATTAAGCCTATCGCTTGAGGAATTCACGTCCTTAGACGACTCATACGATTCAGAGCTATTCGGCAAGTGTATGCGCCATGAACTAACACATCATATTCAAAATCTGGATGATAATCCGAACAAATTTGATTTTGTCGGTCAATTGAAAAAGTTAAACATTGATGATGCGTTCGATGACGTGTATAAATACCATGATATATATCCATGGGAAATTGATGCGGGTGTACATGAAAGGATTGTTGACATTATCAAGCAAGTCGAAAAGGCAACCCCAACAAAAATGGCTAAACAAGTATTTGATATTTTGATGAGCGAATGCCGACAACATAACATTAATAATACAGAGTTAATTAAGCAATGTTGGGGCACGGCAGTATCATTAACACGTGCCGTATACTTGGCGCGGCGGGACGGTCACATCGATCCACACGAAATATTAGATAACATCAACAAATATGCAGTGTAGAGAGAGAGTTCCTATGACAGACTTCGCCACATATCTCTATTCGCTGCCGACAAGTCCTCTGATAGAGGCAGTCAAGGCCCTTTATGAGCCAATCGGCACACTCAGGAAACCGACCAAAGAAGAACTTGAAGTATTAGTCCCAATGGCCTCGGAAACCGAACACCGCATGCGCGGCGACTGGGACTCAAACAAGGATGCCATCATCGCCGAAGACAACGAATTTATCGAGCAAGTATCCAACGGCGTATTTCAAGCCGTTACCGACGGCAACGGTATAGTCATATATGGTCCTTATGATGGTCGTATGTACGTGTACTTGCTGTTCGTTAGACCGGAATGCAGACGCACCGGAACAGCTCGGCGACTTATGGAATACGTCAAGTCGCAAGCTGGCGGAATGCCGATTGCACTGAGCGTCAATAACCACAACGACGCAGCAAGAGCACTATACAAGAAGCTCGGTATGACCGACGGCAAGACGTTCGGATATGACGGCTACGACATCATCGAGATGCAGTCGCCAATTAACGAGTCGCTTACCAGTAATACCATGTGGCTTCGTCACGCATATCATAATATCGGAGAAGCCGAACCGAACCCAGCCACGCCACGGTTCAACGAAGCATGGCACAAGTCACATCCATACGAAAGCGCCGGCATCGCGTTTGACGCACTTATATACTCGCCGTCGCTCGCGTGGCATATCGTCAAGCGAGCAAACCTTGATGGACTGATTCTGGACATGTCGAAATACGAGAAGTATCATGATTTTGAAGATTTGGAGGAGCCGGAACTAGTCGCGTTGGTAGAAGATTTCCCGGAAGTAGCTACCCAAGTTATCGGTACTTCGGAAGCCTATGGAGAAAGCGACGCATACACGTTCTCCTTCAAGAACACGACAGTCAACGGGTGGCTCGTCCACAACAGCAACTACGGTTGGGATATATGGTCTGACGGGTTCAAGTACGGCGACGATATCGGATCGCTAGCTTATTCTAACGCCGGTAGCATTTCCGGAAAGGAATATGGAGACTACTTGTTCGCTTATCCGATAGACGAAGCCCCGGACCCAGACCATCGAGGACACCTAGCATACGGCGACATAAGTATCGTGTTCGTCGGGACAGGAAACACTTTCTACCATAACGGCGACACCGAGAACCAAGTGATTTTCGACCGTCGAGAACCGACTGGATGCTTCGTGGTCGAACGAGAAGAATACCACAACGAGGACGGATATTCCATCTACTGGTGCGTGTTCGGCAAGAACCATCGCCGTCCGCTGTACCATTCAGAAGAATACCGCGACTGCCTAAACTGGATAAGTAAGAACGGTTACGACTTCAGATCCCAGATGAAGATGTGGAACAACGCCACACCGGGAAGACAAGTTGAACACGAACGAAGGATAAAATAATGGAATCGTTTTATTGCTATCTGCATTCACAGCCCAAGTCACCTCTAATCGAAGCCATAGCCGCTTTATATGAAGCGTTCGGCCAGTGCAATTTCACGTCTCTACAGGACTTGCGCGACGTCATCGACCAGCGTGCGTACTGGAGGTTCAAGGACTATAGCAAGGGCAAAAAGACGTTCGGTACACTGGACGACGTCAAGGCAGTCAGCATGGACACTTTCCTAAAGGCCGTCGAAAACCGTGGATACCATGTCGAAGAAGACTTGAAAACCGACGTAATCGACTTCAATTACTTGAACAACCTAAGCTACGATTGGTTCGTGTGCCTATACCAAATGCGAATACTTGGATGGGAAACACATGAAAACCCGATAAACGAAGGTGCTTTAGGAAGATCTGTTGGCGAGACGACATTCAATACCATTGACGAGATTCGCAATTACCTCGACCGTGCCGCATACGGCATATTCGAGAACAGCGAATACGACACGTACGAGCAAGAGCCGTACGGAAGTCTGGAAAACATCCAAGAAGTCGGCATGGATGAATTTGTCAAGGACATGTCCGACATGGGCCACGACGTTCAGTCGCTAGTCGGACAGCCGATCGACGACAGTACCTTGGATAAACTCGTGTACGACTGGTTCGTCTGCTTGCACACAAGAGGCGCAGTCGGCTGGCAGTACAACTGGAACTAACGTTGACTTAGTATTGTGACCAATGTAGACAATAGTCATGTCGATTGCTATATTTCGGATACCAATCAAAGAGGTATCCAATGAAATACGTATTAATCCTATTGGCCGCAATGGCATTTTTCGGTTGCGAAGAACGGGAACAAGCACCGACCTGGAATGACAATGATCGCATCTACAAGATGGTGGATGTTGATTATAGGCGCGATTTCTCCATCTTCTGCGACCGGTCGACCAACATCGCATATCTGCGCTACTGGGTTGGCTTCACGGTGTACTACAACAGCAACGGACAGCCGGCCCGTTGCGACGAGGTGAAGAAGTAGTATATGGCAATGACCAATCTGCTTGGTTGCGACACTGAAAGCCTCATCGAGCGGCGTGCCATCCTATAGGAAGGCTATATGGATTACGGAAAGCTGAAATTCGAACATATCACCGGTACGGACTCTAGTAGCGTAGCCGACCATCTGCATGACGCAATTTGCCGACTGAATGGCGGTACTTATTTCAGGAATGACAATACGCGAGAATACGACTATATTCCACCGGATCGGACATACAAGGCACTGGGGGCATGGCCAGCTATCGATGGCGTAATCTTGATCTACATCGAGGAAAAGTACTGTGGTACTGAAAGTCCGGACCCGTATAAGCTGGCTTACGCCATGTACCACGGTACAGATCCGGACACAGGGATTATATACAAGAAAATGCAGTACTACGAATTGATACGGTATGGTTTGGGACCTACGTGGCGAGACGCCATAGAAAATGATGTAGAGGAATGTCCTACGCCAAGTGCCGGGGAAGTTGAATGGTTGCCCAATTCTGAATGGGGATTCTAAGCAGAAAACTTGGTACGAATAATTTGTTCATACAAGTGCTACGACGGCAGCTGGTGGATGCTTGGTATTCGTTTCAACTATGCCAAATGATAAACTGTAAGGTATGGAAAACTTCGCATCTTACCTCGCTAATCTACCCAAGACGCCTCTTGTCGAGGCAGTACAGTCACTATACGAGGCTTCTGAAAGAGACATCGGATCTGGTTCGGCATGGGACGACGTCGAGCGAATTCATGTATACCATGCAGCCGACCCCAGCATGGACATGGACATCAAGCTGGACAGCTTGTGGGCGACTCGGCAGAAAGACTCGGCCACCCGGCAAGACGTGATCGACCGATTTGTCGAGGATATCCAAGATTTCAACCGCTGGCTTTTCTCTTCCGTGGACGGCGGTGCGTTCATTACGTCGGCGGTCATCAAGTTCAAGAGTGATCCGAACGAGGTTACCGTCAAGATTCCGTGCTGACACGCGAACGCGGAACGACTGATTAAGAAGCCACTGAACATACAGTGGCTTCGCTGTTTTAATGCCGCTCGGTGAGGTATAAACTTGGTATATACAAATGGATTATTTATGTATAACGGATTTAAAATCAAGCCATTAATATTTGCTGGACGCAAAGATACGATGCAAATACTATTCCCGTTAATTAAGAGTGACATCATTGACGAAGTTTTAATATGTGTCAATACCAAAAATGCCGATGACATCGAGTTTATTGACAAATACACTCAGACAAACCCACGTTTCACACGATTATTGATCCCAGATTATCTAATCGGTACTCCGGCAGCGTACACTCATATGTTTTCTCTGATGACTGAACCAGATACAATTTACATCAAGCTCGACGACGACGTGATTTATCTATCACCGAACTTCTTCGAGGAACTGGTCGAATTCCGTATTAAACATCCGGAATACATTTGCATCTATCCGTGGGTTATCAACAACCCGTTATGCAACTGGTTAGGAGGTTGGTTTAATAACTTCAGTAACCAGAGCGACTGTATGTACTGGACATGGCAAAATCCTAAATATGCAATGATGCTGCTTTCGGCATTTGTCGACAATAAGTTACCAATTACCCAACGTATGGACTATGTATTTGATAACAAAGACACTTTTTACCGACCAGAAATCAAGTTCTCTATATGCCCATCAATCAATGCGGTGTGCTTTTGGGGTCGTGACTGTAAGACAATGAATTGGGCTGGACGAATGCCAAAATATGGTACCGACGAAGTATTCTTGACACAAGGTATATTTACAGATTTCGGTACTGAACGTAAACACATTGTGTATAGTAAACCAGTGTGTGCTCATTATGCGTTCTACACGCAGCGAACTGTACTCAATGCAATGGGAATTCTGGAGAAATATATATGCTAGACTGTGTAGTTGCATTAACATCATGGAAGGGTAGGATTTATAATTCTAACTTTATGCTTGTTTTATACAAGTTGTTAACACAACAAACCGATTATAATTATAAAGTTGTACTTTCGTTAAGCGAGGAGGAATTTCCTCGAAAATGTGACGATTTACCGCTCGATTTTTCGACTTTACAGCGGCATCCTCGGTTTGAGATTTTGTGGAGCTATGCGAATACTCGGTCATTAAAAAATTATTTCCCTGTTAAGCGACAGTATAATAACATTCCAATTATAGTCGTTGGTGACGACACCTTATATTCCAGTAATCTAGTGCAGACCATGATGTCTGAGCACGACAAGACACCAATGATGGCACTTGGTAACGATCTGTGGTATTGGCCATTAGAGCACGATCGAATTCCCATATTGTGTCGAGTACGTTTGTTCCCACCAAAATGTATGTTTAATTTATGCGAAGATTACTTTGTTCAAGAATTTAAAAATCTTGAAAATGATGTGTTTTATGGGATTTGTTTACAGTTAAATAATACAAAGTGCCGAAAAGTTAGTGAAAATATGATAGAGTGTGCTGGCTTTTATGGGCAGCAAGTCAGTTTATCGCATGAATATACACGAAAAAACAATAATCCAATAGAATTATATCATCGATTTATGGCATTACATCCAGAGTTACACGAAATTATCCTAAAAAATCTAAGATAGTGTTGTAATAATCTTGAACAACATATTTAGGATCAAATCTATGAGACTGGTTGATTGATTTGTCATAAATAATACGGACATTGTCTTGATTGCTAGTAACTGATTCAGTTGTGACTAATAACAATCTATTGCTGTATTCAATGGATAGCAACTCGTTAACCAAGGTGCGATTCCAACCATGACGGTCATAAGCCACGATAAGATAACGAATCGGTTCATGTATGGTTGTCCATCTAGAAAGCCGTTGTATGTATTTATTTGCGGCAAATATATAATTTTTATTGTAATATACATTGATGGTGTTGTGTATTGGTGTTGATGCATCTTTTCGATATCGATAATGTGGGAAGTATACTGAAAATAAATTATCGACTAGCAGTCCGGGTATTAAAGGGTCATCACAATATTCAATATAGTGGTTCTCGATTGCCGTTGAGTGACTCATAAATAATGCCGATACCTTGCGCCAATTCGGGGCAGTTAAGTTTAGTTCGGTTCGCCTTAGTAGTGAAAGCATATCCTTTGCAAATATCAATGACCACATAAATGGATTGTTAAATTCAATACCCATATTGGTATACAAGAACGCGCCAGCACAGTTATTCGATACAATATTCATCACAATTTAGTTTATACTCTATCACTCCGTCGGCAACCGCCCACACCGTTCGCAGCGAGTCCGCCATCGGTTGCCACCAGTCTACATCTTTGCTATATTTAAGGTATGATTATTCAAAATTACCATGTAACTGATAAAAACGGTCAGCAACTAGAAATTATATTAGCCGACATGAAAGCACAATCCGACGCGGGTAAATCATTTCCATTTCAAGTAATTAGTGACTCGGATAATGTAGCCGTGTATAGGCAAATTGAACGACTAGATGTCAAGGACGCGTATATAGGTAGATGGTGGCGGGTAGACCTATTAAACCATGTGATAACGAGCGGCAATGACCAAGCTATGGTTGGACGGTCGGTTGATTATAAAGATAACATCATTAACTGCACTGGTGTGCTTGAGGAATATCATATAATTTAGTCAGATAGCGCGTGTTACCGTATGATTCGAATCAACGTCGGTGAAATCATCGAGTCCGAACAGTGCTACCGCCACTGGTAGTCACAGGAATGGTCACTGAAATCGGTATGTGTACACAATATTTGATCATAGAATAACCTCTTTTTGACGGTCGCACTCGTCCTTGAGCCATGGATAGGCGGTTGCAATTTTATCCAGAATTTCACCCTTGATAACCGTGTATATATCACGCGTCCCAACTAGTCCGCGAATTTGATCCAGCAGTTTTTCATATCGAGTCAGCTCATGGCGAATATAATTGACTTCCCAGCGATGCAACACGTTAGCCGGTAGATGCTCGATGTCAATTCCATCATCGACTTTACACCGCAGTTCAGACTGATAGGCGTACCAACGCTGCTTGGACTTGATAGTGCGTAATTTCAGTTCATCTTCCGTCAATGCTGGTATCTTTACGGAATTCACCCTTGCGGAGAACTTGGCGATGTTGTCTGTCCGCTTCGCGTCAGCTACTGCTTTCATGATAGATTGCCTACCAGCTGCCTTCAGTTTCAACGCAGCAAACAGCTCACTCTGCTCCAACGTTTCTATATAGTTTTTCGGATAACACTTCTGCGGCTGTTTAGCATACATACCCTTGAACTCGGTCGGCGGTATATTGACGATTTTCTTAACCATCGACGGTGTCCATCCACGTTCTTTCAGTTGGGTCAAGTTGTAATAGTCGTTTCTACTCATGCAATCAAATATAGCAAATCCAGCACCAGTTGTCACATACGGACACATTTGCTATATTTCCGACAAAAGAGGAACTCATATGAAGTGGACATACAAATTCGAGAGCAAGATGGACTGCTGCGACGCGGACTGGATATACAGGAACGGTGAACTGGGCACGTTCGACGACCAGAACCGTGACGACATGGTAAAAGTGTTCATGACGATCATACTGTTGACGGAAATCGCCAACCTGTATGCCGACGGGACATTCGACCGTAAGACGGCGCTGGACTACTTCAAGGGCACTTGCGCCACCACGAACATCACCGAGAAAGAGATTGATGCGTTCATCAAGGACGAATACCTTGAAGATGAATTGTTCGAATACGCCGACGAATTCATTCCGTATCGTCCGGAGTTCTACGACCATCCGCATAATCTGTCATTCAAGTTCAGCCGCATACCTGAGGTTGTCGTAGAGGAACCGGTAAGCCTAGACGACGTGGACAAGTACGTGAAGGAATAGAAGGAACACTAAATGAACGTATTCGATAGATGGAACAAGCTCATCGCAGAGACCGGGCTGGTTGAACGCGAGGACGACAAGGGGATGAAGTGGAAAGTGACGCAGGGATTCTACAAGGGAATACTGCTGGCTTCGATGAACGGCTATATACATCTGCATTTCGATGTATACTCGTTGGAGGAAAAGTCCACGTGCAGCAAGCGAACCGACTTTCGCTTTTGGGAAACCAGAAAGTTCCGCAGCAAGGACAAGGTTGAAGTAGCCATCGAGCTGGTCAAGAAGTCCATGCAACAGATCGACGAACTGCTTGCACAAGGATACAAACAAGCTTGCTGGTATTCCCTCGATGTTCCTGAGAACTGCCATTACGATCCAGAAAGATACGAATTAATCAAGGCAACGAAGGACTAGCCATGCTAAAGCCAGAAGTACAGCAAGCACTGTTCGACAAGTACGCACCGGATCCGACCGGTGCCCAGTGGGACATCAACCGTTTCGCCAATCGAATAGCTACCGAACCGTCACCAAGGGGAGACTGGCTGCGAAAGTATCTGCACGTCGTGTGCGGCGACGCCATCAAGACCAAGTTCAACGACCCTGATATGACGGAGAAAATCGAAGGTTACATAGACATGTCTCATGACGTGCCAGAGAAGGACATGCTTATGCACATCAAGTACAATCTCATCGAGTACATCGCCAACCTATAGGAGAACTCATGAAGGACAACTGTCTCGACAACCATAAAGATATGTGGAAGGTATGACATGAACAATCCATGGATAGAGGCCGGACTTAACGCAAAGGCGTACTTCGAGGCGTACAGAGCACTGTGCCGTATGCGTATCAGCTATTCTAGGAAAATGGCTGACTTGTCATGGTTTTATTGTCGCATGGGCAATATCAGTCAGGAGAAGCACGACCATGCGTATCATTTCTGGACGCATAACCGTCTCTACTGGGAACGGAAGTTGAACGCATCATTCAAGAGAGAGAAGGATTATCTACAAGGTGAACACGGAGATTGACATGGCAACAAAGAATCCTACACCTCAAGAACAGATCAAGGAGCTCGACAAGCAGATTGCCGAGCTCAACATTAAGCGTGACTCTATTGCGAAGAAAATCAACTCGTACAAAACTCGAAAGCTCGACAACGCAAAGGCGAAGAAACGTTTGATGGCCGAGGCGCAAAAGTTGGTCGGCATGTGGGTTAACGACGGCATCGATAGCATGTACTACCACATCAAAAAGGTGCGGAATGTATGGAACGAGGATGTCGTCACGCTGTCCGACAGGGAGGTCACGTTCATTGTCGAAAGCGACGAATACATCGGCACCGACAAAGGGATGCTTGCGTTCAAACCCGGTCTTAAGCAAGAAGCGCTGTACATCCGGTTGTTATCGCCAGAATATCATCATTTGACTACGGAAGAAGTCATGAAGGTCGTGGACAATAACGTGGTCAGCGTAATCGCCGAATATAGCCAAGCATGCGAACGCCACAACCGCGTAATCGCCGAATATAGTCAAGTATGCGAACGCCACAACCACAAGCCGATCAAGGTAAAGGTCGGAAAGAAGGCGTAATGTCAGCTCAGAACCAGATCAACTTCTCGTTCAATGACGGCAATGTGACGGCAAAGTTCCACCTTTGCCCAATCACTCCGTACATCGACAGATACGTCGGCAAGCGGTTCATCCGCAACGACGGCATCGCCTCGGTGCAAGACTGGTGCGACCGTCATAAGGACGAGTTCTTGCCGTACGGCAACGGCGTGAACTACAAGGTTCCGGAATCGAATGAGACCATCGATGAGCTGGACGAAATACTCCGGAATTTCGGATTCCGACTTCGGCGATATCCGTTCTGGTGGTGCATGCTGAAAGGCGGCGAGACAGCGATTATACTGGAAGCGTAAAAGGAAAGAAAGGAAAGTAGAATGGTCAACGATTCCGATTTACCGAAAGAAGTCATCGAATTGCGTGACTTGATCGTCAGACGACTTGTAGACGCCGGGTTCCAGAAGGACGAGGAGACCTACGGATTCGACATGGTCTATAGTTATCCGAGTGCGGCGAAGCCGTCGTACCGTCCGAGCGTGTTCATAATCATCCATCATCGAGACTACAATGGTGGTAGGGTTCCTAAAGGCTACTATGTGAATGCTCATTTCCGAGGCATCCTGATTGGTTGGGATGCTGGCTGGTATATCAATACACCACGGAAGCCTATTATAAAGTATGACAATGACACTTTTGAAGGACACTCGGTTGATTCTATCCGTCTGGACATGCTGGATTCATGGATCCAGCACCAACAGGAACTGGTCACACTGTTCGATAAATTCGACAAGGACTTCAAGAAGCTGCATAACAAGAAAGGACGGAAATAATCCGTCCTTTTCTGATACCGCTATTATACTGGAAGCATAAAAGGACGGTCATCGACCGTCCTTTCTGTTGTTTCAACCATTGTCGTGAGCGGCGATTTGCCCCAGCACTTTCTTGACCGCCTTGATGATTGTGTTCTTGGTGTACGCATACTTGCGGTTTGGGTCATTCCAACACATTTCTTTGGATGAGTTGCTCTCCTTGAAAAAATCAACCCAGTAGCTGAAGTGCGGCCTACGTCCGCCTTCGATGCAAGTGCAGTCATAGACGAATGCCAGCTGGTCTTTGTAGTAATAACCAATCATGTACTTAAACTGAGGCTTGTAAACCGTCTGCGTAAATTCATAGTTAGACGCATTGACAACGTCATCGATTTCCTTTTTGACGTCAAAATATGCTTGGCTCGGTGGTACGTCCGAGAAGTCATTCTTCTTGGAAGTATGAAATTCATCGAGGATTTCTGGGTGTACCATTTCAAGCCATCCGGCAAGTTCTTGGCATGTGTCAGTATTCATTTCGGTTATCCTTCTGTGGTTATATCGTTCGCCTCGTTAACGCATTCTACGATGAACTGTCCGATTGAGTCTTGGATAGCGGCGGCTTCCTCCGGGGACATCTTCTTGGGGCCAGTGAGCAGACCCCAGCCACGCACTTCTATCGACATCTTGTCGCCGTACGCGGTGAAGGAGACGGTCGCAGAATCCTCGGATCCCTCGTACTTGATGTCCTCAAGCTTCATTGGGCACTTGGGCTCGCGGCCTTCGCACTTGGCGTTCATGGCCTCTACGATGGTTTCCATGGCGCGTTCGGCACCGAATACGTAGTTGTCGGCGGCGATATCCATCAAGTTCGTGGGCGTCGTGACCGTCTCGAAATTGGATGCCCAGATCGTCCCAGGGTTATATGTGTCCGCCATGAACGGCGGCGTGAAGATTTCTTTCCAGTCCATTTAGCCTCCTACCATGCTGGCGACCTTGACAAGCGGAGTCAAGAAGTCAGATACCCATTCATCCGTCATGTACTCGCCGGAGAACGTCTTTGATATGTCACGGAAAGTCACCGTAATGTCGTTGCGAGCGGAATTGTACTTGACATATACACCACATACGTATGCATGGGCTTCTTTCTTGCTATCGGACATCATCTTGTCTTTCGTGATGCGCTTGCCGAAAGTATTCTCGTTATACGTTTTCGTGCATGACTCGATGATTTCCCATGCCTTGTCCTTGATCGAATCGCTCGATTTCTTGGCACGAACCGCGCACTTCTTGATACGGTCGAGCTTGTCGTCGATATAGGCGTTCCAAGTGGCCGCCGGGTTGATTTCGTTGTACTGCTTGCTCTTGAACTTGAGAACCTTGGCATCCAACGGCTGGCCAGCAGAATACGCCTTGTAGAACGAGCTATATGTCAGCGAGCCGTATGTCAACGCATACTTACCGTCATTTACAAACACTTCATGGCGCAACCGTTCTTTCTTGCGATTTCCGAGATCTTCAGCAGCGCCGAAACTGAATTTGACCGGATCGGACTCAGCCGTACCGTCTTCGACCGCCGCGATAACTGAACGGTAGAACTCGAAGTTGATGTAGTTGTCCTTGTCGACATAGTAGCCGTTTAGTCGGTCGATGAACATGCCGCAGTTGTTGAAGATGTCGTTGACCGTGGTGAACTGGTCGATATCCTTGTCGCTGAAAATCCAGACACGGAAGCCGTCTTCTCTGTCGAGAAGCAGCTTAAAATAGATATCGATCGGAACCATCAAGCTCTGGGTTTCATACTCGACATAGCGTTCTGGCATAGGACTCGTCTTGATCTTTACGACTTGTATTGTACGAAACTCTTGATAGTGGCAAGTCACCTTGTACTTGACACCGAGCTTGATTACATGCAAAGTAGTGTCTTCCATAGTCATTCCTTAAATATCGATTTCGACTTCTTTGACCATCTTGCGGAAGTCGGCTTTGTTTTCCGCCTTCATACGGTCAAACGTCTGGCTCAATTCATCTTCGGCATGCTTCTTGTCCAATTGAACACCGTAGTCATAGATGTTTCCATCTGGGGCAACAATTAGCTGAATATACAGTTTTTTTTCATATCAGTCCTTTGCTAAATATCGGTCATCATACAAGTTTGGCTCATATACGTCGGCAATCCAAGCGTCCTCGGACTTGATTGCGGCCTCGCCATCCTCGTCGAAGAACTGCTGCTTGCCGGACATCATGTCGCGTTCGAGCTTTCTTGCCGCCTTGTCCTTCTTATTTTGCACGTCCTTCTTGATACCGATGCCGTCGCAGTAGAAATGACGCTCGGACTTGGACAACGTAAGCCCGATCGCCCGTTCCCAGTCGACGTCGGTAAATCCGTACTTCTTGTAGATTTCGGCACGGAAAGCGACGTAGCTGTCTACGCCAGACCCGTCCCACGAGTCCAGTTCCTTACGGAACTGTCTAAGCTTGTGCTCGTATCTGTCCTTTCTTGTAGTCTTCATTATTTGTCCAGAAAATCGTTCTTCAGTTCGGTCACACGTTTAGCGGTTTCGCCATACAGCTTGGCGACTTCGATGCAGTACTTGATGTACTGCGCCACGCGGTCGAGCGATATGTTTTCCTCGAACCAAGACGCCTTCTGTCCACAGATGGTGGCAGTCTCGCTTCCATTTTCTACGGCGACCGATATCCACAACTGTACGCAGAACTTGTCGCGCTTGGACTTGTAGCTGATGTTGCACCTCGTATATGAGTATGCGAGACCCGTGTTCAACTGTGTAATGACATTCACCGGATACTTGTCATTGGCATAGATGTGCCGTTCATACCCTTTGAATATTTCGCTGCCGCCTACCATCGGTGCAAGCACGTCGAGGATATTGGGAAGCTGGTCTTCGGCTTTTTCGATCCTTTCGTGTTTCTTTTCCAAGTCGGCATTGTTCTTCTCTCTGCGTACGTGCTTCTCCTCGCATTCGCGGTACGCGGCCATCATGCCGTCAAGCGCACCTTCGGAACAGTGCTTCGCCCATTCATTATGGCACAGCTTTCTGAAATCCGGATACTGGTCTTCGAGGTAGCTGCGAGCTTTATTCACGCACTTAAATTCGCTGCCAAAGAAGAGTTCGTGGTCGCCATCCTTTCCGTGATACCAGCGAATACGCCCTTCTTCATTGGCATACGTCTTCCAGTAATCGGTAGACAGCATGCAGAACTCGAATCCGGGACCATCGCTGCTGTAGATGATGACGTATTCCAGACCGTTAATCGCGGAGACGATGCCGCTGAACAGAATGGCGTCCAGCTGCAGCACGTCCATCTCGCGAGGGTCGCCGAGATGATCCCACGACTTCTTATCGACATATTCTCGCTTGCCCAAGACCAGTCCGTGCTTGTTTGCGAACGCTTCCATGTCGGCGACGACGGATGCCGCGAAGGCGGCACGGTTGTCCTTGGTTGATTTGATTACTTTTTGTTCTCGTACCATTGTAGCCCTCGTCTTTCTTCCTTGAAATATTCTGACAGCTTGTTCTGGAAGTTGTGTTGCGCGAGGCGGACTTCGAAGTCGATTCTATCATCCAAAAACTGCTTCAAGTCGGCTTCATTTGCGACTTTCTCGACGGCGTCCTTGGCGTGTTCACGGTTATCGCTTTCGTCGCGCTTGGAGTCCTCGTCATTGACATGCATCATGAACTCTTCGTTGTAGCCTTCCACGCACATCTTCGTCCAGCGGATGAAGCCCTCGTCGGTCTCTCGGTGGAACTTGTACTCGTCGTCGTGCATCTTGATGATGACGGTCTCGCCCTCGACGCGGATGGTTCCGACATATTTTTCGATGAAGTTGGACGACGATCCGTTATAGATCTTAAACTGGTCGTGCTTGTGGTCTGCGATGACTCCAGCGTACAGCTTGGTCTTCACGTCCCATTCCGGCAAGTGGTTACGGCCTTGGTGGTTGAAATACTCGTAGACGAGTTCCTTGTAGGACGGACAGTTGCCCTTGCTGAACCAACCGCCGCCATAGCCGAGCTTGTTATGGTAGCCTTGCTGCTGTAGCCACTTGTAGGCGTCGGCGAACGGCTCGATATCCAGCTTGCGCCACTTGCCGTCGATGAACGCTATACGGGTGAGCTTGACATCCTTGAGACAGCGTTCGTGGTCGCAGCAAGTCCAGTAGGAGTCGCCCTCGTACCTATCGAACTCGATGTTGAGTCCGGTCACGTCGATTTCGAGTGCTTCGTCGAAGATACGGTGGATGTATCCGCGAGGTACGCGGCCAAGACCATACTTGGTCATGTAGCGGAAGTCGGAAAGCTTGTCGTCTGGCGAGAGTCCGCCAGAGAGTACGTACATCTTGTTTTGGATTTTGTAAGGCATGTGTTCAATATAGTAAAAAACTGATTTCTTGACAAGATACTCATTATATGCTATATTTCTTTGCATACAAAAGGACACAACCATGTACAAGCCAACCCAACGTAAAAGTGCAAAAGTGCTGCTGGACTTCATCAATAAAGTCTTGCTGAACGCTCTGCAATCACCGACAATCAGCGACACCAAGATCGATTTCGATGCGCTCGACCAAGCTAGGGTCGACCACGGAACCGACAACCATACTTATATGGATCACAGTAATTATCCATTACCGCCGACGCATTGCATGTGGTTTAATCACTATGTAATCAACATCAAAGCATGGCCGAACCAGCAGACTATCGCTGAAGTCAAAATCAGCCTTCTCATTAGCGAAAACTTACACAAGGACATGTTACCGTATGCAGTCGGCATCAGCATTGGGTTATCCCAAGAACAGCTAATGTCCCTAGTGACAAGCGTGTCGGCATTTAAATAGGAGTCACAGAATGACACTAGACGATCTGAAGAAAATGTCCCTCAACGAGCTGATGGAAATTGCGAACAAACTTACTGACGAAGAACTGTCGGCACTGCACGATGAAGCCGACAAAGATAGCATCGTAGACTTGGCCACCTATCCAGAATATCGTGAGTCCAAGAAGGATAGCAAGTATTCCGGGACGGACACGTGCTTCGTTGCCGGGTGCGACAAACCAGCATATTACGAAGGCGGAGACGCACGTTACTGGTGCGGAATGTGCGAGGAACACGCCGATATCCGCTTTGACTACGTGTTCGACTTGATTCATGCTCGTGATGCACTCTGCAAGCCGACCGACGTTGATTCGTACTATGCACAGAAACTGGTGGAAGATACCAAAAAGATTAAGAGGACACACTGATGACACTGATTGAAAGCATTATCTGCTATATTTCATTGCATCAAAACGGAAACACCAATGCATTCATTGAAAGGACCCGAAATGACCGAACTTGAAGAAGTAACAAACCGCATCATGGAGATATATCCAGACGCACACGACATCATCCCAGAACCGAGAATGGACTGGGTCAAACACAACTACGAAGGTGGTGTGCTTTGGACTGGGTTCGATACGTGGAAGTGCCTCCGTCACGGCGGCGTATTCGCCCCAAAGCCGGAACAAATGAGGGCGTACCGATTCAATATCTCCGACAAGAGCACTGGACAAGATAATGCCTACCACCTCGTAGTCACCGATTGCCCAGACCCGAAATGCCAGTCCGAACCACACAAGCTCTGTATTTTCTACTAGAGGTATTGAATGATCGAAAGCATATTGGCCAAGTTTGGCTATGTCAAGAAACCGCGAACTCGCATGCTCATCGTCACATATCAATATATGTACGGGTCAAGCGAAAACATTGGCAACGTATGGTTTCAAACGGACAAGACCGGGGAAAATCTCCGTCTGGAGATAGTCAACAGATGTACAAAATCAATTACAAAATCCACTGACGGCAATTGTCCGAAGTTCGTCATCACCAACATTTCAGACTTAGGATAGCACTATGTTAGGATATAACGACGAAGAAGATGTTTCCTATTGGACACGCGGCAGTGTCACTGGCGAGTGGCAACTGACAGACCGTGACATCAATCGCATGTTCGAAGAACATGTCATTGACGGCGATTACCAGTCAAAGGAATCCCTATACGACGGTAGCGCCATGCAGCTGCACATGACATCGCCTCTCGCGATGGAATACAACTGGAAATACCGTTATAGCCAAGTATACAAGATGCGGACAATCCCTTGGGACACGAACCTCCTCAACGCATTCCACAACTTGCACTTTATCTGCTACATGGCGGACCAAGTACCGGATTTTTCCGAAGAGATTCATGACGGAAATCATCCGGCATACAAGATCGGCTTGCCGGGGAAACCCTTGTGGATATTCGAGCTGATTATGAAAGCCGCTACCGAATGTCTCCGTGACGACTATGTCAATCATTACAATCGAGATTCCGTCCACACCGATAGTATCGCGCCGCTTCAATCGCACATCGACGATTCCGTTGGACTAGGGTTGCACCTCAGAGGCGATAGCTTGATTAACATATTTGTCGACTTTCAGCCAACTATCAAGGACGACGGCACATTTGGTTGTAAGTATTCTGTACAGTTGTCCTCAGAGACATGGCAAGGCCGGAAAGTTCCTATCTACGGCAAGAAAGCATCCAAGCACCCATTGCGCCAGAACATGCTAGCCATGGCATCATACTTGAAAAAAGAACTGAAACGGTTCTCCAAGATGCTCGACAAAGCGGAATTCAACCAGCCGGAGTACGCGCTGAAGCTTCTCAACGGCAAGGAAATCGGATAAATGAAACTCAATGAACTCTCCAAGGAAATCTCCTACGCGCTGCGCCATGCGCCACACGAATACGAACTCGAACTGGACGAGGAAGGCTTCGTGCTTATTGACCAGCTCCTCCATGCGATCAACGAGGGCGGCAACTATGACCGAACCGTCACCAAGGCCGACTTGGAAGAAATCATCCGCACTTCGGAAAAGAAACGTCACGAGATTGTCGGTGACAAGATCCGCGCACTGTACGGACACAGCGTACCGCAGTTCATCAAGAAGGAAGAAGGCGTTCCGCCAAAAGTCCTCTACCACGGAACTACGAAGGAAGCACTCGGCTCCATCAAGAAGAACGGCCTCGTTCCCATGCAGCGCCAGTACGTACACTTGTCCGTCGACCGTGAAATGGCCGACAGCGTCGCCAGACGCAAGAAGAAGGACATCGCGATCCTTCAAGTAGACACTGAGGCCGCCCAGAAGAACGGAATCAAGTTCTACGTCGGTAACGACAAGGTGTGGCTTGCGGACAACATCCCGTCGAAGTACATTGGCGTCGGGTTCTTCGGCCCCACGCCGACCGATTGCCACATCATTCAACTCGACGACTATCCGACTAGCGCTTACGCTGGCGTGTGGACTGTCGAAGAATTTATCAAGAAATTCCCAGACAAGTACAAGAAGGTATAGCATGAGACGATACGCAATGGTCGCGGAATACCACGAGTATGTCAACTGTACCTTGACTCTCGTACGCGAAACTTGCACATGGCAAGCGACCAATGTCTGGCAAGCCATCAATGAGGTCCAAGAATACATTATGAAGCACCGCAATGTCGTGAGCGTCGGCGAGGACAAGAACAAGGACAAGGACGTCGTCATAACCAACATTTACAGTGAGGAAGCATAATGCTTGCATCCATGAACACCAACCTTGATGTGTACATCATACCGAACGAGCAGACGCTCGACATCATCGCGCAGAAGTACGAAGCGAACGACAAAGCAGCGTATATCGAAACGCTCAAGAAACGCATCTTCTACGCCGAATACCGTGGTGAGCTTGTTCCGTTGTACGAAATGCAGATGCACCAGTTCATGTACGTATTCGGCGAATACATGAGCTTCGCCACGAGCGATGTTCCGTTCGTACACAACAAAGTGTTTTTTGAACTCGAACACATGTGCCCTGCATACAAGGAAACTCCGGCATTGCCGCCGCAGACAAATTACGTACTTTCTCCGAAGTCGCACATAACCATCGACACCGGGTATCCAGACACTGCCGCAGTCCGCGTCAAGTACGAGGATTTCAACGAAGACGTGTTCGCCTACTGGGGAAACCACGACCTCGACGCCAGCGTACACCTTGACGAGCAGATCGTTGACGGAATCGAAGACCACATCTTGCGCGGAGGCCGTTGCGTCATCCACTTGCTCAACAACACCGACAAGCAGCAGACATGCAGCATCAGCTACGCGAGGTTCGTTAAATGAGATGGACTGATGCACGAAAGACCGTTGACGCCATGGTCGCCAACGGAACACCTATCAAGCTGGCCGACAAGGAACTCGACGCCGTCTACGCGATAGCGCGTACGGCGCAGAGCGTCATCTACTCAGTCGAGATCGAAAGGCTGACCGCCGCCTTCCGTAAGAAGGAACGCAAAGTCAACCGGGAATTGGTGAAAATTCTTGGACAGTTCGTGTACGTCGTCGACACCGAATTGCGCAAAGAAGTCGGCGCAGAAAACTATGACAAGGCATTGACTCCGTTCTTCGTCACGTCGATCCGTGTCTCTAGCGGTTATGGCCATGTCACATTACACGGCGAATATGTATGCTCGGACAACACCAGCGCCATTCATGACCACGAAACTTATGAGCTTCACCGCATCAAGACGAACAATATCATTTTCCGTCCGTGCCAAGTCAGCCAGATAACAGAGAAATTGTTCCGCAAGAAGTACACCGTAGGGACAATGTCCGTACTTCCGTATGCGTGGGTGTGATATGCTAGAATACGAAGTTACATTCAAGCGGACTCGCGGCTTCTGGATATTCAAGACGGAGACCTTGTTTTTCGTCCACATCATGGCAACGATACTCAAGACATACAAGCCGCACAAGGCATACGCGACCATCATACTTCGTTCATTCAACACGCCGAACCTAACGTTCGACACATGCACGATCGATGACGATGTGTGCGGCGAACGCGAGGCGATAGAACGAATGATCGGACTCATCGAGGCGACGACGAAGTCCGTGTGCGTACACCGCACCGATTTAAATATCTCTCTACCGCCGACATAACGCCTTGATATTTCACACAAACTTTGCTATATTTTATCATGTAACTGACGAGGTTGACGATGAGCGATACGAACAAAGAAGTTGCTATGCTCAAAGAAGTTGCTATGCTTAATAAATACTTGCGCCGAATCTACAAGGTACTTGCAGATTCGTTTAACGTCGACGTTCATACGTTAAAGTACAGTGAAATATCCCAGTTCGCCACCGACTACTTGAGAAAGAACACAATGCCATCTACATGCGCATTGGATTACTACAACAAGTACCTTGCCAAGAGCACCGAAGACCTCAGATATTCGAATGACGAGAATTACGACAAATTCTTGCACAGTGTAGCCGACTACTTGGAAACGCAATACCATATCGACAAGCGTAAGTTGGCCGAGTCCATCAGCTTCCCTCAAAAGTGCTTTGAACATTACACGAATGAACATGATGCCAATCAGACTGCAATCGAGTACTACAGCAAATGTACTGGTGACGAAATCGAATACATGCTGTTAAAATTGCCAGAGTATTCGTACGACAAGGACTACAACATTTTCTTGAACAAAGTCGCCGACTTGCTGGAGAGAAAGTGTTCCATCGACAAGACGAAGCTCCCAGTCAGCGACTTTTGTCGGTCTTGTTTACCGAAGTACAAGAACTCCGAAAGCGTACTTGACGTCTTCAAGTTCTACAAGACCCGGCTGGAAGGCGAGCCTGAGGAGGTACAGGAGTTACGAAAAATCAAACCGACGGAAACGGAGGAAGACATGACTACTACACGAGTTAAAAACAAGACGAAGGGCGCCGACAAAACGAGTGCCTATGTCGAGTTTAATGTGACGGACGACTTTAACCGGTACTTGAACGACGTGCTTGATGAACTTGTCAAACACGAGGCCATTGACAAGCAAGCATTCGCTAAAGATCCTGACTGGGCCGAACATTTTACCGACTACTGCCGAGTCTGGTGTTACAGCAACAAGGATGCCATCGATTGCGCACAAGCATACCACGAGTCTTTGTCCAAAGGACAGAAAGACACATTACCGAAATTAAACATTCAAACAACAGACGAAAAGGAGACCAAAACTATGGCTACCGATAACCAGAACGCAAACACGCCTACAGTCGCTCCGATCAAGAAGATCGACGCCATCGGTATGATGAAGGTCAAGATTGCCGAAACCATGTTCAAGAAGGACGGCGAAATCGACTACAGCAAGCTCATGATGATGGACGCCATCGGCGACGACGGCAAGATTAACCTCAGCAAAGTGATTGAAGCCAAGCTTAACGGCAAGATCATGAAGGCAATCGAAAGCGGTGAAGACATTCCGATTGAAAAACTCATGATCTTACAGGCCATGCAAGGAGGCCAGTTCGACTACAATCAGATCTACATGTACAAGATCATCGGCAATATGCTCGACGATGACGACAAGAAGGATACCGACACGAAGGCAAACGCCAAGTAAGTCTTAAACATAGATGATTGTACGAAGACCGAGGTTCGCCTCGGTCTTTTTTAGTGTAATTTCTATGTCATGGAACAAGAACTATTTAATCATCCAAAACTTTACGCCGTCAACCACACCGACATCGCCCTCAAGAAAGATTCGAGCTGTCTGGTTGAAAGGGACACTGTTTGCGACCACACGACACTCTTGAAGGTGTTCAAGAGCAAGGCACGAGCCGAAAAGTTCATCAAGGACTGGTATGAAAAATGGCCGGATATCGGCTACGTGCCGAACGGCGGCGCATGCATCAACAACAAAGTACCGTTTAACGGCAAAAGCGCCAAGGTCGAATACTGCTTGTTCGGAACTAGCCAAGTATGCGAGATATACAGCATACAAGAAGTCGATTTCGACGACATCGACGACGAGCCGGAGATTTCGGAAATGCAGCTGGAGATCGACCGAGCCGTGATCGCCTCTTGCAACGAATACTTCAAAAAGCTTGACGACTTGAAGACACACGACGAATTACTACACCGCGCTATAAGCCGTGTAATCGGAAAGAAACGCTGTGAAATCACGTTCGAGGAAGAAAAGCAGCAGCTACTGTCTCACCCAGAAGTGCTGGAGGCTTTCAAGCTGTTCTTCGACGGACAGATGCTGTCGCACCTGGACTAATCGAACCAAAACCGGAACGGCCTCATAGGCGAATCTGGATGCTTCGGCTTCCATGCGTCATATTCTCGCCACGGTATTTCCATCGTGGCGTTACAGTCGGCCTTCCAGTCCTCGTATTCCTTGTCTTTCTGAAGGTCTAGCGAAAGAAGGTGCATCCTGTACGGCTTTTCGATTATGTCGTACGCCACGTCCATGTCGTAGCAGTGTCCACGGTACTTCAAGACGATTCCGTCCGCTTGTCGAGTCAGCTGGGCCTCTGGGTAGAGTTCCAGAAGATCATGCAGACGCGCTTCTAGCAGCTTCATCCGTTCATCTGGCAAAAAGACGTGCGTATCGACCTCGCGAACGCCTATCGCGATATCGCGAACCTTCTCTCGCTCATCAATAGTCATGGGACAGTCGGTAACGCACACGACGCCGTCCTTGATGAAGCTGCGGAACTTCCGGAAGTCGTGCGCAAGCTCGTTCATTAACCAACGGTTCGGCATCATTACCACCACTCCTCGGCGTTGGCCGGACAGTCTTCGAACATGTCTTCGGCTGCCATTCGTTTAGCCTTGTCGATGAGGGCGTTAAATGTATTTTCGGAGTCTTCTTTCATCTTTTCAAACAAGCGCACAATCTCATCGTGCTCGATGTATTCGTACGGTTCAAACGCCACGCGCAATGCGTCCTCGACATTGAGACAAGTGGTCTGCTTGATGACATCGTCACTGCGGAACAGCACAAACTCGGTGCCTTCATGATACTCAATTGACCCGACCAAGTTATTGATCTTGAACTCGCTACCGAAGATGCAGACTCTCGCACCAAAACTATACATCTTGACTCCACGGACATGAAGATAACGACGGTAGCCGTCGTTCAGTGATATACGGAGATACTTACCAAGAAGCATGTCCTTCACGCACAGCCTTGTTTTCTCGTAAAGGTCGCAGATGGCCTTGTGTGCGTCGTCTTCGCTTTTCTTGTGGGTCGCCAGCGCGTCGGCCTCGGACTTTGTGATTTCGTCGATAAGCGCTTGCTCGGTGGCCGTCGGGTGCTTCAATGTCTGGAGGCTTTCGAGAAGTGCATGACGTTGCGCGTCGACGGCGAACACGCCTTCCTCGCGACGGCACAGCCGCCAATATCCGAGCCGCTGTAGGTTCTGTACAAGTTGTTCAGGTACTGTAATCTCTTTCATAGGGATAAATATAGCAAAGTGCCTACTGACTGACAAGAGCAGCGAAAGTTGCTATATTTGGTGACATGAAAATCAAAATGAAATACTCACTTGGCGACCGATTCGTCGACAAGACCAGCAACGCCGAATACTTCATCGAGGAATGGCGAGCCGAACTGACCGATGAAGGTCTTAAAATTTTTTACACCTTCCATGCCTACTGCGACAGCCGTTTCGACTTCCACCAGTTCGTCGAGGAATCCTTGATGGAGAAGCCGGGAGAGAAGTTCAACTGGAACGCGACAGAGTCGTGGTTCGAGAAATACAAGCTGTCTTGCGCGGAACCGCATCCTTGCGAGATCGATGTCAGCACGGCAGACTTCAACGGCGAGGAAATCCAGCTGGGCGACATCATCTATGGCGGTATCTTATACGGCGAGCACACCCATCCACAACCGAGCGCAAAGTTGAGCGGCCACTGGAGCCGCGTCAAGAAGATACGGTTCTCGCAAGAACGCCGCCACAACCTTGACAGAAAGACCTTTTCTATCTGGCCAGTCCACACCGATTTCGTAGTCGAGCGTCTTGGCCCGTGCTACGGCCCGGACGACGAACCTTACCAAGACGGTCGTCATGAAGCCGCCCAGTACACCGAATCCAATCACTACGTATTCAAGACGGTGACGGACAAGTTTGTCGACATGTACGTAGCCGCTCTACGCAAGGCGAAGTACGAACGCGACGCGCTGCTCGCCGATCCCAGCACTCTTGACAAGACGGCCACCTACTTCATCTTCGACTGCCGACAAGTGCTTACCCACATGGGAATCCTCGACAAGGTGCGTGAACTGGTCAAGAAGCGGCCTCCTCGCAAGAAGACCACGCCCAAGCCGAAGTCGAAGAAGAAAAAGGAAGTCGACTGGGAGGCACTGGCAAGGAAACTTGCCGCCCAGAGCGGAGTCGATATCGACGAAATGACAAATAATTAAGAAAAAATTCAGTCTGGTATTGACAGACTGAATTTTTATTGTTATATTCCAATTACAAACCAAACAGCAAGGACACAAAAATGTTTACCGAACCGAAGAAATTCCTCACAGATGAAGAACGCAAACACGCCCTTCACGACAAAGTCGACTTCAGCTCCGCAAGATACGCCGCGTTCAACGCTACCCACGCTGCAGCTGGACTAATCAGCTTTCTTAAAGGCCTCAAGTACATGTGGAGCATCATGGTTACAGACGAAAAGCGTCTGAATCGTGTCGACAAGCATGCCAAGATGATATTCCCCAGAGCAAGGCTCAGTTGCCAGCTCCTCTTGAAGCTCCGTGACGAACACGGCATAGTCCCCAATATTCCAGACGACCACTTCAACGGCATGATTGACGATACGGACTTGCGATTCCTCTTTACACACATTCCGTACTTCATGGAGCTCGACAAACAGAAGGGCATGTACGAAATCGTCCGACTTATCAGCGCAATGGACGCAATGGCCTTCAACGACTTCTTCTCTACACGTATCGGTTACTCAAACGGAACCTACGCAAATCCGGAATACAAGGCGTACATCGGACTGCCCATCTTGGTCGCACTCGCCGAAGAGCTGACGAAGATGATGGATGACGCTGGAATCGACCAGTCAACCGACTTCGACTTGCTTTATGACGAAGCTCACGGAAAGCACGACATCGACTGGTCTATGAGCGAATTCATCCCAGAAGTCACATGGGCAGAAGGCCGCAAGGAACTCACCTTCGGCGAAGACGAATAAGTAGGCATCAAACAACAAGGACACACCAATGGCAAAGTCCAACCAGAAAGACTACATGGGCATGATTTCGTGGAGCCGCCTATCTTGCGGCGCACCGCAGCCGATGTTTGGTACAGAAATCAAAAGCAATACACCAATTTGCATTCAGATAACACGTGCGCACGTGGAACGTGGTAACAGACGGACTCATGTCGGCGAAGACATCTATCCAGACCCCATACCGATCATCGAAGTCGAAATGACGCCGATCCAATGGGCCGAGTTATTGACCTCCGGTAACCAATATTGCGGAATCCCATGCACCATTACGAGACTTGACGGAAAGAAGACCGAAAAGGTCGAAATGTGCAACATTGCCGAAGACTACGACATACACACCGAGACGACCTTCGACGAGTTCAATACCCAGTTGTCTGGCCTAGAGCAATATGTGTCAGACATCATGAAATCAGGAAAGCCGATGGGCAAGACCCAGATGGCTGAACTGTTACATAACTTGAAATGCGTCCGTGAAAACACGGTCAAGAACGTCGAATATACCAAGGAGCTGTTCAAGGAAGACATGGCTAAGATGGTCGTGAAGGCAAAGGCGGACGTCAACGCCTACGCCGAACTCCGTCTGCAGAACTTGGGCGTGAAGTGCCTCATGGACGAAAACAACGGCGAAGTCACCGCAAAGCTTCAGTAATTTGCTATATTGTATACAAAAGTGAACCAAAAAGGAACTACACAATGCCAAGACTAACTGGATACACTTGCGACATCGTCAACGGCAAAATCCATACCGCCGAAGACTACTTGAAAAACTGTCTCTATGCCTTCGGTGTCCTCTTCAGCTACCGAGATTCCGACCACGGCATAGAACTTCCTGACGAGATTCCTTTGGACACCTACCACATCCAACAAGTCGAAGTCGCCAAGAAGCGTCTCGAAGAGTACACGGCTCGTACCGACAACGAATGGCGCGAAGCGCTCAAGAAGAAGTTGGAACACGAGCAAGAGTCCTACAACAAGACCATCAAGGAAAACCAAGAAATGCTCGACCGCATAAACCCCATCAAGGCGAAAATCGAGGCTTGGAATTGCGAAGACAAGTATGCCGATGTGAAGAAGTTTGCGCTCGAACAGCTCAGCATGACCGAACCGGACGATACCAAGTGGTACGTGGAATGCATCCAGTCGTACGAAAAGGCCCTCTCGGACGAAGCCGAGTTCCAAGCATGGAAGCAGCGGAATATCGAAATAGCCCAACGAGACCTCGACTACGAAATGCAACATGCAGAAGAAGACCGCCAGCGTCATCAAGAGTTCAACGACTACCTTTCCGGTTTCAAGAAGGAAATCGCCGCGCTCGGCATGACCGAGGACGAACATCGCCGCAAGGTGTACGAAATCCTTGATAAGAAGCATGGCTGCAAGGTCAACTTTGAAATGAACGAGCAAGGCAACTACGACTGCTTCATCGAGGACTGCTACAAGGAAGGCATCAACCCGGAATACGTTGCCGACGGTATCGTCAACGCCGAAGACAGAAAAAAACGCTGGACGTCTGAACGATTAACCGTCAACCTGGACGACAGCCTCAAAGCAGCCGCTGATAAAATACAATCAACCCATTAGGCATACCATGCAAGAATATTGTGTACATATCGAGACCGACATTTATGTCGATGCCGAGGACGAAATCGACGCCAGGTTTAAGGCGTTCGACCGTTTTATCGACAAGGGCTACCGTGACGCAATGACCGCAATGCCCACTGGAGTCACTTACGCAGCCGATTCTAAATAGGAGGCCTAATGTCAGACTGTAGACCGGAATGGTACAAGAAGTACGGCGAGAACTTGCAGCACTGGATGAAAGTCGACGGTAACCCGTGTAACGAAAAGACGGACTATCGTGTTTACTGGAAGGATAACGAAGGTACGGAATACCGCTTTGCGACTTATGCGACAAACGGTAACGACGCCGTCATGCAATGCGCCATGGCGCATCCAATGGTTATGCGCGAAGTCGTAAAGGTACATCCGTTCGGATACTACGACTTGATTACCAAGGAACAGTTTGCCGAAATGGTGAATGACATTCTCCAAAGGAAGTACAACTTCAACAAGGGTGCCGTAGAACGTTTCATGTGGCTAGTTGACGACGGATACTACCGAGGAAGAACGCCAGACGACGTGGCAGACGGCATCATGTACGAAGTAGAATATGGGGACGAGGGAACGTAATATGAAAAGACCTACCAAGGGCTACAAGGCCGTAATCCGCTACAACGAGTTTCGCTGGTTCATCCTCGAAATGGACCTTCCGGCTGACGCCACGCTTATCGAGTCCGGAAGCGGTTTCTACCGTACAAACAAGGTAATTCCGAGGCATTTCTACCCAATACTGACGAAGACAGCGATTATCGATACTTCGGCTCACTCGTGGTTCGACCAGAACTTTGAGTACAAGTTAAACGAGCTCGCCGTGTCGAATCTCGACAAGGACACAAATCATGACTGCACCGAAGGTATCCACTTTTTTGAATCTAGGGAACAAGCAATCAACTGGGGCATGGCCAACTTTGGCCGTCTGGCCTCATTATAGGAGATTACCATGGAATGGCTACTTAAATTCTACTGCGAGTTCGACGAAGGCGATGACGAACTCAAGAGCAACTACGGATACATCTATCCGCCAGAAGGCTACAGCGAACCGCACACGAAAGTAAAAGGCGAATACGTTTGGCTCATCGACGACAACAACAAGGAAAGCATGAAACTGCTTGCCATGTTCAACTATGCAGTGCAAGCCGAGTTCGGCAAAGACGGGAACGACGACTACGGCGACCACAATGAAAGCGAAATCACGGCAAGTCTCAAGGCCAACAAGACATTGAAGAAGATGGGCGTGACCGAAAACGAAATCGACCAGTTCATGAATCATTATTCCATCTACGACTACTGGCCGACAACCGAGTACGATCCCCACAACCACGAGTTCGAGCTCACGCTTGTCCCGGTAAAGCACCAGCCAATCGAGATCGACGAAGACTTCCTTATGAGGCTGTGGAAATAAGCGGAAGTACAATAAAATAAAAAGGATCGCAGTTAAGCGATCCTTTTTATTAAGTTAACCGACATTGTCAGTACCGTAACGGAACACTTTGGCCTTCTGTTCATCGCTACCGAAGTCTCGGATAAGTTCACGCTAGCGCCTATAACTGTAGCACCAGCTCTGCGGTGCGCGTTTTAATCCAAAGTCTTCGAGAAACAGCGGCTTTGTATTGCTGTACTTCGTATTGCCGTCAACCAGCCATGCCCAGATGCACTTGCTGTCGCCTTGGTACTTGATAAGGTCGGCCAGCGGTACGTGTCCGCGCTTCACCAGCGGATTGTCTTCCGTGAGGGTACGAGCATCGACTGGCTTGAATCCGTCGAGGTTGAAATATCCAGTCACGGCTTGGTATGGCGCAGTCTCGTACATGTAGACGCGGACGATGCCTTTCGTAATCGCTTCAACCGTAAGCTGGATCGGCATGTTCTTGCGCCATTCCACCGTCTTCTGTCCAGAATAGATGAGTTCGGCCCACTTGGGATGAATTGAAAGCAAAATGTTCGTGTAATTCATGTACCATAATATAGCAAAATATTGACAACATGTCAGCGGATTGCTATATTGTGGTACATGAAAAAACTTTGGCACAAATTTCTAGACTTATTGCATATCGAGCATCACGAAAGCGGAACGCTCCGCATCGTCGAGATGGAAGACGGGACGTTCAAAGTTCAAGAATGGAACGAGGACGACTATTATGGAGGCGAATGGCGCTGGCGAGAGATACGCAACGGGCATTTCTTCACATTGGATGACGCTCGCGATTTCTACAAAGGCATCATCAAGGATCGTATTCAAGCGCACGACAGCACCACCATAAAGGCAGTAAAACTGCAAGAGGACATATAAGTATGGGGTGGAACAGTTACTAGCAATCATATAAAATGACTACCACCTAGCGCGTTAGTGTGATACCAAACAACCAGTGACGTAAGTCACTGGTTTTATTATAAAATAGAACTACATTAAACAATAAACGAGTTTTATATGAACACCGAAACAATCAACATACTGGTCGCACAAAGTGCTGGAGGCGATGGATTCTCATTCATCTATGACATGGTAGCACCGGGAGCAATCTCGGCAATTTTTGTCGTCATGATGATTGTCGCCATCGGCCTTATTATATGGCTGTTCGAGTTCTTTATTGACCGAAACTAAATAAAAATTATAGCATCACCACAATTGCTTGACAGCTTCTATGTCGTCGGCATCGGCAGACGGCAGCATGTCACGGAGCCAGTTGAGCCGATGGCAGAACTCTTGGACGGTGAGGACGGTCTCGCCTTCCTTTCGTTTCCCTACGCTGTGAGTAAACGTTGCATTTGCAGCGGCACGGAGCGCACAGCGGAATCCGGGGTTCTGGAACAAAGCCAGATATGCTCGGTCAAGAAGTTCTTGGTATTCCTTGGAACGTCGTCCGATCTTTACCCCACGCCAGTACAGCGTCTGCTTCTTCTGCCAGTTCTTGCCCTTTCCGGCGCGTTTGGCGGCTATGCCGATAAGGGAGCATACATGTTCTTGCATTTCCGGATTGGAGAACTTCAGCGACTGCAAGAAGCCTTCCATCGACGCACAGCGTACGCCGTCGATGACGAACTCGTGTGCTGCAAAGTTGCTCAACGAGCATGACGGATATGCATTCTGTGATCCGACGTCCATACTAACCACTACTTCTTTTCACGTATAACGCAAAACTTGCGCTTTCCCGTCTTAATTACGTCACCGTCAATTAAAATCCAAGGAACATTAGCATCATCCACGACCGCCGCTTTATCCATGATACCTTTAAGAACCACGCCACTAATCGACGCATACGGCTTATCGTTCCCCTCAAAACAGCAAACCGCCAATCCTCGATTCTTGACCGCATTACGCACTTCGGTCTTTGACTTGTATATGCCAGCAGATACCAATTCATCAGCAAGGGTTCGCCACCCAACGTTGGCGGGTGTCACTGTCGCCATCTTATCGGGCGCATCAAGACACCTTTGCACCCAATCCGGAATTTCTTTGGTGTTATCGGTTAGTTCAAACGTTTCAACTTTCATAATCATTTTCCTTTATATTTATCTGCAAGACCTTTGATACGATCGACCAATTCGTCGATATCGTATCCTTCGACGTCGTTGTCCTTGTCAATGAAATAGACACTCAATGCAATGACTTCGGCCTTGGTAAGCTGAAGTCCATTATTATCGCCGTTAGGTTGGCACATACTATTTCCCCTTGTGCTTGGATCCAATGGCCTCTTGGATCAAGTCGACGGCCAAGTCATTGTACTTCTGTTCCATAATAATCATTCTCCCTTGAGAGTATCCGACGGATACTCAATCTTGAATTTTGGCGACTTGCCGTCGATCAAGTCGCGGAGACCCTTGACGAACTCGTCATAGCAGTGGCGCATAATGCTGGATGCGTTCTGGCCAGACTTCTTGCAACGGTCGACAATCTCGTCGATAGTGGTAACTGTCATGCGTTTTTCCTGTTCCTTCAACGCATTGTCGAGGGTAATCTTCTTCATGTCATAGCAATCTCTCATTGCGACGGTAGCCGAATAGTGTTCGTTTTCCCTCGGACACATGTGGGATATATCAATCTCGCGGCCATACATTGTGATTTCCGGCCACATGTAGTCACCCTTGAGTTCCTTCTTGAACACATCTGTACGGCGGCACTTTTCTTCCATGACCACTCGGTCGATACGGACTGCACTGTCTCTATGCCATACCCACTTGCCTTCGTACATCGACTTGATCGTCTTGTAGAACTGGTCGGCGGCCTTCTTGGAATAAGGGCTGCACTTGACATGAGCATCGTTCCAGTTGGCGGTGTATACAACCATGCGGCCAGCGTGGTCGCTATAGACGTACGGAACTTTACGACCAGGATCGTAGTAGTACTCGCGGTCATCGGGGAGCTTAACCTTCGATTTCTTGTCGGCCTTGCGCAGTATATTCTCGACTTCGCTAAAGCGTTCCGACACCGTTTTCGACGGATCCATGCTCAGATACTTCTGGTACATCTGTTCGACGAGTTCCTTCTTGCAAGTGAACCAGTCGGACGTTGCCGTGATGTACTCGGTGACTCTTTCCATCGGCATCTTTTCGGTAGGACAATATTTTCGTCGCATGATTTCCGGATCGTCGAACGGAATCCAGTTGCACATGCGGAAATACTCGACGGCATGCCTGGCTTCGATAGAACCGAAGTCGGCGGACACTTCACTGCAATCCACCTTGACAACTTGCCTGTCCTTCACCCAGTCGGTGATGTTTCTCATACGCTTTTCGTCGTAGACATCTTCCATGAGTCTGGACGTGTCTGCACTACGGTCTTTCTTGATTTCATCGGTGAACGGAACGACCGTCACGGAGTCGATACGACGGATGTTGGCCATCGGCATTGCTTCGTTTCTATTGTCGATCCACGACATCATGAAGATACCCTTCTGACTGGGCATCGCGGCCTTCTTTTCTGCCATAGTCTTCGGACGAGAGATCTTTGCTCGTCTGCGGAGAATTTCTTCCCATTCTTCCTTCAGGAGGAACCACGGTTTGTCCTTGTCCATGATGTTATCACAAGCGCCGTCACCCAAGCTATGGCTATTGACACGATAGTAATGGTCGCGGGAAATGCCGCCACGGTTGTACTTGCCGTACCACGAATTCCAGTCGGACGGAACCGTAGGGTTCTGTACTCCAGTACCGGGAATCCAATAGATGGACGCCGCGTCGCTTGACAGCAAGTCGTCAAACTCACTGACCGTCATCTTGGCGAAGGAAGTTTCCTTGGGGCCGAGAATGACCTTTTCACGCGCCCAGTCGATGGCCACGACACCTGTGGGGTCAGTCCAGCAGCCGCCAGCATCGCACATGAAACCAGTGAACACTCTGTTGTCGAGAATCATCTTGTCAGTGACTTCCTTGCAGTAGTCCACGAATCCGTAATAACAAGCGCTCCACGCAAGCATGCGAGACCACCATCGGTGCGCCACAAACGACATGAGCATTGAAATCGGAAGTTCCTCCACGCGCTTAGCCAGCAAGGTCTCCTCGAACTCGGCGAGCTGCAGATCGCTCACGTAGTCGAGTGCTTCTGGGCAGCCAGTGATTTCTACTGGCTTTCTAATGGGTTTGCTGGTGTCAATGGTTCTCGGTTTCATCTGTACCTATCTGTTAGAAAATATAAATCTTCATTTCGAGTTTGTTAATGGGTTTCTGTAACCAACTTGATGGCCTCGTTCGCCTTTTCCACGAGACTATCTACCGTCTGGTTATGATGTATTATCAGTGTGGTATTGTGGTGCGACACGCTGTACATCACGGAATCGTCCTTTTGACCAACAACACGGCATGCGGTGATCGTCAACTCGTCCGAGCAAAACAGGTAGAATTCCAGCCACTGTCGCATGACCGAAATGTCTACGAAACAGTCGACAAAATCAATTTCGGATAGTTTCGGGGCCATTTCGTCGAACAACTTGCGGAAATCGGCTTCGACTGGCGGATTCCTTCGCCAGTCACCTTCAAGACTCTCCTTGAAAGAGTCTTCAAGCATCTTGTATCGTTCGATATTAGTCATATTCCATCTCCACGGGCGCTTGTGTCGGCAGCTCTGACGAGTTAATGTATTCTGAACAGCAGACCAACATAAGGAAAACTAGCAAGAATAGCAACACAAGTACGGTATTAAGAAACTCCTCAGTACCATCGCTCGATGTGCCTTCAAGACCTGTTACGGTAATATCTACGGGATATATCATATAAAATATCAAATCTATATAGAAGTATAGACGACTATATGTATTTGCCTACAAAAGAGCATATTCCTATGCAAGAAAATCCACTATTTCAGTCATGGATTATTCTTACGTCAATCATTGAACTTGAATAATATAGACAATGCTGTTTGCTTCCATTGCTCATATCATTGTCATATCCAAATCCAACAACCTACTATAGCAAATATACATTATTTATGCATATTTTCCAATAGTTTATAGCAATTTTAATTTAATATCGGCTTTAACGTTCGGCAACTAATATAGCAAATGGTTGACTGCAAGTCAATATGTTGCTATATTGTTCATACATCTTACCCAGTAGGCTAACCATGGCAAACTTATATAAAACCTTTATTGAACAGAAACACCCGGAACTGCTTGATGAATACAAGGAGTATGAAGCTGACTGTAATGCTAAAGAGGAAGCGAAGAAACAAGCTGAACGAGCCCAAGCGAAACAAACTAATCACTGGTATCAGTTTGGGTTTACTTACGAAGTTGAACACAGCTACAAGGGGTACACTGATGGTACGTCCGAATACACACTATCTTTCTCGGATGCTCTCGAACTCATGACGGAGAATGAGATTGGCGATACAGTCAGTATGTGTGAGGCAAACTCCGATGGCATGTCGTTTGATGAAATGGCGGCAGAATGTCTTGGCGCAGATACCGCAGAAAACGAAGCGGAATTCAAGTCATTTTTGAAAGGTATGCTTTTCAGCGACGGCCCGTACTACATTAGGGACTATTTAGAAAACAAATATGATTGGGAATCTCGTGTCCCAGATCCTTATGTACCGTGGGATGGACAAACTATTTGGGACCAGACCGACTTCGAGACCATATGGGCCGAATTCAAAACGTTCAAGTTCAAAATCAACGAAGGTAGCGATGATTAATCTACAGCCACGCAAGACGACCGTATTCATTTCCGGCTCGTCACGCCTCAAGAAGCTCAACAACGAAATGAAAAAGTGCCTCGATACAATCATGCAGCGAGACGTCCACGTAATCGTGGGCGACTGCTTCGGTATCGACCACTTGGCACAGAAGTACCTCAAGCAACACGGCTTCTCCGACGTGACGGTCTACTGTTCCACCGAGAAGCCGCGCAAGTGCGAGTACCCAAGCGTCAAGTCCATGTGGGCTGAATCGCAAGGCAAGACTGGCGAGGACTTCTACCAAGTGAAGGACAAGGCCATGTGCAACGAGTGCGACGAGGCCATCGCGTTCTGGAACGGCTATTCATACGGCGTGAAGTGCAATATCGACCGAGTACGTGCGATGAACAAGCCGATGACGGTAATCATTGAAGAACAGCCGATGCCGGAAGGATATGGTGCCGAGTATGCTAAGTAGGGATGATTTCAAGATATGCAAGGATGGCCGAAGATACAAGGTAGTGCAAATCATGCTCGTACAATACCCGTTTTCGCCAGGTGCGCCGCCAGATACCATAGAGAGATTTATAGAATCGGGACTCACTCGCATACAAGCCGAGAGACGAATATATGAGTACATCATAGAGCAGATGAAGCATGAGTACGAGAAACATCTTCTGATGATGCAGCAAGAAATCCAAAAATTATCGAATAAATAAAGACAAGGCGGCCTCTCGGTCGCCTTTTAGTCATTGACTAAATGAGGATTAATGACATGCAAATTTGTGTCTGCGTCTTCGGTTTCCTCATTCTTTGACGAACAACTAGGATAACTCAAACGTCTATGAGGCGTCGGAAATATAGCACCAGTCTCCTTATCGATCAAATGCTCATGACCATAAATAATAATGCGCTGTTTCATCAAATAGATCCTAACAAGGCAATGCTGACCGCAAAATCGGTCAAGTCCTTGCGTTTTTGTTCCTCAAGCTCTTCATGTTCTCGTTTCCGGCTACATTCCATTTCATATTCATAGCTAAGCTTTCGATATTCCGTATCAACAGACACGCCGGGATCATACGATAATCCAGTTAGTAAATAATCGCTAGCGTTCATCATGATGTGGTTGGTGAATGCAGACTGCGGTTGTTTCTTTAATAGCAACATACGCTACGCCTCAGTTCATCTCGCAATTCTGAATCAAGTGGAGCTGTTGTTTAATCCAGTAATAAATTTGGTCATAGCCATCCAAATCAGCATCGAAATCCAATACAGTCAAGTGATGCTTAGAGGCTTCTTCAGACAACATAATCTCAATTGCATCTTCAATCTTATCAGCTTCTTCTTCGGTCTGGTTACGGCCATTTGTACTATAAGGTGTTACTCGATGCAGTAAGATTTCTATACAATGTCCACTTGGATACTGGTTAGCTTCTTCCAGACAAGCTAACCCCAATTGTGGGCGGCCATTTAAGTCGGCGTAAATTTTTCCCAAACGTATTGGCGAATCTGTTATTATTACATCGACCTTGCCGTAGCACCGCGAGATTTTAAAGGCTTGCTTACCCGATATGCAAAACTGAGATTTAAACACTTCTTGGTTATTCTCCCACACCTTATCCTTGGCGTACTCGGTCACGTATTCTGCATCGATGCCGGCCATCTTCAGCTTCGAGAATATGTACGCCGCTGCCGTCGATTTTCCAGACCCCGGAGCACCGTACAAGTTAACAATCATAGTGTTTTTCATTCAAACTCCTTATGTTCTGGCTCTTCGTTATCATTAGACACGTCTTCTAGCGTTTTCACAGCAGCGAATAGGAACAGCCACCAGATGACAATCACAACAACCCAAGTAATGTCACTAAAGACAATGTCCGTAAAGTAAGAGATTAGATACATGATTTCCGCAGGAAACATTGAAATTCCAGCCACAAAGACACATGTCAAGGCTATCATCAAAACGTACCCGACATTCCATAAAAACTGTTTCATTATTTTCTTCATTGTTTATTCCTTTGCGATTCAAGTTCCGCAAGTTTTGCACGTACGGCAACTCGGTGTTCTTCCCATTGCCGATCAATTTCCATTGGACTTTTGTATTCAAAACCAAATTCTTTTTGTCGCTTATCTAATTCAAACTTGAATGCCAACATATGATTATGTTCTCGTGTCATGCCCTTGAATAGAGAATCCGCCTTCTCGGCGAGCATATACGCCATATGTTTCCAGAACTCAGATTCACTACTAATAGGGAATCCTTGATAGTTAGAATAAGCGGCGTCCAACTTATGTGTATAACTTCCCTTGGCCTCATCGTATGCCGACATGACCGATTTCAATTCGTCCTTGGTAATTTTATCCATAAGTAACCTCTTCCAAGTAGATATAAGCGTCTATCACGACTTCTTTGCAGTCATGGTTAACATCGACCCCTTTTACTTCGCTAAGTTTTTCATCAAGCTGATACCGGAAGTCATCAACAAGAGGATCGCCACATCGGTCAGTTCCGACAACCATGGCAATCGATCCCTTCGGAGCATCAATCCGGACAACATAATCATCCGGAACGTCCTTTATGGCGGCTTTCAATTCCTTTGCCGTTATTCCGTACATAGCAGCCTCTATTCTAAATCGTTAGATTGTGTACACATAACCTTAAACTCGTCAAAACTAGCCATCACGGCATTACAATAATCCTTTATATCATTCTCGATGGTTCCAATGCTAATGATATTAACTGATGTAAGCATGCCCATACCGTTGCATCTAAGATCGAGGAGCGAGCACACGCCATTATGAACTTGTTTATTGCAATGAATCATTGGCCCAGACATCAGTACGGATGAATACCGCGACGTCCCAGACTGATAACCGGTGAACACCCGTTGCACATACATGCATTCGCACTTACGGCCATACGGCATTACAAACTGATGTAATAAATCATCTTCGAGTAGCTTCCGTATTTTTTCTGCGATTTCGTTGATTTCCTCAGTTTCCTTATCGACTAACGAATAGTTCGTACATCGGCACAGTTTGTCAAAAAGCACAGCTTCTTCTTGAGTGCGGTCATACGTGGGAATTTTTTCAATTGTATCTCGGATCAATCCCCTAGCTCGATTAAACGGGATAGATTCTAACTTTTTGTATTTTTCGTGAATATGTTCGATCATTTTCATATAAGTACCAATCATCGACATCGTGACGCTGTCGATACGGCGACCGACTGACTGCTGTCCAATTACTTCATCCATAAAGGCCTCAACATAAAGTAAATAAATACACATATTCCAAACAAACTGCCAATTCCCATTATCCAAAATGCACCATTAACTATTGGGTCGACGATTGCTTGAATACGATGGAACCGTTCCATCTCTTTGCGTTCTCGCTCCCAGCGTTCATTTTCCCACTTAATCATCTGGTCTCGCTGACACATGGACGATTTCGCTCGTCGCTCCCAATATTCCTTGCGCTTGTTCAAGAACTCAATCATGTGGGGATCCGTTTCATTCTTGATTTCTTGGTTGATATCAGAAATCATCGACGCGGCGTGAGCGATATTCTCGTTATATGAATTATACCAGTTATTCGGCTCCGGATTACCTTTCGAATTCTTGGCGTCATCTTCCTCTCTACGCGTCGCCGCACCCACTACCGCAATCATACTGTTCGCCGCCGCGATTCCAGCACTGCTCATCGTTTCTTCCTCCTACTAGGCTTAATTGTCTTGGCGAATTCCGTAGCCTTAACGAATTTCTGAGCGGAGTCTTGATAAAGGAATCGTAGAGCATTTTTGGTGCCACCCGGTGTCGTGCAAACTGGCGGAAGCTCGTGACAATCGAACAGCGGCGGAAACCTACGGTCGATAAGACGTCTTGGCTGGTTGGGATGCTTCTCGCGCCACTCTCGCTCCTCTCGTTCCCATTCCTCGCGAAGCCGCTTGCTTTCTTTAGCCCGCTTCTTGACTTCGATAGCGCGTTGTCGTTCTTCCTCGGCATGTTTTTGTCGTTCTTTGACGATGTCGTGAATCTTCCATACCGGTATGCCTTTGGACGGAATCTCTTTGATGACATACTCGTCAGGGCCAGCTTCACCGTGCAACGTGAGAAGCTCAAGATTATAATCGGTTTCGCTACGGAAGTAGCCGCAGAACCATTCATTGCCGTTAGGATAGATACGGTAAAGTTCGTAACAACGTTCCTTGTAATGGAGCTTGGATTGCTTGTATTCTATGATTTTAACGCTCATAAGCTGTCAACCTTTGCCCTAAACCATTTAATGCACCGTTCTAGCAGATTCCACATACAATAAAATATAGCAAAAGGAATTACAACAGTCAATTTTTTGCTATATTTGATGGCATGTTCAATACAATCAAGAAAATCTTCAAGGAACGCATCGACTGCGTCAAGTACACGTGGGCGCATCACAAGGCGCTGAACCAGCTTGCCTTGCACAAGGGCTTCTACTTTCCATTCCATGACCTAGACAAAATCATCTTATACCCAATTTTAGGCAAGAAGCTCACCCACAAGATCCACCGTGCATGGTCTGGACACCACTACCGCAACGGCGACATCAAGAACAAGTTCGAAGCCGCCTTCGACTGGGAATGCGCCAGACGCACGAAGCCAGACAAGCCGCTGGACGCCTACGACACGTGGAAGAAGTACTATCCTGACGTGGACATGGAAGAAACCCTTCGCTGGCTTCGCTTGTACCACGGAGACGAAAGCTACGAAAACCCGTACGAGATCCACGAGGAGGATTAAAATGGACACTCCACTCAACCTAATGTCATACGACTTAAACGTAGCGCTGGACGCTTTCGAGCGGCTGTACCGCCAGTTCAAGGACAACGTAAGATGCACGTTCAGTTGCGAAAAGAGCGACCTTCTTGAACGGCTTTCGGCCTTTCCGTCGCCGTCGGCAGCGATGTGTGCGCTGATGAAGGAACTCCGCGAAGAACAAAAAGAATCGATCGTCGAACCAGAAGACATCAAGAAACGTTTGGAACAAAGTGTACCGCCGATCCTTCAAACGATCAGCGGAGACCTTCTGCAGCACTGGATTGCGGTGAATGAAGGCATCGTCCGCACGGCGTATTACGTGAAAGCGGTCGAGATCGACCCGTACAACGCTCTGCTCTACATTTCTGGGCCGTCCGTCGTGCTATCCGGATTGCTTGCGCCAAACGTGGCGAATTGCCGCGAGAACCACAAGGTCAAGCTGGCCTCGTTGACAAAAATGAGCGAACTGAAGGCCGACGTCCTCGAAGAAGATGATGTCGTGGCGATACTAAATGCTAAAGTTCTCGTCTACACTCGCTACATCATGGAAGCGGTCAAGTTCGTACATGAAAGCACGACAAAACGGCAGATAAATCGCTAGCGGCGACGACGGCGATGCCTTTGCATTGAACGGACGAACGACATCATGTTGTTCGCCGTTTTTTGATGGAAATCCTCGATATTGAAGTCCATTTCATCCATTGCCAACAGCGACGGCCAACGTTTGCGGAGTTGCGGCAACGAATACACAACTGGTTCCGTCAATAATTTCTGTTCCAGTTCGGCCTCGCGGTCTTCCGCCTCCCAATCAGCGACAAGGTTCGGATACAGAGTAGCCGATTCCTTTTCAATACGGTACTCAACCCGATGACCGAGTTCGAACTCGAACTTTTTCAGATAGGAAATTTCTCGATCGGCACCGGCTTCGCTCTTGAAGTAGCCTACAAGATAAGAATGGGCGTACTTGGTACAGTAGTAGTCCTTGAATACCTTGTAGATAAATTCGTACTTCATGCAGCCTCCAGCGACAGTCGCATATTCTTTTCTTTTTTAAAAAGCTTCTTGAGAAGTTTCAACTGACGTCTTGCCGACTTGATATCATAGCACTCTGACGAATACCGATAGCAAGGCGGATTCCATATATCACCTTTACCATTCTGTCCGATACGATAATATCCTACCGTTCCATCAGGCCAATCGGCACGGATATAATAAAGCTTGCTGGGATCGTTAGTATTAACTAACGAAATAGTGAGTTCATATCCAAATAACCTAGCCGTCATAGTCATATTTTAACACATGTCCGATAGTATAAATGATTTCAGTTTCTGCGCCGCCATCAAGTCCATCAACTCGTCAGACGTGATGGTGCATACGTGGAAGTCGTACTTCGTCCACCAGCTGTTGGCTGTCTTGATGTAGGACTTGGCTTCGTCCTCGCTGGTAAAGAACCTAGCGTCGAGCAGTCGGTTGGTGCCGTCATAGCGCTCGCCGCCGATGTCGCTTCCGTTGCGGAAATACTTGTGGTTCTTGGTCTCCACGCCATTAACAAGGTAATATAAAATCATAAAGATATCCTCACGGGTCTTGCCAGAAACAATACAAGCAGCCGTGCGGACAACGGCGCGGCTTTACGCAAAGAATCTGGCGCTTCGCCAAGCACATGCACTCTTCTCGCTGTTTCGTCGACGGTTGCCCATACGAATCACCGTTTACATGCAATAGCATCAAGTCCTTGTAGCTCACGCAACCAAGCGGCTCAATGAAATCGGAAGTCAAGTCAGATTCTGCGCAGCTTTCAAAATGGAACCATTCGGTATATTTGCCAAGTATTTCGACGACCCGTCTGAACACCGCCTTCGGCGCCTTGAACTTCCGCCATAACAGAGTAACTCCATGGTTTATCATTCGAACCGCCGCATGAGGATACAAGTCGACGACCGATACGCGGCATCGGAGTACAATCCCATGCTCCTTTGCGTAACCGCTCCACATATCAAGAACCTTGTATATGTTGTCTTGGCATTCCTTGTTCAGCAGAACGATCGGATCCAGACGGAGGACGTAGTGCGTGGTGTCGAACCCACGTTCGACGAGTTTCTTGAACTGGTCGAATTCGTGTTCTGGCGTCTTGACATTGGGTTCCAGCACGGAACCGCCTTGCCCAGTGACCGTGTGATGGAATATCACCCGGTTCTGTACGATAAGGAGCTTTTCGGCCATCTCGTCCGACAGCTCCTTAGATATGACGACATTGGCTTCGAGTAGCTTGGTCTCCCAATCCGGCACGAAGCACGGGTCATAAGTCTCAGTAATTCCCACGTATTTCATCACATTACCGTATTGTAGTGGAAGCAGTTGGAGTCATGTGCTAGCTTCAATATGCTAAGCAGCTGGTCTTCGGTATCCAGCGTGTGGGGATTTCCGCTGAATGCATAGCTGTAGTCGACGACACCGCCATGTTCTTTCGGCCAGTCAGAATAACCGATCACGAGGTTCTGCGCCTTCCAAAAATTCCTAATCAAGATACGAGCATACGGAAGCTTGAATTCCTCGCAAAGCCGTACGATAGCGTCGTTATTGTGGCGACATTTGGTCAGGTCGTTCGGAAACAGATGAATTAGTTTGCCGTAGAACTGGATTCTTGGAAAATACGCACGGACGCAAGTCTGGAATGACTGATAATTCATAATCTAAATCTCCTCGGCGGTTGTCTGGTTGTAGCCGGTATCCTTGGCGTACCACTTGTCCACGATTTCTTGCCGCAGCGTCTTGTATTCCTCAGTATCGAACACTTTGTTGATAACATCTACAACCGACGCGCCCCATATGAACTTCACTGGCAAAAAACGTTCATACTCCGAGAGATAGATTCGGCTGCTGGTCGATTCGGCGTCATTTACAAGCTTGGCGATGGTTTCGTTAAGCTTGTTGATTTCACCAGCGATTTTAGTTTCCGTGTAGTCGTACATGTAAACTATCGTTACAGTATAGACAATATAGAAGTCTTGCGAGCGCAGCCCGGTTCCGCGAATGTCGTGGTCGACTTGAGTATTGGTTATCGAGACGACGTCGTCCGGACTGATCGACTCAAGGAACCTGTTCGCGTCGGACTGGACGACCTTATAGTCGTCGCATGATAAAATCCTAATCGCTTGTCTTTTCATTGCCTACCTTCACTTCGCCGAGGTTGACCAAGTTGATGAACTTCCATCCGCAGCTAATACTGGGGATCGTGTTGTGAGCGTCATCCAGCAAATCCTTGCCAGTGTTCCGAGACTCCATATACACTTCCTTTGTCTCGAAACGGTTCAAGTTGAGGCTGTACTGTCCCCAGATCGCCGCATAGCTCATCAGAGGTCTCGTGTCCGCCGAGTCCTTGATGACGACCGGATGCATCTTGCTCGGCTTCCCGGCTTCCGTCCAGAGACGCTTGGCTTCCTTGTCGCTGGTATTCGGTTCCTTGAACTGGAGCCACGAGTCATTCTGCATTACCTTGTTGAACTTGTACTTCTTCTTGCGGTCAGCGGACTGGAGGACGGCGAGGACGCCGCCAAATTCATCAATGCGGATTGCCACCTGGTCGTGCAGAGCGCCGAAGCATTGCGTGTCACAGAAATCCACTTCGATAGGGCCGTACGCCTTGCGCAGCTTGACCATCTGGTCTATTAAGTTGTCAATTAGCATAGTGAGAAATATAGCAAAGCGCTGACGCGGTGTCAATCTTTTGCTATATTGTGCAACATGAAAAACAGATACCTTTTAGCAACATTTGAACTCAGCCAAGGCGACGAGAAAACGATGGAGACCATCGCTCACGAGAACACTTTGGGAACACTTTATCTTGTTATATTACTGAAATTGATTGTTTTGAATCTGAATATATCTAAACTTATAGGTGAACACGAGTGAAAGTTACATGGCAGAACTGACCTACAATGCAGAAATACGGTTCCGTACCAAGGAAGACCACGAATACTGGTCTAGTCTTCTTGCATTGTCCAAGGAAGCCTACAACAAGTGTGCGAACATATTAGATTCCAACAATGTCCATATAGACTTGCGGTCAGTCCATAATGCGGTGTACGATATTCTCCGAGAGGAATATCCAACAATACCAAGCCAAGCCGTAATCAAGATATACAAGGAGTGCATATCCGCATTTCGTTCTATCAAGAGTAACGGCCATAAGAGACACAAGATACCCGAAAAGAACGGTCTCTCCATGAGATTGGACAAGCGGCTGTATTCTAAGTTCAATCGCCAGAGCATTGCATTGTGCTCTGGAAAGTCTTGCAAAAGGGCTGTAGCGGATATTGTCGGCTATGAGAGACTGGAGTCGCTGTTTTTACAATATACCACATCCGACCCGTTGATTTTCATTAGGAATGGAAGATTCTTCCTTGCGATAACCTTCAATGTCCACGATGTGCCGCTGTATGACGACAACTGCATCGGGCTGGATATGGGTGAACGTCGGTTCGCCATTTCCTCCGATGGCGTGATGTTCCACGACAAGGAATATAACAAGCGTAGACGTAAACTACGCTACTTGAAGCTTTGCTTGCAGAAGAAGGGAACCAAGTCCGCACATAGGCATTATCGTAATCTATCCATCAAGGAACAGAACCAGTCTACCGATATGTGTAGAAAAATTGCCAATGCGGTAATCCAAAGCACATCCGCATCCATTATCGTAATGGAAGATTTAAGCGGAATTAAACAGAAGACTTCAAGGTCTAAAGAGGGATTCAAACGGAAATCCCACAACCGTAGAATGCATCAAATCCCATTCTACAAGTTTAAACAGATATTGTCATACAAGGCACCGCTGTACGGTAAGACAGTGGAAACAGTTTCTCCGTTCATGACAAGCCAAACAGATTGCACCACTGGCAAGAAGGAAGGTACTCGCAAGAATCGTAGATTCTATTGCAAGAACGGTACTGTCTTGGATGCCGACTGGAACGCCGCAATCAACATAGCTCGGAAGAGCAAACATCCTTCCTCGTTCAAGATACCCCTTGATGGCGCATTGAGAACTTGGAAGGCAGGGTGTGTGTCAACCACCCAATCGTGCATCAGTCTCCCGGCGTTAACAACGGGAGCAGTACAAGCTCACGCCTTTGATGGCGTGTGTAGTTGACCGTCAAGGAAGTGGCCGCCAGTATGAAGTACTTGGTGGACTAACCAGACTCCCAATATCCGTACTTGCACAACCAGCTTTATGTAGGGCTATGTGTCCAGAGCGTCATCAACAGACTGCTGACGGCCAAGCACATCAAAGGTCTTGAATCGCGGTTAAATAAAGACTAAAAAAGCCAGCTTTACGCTGGCTTTTCTGTTCTAGGGATAACATTGCTACATATTGGCAAATGTTGCAGCCAAGCGGCACATGCCGCCGCTAGTGCATCCATTCCATCATACGGTCTAAGATAGGAACGGTAGATAGCATCCAACGCGCATACAATAGGATCTGGATGAGCCTTTATGATAGCATAGATGAACGGCACAGCCGCTTCATCCATCTTGACAATGGCATCGAAATCAGCATCACCGCTGAATTTCATAGTATTTGCATATGCGTATCGGTCATGCCACGCATAGTAATGCTTGTAGAACTTGTCCTTCAAGCTGGTCTTTTCCATGCTGCGGATCAAGTGGTTAGCCCACACCGGGCGCTTGAGCGCGTCACGGAGAATCTTCCAGCTGCTCCAGTAAAGATCAGCCGTGTACGAATGCTTCTTCGTGTCGAAGTCGTGGAACTCGGCAAGCATCATGGACTGGTGAACCGTGCAGATGAACTTGTCTACAGCCTCGTTTGTACGAATAAGTAGCCAACCAGGGTTTCCCTTCTTCCAATGCTGGGGGAAGTTCGCTTGTTTATCGCAACCACACATCAGCTCCATTTCATACCAATGGGTCAAATCCAGAATCTGCTGGACATTGATGCCGATGCACGGAAACCCGTTGTTGGTCGGATCTTTACATCCGAAGAACGTACCGCGAACGCGGTTCAGCTTCGTCAGCATCACGTTATTCTCGTTCCAGACGGCGAACTCGGCGATGAGGAATCCGTGGTAGAAGAAACGGCGGAACGTCACCTCGACGCTTTCCTTGCCGTAATAAAAGATTCCCTTACGTTCCGTGAGCTTGTACTGGACAAGCTGCAGATGGTACAGCCAGTCCTCGACCGTCCGCTTGTGAGTCAGCTGGTGAATCGTCCACTTGCGCTTAAAGCTACGGCTAACTTTGTGCCCATTAATCAGCAGTTTCGGCATTGTCAGAATCCTTATTCGGTTGGGACTGATCGTTCAGCTCTTGTTCATGCGTCTTTGTACGCCACTTGATTTCGCCATAGCGAAGCATGTCGGCCTTGTCCATAAGGCGTTGTGCAATGCCCTCAACATCGATCGCGAATATGTCGTTAGTAATTTGGTTAATGAGCTCCCAGATGTCTTCCGAGTGGGCGTAGAACTTGGAATTAACCATCTTGGAAATGTCCTTGATGACTTCAACCTTGTGACGATCCACATAGGTGTACTTCTTCAACAAACGCTTAAATCTCCACTTGAACATCGTACAAGTCGAACACTGGTCTGGCGTGTAAACATCGGCTTCTGTCGACATGTCGTTACAAACGCGAAGTTTGGCCACTAAGCGACCATTGTAGTAGCACTTGATGTGAAGTTCCATAAAATAGCTCTGTTGAGTCTGAAATTCGCAGTTGTCAGCAAAGAGCTTATTACAGTAGCATTCAAAGAATTTGGGCGTAATCATTGTTGTATCCTTTACTTCTTGTCATATACGTACTTCAAGGGCAAGAACCCGGTCTGCCCCCAATTAAGTACTGGTATCCTACAAGAAGCATCGTGGAACATCTTGCCGTCGCCACGGATAACAACGGACACGCCCAGAGAAGTCTGAGTAGAGTCTTCCACGCCGTCGAGCAAGTAGACCAAGTGGGATTCGTTGCGCGTAAGGATAGCGTAGCAGCTGTCGGCGGCTTCCTCGTACACGACAAGCTTGTACAAAGGATTGTCGGTAAGCTTCTCGGCAAATTCCTTGACGCCTACCTTGTTCTTCTCGAATACATTGGATCGCCATCGCGTGGCCACGAGACCGTGATGCTCGCACCATTCGTTCGTACGGTCGAACTTCTCCATATCCATCGAGAAGTCGTCCACGACAAACACGCCGGACATGTCAATGCCTTCCCTGGCCGCTTCCTCGGTCAATATGACGATTTCCTCATTGTTGGGGATGTTCCTCGTGCCGAAAATCTTCGTGCGTTCCTCGAAGTCGGTAGAGTGCAAGGAAAGGTTCACGTACTTCACCCGGCCAGCAAGGCTACTCATGCATTCGTACAAATAATATCCGTTGGAAGTCATGGTGATGCGCTTAACTTGGTCATTTCTGGGGATGCCGCCAATGACCATCGCATCCAGAAGTCTGTCCAAAATATACGGTTCGGACGTCGGCTCGCCTCCAGTAATTTCGACACTGATAGGACGGCCCAGCGCAATACGCATCACGGCAAGCAATGCGTTCACCATGGCCGTGTAATTGACGTCGCTTGCGACTTGTCGGCCATAGCCGCCGTGCTTGTTGTAGCAGAAGGCGCAATTCGCTTGGCACTTGCTAGGAAGCACGAGCTTTACGGAAAGAACGCTATACCAAGGGTTTCTGACCGTGTATTCTTTCGCTTTACCAAGCAAATCGAGCAAGCGGTCGGTCAGCTTCCCGGCAAGGATTTCGTTGTACGGTTTCCACGGCATATTGTCGAGCATTTCTTGGAGCTTCTTCTCTTCGAAATACTTCGGCAAGTTAGCATATAGGTCGCCCAACAGTCTGTAGCCTACTGGATTTGTCAACGAACCGTATATTCGTTCGCGGATAATCTCCCAAGGGAGCACTTCAGATTCTATCTTAGACATATTCTTTCCTATAACTCATTTCGAGGAATTTCTATGAATATTAGCGGTTGTACCAATGGACATACTTGTAATCACGGTTGATGATACCCTTTGTGATTTGGGTGGGCTGAACACGAAGTTCATCAAGGTCTTCGTGTTCTGTTTTGGAGTTGCTGTAATAGCCGAAGCCATCGTAGTCCATAAAACCACCGCTATTACAGTCTTCAATAAATTCGTCAAGTTCTAACACCATACCGAAATCCCAGTTTCTTCATGAATACGCGTTAATTTTATTGACGAGTAAATCATTATCTGCTCGGTAGGAAAAATTGCTTCTTCTGGGCAAACCACGCCTTGATGCGTACGATTAACGGAAACTTCTTGTCCTTGGCAATCTGTTCGAGCGATCCTTGACAACAACCGTTCTTCTCTACGCATCCATAGTTTGTTCTGATTGGACAATAGCCGCTGGTGTCCCAGCTGCATCCCTTGCAATGGTGGTAATAGTACTTGTCTGACATATCTACCTCATAAAAACTCGGCGCATTCCAAGCTGACCCGTTTCATCACGTCGATAAGTTCATACTTCATCGCGCCGACAGTGAATGTCTTGCCGTCGAACTGGATTCCGTTCATCGAAAGCATTTCCGGCATCGGAATACGGAGCCAACACCAGTGGCGGTCTTCCTTGTACTCGTACTTGTTACGGCACTCGCGGTAACGGCCAGTATCATCGCCCCAGTTGTTAACCGCTCTCCACGGAAACCTGTCTGCATAATGCTGTTGCTCGTACGGAATATTTCTCAGACAAAGGAACGCAACGACTTCGATAATCTCTATTGGCGTCGGATATTTCCACTCATCGATTTCCTTCCGGGTCTCGATGGACATTCCCCACGCATCTTCGTCGTAGATAGGCTTGCCGTCGGCATCAAGCTTCAGCTCGATCTTACGACGGTATCTTTCAGCCCAGAATCTACTGTCAAATTCACGCCAATACCAAATGCGTCCGCGTTCAAAATATTCATCGACGACGTCATCGTCGTCATCGTCGCATATTACTTTTCCACTTAGAGGTCTCATGGTTTCCAATATAGTAAAATACACTAATACGTGTCAATAGACACGGCGTGTACAAATTGCTATATTTATTCGCATGATCGATGAAGAACTTATCAAGCACGAAATCTCCACATTGGGCTTGCAGCCCATTATTGACAAGTACCACTTGACGCCGATATTTGATACTTGGGTATCAATTAAGGGAAACACCTTGGGCGAAATAAAGTATAGCGCTTACGCCGACTGCGGCGTTCGGTTCTATATGGCGCATTCCGATGTTTGTGTCGGACTGATCCAACATGACCCAAGACAGCCATTGGGTATTATCCGCATTCCGGAATGGGTCACCGACTCATTTGGCAAGAATACGCTAGGAACTATACCGTGGCAGATGGGAATCTGCGCCGATGCAACCGATTTTGACAATAAATTAGAAAAACTGTTTGAAGCGTACCGTAATCAGCAAATCCAAGACGGTCGATACAAGCTATTCAAGGTAGAACTGTCTTGCGGAGGTTACGACAGCTACGACTCGGCCATCATCGCATGCGTGGACAAGGCCACATTGGAAGACCTGTGCAAGACGAGATTCAATAAGTATAGGACGTGTGATGATTCCCAGATACGATTTGAACAGCATTTCGACATTCATGACGACCAGAAGGTGAGGTCTATTGAAGAAATCGGCGTATATTCTGGTATAATGTACCGTGATGAACTCGCAAAGGTCATTTGTTCGTCATACAACGCGGGGTAACCATGAAAACAGTGGTGGCAGCCTTTGTCGGATATACTCCGAACTTCGAATTGCCGTGGGCGGTAGGAACAGACCACGGTAAAGCGTCGTTCACTCTAGACTCAGACCAAGAACGATGCGAGTGGAAGTGCAACAACCAGCCTACATGGTACGGATTCGTCGTCAAGGACGATGACGGAATCTACGCCTATGCCGACCGAAAGGAAGCCTACGCAGTAGCCGAGCAAGCCGACCAGTTGAACGGAAAGAAAGGGTTGCCAAACCGTCTCGACTCGTTCCAAGTTTCCTCGTATGACAGCAATGAGCTTCTTCATTTGTCCAACATGTCTTGGGACACAAACGAGGCATTCAAGAACAAAGTATTCGAGTGCGATACCGACGAGCGGCTTACCGCAGACAATTTATAAGGAGAACCGATGCTAATTTCAGTTGCAGTCGACCGCGAACGACTCATACATACCGACGGCGTATTCAAAGACCATGCGTATCAAATCCACGACGTCAGCACGATCAAGGCACTAAGTTACCTTACCGACCGAGACTGGTACGGTGTCACATTCCTCAATGACACGCAGACGTCGTGTTACACTGAAGAACTGCTCCATGCTGGCGCAATAAAAGAAGGCGACCCAGGAACAAAATCATACAAGCAAGGCCAGTTGTCCCCAGAGGAACGGTATCGTCGCCAAGAGGCAGAATACAAAAAGCGGTTGTACCAGACGACACCGCTAGCCAAAACGGATATGGTCATACTCAAGCACGGAAGGAAACTTCACTTCGTTTGCCAGTGCGGTTGCGAGTTCGCCATATCGCGTCAATACTGTACAGGCATGCCAGCTGGCAACTACAAGGCAAAATGCCCAGAATGCAACGCGCTTTGCGAGAACGAGCCAGAATAGTTCAGCAACAGCAAATACCGATTATACATAAAAGAACATAGACTATAACGAATGGTGGCCAAATGACCACCATTTCTAGTATTATAACCATCAGACACAACAAGCCGAGAAGCCTCATCTTTTCTTCCATCCCTTGACATGTGCGTCGATATAGGCGTCGATATAGCGAACCAATGAATTTACGTCGTACGCTAGCATTTCGCGCACGTAGAATCCCGTCTTGTCTGGCTTGGCCGCGTAGCCCTTGGTAGTCGTATCGACAGTGGCATCCACATACATCAAGTCTGGCGTATCGTAGAAGATCTCGATGCCGAACTTCAATCCGGGAATCGAGTCGAACTTCATTTCTATGGACTCGTGACAGAATACGAACTTTGCATTATGTATTTCGGTGCCACGGTCGAACAGCAAAGCAGCCATGTCCAAGAAGCCGTCGTTGATATCTTTAGGCATGGGGACAGCCTTGTATTCCTCGACATCGTAGTCGCCTTCACGTCGAGCCTTCATAAGCTCAATCATCTTTTCATACCGAGCGAATCCAGATTTCATCAACGACCGGGCCTTGTCAAGTCCAGAGAACACGTCGGACTCTGGATCGACCGTACCACTAAGACGAACAGACAGACGGTCTATAAGCCGACGACGTTCGTTATCTAGCGCAAACCCGGATAGTCCAGTTGTCGCCAGATAGTCGTCGATTTGCTTGATTGTATAACAGTAGGTATCACCTTGCATATCTACTTCTCCGGCGGTACATTGGCATGCTTCCACATGACAACATCGTCTTGGGATACAGACAAGTTCGCAACATTACAATCTGGCGAGTTCTTCATAATGACATACTTGATATCGAACGATCCGTCCTTGTTCGGAACTCCGATAACAGTCTTTCCATCCTTCAAGATGGCGACGTCGAGCCGTCCCGGAATTTGTTCGCACTTATACCAAGTGACTTGGTTCCTCAAGGCGACAATCTGGTTGCGTAGCTTGGTTTCTTCTTCAAGCCAGCCAGACAGCAACATGTTAGCATCCTTGAGCTCGCGAACGAAGCGTGCTCGATCGTAGTCGGCGAACGGATCACGCTGCTTTCCCACTGGATGGATTTTTCGTGCATCGTCTTGAGCTACGGAAAACCGCTTGCGAGCCGTTTCCAATTCCTCGTCAGTAGGGAATACTGGCAATGCGGTTTCTTGCGGAGTCCAGTCGATATAGAATCGATAGTAGCCGAAATCGTCATCAAGCACGGAGTCAACCTTATACCCGGCACTCTTCAACAATAGCTCAATCGAATTTGCCAACGGTTTCGTCTTGATTATAGTTCTGCCCGTACCATAGTTATCAACTGAAACCTCGTATTCGCCATCCTGGGATGCCGAACGAATAGCCTTGTTGACATCCTTCATGAATGAATCAATATTTTTCTGCGACGAAATGTCGGCAGCATCCTTGGCGTTGATCAGTTCGTTAGTTTCCTCGGTCGGCATAATGGTTCCTACTTCAAGATAAAGTTATTAGTATCGTAAAAATGCATAAGTTTTCGAACCAACTGAGCATCACTTATCCCTAACATGCATAGCGGCCTGAATAAATTCCATCAACGCATTCACGTCAAACGCGTCAACTTTGTGAACATAGTACGACGTTTCTATTTTCTTATTTTTGATGGCGTCTTCAGACGGTTGTATAATTGCCGCGACATATGTGTCCAATGGCGAATCATAGAAAGATTCAATCGAAATTTTTAACCATGGAATCGGATAAAAGAGTATTTCTATAGAATCGTCGCAAAAAACAAATTTAGGGTGATTCAACGCGATTCCGTTGGCATGAATACGTTCCACCATATCGACAAACTTTGTTTTCAAGTCGAACGGCGGATACACCGGAGTCTTTTTGCGGCGACTCTTCTTGTACAATATGGACAGCATCTTACCATATTTGTCAAAGCCAGTTTCCATGACCGCCACGACAATGTCGTGTGCCGAGTATATGCCCAAATCAGGATTATTGGCCACACAAAGTCTGACTTTAAGGCGATATATCAACCGGTTACGTTCCGCTTCTAGAGCAAACCCCTTTAGCTTAGTCGTAGCCAAGTAGTCATCGATTTGCTTAATCGTATAAAAATTGGTATCGAACGCCATCATTCGTGTCCTTAATCCGCGTCATCTTTACTATGGTCTGCATTTTTCCAATCTACATAAACCCGATAGCAACCAAATGTATCAATGTATTCTAAATCAGCCAGATATCCAGCCTTGTTCAGTCGCTGTTTAACGGCATGAATGATATCGCGCAACTCGTTGGTATTATCCAGATCAACCCAAGTTGATATTTTACCTTCATTCATGGCAGAACGTATAGCGCCATCAATGGTATTCAGACAGTTGGCAATGAGTTTTTCATTGTTCTTATCGGAAATGTTTCTTGACGCAGCGGCAGCTTCTGCTGCCGAAATCAAGTTCACTTCGGTATCAGTACTCATTATTTCACCTCTTTAAATATATAGTTGGTGACATGTTTTATAACCCTGCCGTCGGAACAGTAGAACGTCGCGTCACTACCGCTTTCATGATGAGTTATATGAATAGTTCCTTCGCAAACGGGCTGGTCACTGCCCAGCATGTAAAGCACGCCGTCTTTCTTGTCACCCCACATAGACCATATAATAACAATTATGCCCAATATCGTCACTATTACATAAACAAAGCATCCAATTTCTTCGTTGTTATAATAACTCATTTGATTCCTCACTTTTTTGATTTTCTTCGTCTGGTTCTTTAGGTAAAGGCATCCAGTATGTCACTTCATCAAACTCTATCCAGAAGTACGGGTCGCCGTCGAATTGGGTTTCTTTGAACCACGCATCAAAGCTAATGTCACGGCCATCATAGTCGTCTGTCTCATCCATTGTGTCCCAGCAGCGGACTTCACGGCCTTGGCTTCCCAACACGATGACATACTCGCCTCGTTCAGGCAACCGAACAGCGCACGGAATCCACGATTCGCGGTCTTGTATCGTCTTGGTAAGCTGTGCGGCCAACTCGGCGTTATCACGTTCAAGCTGGTCGATACGATGCCGCAGAGATCGATTGTCCTCGCCTTCCTCGGAAAACATCACGCCAACCATGCAGTCCTTCACTGCATCGTCATAGTCCTTTAGCTTCACGAACTGCGTATGCGCCAAGTGGTCATCTACTCCCCAGCCGCAGTGCACCGCATGGGCTATTTCGTATGAATCGTATATATGAGGGTTCGACATGCGTCAAAATATAGCAATTGGCCGCCGCCATGTCAAGGTAAGTTGACACGATGGGCGAGGTTTGCTATATTGGTGACAAACTTTTCAAGGAGATTATTATGGGTGTTATCGAACTCTGGACTATCATATCGATTATTCTGCATTATGCTGGCGTTGGCGACTTCAAAGACTGGCCAGTCATCGCTTCGCCGACTACTTGGTCATGCATGTGCCTTGAACTTTGGGTGCTCATCGTCTACGCAGTAATCATCATTGGCGTTGTCATCACGGCAATCTTTTCGAGCAAGCGCTAATGGACCAATACTTTATCACGTTCAAACCAGTAACTATCGGAAACGAGACCGCCTATGTCCAAGACAACGGCGTTGAAATGTTCCGATACAACCATGTACAAGTTGCCATGATGCTTTCTCCAGAGGAAGAAAGTCATGCGGCAACACTTTGCCTCCAAGCTCGCATACGCGGCGGCTGGCGAGGCGACATCCTTCATCCGGAGACTTACAATGTCGCAGAAGCTAACGATGACGTTGTTCCGCAAATTCTTCCAAAACAAGGTCAATAACATTGAGTGGCCGTCGTTCAACATGATGAAATCCTCTGGGCGAATTACCGTGTGTATTTTAGAACCGAGTACGACTGGCGCTACTGACATTCCGTATCACGGAATGTTCACGCTTACCTACGACACTAAATCCGCACACGTAACCGGCCAGACGTCCGACATGCCACCCGACAGGCCACAGACTCTTGATACCGTGGAAGACCTTAGCGACTTCTACGACAACTTTTATAAAAAACTGAAGTATCGCGTCGTGTCAGTCAACGTCCACTTGGAAATAGACACATTTTGTATGCACGGAGTTTCACATGACACGTAAATGCAGATTCAGAATATTTATCGGATGTATAATCGCGTGGATAGCTTACTGCTGTGTAAATACGTACGTCCATTACAACTCCACCGTAGAATACAATACCCAATGCTTCCAGATCGACGTGCCGGACCCTTCAAAACCAAAGGCGGTCATTTACCAGCCATCTGACGGACATACTGCCGTATGGAAAGGCACTTGTAAAACCGATGTACTGCCCAAAGCAAGCAAAGTAAGTTGGATGAGAATGCATATAATACAGACCATAGTAACCAGCATCACCGTCCTTGTCGTTGGAATTGGTGGTGGTCTATACTTGCTGTTTTTATTACTTATAGCACCATTCGTCGCATTGTATAGATGGGCGTTCGAGCCAATCTACGAAGATGATTCTCTAATTTCAATATACATTAGTTTCATCAAAGACCCATAAGGAATAACATTATGCAATATTCAATTTTGCAACTTTCGGACATCCATCTCGGATCGAATTATGACGGCCATTTGGACACGGTCGGACAATGGCATGCCGTCCTTAAACATGCCAAGAAAAACTGCCCACACGGGATCGACGGATACGATGCCGTAGTCATCACTGGTGACTTGATTGATGACACGGTTTGTCTGGACCCAGACAACAACACTAAAAGTCACAACGAGGAACTGTCAGAAGCCGACAAGGAAGCACAATATCTTGAAATTCTCTATCAAGCGCGTAGCCTCTTGAAGCCAGACGGCATTCTCCTAGTTACTCCCGGAAACCACGACAACCGCCTCGCGCTCGGACGAGCTGCCGTAAACGCTGAAGTGGTCAACGCCAATGCCAACATGTTCATGAACCCCGGCGAAAATCTCCAGTTCGGCCATCTTGGCGATTATACGCTAATCGCCATCGACTCTGGCAACGGAGAACCATACAAAGCCATCGCTAACCTCGCCTACATATGTCATAAAGACAAGACCTGGGATCGATCTCGTACAATCATTTTCTCCCACAAGCCATTCAAGGCCGCCAATCTGTACCACAAATTCATGGGAAACAACTGCCTTGACTTCGATGTGGGGCTTCACTTTAGTCGGTACGCCGCCAGATATTTCTGCGGACACTGGCATCATTACACATCGTCTCGGATGACGTCTTTGGACGGAGAGTTCTCGCTGACCGTATGCCCCGGAATCCAATGTCAAATAGACCCATACTCGGAAAAATGCAACGCGATCGCTCTTCCCGGTTACATAATCATAACGTGCGGCGGTTCACCACAAGTTACATACGAAGTCAGGTTTATTGACAACTGGAAAGACGAGCAAACCGATAATTAATTAGTCTAATGATAACGGCCTTATGTTGACACGCATAATGCCGTTTACTATATTCTACTGCATGAATATTACAAAAGAAAAATCGCAAGAAGAAATTTGCCAAGAGATAGACCAACTAATTGCCAAGTACTATAAGACAAAATTCGGCGAATGTGCAATCGGCACCCTGGTTGGAGCGGGGGTGATTATATTTGTAATCGCCTTTTGTCTAATCGGCGCAGGAATCCAAGAGCCCAATTCCAATAAAATTTATTTTGGATTACTCACCGGGTTGCTGTCGCTCACCATGTTTGGTATTAGTATCGCGATCTATTGTAAAATCAGTAAAGAGCCCCAAATGGTTTTGCTAAGCAAGATTGCCAGACTGGCAGAATATGTTGAAAATCCATCCATACGGCACGGATACAAAATGTTTACGTCCTATCCAGATTCAAAAGAATTTAAGTCACGCATATGAAACTAAAAGTAGAAATCAATACGAAAACACTATCAGCCACCCTAATCGATGACGCCGAATCCACTCCGGGCGCTTCTCGCGTCATTACCGCATTTAGGCTACATGTCATTCCAGCCATAATCAAAAGATTAGAAGACTCTGGTGCGTGCACATTCGACATAATCAAAATCAAGAACGTGTACAATCATAAATACTTAGGCGACGGTCTTCAGTTCTTCGCCAGCGGATATAAATGCCTCGGAAGTGATAATCACAACAGCGATAAATTCCTAATGACATTCGAGCTATTTGATCCATTCAAGCGATTTAATAACATTCCGCACGAAAGCGAGATCACGTGCGCAACTCTTGGTCGCTATATTATCACATTGTTGCTCGGCATTGCATGCGGTGTCATTGCATCAAACTTATTATAGGAACGCCCCATGGTCAAAACTAATACGAAATCCACGAAACTCCGTAAACAAGCCACCGATGACGGCATGGTCGTATTTCCAATGGCCAACGGCAAACTTGCTACAACATGGGTCAGCAACGTGGATGCCATACTATCCGAAGGCACCGGGAAACTTGACATTGAGCGACTAAAGGAACTCAAGGACAAACTAACTAACACGATGTCTTTGCTAACCGGACGTATATCGGAACTGGAAATCGAGCAAGCCGACAAGGCCGCCAAGGCTTTTATCGACAGCAAAATCGCGTACGTTACCACCAGCTGCGTTGGCAAAACCGTCAAGTTCGTGTTCAACATGGCTAAATCGTTTTTCGGCGTCATCACGTCGGCAGAAGTCACACACGGTACGTTATGCATTCGAGGAATTTATCCAAACTACATGCAACGGAACAATGGCACATACAACGCGTATTCGCATAGCGGTGTAGCACAGTTTGTCTACAACACGCCACTAAAGAATACACACTTCAGAGAACTGGGCGATCCGTCTCACTTCATTTTATCCAGCGACAATACATCAACGTGTCTAGAATTTGGAATCAGTCCCGAATATAGCTGTACCAGCATTATCAAGGACTTCTTGAGCGAAATTTATGCCCAGTTGCACTTGATTGACAAATTAAGCAAAAAGAAGAATCCAAGTCAACGACGCAAAATATCCAATAAGTGAAGCAAACTTGCTGAAGCGCGGAAAACCAATAAAACTAGAGGATAATGACAAATGACCTACGAACACATAACTTACAAAAAATTCAACGAATGGTGTAATGAACGAGCCGCCGATGGAATATGGAGTCTTGCAACCGCAGCAAGTTGCCTAGACTTATGCTCAACACTCAATAAAGTATGGTGGTTCAAACGAGAAAAGGTCTGGTCAGAAAAATACGAACAAGATGCACTGAACATCGTAAACCAGATTGAGCACAAACTACAACTAGAGAAAGAACGCAAACTTCAAGCCGAACGCGAATATACGGAAAAATGCTATACAGAAACCGCAAATTCTCCGTTCAACATGCTGGACTACCGTCCTATTAAGCATGAAGGGTATAATGAATATTTCATGAAACTTCCGTTCATTATCAAACCCGAAGCTGCATATACTGAAAAGAATCTACCCAACTGTACACGAATTGATAAGTACAGCAAAAACATAGGCGACTACATGTCACAGCCATATACTACATGTTCATTGCATGAATCGCTAATATATAACGATCATATGCGTAAATTTGTGTACTCGCTCGACATCTACCCAACCGATATTGATATTTACGACCCCTTGTTAGAGCTTACAGCGGACACGGTCGATGGCTTTGACAAGGATTGCATCGACAAGTTCATTCTCACAATCCTTCAAGAATCGTTCTTGGAATATGACAAAAATGAAATTCATGCGATGATTAACACGAACAATCAAATCTTGGAACGGATCAAGAAGAACGCAGACTTCTTGCAAAACCTTATTAAATAACTTGGTTTAGTATATGTATGAAAAGAGGCCGGGCGATGCTCGGCCTCTTTGATTCTTAGCCAAGATGTTAGTCAATGGCATTTAACGGAGTAATAGTGAACTTGAGCGTGTTTGTAGCAGACTCTACAAGGAATCCGCACCGGGCAATCGTTTCCTTATGTTTTGTTTTCCATCCAGCATCCATCGCGTTATAACAGCACTGTATCATGTTGTTCAATATGATACCACCGTCATCATAGTCGTCATAGATATGAGATGTTAACATTTCAGCGACATAAGTATCCATAACAAACATGATGCCGTCAATCGTAACAATCAACTGATACGGCTGTGTGTTTTTGTTCTTTTTGGTATAATACACAATACCAACGATAATCCACGCCAAGGCAAACCCAGCTAATCCAGAAAGAAACATCATATAGCATCGCTCCATTTGATTGGATACCACTTGGCGACTTCATCCTTATTGCAAAGGTAGTCGTCGCCAAACTCATTATCCCAGCACTGTTCGTGCTTGTTCCATACGGCGAACTGGTGGCCCTTAAAACTCGGATAAATCGCCACCGGTTCGTCATCTTCCGGAACGTCGTCCTTGGTGACATGCCATCCGCTAATGAGACCTTCCGTCTTGCCGTTCTTCGGTAGCATACTGTCGTCTTGGTAGGCGAAATGAGTGATTTTTGTACCTACCAGAGACAATTCTGCACAATTTTGGCACATAAATTGGAAATGGCCGTCGGCGAAAAATCCGGTATGCATTACTGTTGGCAATTGTTCAGTAACTAAAAATAACATTAAATGCTCACGAGGCGTTTCTTTATCCGCCTCATGCCAATCTATTTGCACGTTGCATCGTAATGACATCTCGTCCCCTTGTTTATTTTGTTAATATGTCGATATGTCGACATGACAAATCCTAATGATATCGACGTAAAAACAGCTTGTATCAATAGGCATATTAACGCTGAGCACTTTCCAGATAACCCGGCCCAGATCGCGGTAGCCACACATATCAATATAATGGCGCAGTCAATGTAGATAGTTATAACACATCTACGCCGCAACTGATCTCGATTGAATTCCGCAAAACTAAGCAATTCAATCGAAGCCACCAATAGCACTAATATGACAAAATTAACTAATATAATCGACATAAATCATCCTTATAAAAATGACCCAACGGCGATTAAATTTATGTCAAACCCTTGCAATCCATTTTCTATGTCATTGACTAGACGGATTTCTAAGTGTGGCTGTGCCAAGGCATGTTCATGGTGGCTATCATTCAATGTCAGAACAGCATAATACTGTCCGTCGCAATAACGGTACGCATGACATTTAGTCACTATCTTAAACCCACCGCCATCATTGGAATCGGATATCGCGGTACCATCCCAATTCAGCTCATACAGTGTAATAAGCACCACTATCATTCGTTCGGCTAATTTATGCAATTCGTCGGCACGGATTTCTTCATAACTGCCGTCGTCATCATGCTGTAATATTCCAACACGGTTACACATATCGGCGGCATCATCGAACGAGAATGCATCAATAGCCATCGACACGGCCTCGTGCCACTTGTTCCAGTCAATCTTGAACTTATACACATCGTCATGTGTCAACGTAGGGGCAGAGGCAAATTCAACCGCTTGTTGAATAACCTCACCGTATTTATCCATATAGTCCGATATCCGCATCTTCGTTGTAACTGGAAGACGTCCAAACGCACCCTTTGCCGTCGGATACATGAAGGCTTCGCCCTCACTTGCGACATTTAGGGTAATCGCGTTGCGTTCTCCAGCAATCGTCAACGACGTTTCGTTATGTGTCATCATCACATTCCGACCTTTAAGCAGCAACTTGAAAAGGTCTATGAGATAACTGTACACCGCGGGGGCTTGCATAAGTTTTTTAGGAATTTTCACGTTAAGCATATTTTCACCTTGAAAATATCGCCTTGAAGGCGTCATAGTTATCCGTCGGCTTTCCTTTCTGGCAGAAGATGGCGAATTCTATCATCTTAAACTGCTTGCGGTAGTCCGGCAACACGTCGGCATACGCCTTGGCCACGACGGATGGATTGTTCTTGAATGCACCGCAGCCGAATGCGCCAAGAATAACGACATCCGCACCGTTTGCGGCAGCTACGTTGAGGACCTGGCGAGCTCGGCTTACGTGCAACTGGTATAGTTCTTCGTCGGAAATGTCCGGCGCCGGTTCACGCTCTTGATTGTACTCGGAGATGTTCTTCTCGCGGAGGTTCGGTGCGGCACAAGTAATCACGTCCAGATATACAATATCATCAAGGAAGTCGTAGTCGTCAGTCTTCAATATAGGGACGTTCGGTGTGTAGATTATGTCGTCGTTGTGAAGAGGGCCTACGTTCTTCTTGTGGTGCTCGTAGAAACGTTCTACGGCTTCTGGCTTGGTCAGACAATTGTATAAGCCGGACACACGGCAGATGCACTCTTCTTGCGCAGAAGAACCCGTGGTGACACCGCCACCCGGTCTGGTAGCGCTAGCGAAGTTGAGTATGGCGACCTTGACGGTCGGATCGTATTTCAACACTAGGCGGCCAGCATCGACAGTACGGTGATGGGTCAGACTAATTTCGCAGTCTTTGTCGAACCGGTCTGCGGTAGGCGCTGGTGCGTCGCCGAAGTAGAACTTCTGTGCAGATGCTGCAGCTTCTACGGCCTTGTAGATAGACGGCGTTCTATTGATTTTATTCATCGTGCTTTCGAACACGGCGATATTGTAATTGTTGTACGACATACTTCTCCTTTGGATATTTCTTGATAAATGTTTGGTCGGTCGGGTTGAACTTTCCTGACTTGTACAGTTCGGACACGATGACCTTGATATCGTCGTTGCCATGGTACTTGTTCAACAAGTGCAGACCGATATTAGCTTCAGTAAATATAGCAATATCGTGCCTACATGTATAATGAAAATTGTAATTTTTTTCCATCAAGAGAAGTCCATAGAACGCATCGTCGTTTTTGGTCTTTATAATCGGATCCGTCAACAAACTCAATGCACCATCAAGGCTATGTGGCGGATAAAGCGTGGCGTAGCCGTTAGGGAGCTTCAGTCCGCCAGTCTTTACGTTAGGAAAATTGGTTATCACGTCGTTGGGATATTCTTCATGCTTAGTCCACAAGGCATCTACGACTAGCCCATAGTCGATATCGTCGTCTACCGATATCACTGGGTAATCCGGATATTTTTCCATCGTGTAGATAACTTTTTTGAACGGGCCAATATCGCATGGACACCATATTATTTCGTCAACGCCGCAGTCTGGAATTACCTTGCCGCGAAATTCGTTTTCGGCTAGGGTCAGCACTATGTAGGCATCCTTGGAGAATCTACGGATTGAATCGACCGTACTTTTGACCCGGTTGATCCTACAAGTCCAAGACGTCATACTCAGTAATGGTCCCATGTCGGTGTCCTCAAGTTGTTCTCACGTATAATTTTGCCAGCGGTCAATATTGACGACAATATCATCAACATAGTCGTTTGAGCAATTGTGGTGTGTGGCGTATCGACCATCGGCCCGATAAGAACGTCTGGTTTGGTATGGTGTTTCATAACTGACAGTTTACGAATCACCATTCGGTCACTCAAACTCGGTATTTGCCGTTTGCAATACGCCATTAGCATCTTGCAAACAGTTTCAGTAGACACCGCTGTTTCTGTCCAAATATAGTAAAAAAACGACCGTCTTTTGGTAATAGCATCCACAACGGATATTTTAACGCCCACATAATATTTTGGCACGGTGTCGATAATCGAAAATGTGTCAATGATAGACTTGGCACTATTTGTTTTCAAAGAAACCGCCATCCGTATTGCACGGACTACAGCGACGACAGCTACGCACGAGTAAAAGATTGGGTAAACCGGGTTCATTTTTCATCGACAGCGACTTCGTAAAATACCATGTATTTACTTCCACGCGGGTTATACATGAAGGTGATCTGAACTTTATCGAGTGTATGTCCATTTTCGTTGAGCCACTTGTCAACTTCGGACACGCCACCAGAAATTTGATGATGCATTACAATTGTTTTCATAGAAAAACTCCTTGCTAGAAATATAGCAAGGAGTAGTTTTTAACTCAAGTTATTTTAGAAGTTCTCGCCAAGAATACTTTGTTTCGTCGGGTTCTTCTTTGGATTTTATGTCGTCAAGAACGTCTTGCCAAGCGAATCTTGTATCGTCCGATACTGTTCTGGGAGTCTTCATGTATTGCAAAGTATACCAGATACAGAAGTACGGAACCAATTCTGGCCGAAGCTCATGAATGATTTTCGTTTTCTTGGTATATCCGTCGCAGCATGCCTTAAAATCTTTGCCCTTATAATATGTGTTAAGTACTTGATTAATGTCAAGATTTGGATAAGCAGTTTTAATGTTGTTCGCAACGATAGACGTAAATACGTCAGCCGGGTTGTTGCCTTGTTCAATACGACCAAAATAATCAGCAATAGATTCATCCGGTTTTGGCGCTAGAGCAACTTTATCTGGTGATGCACATTCGGCAAACTTCTTATAAAGTGCTGGATACGGCAAACCAGTGAAGTGATCTCGTCTAAGTTCAGCAATGCTCGAAACTTGTGCGGCAACCTTATGGGCAACATCCGCACGATTTTCTTGTTCCTTAATTTTGGCTTGCTGACGGTCATACGCATCTTGGTCTTCGTCCGTTAGGCGAGCTGCTTTCGGTTTAATTTCTTGATGCGGAGCTTCCGCTAGGTAACTAAGTTTCACTCGCTGATCATCCAAGTAGCGGTCACGCATGTCATAATAGTCCGCTTCCGAAAGACCTTTCAATAGCCAATAGCAAGCTTGCATTACCTTATGCAGCGTATTATTTACGATTTTTAACGAGTTCAATGATTTGTTCTCATTAGCTTCACGGAAGCTATTGAATTTAAGATTTGCAGCGGCGGCACGAGAAATTGTACAGTTGATAGCTTGTCTGTCATCCAAATACATTTCTTTCAAGTATCCATCAGCGTCAAACGGAATGTCATACTTCGAGAATATGCGCGAAACAATGTCTACGGCAGCCTGATAATATTTTTTACGAGCTTGCGACGCTGGCATGGTCTCAATTCCAGAATCACGCATTTGTTGTCCAATCGTTGCCTGATGGAATGCGGCACGCTTACGAGCCGCCTCGGCTTGCTCTGGAGTTTTGTTATACTTCATTGGGTTACGCAATGCGTCTTTAACCATATAAGCTACCGCGCCGGGTCGCTTAAACTTCATGTTCATCGCCATGGTAGTGCTCTCTTGTTGGTCTACCCTACGTTTAATTTCCTCCCATGCGCCCAATGGCAGTTGGGTTATATTCATAAGTAACTCAACCGGCAAAGATTCGACGTCTGCCTTTAGATTATCAGGGAGATGATCAACGTAATTTTCAATTTTATTCCGAATCATCTTTGGCAGCTGCTGGTATATATTACCGTGATGAAACTCGAAAGCCTCCATAATAGCTGTCTTGAGGTGAGACGGCATATCCCATGCTTCAAGCATAGCGCGAAATTCAATGATTTGTGCCAGTTCGTCCATAGTTGCCACTAAAACCATACTTAACCGCAGTTTATCAAAAAAGGCCACCCAGATATTTCTGGATGGCCTACAACAAGGAGAATTATCTTATTTGGTAAAGTATTTAGTTATTACACGTCCGAACCATTGATACAGACGGTTTGCATTCGGGCCAGCTGCGGCAATATCGCTCAGTTTTTCGAAACCACGCAAGTATTCCACACAACCGGGACCGTCATTATTATATGCCACTTGGAACACATCACGGCCGGTCTGCTTCAAGTTAGCTTTATACAAAGTCAATTTAATAATGCGTGACGCGACCGAATACTTGAGTTTAAAGATATCATTATCGCATGAATATTTCCAGTCGTCACCCGGAATTGTCAAGATCTTGTCAACCATGGACTTTGGCATGTCTGACATCAAGTTGATAAGTGATTCTTCCGGACTCAACTGTTTCTTTGGTTGGCCAATCGGCATAGACTCATTAACTGCTTTATACATCGCATATTCTTGCGGGAAAATGTCTCGAACAGTACAATCGCCTTTACCATGTCCGTTACCATCTCCGACTTTATCAGTCATACAAGGCCGTGGGCCAATGATGACAGTGTCACCCAAATCACCGCCATGATACGAGTTCCATAAGTTTGCATACGCAGCATCCATTGTATAATTGTCACTTATATGATTAGAATTCGCCCCTACATTCGTAGGAGGAATCTTACCTTGTTTCTGCAACTCAGAAAACATCTTACTCGCCTTGCTGAAATTATCCATACTAAAGTCGCTGCGTTCGTGTTTCAGCTTTTCGAGTTCACTGTCATTACCCATAATAAAATCATTAATCATTCCGGGGTCGTTCAACGACTTCACCGCGTCGGCAGCAGACACCTTACCGCTCGAATAGACGTATCGCATTTCGTTGACTTTCTGGTCTGAGTTGTAATCAAATTTCTTTGCGTGTTGGTCGTTCAAATATGAATTTAATGATATTGTAAACCCAGGAATTTTACCTAACGTATCTTGGATGTCCTTCGGTAATCTATCCCATTTGCTGAAAAATTCATGCCAACCATTCGCCCCCAAAAATCTCTTGTCTTCATCAGTTTGGTGTTCCGCTTCCTTTTTCACCATCTTAGCAGTAAGCTCTTCTGCAAGCATCTTGGATTTTTCATCTGCGATTTCAAGTTTAATTCGTTCAGCGACATCTCTGAACGCCACGCCAACCCACGGTTTCTGTTGCTCTAAGAGCCATCGCTGGCTATCAGTTAAACGCTCATACGTATCGTCGATAATCTCACGATGGTCTTGCCAATTGAACTCGGTAACATCACAGTCGTGCAGATATCTAATAGTATAGTCAACGGCAGCATCATCTTCAAGGGCACGGCGTTGCTCGTCCTTCAACTTCTGGTCAGCTTCCTTGGCAACCTTCGCGAAAGCGTCCTTGACCGGATTGGGTTCTTCTTCTTCGCCTTCGTCCGGCGCATCTTCTTCAAAGAACTCGGTGTTCGACGCCTCGTTGACTTCTTCCGGAGCTTCGTCCGTCGGAATTTCGTCAAACGCTTCAGTCGCTTGGTCGATGGTTTCCTTTGTAATAACTGGAAGGGTCTCGTCGGCGATAGCAAGGCCGTCGTCGCTGCACATCTGCTTAACTTCGGCAAATGTTGGATCGCGGTTGAACTCGATTTTGTCAAAGTTAGGGTCTTCGGTAGGCTTGCGCCCGACAATACGCAGCAGTTTGTCAATCTTTTCAACGACTTTTGGCTGTTCCGTCTCAGCGACAAGCTGGTCAAAGGCGTTCTGGCATTCCATCGTGGACAATGGACGAGAGGATTCTTCTGGATAATTACACATGTGGTGTGTTCCTTTATTTTGATTTCCACAAAATAAATTATCCTATTTCTGGAATTTGTGGAACAAGTACAGAATCCAGCAGCAACAGCAGAACGCAAATCCGTAATTGCAATAAAGCGGAATCTGCCATACGCCCGTAGTGAGGTTGTTGTCCAGTACGAACATGCCGCAGCAAATGTTCGCAAAGAACGACATCAGTACAAACAGCAAAGAAGTCCCTTCTGTGGACTTCTGCTGATAGATTTTGACTATGATTGGTACGTTGACAATCGCAAAGAGAAACGAGCCGAAACCGCCAAGGAAAGGAGCTATCGAGTGGAGAAATGCTTGCATGACCATAGTTTATGAAAAAGACCGCCAGCAGACGCTGGCGATCTTGTATTGATTAACAACAATTACTTGGTCCCGGTGGATCCGAATCCACCACGGTCTTCGGCGACCATCTTTCCTTCGGTGAAGCGGAGCTTCGGCTGCACTTCCATGATGCGGAACTGGCAGATGCGTTCTCCGCGCTTGATCTCGGTATCGCGAGTTGCGAATGCTGGGAAACGCCACCAATCTGTAGGGCCACAGTAGGTATCGTCGACGACGCCGACTGAATTTGCCTGAAGTACACCAAACTTCTTGAGCGTGGAGGAACGAGGGGCAAGGTGTCCTTCGTAGCCTTCCGGCAACTTCATAGCCACGCCGAGGTTGATGAGCTTGAGTTCGCCAGCCTTGATGGTCACGTCTTCGTCTGCGGCCATGTCGATCCAGTTGCCCTTTTCGATAGCCTTGAGACGGTATGTGTCTTCGTGCTGATACTGCACGATGATTTCAAGTGCGCTGTTGTCTTGAATGTTGTTTTCTGCCATGAGAATATCCTTGTAATCAAAGATGTCCTTATCAGTAATCAACCACTTGCCACCATGCGATTCCGTCGTACCATAAACATGACGCTGTTGGTCTTCGACCCGCTTCATAAAGTACATTGTGCCGACTTTCTGTGAATATCCATCGTCACGGTCAATCCAAAGTTCAGTTTCTCTCGACAGAGAATTGTATTCGGGCATGATACCGACGGAAGAAAGAACAGTACAAGCAGTTTCCATTGGGTTTGACATTTCGTATTCGTTTTCTACGCAAACACCTGAGATTTTATCTCCCATGTTTTATCCATTGATAAGTTGTCGGTAAATATAGCAAACCGGAAGTTGCTTGGCAACTTCCGGTGAGGCTTAGGTTTTCCAACCGTGCTTAGGTGCACTTTACGAATTTAACGAAATATTCTCGGTTGGCATCGTAGTAATTAGTCCAGATTTTTTCGATCTGGTCTAATGTCTTGCTGTCAGTCTTGTCCATCGCAATCTTTGACGAGTGCTTCGGAGAGGCGATTGCCACGTTCTCTGCGCCGATGTCGGCGTTGACTTCGTAGTCGTTGCTCTTTCCAGCGCGAGCAATCCACTCACTCATAAAGTACGACGCCCAGCCCAATAAGGTTTGATTACCTTTTAAAGTATTCGGCGTATCCATACCAGTATTGAATGATAGTATACGAAGTTGTCCAACATACGCAGACCGTTTCAAACCAGCGTTGAGTACCGCGATAGGGCTATTCGCCCAGCAGCCACCATCAATATAGCTGTTCCCATCTTTTTCAACAACATCAAAATAGGTCGGCGCAGCGGTGCTAGTCAAGATTGCAAACGACTTCTTGACATTCTTGTCGCCCAAGTCCCAAACCTTTTCCACGCTATCGCCGTTGGTGTGCGTAGTTGGGATAAAGATGGGCTTCTTCCAGTCGCCGACATTTCCCTTGAAATTTTCTGCAAGGAGTTTTTTCAAGTAGGAATTGTCATACGTCGGGCAAGACGGCTGCAACCGCTTATACCAAGAATACTTTGTAAATATTTTAGACAAGTTCTCACGGTACAGCTTGTAGAGGTCATGTGCGGAATATCCTTCGTCGAGGCCACCGGCGATGATGGCTCCAGTAGACGTACCGGCAAAGGCCACGGCGATATCACCAAGTTTCTTACCGACATCGCTTTCGAGGCGTTCCATGAACGCGAGAGGGCCGATGCCGAGGGCACCGCCGCCGTTGATACTGATAGCTAGGTAGGGTCTCATACACGTCCTTCAATAACTTGGTCTGCATCGCCGCCATAGCGGACTTGGCAGATTCTGTCCAAGGTGTCAGTATTCAAGCCCCAGCCATTGGTAACAAGCTCAAGTTCCGCGTCAGTAAAAAACTGGCCTTCTGCAAGAGCGTTGTACACAGCATTTACGTCGTTGTAATCGATTGACTCAAACAACGTGCCAGCGATATGCTTCACAGCTTCGCAAATCGGAGAACCGCCGATTTCGGCGTCGATAACTTCATCGACAGATTTCATATTAGCCATTGTTTCCTCGTAGGATACTTTAGTCGCAGTTTATCATCTGTCCACGAACTTGCATTCATACTCGGCTAGGTAGATGTGACGCGGAAGCAAGCTCGACATGTCCTTGTGCATGTAAGGCTTAACTTGTTTGCTGTACGTCACTTCCGTACCGACAAACGACGTCGATTCCGGCGGAATCACATTGGGCAGCTGGATACAGTTTTCCCACAGATGATGGAACAAGTTGCCCTTGCCGTTTGGACAAGAGGATATCAGCATGCGGTTGTTTTTCGGACGCCCAGACATGTGAACCGGGAACACCGATGCCACGAAGTCGTTTGCGACCGATTCCTTGAGGAAGGCGAAGTGCCTACATACGAACATGTTGACGGTACGGCCACGGAATCCGCCAGCGCCGTACGCTTGGACGATGATAGTACAAGAGTCAATGCCAGAGCCGAACTTGGCGTACGTCTTGTGGAAATCGGCATACTTCTTCAACCACCACGGCAAGTTCGTGTGCATCGTCTTAATAAGCGCAAGCTGTTCCTTCGCCATGCTGCGCTTGACATCGCATAGGACGCAGCAGCGAGACGAACTGAACGTAACGTACCACAAGACATAGGCAGCCTCTATCCATCGGTTGCCAGCCTGTCTGCACCAGTTATGGATGACGTTGTTGTACTTCTGAAGAACGTCGAACTCGCGAATCTGGTAGTCTCTCCAGTTGATCGGGTCTCCCTTCTTGTCGAGCTTCAAGTACTTGGCGAAATAAGACAAGTCGCTTGCGCACCGTTTAAGTTCTTTGAACTGTTCTAAGGTAATCTCGCCGTGTTTTCTGGATTTGGTCTTAGGCGCGGTTTTGGTATTAGGTATATTGAAAGGCATTAAACATCTTCCTTTTCCAATCAGTTTAGATGACGAGACGACGAAAAATTGCTATATTTTATATAAATAAGAAAAAAGTAAGAAACAAGGAGACTCTTATGCAGTTCGAAATCACACTCACAAAGACGTGCAAGTTCTTCGTTCCGGACAACGCAACCGACGATGAATATGATGCCATGAAGGAAATCGTCATCGCTGGCATGGCGACAAACAAGGTCACTCCGGACACGATCAAGGTCAAGCGCATCGACGTCACTGAACCCAGGCAGCCCTATCAAGTGAACAAGGACTGCGATTAAGCTAATTTAATCGGTATGGAACTCTCTGCTGGATTCATTATCATTGATAAGAGCACGCACAAGGTGCTCGGTGGACACCCGACTGGGCGTCCATATACATACAATTACGCCTACGACATTCCGAAAGGTCACATAGAGAACGGCGAGACTCCGATTGAAGCCGCCAAGCGTGAACTGAAAGAGGAGACTGGCATCGTATTGCCACTAGACCAGGAAATTCACGAAATTGGCCACGTCTCGTACAACTCGAAGAAGTCTCTGCACTTGTTCTCGACGGAACTAGATATTGACATCAAGTCGCTTCACTGCGACTCGACATTCGTAGACTCATTCGGCAACGTGAAACAAGAAGTAGACCACTTCATCCTCTCCGACCGATGCGACCAGTTCTTCCAGAATATGCGGAGGCACGTCATGCGTGAGTTGCAGAGGCGATACAAGGTGAGGCTCGTGCAAATCGAATATGACGGATTGACATTCGACCACTACTTGCCGACGGGTAGATTCAACCGCATACAAAACAAGCTTCTCGAAGCGTACGAAAACGGCAAGTACCGTCCAGACGGACGCGTCGAAATGCACGGTCTAGCCAACGACAACGGCGGAGAAACGCCAGTCGATGTATCACTTGCCAACAAAGAAGTGGAAGAAGCGCTCAACGGATCGCACGTCATCACGACCGATATCTGGCTCCACATGAAAAACCAGAAGTTCCCTTTCGAATTCTTCGACTTCGACGAATGGATGTCAGTTGAATTATCATGAAAAAAGTCCAGTCGATGACTGGACTTTTTTGCTAGTGGATATCATAGCCGCAGTGTGGACAGTTTCCGTATGGAACGCCTTCTTCTCCGCAGTTAGGGCATGTCGTGGTCACCTCGTGGCCGTTCCAGCCGTACTCGCACTCGCCGATCTCGGTGATTTCGGATTCCTTGACCTTGATGGACGGTTCGAGTGCGACCTCGGTCGTCGTCACGGTCTTTTCAGTGACCTTGAATATCTGCACGGCAGTAGCTTCCGCCATGCTCCAAGTACCTCGGTCGATATCCAGAGCCAGCGTAGTATGAAGGAAATCCAGCAAGATTTCCTTGGTCGCATATCCATGAATCACGTCTTCCGGTCTCGTAGACCAGCCGTAGTCGCTCGGCATGCCACGACGAGCTGTATTGCTGAACCAGAAATAGAGGTCTCCAGTGCCGCTCTCATTGCCGCTGGCTGGCAGCATTGCGTAATAGAACTCTTCGACATGTTCCTTAACCTTCGGTGTCGCCATCTTCGTCTCCTGATAGAAGTTTGCTCACAGCGAACACGAACTCGTTCTCAGCTTCCACAAGCTCGCCATCGTTCGTAATCATTGCGTCCCAAGGCTTTCGCACCTCGAAGCAGTTGAACTGGCCGTCCTCGTCGATCTTGCGCTTTTCCCAAGTATTCGTGTCGCCGTTGCGAGCGTTCGCACGTTCTCGGCGGATATCTTCGCTCGCAGTGACATAAATTACTTTCAAATTGAACATGTCCTTGAACTGGAGGCAGTAGTCGTAGCCGTTCGGATCGATCGTGTAGAAGATGGTGTCTCCGTCGAGACGGTTCAGCATTTCCACCGTCGAGCAGTAGCGGAACCCAGTCTCTCCGATTTTCGTGTAGCCGAACATCGTCTCGCGCTTCATGAGGTCGTCGAACCCTTCCTTGGTGAGGAAGGTATGTTCTACGCCGTCGGTCTCGCCCGGTCGCATCGGCCTATCCGTGTAGGACGGAACGGACACGATGTTGTACACGTCCTTGAAAACTTCCTTGGCATGTCGGATGAGAGAATCCTTGCCAGCGCCAGAACGTCCAATAACCAAAATCAGATTTTTCATCTTTCTTCCTTTGTATCACATCCAGACGGTTTCGCCCATGATGGTGCTGGAGATTCGCACCGTAATTTTTCTACTTGAGCCTTGCGGATTTCTTGGCATCCGGTGCATAGCGTCGAAATCATGCCGCAACATATAGCGGCACCCAGAATCATGAGAACCCACCACCACCAATGATGCATTCCTTCTATAGTTTGTCCGACCAAGTCGTTGCACTCGCAATATTCGTCGAACTCGTCGTCGGTCTGCTCCTTGCCGACGGTTTCCTCACGCTTGCACCAATAGCAGAGGCCGTCCTCATCATACCAGCCGCCGTAGCCTTCATAATGGCCACGACGAATCTGGAACGTACAGCCGCACTTCTTGCAGCATTCTAGGCGCAAACCCCACATGACTAATCCCGATCTCCCGGCTGCGGCGTTCCAAGCCAAGCTCGCTTGCTCGGACTGTCTTTCACTGGTTCATAGCCGTCAAGTTCCGAGAACAGCACGGAGTTGTACCAGCCGTCCACGCCGGCAAGCTTTACGAGCGTATACCAGCTTTCCACTTGTACACGCTCGACTTCGTATTCGTTACCAGCAACAAGACCCGACGGATCATTCCCAGCGCTCATCGAAGATTGGCTGTTACGTGTACACACAACCTTTCTCGGCTGGGCATTCCAAATATCGAACTCGGTGGATTTCGGATTGCAGATGCTAATTTCTTCGTTCATTTTTACCTCGTTAACGACGATTCGGGTTTGGATGGCCCGGTTTGATATTGGGCACACCGAGGCGGTGAGCCTTTTGGGAGACAGCGGAGACGCTGATATTAAACAACTTCGCGATATCGGTATAGGTCATGCCTTGCGCAATGTAATTCAGCAGACGCTTTTCCTTGATGGTCGTCCAAGTATCTTGCCTAGACGTGTCAAAACCAGCCTTATGCAAGGCACGCTGGAACGTTTTTGGAGCAACCCGGTATTCCTTGGCGAGACCGCGCAAAGTACCCTCGCCGTTGCGATATTTGTCCACCATTTCGTCAAGAAGTTCTGGCGTGGCGTGGATTTTCGTAGGCGTACCGCTGTATCCCAAAATCTTACGGATTACCCCGATGTCGATGCGCTGGATTTCTGGGTATTCCGCCAAAGCCGCCTTCGCTTGCTTAGTCGTTCCACGGAACAACGGTAGAATGGCAATGAATTGTTCTTCAGTCATCGGTTTCCTCGTGATAGCCAATATAAGGATTCTTGCTGGACGCGCCTTTATCAGGGCGCATCAAGGTCTTGTTGACAATTCGCTTAACTTTTTCCATACGATCTCCACGAACGTAGGATAGCAACGGAGCTTTCTGTGGCTCGGCGAAATGTTCCGTTATGTATCGAGCCCGGTCAGCCAGTGTGTGTTGCGATGCCTTAACAACATCTCCAGTAGATATGACATATTCCAGCGCTTCATGGAATCTTTCTACATACAGCGCCATGCGGTTACGGATATCAAACAGTTCCTCTGGAATGACCAGCGGTTCGTCATCAATGAAAGCATAGTTGTGCTCTGCATCGACATTCGCATGGAAAATATTGAGATTAGGGTCATACGACCGCCATAAATACTTGTCAGTACACTTATCGTAGAAGCCCATCAAAATCAAATAAGCGGAGCCCTTCATCTTGAGCTTGAATCCGCTAGGCCACGTGATGACGAAGCCTTCGTGGTCAGCCGGAAGAGTCTTACAGATTTCCTCGACCTTTTCAAGGGACGAGAATTCGAACTCTTCTGGACGGCTTGCCCCGAACAGAAGGGCAAACGCCGCGCATACACCCATCGAACTCATTTCTTGTCCGGTAGCAGTATCTACAGCGCCAAGGTAAACCATTCGGTCTTGTTCGTAGCGGATCGGATGCTTGTCCAAATGCCACACGATTTCGAACAAGTGAGTATAGTTGATGGCATAATTTTGCGTAATGGGCGCGAAAGCGTCCTTGTCCGCCATATGGTCATTCAACCATCGGCTAGCCCACAACGCCTGTGGAGAATGGAAACTGCAACCAGTGTTCACGTTCCACTTGCCACCATACCAGAACACGATGCCGAGCGAGCCGTCGATCTTGTCGAACATCAGCGGAATTCCGTCCATGCCAAGGGGAAGGCCAGCCTTCTTGACTGCTTCCAGAGTCTTCTTGGATAGTTCATGTTCGCCAAACAACTCGTGGTAGTTGAAGAACTTGTGCCACGGACGAGCGACCACCTTACCAGTCGCCGTCTCGAACACGATGCCACGCGCATTGAGCGTGACCTCGTCCCAGTCCGCGTTGGCTGCGGTAGCTTCCGTGTACTTAAAGCATACCAGCCGACCGTCGTCACTGGTATCCGACATTAGACGGCCAGCGTTGACCGCCTCGTAAAAGCGCGACATGTGTGGTAGTTGAATCATAATTTGAAATATAGTACATTTACTGTCAATCGTAAAGATGTCCTATGTACAAGTGTTGCTTTCCCGGCTGTAAATACGAAACGGACTGCCGTTCGCTGATTGAATACCACCATATCCACCTCAGAGAGGCCGGAAACCGCCTCGGCAAGAAGGTGACCATTCCGTTGTGCCCGATCCACCACAACTTGATCTACCACGAGGACGCTACCGCTGGGCAGCATTCCGAAAAACATCCCGACTCCATGATAGTGAAACTCGTGACCAACACAAACCGTGGGAAGTGCGTCATATTCGAAGACATGAATGGCAAGGAATATACAGTGGATTTCGAGCAAACCCCTAGCAACACGATACTTTGCTTACACTGGGATCTGGTACACGGCATCACGCACGGCATGCCGGACGATGTGGACGAACGATTGCTGCGTGAAGTTGACGACACTGGGTTCTGTGACGACGGCGACACTGTGTACTATACTGAAGCATACGAACCAATAGCTAAGGCATTACTGTCAAAACACGTGTCCTCGTATATGGTAAAAGCCAAGGCGGAATTCGACTTGGCTTTGGAAAAGGCTAGGTTAGACTGGAAAACGCTTAAAAGCAAGGCTTAGCGTCTGTCGGGCCGTAATCAGCTCCGAGAATCGGCTGCTGTCTAGAACATGCGGATTCCGGCGTAAATCTGTTGTGGCTGGGAATAGAGTCGAGAACTCCATCGATATAGTCCACTGGCGACTGTCCGTTGACGCTCATGCCACGAACCTTCGTGAGAATATTGCAAACCTTCTGATCATCCATATATCAATCCTTTTTATTGGTGATATACAGAGTTTATCGGTTCGTTCCCCAAACGTGAGAATATACGTAGCGACGATCAGCACGTGACAATCCATTGTAGCGTCGTTCGGCTTCCGTAAACGGTCGCGATTTGTAATACGGCCAGTGTTTCTGCATGAATGCCTTGGAATAGAAGCATGACGGATCTTCCAAGAAATAACCGACCAGCGCGAACGGACTGCTTACTTCATACATGTACTGGGCCTTGAGCAACGAGATTACCGCATTCCGATACTTGACCGCGTCGCCACAAGGAAGTCTGTACACGTAGTTATAACGCTTCTTCAAGTACTCGATCATCTCTTGACGGTCGTTGCAATAATCGCCAGCGTCAAGACGGTCGATAACCTCTTGCTTTGTGGCGGGCACGTAGTCATCGTCGCCGTGTCCAGCCAAGCAGCCATGCCCAACAGCACCCAACGCGCAAGTGGCGCACTTATCACAGCATGAAGAAAACATCATCATATAGCATACTCCTTCGACGCGGACTTTCTATTCTTTCCAATGAAACGAATCGCATAAAACAAGTCTTTGATACCGTACGTACAGTTATTGCATTCCTTGTTGCGGTGTGTCTTCATGATGGCATATATGTTGCCGATATCGGCAAGCGTTATAACCTTTTGACGCATGTACCAGTACAGCAGACGAAACTTTCTCGATTCGAAATCGGTAGCGTCGCCCTTGTCCTTGATCATGTTCAGCCGCTTGCCATATATGAACGGTTGGGGAAGACCGATTTCGATCACTTCGTCGAAACGTTCCGACCGCTTAATAATTGCGTTCGCAAGAATCTTGGGATTGTTCATCGTGGCGATTAGCGTAAACGTCTTCTTGACTTTGCCGTGAGGATCCACGCCGCCTGGACAGTTATCATGCAAAAAATCAAAAAAGAAAATCAGCTCTTGGTTCGTCTTGCCATTGTTTTCATCGTCAGACATATACTTGTCAAAGTCATCCAGCAAGATATAGATATGTTGCTTCGATATAGCCGTGATGACCGTCTGTAGATAGTTACGGTATTCCCACGACATGCCTTGTTCAGGCAAGCACGGAATAATCACGGCGGCGTGCTTGCTGTCCTTGACAATCTTATTCATGATAAACGACTTTCCGGTGCCCGGTATGCCGACAAGTGCATATGAACGAGAACATCCCATCTGTTCAGCATGCAATATGCGCTTCACTAGCTTGTCCGTATTAATGTCGAATATTTCGTTGTCGGTTCTACGTTCAATAGTCGAACGCGGCAAGACACCTACGCCGCCATTTGCTATTTGGCAGACAAACTTACTGAAATCCACCATAGAAAACGGCAGAGCCTCGCACCACGACATGGAATACCGTCTGAAATCTGATGATGACGACTTAGTGTACAAACCATATATTTTCATAGAACCGGGGTAAATACGACGGATAGTCAAGTCATGTCGATCGCTTGTCGTGGAAATATACATGAGAATATACATGTGGTATTCTTCGACTTCGGCGATGACTACACAATATGATGAAGTCGAACGTATGAAATACCCATACTTGTCGTCTTCAATCACAGCAGTCCGGTACATCACCTTGCAGTGAATGGTTTCAGATTCGTCACCGGTGCGGTTGAACATCGACGAAGTTAGTTCAATCCTCGACCCCACGGCATACTGCGACATCGACACGACAAACATACCGCCCATAGATACGTTGGATTCATAATCAATGTAATAATCGTGCAGCTTTATAGGGCAGTCCTTAATGTCTTTAAGGATGTTGGTGAGCGTCTGGTATCGTTCCAAACAGCTGGAACGCTCGATTTTGCATGTAATTACATCCACCAGCGAATCCAATAGCGCTATATTACGTATTGTGCCAGAAACTTTGGTAAACACCGTGTCGGGCGCCAACAATGATAGCAATGTGCTGGACGCATAGATATAGTCACGTGCTTGAGGCGGCAACAGCGTATCTAGCAGTGACTTCGCCCCATAGGTCTTAAAACGGTATTTAAATCCGTCAATACCAAACAGCTCTTTCAACAGTGACTTGATCGTAGGCTGATCAATCCATAAGGTAGGAAGTTTGTTTACTTCATCCTTTACCTTCTGGATAATGTCAGCACCAGACTTTTCTTGCGGTTTGTCCTCAGACTCTTCGGCCAGTTTTGCAGGTTCATTACTCATCGCTTGAATTAACCTTTACATAAATCGCGGCAACGATGCGAAACACCATGACAGTGTATATCACAGCTTTCGCAATAGTAACAAAGCGTTTCCATTTACCCCGGATAGATTTTTCCGCATGCTCCAGTACAAACAAACACACGTTTCCATCCGTACTAATATTATTCAGTGTAGATAACTTCATCTTGCAAAGCCTCTTCTTGCCAACTCTTGTTGTCAGAAATCTTTTCAAGTCGGTACTTCTGCTTGACATCTGGATACTTCTCGTGGTCGACTTCGGACAAGAACATATCCTTCGGACGGGCGTACGTGCCATCTGGATGGTTAGTCTTGCCCTCGTTGCCGGAGCACTGATAAATAACAAGTTCCTCGCCAGTCTCCGAGTGCTTGGCCACGGTGATTACCTTGGCCGTAGTACCCTTGAAATGACGCCATACGCTGCCGGGAGTAATAAGTCTGTCCATAGTTAATCTGGAATGTAGAGGTTAGTGTTCGCGTCCGTCATGATGTACTGGTCTTGGTTGCCCGGTTTTCCGAATCGGTTGATGAACACGTCCTTGCGGAACGTGGACGTGACCAAGTGGAAGCCATGCTTGGACGGAAGACGGCAGTATATCTTGGGAACATTGTCACGCATGCCGCACTCGTTGACAATGAACTTTTCAAACAAGTCGGCAATAGCATCGATGTTGTGGAAGCACGGATCGAGTTCATTGACCATGTCTGGGTCGATATCGACAATCCACTTCTTCGTTTCGGAAGCTTCGGTGCAAATCGTGCCGAGTGCGCTGCTATAGAACTTCTGTGCAGACAACAGTGTAGGGAATCCAGCATTGGTGTTGCCAGTGCGGATCATCTTTCGCATGACGCGGTTCGCTTCGAGCTGCTGTCTCAAGCATTCAATCTGCGTCTGGATGTTGGCGTCAAGGGTACTGCGCTGGTTTAATCGAATCATCGCACGAGCATTGTACTTCTCGCACATCTCGACCATATCCTTGAAGTCCTTATCAAACTGGGCAAACGAGTGGATGTGGTAGTCACGGATGACGCGGTCTCTGTTGTTCCCCTTGTCCTTGCCACGCTGCATGACTTGGACGAAGTAAACATCACCTTCCATTTCAAAATGCATCAGTTTTTTGATAGCTTCGCTATTGTCAATCATTTTACACTTCCTTTACAAGTTCATCGTTTACAATGTTCCATGAAGCCGTCGGTTCATCTTTGATATACGCTAGGCGATCTTCGAGTGCTTGTTCGACCGTGGAATCTGGCGGAACAACTACCTTGTACACATCAGTTCCTACAACATCGTCACCAATTTTGATGGCGACCGCAACCTTTCTTACTTGTTTTTTCTTTTCTTCAGACATGACAAAAATATAGCAAATCCGTTGACAACCGTCAACGGATTATATCTTTGCGCGAAGGTGGTTCTACATACCTAGCACGCGGTTTGCAACAGATATAGCAAACTTGTCGATATCTTCCGGTGTGTACGAATCCGACTTCATGCCGGATGCGGCAAACGCATCGGAAACGGTCTTGCCAAGCGCGTCAATGTAATTGATCACATCTTCAAACGACCACTCGCCACGTTTGATCGCCAGCAAAAAATCGCGGTCGTTGTCATAAGGATGCTTGTTGTACTCCATGCAAACTTTCGTACAAATGTTCTTATCGGCGCGATACACCGGAACGGTATGCTCGGTAGCGATTCCGTATGCCGTAAGCAACAAACGTACACAATGCATGATATTCTTCGCATCGTACCCTTGTCCGTGCTTAATTGTGGTATTATACCGTTCCTCGTTGCGACGTTGAACCCAATCCCAATATTCATGCCATTTCTTGCACTTTCTCGTGAAGTCGTTACGGTTCACGAAAATATGGGCGACCGGCGTCAACCCCTTCGGTATCGAATTCGTCTGCACGTCGTCGCTACGGTTAACGTCACGGACAACGCCGTACCCCCATCGCCAAGTATGCTCAGGAAGCTGGCGAACTTGCTTCACCAATTTAGACAAACACTTTCTGACAATTTCTCGCACACTTATCAAAAACGGTTTCTTTTGGTAATACATGGCATAAGTAGAATCCGCATGATCAATACGCGCAATCGAGAACCACCGTTGAACGTCTTCGGGATTTCCGCTATAATGCTGCGGTATCCATGTCATCAACGGTGTAGCCAAATTCCCATCGAGGACATAGATGAAATCGACAAATCGAGGTCGATCCTTCGGCTGAGGATCGAACACCTTTTTATTCAATCCTTTCGCACGGTCTACTTGTCCGCGAGCATACTCGCAAAACGACTTGTTGCACCGCATGGTGAGGAAGTCGAACCGTGAACGAATTTCTTGAAGGAACTCCCAACCGACAAAGACACAATGCCTCGGTGCATACAACATTTCAAGCGCTTGAGGATTTGCCGCATTTAGTTCCGTCAAAAACTTCGTAATATCCCAATATACCTCGTCGTTCGTCTTGTCGGCGATTTGCATCGGCGCTTCATGTTTGATACGCTCACTGGAAAATAGCACATACACGCCATGTATATCCACATCAGACGTCGCAGTGGAAAGCCCGAACGACTGCGATCCAGCGGCAACTTTAACAAGCAGACGACCTTTTTCACGAACGGATATCTCGGTCTCCGTCATAGCGCCAGTCGCAACTTGGTCATTCCAATATCGTCCAAGTTCTTCCGAAAACGGCGGAATTTCTGGTATAATGTCATTTGTGGTCATTTTCCGTCTTTACCTTATGCTCAGGCAACTCACGACGTATGCAAACATATTTTCTGTTGTCGTACGTCTTAAACAAATTATCGGCAGTATATACGCCAGATGACCCGTTTATCGATGTGAATTGCCCTAAAATCTTTTTTCCGGCAGCATTGCACTGCTGTTCGGTAGGAAATTCGATATGATCCAATGCAACGCCGCCGCTATTGCTCGTATTGAATGCAAAATATAAAACTAGAATCCATTCCATAATAAAAACCTCGCTTGCAAATATAGCAAACGAGGTTAAACTGGTCAACTAGTACAATTACGCAAGACGGTTAAGGAACTCGTCGAGGGTGTCCGGAGTATACACCTTGATATTATATCCAGCAGATTTCAAGTCGTTGATTGCGGAAACCTTCTTTGGGCCAGCGTTATCGCCTAGAAGCACCAGAGTAGTCTTCTTGGTAATGCTTGAGCAGATCTTGCCACCGTTCTTGACAACCATGTCCTTGAACATGTCGCGTTCCAGCTTGTCGAACACACCAGTCATTATGCAAGTCTCGCCTTCGAGCTTGTTCGAGACCGGGCCTTCGTCAGTGTAGTTCTGCGCGATGTTGTTCACGGCAAAGTAAAGAACCGTGTCCAGATGATGCCTTACATACAAGATGAACTTCGTAGCCAGTGCCGGAGACAGTCCGACCTTCACGCAATGGAACGCGACAGACTTGCCATGCTCGGAGTCGACATTGTTGGCGGTAGCCACCAGACCGCCCATCGTGTTCACCACCTTTGCGAACAGCGGAGACGCCGTATGGCCGATGCCAGAAATGCCGAATCCTTCGATCAACTGGGCAAGGCTGTTGTCATTCGTCTTCTCGATGGCAGCAAGCAGCTTCTTGGCTTTTTTCTCACGGCAGCCGCAGAAGTCGATGAAGTCCTTCTCGGTTAGACGGTAGAAGTCGTCAATATTGCGCAGACGCTGTGCCGTGTACAAGTCTTCGATGATGCTCGGCCCGACTCCACGGATATTCATGACCGTACGTTCGGCAAAGTTGCAAAGACGTTCCATCGCTTGGGCTTCGCAGTCAGTGTTCGGACAAATCCAAGACACCAGTTCCTCGCCATCTTGGTTGACCGCATGCTGGAGTTTTTCTCCGCAGTACGGACAAACGTCAGGCCGCTTGTAGAACTGCTTCCCAGTGATCAAGCGTTTAGAGTAGGCGATGCTGTCGTACGGAAACACGGGCTTGTTGGACTTGGTCAGCACTTCGTAGTCATCCTTCGACCGTCCAGTTTCCACGCAACGGACAAGTTCTGGGATGATTTCGCCAGCCTTGCGGATTACCACATGGCAGCCGACGAACAAGCCAAGATATTCAACCAGATCCCAGTTGTGCAACGTACAGCGCTGAACCGTAGTCATCGCAAGCGAGACTGGCTCAAACACGGCGACGGGAGTAATTGCACCAGAACGGCCTACGGACGGCTCGATGGCAAGCAGCTTTGTAGCCTTCTCTTCCGGCGGGAACTTGTACGCCTTGTAGTAGTTCGGAGCCTTGCCAGTAATTCCCATTACCTTGTGCATTGACTTGTCGTCAACCTTGATGACAATGCCGTCAATCGGATAAGGCAGCTCGGAACGCTTCGAACGCATTTCCTCGGCAACATTACGGAACGCATCGATACCGAACTCTTCGATATCCACCGTATAGTGTGGCGGAACCTCGAACCCTTGTGATTCCAGCCATTCCACATCTTCGGTCTGCGTTCTGTTGTTGGATCCACGAGCGATGATGTAGGCGATGAAGGAGAGTTTACGAGCCTTGACTTCATTAGGAGTAGTCAGCTTAAGAGATCCAGCTGCACCATTACGTGGGTTGGTCATCGGCTTCTTACCAAGGTCTTCTTGCTGTTCGTTGTACGCATCAAAGTCGTCGTACTTCCAGAGGACTTCACCACGCACCTCACAAATCCCATCGGCAGCTACCTTCTGGTGGACACCTTGAATCTTCACAGCGTTCTGGATAACGGAATCACCGACATTGTTCTTACCACGAGTAACAGCGTCGTCGATCATTCCGTCCTTGTATTCAAGGGCAAGCGATGCACCGTCTAGCTTGTACTCAAGTTCGAACTTGCGTACTCCGTACTTCTTGTAAGTATCCTCGACCCATGCGCAAGCCTCGTCAATGCCATTAGCATTTGTAATGGACACCATCGGAACGACGTGGGTGACTTTCTTGAAGCCGTCCGACAAGTCTTCCGACGCATGCTGCGTGGGAGACTCCGGAAGAATCACTTCAGGATTGTTCAGCTCGTACTCCTTGAGCTGACGGTACTTGGCGTCGTACGTCGCGTCGGAAATCGGCGAATCGCCGTTCGAATATGCGTCAGCGAACTTGTTAAGTTCGTCCACCAGGTCACAATATTCACCGTACGTCATTTACACCTCGGCGGGTTTCTTGCGATTAGGGAATTTCATCACGTTGACGTAGAGAGGAACCCATTCTTGCGGCAGTTTGGACAAGTCCTTCTTGAAGTCTCCAGAAGAATGTTCGATGTACACCACGAGGAACAGCGGACGATTGACGTGCTTGGTCTTGCCCACGTAGGTAAGCATGCGGTACGGCTGGTTTGGTTGGAGTGCAAGGCCGTTCTCACCAATCTTCGGGTGCTTCATGTAGCACTTGATACAATAATGGTGATAGTCTGAATTCTTGATACCAGCAAGACAATCGCCGCCACGGTCGTAATCGACGATAACCCACTGGTCGGTTTCGATGCCCGGTTCGTATTGTTTAATTTGTCTGGGATCTTCCAACGTTGCTGCATACATATGAGCATCGATAATGTTCACTTCGTTCCAGATGTTGCACACTTCTTTAAACCGAGCCAGCATACGGCCATACTCAGAAACTTTGCGAACATGGTCTTTACACATCAACTTGTAGATACGGTCAATAGACGGCAAATTCTTGACGTGTGGTTTCACAGACACGTCACTATCCATGAGCCGCTTCACTGCGTCACATTGAGCCTTGTCGTTGGCAAGAAGTTCACGAATCTTGCCAGCCTTGAATACGGCGGATTCACCGGGGTTCCTAGCCTTGTTGTCTTCTTCGGGCTGCCATTCCTTGATATAGCGCAAGTAGGACAGCTGTTTGGCGGGGTTTTCTAAGTTGAGTTTCATGTGTCTACCTCTTTTTAATGAAATTAAGATTGGTGATATGCGGATGACGGCCACAGCACTGCTTCTCAAGGCAGAAGCATGCGTCCGGATTCAGGTACTTGTACTGTTCGCAAGTAGGCACGAACAAGTTATCGCAGATCCACTTCCATTCGTCGTCCACGCTCGCCAGAAGGTTCTTGAGTTCCTTGGCGAAGTCCCGGATTTCCTTCAAGGCGCGAGAGCAGAGACGCTTGTTCATGAAATTGATGAGCGTACGGACGTTGATCTTCCAGACAATCTTGGTTTCCATACCGAGAGGAAGCTGGTTAGCAGCATCTTCCTTAGTAACGCCAAGGTCTAATAGCTTCCCATATGTTTCCGCAATACGACCCATCCCATCATTATATACTACGTTCGCCAGTTCATTGGTAACTACATTCGGCGGTACATAATAATGGAAATCGCTCGCATCAACATAGCGAGTTGATGACTGCAGACGAGTAGGAGCACCACCGATGTGAGTATAGAGTTCTCTCCCTAGACGAGACGAGATACCATCCAGCACCATAGTGATGTCAGGAAACTCGATTACACGGCCATGGCCAGACGTTATACAAGAGATTGCACGTTTGCGGTTCTTTTCCGCATCATCAATGGGTGCGTTCCAGCAGACACCAGCACACTTGCCGATGAACTGAAGCGGATTGTGGGTAATGTTCAAAAGCTCGACTGACATATCGGTTCCTTAATAATGCTTGACAACGTACCAGATGGTCTTGTAGGCCACGTAGAACCAGTTGAGGAACCCGTGGAGAATGGCCCACCGCGCCGAATGGTTGAAAATCCAAGACATGCACACAGCTATAGTGATTCCAGCGATAGGGAAATGAAGCGTACAGCCCTTTGGACACTTGGGACATTTGGGGCACACTGGCTTTTGCGAGGAATCTTTTTCCTCTACGTTAGGGGGAGTGTTTCGTTCGTTCATATTGTTTTCCATGGATAAAACTGCCTCTAATATAGTAAATTCCTTGTCAATTTGCAATTCAAATTTGCATTTATTACCTTTTCCACAACATCTTGTGGCGAAATAAGATAATTTCAACTACAAATCGACAAGGTATACACTTATGCCAAGAAAATCGAACAAGCTTGCACACGTCATAGGCAAGCCCTCCAGCACCGAAGCAAAACTATTTGGGAAAAATGTCGGCATAGCAAACTTACTAATGCATTTCCGATTCGACGAGGCACGTGTAGCCGCCTACCAGCACGAACTCACGGAAGCTGGGTGGCTGTCGCCAGACATGTCCGAAGATGAGTTCAAGGAAAACATCGCCGAGACCAGCATGAACCTCAAAATGCCGGTGTCCGAAGAAGGCACGGTCAAGCCACCGAAAAACCCGAAGGAACGGTTGTCGCCAGAAGACGAACCTGAAGTGCAAGTGTTCGAGGAAGACCCGATGTTCGATTACACGGACGACGAACGGCTCGGTGCAGAAGAACGCTACAAGCGTGAAATGAAAAAAACGGAGCGTTCCTTGAGAATCCTCCGTCAAGAAGCATTTATCGGAAAGCAGAAAGTGAACCGCATGGCAATCGCGGCGGCTTCTGTCAAGCCAGCCGAAATCAAGCTGAAGCTAGTCGATGCCAAAGTAAAAGGCAACAACTACTGCGTCATGCCGATTTCCGATATCCACTTCGGAGAGGTCGTCCAGCCAGACGCTACATACTGCTACAACAAATACAACCCAGAAATCGCTAAGAACCGTCTCATAAAACTGTTCAAGGAAACATACCGCCACGCCAAGGCCGAAGGCTGCAACAAGCTGCACATGATGCTGCTGGGCGACTTGATTTCTGGTGAAATCCACGACGAACTCCGCGAGACCAACGCATTTGCCGCGCCAAAGTGCGTCAGCGTGCTCAATTCTCTTCTTATCGGACTCATCTTGCAATACGCTAAGTTGTTCAAGTCCGTCAAGATTTCGTGCGTAGTCGGTAACCACTCACGCACCGGAAAGAAGCTCCAATCGCATAACCGTTCGATGGACAACTACGAACACATTATCTACAGCACAATCAAGGATCGTTGCGAAGCCGAAGCAAAGAACATCACGGTCGAGTTCAACGACGAAGCTCCGTTTGCTGTAACAAACGTAGGCGACCAAGTGTGGATGCTCGAACACGGAGATCGATACAAAGGATCGACCGCAGCCGCTGGGGCTATCAACACAGTCCTCCGCAACATCGGCAACGATATCCGCCACAATCACGCCGACGTGGCCATCATGGGACACTGGCATACTGGTGCGTCTGGCGCAATCGACGCAAGAGAGGACGGACGAATGACGAAAGTGTTCATCAACCCCAGCTTGGTCGGCCCGAACAACTTCGCCACTACAACTTTGCATGCGTTCTATCCGGCTGAGTCCAACGTATTCATCACGGACGGCAACAAGATTGTGTCCAAGGTTGAAATTGACTTGTCCGACATTCAGGAATAAAATACATGTTCACAGTAGAATCATACAATCCGTTCGTATTCGCAGACGTCGAGACGATGTTGTACGCAAAGTACGGCAAGACGCCCGGCATGGAAAATACCATCGTAGTGCTCGGTTCTAGCATTTCAAAGATAACTCCGGAACAGTTCAGACAGCAACACCTCGGCATGAGACTTGTCGTGTACAACCTTGAACAGCTTTTCAAGGGAAGCCCTTGGCTTAACAACAAGACAATCGCATGGCTCCGTGCCGCCGATGAAGTCTGGGATTATGACGTGGAGAACATCAACTTTTTGTATTCCATTGGAATCCGCGCAAGCTATGTTCCGATGGAATATACGGAAGAATTGAAGTTCACATCAGTCTATAACGGGCCGAAAGACATCGACGTGTTGTTCTATGGTGCGCCAACTGACCGCAGACTGAAAATCCTCCAGAGCTGGATGGGCACTAGCCAGCACCATGCGGTGACAATAATCGCCACCGGAATCAGCGGTCAACTTCTTGAGCATTACATCCAACGGTCAAAAATCATACTGAACTTGCACGCATTCGACAAAACGTACAGACAAGAGCAAGTCCGCATTTTCGTCCCCGTCATCAACGGATGTTGCGTGGTTTCTGAGCAAAGTTCTCGCAACGAGTTCTCTACGGCCATCGTTGAATCCAGTACACGGAACTTGAACAACACGCTAAAAACGTTGATTAAGTCAGGCGACTGGGAAAAGGTTGGCATGAATGCCCCAGATACATATAAGATTCATTGCAATAACCGATTCCGAAGTGGATTGAAATAAGAAAATAAGGCCGCTGATTCAGCGGCCTTTGTGATAAACTGAATAAAGACTTATATGAAGGATTAGTATGAATCCGAAACTCGAAGCACTCATGAAATTCCTCGGCGAATCCGTAGAAGATGACACCGATTCTCGCATGTATATCATTGAAAACGACACCGAAGATGGGTATGAAGATAATTACATTATCAAGCTACCGGCTAGCAAAGGATGGAATCAAGAATCCGTAGAGCAATTCGCTGAAATATTTACTGACAGCAACCCAAATTCGGCGTCTGCTACTCTACTGTCTCCAGAGACTGACCCAGAGACCGTATATAAAGTATATATTGACCAAGGAGAATCCAGCACACCACTGTCGATAGATGAGTTTGAACCAATTATTAAGTCAGCCATGGACGAAATATTTGGAACCGCCGAAGGCGACCATGAACCCAACTACGACGAAGAAGACTTCGAACAACAGTTAGGCAGTTCTCTTGATACCGCAATGATGGATCATTACGACATGATGAACGGAGACATCGGAGATATCGACCTGGAGTCAGCCGGTGCTGTACATTTAACAAGCGAAGATGACATCGATCATTTGTTTGAGGCGTCACTCAATAAGCTCTGTACCGTTGCCGGAAAGCCAGCTCTTGCCGAAGCCGTCATGAAGTTGTACAAGGTTTATCATCCAGTCATGGAAGCCGTAGACGTTGGGATGTTAGCGAATTAAACACAACGAGCATTCGCAATATCCTTAAAGATATGATTGCGGACAAGCGAATTACTTATAACGAAGCAGCCGAGCTTTATAACACCATATATAATAAGCTTATTAACAAGGGAATACTTGAATCTACTCACCAAGTGCCAGAAGAAATGACTCGTCCAGTGTTCCGTAATAAAATTAAGGCTTGCTCACCGAGCAAGCCTTTAATTTATGCCATATCGCCGCCCCAACTCGTTGGTACTTGAGTGCGTTCGGCCATACCACTTTCAGTAGCAGTACCACATTGGGTAAACGTGTTTGCGTGCTTTGTAATAGTTGAACTCGCAGACAAATTGGTATATGCGCGAGAAATGCCAGATTCAATATTAGGACAATTTTCGAACATCCGTTCGCATGTTGTTGCATTTACCGGCACACCCATATCTGGTATAGTTTTCAGTTTAGTACATCCACGGAATGCCCTCTCAAGCGTAGATGCTTTTGTCCAATCCCAATTAGGAATTTCTTCTAGAGACGATTCGTACTGTTTGTTGCCACTACTAGATTCTACTAATGTATCGAACACGCGCTTCATGTTACAAGTCAGCTTGACCGGCATATCATTCACCCGTTTCAATTTAGTACAGCAGAAATACATGCCCTCAATCGTAGTCGCATTGCTTGCATCATAAAACCCAACAGTTTCCAATTCATGACAATGCTGGAACATTGATTTGAGCGACGTAGCCTTGCTTGTATCTAACGATGCTACACGTTTTAATGCCTTACAACTAGCAAAAATCAATTCAAAATTCGTACAATTTGATGTATTCATCCAAGGGAATTCAATTAACGCCGTGCAATTTTCGCACGCCTTCTCCATCGTAGTAACTGAACGAGTATCATAAGGCGGCATGTCCGTAATTCGTTTACAGCCATACACAAATTGTTTCATGTTGGTAACTTTGGATGTATTCATCCAAGGCAGTTTCAATAATGATTCGCATGCAGCAAACATACTGTACATAGTAGTAACGTTATCCGTATTGTACTCTGGAACATATACTAGGTCTTCACAATACATAAACATTTGTGACATGTCATTTACTTTAGATGTGTCCATCATGGGCGCTTTTTGTAACGCATAACATTTATAAAATAATGATTGCATAGTCGTAACATTATGCGTATCAAGTGGAGGAAGATTTTGTATAAGTTCACACATGTAAAATGTTTTTACCATACTTGTCGCGCCACTCGTATTAAAAAATGGGATTGACTGTAACGCACGGCACCGAAAGAACATTTCTTTAAACATATAGACATTCTTAGTTTCAAACCAACATATATGAACAATATATGAAGTCTGTGATTTCGATGCAAATAAGCCGCCGCATGATTTAAGGGCCGTAGTATCACCAGCATCGACGATATCTACCTTATTATTTGCGTCAGTAAATACGTCCAAAAATGCTTGATTCCATACCGGATCATCATATGTCCAGTCCCATATGTTCTCATCGCAATCTAGCTTATTCCACGTGCCAACCGTGGTAACACTTTCTCCAGTTTCCTCATTAACCGGTGCATACGTAGCATTCTGAAACCGCATACGTAATGTCATCGGTGCACATTTAGGCAAGCTCGTTCCGTTATACCAAATTTCAGTCGGCGACACGCCCATTACACGGCCATATACGCTATACGCAGTGACCCGAATATCGAAATACTGCATAGGCAGTTCATGGCCAGCAGATGATATGTCTATCGGAGAACCGCTCGCCGATACAGCCCAACTTTTTAGCACTGTATCCGCTGACAAAATTTCTATTTTATAAGCCGAGACGTATTTTGATTCGCCATACACATGAACATATACCGAATTATCATAAATATGTAGGTATAGCCCTAGCGTCGCGGTATCGTTCATCATATCAGCCAAGATATCATCCAGCTGGACGAGTTTCCCATTTTTCACACCGATCACATTTAAAATAGGTGACGACATATAATCCTCACTATATTGTCAATGCACAGTTTATCGGATAAATATTGGTATCTATGATCGTAATACCAGTATGATAAATACCGACTAAGCATGTTCAACTGGTTCGTACCCAGTTCCATTGCAGTACTTGCACAAGTCCCCATTGTCATCGACACCGGAACCACCACATGACTTGCAGATATCGTCATCCTCCTCATCATCACGAGAAAAGTCATAGCCTTCCTCGTCGCGTTCCCAAGAATGCGCCGGAACCTTGCGGAACTCGTCAGCATCCGGATCATAGTCACGGCATGCGCTGTTCGGCTTATATCCCGGAACTTCGTAGCGAAGGATGATTTCCTTGATCAGCTTATGGCGTACAATGTCTTCAATGCCAAGCGTCACGAATCCTATGCGAGGAACGCCTCTCAGCAAAGTCTGTGCATGCTTGAATCCCGACTGAACCCTATCTGGCAAGTCCGTCTGGTTAACGTCGCCGCAAATAATCATCTTGGAATCCTTACCCAAACGAGTAAGCATCATCTTCATCTGCGCGATTGTCGTGTTCTGAAACTCGTCACAAACGATGAAGCTCTTCGCAAGCGTAGATCCACGGATATATGCTAATGGGCATACCTGAACTTTCGAATAGAAGTCGTTGTTGGAGAATACTTCCTCGACGTTCTTTTTCGACTTCTTCTTGGCACGCTTTTCCTTCTCCGTGAGGACTGGCATCTTCTTGATGGCGTCCTCCGGTTTTTCTCTACGTCCCTTAATGAGCGAAATCGCATCGTACAGAGGTTGCATGTAAGGAGCTATCTTTTCATCAAGGCTACCGGGCAAGAAGCCCAATTCCTCGCCGCCAGTGACTACTGGACGGGTCAGTACAAGCCGTTCGTAAAGACCGTCATCGAGTCCGGCGATGCCGACCCATGTGGCGATTGCGGTCTTTCCAGTGCCGGAAGGGCCGTTCACGAATATGATGTCATTGGATTTGATAGCGTCGACTAGGCGCTGCTGGCCTTCAGTCTTGGTAAAAATTGGTCGATCGTGTCGATCACGTATGATCTCTTGGCCGCTGAAATGCATTGCGAATCCTTGTAGATGGTAGCTTGATTACTACCTAATATACGTTTATCGAATTTAAAATGCAAGAAATGCCACTTTGCAGTGGCATCTTATTCTAACTTGGATTATTGTTCACTAGATTCAAACAACGTATTATACATCTGCTTGACCGCTTCTGTAATTGGTGACGGCGTCTGTTCGTCAAGCCATTTTCCAAAATCTTCGACCGATTCGTTCTTTCCGTTCCATCCATCATAAATGCCTTGACCAAGACTCTTGATTCCGTTCCATGCCGACTTAGCGCCAGAACCAATCGTCCGTCCTACGGTGCACATCGTTCCGCACTGTTCGGGTTCTTGCTGCTGAGTCGCTTGCGTCGTCTGTGGAGTCGCTTGAGAAACAGTATCTTTACTTGCCAAGACTGTTTTCGTTGCTGGTTTCACGTGTGCAGAACCGGATTTCGGCACAACATAATTTGCCGGAAGATTATGGCAAGCGGCAAGTTTCTTGTACTGCTCAGGAGTTAACTTGTACTGGACATTCTTGTTAAACTGCACCTTTGAATAATCATTGGTGACGGGTATTGTTTCGACTGGCTTGTGTGTCGCTGCTCCAGCATCTACAGATGCCATCGGAGATACCGCCAAAGCTCCGGCCAGCGCTAGATCCTTGACACCTTCGGTCTTCGGTTTTGCATGCTTGTAATATTCCATTTGTTTCAAATGCTCCTCGGCAGCGGTCTTAGACGGGTGCGATGACAAAATCTTGCCAGTCTCGTGAGAAACGATAGTCCAAGGAGCCGCTTCACCCTTGGAATTCTTATGTCCTTTTTTATACACCACCATAAATGCCATTCCGTCTGATAATTTCGGCGTACCGTTTCGCCATCTTGTAGTTGCTCGAATTCAAAAACTTGTTCCAAGCCAGCTTGCCGTGCTTGGCGATGAACCTAGCTATCGTCGGCATGATACGATTGTTCAACTCATAATTGGCTTTCTGCTCGGTTGCCTTTTCGTCAGCCGTGTGGGCCATTTCCACGAGTGTCTTCGGGTCGTTAAACTTTGATACGAACAACATTCCAGTAGGGATGCCCATCCGCCCCTCGGTGATAGCATACGAATCATATACCGACTTGGCGAGCGACGGATAACCCATTGACGAAATCCCTTCGAGAACGGCACAAAACCTGATTGCACGGTCAAGCGCTTCCATGACCGGGTTAGGCATGCCAGCCTTGCGACGGATAGCGTCAATATAGCCTCCACGCCGTATAGCCTTGTCGAAAGTCGGACTCATGACATAGTTAATGTATTCGGTATCGCCAAACTGCGACAAGTACCGGTTGAGGTCAGACAGAGCGTTGTGAAACTGTCGGTAGTCGTTGGCGAAAGTTTCGTTGTCCGCACGCAACAACATCTTGTCGTTCTGGCTCAGCGCGACTTCAGGCGTCGGCGGTTCTTTCGTAGGATCTGCCGTCAACGCAGTCTTCGCCTTGCTAGCAAACTTCTTGAACCAGTCAACAATACCTTCGTTGATGACGTAGCATTTGGTAATCGACTTCAACGGTTCGACAAAATCCGGAGAAACCTTGCTCAACGATATCATGGATTCAATGAAAATCTGATGCTTTTCGGACATTGGTACACTCAACGCACACTAACTTGAGTTTATACCTTTTGTTTGCTACTTTTACATTATGGCCAAGAGATTAAAAAAATCAGATTTGAATCCAGACCAGCTCAACGCGCTGGAAATCATACACAAGTTCTTGAAAGCGCCAGATCGTAGGCAGATGGTCCTGTATGGGGCGGCTGGCACTGGAAAGACATCGCTCATCAACGTGCTGCTTGACGAGCTGGAAAGCGGCGACTCCGAAGAAATGCCACGATGCGTATGCACTGCACCTACAAACAAGGCCGTCGAAGTTATCGCACAAGCCACCGGGCGTGACTACGACAAGACCATATACTCACTGCTGGGTCTTGTACTGCTAGACTTCTCCGACGGAAAGCCGAAGCTTAAGAAAGAACACGAGTCCCACTTGTGTGACTATGAAGTCGTCATAATCGACGAAGCGTCGATGGTGTCAAACGCATTACTAAACGAGATCCAGAAACAACTTCGCATGTTTACCGCAATAAAGGTAATCTATGTCGGCGACCGTTGCCAAATTCCCCCAGTGGACGACGCCAACAAGGGCTACATGGAGTCCGTCATTTTCCAACTTCCAATGAAGGTGGAACTCACGAAGGTCATGCGCACTGCGGACCAGAACCCAATTCTCGGCGTAGTCACCAAGATGCGCGAGGACATGACGAGCCCGGTCGACTTGTTCGCACACGACACGAAGGTCTCCGAAGACGGGACCGGAATCTACTTCCACAGATTCGAGAAAGAATTCATGTCAACCATGATGCCGTACTTCACTTCGGACGAGTTCAAGAACGACTCAAGCCACGCAATGGCGGTCGCATACACAAACGCCGCCGTTGACGCCATCAACGAAAAAGTCCGTGCGGCGATTTACCCGGACAGTACCCGAATGTACGAAGTTGGCGAAGAAGTGCGCGTAGTGCGAACGTACGGCAACGACGTGCATGTGGGAAGAAACATGATATTCAACGTAGTGTACAACATCGAGGAACACCTTGTCATCAACTCCATCGAGGATGTCGAAGACCCTTGCTACCATATCCCATGCTTCAAAGTAGAAGTATCCAACGTAGTGAAAAGGAAGAAGCGGAAGACGAACGCAACGGCGTACATCATCCGACCAGACGGACTGGACGCATTCTACAAGCTCCGAGAGGAATTCGCAGTAAAGGCGAAGGAACGTCTTGAGAAGCTGGACAAGAACGGACAGCAGATTTATACCCCGAAGGAAGCGTGGAAGGACTACGCCGCGCTCAACCACTACTACATGTGGGTAGGCTACATCTACGCGCTCACAGCGCACAAGTCGCAAGGTTCCACCATACAGAACGTGTTCGTCGTCGAGCGAAACATCAACCGCATCCAAGAAAACGAGCTTCGCAACAAGTTGAAATACACGGCGTTTACGAGAGCCGCGAAGGAACTGCACGTGCTTGTGTGACAATAATCAACCATATTTACTATATTACCGTAACATGAAAAACTATTCACACAAGACGCTAGACGAGATGACCATTACCGAGCTGTTCGATCTGCGAATGACGCTGGAGGGCATGCCGCAAGGAGTCAACTCTAAAATAACGTTCACTTGGCGAGGAAAGGAGTACGACGACTTTGAAGACTTGCACATGGACGCAATCAAGGAATACTTCGACCCGACAGAAGACCTCATGAAGACGCTGGTCGGCAAGTGTTTCAAGGAACCCGGTGGAGATGCCGTCATAAAAATTGTTGGTCTGCGCGATGATTACGACAGTCCGTACTACAAGGATCAGTTCGATGAGTTCTTGTACGAAAAGTACGAGAAATACCGTGACGGGACATGGCATCCACAAGACTATATCTGGTTGCAGAACGAAGCCGTTTCCAAATATAATGACGAAAAAGAGCAAAACATGTATAAAAGGTGGTGCTATACCACCCAGACCGAGTTGAATTACGCATCGGAATCCATGTATATGGTAGGAAAGGACGGAAAACTGTTCATAGACTACTGTTGTGACCAAGATTACAAGCCGCTAATTCCGATTTCAAGCAAGACATTCGACAAAATCCGCAAGGAAGCACTCGCAAACGACGGTCCGTACGACCCAAACAATTAAGCCGGGTTGACAAATTCTTGATAGTCTGCTATATTTCGCAGAAACCATTAACAAAAAGGATATCAAATGGCATTTATTACGGCAAGCTTCCTCCAAATGAGGGATGAAAACGGAAAAGACTTGGGTTCAATGGCTACCGGACAAGCGAAGGACTACGCACGCAAGCGTGGACTCGAACTGGTCGCTGTGGACGAGACAGTGAATCCTCCGATCTACACGGTAAGGGCACGTCAACGCTTCGTTCCAAAAAACCCGATGGACGAGGCCAAGTCCCAGTACATGATAACGGCGGCAACCGTACGCCTAACCGACGAACACGGCAAGTCCCTCGGCGTAATTTCCACGTCAGAAGCCAAGAAAATGGCCGAAGACAAGGGTCTTGACCTCATTGCAGTCAACAACCGCATCGATCCGCCCATTGGCAAAATCGGCGACCTCAGCAAGTTCATCTACGAACAGAAGAAGAAGGCCAAGGAAATGGACAAGAAGAACCGTGCCGCAGCAAAGGCGTCCGAAGAAAAGATGCTGAAGCTCACTTCCGACACGACCGACTCGTCCAAGGCAGACCGCGCTCGTATCCTCAAGCAAGCGAACGACTTCCTAGTCGAAGGCCACCCAATCAAGCTCAACATCCGATTCCGGGGCCGCGAAATCTCCCATGCCGAAGGCGCTATGGATCGTCTCCGCGAGGAAATCCGCGTGGGCATAGTAGACGGCACGGTAGTCAAGGAAACTCGTTCCACCGATGGCGGCACTTACACCATCCAGTGCATGCCGAGAAAGAAGAAATAAAATGGCAAATTCATCAAAAGACCTATCTTTGTGGATGGTCCTATTCCTCATCGCGCTCGGACTCGTTCTGTTTTTCGGATTGAGATGTCTGATCCACCACAAGGAAGAAGAAATCAGCTGTGTCAACGGAAAATTAACCGTATGCGTAGGCGACACCGAGAATTTCGGTGTCCCGACTTGCTACGACTTCCCTTTGGATAAATACAAGTACAAGCAGTACAGCGACCACTTTGTAGTCGTCAACAAGGAAAACTCTCCCGATGTTGTTAACTACCCAAGCAAGAAACTCATTTCTGCAACAAAATATGGCTGCAAGGAGGACTAATATGAACGAAAACGAAGACTACAGCGCCGACTTATTATGGGCGTTCATCAGTTCCGTCGGTTTAACCAAGGAATGCGATGAATTCTGCAAGATGAAGACTGCAGAAGCCATCAAGAAGGCCAAGGCAGAACCCATCGGAGACCGTTGTTTCAAATGGGAAGGGCATTATACGAAGTACTGCTACGAACTGAGCGGCGAGAACTTCTACGACAGCGGCGCGTTCAACTGGAAGTGCCGTGAAAAGTACATACCAATCACTTTCTACGACCCAAGCAGCTCCGAAAAGGATTTCAACCAGCTTCCCAATGGCAAGGAACTCGTATCCTTGCGCGAAATGGAAGAACTCTGCGACGTCACGTTCGACGAAGTCTTGGAACGGCTGACAGACTTCTGCGACGGCGAAATCGGTCGCGGTGACCACTGCTACAACTTCGACGAATTCGGTTTCGACGTAGAACCGACAAAGGAACAGTTGACCGAATGGCTCGAACAGCTCCGCTTCGTCAAGGACGAAATCGAAACAAACTTGGACGCATCCGAGTTCTTCGAGGAAGGCGGCTTCTAGCCGTAACTGGTGTATATGGAAAAGTCCGCCTTGTGGCGGACTTTTTGAGCATATAAACTATACGCATATCATCAAGGGTTTCCATGACGGTAAAACAGCGCAAGTGGCAAGAAATTTTCGACGCAGCATTGGCGGACAAGCTGGACGAACTTCACCGGACAAACCAGATACCACGCAATGCAGATATCTTGAGTACATACAGTACGCAATGCGCCGAAGACTGGTACGAGAAAGGGGAAGACCCTGTGAAAGCGGCGAACTTCGTCGCCATGTCACTTGTACGGCATCAGATAATCAATCAAATATACCAGCTGTCATTACAGCGCCGTGACACCGCAGACCCAACCGAGAAAGAACGTATCGGGAAATGCTTGCATGACGCAGAACAGCGATACAATGCCGTGGTCGGCTCGAATTGCTTCGAGAGCGATTGTACGCATAAGAAGCCGTTGACCGAAGGCGTAGAACTCCCTAACATGATTTGCTGGGGACGTGGATACGGCGAAGGGACTAACCCGATGGACACGAGCGTCATTTCTCGGTTCAACAGTCTCGTTGCTAGGAACGACCCTTATACCGGAAGCATAAACCCGGTGCTATCTAGAATCCAGCAGTTCAACGCCAATAATGCGTCAAAATACACAGTAGATCCAGAGCCAGAGCTAGACAAGTACGTAGATACCGTATTCATCGACGACTTGGGTCCCGAAGCGTTCACAGTGAACGGAGAAAACCCATACAGAGTTCTTGACAAGATACGCGCAGGAGAAGATTTTGACATCCCAGTTCGCCACGGCGTAGCAGTAAAACCTAGCTTGCCATCCGTGGTAAAGGAAACCCCAGTCGAAGAACCGGGGTTCGTGGAAACCTTTGACGAGATTTTCTCGCCGGGAAACTAGACGTTTCGTACAAGACGAATCGAAAACAAATTTTTCTTCGGTGACGAGCCACCGTATGCTCCGGTATCTGGAACAAAAGATCGGCAATAAGCCTTTGTTTCACTGGATGACCTAGTACTCCAAAAATAAGCATAAGAATATTCGCCAGAAAACTTTCGTTCACCATCGTCATAAGGAGTCATGTATGCACCAGATGGATACGCACAAAAACCATACAAATCTAAAGTAGGTGGGCCAACCCAACCACCATCCACTGATTTTAAATTTGTTCCAGCAGTAGATGGGCCACTCGTAACAGTTTCACCGCCAGCGACAGTCATCAATTCATCAATTTCACCTCGGTCATATGGACTTGAGTCTCCACCAGTCGGGACGTGCCAACCTTCCGGCAACAACTCGTCTTTATGGTCATCAAGATACTTTGCGGCGTACCAGTTGTACAGCAGACCATAGTTCTTTCCGTTGACGCCATAAGACGCTTCGTCATCGTTGTAGTATCGCGCATTAGGCACGGTGTTATCTTCAGTTTCTCCGACAACAAGACCGTCGAACTTATAGTCCAGATTCTCGGCTAACCATTCTTGGTTTCCGATGACAACCGTCTTGTAAACTCGTCCGCCAATTATACACGGCTTGGGCGGTTCCGGCTGCGGAATATCTGTGGACGCCATTTTAACGAGCATGTCGTCATACTGGACTAGCTTGCCATTCTGCATGTACACGGTATTGAATAGACTTGCCATAATGTATCCTCATTATAATTCATTGTTAAACGTCTCGAATAAGACGGATTGAGCCTTCAGCACCAGCAGATAATGGGTGGGCATTTTCATACGAAGCATAAGAAGGAGTAAGCAACGGTATTATATATAATTGACTTTCTGGATGAGCGGCTTCCGTTTTAGAACAAGTTAACATATGAAATGAACTTCCAGCTTTTTCATAGCCACCAGAACTATACCAACGGCCAGAAGGAACCGCAGAGAAACCAGTCGTATTAGTAGCTGGCCCATCAGCCTGTATAGGCCAACCAGCGTCAGTGCTACGTAACGAGCTACGACCGGCATTTGATTGGCCAGATCCACCGCTAGCAAATGCCAGCAATTCTAACCATTCATCGTATGTAGGAATTCGCCAACCCGGTATGAGCTTCGCTCGGTTTTCTTGCAAATATTCCATAGCCTTGAAATTGTATAAAAGTCCATACGTTTTACCATATGTATCTTCGTCTTGATCATAATAGTTAGCTTGCTGTCTAGTAGGATCATGTGCGGCTGCTCCGACTTCAAGGCCATCCCACTTAAAGTCCAAGTTTTCAGCAAGCCATTCTTGGTTGCCAATTACCGCCGACTTATACAATCGGCCACCTATAATATATGGGTTAAACGGTGGCGAGCTCGATTGTTCCGTTGAAGCCAGTTTAACCAACATGTCGTCATACTGGACTAGTTTACCGTTCTGCATGAATACTGTATTGAAAATGCTTGCCATAAGGAATCCTCATCAAAATGTTGCTCCGCAATCGGAGTTGTTAAACGCAAAGTTTATAAAGTCCATGCCTTCGGAATTCGAAATATCGCCACGAATATCGTCCCAAGGTTGGCACAACGGCCCGTTATTGATGCCAGTACCCGGTTCAAGCAATGCAGCGTTAGGCAGAACGTCGTAGCGGCCATCGGCGTAGCGTACGGCGGTCGATCTACCGTCGTCGGTAGGATGATGCTCCACGATTTTCAGCGTACCGTAGTACGGCTCTGGGCGAGGCGGAGCGATGCCCGGAGACGGATAGCCCGGACTCGAAAAATCCGGCAATCCGCAGCAAGGGAATACTGGGTCGTTATATCTGTACATGTTCACCACCTAAGTCTTGGGTCGAACGGAATCGGCGGAGTCAACGGCCCCGGTACCGGTTGGTTCGGCATGAATATAGGGAACGGCGGGATGAATCTAGGCCATCCGCACACGTTGAAGAAGTTCGGGTAGAGGTGTGACGGCGTGTACTGAACGGGTCCCGGTGGAGGAGGCGGAGGACAGCAACCGCACGGGCCACCCATGAAAGGATGCCAGTAATGCGGCGGCAACGGTGGGCAACATAAGCTCGGCCCTACGTATGTAGGAGTCTGGTGCGGCATCGGATGAGGCGGAAAGATAGGCGGCGGAACCGGGCGAGGCGGTACGTTGTGTTTGCATGGGCACGGCATATGCGGTTCTCCTATTTCTTCTTGGTTTTCTTCTTGGCCTTCGGAACGCGAGGCATCAAAAGAATCTTCTCATGGACGGTGTGCATGTATGAATTGCCACCAAGTTCCGTATAGATTTTGAACAACTGCTCGAAATTGTCCCGATCCCAGTCGCCTATATAACCTCGTTCTTCAGATCTATTGTAGCTGCCCAGCATCTGATTACGGAGCATAGCCTTGATGGCTTCCTTTGTAAGATGCTGCTCGGCGGCATCTCTATCGAACTTGTCCCTAAGCGTATTGCTCACGTTGTCGATAAATTCGCTGATCTTTTTGACGTCGATCTCGATTTTATCCATACGTTCGTTGGTTTCCTTGTTGCTGTACGACTTGAAATGGCTTACGAACCATTCCCTAAGCGGCGAAATCAAACCGACCGCCGCAGTCAGTACGGCAGTAACCGTCACCAAGAACGACGAAATCATCTGAAGTTTAGAAGTAATATCTGCTAGATCCATACAAAAGCCTTGTCCAGAGATTCTTGTCTGATAGTTTATTAAAAACCGTATTTTTTAACTGCGGTGTGTCGAGTTGACATGTTATAAACTGATTGGCAGTTTAAGGGCATGAATATGGCCAGAAGAATCAAAGTACAGTCAATCGTAAAGGGAGACGCGCCCTGTCCGCCGACTCCACCGCCAGCGCCAAACACGGCACATGACATAACTCCTACCGACCAGCCGAAGGCTTTTCCGCCGCCTCCACCGTTCATGTTCCCAAGCCCATGCTGTCCGCACAATACCCAAGTCGTCGACAACATCGACGTGGTTTCCCTTACGCCGGAAGTCCTTACCGTCCAAAAGGGTACTTACCAAGGCAAGAAGGCGTTCTACCTATCCACGATAGCTGAAGCCGGTGTACAAAGCGACTGGGCGCAAAATGACAGCACGCAAAAAGATTTTATCAAGAACAAGCCCGACATTCCGGCGATGATAGCAGTAGAGACCGAGCGTGCCATTGCTGGAGAAGCTGCAGCAACGACCGAAGTTGTTGCTGGCGAACACACGTCGGTCACTTCGCAGACCGCTCAGGACGGTCACACTATTTATACAGTGAATGCCGAAGCCGAACCACAGGTACAAGCCAACTGGGCGCAAAATGACAGCAACAAGGTTGACTTTATCAAGCACAAGCCCGGCGCATTCACCGGAGCTACCGAACAAGCCAACGGAACGCAAGGGTTTGTTCCGGCGCCGTCGATAGAGGAAAGAACTAATTTTCTATGCGGAAACGGAACATGGGCTACCGTGCCAGAATGTACGACGCAAGAAATGGATGCATGGCTAACCGAGGTTGATGAAGAGGTTAATAATGGGTAATGTGAAAACTTATGTAGGTCAAGATGGTGCAAAGCAGCTGTACCGCAGAATTAAAGCAATAATCGCCAGAATTACCGGATACCGAAAAGTAGACGGCACTGGAGCAGATAATTATCCAGATGTCGCGACACCAGATACGCGAATTATTTACCTCGTAAAGATTCCGGACATTGTCGGTGAAGACAAGTACAAGGAATGGATTTGGGATGTCTCCGAACAAGGCGTAGGGCAATGGGACTGTATCGGATCGACCAGTGTCGTTGAAAACGCTTGGAAACAGTGGTCTGAAGACAACGGATCAAGCGGGCTGTCAGACTCCGTAGACCAGTCGAACACGTCGGTATACCTCGGCCCGGCCAATATCCTTAACCGATTGAACAGCTATGCGCTAGGTAGCGGAAACTCGGCGACGACTACAGACGAGACCGATTACAGCGATACCGATGTAGTCTTAATCGGCAGCGATAACAGCGCACGAAATGCGGCAAACGCATACCAGCTCGGTCGTGATAACAGCGTTACCGGGAACAACTTGGCCTATGCGGACAAGTATCCGTACAGTCTGGCCATGAACCTCGGTCGCAACAACATAATTACGGGCGAAGGTCTGAACCTTGGTAAGAACAACATCGCGGAAAACTTCGGTGTCACTCTAGGCCAGTACGATAAGGCGTACCACGGATCCGTCGCAATAGGCAATAAGATTACGTCGTCTTACGGCAGTATCGCTATCGGCAACGGTGATGCCGAACCAGATGGAGTGTCCGAAATTCTTTCGTTAAATGTTAGCGGTAAATTATATCCAGCGGAAAAAGTTAAGGCGAATGTGTGGCCTACATACGGAACCGCTGCCACGAAACTCAAGGAAGACGGCAAATACCATTGGGTTGAAGCCATTTCATGGCCAAGTGGTGTATATTGGTATTGTTACGTCAACAATGAGCTTAGGCAATATCTAGTTACTCGTAATGGTTGTTCCAGCTATGGAAAATATACTGGCTATTTTGATGACAACGGTAACTTTATAGCAAGTAGCGACCCGTCGCATAACGTCCATACCTATACTATCATCACGCAAGTCAACAAGGCTGATGGTACATCTGTGAGTACATCATTCTATGCATCGGTTAATGACTCTAATAGTGCAATCACTACGTCACACAAAAGTTTGTATGTAGGAGGCTATTCTGGAGAAGTACCAGATGGCGGAACTATCCTTACGCAAGCCGAATACGACATACTAGATGCTGGAATGGTGGACACCACCCAAACTTTCTCTAATTTACAAATTAATCCAGCCGATGACACATACGCTATCAAAAACAATAATTATGGTTATAAATATTTCGATACAGCTGATGTCTATGGCTATGATACCGACGATGGGTTCATTCCATACAATTTCATGAATAAAGACGAAGATCATGAATTTTATTGGAAAACCATTTCGATGGATAACATCGTAAATAGCCAATACAAATCTACTGATCTATTTGAACCAAGCTCGTCAAATCTGATAAGCGCAATTCATAACTCAATTGCACTGGGAAAAAACCAAGAAGTCAAATCATCAAGTATTGGTATTGCGGCACCACTGACTGATGCGTTAAAATTGACGAATATTGCATCGCAAAAAACTGGTAGTTATTCTTTACAAAATATTAATTTCACCCAATATCCTATTAATCAATCCACCGGTCAAGCTCAAATAAGTACGGTATCAAAATCATATTTAGATAATGCTGGTTACTTATCTGGCGATACGTATGACTTGTCATTTACGATTGTACAAGTTCCAGCCGCTAAGCACTATGTAGATGGCGGATCCGTTGGTATTTTTGACAGAAGCGATTCTTCGGCTAGCAGAATCGAATCTGGTTCTATGGGATTGGGCGCTGGCGTATCGGCTAGCGGGAATTCATTTGCAATCGGTCACCATAGTATATCAGCAAGTGGAGGTTCGTTCGCGGCTGGTGTCTCTGGCGCAACCGCTAGCAACGGAAGTATTGCTATCGGCAAATATAGTGCATCAGCGTCCAATGGTTCGTTTGTATTTGGCGATAATGGTAGTAGAGCGGACGCTGGCAGTTTACTCGTTGGATCTAACGCGTCCGTCGCACAACGTGGTTCCGCTGGAATCGGCCATGATCTTATACTAAGCGACGGTTCTTACAGTATCGGAAACCATAACCGTGGTTCTTCTGGCGCAATTACAGTCGGCGTAAATGCAGCCGCTGCAAACGGTGGCGTCCACTTGTCAACGTCCAACTACAGCCTTCCCTCACTGAGGACTGCTTATGGTACACTTATAAATTACACGAACCCGGACGGTGTGCGAGTTCCTGTTATAGGAAACTTGTCACTAAAAACTGGATATACAATCACCAAAGTACGACTGATCACTGGATATAGGCTGAACACCGTCGAATATCGAGTGGCGCTTGGTGAATATAGCAGTGGCGGTAGTTTTAATTCGTACTCAGGATATTATCGCTTATATGACATGAGCGGAAATTATTATGGCACGGCATCTATGGACGATAGCATGCGTTCGTTACTCTACCATAGTACCGATAACAATTACTGGCGTATTTATGACAGCACTACAGACAAATATGCATTTATTCAAGTAGACCATAACCATTCCGCCATCAACAATCTGTCGGCACTCAAACAGTATTACAAGATTCAGTGTCAAACGTTTACGCAAGACAATCAACTATATGTATATGCCAATGGGTTCGATTACCCAACCAGCGGATTGACTGACACCTTGATTGATTTAAGTGCATGTAACTTCACAACTTCGCAACAATGGCAAGGTGTGTCGCTGGGTTATACCGAATCTAATTGGAAACAACTTACTGACATCGGTGCATACGGGTCTGGTGTAGCCATTGGCCGTCAAGCACATTCATACGGTTCATCATTATCATTAGCCACTAATAATGGTGATGATCAAGCCAATAACACTGTTACGGTAGAAAACGAGATAATGTATCCAGATGAAGTGCCGAACGGGTCGGTCAGTATTCGTATAAAAAATAATTACACATCAGCAAATGGATATTCGCTCGCATTCGGTTCTAACGTTACTGCTCAAGGCAGTTCGTTAGTTATTGGTTACAACAACGCATATGCCTATGGACGTTCTTTGTCTATCGGTTTTGATTACAACCATGCGGAATCTAACTCGTTTGCAATTGGATGCGCTACCAACTACGCATTCGGAAACTCATTTGCCATCGGTAAAGACTACAATTCCGCGACTGGAAATTCATTCGCAATTGGTCTAAATAGCAATAAGGCTAGCGGATATTCCATTGCAATGGGTTATATGAATACCGCCAATGACATGAGCTATGTGTTCGGTGCAATGTGCGAGGCCAACAACAATAGTACCGCATTCGGTAACAGATCTTCCGCGTTTTATAACAGTTTCGCATGCGGCCACAATGCAACGACAAGTGATTATGCAGTAGCATTAGGCCGTAACGCAACCGCATATTCGAACTCCGTCGCCGTCGGTATTTCTACGACCGCCAAGGATTACTCGATCAACGTCGGTAGAGGCGGAACTACTGAACAGTCCGGCGTCGCTTTTGGCGAAAACAACGTTGCTATTCGCAGTGCCATTGCTCTCGGTATTTCCAACACGGCACAAGACAAGACAGTTCTAGTCGGTCAAAATAACTTTGTCAGCAATGAAGGCGCCCCTTCGGGAGCATTGGTTGGCCACGACAACAGCATGACTGCGGACGGTTACAACACTGCATTCGGTGACTATAACACAGTTAGCAAAGAAGCCGTTGCTATCGGTTTCAACAACAAGGCATACGGATGGTCGATTGCCGTCGGATCAAACAACCGAACTGCTTATGTACAAGGTGGCCACGCGACACTCATCGGCCATAACAACATCAGCACTTCGGATAAAGAAACTGTAAGCTGGGAAAGTCTGACTCCGTCGGGCACATCAAGAAGTTCGACGTATTATTTCCCGACAACATCTTATCAACCGTATGGCATTACACAGCAAATCTATACTGCATCCGACTTGCACAACGTGTCGGGTACAATATCCAAAATAGCATTCAAAGTTGTAAATGCACAAAACAACGTAAGAAACCTTAAAATCTATATTGGCACAACCGTCAAGAACACCTTTAGCTGGGCCCCGTATTACGATGATGAATGGCCCGGTAGCAACGATTGGATTCCAATATCGGCGCAAACCTTGGTGTACAACGGTAACATAACCTTCACTGTCGGCACAGTTGAAATACCGCTCACGACATCGTTTGTGTTACCGGAAAACACTAATATAGTGGTCACTGTGGTAGATAATACGGGTTCCACGTCGTCCAGCTTGGCATTCACATGTCTATGGACTGGCAAGACTGGTGTATCACTCAAATACCAAAGCGAGACACCGATTAACACATCGAACTTGTCACAATACATGGCTGGCGATTACCCAGACCAATACTCAGGAGTTAACGGAAACCAAGTTGCAATCATATTCACCATTGGCAACCAAACCGTCATTACTGATGTCATGGATGGCCTATCCGGCGAAGTGTCCACTAACTCCATTCTCATGGGCGAACTGAACGTGTCTAACCACTACAATTCTATGTTGTTCGGCGTTGGCAATACGTCGTTGGCCCCGTTGGCCGCCGATTTAGACACCGAATATGACCATGACGACGGTTTCGTACTGGCCATTGGACGTGAGAACAAAGTCGGTCGTAACTACGATATCGCAATCGGTTACAAGTCGATAGCAAACGGCGGTGAAAACATCGCAATCGGTAATTCGAAGGCTGTCGGTTATCGTAATATCGCTATGATAAATTCCGACATCATCGGTATCTCGAATATCGGCTTGATGGAATCGTCATTGACTACGACGCTTCCGGTTATTTATTATGGCGAAGGTAAAAATGCACGAAACATTTTGCTACATGGTAAACTCAACCATAGCGGCCCAGAACTCATCGAGAATATTGTAATTAACAGCGGAGCTGACTTGACGCTCAAGCAAAGCTGTTCTGGAAACGTATTCTACAATGTAGACCGTAGGTCATCAGCTGGCTACTACGATGACCATGACGTGTATCACGCTTATGATACCGATATCTCGTTGTTCATCGACGCGTACAATATACTCGATAACGTTTTCTGGGGCATGTATGTAAATGAAGGCGGTTCTATAACTTGCCGAGAAACCGTCAACAAAAACTTCGTAATCAATTCGATTCCTACTATATCCAACGCAAGGACAGTCGGTAATAACGTATTCTTGGATTCTGTAATAAGCCTCAACAACGTTGACTGTATTCTTAACAATACGGTAATACACGGCACGATTACCGGCAAGAATTGCGGTATAGAACTTATCGGCGGGAACCATATTGGCAATGAATGCTGTCTGAACGTGGATAATAACACGTCAGAAGCATTGGTACAAAACTTCTTGGAAAACGGCTCGTCACTAACCGCATACACCGAAGACCCTATCGTAAAGAGTTGCGATGGCTCCGGTAACGTGATGTTTGGTGCGTCCGGTAAAGGCCTTCGTGGTTGTTTCTGTATGGGTCAAGGTGGCTTAGATGCTAGGAATGGAGGCCGCCAGTATACTAAACAGAATTTTGCCGATAGCATAACTAACATGTCCATGCTAGGCAACGAATACAACGTTACGCAAAGCTCTTTAATGACCGCCAACTTTGGACCGAACCCGGTAATGTCTACGACCTATAGTGTCGTAGCTGGCCAAGGAAATACGGCTTACGGAATCCACAATTCAACAGTTATCGGTAAATCAAACGTCGTCGGGTATCATAGCGACCGAGCTGATTACGAATATCCTACAAGTGGCCGTGGCATGTTCTATGCCGACATATTCGGCGAATCGAACATGGTGTTCGCGAACGGAACATTCGTAATGAACGCTGTTCATGGCGGACGAAACAAAGTGTTCACAAATGTCATGACAGATTCCCAAATTTTCGGTCGGGAGAACAAGATAGCCGAACGGCCGGTTCCTACCGTCATGTCATGCGCTCAAGTAAAAGCACTTCAAGAACAGTACGAAGCCGACTCGACAATTCAATTGCCGAACTATGTCAAGATGTCCGACAGCGGCACCATATACGAGTACAATGGGTCGAGCATGCAACGGTACACGACATCAGTTACCGCCGATTATATTTACATATATGATAAAGAAAACAAATACACCGGCGAACCTTACGGTATCAATTTTTCTAGAGTCTATGCCGACGGAGTCTATACCGACGAAAATAATCTGGAACCATTCACATCCAATTACGCATCGGAAATACACCGTCTCCATGTATTCGGCCAGAAAAACTGGGTTCACTCGTACGTCATGGACTACACCGTGTTCGGTTCGGCAAACGAAATCACCAATTCGTTCGCCCAGTCTGACCCATACCATACGTTTGGCATCAGTAACGGTTTTGTGCAGGGAAACAACAACATCGTTTCCAACGGTTCGAACATTGTCTGCATGGGCAACGGCAACGTTTCTACCGGACACAACTCGGTGGCTATCGGTTCACAGCTGATTTCCAACCAGTGGCAGACCATAGTTGGCAAGTACAACGAGGCCAAGCCGGGTCCGAACCGCGTAATAGCCGGGTTCAATCCGGAAACCACATACTCGACTGGCGATGTCGTGTTCCACGGTACGCAATACTATCAGTACACCGATACGGTCGCGTCATATGGAGCTTGGGACGATTCCAAGTGGACGTCATTCAGGCCGGATGCCGACAAGGTATTGTTCGCGGTCGGTAACGGCTATTCCGAGACGGACGGTGAAAGTTGGCAAAATGAAACATACATTCACCGTTCCAACGCGATGGAAGTATATGCCGACGGTACGGTAAAGGCCCATGACTTCGTTAGCGACAACGAGCTTGAGCTGACCGGGGCAAACGGCATTTCAGTGACTGAAGACTTAGCCCACTCTCAGCTTGTGGTGTCTCTGGACAGTACAACAGCGGCGGTCGTAAACTTCTTGCTGAGCAAGCCAGCACAAGGTACGTACGGTATTCAAAGTACCAACGGCACGTTGCAATGGGTAGCCATAGGAACGGTATAGTATGGCAGTACAACACTTTGCAATCAAGCACGGCAATCATCGGATAAAGTTTGGCTCAAGTTCGTTGAGCCAATCCTCCGGTGTTGTGTCGATCGCCATACATAACCAGTCCATCAACGCCACATTCGCTTCGTCAGTGATTTACGCGCAGCCGAATTCGACAGCGTCAATACCCATTACGTTCTTGAACGGTGCGGACGCCTCATGTATATCGGTCTCTTCAGGCACAGTAGTATCGGCAAACTTGGAAGTTACGGTAGGCTTGTCCGACTTGGCAATCACAATCACCGACACTAAAGTTCTTGTCACAGCGACAAACCAGTTTACCGCTGGAATTACTTCGATTTCTCCGGCATCTCAGTTTGTACCGATAAATACCACCGCTACTATTACCTTGCAGTATGCCAGCGGATATTCAGCGAACGACGTGAAAGCATCTGTCGGCAGTGTCAACGGTACTATATGGAGCATTCCAGTCGCAAACGCTCCGATATCGGCCACTATTGCCGAAGAAAGCAAGGTTCTGGTCGAAGTGGACAACCAGTTCAGCGAAGGCATTGCGTCGCTAGTGCCGTTGAGCCAGTACGTGAATGTAAATTCGATAGCTACTGTGAATGTACAGTACAATAGCGGTTACTCCGACGCTGACGTAGAAGTGTCCATTGGAAGCATCAGCGGAAATACATGGAGTATTCCAGTTACGTCCAGCCCGGTCACCGCTACTATATCAACCCATGCGCCCGAACCGCTAACATCAATCACTATTGCCGGACGGACGTATCCCGTTGTGCAAATCGGTTCCCAATATTGGATGGCCGACAATTTAAGATACTTGACGGCGGATTCAATGTACCATACAAACGGGGACACTGACAAGTATGGGCGATACTATAGCGTCAACGACATTAGAACTACCATACCGGCGTTATTAGCCAACGAAGGGCTGTCTGAATGGCATGTACCGTCTATCAATGAAATGAACCAGCTAATTAATTTTGTCGGTTCCGATACCGGGTACGGAACATCCGGGGTAGCGAAAGCGTTATTCAAAACGTCCGAGTTTAGCTCGTCGGACGACCGTTACGGATTTGGGCTAGTCCGCAATGGATTTTACAACAACAGGTGGTTTGATGTAGACAACTACGCGTTGCTGGGCGAAGAAACTCCAAACAATAATTATGCGAACCGGATAACTTTGTTCGCCACATCGTCTGGGAATCCGGCTGCCCAAGGAGACTGCGGAGCTGCATATAGCGGAATTCGAATGGGCGTCAGGCTAGTGCGCAACATATAGGGGGACACATGAAAGTAGCTATCGCGATAACCAACCACAACCAGCACAGACAAGTCAAGGAAACGGTAAATGCGTTATACAAGCAAACGGTCAAGCCGTCGGCAATATACGTGCTGTCTGATGCGAAGCCGATATGGAATCTTCCCGACGACCAGCATGAAGTGATACCGATAAACAACCGTGGAAAGTTCATGGGCCGGTGCGGAAACCGGAACTCGGTTATACAACCGTTCCTTGAATCGGACAACGACATACTGATATTCATGGACGGCGACTGCAAGCCGTTGCAACTCGACTTCATCGAGACGTATGTCAAGCACATGTCAACGCACGAACTCGTGTTCGGTACAAGACGCCACAGCGACATTACAGGACTGACAAAACCACCGTCAGACTTGCTCACGGCAAATATGGACAACTTGTATGCAAGAAAGCCGCTGGACTATTCAGACCTTCGAGTCGTCGCAGGGGCAGTAAAGGCATGGAACGAGGCCACTTCATTCTCCGAACGAATTGACTTGATGCTGACCGGAATGATCGGCTGGAGCTGCAATTTCGCATTCACAAAGAAAGGACTGAAAAAATTACGGAAATTCCAGAAGGACACCTACGGACTTGCCGAAGGAATATTCGATTCCAACACGTTCAAGGATGGTTGGGGATACGAAGACGTGGCGATGGGCATAGACGCACTTTACGCCGGGCTGGAAATCGGTATCGAGGACGACGTCAAAGTAATCCATAACGTGCATAACCGCACTGACGGTCTGTTCGACCATGTAAAAGGCCGTCACTTGATCATGGAACGCTATCGTGAACTTGAACACAACTCCGGCATGAAGGACTTTATATACAAAGTCGCGATAGGAGCGACTATCTTCTACACAGCCGGAATTATTACCGGGCTGATTACCGAAGCAATAAACTTGTTTAAAATTTTAGGAATGTGAGGTATGGCATGATTTCTACGTGGAACAACAATACGTTTTATGCCGAAAAAGCCGAAAAGGACAAAAACGGCGAATCGCTTGAACTGTCTATCGACACAACAGTAGCTGGTGAAACTGAAATAAAACGTGTCACCGCAATCGGTGGCAAGACTATCTATGCAGAAAAGGCCGACGCAGACTCCAATGGGGACTCCATTGTATCGACATATGCAAAGAAATCCGATATAGTAAAACACCCCGGATATATCGCCGACGGCGGAACACTTACCGACAATACCGAACTTGTTATATCGAACAATACATCATATTATCTGAATACGGAACAGACCTCGCTGACATTCATCGTAGATATCGAACAAGATTCTGTTGCCAATTTCGAAGTAACTATCAAGTCTACAGCCTCTGCCGATTGCACTGTCAACGTCATGGTCGGCAAAAACGGACTCTATTCTTCTATCATGAACAGTGCCGCTGGAAGCACTACAATAGAAACTGGAAAAACTTATCAGCTGACGTGCTCTCGCGACGGTTGGACTCTGGCCGAGTTTGAAGAACAAGCGGACACCGGATTGATTACCAGAATCGGCGGAAGAACGTATAAAGTAGTACGTATCGGCAACTTGTACTGGATGGCGGAAAACTTGGATTTTAATTTCAGCGGCTTGGTGCTCGGACATAGCGGAACATCCGAAACCGAACCTCGCGGAAATTATTACGATAATAACTCTTCGTCGTATGGCATCCTTTACAACTGGCCAGCGGTCAAGTATCTCGAAGACAACAAGGCTTCTTTGATTCCGGGATGGCATGTCGCTACATCCGCTGAATGGGACGCACTTGTCACAGCTGTTGGCGGTACGGCCACTGCCGGAACAAAACTCAAGTCCACTACAGACTGGTTGTCAGGGGCCGGTACTGACGATTATGGTTTTTCCGCACTCCCGGCTGGCTACTACAATGGCAGTTTCGATGAACTTGGCTCTCGCACTGTCTTTTGGACGAGCACAGTGGTTAATAAAAGTATACATTACAAAATATTAAACACAGCCGCTGACATAACTCCGAGCTTCGGTCAAAGCAAGGAAATTCAGTATTCTATTCGACTCGTCAAGGATGCGTAGGAGGCTGGCATGATACTTACTCATGGTGCAAATAGCTTGCCGAGAGGAGGCGGAGAAACCGTCACCATAGGCGGACGGAAGTACCCGGTACACACGTACAACGGTTTGACGTTCATTACCGAGAATCTTGACCTCCGGTTTGATAGTCTTACTGTCAATCCGTCAACCACAGATCCACCTTACGAAAGTGTCCCATCAGCATGGTACGTCAACTGGGACGAAGCGACTTACGGTTGGGATGGTGCGAGGTACGGGCTTTTCTACAACACAACAGCGTTCATTTACTTGAACCAGCATGCCTCGGAGCTTTTCCCCGGATGGCATGTCATGAACAATTATGAATTAGGAGCCATCGTAGATAATCTGCGTACAGTCGCTCTGAAAGCGGTCGGCCTTTGGCCGAATGACGATGACGGATACCCGGCAACAAACGAGACGGGATTCAACCTTAAACCGGCAAGTACAATGGGGTGGAACACCTCATTCAACGGTATTGGCCAACGCGCCGACTTTAAAGTTTACAGATCGACGAACGAAATTGTAATAAAGGTCATCAGTGGATCTAACAACATAAACACAGTCTCTAATACTAGGGCTGGTAGTCCGGTTCGTCTAGTGAAGGACACATAGCATGAGCAACGAGCACAGCAAGTGGAGAGAGTTCCTCAGCCCGGTCGTGCGAAAGCCGACATCGGAGCCGCCGCTTAATCGGATTAGCGGCTTTAATTGAATATATTAAGAAACAAGGATGTATTCCACCTAGATAAATTCAGACTTCGACTGGTGGCATGTTCTTGCAATTACGACCGTTTGGGCTAGCTACAACCTTAATTGGCTTAAAATTAAAAAAAAAATATCGCGTATAAGGTTGAAACTCAAATTATAATATACTATATTCCTACTACATTACTATATTATAAGGAATATAACACATGTTAATAACAATTTTAAATGCTGACACACCTGAGTTACCACTTGAAACCGTCGAAGTTCCGGATGACATCGCAAAAGACTTCGAAAACGTTAAACACATCTGTACCGATTTGGGTAATATCTATGGTATATACCCATACGAAGATGAAGAAACCGACGGCTAACAAGTCGTATAAGATTGTCGAAATAAAAGTCCTTTTGCTCTACCAGCAAAAGGACTTTTTATAGTTATCAAGAACAGTGCCAAAACAGTGTGATATAAATCACATTTTTATACAATTATTAAAAATATTTACGTTATATGTAGCCAATATTTTATGACAAATACTATCTCTACTTGATGTAAGATATGTTGTGATAACAAGTTACATGTTACAACTTTATAAATTACATACAAATTAATAAATAAGATCGCCTTAATAAACGATTTTACAGAACAACAATTATGTTGTTCGTAATCAAAGGAGGCCATCTTATGGCTACTTACAACAATGACACTGAATACACGTCCAAAGGCGTCGGCACCGCTGGTTTGACTTTGGGCATCATCGGAACATCCCTTGCGTCCGGCATCCTCAACGGTACGGGTCTTGGCAACATTCTGGGAAACAACCAGAACCCGGCAAGTTCCACCGTCTACCAGCTTGCCCAGAAGGACAGCGAGATCACGCAGCTCAAGGCGGAACGCTACGCCGACGCCCAAGTCAAGCTTCTCACCGGCGAGGTGTGCAACTTGAAGCAGCGTGTAGCCGCTATCGAAGTGGCTGAACCGCTCCGCGAGCAGATTCTCAACGAACGCATCAGTTGCGTGGCGAATACCGTAAACCGTCTCGTACAGCCGATGATTCCTAACGGCAACATCGCTCCGGGCTGGGGTCCGGCTTTCGTCTCCCCGTTCCCTCCTCCTCCGCCGCCGACAGTCACGACGACCGCTTCGACTCCTTCGACCACGACCAACAACGGCTAGGGTAGAACATGAAGATTGAACTGGATAAGGCGGTAGACGCATTCCTCGCATTCATGTCCGATCAGGTTGCGCTTATCCCCAAGTTGGGCGAGCGGTTCCTCGGATACGGTGCTCTGGGCGCATTGAAGGCTAACCCCGGACTCATAGTCAACAAGGTTAAACCTTGGGCGGAAATGGCCGGGATAGTCGAAGACGACATGGTCAACATGGACGTTCTCAAAGTCGCGTTAACCACGGCGTTCGAAAACGTGCCAAAAGTGAGCTATTTCGGCTTCACATTCACCGAGGAAGATGCTGCCGCTCTCCTCAAGAAACTTCAAATTCAGGAGGCGTAGCTATGTCTGAAGAACGCATGACGGAAGCTCTGGAACGCACCAAGATGGCGATGGTTCGTCACCTTGAAGACCTTAACGACGAAGTGGACGCCAAAGGCGGACGCATCTCGTGCCCGAAGGTGCTTTCCGGAATGAAGGACGCAGTCGACTGCTTGATGGATATTAACGGTATGATGGCTGACAGCACTGAACACGCTGCCGTGTCGTCTAGCAAGTCCAGCAAGGTGTCGCTCTAGTCTATAGCAAACCACCGTCCAGAAATGGGCGGTGGTTTTTTTCTAAAAAATCAGTATAATTTTGCGGCGACAAAATATTTAAATGATAATAGAACTACACTACTACCCGATGGATGGCACATACCATCACTAGATGAGGTCGATACACTAATAGCATCAATTGGTGACCAAGCAACCGCTGGTCGTGAACTTAAAAACACTAGTCAATTGTCATCAAATAGTGGCACAGATTCATATGGTTTCAATGCGTTGCCGGGCGGATACATAGATTATGGTGGCGATTTTAGAACTACGAGCGAAGACTACGAATCAAGAGGAACCTTTACTGGATTTTGGACAACCAATTCATACTCCGAACGATATCCACAGTATATCTATGAATTCGTTTTATACGGAACATTAGATGCACTAACGGTTGACTACTACTATTGGGATTCTAGCTGTTATATTCGACTAGTACGCAATCTCTAAACTATCCTATTCCGTAGCCCCAGCGACAAACACGGTTTCTCCAAGGCCAGCATATGTAATAGCGTCGGCAGCTAAAAGCATGTCGGCGTATTTCTTTATACGGGCCTCAGTCAGAAAATCGTCACGTTCGATATTATTCAAAAGAGCGACCGCTTCGCGGAACGACCCAGTCTGCAAGGCAGCGTTAACTTCGCTCAGTTTAGCGAGAATCTGCATGGGCGTAATTGTCTGGAAATCGGTTAACGTGCACTCCCGATGGAACAATGCGATGAAATCTTTGCCGACCTCGATATTGTACTCACTTTCTCCATACGCTCCATCCATAGAAGCGATCCTAGACGTATTGGAATAATATTCGGTCTCGAACCGGTTTTTGTCAACAGAGTCACCAAGCACGTCAATGACCGTATGTGATTCGTAATTTTCAATGACACTTGGAGCAACGTTAACCCAGAAATTTATGTTGTTATATACGCACACGTTGTCAACGTACACTATCCTTGAAATGTACTTCACGCCTATATCCTCCGTAATGTAGAAGTCTGACTTGTCTTCGCCAGCCGTTTCGATAGCCTTGAACAGAAGCAAAAGGCTTCCAGAAATATAAGACAGTTTTTCAGTCGTCTTGTTAATGGCATAATACTGTCGCATTTAGACCTCGTTTCCATTAATTTCCAAATAATATTTTTTTGTATTATATACTGGGTATGTAGTATTGTCGCGGACTGCATCGACAATGCTTGAGTCAGTAAAATGGTTTGATAGCAAGTCCGAATTGTCGCACACATAATCCAACCAGTTGTACAGTTCAGTAATTGTAATGTAGTTCAGCAAGTCAGATTTCTGAGTAAGGTAAGTATAGCTAGTACCGTCGAATATGACCGCGCATGGATTTCCGTTATACATCACGCAATACAGTCCATTCGCAACCAAGTCTGACACCGGAGGCATGCTGGATAACGGCGTGTCCGAAGTGACTTGCGACGTATATCCGGATTTCAGCTCGACTTTGTCGCCGTTGGTGAACCATCCGTAACAGTTATTCAATGTGACTGCAACTAATGCTGTATTCAGAGCATGGAGAACTTCGCAGACTTCGTAGTTCTGTGCGGAATTGTTGACGCTTGTCCAGCTAGTCGTATTGACGGTCTTCGCCCAAATTTGTCCGAACTGCATGCCGTTCTGCTGATGGCAATACCAGATGAACTCAGTGTCCATCGGTCGGTTCATGATTCCAACGATATTTGAACCAGTCACCGGATTGTGATGGCTAGTAGGGTCTCCGATAATTCCAGTAAATGTATAAGTCTGACCGACACCGCTCCGCACATAGCAATTACCTGGAGTCATGCCGATATTTGACGACCCGTTCCAGATAAAGAAATCGCCAGCCGTCATGCCGAATATCGCCGCGCTATCAGAAATTTCGCCTTTATAGTCATTTAAGCTGGCCATATTCACCATCTGCTTACTTTGGGCATCACCATAGTACCATACCTTGTAATTACCAGCAACGTTATCATAATATGCCGGAAAGAAAGTATTGTTATTCCAGTGGTTTTTCTGTGTATATTGCACATAGTATTTCATTCCGGCCTTCAGCGTGACACCAGAAATCCCGTCGATATGGCGACGCCTTCCAGTAAGCATATACTTTGTCGTAACAGCGTCGACCGTATCTACATTGTTTCGATAGACAACCAATCCGGACTCATGATATATTACAACGTTGCATGTGGTGTTCGTATCGTTGGAGTCAGTATATATTCCAATGCTGTTCAACGTCACGTCGCTCGTTGGCGTATACTCGATAGCGACGGTTTCACTTCCAGCCACCATATCGTCAAGCCAAGTCCATACGACATATTGTTGCAAGTCGGCAACCGAGCTTACCGTCGCCCCAGCTGGTATAGCATATACTTTGTTTACACGAGCCAACAACGCCTTGATCTGGGCATCAGTCGCTCCAGCCGGAATTACCGTGCCAGCCGGGAGAATCTTGATCTCTTCGACATCATGGTTCGGATTTATTGGATAATCCGGAAAATGACATGCTATCTTGCCAATATGTGCCATCAGCCTACCCTATTCTGAAAAGAATTGTACCTTGTCCTTCCGCGCCGCCACCAGAAATTATGTTGATGATTTCTTGGTCAGAACGCACAACATAAAGACGCTGTGCAAGTAACGCCTCTGCACCAGTAGTCGGATTTTCTTTATAAATTACCGAGTGGGACAACGTTTTCTTGTCATCCGAAGTGACCAAACCGTTCGTCGCGCCAGTTTCGCCAGTTGCCACCGCGTTCGGAATAGTAATGACATGGCTTGAAGGTGCGAGAGAACTTGCCGCTCCTTCCAGCTTGATGGACGGAACTTCTACGTCTACGGCCTTGTTAGCGTCAGGCGTCAACGCGCTTCCGTTGACTTTCACGGTTTCGACAGTATTGACTTCACCGATAGCGGTAAGTTCTCCGCTAGAGTTGGTCGTGACCGTACTTCCGTCAATCTTGACGCTCAAGACATCTTGCGCTGATATGTCTATTCCAGTGCCAGCAGTATATGTAGGGCCGACTTCGTCCGTAACCCATGAATATGACCCTACCCCGCTACTATACGACGCCTTCAATACCTTGCCGTCATCGACAGACTCGACCGTAGGAACTTCGTCCACCGATGGAATCGTGGCATTCAGTGTCAATGTACCGTCCGAATAGCTCGACGACATGTTAGTACCAGCAACAATCTTTGTATATGCCTTTCGTGTAGTCGTAGTCCAAACGTCAGTATTATCTACCTTATACACAAAGATTTCGTCGCCTTGATTATCGGCATCTTTCGGAGAGACCGAACGGTAATACTGGAACTCGAATCCCGTAGGAATTATATATGCCAAGTGCGCCATGCGATACTGCGGAGACGGATTATCGCTCACGGCTACCTTACAGTACAACATTTTATTGGCGGCAACGGCAGCAGCGATTTCAGCATATGTCGTAGTCCCATACACAGCCTCGAATAAGCCTGGAGCATCGCCCCAAGCATATGAGCCGGTGCCGCCACTATACGTAGCCTTCAATACCTTTCCATTGTCACCGCTAGTCACGACTGGAACATCGTCTACGCCGGCAATAGCGGATGCGACCGCAACACCGGACTGGGCATGAGCCGACGTACCGTCATACGTCTGGTCAACCGTTGGTAGGCTTTCCCAGGTCAACGACGCCCCATTGTTGATAACGGTCAGAACCTTACCGTCATCACTTGATGTCTTTGACGGCAGACCGCTATCGGCCACATCCCACTTGTACGACATTGTCTTCGGCGTAGTGCTTGGGTCGCTGACATAGGCTTTAAGAACCTTGTTCGCATCGGTCTCGCTAGGTGTCGGGACGTTGCCGTGCTGTGAAATCGCGTATGCGACGGCAGTACCGCTCTGCGGATTCAATGACGATGCGTTGTAAGTAGTATCGACGACTGGGACGTCGATATCGACTCCCTTGTTGGTGATAGTCTTTGCGACACCGTTGACCGAAATGGATTCGAGAACGTTGACTTGTGCACCGGAAGCGATTCCGTCCAGTTTTTCCTTGTCTGTAGCGGTCATCAGTCCAGACGTTCCACCGGATGCACTTACGGACGCGACCACGTTCGGTATCGTGACGACTTTGTCCGTAGGGGACAGCTGTGTCGATTCTCCGGCAAGTTTCACGCCTTCAAGGACATTCACCTGTGCGCCAGACTCGACGCTATCTAGCTTGTCCTTATCGGAAGCTGACATAAGGCCGGATTTCGCGGCTGCAACCTGGTCGTCGGTGGCCGAAGCAGCCAGCGGAATGGTCACTCGCTTGCTAGTAATCGTCAAGTCGTCGGACTCTCCCTCGATCTTGACATGTTCTATAAGGTTGACTTGAGCATTCGCCTCGATAGTGTCAAGAAGTTTCTTGTCTTGTCCGCTGATTACGCCAGTCGTATAGGACGGAGTCGTGCCAGTCGTATATGACGCTTTAGGGATAATTACATTTTTCGAGCTTATTGGCAATGCAGTTGAGTCATCTTCAATAGTGACACTTTCAAGTACGTTGACGTCAGCACCACTCGCAATACCAGACAGTTTTTCTTTTTCTTGTCCGGCCATTAAACCTTCAACATAACTTTGTCCGTATGCCGCCGACGGAATTTCAATCGTAGCGTCGGTCGAAGCGTCCGCGCTGAATACGTCAACGGCGGTTCCGGATCCAAGTTTCACCTTGAGCGTGGCGTTGTTGACCGTCACGTTCACTTTTTTGTTTGAATCCGGTGTCAAGTCCGTTCCGTTAAGTTGCACACCCTTGATAGAGGACGCCGCCAAGTCATATGCGGTCTTTACACTGTTCGGCGTTGCCGCGCTAGTAACTGACGTACTGTCGATGGCATCATGCAACTGTACGACACCATACTGTGACGTGGAACCATAAGGCACTGACTTCCTATGTACATTTATTACACCGTTCGCGTTTTGCTTTACGGAATCGACGAAAGTCAATCCATGGCCATCCTCTTCAGGATCAGTCGTAATAGGCGACTGGGTCGGCTTGAGATTGCCGAGGTTAATCTTCTGTGTTCCATCGGGACTAAGTTCAGAACCGTTAAGCGATATTCCTTGTATAGCCGAATCTGCCTTGGCTCCTTGCGTAGAAGTTGCAAAGTCCGCCGCTTTCGAGTTGGAGTCTACCAAGTCGCCATTCGAATCAAGTCCGGCAAAGTTGCCAGACGTAGCAGACGTCACTTTTGTTGCCAGATTGGCCGTAGCATTCGACACAGTAGATTCGGTAGCCGCCTTGTTGTTCGAGGCATCGTAAGTGCCTTCGAAAGAGATTGGGTCTTGTTTCCCAGCGGCCAAGTCATACGCTTCCTTGACGCTGTTCGGCGTAGCCGCCGTAGTCGTCGACGTACTTTCGTGAGAATCTTCAAGCTGTACTATACCAGCATTAGACGTAGTTCCCGCTTTAACATGTTTCTTGTGAGCAGTAATCACACCGTTGGTGTCTTGAGAAATAGCATTAATAAATTCCACACCATTTCCAGATGCTTCCGGATCGCTGACAGCCTCTTGTACAGTCTTATAACCGCTAAGGTCAATATCGACCGACTTCTCAGACGGAATCAGCGCCGTTCCGTTGACTTTTATCGTCTCGATGATGTTGGATTGCGCACCATCGGAAATATTAGCGAGTTTGTTCTTGTCAGCGTCGCTGTAATCGTTCGAAGAAAGACCTTTACCAGATACTGAGGTAACTTTGTTATCAAGAGAGTCTTTGACCAATTTCTCGGACGGATAATTTATATCAGACGGTTCATTCGTCCATAATGTGACTTTATTCAAAACATCTTCTTTTCCTTCAATATCTTGTGACTGCAACGCAGTATCAGCCTTGCCAAGTGAAGTTTGTACGGAAGCGGTCAAGTCAGTATCTGGAATACCGTCAACTGGCTTTTGGTATGCCGTGTTAGCCTTCCCCAAGGATTCACGGATAGTCGAGTTTACATCAGTTGTCGGAATACCGTCATACGGCAACTGGTACGCACTGTCAGCTTTACCAAGCGACTCTTGCACGGAAGCGGTCAAGTCCGTGCTTGGGATGCCGTCATCCGGCTTTTGGTATGCCGTGTCGGCTTTTCCCAAGGTAGACTGTACTGAAGCGGTCAAGTCAGTGTCTGGAATGCCGTCATCCGGCTTTTGATATGCCGTGTCGGCCAACGCACCTTGTGCGGAAGTCGCAAAATCTGCAGCCTTATAACCAGAGTCGGTCAAATCGCCGTTGCCGTTCAACTCGGCAAAATTGCCATTAGTCGCACCAGTTACCTTTTCCGCCTTGCTACTAACGATCGTGTTAAGTTCTTGGACAAGACTCTCGGTCTGCCCCAAGTCAGCTTGCGAAGCTGCACCAATATTTCCACGCACACGGGTTTTCTGTGCGTCGGTCAAATTCTGGGTAGTCGTCAGTACATGCGTTGTTATTTCCATATAGCACTCATCACGCGGCTTTTCCTTCAGTTTATATCCTCGGAATGCACGGAGCATGTTATAAACTAACAAATGACTGATAATACGAGGCCAGCATGGCGTTTTACGACACCGCAGACTTTATCGACGCATTCCGCAACGGCGGTTGCTTCATTTTCGAGGGAGAAGAAGACGACAACGAAGAGTCCAATGACAGTACGGATGAAGTGACTGAACGTGAATCCAGCGACGATACCCCGGCAGAACCAGATGACGGCACACCCGACGAGGAAACCCCGACGGAACAACCCAAGCAAGACGATCCGGTTCCACCGACGGAAAATACGCAAGCCGCAGACCCGGACGCTGTAAATACCGACGACAACAACAAGGGAAAACAGACATTCACCGCCGACCAAATCGTACAAGAGTTCAAGAAAAGCGGCGCCGAGAAGGCCACATTGCAATACGCCATGTCCAAGCTCAAGGGTGGCCGTGTATCATTGCAAGAAGGCACGAGCGGCGCACAGACAATCACTCTGAGAATGCTTCTGCCTTATATCAAAGCCGGTATCGAAAAGTTCTGCCAGAAGCAATCTTTTGCTACTAGCGTGTCCGAAATGGCGAAAGCCGTAATGGCGGAACTGAAAAGTCTGAGTGCTGCCGAAGTGCAAAAACAGAAGGCGAAGGCTGCCGAAGTGCAAAAACAGGCCGCACAGAAAAAAGCTCAACCGAAACCGCAAGAAAAACAACCTCAACAACCAAGCGGCGGATCCAAACCGTCAAGCGAACCGCCTAGTGACCAGCAATCAACTGAAGACGTCGCACCGCCAAGTGCTTAACAGAAAAGGGTCGCCAGTCGGCGGCCCTTTGGTAGAGTATGCCATAAGGAAATTACATATAAAGTTCGGCGTAAGTTTCCGACACCATTTCATCTGGAATAAGCTTCTCTTCAAGTTTTAGTAACTTGTTTTCCAGAGTCCAGAATTCGTTTACGTATCTGTCTTGACGCAGCGAATCCTTGTCCGTAACACAAGTGAGCCGAGACAGGTCCATGTTGTCCTTCAAGTCCATAAGTTTCACCTTCGTCGCAAGCAAATTCTCACCAATCCGTCCGATATACACGTCACGACCGTCAGACTTGCCGCGAGTTAACAACTCGACCGTTTTCCATACCGCCACCGGGAAGAATAGCGTAAGATCGCTGACCGTGAATCCACCATCTTCCACAACGTCGTGCATATAAGCGACCGCAGTAAGGATGTCGTCGTTGTACTTCTCAGCAGTAAACTTAGCGACCCTAGTAGGATGGTTAATGTATTCCTGTCCGCCCTTATCCAGCTGTCCGGCATGCGCAAATTCTGCAAAAGCCTTCGCACGGTCAACCATGCCTAGATTCTGCTTCTGGATATCCTTCAAAAAACCTTTAATCTCGTCGCGTGATCTCATTCAATATCCTCACACACAAAAGTTTTGGCCTACGGCATGCGTTCACAATGCCATAGTCGTTAAATTACATCATTTAATTTGGAAAGTAGTAATTTATAATTTAGAATTCAAATAAGGCCATCCTATGGTTTTTGACGCCACAGACTTCAAAACTGAATTTACTACTGAACTAATTGCGGCAATATCTTTCGCACTAGAAGCGGACGCAGAAGTGCTGGTTGACGACATAAAAGAAGTGCGCAAGGTAATAAACACATACACCTACGCTTTTCATGGTCAATTTGCCGCCGGAGAATTGTTTGGCGATTTTTACGGTCAATATGCGGCAAAAGACCATACGGCAAACTTGACTCAAATGAAAGTCAAATTTGGCGACTCCGACACGGAATCCATCGTCACTTGCAACAGCGGACAGTCCATTCTCAGTGGATTCGCAAACGCATACCAGATTTACCGTACAAGAAAGGCGGCGTTACCAAAAATCTACCCAGAACTCGTAAAGAAACTGGAACTGATCGAAACTATTGCGGAAGACACAAAGGTTGCCGACAAGATTTTGCCTATAACAGCAGAAATCCGCGACTTGTTCGGCACGGATATAGAACTCGCAGACAAGCTGCCAATTGAGAAGGAAGGGTAATATGCAACTCGACAAGTACATCAACGACATCAAGCAAGGTATCGACGCCATAGGGAAATGGCCGACGAAAATGCTCACCGAACGCTCGATCGAAATTAATTACACCAAGGACAACATAAGACTTGCCGGACGTGTAATCATCGCATTCAGCGTGCCCAACGGGCACGTCACCGTCCGTATATCGTTTTACAACTACAACTGCGTGCGAAAAGAAACCATCGTCTTGCACGAACTGTCGGCAAATGCAGTGATACGTCAAGTGTGCAGTTTCGTCGACGAGAAAGAACATAGCGTGATTGCCGACAGCATTACCGCAAGCGACCACCGCAAAGCTATCGTCGGCATGATGACTCGTAACGGCTATGATACAGATTGCGACTCTAAATACATGTCTGTATATACTGGAAAAGGCGTAAAAATTTCCTTCAAGTACACCGACACGAACAATTTTTCCGTATTTATAACCAAGATTCGGAAAAAGTGCAACGAAAAGGATATCCGGTTCGAATCGGAATTCCCAGCAGAAAATTTACCTCAATGGCTTGACAAAATATCGACCGGCATAGAAAACATCCGAAAGACCCTACTCCCAGAGGACAAACAATGAACCAAGACGCTATACTGACAGTCCAGCGATGGTTATATTTCATGTTCGAAACCGTCGTAGGTCTCTCGATCATATTCAGCATGGTAGCCGTATCTCTGGCATTAGGCACATGGCTAATCAATTCATTCGGCGATCCCGGCGGCTATGTCTGGCTAGGATTCACATATGGTGAATTTCTATGCTTCGATACAATTTTCAGCAGAATCACAAACAAATTAAGGCAGCATATGCCATAGGAGGATACTCCATGAATACCTTCATGAACGAACCCTACATACCACAGATTGTCCGTGACGAGGAAAACTACATCCGTGACGGCATAGCAGAATTAGGCTATGACGGCTTCTGGAACCTCATCGAAGAGCTGAACAAACAGCCAATGAAGCCAGTAACGATACCGATGATCCGTCGACAGTTCCCCCAGATACCATAATCATTCGTCCGCATCGACTACAACGCATTCGCTCAAGAATGCGTTTTTATTTATAAGGTCCATGTCTTGCGGATACATGCCAACGAAAAACTGCTTGGCAGTTGCAATCATCTGCTCGGCAAGCTCCTTGATTTCAAACTTGTCCGCATGTTCCTTGTCCGTCGCATAAAAGTACGGAAACTCTTGAAGCGTCTTAGTATAATACAAACCGTTGGTTTTGTGCAATAAATAGTACATATGCTACCTCTATGCCAAATATAACAAAAAAGGTGGTATCATACCACCTTTTATTTTCTTAATTCAGCAATTTCCGCCCTTGACAAGAGCCGCTGGTTGGAACTGCCTCGGAATCGCAAGGACAGGTCTCTCTGGGCCTGGATAAACGGCCCGTCGACCAAAGTATCCACCAAGTCGAGAATACGGTCTGTGACCACTTCTACGTGTTTTCTCTGCCCCTTGAGCAAGTCTCTCTCCAGAATGTAGCCGGTGTAGATCCACAAGGTCTTTTCTGGATACCGTTGCTTATACGCATCACATATTCTAAGAACATCTGGTTGATTAAATGGTGACATGGGTTCACCTCCTAATATCGTAAGCCCAGTAATGTATGATTTTGCACACCCGCACAATATTTCATTCATTTCAATATCCGTAAATAGCTTACCATAATTATAGTCCCATGCGATTTCATTAAAGCATCCTGGACATTTGTTATCACACCCAGATACCCATAGAGACACTCTAACACCGTCTCCGTTAGCAGAATCACAAAACTTTATATCACAATAATTCATAAGCACTACCTCGATTTAAATGTAGATAAATATCGTTTACCATAAGTATCATTAATATAATTAATGTACGGCATTACATCGTCCTTATGTAATATTTTTACATTATTCATCTTCATGCACTCATATTTAGCCGCAAATAAACCATCTTTAGTCCGATCATATGGACATATCATTTCGTTATTCGGATTTTTATCTTTAAAAAATTGATCACCTTTAATATCATATAGAATTCCATCAATAAGAAAATCAGGACAATACTTATGCGTTACACCATCGTAGATGTAATCGAACGTAATATTTGGCTGAAATACAAAATCAATGTTATGATCATTTAACCAGATATAATAAGCCAATTCCCATGAAGAATCAAATTGTTGATTATCATACGCATATTTTTTATGCGCTTTCGCCCGAACTAGCGGTGATTGCATTGAATTTGTAACACCGTATCGCTCAAGTAAAGTGGCTTTTATTTTTTCTTTAATTTCTGGTAATTGCAATGGATGATCCACACCATACCGCTCATGCACTGTCTGTTTATATTGGGTTGCAAACTGATCAGATTGAACATACAGCGATACCCCATACCGTTCTTTAGTAGTAGCGTAACTTTTGGACGCCAATTCATCAGACGCATACCCAATAGCCCCATAATGATTCAATGTTGTCTCTCGTACACGCTCAACTGACTCTGGGTTATGCATATTATGGTCATACCCAGTCCTAGCTAGATATGTTTCCTTACCTTTTTGACGGCATTCATCTACTTGTCCAGCATACGGTTTTCCAAGATTTTTGATATTCGTTTGCTTACTTTTTTCCTGAAATTCTTTTACTTGGAATGGATTAGCGACACCATATCGTTCCATACAAGTTTTTTCCCGATGTTCTTTAGCAACTCGACATTGTGAAACATGGTCAACACCATACAAAGATTGCATAGTAGTTTTATATTTCTGTTTATAGCTATCAGTTAAATGAGCTTCGCTCGCTTGACATTTGGAACATAAAAATGGGATTCGCAATACTCGAAACGTCTTGATAGACGGCTGTCCGCATTTAGTACACACAAAAGAGGCTCGTATATGATTATACGAATACTCTTTATGTGTCGTTTTTAACTGAAGATATTCATCTTCTGAATGAACTTCAATAACATCCATAACACTAAATATGGGGTTTACGGTGCATGATGTCTTCGAGTCGGCCTTGGTTCACTGCATTGCCAGACGACAGATAGCCACAAACACGCACAACGCAAGTCAGCAAGGACAAATCCTCGTTACCGCAGTTGTTGCAATGCCAGTGCAACTTGCCGTGCTCATCCGGTACCAAGACCACATGACCGTCAGTATTGCACTTGGAGCAGTGACACGACCCCATGTTATTGATTTCACAATACACGATATTGTCGTAGATGTAGCGGATAATAGCGAGAACAGCTTCCTTGTTCTGGGTAATCGGCGCCTCGATATAAGATATAGCGCCACCTACAGAATACTTCTGAAACTCGGTCTCGATATCGATCTTACGGAATGCATCCATGCCATCTTCCAAACCGAACCACACTGGTACGTGATACGAATTTGTCACATACTTCTTGTCAGTAATACCTTCGATCTTCCCAAAAGTCTTGGTAAGAGCTTCACTAAACTTTTGTGTCAATGACTCTTCTGGTGTACCGTACAAGCTATACCCAATGTGCTCGACACTATCCCACATCTCGCACATTTCCTTGAGATGTTTCATGACGGCCACCGCAAATTCGTGACCTTTCTCGTCCCACGTATTCTCTCCAGTCATATACTTGACCGTTTCCCAAAGGCCGACATAGCCCAAGGAAATAGTGGAATAGCCACCGACCAACAGCTTGTCAATTGTCTCACCCGGTTTAAGGCGAGCCAATGCGCCGTGCTGCCACAAGATAGGAGCCACATCAGACTTCACGCCGACCAAATGTTCATGACGGAGTCTCAATGCACGGTGGCATAGTTCAAGCTTCTGATCAAGGATAAACCAGAACTTTTCCATGTCACCACCAGACAGCAATGCGGCATAAGGCAAGTTGATAGAAACGACACCCTTATTGAAACGACCGTAGAACTTAGCCTTCTTTGTCTTTGGATCAGTCCATACAGACAAAATAGAACGACAACCCATCGTAGGGAAACAATAACCGTTACCCTTTTTATCCTTCTTCCATTCCTTCATGACCTTTTCGGAAATGTAGTCAGGTACCATGCGCTTCATCGTACATTCGGCTGCCAGTTCGGTCAAGTAGAAATACTTACCGTCACGTTCGATATTGTCTTCTTCCAAGATATAGAGCAGCTTTGGGAAAGCTTGCGAAATTGCTTCGCCACGTTCGTTCTTCATACCAGCAATACGCTGCTTAAGAACCTCTTCTATTACCAATGCCAAGTCATCCTTCGTATGAGGATCGTCAACTTCGCCGAGGTACATGCAGATAGATACGAACGGAGTCTGACCATTAGTGCCGCTGATAGTGTTGAGCTGATAGTTCAGCGTCTGGATACCGTCACGGATGTTACGACGAGTGTTATACTCTACATAAGCCTCGAACTCTTCGTCAGTCATCTTCTTGAACTGAGGCTCTTCACGATCGTGGTCACGGAAATACTGACGAGTCTTTTCAACGAACGGAGCAAGGTGGGACAATGTAAACGTCTGTCCACCATATTGGGACGACGATATCACAGCAGAAATCTGCGATGTAATAGTACAAGCTGTCAAGAACGTATGCGGAGGATCAATCTGCTTGTTGTTGATAACCGTTCCATTGGTGAGCATGTCCTCAAGGTTCCACAAGTCGCAGTTGTGTTCCAGCATAGCGAAGTAATCCAAATCGTGGAAATGAATGACACCATCTTTATGAGCCTTGTAGATGTCTGATGGTATTAAATAGCGCATCGAAATGTCCTTGGACACTTCGCCAGCCATGTAGTCACGAGCGACAGACATAATCTGCGGGTTCTTGTTGGCATTTTCTTGCTGGAGAACTTCGTTGTCGTTACGAAGTAAAGAAAGAATACGGTCATCGATCGTATTCTTCCTAGAGTTCACCATCTGTTCATAATGAGCAATAATATATTCCTTGGACACCAAGAACTTACCAGCTTCAGCAATCTTGTCCTCGACCATGTTGGAAATGTCGCCGGTATTCACCGTAGCCGTAGCATTCTTACATACGTCCTCAATCTCTGTCGCTATTTTTTTGATTTCGTCTTGGGACAGTCTTGAATCCAGTTTGACACGCTGATTCGCCTTCTCTATAGCCTCAATGATTTTCTTCTTACTGAATGTCTCTTCACTACCATTGCGCTTAATAATACGCATATCTAAAACCTCTAAATTTAACTGTAATTTCGTTTTTAGTGAATAGAAGTTTAGCAATATTCTAATTTGAAATCAAATCGAGATAGTACCTTGAGAGTAAACCAACTACCACATATTGTTGATAACTTGTTGATAAATACACAATATATAGTATTGCTGGCGTAATACTATACAAAAATGCCGAAACCATTCTGGTTTCGGCACATGTTACTTTTTTCTTATTTTTTGGCGACTACAATATGACCGTCAGACCCAGTAACCATAGCCGCATTTTCGATGCTCTGTATGCGTTTAGTGACTGCCGACGAGAAATCGTCAATCGTATACCCTTCGGGGTACAGCTCGACCAAGTCACTGATAATGCCAGCAATGTGGGCATGAGTAAAACTAGCGTCAATGATTATTTGCATCATTTTAGCGAACTGTTCGTTAGTCTCAACCATCCAATCTGGCTTATCAGCCCCAAGGCACTTATACCGTTGAGTAATCACATCGAGAACTTGAGGAAAAGAGTCTGGATTCTTGACATGGATCACCTCGTCGATACGCCCATTGCGTGTCTTGATGGTCGCATTGATTCGTTGCGGATCATTAATCGTCATTATTATGATTCCGGAAAACTTGTTAGAGTTAGTCTCGTCAATGCACGTGATGAACGTCGTCGTTAGGTTATCCTTCTTGCTGAAGTCATTGCCGTCGATGTCATCAAAAACAAAAATCGAACCGGGGAACATATTCAGAATACGGAATACGCTTCTGATTTTCCCGGTGTCATTCAACGAGTCCGAAGAAATCCAAAAAACCGGCACATCGGTAAAGTCCATCACTAGCTTATGGATAGATACCGTCTTTCCAGTTCCCGGATCGCCTTGCAGAATATAGCCACGGCGACGCTTAGAAGCAAGCACGGCTCGGCACGTCTTAGACATGTCTGCAATATCGATATTGTGTATATCAAAGTTAATATTGCGACGAGGTTCGGTGTGGAAATGGCTGCCGTCTATCTTGATCAAGTTTTTCTTGACATCTATCGACGAAATGTAGTTCGCATAAATGATATGGACAACATCATCCAAGATATCCACGCTCGCGTCACTACTTTCGTCACCAAACATGTCCGCATTGTATACACCAAGACTGATATAGCTATACCCGGCGTCTTGATTTACGTTTGTATCCTTTGTCTTCGCATTGAAGTAGTTTACTTCTATACCGACATTAACTTTCTGGTACTTTACCAAAAGATAGACCGTAACCGTCTCACCGCCAGATCCAGACCCAGTACTTGGCGGACGGTGCGTCTTTGTGATTTTAAGACCATACTTGTCTTGTAATTCGGGCTTCATCTCGACAAGCGCTCGACAAATATCGCACGTAGCATCCATTTGTGTAGTATGCAACACTTGTCCGTTCTTGTACCCCATGAACTTTGCCAGCTCGTCAAAATCCGTATGGACTTCGTACTTTTGCGAAATGAAAACGTTGTTTACAATAAGCGAAGCTTTCCACAAGTTGAGTGCCGTTTCGGCAACGTCCGCATAGTCACGTATAGGTCCCGACGCATTTGACTTAACAATGTCGATTACGCTTGACGCTACCCTAGTACCCACATTTATCAGCTTCTTGCTGTTTTCGCCAGAAAGCTTATTCCTCAGATACCTAAGTTTGGCCTTGCAATCTTTACCAACCCACAAATCGCTGTCAATCTCGATATTCAAAAGCATGCTGCCAAGGTCATCGAGCAACCTTGTCCCAATATTATCTTTGTCAGCCATCGGTTACTCCCCAAGATTTTCTGGTGATTCAGGCAATCCGTCGTCATACTGTACGGTAACTGAAGACTTTGAGCCGCCGTATTTCCAAGTTCTTATACACACACGAAGCAAATTCACTGCGAATGCAGAAAAAAGAATAATCTTCAACCATTTAATGATCGTTTTATGTGCCATCAAACAACTCCATAAATATATTACTGTGAAATATAGCAAATCAACGGCATAACGGCAACAGACGAGCATTCAGCTCGGAAATCAACGTCGGAACAAAGCTATCGTCGCCAGTATATGACACGCATTTCTTTGTGCTCACCGCCATTGAATGTACCATACCGCGATGCCCACCGCAATGAATTATGTGCCGAGCCGCCGCCATGTATTCTCCTAACAGGTCGACCGATGCGAAGTAGCGTTCTTCTATATCATAAAAGCTATTCAGAAGTTTACCCACTGGCTGTACTAACTGACTGAATATATTCGATTCAATGCCACCCCAAGGGCATGCCACACGAACCGTCAAAGGACTTTCAGAGCACAGTTCCTTCACTTTCGACACAAGCCAGTCACGGCAACGCTCTTCATACTCGCCGCATATTAAAATCTGGCCTTTCGGATCCGCTGGACGCCCCATAAGCCGAGCGACCGGATACGATTCCAGAACACATGAACATTCGAATGACGGATGGTCAAACCGTCCCAAGAATATTGCCTTGTCATACTTCCCAAGTTGGTTTTTATAACTTTCATACCAGTCATGGAAAATATAGACATTCCGCTTTCCTTCAGCACGTCTCACCAAGCCGTCACCGAACTGGGTAATGGCAACTTTCGGCACAACATCTGGAGCATAAAATTTTGTTTCTACGCCAATCGACCTAGCCACCGCTACGGCAAGCATGTCGTACTTGGATTCTCCCTCAAACGCACCGAGGTCTTTTGCAAAACATATCATCACTCACCTATCTCCGCGAGTTTCTTCGCCTTCGCGACATAATCGTCAATTTCCTTGCGCTGCTCTGCAGACAAGTCCGGTATGTGGTCAAAAACCTCGTTGACAAATGTCGGAATGTACGCAGCGCCGTCCTCGGACATCACCGCATCCAGAATACGAGTAAAACTCATTTCGCCGCCATAATCAAGATCGTACAGCGTAGTGTCAATAGTAAGTAACGTAGATTTTGTGCATGCCCACATGAGACGAACATTTAGACGGTTCTGCTTGTCATATTTATCGACGAGATCGTCAAGCGATACCTTATGCGATACATAGTCGGTCAAATCATCCAACGTCATCCTACGTATGCAAGCGCATAGCTTACGGTTGTACAAGTACACTGACGAATTCTGATAAGTCTCCGTGTCGACTTTCGGATGGAATAGATGATATACGTAACCAGACAATCTCACAACTGGACCGACAAGTCGTTTTATCTTGTATGTAAACGCATCATCCTCTGCGCCCCATTCGTAAAACTCATCATCGAATCCTCCGACGGTTTCCCATGTAGACTTCAAGTACATATTGCAAAGGCCAGTCTGTCGCTGAATATGGACTCCATGGAAACTAAACTTGGAATTGATCGTGCCTCCGGTGAGTAACGTACGAGTTTGACCTTCGGTCAAATAATCGACACCGTTATACGGATACACAATACCGGCATGCCCTTGTCGCAAAACGGCCATTCCGTCTCGGATGGACTTTACGGCATCTTCATTAAGGTAACTATCCCCATCGACCATAACAATCACATCGGCGGTCGAAGCTTTGATCGCTTCGTTAAGTAGTTTCGTCTTGTGAAACCGATTACCGTCATCTACATGAACACGACGGATGCCCGGTTTCATTTTTGTAGAAATTTCTGACTCGCCTTGTTCGGCAACGACAATTTCAGCGTCTGGCATCAACTCCATACACCTATCAAGCACAGCCGTCAAATTACGCCGTCTGAACGAATTTTTGCCGTCCTTGTATGCCACGACTATCGAAAAACTGGGCATCTCACCCTCGCTTGATAAACTCCATATGGAAATATAGCAAAAAATAATTACAAAAGGACATACATGCCATTCAACGGTATTACAAATCTTCGCGGCGCAAATGAATCCGTCAAGCTTTCGCCAAAACAACTGAACGAAATTAAAAAGTGCGCACTCGATCCACTTTACTTTATGAATAACTACATGTACATCAACACCAAAGACCATGGCATGCAATTATTCAAGACGTGGCCATTCCAAGAAGAAGCAGTAAAACGATTTTTGAAATACCGTTTCAACATTAATAAATGGAGCCGTCAAGTCGGTAAATCCACCATCGTCCGTGGATTCATCCTATGGTACGCGATGTTTCATAAAGACCAACTCGTCGCAATGCTAGCAAACAAGCTTGCATTAGCCAAAGAACAGTTGCAATTGTTGCGAGATTCATACGTCGCGCTTCCATTCTGGCTACAACCCGGTGTGCGGCTGTGGAACAAAATGAGTATCCAGTTTTCCAACAATACACGTATCTTGGTGGCAGCAACGTCGATCGATGGTATACGAGGATTTTCTCCTAACCTTCTGTATTTGGACGAATTTGCCTTCTTGCGTACTGGATTAGCCGACGACTTTATGGCGTCCGTGTTCCCATCAATTTCCTCTGGTAAAAAAACACGAGTTATTATTACTAGTTGTGTTACTCCAGATACCCTAGTATATACAGATACCGGTATGAGACCAATAGGTGACTTTATACAGCACCGAAATACACATGGTGGATATGAAATTCCTAGTTATAACGTTTGTGGATTTAGAAAAAAATTAAACCACGGAACATTATTCCATAACGAAGGTGACGTTCCTACGATACGAGTAAATACTAGGTTTACCAGCGTTGAAGGTTCAGAAAATCACAAATTTTATGGGTGTAAAAATGGCACATACCGCATCTACAAAGCGCATGAATTAGCAGTAGGTGATTGGGTCGCAGTAAAATATGGTATGAATTGCTGGGGCTCAGATAAAATTGATTTTATTGACACCAATAACAATCCAAGAGCAAACCGAATTGGAAACCAGCCATATATTACCGAAGACATTGCATATTTAATAGGTCTTTATATATCTGAAGGACATATTTTCGTAAACGAAAAATCCTCAATGGGTTCTGGAACAAACCATAATTTAATTATTACATGCGGTGATGACGTCTCTAAAGCATTTGATGCGTTAAATCTTCGGTGGCGCATGCATCGTCCATTACATTATGAAGTGTCATCAAAATCTTTGATACAGCTTTTCCATCATTTAGGGTTTGACACACATAGGACAGCACCTTTTAAAGAAATACCAAGTAGACTTCTGCGAATGTCTAAAAAATGTACTAGAGCAATGATTCAAGGTATGTATGATGGCGACGGCTGCGCAGAAAACGCAAAACATTACCGAATTTTATATACCACAACATCATTAAAACTGGCTCAGCAATTGCGTGCACTCCTACTAAACTTCGGAATTTTATCGTCATTAGAATCCCATACATCCGGCCCATCCCAATTAGTAAAACGTCATAATTATCGAGCCTATGTTGTATCAGTCAACCGAGTTGATATGGTTAATAAATTCTTTAACGATATTGGCTTCAGGTTTGAACGAAAACAAGCTAAATACAATCCGATTACAATAAAAAAACACGGTGGTTTCAAAAACGATGTCATACCCTTTGCTCATGACTTATTTATTGAACTTAAAAAAACTGGTAAAATTAGTTATAAGGAATATACCGGGCTTCCATTAGATAAATCCAGACCGCACATATCACGAAAAATGTTAATAGCAACAAAAAGTCTATTAGAGAAAAAATATGACTTAACGGGAACATTTTTTGATTATGTCCAACCCGATATCATTTGGACACAAATCACGTCAATTGAACATGGACATAATTTCGTATGTGATTTCTCATTAGACAATATTGATAATGATAACCACTGCCATTCAGTAGTATATAACGGAATCTTAGGACATCAAACGCCAAACGGGTTAAACCACTTCTATCGAATGTGGGAGGATGCAGTCGACGAAGAAACAGCATCTTATCATGATTTGAAGTCTAAATATGTTCGTTCAGTCGTACGCTGGGACGAAGTTCCGGGTCGTGACAAACAGTGGGGTCTGGACGAAATGTATCGTATGGGTGAACAGAAATTCCGCCAAGAATACGAGTGCGAGTTTATCGGTTCTGCCATTACCCTTATCGACTATAAGATCTTGCAGAAACTACATCCAGACCAACCGCTTCCACTTGCATGCACACCGACAGAATTCCAGATGCGAATGTACCAAAAACCGATAATACGTCAAAAGATGGAAATCAACGGTTGGACGTATATCGCATCTATTGATACCAGCTACGGTATCCGCAAGGACTACCACGTACTCCAAATTCTACTAGCAAGAAGTAACGTAGACCTCGAACAAGTTTTTGTGATGTCGTCGAACACGGTAACAATCGAAGATTTCTGCGCATATTCTTACCTTGTGTTGCAAGGATACGGATTCCCGCCACTAACCATCGAGTACAACGGTCCAGGAGCACGTACGCTAGGCATAATGTTTAACAACTTGCAGTACGAAAACATTGTCCACTACGATAACAAATTGCGAGGCATGTGGGCGACCGATACTATCAAGCAGTCAGCCGTTATGCTTCTGAAACTGTATGTACAGAGGTTCTATTGCAAGCTGCATGACGAAGCCACTATCAACGAACTCATGTCATTTACGACAACCACGGAATCCGGAAGGAAATGGGGAGCGACCGGTGGCAACCATGACGACCATGTAACATCGCTGTACTGGTGTGTCTACTATGCCGCATCTCCGCTATTCGAAGGAGGAAACGTCGTTGAAGTGGACTTCCTCAAGGGGCTCGAACTTGCGTTCACGGCGATTGGCAACACTGGAGAAGAAACCAACAGGGCGCTAGAATTCGTGAAAGACCAGATTGCCCAACGAGAACAACTAGCAATCGGACGTCTGCAGCAACAGCAACAAGACCAAGCTCAAGAGGAAAATGTATAAACTAGGCATAAACGACTCGGAATATAATTATGTACGACGAACTTGAACAACTGAGAAAACTCGCTCGTTCCATTGAACTCGAAGCCATGGCCAAGCCAGATGTCGAAGAACACGATCCAGACTTGGGCATTACAGTGCTGGATGCGGAAATGGGAAACCAGCCATACGACCCAGACCCAAGAGTCAATGCCTACATTGTTAAGGGAGACGACGACGACGAAAAAGCCGTTGATGAATCGCCAAAAGACCCAAAGGAAACTAAATCCAGTGTAGGAAGCTGTGCGACCCCTGCCAAGGGCGCAAAGCAGAAGGAAGCCATATTCGGTTCTCAGGACGAGGAAGCCGAACGTGCTATGGAAGAAGGTCTTGGGCTTCATGTAGGCGGTCTCAGCTTGCACAAATCGCTGAAAAACGGGCTGTCCGAATGCATGGACTTGTGCGACCCGAACTGCGAGATTAAATTCGATATCGGAGATTTCGTCAAGCCGACCTGTAGCGAAACCCCGGTGATACTCGTCGTGAAATGTACCGACGGTTCAAACATCATGACCGCAAAGCCGACTGAATGCGCGGACGAATGCAGCGAAACCGGATGCTGGCCAGAGTTCTCGTTCGAACAAGACGAAATAGAACCGATGAATGACATTAAGTTGTCTGACATATTCAACGTAATGAAGTTCAATGATACCGCCAAGACTGAAAGTTTCAACGGTGGCACCTATGACGAAGAACCAATGAAGGCCGCTCGCAAAGTGGCAAGCGCAAACCAGCGTGACAAGAAGGCAGCATCCTTCGACGACATCAACGAGTTCATGGAGGACGTGTTTGGCCCAGTGCCTGACTATACAGTCAAGCAAAAAATTACGCCAAACCAGCCACAAGAACAGCGAGTAAAATTCGGTTTCACGGGAGCATTGTAATATGCAGAAGCCGCAGCTTTTCTTTGACAACGACTGTCCGGTATGTACCGAGTTCAAACGGCTTGTTAGCCGTAAGATCGGCGAATCCGTAGATTATGTCCCAGTTGGTGCATACAAGTCGGATTTCGAATACGTGAATGCCACTGGCACGAAATTCTCTGGGTCTAAGGCAATAGAACAGCTGTCAGAAGATTTTCCGCAAATCAAAGACTACGTGTGGATTCTACCAGAAAAACTTAAAGTGACCGGACTTAAAGTTGCTTACAAAGTCGGTAGCGTAGTCAGGAAGGCAATCGCTAAAGTCCATCACGGATGCAACTGCGGTAAACATTAAAAAGCCAGTCGTTCGACTGGCTTTTATTTTTAAATTTCGGCTTCGGTCGAGTACATTTCCTTTAGCCTATCTATTGACGTGTCAACAAAGTCTTGTCGGTTAGCCTTGTCTGACAAAGTCTGGTCAATAAGCGCAATCAACTCCTCTTTGTGCTCGGAAAGAATGTTGTATGCGATATCGTTGTAGTTGTCATTGTACCCAACCGAGTGAGTCTGATAATACTGACTTACCCATGGGCTGATATTAACCAATATTCGATCAGCAAGAGAATCTCCGATGGCCGAATTAAACGTCACAATGTTCGAAGGATTTCCACGTCCGGCATAAATACGAAACAAGGCACCAGCAACTCGCATGGTGACACCTTTAGGAACCATCATTCCTTTCTGAGCAAGAATCGCGCCTAGACGATTGTTATCATGGTTTGCTTGAATACAACGCCATAGGCGTGCTCCCACGCTTGCATATGTAGAACGGTCTGGAACTTGCTTGTACAAGTCAAGGATAGCCTCGCATAACGGCTGGTCGTCGCTGCATAGCGTCTGTATCATTTCAACCATTGTCATAGTTTTTCTCGGTCACATACACATGCAGTTTATCACGCACCGTTATCCAATCGAAATCGACTTACCTTCCAGCGGAGTTCTGAAACCAAGCACGACATGCAGCTGGCCAAGTTCAAATGAACAACTGACTCGGTTCTCGTCCACCGGCTTCATGATACTATACACCACTGTATGCTCGCCCAACAAGTATTCCGGGATGTTTACTTGCGCCGCCCACTTGGGAGCATCCTTTTTCTTTTTTCCGCCCTTCTTGGACGGTTGCTTGGCCGCATCCACCGACATTTGAGATACGTGCGTATCACGCTTGAATGTCACAGCGACTTCGTTGTTTTGGGTGAGCTTGATCCCAATGTTTTCTTTCGGTATACCAGGCAAATCTACGAACAAATGGCATTCCGTATCGGTTAAGACAAGTTCGGAAAACGGTTCGGCAAGCACGCCAACCGGAGCGGCTACTTGTTGCACGGGCGGCTGTCCGCCAATTGGAATGTTGATGCCTTGTGGCGGGGCTGGTTGCTGATACGTCTGCACGGGTACTACAGGAGGCACGTATCCGCTTGCCATCTGACCGTAGGGGACCGGTTGCTGATATCCGACCGTCGGAGAATTTATAGGTGCATTGGGAGGCAACTGTTGTGTATTGACTCCGACGCCTCGACCACGAACTGGACGTTGCCCCAATATAGGATGCGTCGCGTTCAACTTAACGTCATCTTGAGCCATCTGCTGTATAATCCTTGGGTGTATCGGAGTTCCGCTACCATCGGCGGATCCGTCGCTAATCACTGACGTATAGTCTGGTTCACCGGTAAAAATAAGGGTATCGTTCATATTCGACCTTTGCTTTATATACTCAACTTCCACCTTGTCGCTATGGAACAAACTAGATATGAATTTAAATAATCCCATCACGAACCAACCGAAGCTTTTAGCTCGGCGACTTCTTTGAGTCCTTTCAGTTTAGCAAGTGCCCTAGTACGAATACGGCGTATTAGCTCCTTGCTGACATTTCTTTCTGATGAAATTTCACTGACAGTATCTTCGTAGCCGTCCAAGCCATACAATCTTCGTAATAAATTATTCTCTTCTGCGCTCAAGTTGTCTTCCATCACGTCACGGAGCTTGTCCTTCATGTCAGCCATGGCCAATTCATAATCGGTATGCACGCCTGATGCGATAGTGTCGCCTACGGTCAAGTGGCTGTCCCCATGCTCTCGATCGCTTCCCACGAACACCGAAAACGACGTAGTCTCTTTGATAGCATTGTCAGCAAGGATTCCGTACTTGAATTTTTCGATGGCTTCGCCGTTTTTCTTCGCGTCAAGCACGTCATGACGGGTCTTTACCGGTACACGAACCATGTCACAATTGTTGACAAGCATATTCATGTGGCGTTTCACTTCGTAAGCGGCGAACGAACCGAACTTCGTCCCGGTGCGGTAATCAAACTTTTCAAACGCCTCCAGAAGCGCTAGCTTCCCCTCGGCATAAAAATCGTTGATCGGAAGTCCATTCTGCTTTTTATACGACTTAGCGACGGCAAGCACGAACCGGAGATTGGACTGGATTATCTTCGCCTTTATCGCTTGCTTACGACTAAAATCCTTTATCCGGTGATATTCCTCGAATAACTTGTGTTCGGCATCACGTCCGAGTATCTTGAACTTCTTCGTTTCCTCTATGAGCAGACGTGTGCTGCGATCTTCTTCATGTGTTTTCATCCACTTCTCGATGAAAAGCTAACCATAAATATATATAAATATAATTTTAATTGCAACTACATAAACTGCGAATCGATGGCATCACCACTAAACATACACGACAAACTGGTTCTGAATATCGACCAAGAGGCGTTCCGAAAGATCGCCGTGGAAGCTGTGAACAAATTAACTACCGTAAAGAAAGTCAACGGAAAGAACCACCGAGTCTATGCGGATTTTACCGTATCCATAGACGCAAGCATGGACAGACGTGACTTCAAGATTTACCGTAACCGTTCTAGCGTCATGGTGCTTGCCGTCAATAAAGATAACGTAGTGAGTATGTGTTATGAGTACGTATTTATCGAAGACCACATCAAATCATTATTGAAGGAAATAAATGGCAAAGGAACAGAACATTAGTGTCGAAGGCACTGTCACCGAAGAACGAGGAAATGGGTTCTTTACGGTTGTGCTGGACAACGGTCACTCAGTCGTAGCCAGAGTCTGCGGAAAAATGGAAAAGAGATCTTTTATCAGAGTGCTTACAGATGACCGAGTTATTGTCGAAATCTCTCCGTACGACCTAGATAAAGGCAGAATCATCTACAGATATAAATAAATTGGTACGAATATACGAAAAAAGCCGCACCAGAATCTGGTACGGCGTAGTTTCGTTTTATACCAAGCGTTACTTAGTACTGGACTTGCCTGAGTATGGCACGCCAAAACGGTCGAATAGAGCCTTCTTGTCAGTTTCTTTCTTCACAGCCTTAATAAGTGCCTTGCGAGCGGTCTTGAGTTCCTTGAGGGAAGCCTTCCACTTGTTGAGACGTTCGTCCTTGGTCACTGGTTTCTTGAACTTCTTGAGCAAATCAGTACGACGCCTAATCTGACCATCGAGCTTGAGAATGGCGGCCTCGGTACGTTCAAGCGGCGTCTTACGTGGCTTCGGTTCTTTCTTTACCGTAACCTCTACGGTGACCGACTTGCATTCCAATTCCTCAATAGGCTTCTGAGAGCATTCTACCGTCTTGCAATTTTCCCAAGGATTTGCAATAGGTTCAACCGTGCTTACCGACAAAGGAATATTTTCGACCGCTGGCAACGCCGTATCAGCGTCAGACTTGACCGTATTCGTCTGACAGAGATCCTTCGGTTCGTCATCAGCAGCCACCTTCGTAGAATCCGGTGCAAGATCCTTCGGAGGTTCTTCCGCTTCCGTATTACTAGTTTCTGGTGCCACCGGTGCAGAAGCTTCAAACGCTTCAGTAAACACGTCAACAATATCCGCATTGTTCGCCTTACGACGGCACGCAAGCACGACAACCAGAAGAACGACCGCAAATGTCAGTATGAGAGCGAGTGCTAATGTCATTTTGACTCCTTTTGTTTTGTTTAGCGCTAACTAGAAATAAATTAGTTCAAATTAGTGCAAAACGGAACATTCATAAACGCATTCGCCACCCTTGAGACACCTATAGCTAAACCCGAAATCAACGAGCTGACGTATTAACTTGTCGGTTTCTGGTGTCCCAGCAAATACCGTCACGTAAACGCCATCGACTTTCGTTATCCTCGCAACGTCGAGCGCCTTCTCGATAAAAGTACGGCCAAGCCCAATGCCATGCGCTATGGACTTCAAGCTGCATATTTTCAGACGAACGCCCGGTTCAAACGGTTTCTCCAAGTCGCTGTAGTCCTCGACGGGTCCCTCGATCTTTAAACACAAAAATCCATCGAGACTCCCTTCGGAATCGCGATGGATGAATGCGTGTCGCCCAGTACGCGACTGGCGGCTAAACCAATCGTCGAATTTCGGATAAAATCCTCTAAAACAGTCGAAGAAGCTATCCGAATAATCAATGCTGGACATCAAGACGTTTTCTATCACTAGGATGCCTTGAAGTTGTATTCCGGCTTGATGACCATGTCTACCGTGCAGAGGTCGCCGATGTTGTCCAAGATAGCTTGGACAGGCTTGTAGGCCATCGGGCTTTCGTCGATCGTGCTAGTACGCACCGAGGTCGAATAGATGCCTTCCATGGCAGCCTTGAAGTCTTCCATGGACAGCTTCGCCTTCGCGTCGCCACGGCTCAGTACTCGCCCAGCGCCATGCGGCCCGGAGAAGTTAGCAGCCGCATTGCCCTTGCCAGTAACGATCAAGGAACCGTCGCGCATGTTCATCGGAATGATAGCGCGTTCGCCGTTCTGCAACGAGATCGAACCCTTACGGATGATCATGTTGTCGACATCGACATAGTTGTGCAATGTCGTGAACTCGTCCAACAGATAACGGCGCTTGATGTCCATGCCGTCCAAGATTTCCTGGAGCATCGCCTTGCGATTCCAGTAGGAAAACTCGGCACATATCTTCATGTCGTTGAGATAGTCGTCCACGTCAGTCCCTTCCAGCCATGCGAGATTCGACGGATACTGCGTCTCGTCGCCAGTCTCCTTGCGGTTGCGCAAGTAGCGGTCGATAGCTCGCTGCTGGTGGAACTTGCACACGACTTGTCCCAAGTAGCGAGAACCAGAGTGGATCACGATGTAGTGATCGCCAGCTTCGTCGACATCCACCTCGATGAAGTGGTTCCCGCCGCCGCAGCTTCCAACACTGTACAACAACTTATGACGGTCTGTATCGGCAATCAATCCAGACAGATCAACGTTCTTCGCAAACTTGTGCAAGGTCTTGCGGTGATTCATTCCAGACGGAATGTTCAAGCGGATGATCTTGTCCAGTCGATCGTAGTTGAAGTTGTAATCTTGAGATATCTTGCAGACCAGCATACCGCAAGCCACGTCGACGCCGACCAAGTTCGGCACGATCGTATCGGTCACAGTCTGCGTGTACCCCACACACGCGCCAACTCCGGCATGCACGTCGGGCATAATCGCGATCTTAGCTCCTTTCATGCACGGCACCGACAATAACTGGACGATCTGTCCATAGGACGCACTGTCCAACTTATCATATCCGGCCACATACACGTCAGCCGAGCAATACTTTCCATCAATAGTAATCATATATCCTCCATTATTTTTTGTTAAGCCACCGAGGGTCAAGAAACCCGGCAACATATCCATCTGGGCATTCATAACAAAACTTATTTTTTATACCATTATTATACCAATGTTTACCCTTACTAGCAGCCCCTATTTTAGATCGTCGCACCTTTTCGGTTTCCGCATCAATTTTATTATTATGACCAGGGCGAAATCCTTGTGGACATTCTAAAGCCACTACATGCTGTACGCCATTTGTGTAATGATGTTTACCATACATGGGGTTATTTTCTTGAAATTTCGCTAACTGCGGACACTTCTTACCCTTATTCCAGGTAACCATGCCAGCCTCATACTTCGCTTTCAAGGTATCCGAAATCTTTTTTCGATACTCATCAGTAAACTCTCTATGCGGAATCTCGATTAACCCAGCAGCATATTTATCTTTTAACGTCGACGAAATTTTCTGACGACTTTCTTCCGAGAACGTATGCCCCTTTAGCGTTTCAGAGATGTATTCACTAGCAAGCTTCTGTATACATTCATATTCTCGACTCGAAATATAGCATAGTTCATTTGCTCGATACGTTCCACATAACTGTCGTATCGCATACGCCATTTGACGTCCCGGATATATTTTATACAATAATTTATGACATATAAAATGTTCACGAGCCGTCAGCGCAACTTTATTTTTACGAAGTCGAGCATATTGTGGAAATAACGACTTTGGCAATATGTGATGAAACTCATAATAATCAAGACATATTTTCCGCTTTCTAAATGAATAACTGGCTGGACGTAAACCAGACATCTGTTCATTCTTTGCACGTCGTATAATCTGTATATAAATATGTCGATAATTCATTTCAAGCGCCTACCATATATAAAATTATTTCAAATCATATAAACTACATTAGCTATGGCAAAAAAGAAACAGACACAGAACGAGCTCGAAGAGCAAGTAGAAACCGAAATTCCGTCAGTTGAACCGGAAGTGAAGGCTGCTGAGGTAGTTCAGCCCAAGGAAGCCCCAGTAACGGAAGCTCCGAAGCCGTCCACGCCAAAGAAGCGCATCCGCATTCGCAAAAAGGCGACGAAAAAGCTTTCCGCCGCCATCATTTGCATGGATCCGTCTATTCAGCGCTTTATCTAGTTAGCCATTCTGAAAGACTTGCGGCATTACGTCAGTTTCATCTTCTTCTGATTCGTCAGAGGCAGCGGGCTTCTGTTCATCGTACAGAGAGAACGGTTCAATCTGCTTGAACTCGATAGCGAGCGGCGAGATGAATTCCTTACCATCTTCGTCGACTTCGGTATGCTTCAGGTACAGTTCGTCAAAGCGCTTGTCGCCGTCGAGCTGTTTCTTTTCGAACACCAAGTTAGCTTCGAGATACCTCTGCACATACTTCTCGCCAGTGACCGGATCCTTCACTTTCTTTGTCTTGTTGTTGACCGCGATCGACTTGAACTGAACAGGAACCACGTCTTCATAAATCTTGAGGTTCATGCAGATATGGTAATCGTCAAGAGCGTGGAAGCGCTTCGTATTCGGGTCGTCGTCCACGTTACGGATAACTTGGAGATTGGACACGGGATCGGTAGCCTTGCCCCAACTGGCGAGAGCGTCGAGGATGTCGTTGATCTCGTCCGTGTCGCTGCACTTAACATTCATACGCTTGAATATTAAGCCCTTGCGCACTTCGGTCGAGTGCTTCATGATGACGCCGTTGATAGAGAATGAAAGCTGTGACATAGTGATTTCCTACTAAGTTAATGGAATACAATATAGCAAAACCATGATAAACTTGCAAGTACGAGGTATTTCGATGGACGACTTGGTAAAAAATCTACTAGAATCACACTCATCCTCATTCAACGACGCAGTTGAAGCAATATTCAACACGCTGTTCGAATCATCGGGGCCCGTTCCGGTAAATTCCCACGACGCCGTCGACATGCTTGCGCAGAAAGTAGGCGAAAACGTCCACAAGACAGACGACGGGGCAAACATTGTCGGGCTAGCAGCCCAAGCTGGCCTTGGCGACCATCCATTGCCAACCGAGGAAGACAAGATTATCAACTCGATCAACAACGATGCCGCCAAGGATGTCACAATTCCGAGCCTTCCTACCGAGGAGGACATACCGGGATTACCGACCGGCAGTATCATGGATGACGGTGTCGGTGAAGACGACATTGGCGGAGATATGCCGGATGACAACATCTTCGACGACAGCGAGCCGTTCGAAGACGTGTCGGACAATCCTCCACCGGATGACTTCGAGCTTCCCGAAATATCGATGGACACCGAAGACGGTGACGACCACGAAACGGATATGTAACAGAAAGGGCGACCGATTGGCCGCCTTTCTTCATATCTGCACGTGGTACTTTGCGTGTTTGTTCTTTTCCTTTCGTTTTTCGGCCTTGACTATTGCACGTACTTCGTCCTCGGCTTCCTTCTCGCGATTATGAATCCGCTTCATGAGAGCCTTGCGAGCCTCCTTGTTGTATTCGAGCCGTTTCGGAGAAACGTTACCATCCTTGATGAACTTCTCGACGTTTCCGATGACATTACTGACTTTCACTTCTTCGTCGTTCATCACGTTTAATGCGTTGATACGAGCGGTCGTATTTTCACGAGCGGTCTTAACAGATGCATCGATTCGATCCCATATTCCGTACAAGCTATCAAAATGCTGTTTGATATATGCATTGAGGCCAGCCGGTGACATCGGGGACTGGTTGACTTGTCCTTCTGGTATCCATCGGTCAGCCTTCCACGCCTTTCCTTCGACATGCACCGGAACGATTTTCAGTCGTCCGTCGGCATTGACTTGCACCAACGTCATGTGTTCCGCGTTGGCGGCCCAGTTGATACACTTGCGCTTGTTGACACCATGGTCTGAATATGCGAGACTAACGGTTTCGTTGCACTGGAATACTACACCCCAGTAATAATCTTTTGTTTCGCTAGGCTGTAGTTCGGCCAGTTTTGTCGTGTATATGTACCCGTTACGACGGCCACCAACTTCCTCTGTTTTCGAGTTTGTGTCAACTTTCCAAAAAGTATTGATATTCGGCAAGCCGTGATACACTTGTGTTTCACATATAGAGCGTGCGTCAACTTCCGCTTGCATCAAGTCGATATACCAGATTCCGTCTGGTTCCTCGATAGGTTCCTTTGTATGGTAAAACAAGTTAAGAGTACCGTTAACAAAGTTGATCCAGTCCTCGTCCTCGCACTGGAAATCGAACTTGCCGAACCATTCAGCGTATTTCTTCTGGGCAGCGGTAGGAAGCTGGATGACACGAGAATACTTGTCGAAGTCATGCGGATTGAAACCGTCGTTACGGCATTTGTTCATAATCCAAAAATCCAGGATTATGTCCTTGTGCGTATCCCACGTAATACCACTGTTGATGTAGTTGATGAGACGGATTCCAGCAAGTTTTTTCGCTTTCATGAAATGACCTCGTTATGCATTCAGTTTATCTTTTTACAAATTCACAAAAACCGATAAACTATGACTAAAGTTCACAATTACAGGTGCATCATGTACGAACTATTCGATTTACCAAACGAGAAGGAACTCGCGCAAATCATGCTCGAAGGAGCAAAAAAGGCCAAGAGCGAGTCCAGCGTTGTTGACACCAAGGATATTTTTCCGTTTTGGACACCGCCGGGTTCAGCAAAAAAGACTGTAGTCACGCCAGACAAGACTGGAGCAGTGAAAGTCAAGCCAGCCGACTTCAAGGCTATCGACACGGCAACCGCATGGAAAGAATTCCTTGAGAAGATGCCTAAGTCGACGACCAACAATGCAAAGGATTCCGGTAATTTCGGAACGGTCGTTGTCAACAACGGCAAGGCCGTTCCGAAGCCAGACGATCTCATCGGAAAGGTGAAAGCCCTCAAGGAGACCAAAGTCACCGACATGTACGGCAAGACCAAGTCAACCACCGAAGAACTCGGCGTGTTCAAGGAAATGGTAAAGTCCAACGCGGCTAAGCCAAGCAAGGACAAGCTTGTCGGTATAGTAAAACCGAAAACGGAACTCGGCAAGATTGCGAAGAAGCCGAAGTTCGACATTGACGCAAGCGCTACGGTAGAAGTAAAGGATATCATTCCGGCGATCAAGCAGTTCGCCAACAAAATGACCCCGGACAAGACTGGTGCGGTCAAGGCTAAGAAACCAGAAGGTTTTGAAAAAACTAGTACGGCCAAGGGAATCATCAAACCAGAACTCTACGACGACATGACCAAGCCGCAGCTCCGTGTCATCAACAATGGCGACAAGATTCCGCCTAACAACCGCATGTTCAACCATTACAGCGGTGCGCCAGAAGTAAGGGTCGTTGGCAAGAAGGAACCGAAAGGCCCAGCCATAATGAGTCCAGACAAGACTGGCGTAGTCAAGAAAAAGGGACTTGTAACTGCGAAGTAATATGGAAAAGACAGATCCTTACTACGACGAATATGCCAGAAGGCTGATGAGAAACCCTACGCCAGTGCATCAAGGGTTTCTCCGCCTACGCATTTCAGAACTCCCAGTAAATTATCAGGAGCGCCGTAAGTCTGTAACCGAACCATATACGACCGATGCCCAAGAGACCGTCAACGCGAACATTAAAGACTGGGTATGTCCGGGTCTTACATGCGCCCTTGCAAAAGAAGGGCACTACAAGTTCTCCACGTTGATACCAACCCAAGAAGACAACCAGTATGATGACACAATCACGGTGAACATGCTCGCTGACAACCGTTGGGAAAACTATTGGGCCATCAACCGTTACATGGAAACCGTGCAAAGCGGTGAGACCGATGCCGATCCAGTTCGTGACTGGAGACACCGCGTCTACGGAATCGACCATAGATACAGGAACCGACTGACATACATCCAGTGGATTGACATGCACTTCGCGGACGACGTCGCCCAAGAATACATGGTCGTAAGGCTCGAACGTTGCCGGTTTGCCGCGTTAAGTCCTATGCAGCAACATCCGGGCAGCATAGAACCAGCGTCATTCAACTTGTCGATACGGTACGAGATTCGTCGTATCATACGCATGCCGGACCCGAATGAACTGATGAACGCCATATGCATTGCAGACGGCGCAGACTCGTATTACTAGAGGTAAACGATGGCGACACGGAACAGAAATTATCAAACCGGAACAGCATCGGGCATCGACTCAAACCACGACGCAATGCTTGCGTTCTATATGGACAAGTTCTATTACGCCGCACGCGGCCACCTTGTCAACAAGTACCACGTCGGGTTCTGGGGCGACTACGTGTACGAAGCGTTGCGCATAATGGACAGGAATTCATTCGCGGACAAGTACAACTTGAGCAACACCAAGATGTTCAAAAACACTACCGACGCATGGCTAAAGGCCGCTTTCAACCAATGGGCAGACTTATGCTATGACCGCGATACACGTGTACTGAACATGTACTGGGCGGCATCATCCGTAAAGATTGGAGAAGCCAAATCGAACACGGTTCCAGTCGCCGGCATAGATACAACGAAGGGAATGAAGTATCCAATTATCCAAGGCGACAAAGGGCCGCAAACATTGACCATAACAGTCGTCGACGATCCGTACATGATGTGGTATCAGTTTTTCAACGCTTTATACAATGCGCAGTTCAGCCCACTTGTACTAAAGGCTAGAAGCACTTGGCACAAGATTGATATCGGCGTGGACTTGTACTCCGAATCAACTAATATCATGAGTAGCAGCAGCGGCCAATTCGCAACAGAGGAAGGCCCATATATCACCGATATCAGCTTGAACCAGATGTACGAATTTAATTCGTCCGTCCTCATTAGTGCACCAACCATGAAAATGGGATACGCCGACGACAAGCCGTTCACTTTCCAAGTACAGTTCCAGTATCCGAACGCTTTTCAAGGCACGTTCAAGCAGCAACTTAGATACTTGCGGGACAACACATGCGACGGTACAGACGTAAACGCATTCGATTCAACAAACAATAAATTGCGCCGGAAGTTCTTCGAGGACGACTATGGTCAACTAAAAAAGAGCGTCGGCATATACGAAGCGTTCAGAGAAAAAGAATATTACAAAGAATACGGTCAACGATATTTTTCTACAAAGAACTCATAAAAAGCGGCCAGTAGGCCGCTTTCTTATTTAATCATTGTAATAACGCGTTGATTGATATCCAATAATTTATTCTTGCCGTAGAACTTAATCATAGTAGCATAAGTGTTGTACATCTTTGCATTAGTTCGCGTCAACGGCAATTCAGATATGAAATCATTGTATAACGTAGTAAGCTTATTTGCAGTAAGTTTGTATGCAATATTGCCAATTACATTGACACCCCAAAATTCATCTACAAGTGGAGTGTAAAAAATACCGTCGCCAGCCGTAGATATTGCATCAGGGATTTTTACTGGGGCTACAGTCATTTTTACTCGATCAAACATGCCACAGATATAGTTCATATACGAATCTATACGGTTATCCATAACAACGAGAGTTGCCGGAAATTCCTTGTCCATGATGATCTTATTGCACACGGTTCCATTGACTGGCGTCACATCGATACTCACGGCATCCAACAGTGACGTACATATCTGTTCGAACGATGTTTTCGGCTTGTAGAAAGTTTCATTGTACGCCGTACCCAGCATGTCAAATGAATACTCGTAGCCATACCCGATCATTGTCAACTTGGACACGCTAACACCGCGCCACCGAGTAACACTGAGCGCTTTACCAAACGTATCTACGAATTTCTTAGGCATGTTGTTCTTGATAGCAGTTATCAGTTTTGACGGAGTATTACCCTTGTCAGCATGTAGCTTGGCTATCGGATCTTTATTGAACGCATCGCACACGTCCTTCCACTCATCCTCATCTTCAAACGAGTTCTTGTTCAAAGGAAACGCGATGACCCCATTTTTCGTATTCTTGAGTTTAATCTTATCGTAAGGAATGTACAGATGGCGCGGATTATGATATTTTTCAAATTCAATCTTTAACGGTGAAATAACGTCCAGCAGTTCGACAGTCCGTGAACTCACCATATCCTTGTACGTGTCCAGCGGTTCGCCTAGCTTGGCCGTCGCCAAAAAATGCACGGTTTCGCCATTTATCTTTCTACGAACGGCTTCGATAACCGAATCAAGGCTGTATCCCATTATATAAGTTTCATTGATCATGCAATTTTCCCATCGTCTTGTATAAAAGGCAACACGTACTGTTCCAGCCATTTTGCACCAGGAAACTCAAACACTACATCGAGAATGCGGCACTTTTCGTCAGCAAATACGACAGCTGGCAATTTATTCATGCCCAAGTCCGTGTAGATTAAGTTTTTGAACGGTTCTGGCTCGACGACCGTGCGAACGCACCGAACCGAATCGTCGAACAAGTTATACTTATTGAACCAAGAGAACATATCGCTGAAACTCTGCTTGCACGTAGGGCACATCTTGGTTTCATCATAGAACAAGAAAACCCACATCACCACACGCTGACGTTTCTTGACGTCACTATAGGCGTCTTGTCCGTATTCTAGCAATCTCTGGCTTAATGGCTTGTATTCGCCACTGATAAAGACACCATCACTACAGCAGACTGGCATCGAAGTCACCTTTCGAAGTTAATGATTAAATTACATTTTTAGATTATGACAGAAGCATCGAACAGCTTTCCGGTATTTTTCTCGGTAGCTATAAACCAGTTGACCCCATGCACCTTGCACCACTCGGACGCAGCTTCCCACTTTGCGAGATTCACTATAACGTCCATTACCTTCTGATCATAATTGGCCTTCCGTTTATTATACCGTTCATACGCGGCGGCGTCAGAACCAGCTTTAGGCGGCTGTGGCATTTTAGGCTGAACGGCATAGGACGTGGGTTTGACTTCGATGAGCCAGCGGTTTACCTTGGTAGCGCCTTCGGGAAGAATTTCTAAATAGATATCTGGATGATAAATGGAAACTCTGCCATACTTAGGAGACATGTATGGAATTTCAAACACTTTCGGTTCATACGCCCAAAACGTTATACGTGGGTTCGTATCGCATACGATGAAGAACTTTCGCTCCCAAGCCGACTTGTAATAAGGCAGCGGTAAATTAGGCATGTATTTTTCTGGATGCAACAGATTATATCGGCCCTTATGGCAGTCAGTATAGTAATTATGTTTTGCCATATAGCCTCCTATGCAAGCGCGGCCATATACATCCTTTGATAATAGTCAGCAAGCGGTTCGTTCGGCTTCATGGCAGTAAACCGATAAGTTGACAACCTTTCCGACCGAACCTTGCTGAAATCATTCGGAATCGCATAAGTCGGGTGTACTGGTTCGGGTGCGTCTGGATTATCGACGGTAGGAAGCCCGGTCGGGTCGTTAACAAAATCCGGCTGACGCCCTACATATGACAGCGTACGAGCGCTGTCCGAATTGCTACTGAAATTTGACCCCGGTTTCTCGACTTTAGCTATGTTTTTGGATATATGTATGACATAATCCTTGCTGGTTGCATACTTGTTACCAAACCGAACCAACTGGTACATTTTTTCCACATAGTACGCATCCGCCTTGCTGCCGACAACCATACTATCCGAGATACTAATCAAAATATTTTCGTCACGACTAGAAATCTTCTTCGTGCCAACATTGACGGAGTTTTCAGTTTCCGGCGAATACGCAAAGTTGACTGCATCAGAAAATGCACTAGGTTCTTGGTTGTCTTCGCTCGGCATCATGTCGCTTGCTGTAATCGGGCGATACAGCTCGTATTCTTCAGCAGCTTCCTCGTCAGCACTGGTGTCATCATCCTTGTTCGTAGACTTGCTAAACAAGGACGTCAACATATCCCAAGGAGACTCGCTATATAGCTGACGCAGAACGCTCTCACGGGGAGTCATTCCGTCAAGGTCAGCGGCAATGCAGCATGTATAGATATCAGCCTCCATAGCCCTACGCCAATACTTGTCATCGAGCCGCAAGTCCTTATAGAGCTGCTTAGTCTTGTTCTTAATTTTTTCAGACAAGGCCGGGCATGCTATTTCCAGGCACTTGATCCAGCCACGATACGTGTTGATCATATCAATAACGGACATCCCCAAATAAGAATTTCCGCCTTTATATTCTTTCGAATACACAAACAAGCATTCAAACGGACCAAGGGCTTCTATAAATGCAGTGACGTTCATCTTTGCACGCAGGAGCTGCACATACTTTTTCAACAGCCACCGGAACGGTTTGATGATAAAGTTAAATACATACACAATCCACGATTTCACATAGTTAAACGCCAAGTCTATATACTTACGAACGTATTTATTCATCAAGTTATCAATGGCAAGACTCAGCCCGACCGGAGTTAAAAACGAAAACTTTTTCTCCAAGCAATACTTGACCGCTGCTGGATTATTTTGGATATCATTACCGTTTTCATCTTTCGTACATCCAGTAAGATTTGCGATGATCTTACATATACATGGACAGTTTTGCATGTGCTTCAATAATCCGTCCCAATTAATCGATATCGTAAAATTAATTGTATCAAAGATTTTGTCACGGATGGCGTTAAACACGTCTAGAACACAGTTCTGCACCGCTTCAGTAAATGACAACGTCGCATCTTCCAGCCTAGTACGGGCCGCGTCAATCTTATTGAACATCACGAATGCAGTTTTCACAATAACGTCAAGCCAACCGTCAATCGTTCCTCCCCAGTTTTCAATGAAGTTGCATATGTTCTTCATGAAGTCCGGTTCTTGAATCAATTTACTGATATACGCGCCACTAGTCACACCGTTCATGGCATTCGTCACCATGCCTAGTCCGCCAGCCGCCATTCCGAACAACGGAACTTTTTCCTTGATGAAGTCAAACAACATGTCGGAACAGTCGATGGCATTCAGAGACTTTGTACCAGAGTCGATAAACGATGCAGCTTTTTCTACCGCGCCAGTAAATTTATTGATAGCATTGTCAATGCTAGTCATGAACGACGGTTTCGGAGTTGATTGCGTGGACGAATTTGCCGGAGTCTTATCAGCAACGACAGCGCCGTTTCCAGTTCCGTTGGAGCTGGGCCCATTGCTACTGGTAGCGGCAATGTTCTCTGTTTTAGCGCATCCGTTCTTAACCGCCATTATATGCATCTCCACTAAATGTTGGCATTAGAGCCAGCGGTTTAAATGACAATAAATCAAAATCGTTTGGAGAAACCACAGGGATATCGTCATTTTTGGCTTTAACCCTAATATGCGTAACAAGTTTATCCAATATGTCCATCTGATACGGCGTAAGAGCATCTGTTACGGATCCGACAAACATGATGATTACCGAGTCGACGTTCACCTTGTCACCGCCAATCGTAGAACCGCTATATACGCCACCGTCATCTTCAAGGTCAATAAACTGGATAAACCCACTATTCTTGAGATAACTTTTATCGTTAGCGCTATCGCTAAGCACTTCCGGTTCACCGGCAACTTTACCGACAAGATAATGCGCCGTACTAGAGCTTTCCATGATTTTCTTGGCCATAATCGGGAAACACTCGCCTTCGGTATGGCATACGAAAATCCGCCTAATTTCCTTTCCGTTACGCTTAATCATCTGGTCGGTACGTTCCAACGGAACAGTCGCCACGACTTTGCCATCCCTATTTACAATATCCATACGAGGAACGTCTGCCTCCGTCTGCGGTTGTTGCGGAGTTTCCGTAGTTTCTTGCGGAGCACCTTGACCATGGAACGCATCAATCGTCGCTTGAGACACATGAGAGATGGTTAAATATTCACTACCTTGCCCTAAACCGCTGCTCGAACGGTTATGACCGACTGGCATGCAAGTGAAAATATCGATAGTACCTTCGGTCAAAACATGCTGCAGATTCTCGCCAGTACCTTCCTTTGCGCCCATCCCAGCTTGAGCATGTGCAGTGCTTGACTCATACGTAGCAAACCCAGAGGCATCCCAAGTCAACGTCGAGTTGTTGCCCGGATTGACAATATCCGTGATATGGGTCTGACGGTTGTGCGTATAAAAGAATCCATCTTCACCCAAATTCGCCACAGCAACGTCCGGATAATACTCGGTAAACGCAGCCGATGCAATATCCTTTGTCTGGGACATCCCGTAATAATAACCGTTATTGATGTCACCATCCATGAACCGGACACGAAGATAGTATCCAATTTGCGGAACTTGCTGGATACCGGTCGTGATTGCCGGATAGATATACGGTTGAAATTCATCTTCATAGTCGTCAGTCACACCGAGTATTTTTACACGCACTGCGCCACGATGATTTATATCATTGCTTCCACCAACGACAACACCGATATAGTCTTTGTCAGGCAACTGATTAAACATGACGTTTCTCCATTTCGACCTTACAAGCTTTCGCCATCTTCTCTAGTTTTTCACTGGCTGGTTTATATCCGTCAATTCCATTGGACTTCGACCCCAATATCAATACAGTCATATAATCGGGTGACTGGGTGGACACCGTGTTACCAAGCGCACCAGCTTGTGACGTGCCTTCCTTGCGGATTTTTTTAGCAAGCACGACATACTCATCAGTATAATTCATGTCAGGGCCACCGTTACTACCATTTTTAGTGACTTTCAGCGAGCGTACACATACGCTACTGCCAACCGAAGGCCCGATCGAATTATACACACCGATAACCATCAACTTCCCATATTCCGCCAATATACGCCGACGGATCATACCAGCTACTTGATATGACTTATGAGTATTCAACGGAAAATTGTCAATCGTCTGTGTTTCGCCAAACACGGCATTGTCGTCCTTGACGTCATAAGCCTTACGTTCAGCCGCGCCGTCCTTAGCGCCATATTTCGTCACCACAGCATCAAAGCATTTTCCGCCGCATTTCGACACATCAGCCTTTCCGTTAGATGTGACACTTGAAAATACTACATTTGGGAACATGTCTTCGAGCTTATCACCCTTAGTACTCATGCGTTCTTCATAAGCGTACAGCCACATACGTCCGCCGGTATTCGGATCCGAGTACATCACCGCGTTGGTCGACGCCAGGGCGTTTTGCGAATAAATTAACCCTTGAGGCTTACTGGTCTTCGACGATATCCCAAGAGACGAGAATACGATCTTTTGCGACGTTTCGTCATAGTTCCAGAACAAGTAATCGCCATTGAGCGCAGAATGCTCTACAGTATATGAGAGCATATCCTCTAACGTAGCGTTGACATATCGCCACGTCATAGTGTCAGTAAACCCAGACGCATTCGACAGCACAAGATTGGTATACGGAACTTTGTTGTCATACGATTTCAGCACGTCAATCATTGCATCCAGACTTGTTCCAGTAATCGCCATAGTCTTTCGTTTCAACGTTTCTTCAGTAGCGCACATCCACTGAACATCCAATTTAGTCGTCGCTTCGTTTACCAACGTCTGCTTGGCATTTAAAACAAAGAACGAAAAACCCTTTCCATCAATTTCTGGAATACCTGTATTCAAGAACATGAACGAACCATAGCATCCGCTGTCAACCTTATATTCCGCATCGTCAGTCACCATGACAGAAAACGTACCTTTCGGAAGACCGTTCATCGGTATCGACATTTCCATGGAATTAACCGTAGACGCATCGAACGCACGATCCTTTATGGTTACTGCAACACAAAAACTTGGGCCTACACGATTAGCCATTATTCTTCCTCTTTAAGTTCGTTGTATTCCTTGTACCAAGCGACTACACTATCCGGTGACGGAAGCAAATAGTTTGTATCGCCAACGGCCTCAGTAATAATTCCGCTAAACGGATCGCTATATCCCATCCAGTCATTGTCACCAAGCACGACAGATTCCTTAGCCTTGGCAAATTCATGTTCTAGTTCCGCACCGCTATACCCTTTCAAAATTAGCTCATTACGGATACTTTCGTCGACAGGGCGCAAAGTACCCCTAAGCGCCATCGGATTCCTTATGCGGTTGCACGCGGCAAACGCCTTGTACATTTGAGGAGTGCCATACAAGTCACCGACAATACGATCAATACGACCGTTCTTAACCATAGGCAAGTGAAACATGCCAGCATAGTTAAATACGTCATTACGTATGCGAGGAAACTGCTCTTTTGCCATGTATCACCTACCGTTTTTTCTTTTTATTCGGATTGTTGTTCTTACCGATATTGCCATCTTTCTTATTTTGTCCAACCTTACCAGACTCGCTAGGATACTTGACAAACTGGCCAAAAACCTCGTTACCAAGTATCGAAATGAAGTCCTTTGTCGGTCCCGGCTGCATCCAGTAAGATACTTGCACCTCGGCAGATATGAAAATTGGAAGGTGCGTGCCGTCCTTTGACAAAAACTGTTCATTACTCACCATAAATTTGACGTTATTTATCACCATCGGTTCAAGATCAAGGTAATGCCCAATACTGACACGAACCGGAAGCGGATTGGCGGTAATTTCACCACCAAAAAAAGTATTCAAGTTATTATAGATATCAACGCCACTGCCAACAACTTCGTTAATCACCTTGCGAGTCATACTTGGTTGATTTTCTTCACTATTAGACGGAGTCGAATTGCCTTCTTTATACGAATCAGAATCTTCAGATGAATTGCCGATAGAATACGCACCACCGCTCACATTCTTAATCATCGCCTTGGCATTATCCATAAGCTTTCCGCCAGCCGCCATAAGGCCATTGATCATTTCATTTACGATTGCATTGCCTTCCATATCCATCGGCCTTACATACGTCATCATGACCAAACGTTTCAACGACTGCCTACACATGTCTTCTTGCTCTGGCAAATACCAACGGAATTTCAACGGCAGTGCAGCTTCAATCGTCGCCCCATCGAACTTTTTAATAGTCATACTGCCAGTACAGGTGTTATTAACACCAGCCAAACCCATACCAGCTTGAGCAACCGATTCCACACCATTCATTATGCTATTCGTCGTACGTGACACCGCAGAACCGATAAGTGGTAACGCACCAAGCAATCCACTGTTACCGCCTCCACCAGTCAATATAGTGTTCATACGAGCAAAACCACTTTTGTTACTATGATTTTCATTCCATATAGCATTTACGCTAACTGACGGACCGTTACCATTATCTGCATTAAGGATACCGTAGAACGGCTCATACATATCATAGCCGCTTTTCGCCGAAATAGCATCCAGCATCTGTTCACGAAACACGTCAAGACTTTGCTGGAAACCGCCCATGTATTCACGACGAGCCGCTCCATCCAACACTTCAATACGACACACGTTCGGCTTCGGAAGTGTTTTACTCATCTTGTCGGTAGTATGGCCGACGCGAGTCAAATACTTTTCATAACCGGTAGCCATAATTATCCCCCAAACAACTGGCCATTAATCGCAGCACCAGTTTCCTTAGCGTTCTTTGCGTTAGCCTCTTGAACTTCCGGACTCAGCATAGCTTCCTTCACGCCTTCCTTGACACCTTCTATGTAAGCCGTCATCTTTTCCGATTCGGACATAGGTGCTTCTATAGGTAAATTAGGAGCGACAGTTGCATTCGGCGACTTTGTGTTTTCCAAAGACCCGGCCGCCTTCGGACGATAAATTGCGGCAGAATGCCCGAAGCCTCCAGCCGCGCCAGACACTGTTTCAAACCCGGCCTCCTTCCAACCGAGACCTTGATCAGACGCATTCGATATCGCACGAGTCGACGCATCACCCAGACCAATACCATTCATCGTTTTCGCGACAAGCGAATTACCCATAGAAATGTCATTGGCATCACGGGATTTCATCAAACCAGACCCGGCGCCCTTAATAATACCGCCAAGACCCTTTCCGTGAACCGCAGCATCTATTGCACCGTTTGCCGCATTCATCATCTCTGGTATCATGAACGTATCACTAACCATATCGACGGCACCAGCGACACCCATTCTGACCATATCCTTCATCGACGCACCGTTCTGGGACGCTTTGTAAATATTGACAGCGGTATCAAGGGCTGTTCCAGCGGCTTGAATAACCGGAATCTTCTTTCCCAAATTAGCACCGAACTGCGCCGCCTTGATGGTTTTCTGCGCAATTCCACTATTAGCTATTGCACTTCCAGCAGCCTTTACTCCACCAATAATCGTACTGCCAAGTGATTTCGCTCCATTCAACAAACCGCTTCCAGCCTTCTTTGCAAGGTTAGATAAAAATCCACCCGCTTGCTTAGCTACGTCAGCAGTCTGTGCAACCGCCTTGCCTAGAACACTTTCTTTCAGAGTATTCTTCCATCCAGACACCATGCTCGTCAACGATGATTTCAATTCAGACACTTTAGCAATGCCGTCAGCAAATATCGACTTGACCTTTGTACCAAGTTCACCGATTTTATTTATACCGCCAGTAATAGCTCCTTTAAATTTTGTGCCAAGCTCTGTAATTTTTTTACCAAGGTTTGTTTTCTGCAAGAAGTCCCAACCAGCCTTGATGCTTTTAGCAAAATTAGCACCGACATTCTTCCACATGTTCGCAAACTTGCTCAGATACCCAAACGCAAAACCAACGATTCCTCCGCCCATCGTGGCCAACAATCCCATCAGTGAATCGCCAGCACCACCACCATTATTGACTGCGCTATTCCTATCATCAAGATACATATCCAGTGCACGGCTCAGCTTCGGTATGACAGGACGAGCCGCTTCCTTGAACAGACGGTCTTCCTCGTCAGCCAACGCCTTCTTGTTAGACGCATCATAATCATTCTTTTCAGCAGCGACCGGTGACGTAATGGCCTCTTGGTATCCTTGGCTAGAATCCACTGGAGACGGTGTCGGCATCGACGCAGACGAGCTACCACTTGATACAGAAAAATTCTTGACCGCACGACCTATCGAACCTACATTATCGACCATCGACGACAGAGACATGCTTTGGATGGACGATTCAGCTTGATTGGCCAGTTGGCTTGAACTAGATGGAGATATCGTCTGTAAACTCATCAAAGATAATGACTGGCTCACCGAAGAAAAAAGCTCCGTAATACTCTTTTGATTATCGGCCATCGTTTTGATATTGTCCGACACCTTAGATAGCTTATCGTCAGCCTTCATCTGGCCAGTGACTTTAAGATGCTGTTCCATCATGGCAGCAGAATCAGCTTTCTTGTCAGCAATCGCATCCCTTGCTTGAAGTGCTTTCGCAACACCTTCGGACACGCTCTTGGTAATTACGGACGTCAAGTTATCGGACGACATGTTTTTAACAGATCCAGCCATGTACCCATCGTGTGTTTAACTGTTACTAGTTTATCAGTTTGATGGTATAATAAAAGCCGGATTACTCCGGCTTTCCTAGACCATCGGCAATGTACTCAGTTCCGAATCGTCCTCATCAGTATTCGTCAATGTCATTGCACGGTACTTTTCAATACAGTAATTGAGCAATTCCTTGAATTCCGGGAAGAACATCTGGTCACAGTCATTACAGCTGTTATGAGTCATGTCCGACACAAGGCACTTGCAACGCATCAATTCACGATAATCATAGACTGGAAATATAGACGTCCAAACGAAAGGGATATGGAATTATCACTTCCTCCTTACAGAACGGACATATTACTTTAGCCGTAATGTCGGTAATCAAAGATGCCGAATTTACTTCGTCCAAGAAATGGTTCGCCGCACTATAACTAAAGTTTCCAAGATAGTTAATCTTGTCGACAATATTATCAATGCCTTGAATTTCTACGACAACGGCATGATGAAGTAGCACTCGCATCTCATACGGCATTTCAGTTCCAGTATCCTTGAGATACTGTGCCACAGTCTTATTTGTTTCTGTTTCATGATACCGTCTACGAAGATAAACATCGCATTCGCGACCGTCCTCCAAATAGAATGTATGGCATCCATTGGCATGCTTTGCCATAATATCATGCAGATTGCCTTGGAGCTTAAATTCCATATTGTTGAAATTCACTTGGATTTTTTGATATTCTTCTGGTGTCTGAGCAACTTTACCACATTTTGGACACTTAAACGGAATAAACTTGTCTGGATCCGGTGATTCATACGGCATCGGGTCATCAACCGTAGACGCCCTTAACCAATGCATAAGATAGCCTTCATCGCACGATAGTATATTCTCAGCAGAAAACCCGGTTTCCCATCCACCAGTCAATCTCCGATTCATCAAGGTATTAACAGTGGACGTTATATTCTCGCTGTCCATATGATTCATCATAAGTACATCCATAAACGTCAACGCTTGCCCCATCAACGGCAATTCATACGCCATACCTTCTGACGGCAACCCACGAATATCACTGTAATTAGTGACATTAGTTTGTGTAAATATACGCGGTTGAGCCAAAGCAACATTCTGATTAGGTTTCTGGGGAACAATCGGCTCGACCGCAGATTCTATAGGTGGTTTAACTACGGATTCAGTAGTTTGCAACGCAGAATCATCATATCGAACCGTGTTCGGAGGACGACGTAAGTTCGGTATATATGCGGATTGTTGTGGCATCTGCTGCATTGCCACTTCCGGACTCGATGGTTGCATATCGCTCAATTCAACCATATTTTCTTCATCTGGTTCTTCTGGAGCGCCCATCAACGACTGCATATAAGCGTCATACCCCACTTTCTGCATCGCAGTATCATTAGGTGTCTCTGGAATTTCTTCCAAGAACGGCTGCTGTTTTAGCACTGGTTGAACAGAAGTATTCGGTTGTGCTACAACGGGTTTCTTCACGAAGCTTTGCTGTTTTACCATTGTACGCTTCGATGCTAGAGTTTGTGCCGCCTCATGAAGTTTACGATTATTTTCCTTCATGATCTCAGCCGGATCACGGTCTATTGCTAGTCCGTGATTCTTGGCAATACTCTGTTTAGCGCTTTGAAGAAACGCCATCGTCTGGGCGTCATATTGAGGCGTTTGGTTCGTTTGTATATACTGTTTCTTTGGCATAGTTATCCTCTTCGGGTGGTTTATCATCTTCGGCCACCTTGTAAATATATCGCGACCCCTTGTATTGCTTTCCATTCGACAATACCAGCTCAACCATTTCACCGCCGTTACTCAAGCACATACCATCAGCAATTTGCTTAGCGGTTTCATACTCGGCATAACTAGGACGGATAAACAAAGGCGATTCTACGGAAAGGTCTTCGTAGTTAGCGCCTTGTTTGAAACTGGTTACGTCGTATTTTACGACCCAGTAACTCATTTCTTTGATCCTTTCGCTTTTAGCTTTTCGGCCTTTTCGCGTTCCTTCTCCGCCTCAAGTTCAGCTTTGATTTTTTCCGCATAAGCATCGGAAAGACTACGACCAAGCATCGCATGGAAATATCCGCCGATAATTTGTTCGGACGATACGGTTTTCTGTTTGAGCAATTCGCGCTGCTTCTTGTACGCCTCATCCCAATTAGCGCAAATTTTCCACCGTTCAATCAAGCTCTTGATAGCTTCTGGCGTATCCTTGTTACTAAACTGAAGATTCGACGCTACACAAATATGGTTGGCAGCCTTGAACGGAGAACCCTTCACACCAGCGATAGTCACCGCACCTTCAGCAACAGCAAGAATGTTGTCCGTATCGGCATTGCACAGTTCATACGGATTGTCCTCAATATTATCCGGGATACAAGTGATGACAAAGTCAAATCCGACATCACGTTCGATTGCCATCGTTCCAGCAAAGTTATTATAATCAACAACTGGGCTTGCCCAATGCTGAATATTTGTCACTTCCGGTTCGGAACCGTCAGGTGTCTGTTGCATCTTCTTGTATATTTCGGGATTCAGTGCACTAACCGACGAAATTGTAATCTTGTATTCCTTGGTGACGTTGTCCATCATAATGAACTTCTGTACATTAGTCGGTATCTGCGTTCCCTTGATAAGAATCTTCGGACGTCTAATGACAGTTGCATAATGCGACGCTCGGTTATTGATACGGTGCAACGGATACAAGATATCATTCACAAAAGTATTGATCACAACGACATCCTTGTCTTCCGAAACAAGCTGGACATTCTTCAATATAGCCATCATGTCCATCGTCGGAACGACAATTTCGTCAGCGATGATCATTGCGTCTTCGACCATGCGGACGGTGAACATGTTGACTTGACGGCCAGCCGGAGCATCCCACACAAACTCATCAAGTGCATAAATCACACGCAAGCTCAAGTTACGCATAATGCGACGCTGCTTAGATTCCTTTTCAAGCGATTCTTCCGTCGCGTCAGCCGAAATTTCCATTTCGCCGCCGCATATTTCGTTTTCGTACGTTTCCAGCGTAGCACTCAAGTCATGGATGAACTTTGGATTAGTCACGTTGTCAATCCACAAGACATTGTATTTATGCAGATCGGGCTGTTCACGCAAAAAACCATTACTAGTCATCGTAGTGACCGTCACATCCGCCATCGTACGGTACACATTCTTGAAATACTCCATTGCGGCGGCGCCACGAAGCGGAGAGAGTCGTGAATTACCATCAGATACAAACAAGATGTGAAACTCCAACTTTTTGTTAATAAGAGTGTCTTTAATGCGCTGATCAATTTGTTTTTGGAAATCCATAATGTATTGTCTCTTTTGGAAAGTAAATTACTTTATTTTTTGATTGTATTCCTTGAGATATTTCAGAGCTTCTTCCTTTGGGTCTTTGCCTGACGTCAAGTCCGGCAGAAGTTCTGGATGTTTTTCAAGATAAAGCTTGGCCATTCCGATCGAATCCGTCGACATTATCTGGCGAGCCTCTTCTTCGGTCTGCGGAGTATCGACATCACCTTGTTCAGCTGGATTCTCGCCGATATACACAGTTTCTATGTATATCGGCCTATGGGCAATCAGAATGCCTTTCAATGCAGACGCCTCGTCATAGTTTCTGGTCTTGCCAGCGGAATAACGAACAATGCAGTTAGACAAATCACGGTTAAAATCTGGAGTAAGCTCAGTATCAGCAATGTCGATGAAAATCGGTGATACCGTATTCTCAACAAACTCTAGCTCACCAGTATCGTCATCATATATGTGATACCCAGCCGGAACGCCAACATGGCCAAAGGTCTTCTGAAAAGGAGTACCGACGTAGCAAATTGTACTATAGTCGTCACCAATTACTGACTTGCAGTGATAATGACCACTGATAGTAAGCTTTGCGGCATTCAAGAAACGTTTAGGGTCGAACCCAGCCTTGGAAACCGTCTTAACTTCCATTTGAGCGCCTATCATGTCAAAATGTCCGACAATGACATTATCATCAATATTGCCTCTCGACTGCTTTACCAGCCACTTGTTGACTTTGTCAATCTGGTTCTCTTGAACCCACGGAACAAAATACCACTTCTTGGACCCGATATGTTCAACACCAACATTGTCAATATATACCTTGACATTCGGCAAGTTCTCCAAATAGCGAATTTGGCATATCTCCGAGCTGTTGTCATATAGCATGTCATGGTTTCCGGCAATGACATAGCACTGAAATTTAGCTAAGCGTTGCTTAAACAAGATGTACACCGCATGCAGTACGTCAGTCGACAGAACACGACGGTTATCAAAAATATCGCCAGTAAACACTATCGTATCAATTCCGCGATTTTCAAAATCCGTAATCATCGACTCGACGATAGCACGCTGTCCCTTAGTAACTGCATTAGTAACTTGCGACTTGGTTGTCATCATTCCATAATGCAAGTCGCCTACAATTCCGATTTTCATTATTGAGCCTCAATTTGTTTAGGTTCTTCGTTAGCTAAGTTGTTTTCAATTCGTGCCAACTGTCGTGCCGCGACTTCTTCTTGGATCTGCTTGTCAATGTCAGCTTCGTTCTGTGAAGTCCAATAATCAATAACACGGTTCGCTTGTTCAGGACTGAAGTCAAATTCTTGTTCGGTCACGTCCATTTCGCCAGACTGGACTTTCTTTGCAAGATAACGGTCATTTTCTTCACGAAATTCTTTTGTCATCTTATTCAAATCAGCTAGGGACTTGGTGACAGCCGCACACATGCTGGCACATGCGGCCCACTGTTTGTCGCTTGGGTCAATCTGCCCCTTCAACTGTTCGTACATGTAGTTGAGCAAGTTCTTCTGCATGTCATACAGCTCATGGGCTTCCTTACGGATCTTCGCACGGTCAGCCTTTAGCAATTCATCGTCGATTTCTTCGGAGTCGCGGTTGTCAATGCTCTGCTCCTTGAACGCTACCATTTCCGCTTGGACAGCCAAACTCTTTGTCCGGGCGATAGCGTCCTTCGACGCGGCAATCGCTTCCTTTGTCGAACCGATAGGAAGCTGCAATGTCTGCTCCAATGTAGCAAAAACGTTCTCGTCGTCTTGTTTCTTGGGCGGCTTGATGGTCGCATCGATTGATGCCGATGCGGCAGATAGGTCAAAAAAAGATTTCGGATTTATGTCACTCATAACAATAAAATTACTTCTTAGTCTTGAAAGGTCTCAAGATACCGGTTTCCATGCCGTACTTTGATGCGTCGACGATATCTTTTACATTACGAGGGAAATAACGGACCTGTTCTTGACACTGCTCAAGAAACTCGACATACAACTTCTGGTTTTCAAATTCCTTGCGGATGTCCGACAGTTCGGCATCGCCGTCCACCATGATATCGACACCACGCTGTGTCGGTTGCCAACCCATCCTAGTTTCGCAAAGATCCTTATATACCACACGGCGTTTCTGATTGTAATTTTCTTCCAACGTACGAAGCTTCATCTTCTCTTGTAACAGCAGTCCGCACAGTTCTATACCAGCCTCACCCATATTGATAGCAGCATTGTTAATCATCTTACCCAAATCATAGTCGCCATTGTCATCGGTACAATCCAACGTCTTCATGAAATAATCTCGAAGATTTCTGATTTGTTCATTCTTGTCACTTTCTTTATACAATTCACTTTCTGCGTTCATACAATACCTACCCTACCATCAGGCGAAAATATAGTTTAGGTATGTTTAAATTTCAAATACACAAAAAACGACCCCTTTCGAGGCCGTTTTTCACATTTTTCCAAATGTTAAGGTTAAATAACCTTATATCCGGGCGGAATGTAGATGTTAAATCGGTCGTAACGGAACTTGACCGTAAACGAACCGAGCTTGGCATTTTCATAGTCCAAACCAAACTGAGAAGCGTCCACATGCTTCGGCCATGCGTTGACGAGCAACACAGACAGCGTCACGTTACCGTACATCCAGTCATACAACTCCAGACGGATAGAAGCGTTACGCATCAACCCGGCGTAGACGTTGTTATGGTTCTCTTGCTGACCGAGGCCAAGATAGATCTTGTTGTTACCCTCGTTAGCGATACGGTCTGACTCATGGATAGCGTCATTCGTACCGGTGTTCGATAGGATACCTTGGTTGAAGCAAGTCTGGTTCCATGCCATCATCATTTCGTAGGCACGCATATCTTCAAGCAAGAGACACTTGACGTCCATTTCGCTAGCGAGACCGTCTTGCTGGACAGCGAAGTACTTCTGGAAGCCCATGTAGTTAATGGCAGCATCCTTGATTTTAGCAGCCGGAACCTTAGCACCACTCTGCACATGCAGAGCGAACTCATCGGATCCACCTTCTGTACCAAAGTGGACACCGTTCGTGCAGTTCACGCCAACAAGCGCAAAGAGGTCAGTCGGTACGACAAGACGCCAACGAGTGCTTCGTTGCGGGTCTACTAGGTGGTCTATCGCACTGGCATAGAACACCTTTTTCTTTTGTTCTTCACTAAGAGCCATAATTCGTTACCTCCTCTTATGCCTGAAGGACTTCAGTTGTGATGACCTTACCGTTCTGCTGTGATTCGACACTTGTGCGAAGGATAATCCAACGAGAAGACTTCGGCGGCAAGAGTCTCAGATCGACAATCAAGAAGTTCTGGTCAATCAAGTCTGGCGTATTGTTTGTATCGTCACAAATAACTTTACCGTCGATCAAACCTTGCGGATTCTGACGCTTAATCATGTTAAGCTTGTCTTGAAGGTCGGACGTGATTTGAGCACGGAGCGTCGTCGTGTTAAGCTTGAATACCTTGTGGTCAAGATATTTGTAGAACGATTTGTGAATACCAGCAACAAGCATCGTAACATGAATCTGGTTGAACGCAGTATCTTGCATCTGAAGCGTATAGTCACCCCAAATTCGGATGCCGTCCTTGTTCACGCGAGTAGCGTTGACATGGATATCGCTCAACTTGGCATGGTCGCAATTCTTGTCTTCGGCATTGTAAGAACGAGGAAAACGTTCTTTAGTACCCCATGCACCCGGCACGAAAGCTTCATCGCCAGATGGCGGAATCCACCAGACACCGCCTTGACGGTTAGCCGTAATAATCGCAGCCATCTGGACAGACTTCATAACATCAACTTGACTGTTCGTATAGAGAGAATCTTGGAACACGCCACGGCCATCGTAGAGAGCTCCCCAGCGGCCAATCGAAAGCTGTCCAGCCGGAGTCATCTTCTTCACAGCCTTCTGGATATCCGGTTCATAAACACCGTCGAACACGCAGAAGCAGTCCTTACGATTTTCACACACGTTAATCATGGCTTGCATGACTTGAGTATTGAGTGTTTCGTACTTCTTTGTAAACGGTGCGTTGATTGCTATACCAGCAGCAACAAGCATGTCGACGTCGGAAGCGTCCTTGTTCACGAAGAGATTCCAGACAGTAGACAAAGTGCTTCCGCTGTTGTTGTTCTGCGGATCGTACGCCCAAACTGCGTCATACTGAATAGCTGGGTCGTTTTCATTGTACGCAATGGCCGTATAGCTTCCATTCAGCACGCCGCGCTGAATTGTCTGAGACAAGTCATACGAGCTGTTTTCGAGGAAGTAATCCAATACGCCAGAATCGTTCAAGATAAATTCAAGGCCACTGTTTTCCAATTCATATTCAGCCGCTTCGAGAATGCTCAACTGACGGTTGTTGTAATTGAACGGCACAACAGTACCTTCAAATTCATACATCGTGCCATTGAAGCGATACCGAATTGCCATGAACATACGAGCGACTGCAATGCCGTCGTCAGTCAACGTGTATGCTTGCTTCGGAGCACCATCAAACTCCACATCTACATACTGTGTCTTTGCCAAACCCAGAGACAAGAAACTAGCACCGATATCAGAATCAGCAAGCACTGTCGGAGACTTTTCAACAGCCGCATTGAACACACTTTCGTTTGTCTGAATGAAATTGAATGCCGTCTGGATAGCAGCACCAGTAGACTGTTCACCAAACGTAGCAACACCTTGATCAAGCTTACTTACATACAATGTATAACTAGACACAAGATACATGTCGGCAAAATCGAACGTCTCGTTGGACGTATAATCCACCGTTGCCGTTGAATACACTTTCGGAGCAACTGGGGCAGTACCGCCAGACTGTGCAGCAGTATAGAGCCAAGTTTCATTGGTAGTTACATCAACCACCTCATTCGCGACAACAAACCCGACCGGACTAGCTGAACTGGTTTCTTTCAACACAATGGTAGAACCAATAGATGCATGTTTAGCCGAGGACTTCAGAATTTTACTTCTAGTTGTCGTAACCGGATTATCACCAGTAGTTGTTGTCGTTTCACTCAGAACTTCGACATTCGTATACGTAGCCGTACGAGTCATCGTTTTATGATACGTCGAATCGGCGTTATACACGGTCGCATTAGTTGCCGTCAAATCAAGCAACTGATAGGAAAGTCCATCAGTAATCGGAGTAGTAACCGCAGCATCAAGCGTGATTACGCCAGACATCGGATTAATACTGGTAATTGTATAGAGTTCATTGTCGTATGCTTCCGTTATAGCTATATTATTAGCATCGGCACCGAGATCATTGGAATTACGAACAATAGCCACTGTATCGCCAACCGCGTAATCATACGAAGCACTTGGGTCAACCGTAACCTTATTTACATTAATACCAGAAATATCATTCGCATACGCTACACGGCTATAACCCTTTCCACGTTGAAGCGCATTAGCTACTTGATTTGCTACATATTCCCAATTATCAGAGTCACTGACAGAATCAATTGCAGATACGTCAGCGGTAAGCACATCTGCCATCTGGGCATCTACAAAATAACCAGCAGTAAAATCATAGCTAACTTCTGGCGTCAAGTTAGTCGGTCGAACACCAATCAACTTTTTATTGTCGATTTTTTGCACAACAAACGGAACACTGCCCGACGCGCCCGGAGTAAAGTCAAATTCGATGGTTTCACCTTCAATGACATAGTTAGCCGGATTAAAATCGGTATCGGTAAACGAAACCGTCAACTGATTCGTTGCACTATCGTACACTGCATGGCCAGCACCGAACGGTGTGCTATTAGAAATCAAACGGACATAAAAATCCGTATTGCTCTTATCACGGAACATCAGCAAAGCGCCTTTTTTAAGGACTTCACTTGGATGCTTGTCTTGTACACCGAACTTAATGGAGGAGAAATTCTTGATACTGTTACCAGCAACCGCCGTCTTGATGTTGAGATAGTCGAAACCATCAGCGATTGCGTTTTCAGCGTCATTGAATATCAATACATCCGGCTGATTGACTCCAAGTCCATAAGATTCGTCAAACTGAAGCGTAATCGTCTTATCATCGATTGCAATGACACTAGCATGCGCCGACTGTGCCGATGAACCAGAATTGCCATACTGATTCTGCTTTTTGCCGGTATTCGGTACATACACGGTATCGCCAACAGAAAATACCGGCTTCGTCGAAAGCACACACTGGATAGTGTTCATCGGATCATTCACCTTTGCAGTCTGAATGACTTCATACCTATCATATGCACGGTTTGCAAAAGACGGGTCACGGTTCATGATTGCAAACAGCACCATATCCGTGCAACGCGTTCCAGTTTCGTCATACTTTCGAGACGCTTGGCTTTCCTCAAAAGTTTCGCTAGCATCTACGTTAAACTGGACGTTATCGTTCTTTTCGATGGTCTCGGCGATATTATTAATCTTACGTGTTACGCCAAATTCCGCCGCGCCATCTGTTTTGTACCGAGTTGCCGCAAAATGTTTAACATTGAATGAAGTAGATTCATACGGACGATCGTTGTTGTCGTACAACGCGGCATTTTTATCAAATGCAACCACGAATGCATCCGTCTTCAAATCACGCTTGTATGGATCCGTACGACTGATTTCTTCACCATACGGTCGAACAAACTCGACCTCGCCACCAGTGGTCAAGACCGCATTAGCGGCATACATGCCTTGGTTGTATTTGTAACTCTGGTATCCGTAACCCAGCTTTACACCCAGTTCACCTGTGTTGGCCACCGGGATGATTTTGTTCAATTCACCCTTGGAGGCATAGCCAACAATACCAGCGACCGTGTTCGGATTTTGCACCACCGTATAGGCGGAATTATCCTTCAACTGAATTCGCACGCCAGGAGCATAACCCATTTTTGTTGCCATAGATTAAACCTCATGGTACGTTCATTTTGTTTCAAGTTTATGATGTGGTCACGATTTTTTCTGACATATCGGACTGATAAACTGAAAACAGATGAGTTCGAGGCGAACATGACACATATTTCTGGACTTTTTAACTATATGCTAAACGAGCTGAAGGCCAAGAAGCCCGAAGACAAGGCTCTAATCGAGGCAATACAGAACGACATTGCAAACAAAGTACAAATCATTGCGCCGGAGACTCGAAAGTCACTTCTACAGTTCCCTATACAATTCACGCAAAAAATTCGCATAAACGCACGTGACTGGACAACGCAACTCCACAAATGGGCCGATTTCCAGCTGCATGACTTGTTACAAATCGACCCGATTTACCTCACTACAACGGATTCCAACGGAGACTGTGTACTCAAGCACCTTGTCCAAGCCGCTCTGGGAATCACAATGACAAAGACGGTAAACTACGAACTAATCGAAGAACTCTTCCAAACCGACATGAACTATGCCGCAATGACTGTCGCTGGAGACCCAGAATCTACCGAACCGGGTAACGCATGGTACGAACCAGATATAGAAAATAAGAGCGTCATCGAATATCTTTATGACTTTGCCATAGGTGAAGGCGAATTCCAAGGAAAACCTCGTGACGAACGGTTACTAAGCATGTTCGACCAATATGCTGAAACGGCATTGCACTTGCCTAGTGATGACGAGCTAACCGCCGACTTTGACGACACCGCTAACCCAGAGAAAGATCAGAAAGCCGTGATGCAAGCCGAGCAAGAGCGCGAAACCGACAACTCGACCAACCCGAACGACATCCCACTTGCTACCGACGGCACTGAAATCGAGGAAGGAACACAGACAGAAAAAATTGATGACGTCAACAACGGCGGAACTACAGTCGACGAAGATGGACATATAGCCCCAGCCACCAAAGACGGCAATACTCAACAAGACAACTTGTCAAAAGTACTAGGAGTTCTGTTGAAACTGTCCAACAGCCTCGGATAACTTATCGTTAACTTTTTTAACTTCGTCACCCAAGTTAAGCTCTGGTTCGATTATATCGTCGATACCGTCCCTCAACATTGCAACATTTATACCAGTCTCTATTAACTCAGCTGCGGTCAATGCATCGCAACCGAAATTATCCATAACAAGCTCTATATCACTTCTTGCGGCGAGCATTTTTCTTTCCTTCCGGCAACTTGCCATTTATTTTATATTCATACATGTCGTTCACAAGCACCGGGTCGATTTCTTTGTTACGTATCATCGATTCCGCCGACGAAGCTGATGTTTCATATACTGCCATTACCTGTTCACGAAGCTTATTCGCGGCGGCAATTTCCGATGGATATGCACGAAGATATCCAGTATTCAACTTACAGCCGTTAAACGCCTCCATCACCTTTGCACGAACCTTGGTAGTCAAACGGCTGAACTCGATCGTATTTAGCTGCCGCAACATTGGATATAATGACGGCGTCATGGACAAGGAGTAAATCGCCGCATAGGTATCATGCGAAGCGATATCCTCCATAGTCATCTTTCGGCCAGCAATTCGGTCTTGAATAAATTTTTCGTGATCAAACGGCATACTTCCAATCCGGTGCATACTTTTTAAGTATTTGCATTACGTTAAGCAAGAAGCTCCATAACGCATATTCTTGATCTACTTGGTGATTCGACTCAAACATCGCCCGACCCAAAGCTACGCCGAACGGAATTAGCACTTCATCCGGAAAACGGTCGATTGCATAGTCTCCGAAAGAACGGTACACGCCTTGGCAGAACGTAATATTCTTCGATATAAAATGACGGAGTTCGCGTGGCTTGAAGTTGATCGTCAAGTCAAACAAAGTTTCTGTATTAGATGGAGCCATGCTAGGAATACTACCAATAATGCTTCCACCATTTTCAAGAAACGAACGGTGCATCATAGCAATCATCAATCGAACATCTGGATAACATTCGTTGATAATGTTAGCTACAAGGATCTTATCCACCGTACCACCCTTGGCATCGCATTCGCCCTTGGCAATCTTCATCAATCTTTTGTGGAGGCGCGTCTTGTATTCCTTTAATTCAGCCTCAGCTTCTTCTTCTTGGTCAAATTGCGCACCAAAGTCAACAGCCATACAACGAGACTGTATCGCTGGCGGAATGCGCCAAAGCTCATTGCATGTCAAGATAAATCGTAACGTACTGGACGTGTCCTCGATTTCAGACTGGAGCACACGATAGAAATCGGCTGGCTTGTTCGGTTTATCAGCTTCGTCAATAATGACAAATTTAGGTTGTCCATCTGGAGAGCTGTACTTAGCATACTCGTCGATCATGTCGATAATTTCTGAGTCACGCTTACCGAACAAGAACAACGACTGTGCACCAATAATCTTTGGAATGGCCTTTGCGATGGAAGTCTTGCCAGTACCCGGAGCGCCAGAATGTAATATATAGTTACCGAACGAATTCATTTCGATAGCGTTCTTGAACAATTTTTCCACGTTGCGGTGAAGTATGATACTGTCCAAGTCAGTGCCACGGTATTTTTCTTCCCATGGAAGGTTACTGTTGATTGCCGACTGCAAATCGGCGGTTGCATTCTGTTGATCAATTATGTTAAACATATAAACTCTCGCATATGAATGATTCGTTTGTTAAATACCTTTCTTCGAGGTCTTCCGACGCAGCACAAGCCGCATTGGCTCTTTACGAGCAAGTTTGCAGCGACGTAAACGCGCCGCAAGTGTCACCTGGCCAAGCTTGTTGTACTCAGTCAATAGACGAGAACGAATACTTCGACGAACCGACACTAAGCGACGAAGACATTGAGAAAGTCCATCAAGCAAAGACCGGTTTTCGACAAGTTCTCGCACCATCCGCCGGACGTACATCCCTCGGAATAATGGGAAACGGATTCCCAGAAAATGTGTGCGCATCGACCGGTGAATCGTCTTAATAGTTTCTTTTTTCATACAAGCTCCTAGAACATTGCCATCATAAAGTCACTCTCGTCGTATTCTAGACGTTCATCCCAACCGACGGCTTTGAATAGACGGCCAAGCACTTGAGCCACACAGACTTTCCAGTGTTCTTCCCAGTCTGGGTGGAAGATATCGAGTAACCGCTGTGGACATTTATCACCAGTATAGCAGATAATGCTTACGCCAAAAATACGGTCAGCCTTCTTGATAAATCTAATTTTAGACCCAGCATATACGGGCTCATACGGGAACTTGGACAATTCTGGGTCATTCTGTATTAAGTAGTTCCATACCGAGCCAGCCTTTACACGCCAGTCAATCTTCTTCTTTTCTTCGGCTGGCATATGGTCAAGAACTTCAAGTGGCGGCGGATCGTTCTTTACACCACATGGGCATGCGATGTAGCTAAAATTCTCCTGTTGCACGGCTTCGAAGAATTCCTTCTTTATTTCTAGCAAACGATTACGCACCACAGTCTTGTCCATGGTGTTCATCATCAAGTCCACCATGTCCATCATACGATCCTTACCGAACAAAGCTGTAGAGCTTCGTACAAGTTCAAGACCAGTGATGGCGTATTCTGGTTTGACGGCAAGAGTCCCTTTGACCCACTGCTTGTTCTCGTCCTTGTGACCCAAATCAAGGTAGACAATGTCTTCCATGCTCTCCACCAAGCAGATGTACTTTTTCTTGGCGGTCACGATAGCCTTGTGGATGCACTTCTCTCTCTTGAGGAACAGCTCGTTCGTCAAGTAGCCCCACTGGTTAGCGTAACTGAACATGTATTCGTCCAGCTTTTCTTCCAAGATACAAGCGTCAAGGATTCGGCAGAAGTCGGTAAGTCTGTATCGATTGTAGATGATGCGGTAGTCACCAGCCATGAATATGCCGTCGGCAAAGGTAATCTGTGCCTTCGTCCATCCAGTCTTTTCATCTGGTGTACGCATTTCCGCGCAAGTCCAGCCTTCCTTGCCGTACTTTATGCAGAGGCGATTAAACGCTTTCTTAGAATCAAGTTCGTGGTCGTTATCGAACGAGTAACGTTCCACAATTTCGTGCTTGTCGAACACAATGACTTCGGTGCCAGTCCCTTGCTTCTGGCGGAACTGTTCGTAAATGTCGCCAAACTTCACGAAGAAGGAGTCAGTATCGCCATGACTCATGCGCTTGTAGTTCACTTCACCTTCGGCATCGGTGAACGTACCAACTAATTCTGGGTCAATATCCGGCTCATATCCGAAGACTTTCTTGAATACCGGATCGCTATGGATATCGTTGTTGATGTACTCCGAAAGACGTGCAATCGTGTACTTGATTAGGCGCTGACCATAAGCGGTAATAGATGCGGCATTGTCCACGTCGTACAGAGCAAATAGTTCAGAACCCATCAATCCGTACAGAGAGTTTCCAAGCACCTTGTACACTTTCTGCATCATGTCATATACGCCAGCCATTTCCTTGTCGCCATTCTTCTTGGCCTTCTTCATCAGCTTCTTCAAGTTAGAACGACCGTCGAACAACAGCCTTGTAACTTCCGGCACAACGCCGACCTTGTCCTTTCGGAAATAGACTTGGTAGTGGCCATTATGATCCCATGGAGACTTTATAAGATTCTTCTTTTCTTCTTCGGTAAGCACGTAATCGATCGGGAATGTAACCTTCATTTCTGGCGACGTATTGAACGTCATCATGATAGAAGGATACAACGACCGATAGTCATAAGAAACTAAGTATTCCTTGTAACCCGGTACAGAATAAACGAATGCACCAGGAAACACTTCCTTGTGCTGTTCACGATACGGAGGAAACGTACGATTTGTATGATGAAGATGATCCAGCATAAAGCCAGTAAGCATCTTCTTGGACGAGAAAACAGACGAGAACGGAACACGAGCGGCTGCTGCAGACGTCACGGCAAGACGGAACATCTGAGCCTTAATTTCAATCTTTACAAGGAGCTTAACGTCTTGGAAGTTATACAATACATAGTCTTCCCAGTAATTCTGCCAAGACAGATAGCCGTCCGGAAGTGGAGCTTTGCTCTCGCCGACAATCTTTTTACCAATATAATCAAGTTTGTAGGAAGATTCTTCAGAGAATGTGTATTTTTTATAAAGTTCCAGAAAGTCAATTACTTCAGTACCATTAATGGCCAGTTCGTTCTTTGCATTCAAGTATGCACGTTTGTTCTTGCCGCGCATTCTTGATAGTAAATCGAGCGAAATACGGTCTTTCGGTGGTAGAGATTCATTTATCTGCTTCAGTCGATTGCATATGTAAACAGTATCGAATCCGAAGTTCCAGCCAGACAAAATGTCAAGGTCGCTGGCACCAATCTGGAATAGTAACTTTGTAAGGAGGTCAGCTTCATTCGCACAGAGGATGTACTCGCCATTGTTTTCCTTCAAGTACTGCTTGCCCTTTTCGGAAATGTCCTTGGCGACGCCGTATGTATAATACTTGTCTTCTTTGGATACGTAGAACGTAACGACATTGATAGGATACTTCGCTTCGGTCGACAGCGAGAATCGGCCCGTAGTGGCGTTTTCAATATCAAGGAAGCCGAGGTTGATATCCTTCATTTCTGGGTGAATGACACCCGTATCGGCATAATGCTTTTGTAAGAATCGGCCACGTGGGTCAATATCGATTTCTGCTAGATGATTGGTCGACCCAGCATGCTTCTGTTTGATAGCCTTTTCAACTTCATACGCCGAAATACCGTTGACTGGAGGAACTTCTACCTTATAGACATCCCGATCCCATATATCCTTCATGCCGCACGGCTTTGCTCCGTATTCACCTTGCTTGTCGGTATAGAACTCATGCACCGACGGAACAGCATCCATAGTGCCGTCCGTATACCAAACGTACATACGGTCGGTCTCCGTGTCGTGGTAAATCGACCGCCACATAGGACGTTTGGGCTTTGCTTCTTCTGGAGTTATTTGAGCCATAGTGCATTCAGTTTAGCAAATATGTAGCAAATAACAATTTGAAATGCAAATACAAGAAAAACCGCCATTTCTGGCGGCCTTTCAACACATATTTTTGAATAGATTACTTCTTCGGCTTCAGATAAGACGAAATCTTGTCGAACTTCTTCAATACCTTCTCTGCGTCGGCAGCAGTCTTGGAGTCAGTGGCTAAAGCGCGTACGCCCTTCTTGAACAAGTCGATGTGCGTCTGGAGCTTTGCACTTTCAGTGAACTTCTTGTTCTTTTCTGCGCCACTCTGGTTACTGGATGCAGCAGACTTAGCAGCACTATCAAACTTTCCGCCATTGCCAGCAGACGGAGCCTTTTCCGCCTTCACCTCGGTATTTGTCTTGACTTCAGTAACTTTTCCGTCATCTTTCTTTTCCTTGGCATCGACGTTTTCGACTAGTTTGCCATCATCCTTCTTCTCGCCAGTCTTTGCCGGAGCCGCCTTTGCGAGCTTAGGATTAGTAGCTGTCTTGGCCTTACCAACCTTCTTTTTGTTTTCATCGACACCATCACCAGAACACCAGCTGCCAGTGTCAATCTTATGTCCGTTGAAATCGAGGATCGATTCTACAACTGGGACGGGATTTTTAACGAGGCTATAAGGTTCGTTATCGATCGGTTCTGCAGCAATCCGATCGAACTCAGCCATAATAGCGTCATCTTCAAAAACATTAAATGCCATGCGAACACCTCATGAGTAGTGTTTTTGACCAATAGTTTATTATATGTCACAAAAAGTTTTCTCGATAAACTGATTGTATCGTAAGGAATTGAATATGGACGACAGAAAAGCACCGATTATCGACAAACTACTCAACCAAAAGACGACTGAATTTTCCAGTGAACAGCCGCCAAACATCCAACATTTGGCAAAAATATCTGGGAAAACGCCAAATGCAGTCAACGTTGAGTACGAGCAAGAAGTAAGCAAGATTGAGCAAGAACAGTTAAAAAATCCGCCAACAATGACGAACGACACAGACTTGCAAGCTCGTGCGCGAGTAAAAGCGGTTGAAAATCTGGAAAAACAGTATAAAAGCGGACAGACCGAAGAATCCGACGAAGTGACATACGATGAACTTGTCGGAGATATTACGAACGACTTCGGACAAGACCCAGAGGCAGACGAATTCAACTTGTTCACGCCAGGTGAGCAATCAGCCGCCGACCAGATGTTTTCCGACATCGACGCAATAAACTATGCCAATCCATACGAAGAAGAACCAGAAACACCAGCGCTTGATGCTATGGACGACCTCGAAAATATCGCCGAACCAGACGATGGAACTGTCACCATGCCTAACGACAGCAGTGACAAAAGCACCGAAGAAAGTACTGACGACGAACCATCCGATACAAGCGACTTTGATGTCCCCGATATACCAGAATAGAGGACATTATGACACTGTGCGAATCATACTCACAATATGTTCAAAATGTGTGCGACGAGTTCAACTGTCGGCAAGCCGTACCAGCATTAATTCATTAAATGCCCACCCACTTTGGCTATAGCATAGGTAGTTCAAGGTCTTAAAGGCTGTAGTTCTAGGATAGTAAGGCAAGAATTTCCATTACTGGCACACATGAAATCGTTATGGACTCGGTCTTATTATTGCGAAACAGTTGGTCATATTAGCCAACAAACAGTCACTAGGTACATTGAAGACCAAAAGAAAAAGTAAAATGTTATAAACTTATTTATGAATAGGTCGATTAGTGGAGTTCTCGGCTTATTGCAATGAAGGGTTTTTATGCCCTGGTGATGCTGAACTCCACAAAAAGCGTCATCGGGGCATTTCTAATTGCCTAT